>Ga0268299_1000420_pt1 | contig 136638 bp, 109 predicted proteins | sample NOBtaG_FD_193484 | JGI IMG/M metagenome (GOLD analysis project Ga0268299, IMG submission 193484) | Activated sludge microbial communities from bioreactor in Nijmegen, Gelderland, Netherland - NOB reactor | ecosystem: Engineered > Bioreactor > Aerobic > Activated sludge | place: Netherlands...
CGCGAAGAAGTCACTCCCCAACAACTCGCTCGCGTCAATCTGTGCCAAGCAGCTTTTCACGGCGAATGGAACTACAGCATCTCGCCGCATGAGTAATTGTAACTTTTATTTATGCGCGATTCCTTAGTGCCAGTGATCAATGACCGGTGGTCAGTTGGACATCACACATTGTGGCGCTGACTATCCGTCGGCGTACGTCTTTCCACTCGCTTCCAATTTCGCCGTATCATCCGCCATTCGAGTTTCGCTGATTACCAGTCGCCGGAGGCGTCTTATGTCTATTTCACTGGCCATCACCGGCGCGGCCGGGCGCATGGGACGGCGGATTGTCGCGCTGGCCGCGGCGGAACGCGATTTGCGCGTGGCAGTTGCCCTTGAAGCCGCGGGCAACGCGGAACTAGGACAGGATGCCGGCGCTCTGGCGGGCGTGTCGGCGCTGGGCGTTGCCGTGACGGCCAATGCCGCGGCGCCGTTTGATGTCATGATCGACTTCACCTCACCCGCCGCGACGCCGGGTTTTCTCGATATGTGTCTATCTTCGAGCCGGTCGATCGTCATCGGCACGACCGGTCACGACGCGGCGGGGCGCGAGCGGATCGCGGCGGCGGCGCGAAAAATCCCCGTTGTGCATGCCCCAAATATGAGTGTCGGCGTGAATGTGCTGCTGCGGGTCGCGCGGCAACTCGCGGCGGCGCTCGACGCGAACTACGACGTGGAGATCACCGAGGCCCATCATCGATTCAAGGTCGACGCCCCGAGCGGCACGGCGATCGCCCTGCGCGACGCGGTGCTGGCCGGTCGCAAGGACGGCGGCGATGAAAAAGCGACGGCCGCCTTCGGATGTCAGCCGGGGCTGCGACCGGCTGGTCAGGTAACACTGCACAGCCTGCGCCTGGGCGACACGGTCGGCGAGCATTCGGTGCACTTCGGCACGCTCGGTGAGACGGTCACCGTGTCGCATTCCGCCCACTCGCGCGACACCTTCGCCGCCGGGGCATTGAGGGCCGCACGCTGGCTGGCCGGAAAACCCGCCGGTTTGTATACGATGCAGGACGTGCTGTTCGGGTAGCAAAACGATCAGACCCGTGCCATTCGGGTATCAAAACGACCATCGCCGGACTGTTCGGGTGATAAGACGAACAGAGCCGGGCTGTCCTCAGCCCGGAGTGCGCGGAAAGTCTGTTCGCATTGGCGTGACCCCGCGCATTCACCGGCTTGAAGACAAGCCGGCTCTGACCGGAGCACCGGCCCCTTCGCCTCCGCCCGGCGGGGGGCAGGCGGATAGTACACGGCGGTAGAAATTGTCGAGCGAGCCGACCTGGGACTTGGCGAAGCGCTTCTGTAGAAAGTCGCCGCGCAATTTCACGAACCGCTCCTGGCGGATCTTCTTCATGATCTCGGGCTGCGCCTCGGTGAACGGCGTGGTCCGCGCATATTCAACCACGCCGGCCTTGACGATGAAGAACGCCTTCTCGGCCTCGATGATCTCGCTGACCTGCCCCTGATTCAGGGTGAAGAGCCGCTTCGAGGGCGTCTCCCAACGACCCTGAAGCGGTTCGTTGATGAAGCCCCAGCCTCCGCCTTTTTCCTTGTGCAGGCCTTTTGAATATTGACGTGCCACGTCCTCGAACGGCTTGCCCGCGGCGATCGCCCGCGCCGCCTCGTCGGCCTGTGCCCGTGCCTTGACGGTTGCGGCCGCGATCTGGGCGTCGGTCACCACCCGCCGTGATTCCAGAAACGCGGCGATGGGGATGTCGATCAGGAACAACTCGCGCCGGCTCTGGGATGTGAAGTCGGCAACATGTTGATCGTAGTATTTTTTCAACTCGTTTCGCGTGGGCGAGGCGATCAGTGGAAACAGCCGGTCTTTCAGGTATTTGTCGATCATCACTCCGCGTTCGAGCATCTTGCGCACGTCGGCCCGCGTGCGGCCGTTGCGCGTCAGGTACTTTTCGTAATTCGTCTCGAGTCCGCCGAATTCGCGGTTGATGCGGTCCTTCTCCATCGCGACGACGATCCGCTCCAGTTGCGGCTTGACATCGTCCGACACGGCGTTGCGGGCCTCCTGCCAGATCAGCCGTTCGGCGACGGCTTCGACGATCTGCCGCCGCACAATGTCGTCGCGGAACTTTCGATAATCGGCGGGCGACCGGGTCTTGGCTGCCTCGGACAGGATTCCGCGAATGGGGTCGAGCACATCCATCACGTCAACCGTCTGGTCGTTGAGCACGAGCACATCCGACGTGATGGCGGCGCGGGAGGGTTCGCGCTCCGGGGCGGGTCGCGCGGCGGATGTCAGGGTGGGCTTGGGCGCACCTTGGGAATCGTTCAAGGGCTTTGTATTGGATCCGCTGCCGGAACGAGGTTCATCAGCAACGAGTGGATCCTCGGCCTGCGTCCCGGCGTCGGTCCTGGCATCTGCGCCGCCCGCATCCTTGTCGTTGAAGCGGGCGTCCCACCATTGACCCATGGAGACGCGTTGGCCGTCGGGGCCCTGGCAGCCCAATGCGCAGGCCGCGACGAGGGCCGACAACAGGAGGTGGTGAGTGCGGGTCATGTGGGGCGCGATTGTAAGCGGCAGGGCGCGGGCTTCCAATGTGCGTCCACGAAACGAAAATCACATGCGCGGTGCGGCCGCGCCGTCATTCTCGGACGACCCATTGCGGTGAGGCCGCCGTATTTGTAAACAGGCTTCCAGTCGATGAATGTCAGACCAGGCGCGGCGGCACGTCGTCGGCTGGCTGAACGAATGGAACCACGGCGACGGCCCCTGGATTGCCAGCCATGAGCGAATCGGCCACACATTCGAAGCGCGTCGCGGTGCTGATCCCGTGTTACAACGAGGCGGCGACCGTGCGGAAGGTCGTTTCGGATTTTCGCGCCGCGATCCCCGAGGCCGCAATTTACGTCTTTGACAACAACAGCACAGACGGCACCGCGGATCTGGCCCGTGCCGCCGGCGCGATCGTCATTCCCGAAAAAAAGCAGGGCAAGGGCCACGTCGTCGCCGCCATGTTCGAAAAGGTCGACGCCGATTACTTCGTCATGGTCGACGGCGATGACACCTACCCCGCCGAGCGCGTGCACGATCTGCTGGCGCCGGTCATGGCGGAGAAGGCGGATGTGGTGGTGGGGGCCCGGGAGGCCGTCGATGAAGCCGCCGCATACCGCCGATTCCACGTCTTCGGCAACTGGCTGGTGCGCACGCTGATCAATGTGATCTTCGGCGCGAAACTCAAGGACATCATGAGCGGGTATCGGGCCTTTACCCGCGACGTCGCGCTCAATCTCCCCATCATTGCCTACGGCTTCGACATCGAAACCGAGATGACGTTGCAATGCCTTTACCGACGCTGGGTCATCCGCGAGATTCCGGTGGCCTATCGCGAGCGCCCGCCGGGCAGCGTGTCGAAACTGAGCACGTTTCGCGACGGCTTCCGCGTGATCTTCCGCATTCTCAACGTCTTTCGTTCCTACAAGCCGCTCACCTTCTTCGGCGGCATCGGACTGGTGCTGTTCGCCATCTCGGTCGGCCTCGCCATGTCCGGATTCTCAGACGACATGGCCGCGCACCCCGGTCGGCGAACCGCCATGATCGCGATGGCGGCGACGGGATTGGCGATGAGCCTGGTATCCGCGAGCATCGGGATCATCGTGCAACTGATCAACTTCCGGTTTCTGGAGGCGGATTCGATCCGTCGCCGAAGAATCCGATGAACGTCCGAGATTTGCGCATCGACAATCAGGCCGGATCGTGGTTCAATCCGCGTCCTCGACTGCCGGCTTGCGCGAGGCCGCGCAGAAATTGAGGCAACCCGCACGGGGGGACCGACCGATCTTTGTTGAACGGCGTGCTATCATCCCGCCGCGCCTAAGCGGCGGCTCGATTGCACAATTGCCATGACCTGGATGGGGAGGGTGACGTTATCTCAGTCGATTCCGGACTACAACTCTATCTGAAGCAGATCAACGAACTCGCCTTGCTGACCGCGGACGAGGAGAAGGAACTTGCGCGCCGCATCGAGCGGGGCAGTCAGGCCTCCCGCCGCTTCACCGCGGGCGAAATCACCCACGAGCAGAAGGATCAATTCGAACGCGAGGGCAACGAGGCCCGCGAGCGAATGATCCGGTCCAATCTGCGGCTCGTGGTCAACATCGCCAAGGCATACTCCAACCGGGGCATGGCCCTGAGCGACCTGATCGAAGAGGGCAACCTCGGCCTGCTGCGGGCGGTGGAGGGGTTTGACCCGGATCTGGGGGCGCGATTCAGCACCTATGCCAGTTGGTGGATCAAACAGGCCATCAAGCGGTCACTGATCAATGCCGTTCAGCCCGTGCACATTCCAGCCTACATGGTCGAGATGATCGCCCGCTGGAAACAGGCCCACAGTGCGTTGAACGAGAAACTGGGCCGGTCGCCCTCCATTCAGGAGATTGCCGCCCACATGGAATTGCCCGAGCGGAAGGTCAAGATCATCAAGCGGGCGGTTCGGGCCTTCACGGCGCCGACCCAGGCGATCGGGTCGGAAGCCGGCACGTCGCTGCTGGACCTGATTCCGGATGACAAGACCCCGACCCCCGAATCCAGCATGTTCAACGAGAATGAGGCCGGCACGCTTCAAAAACTCCTCGAGCAACTCGACGAGCGCGAAGCCACCATCCTTCGCCTGCGCTACGGCATTGACGAGGAGGAACCGCTTACGCTCAAGGACATCGGCAAGCGCATCGGTCTCACCCGCGAGCGCGTCCGCCAACTTGAGAACGAGGCCCTTCGCAAACTCAATGCCGCCCTGACGGAATAACGGCTCGGTACTCCCCAATACCCCATCGTGACCGCGCAGCGGGCGTCGGGATTTCCCGCGCGATGCTGCAAATCGCGACGCCGCAGTCGGTTAGCGGCATGAGTCGCAGCGTGTCACGTGGAATTGTGCGACTGCACAAAACTCGTCACAGGGTGCACCTTGTTCCGAAATTTCATTGCAATGACGTCACGACGACGTTAACATCTAGGCTTGTGCGGACAGGTCTCGCCCGGTGTTTCGCCGGAGGCGGGTCTGTCATATGGCTGTCTAAAAAGCCGGCGTCTGGGCGGTTCGGTTTGAATCACAAAGCCGGCGAATCGAAGACGGGTGTATTATTATCGCGGGTTGCGATCCGTGGCCTTTCTGACAGGCCGGTCGCCGGCGCGATTGGATTCTGACGGAATCGGCTTTCGGGTTCCGTCATTGTTTGGAACGCCGGTAGCGGAATCGGTGACCGAAATTCTTCGGTCTTGTGCCTGCCTCCGGCCCCAGGGTCTTGGCGCCTCTCCCGTTGGTCTCGGGTTGGGCTTGGGAATCGAAGGTCGTTCTGTTCGCGAATTGGGTTTTGAAAGGAACGAGGCCTATGTCAAAGCGTGCCACGCGTCGGACCGGTTTCACCCTCATCGAATTGTTGGTGGTCATCGCCATTATCGCATTGCTGATCGCGATGCTGATGCCGGCCCTGGGCGGCGCCCGGAGCGAAGGGCAGCGGGTCAAGTGCCTGGCCAATCTCCGGCAGCACGCCGCGCTGGCCCAGACCAATGCCGCAAGCGATGCCAAGAACCGGCTGCACACGAACCACGACATCACCAACGAAGACTATCCTACCCCGGGATTGACTCCGGGCACAGCTGACCCGAACATGAAATGGATGGGCGCCGGCGACCACGATTGGGGTGGCGGCGTCGGAACCGATCCCCGCTTCATGGTGCATGGCTCGCCCGGCGCGCATGAAAATGCCGAAGGCCCGTCCGGCAAATTCATGAACAAACTCGTTTACGGCGTTCGGGAGAATGCAAGCAACGACTACTCGCTCTTCAAGTGTCCCGGCGAGGAGGGTCTGTTTCAGCCGGCCCTGGCCGGTGGAGCCCCCGACGCGTCGCCGGTAAAGGCGCACTATTACGAATCCATGTTCAAGGCAGTCGGCAACAGTTACATGGGCGATTACTACGCCTACAAGGATCATGCCTGGGACGCCACCGGCGAGGTCATGCGCCGTTTCGGCGCTTACAGACGGCCACAGAGTCTCTTTGCGGATTCGTCCAAGGCCCTGTTGTTCTGGGAGTCGCGGTTCATTCAGGCCATGGCGGCGACCACCGAAATGCAGACCACTGGCCTTCTCACATGGGGCGGAACCGCGCCGGGAAGCCAGCAAATGCAGGTTCCCGGGTCCCACAAGAAGACCGGCAAGTTCAACGCCGCCTTCGCCGATGGCCATGCCCAGACCATCACCTGCAACCGGACGGGTTCCATGTACAAGCCCACGTCCTTCCAGGCAGGAAACATTTACTGGAAGACAACCTGGCGCGCTCCGGAGTGGCGCTACGACAACTATCCTCACAACTACGTAGGTAGCCCGTGGTTTAATTTTAGCCCATGGTTGACACCGCACCTGCTCAGGTTCTAGACCGGAAGATCTTCGTGACTCTCAAAAGCCCCTTGACGCTGCGTCTCGGGGCTTTCTTTTTTTTTGCAGCGATTTCGTTCATTATTGGGGCTGCGTTATTGCCGCCTCGATGATTCGACTGCAAACACCGATTGGTCAGACGTTCCCGCGAGCCGGCGTATCGTCTTTTGTCTTGATCGCATCCGCTCGCTATCATGTGCCCCCAATGAACAGCTCCGAACATAGTTCGTCTAGCAAGTTGAAAATCGGGCTGGCCGTCGCGCTATTCGCGACGGCCGGCGGTGTCTGGTATTGGTTTGACAGCACCGAGCGAGAATCTCGGCGCGAGGCCGACAACGCGGTTGCCGGTCAGGTTTACGTGGTCAAATGCGAGGCCTGCGGCAAGACCTTTGAGATGCCGGCCAGCGATTACCTGGCAGATTTGGAGCCCGTGGGCGTCACCTGCGCCCTTTGCGGCCAGCGCAAGGCCGTCCGCACGCGCAATGCCGACGAATTCGACAGAGATGACTTCAAGGCCGAAGCCGAGAAGTTCACGTCAACAAACGACATTCGCCTGGCGGTTGAGGCAGCCGATGCCGAGGTTGAGAAATTGAACGCTCAGATCGCGGCTGCCGAGGCATCCGGCGATACCGGCGCCATCCCCGACTTGCGCAAGGAGCGCAACCGCATGAATGCCAGAATTCAGGCGCTCAATTACCGATGGAGCGAACTTCAGTCCGGCACGCCTTAACCGAGATACCTGCTCGACCTACATGGTCGCGCTGCGGTTCGGTGGCTGCGCTTCCTCGTTTTCTACTGACGCACCACCGCCTCCTTTCTCTCCTGCTGCGACGCGCGTAAACGAACGCGCATTGGCCTTCCGCGCGTGCTGCGACGGCTGCCGACCGGCCCGCTTGGCCTCGTAGAGCGCCTTAACCGACGTGGCGAGCAGTTCGCTCGGCGACTTGGCCGGACTGTTCAGCAGGCCGTCCACGTCGAAGCCCAGCGCGGGAGGCGGCGTCACGTGTATCGTTTAAGACAATTGTTTAAATCTTTTGGCCAATTTCCCAGTCACCGCCACGGCCTGCTCCATCGCAACCTCACACAAATGACATCTTTGTCCTTCTGATGAATTGGTCATGCTGGCCACTAAGGCGCCGTTCTCCTCTTGCAATCAATCGTCTCCAAGAAAGCTCGCCAGACGGTCGAAGATTTTCTTATTTTTTGAGTTGACTGGTTTCCGCTGCTCTCCTAAGCTCCATTTCGGCGAGCTCGGTGCGTGCCGAGTTCGACTACAACTTCAAAAAAGGGAGTTGCTCCATGAAGGCAGTGCTTAATTTACGACTGCGAGTCACCTTTCCTATCGCTCTCGTGACATTTACTTTATTGTCGAGCGCGGTTTTTGGCGAAGGAGTAGAACCCCCCTGTTCAAATAAGGCGTGCGAGGCTGTTGAACCATGCGTATGCGATTGCAAAGACTACGACGTCATCCTAAACGGAACGCAACTATCTGGAACCTACAACTACTCTGGCTGCGTTAAGATACCCTACGGCGCAATTATCGTGCTTATTGGCGATACAACCATAAACGTCGACGGTTGTCTCTATATCGAGGGCAATTCCGAAATCCGGAGCAACGTGACTAACGGCGATCCCGATACAGGCGCATCAGGCACACATGCCGCTTCGTTAACGATCAATACGATTGACATGTGCTGTTTTGGCCAGATTAATCTGTGGGGAGGAAACGGCGGAAGCGGTCAGGGTGGCACCGGTCAGGCGGGCGGAAGCGGCGGCAACGGAGGAAACGTCACGATTACTGCGGCCGGTAAGGTGATTATTGAGACCCAGGTTCTACTTTACGGAGGCGCGGGCGCTCGCGGCGGCGGGGCTTCCACAACGAGTACGGGCGGCAATGGAGGCGCTGGAGGCGCTGGCGGCAGTTTCATCTGCACCGCCAACTTTTTCCAGTTCAACGGGCGTATGTCCACCTCCGGAGGAAACGGGGATGCTGGGGAATCCGGTGCCGACGGAATCGGTTCAACCGGTCAGACAATGGGGAAAGCTGGCGGAAACGGCGGAAACGGGGGATCTAGCGGAAGTGTGTCCATCATTGCGACAACCACTCGGCTTTCGCCATCGGCGTTTCTAGCCTCTGGCGGAAATGGAGGCAGCGCCGGAGGTGGAGGATGGCAATATGGCTCTCGCGTTCTATGCAGCGAAGGCGGCGGAAACGCCGGGGCCGCTGGTACCGCTGGACAAGGAGGCGATTTGTATTTTGAGCAGACAAGTGGAGTGTTCGTTGTATGCGGCTACTTTACGATCTCAGGTGGTCGAGGCGGTCACGGTGCATCGGGAGGTTTGGGATATGGAGGCGATGGCGGAATTGCTTCAAATGGCGCATCAGCCGGCGGTAATGGCACGCTCACTCTTAAGACCAGTGGAACGGGAATCTTACAGTGCGTCACGATCTTCGGGTCGGGAATGGAAGGCGGAATTGGCGGACACGGCGGAGGCGGTGGCGTCAGTACCCCGTCTTGCAACAAAGCCGGGCGTGCCGGCGCAAACGGCGGAGCTGGAGGCAGCGGTGGGAACATCGTACTGATAGGGTCTTTTTCGTGCGTATCGGCGACGGCGATACTCTGTGGAGGAAATGGAGGAGCGGGTGGGAATTCAGGTGGAAAGCACCCCTCTTCATCCGCATCATGCGGCTCGCCTGGAACAGGTGGGGCAGCAGGTGCGAATGGCACGGCACCTGGTTGCATCGTTACTGATCCAACTTGTCCGACGCCTACGAGTGGTAGTAACGGTGCTCCCGGGTCAAATTGTTAGCCAGGGCTTGGCGTCGCTTTGCCGCGAGTTGTTACCAAATTGTCGGCCCTGAGAACAGACCAAGAGCCGACGACTACGTCCAGCGACCTTTTCATCTGTTTTATTATAGCTGGATTTTCCGCCCTTACCGGGTCGGGACGGCGGATTGATCCACGGCAGTTTTTTTGCGTGCAGTGGTCTTTCTCAGCCGCTTTGACTCATAAAGCGACCTGTCCGCAAAAGCCAGCAATTCGCTCGGAGACTTTGCCGCGCGGTTGAGCAAACCTGCGGCGCCGAAACTCAGCGTTGGCGCCGGGCTTACGCCCAGTGCCCGCGCTCGCTGCGCGAAGAGACTCACCAGCCGCGCCGCGAGCGCGCCGGCCCTTTCCTCGTTGACACCCGGCAACACGAGCGTGAATTCGTCGCCCCCATAACGAACGGCGAGGTCGGTGGCGCGGACATGTGATCGAATCAACTCGCCGGCAAACGACAGCAGCGCGTCGCCCGCGGCATGGCCGAGCGTGTCGTTGAGATGCTTGAAGTGATCGATGTCCAGCATGACGATGGACAGGTCCTCACCGGCCATCCGCTGTGCGTCGAAGATCGTGTCCAGCCTGCGCTCCAATTGTCTTCGATTGAGGATGCCGGTCAGGGCGTCGCGTTCCGCCTCGCGCTGGGTGCGCTGCAACTGCGTGCGAATCTCGTGGGTCTCGCGATGCACCCGCGCCTCATTGTCGAGCATCCAATGCCGGCATCGGCGTCGCCAATAACGGGTCTTGCGTCTGCGACGGGCCAGTTCGGCCGTCAACACGCCGATTTCGTCGCGCCGGCGCGCCAACAGGCGACCGATCGGTCGGCGTGGGTCGTCCGCCAGTCCGGAGGTGAGCCACTCCAGCGGGCGGAAGAAACGCGTGCGCAGATATCGATGGGCCAGCATCGCCGGTATCAGTGCCAGCGACCCCATCGTGATGAGATGGGCCATGCTGGGACCGCCGGGAGCGACCGGCGGGCGGGTGAGGACCAGCCCGAGCGTGGCCGCCGGAAGACGACCTGAAAGGATGGGCGCCGTCACTGTCACCCATCGCGAAGATTCGCCGTGCCTGAGTTGGGCGACAGTCGGTGCGGGTTGATCGAGCAGGAGATGGGCCGCGGAATCCCGCGATGCAATCTCACGCGGTCGATCCTCATGGGCCTGCCAGATCGCGGCGGCCAGCGTCCGCGGATGATCGACCATTTTCTCGAGACACGCGGAGAAATTCTCATGGCCGGTCAGCGTCGTTGCCAGCATTTCGGCGGCGTCCGCCGCGGCCCGCTGATCGTCGGCGAGCCGGTCATCGTCCGATGTCCAGGCTGACACCGTCAGGCAGATGGCGCAGGAGGCGAGCGCGGTCAAATAGACAGCCCGCGTGATGGGGCGCTCGATGGATCGCGTTCGGGGCAGCGGACGCATCTGAACGGTCTTCCCGTGGCGGCGTAAACCCCGCGATTCTTGCGCAAGCGCGAACCGGCGCCGTTCCGGTCGGCGCGGGGTGTCCATCCAACATACGATCCGCGGGAAGCGGTCGGCGGTGACGCTCGTGAATGAACGGGATGCGCCGTGATTCTGGGACGGGCGCGCGCGGGCCGCGCGTCCGCCATCGCCGGCGTCCGGAAATCAATTGAGGGCCTGGCGGACCGAACGGCCCGTCACTTCAATGTGTCTTCAAAGGAAACTGGGCACAGAGGTCCTGCACGTCGCGGCGCACTTTGGCAAGGGTCGCCTCCGCGCCCTTGCTTGCAAGCACCGTGTCGATCAGCGTGGCGATGGCTCGCATCTCGTCGTGCCCCATGCCGCGAGTCGACAGGGCCGGCGTACCGATGCGCAATCCACTGGTCTGCATCGGGGGCCGCTCGTCGAAGGGGATCATGTTCTTGTTGACGATGATGCCGGCCTTCTCCAGCCATTGCTCCGCCATCGCGCCCGTCACCTCGGGATGACCGCTGCGCAAGTCGAGCAGCATGAGGTGGTTGTCCGTACCCCCGGAGACGAGTCGAAAACCGCGCGACATGAGCGACTCGGCCAGGGTCTTGGCGTTGTCCAGGACGCGCTGCTGGTACACCTTGAACTCGGGCTTGAGTGCCTCTCCGAAGGCGACCGCCTTCGCGACGATGATGTGCATCAGCGGGCCGCCCTGCAGGCCGGGAAATACCGCCGAGTCTATTTTCTTGGCCCACTCGGCCTTGCACATGGTGAGACCGGCGCGGGGCCCGCGCAGGGTCTTGTGGGTGGTGGTGGTGACGAAGTCGCAGACCGAAACGGGCGAAGGGTGCAGGCCCGCGGCCACCAGGCCGGCGATGTGGGCGATGTCGGCCATGAGCAGCGCGCCGACTTCCCTGGCGATGTCGGCGAATCCGGCCCAGTCCCACGTGCGCGGATACGCCGAAGCACCGGTGATGATCAACTTCGGCTTGCACTCGCGGGCGAGGCGCCGGACTTCGTCCATGCTGATTCGTTCGGTCCCGCGTTCGACGTGGTAGTGCGTCACGCGGAACCACTTGCCGCTGATGTTGACGTTCTTGCCATGCGACAGGTGTCCGCCGTGGTCGAGGTGCAGCGAGAGGATCATGTCGCCGGGTGATCGCACCGGCTCGTCGGGCTTCTTCTCGCGCTGCTCGGCCTCGTCGAATCGCGAGCCGGGCTGCAGCGCTGCGAGCAGCACGGCCTGATTGGCCTGGCTGCCGGAATGCGGCTGCACGTTGGCGTGGTCGACGCCGAAGAGTTGCTTGGCGCGGTCGATGGCGAGTTGCTCGACGGCGTCCATGTTCTCGCAGCCGCCGTAATACCGCTTGCCGGGGTAGCCCTCGGCGTACTTGTTGGTGAACACGGACCCGGCGGCCTGAAGCACGGCGGGGCTGACGTGGTTCTCCGAGGCGATCAGTTCGAGCGTGCTTTGCTGGCGCTGCTGCTCGGCCTGAATGATCTTCCAGACGTCCGGATCCTGATCGGCGATGGGGTTGTGACCCGCCATTTTGATTCTCCTGCTTGATTGGATCGGCGCATACTGTAGCGCGAACGCGCCGCGCGGGCAAACGCGTGGCCGGACTTTGGCGTCACGCCGGGTGCGCGATCTTCACGCGGGCTCGCGGGCCGGGGACGCGCCAAAAAAAAATCACAATTCGCATGATGTTTGGTTTGACGTTCGGACGATGTTTGGTTACACTGAAAGGGTATGAGTTGAGCGGAGCCTCGACGCCCCACAACTTCTTTCGCGGCACAGCACATGGATGTGCGATTGACCGCGGCGCGAGCAGGGACCGGTTTGCCCTTTGGGCGAGCGTCTTCTGCCGCGTGCGATGGTACGACCCACACGGAGGCGGGTTATGTCAATCGAGGCGATGCCGTTGTGCGTATTTGGCCCGGGCGGAGACTATCAGAGTGGTTGGACGCCGGGTCACGAACAGGAAAACAAGGGTTCTGCGCTGACCGACGCGCCGCTGGCGTCCAGCGCAATTCAGGGACAGGCCCCGGTCGCCCGGGCGTTTACCGCCGCTCGGGCGATCGGGCCTGATCGTACGACTTCAGCGGGCGTGCGCAAGGTGTCGCGCGTTGAGGCGAGTGAACGCTGGCCGCTGGTGGTCCTGGGACCGCAGGGTCTGAGCGAGTTCGCCGAGTCGTCATTGCAGGAGGCAGACCATGCGAAAAACTGGCAGGAAGACCGGATCCCGTCGAGCCACCGCGAAGTTGCCGCGTTCAACCGCGAAGCCGACTCGGCCGGCGACGCCGCGCCAAGCCGCGATCCTGACATTCGTCCGGGACTACCAGCACAAGAATGGCTATTCCCCAACCTACGAGGAGATCGCGGGAGAGTTCGGCATCACAAAGGTGACCGTCTTCGAACACCTCACGGCCCTCGAGGAAAGGGGGCTGCTGTCTCGCGACAAGCACAAGGCTCGCTCTTTACAACTGGCTGATCACCTCGAATTGCCGGATGACCGGCCCAGTTGCATTCCACTGGCCGGTCGCATTGCCGCCGGTTCGCCGATCGAGGCGGTCGAGAGCCGCGAGTCGGTCGATCTGGAGAGCCTGTTCACCTCGCGCCACGGCACCTACGCGCTGGAGGTCAAAGGCGACAGCATGATCGGCGACCAGATTGCCGAGGGGGATTACGTCGTCGTCGAGCGCCGCACCGAGCCGGCCGCCGGCGAAATGGTCGTCGCGCTAACGGAGAATGGCGAGGCCACGCTCAAGCGGTTCTATCGCGAGCGCAATCGAATCCGTCTTCAGCCTTCCAACCCGGCGTACGATCCGATCTATGTCACCAACCCGACCATTCAGGGTGTGGTGATCGGCGTCATTCGCCGGATGAACTGACGCCGCGTGCCACCGCGCTGGGCAGTGGCGGTTTCGCGCAACGCACGTTTTTGATCGGCGTACTTCGATTGCCGAGCGACTTCGGCATCTCGATGATGCGCGCAGTTCTTGCCGGGCCGGGCCCGTGGCTCCGGCAATCTCCATGACCGCGCCTCCCATCTTCAGGCGCCCGGTATCACCAGTCGATAGCAGATTAGCCATCAGACCCTGCGCAGTTTCTGCGCCTGTCGAATCTCGACGCCACTCATCTTGCGGGCGAACAGCATGAACGACTCAACCAACGTCGCAGATTCGCCGGCGCCGACCGCGGGCCTGCGGCGGTCGCGCTCGCGATCACGAAGTTCACACGATGCGTTGTCCGGTCTGCCGAGGCCGTCTGACTTCCGCATGGAGCCCATGCGCGACATCGGCGTTGCGCAACCGGAGCCAGGACGTCCTCTTCAAATCGCACATAACTTCACCGTTGATCTCGAAGACTGGCCCGTGGCCGTGCTCGGGCCTCAGCATGCCATCTCCGAACGCGTGGTCGAAAACACCCGGCGGGTGCTGCAGGTGCTCCATTGGCATGGCGTCCGAGCCACTTTTTTCGTGTTGTCACGGGTCGCGGAGCGGTTTCCGCAATTGGTCTACGACGTTCGCGCGGCCGGACACGAGATCGCGTCGCACGGTCACTCGCATCAGTTGGTGACGCGGATGTCGCCCGCCGAATTCGCTGTGGACGTCAGACGCAGTCTGGACATCCTCGAGCGAATCATCGGCGAGCGGCCCATCGGATATCGCGCGCCGGCGTTCAGCATCGTCGAATCCACCCGCTGGGCCGGGCCGATCCTCGCGGACCTGGGCATTCGCTATTCGTCGAGCATCTTCCCGATCCGCCACCGGCGCTACGGCATCGCCGGTTCGCCGCGCGAGCCCTATCGCTGGCCGGATTGCGACCTGATCGAGTGTCCGCCCGCGACGGTGCGAATGCTGGGGCGCAATCTGCCGGTCGCGGGCGGGGGGTACTTCCGACTGCTGCCCGGCGTGGTTGCGCGGCGGGCGATTCGGAGCCTCGAGTCGGCCGGCCGGGCCGCGGTGCTCTATATGCATCCGTATGAATTGGATGCGGGGGGCGTCAACGAGCATCGGCGGGCCGGCGTGCCGGTCGGGCTCGGACGCCGGTTGACGCAGGAGTTGTTCCGCGGCCGCATCGAAGCGCGGCTTCATCGATTGTTCGAGTCGTTTCGATTTGTCACCCTGCGGGAGTCGCTGCGCCGTGGCGGCATTCGCCTTTGAGGCGCGCAGCGTCGACCGCTATACTCCCGCCACGATGTCCCGATCGCCCGGATTGGTATTGATACTGTTGTGTGGAATGTTGGTCGTCTCCGGCGGTTGCAAGCGGGCGGCGTCCATCGCGCATTCGGGTCGCCACATGGTCACGCCGACGCCCGTGCCGCAGGAACTGCTGACGGAACTGCGCGCGTCGGGTTGGGACGAGCGCGTCAAATCCGGGATGGGCATCTGGGTCTCGGTGCACCGCCAGCAACTCGTGGTCATCGACCGCGGGCAGATCGTCGCACTCTACCCCTGCTCCACGGCGGCCCGAGGCGTGGGCAATCGCGAAGGCTCCTATCAGACGCCGCTCGGCTGGCACATGATCGACGAGCGATTCGGCGATGGGCAGCCCTGGGGCGCGGTGTTCAAGGAGCGAAAATTCACCGGTCGGGTCTGGCAACCGGACCAACCAACCGGCGATGACATGGTCCTAACACGCATCATGTGGCTCCGCGGTTTGGAGCCGGGAATGAACCAGGGACCGGGGATCGACTCACACGATCGCTACATCTACATCCACGGCACACCGGAAGAGGGGAAGATCGGCCGACCGGCCTCGCACGGCTGTGTGCGTCTCACGAACAGCGATGTGCTGGATCTGTTCGAACGGGCGGCCACGGGGACACCGGTTTTGATTACGGATTGGTAACCAACCCGGGCATTCATCACAATCCACACCATTTCGGTACCCGGTGGGTGCGCAAACAGATGGTGGTTATTTCCCAGTATCGACTATATCCGAAACCGATATTTCGCTCGCTTTGGAACATAAGTGGATTATTTATAAATAGTTATATGAAAGAACTGGGGTGGTTCATTGTTGACTAACCTGCTGGCATGGTGCGTGTATTAGCATTATTCCCCAGACGTTACCCAGGCGGTGACGGATGGGAGTCAACCTGTCGGGAGGCCGATGACTGCGGCCGCTGACCTTGGGAGAGTGATCAGTGGCCTTGATCGGCCGCTCCCGGTGGGTTGACGCCGAAAGGCTTTGGCGGGGCGCATCGTGGGGAGACGGTGCGCCTCGCTCTTTTTTTACAAGTGATTCCATCTCTTCAAAATTGCGGTCGACGACGCGATTCGACTATGCTGCGGCCTCGCGAGATTCCGGACTGAGGACCGCCCGGGTTTGATCGAGGGTCGGTCGTCGGCCAGTTCCGAACGAATCCGCGAAATTGACAAGTGAATCGTTCTCGGTGCGGGTCTGCCTCGCGTGGGGCAGATTCAAAGGGAAGATGGTGCAAATCCATCGCGGTCCCGCCGCTGTAATCGGGGACGATCGGCCGCAAGTGATGCCATTCTCGCGATTTCGCCGCAAGGCCGAACGCGGGGAGAAGGCGCGGCCGATCGGATGATCCGAAAGCCAGAAGACCTGCCCGCACCGTTGTTGTTCACGCCGCCTCGGGATCTGTGGGCGGAGCGAGAACAGCCGCGCTGCGCCGACCGGCGCTCCCGACTTGCGTCGGGGGTACTGACCTCGACGTTGCAAACGGCCATTCAACCTCCGAACCCCCATTGCCGGGTGCGGGGGTTTTTTCATGCGGCGACGGCAGATCGCCGCGGAAGGGATGGTCGTTGTGAAGTTGCATTCGTTTTCTCCAATTGTCGCGTTGTCTCTCAGTGTTTGCCCGTGGGAACTGTCGGGGTCAATCGTCGCCCGGGCCGCCGATCCGTGGGCCGATACGGTCATTAATTACAACCCCGGCGCCGATCCGCAGACGGATTACACCGGCGATCCCAACGCGGTGCTCGGATCGCCGGAACGCATCACCGGCGAGAACACGCCGTTCGGATCGTTTCCCGGCAGCGTGACGATGTTCTCCACGCCCTGGGGCGTCGATGAAATCGTCAGCATCGGGGCCGGCGGCGAACTGATCGTGCGCTTCAACGAGCCCGTCATCGATCGTCCTGGCGCCGATTTCCTCATTTTTGGAAACGCCTTTTTCTCACTCGACCTGGACACGTTTTCGATCATCCAGGGCATCGCGTCGGAGCCGGGGACGGTCGAGGTGTCGGTCGACGGACTCGACTGGCGGCCTGCACAGGGTTTCGCCGATGGTCTCTTTCCGACGCAGGGTTTCCTCGATGCTGACGTATTCGGCACGATCATCGGCACACAGCCGACCGATTTTCTCAAGCCGGTGAATCCAGCATTGACAATCAGCGATTTCATCGGATTGAACTACACGCAGGCGCTCGCGCTCTACGACGGCTCCGGCGGCGGGGCGTCGATTGACATCGCCGGCTCGGGCCTCGCCAGTTTTCAGTACGTGCGCGTGAGCGTGCCGGTCGGGGCGCTGCACAGCACCGAGATCGACGCCTTCGCGGCGATTCCCGAACCGGCCACGGCGGGGTTGGTCGTGATCGGGGCGTTGATGATCCGCAGGCGTTCCACTGCCCGGCGATGGGTGAATTAGTGGTTGCGGGGTGTTCTGCGCATGGCGACGCAAAGGCCGTCGCCATGGCACCCGGTTTTATTGCCAGTCACAATGAGGTTGACCTGAAATGCCATTGTGTCTAATGAGTTTCCTGGTCGGCGCTGCCGGCTGGGGCGGATGGCCGCAGTTTGCACATGATGCCCAGCGCAGCAGCCAGGCGTCGCCCGGGCCCTCTGGGTTGACTGCCCAGGTCTGGAACGCGGGCGAGCATCCGTCGGGCACGCCGCTTGTTTTTGAAGGCCCGTCGAGCCCGGTTGTTTACAACGGGCGCGTGTACGCCAATGCCCGGCACATCGTGAACAATACGCACGTCAACAACAAGGTGATGGCGTTCGATCAACTGACGGGCGCGGTACTCTTCGAGACGATCATCGACAAATCCGTGGGCGAGTCCTGGTCGACGCCGGCCATCGATCCCGTTCACGGCACGGTTCTATTGGGGAGCGGAAGCAGGTTGTTCGCAATCGATGCCGCGGTCGGCGGGGTGGTCTGGTCCACGCCGCTGGCCCGGCCGATTGTGAATGCCTCCGCCGCCGTTTACGAAGATGCCGTGCGCGGACGCGTACTCATCACCGACTACACCGGATTCGGCGCGGGCGGTTCGCTGTATTGCATCAATGCGTCTGTATTCCATTCGACGGTTAACCCATTTCAGCCGGGTGACATCGTGTGGACCGAACCGCTGGGCACCACCATCGGAAATACACCGGCCATTTCCGGCGACGTGGTTCATGTCTCCGCGGCGATCGGCAACTATCCCGCATACCTGGATTACATATTCGCGTTCAATTTATTCGGCGAGCCCGGGGACCGGCTGCAATGGGCCTGGCACACCGATGCATTGGCGACGGATGTCTTCTACAGCGGGCTGTCCGTCGCGAATGGTTTCATCTACGCCGCGACCTATTCCTTCAGTGGGGCCGGCGACACGGCCCGCCTGTTCAAGATTGACGCGGCCACCGGCGCGGGCGTTTGGACTGTACCCTGCAATCGCACCGCTTCGACGCCGGTCGTGGATGGAAATCGCATTTACCTGTCCACGGGCATCGCGGGCTTCGGTTCGGTGCCGCGAGTGCAGGCATTTGACGACCTCGGCGCGTCCGCAATCAAGATCTGGGACACGTACGCCGACACCGGCGGCACACTGATCGTCGGCGGCTGGACGCATCAACCGGCGCTGGCCGACGGCATTCTGTACGTCGGCAAGATCCCGACGAATGTCAATTCGTTCGGACCGTACACTGACCTGTACATGCTCGACGTCGCGTTGACGCCGGCGCATCCCGAATTCATCCGCGGCCACCGCGCCGGCGTCGGCAGCAGTCCGGCGATCAGCGACGGACGGGTTTATTCGATTGGAACGACGGGTCTGCAGTCGATTGGCGTGCTCGGGGACCTGTGCGGCGACGATGGCCGCGTGAACGGGCGCGACATACAGTGCTTCGTCGAGGCGTTGCTCGCCGAGACGCCGACTTCAGGTCAAGTCGAACTGGCCGATTTCAACGGTGATTTTGCACTCAATGCTGAAGATGTGACCGGGTTCATTGCGTTACTAATGGGAACCTGAATTGCAACATAGCAATCAGTACCACGTGTGCCACGGCTCTGTGAGCCGTGCAAAGTCGCCGACCGTGTCTATCGGCGCAGAAGTAACCCCTCTGCGCGGCGACTTTGACGCGCAGTCGCACTGCTCGCAGAGCAGTGGCACACGACTTCATTCAGTATTCGCTAATCGCTATTCGCCATTCAGCCGCGCCGTCACGCTGCTCGAACTGCTTGTCGTCATCGCCATCCTCAGCCTGCTCATCGCCGTGTTGCTGCCCTCGCTGGCGGGCGCGCGGCGCGAGGCGAAGGCCGCTGTCTGTGCAACGCGATTGCGCGAACTGGGCCGCGCGCTGCATCTCTACGCCAACGATTTCGACGGCCGCCTCATGCCGCTTGCCTACTGGTCGTTCGAGCAGATCGGCGATGGGCCGGTGAACTACTGGTGGGGGACCGATGAATCGACCGGGGTCGATTTCACCCGGGGATTTCTTCACCGCTACCTCGCGGCCGATGCACACGCGTCGACTGTCTTTGAATGCCCCGAGCAGCCCTGGGGCACCTACGACCCGCAGGGCACTTCGCAATCGCCCACCAGCACCTACGGCTACAACGGCTACTACCTGTCGCCGGCTCACACGCCGGGCTGGGCCTTCTCGGTGGGGGACCGGCCGTGGCTCAACGTCGGCAAGGTGCGCGATGCAGCGCAGGTCTTCGCGTTTGCGGACGCGGCCATCGATCTGGGCGGCGAACGGCCGCGGAACAACGCGCTGCTCGATCCGCCGATGCTGTACCAGTCGGCCGGCGTCTGGTCGACAAATGACTATCCCACCACGGCCTTTCGACACGACCGCCGGATGCAGGCGGCCCACGTCGACGGACACGTGTCGCCCTATGCGATGCAGGCGGGCCAGATCACGTCGAGTCGATTCCGCATCGGTTCGGTGGGCCGCGAGCCCGGGCCGCATTACGTTCCGAATTGGCGGGAGTGGTAGCGAGTCCGGCGTTGAGGGGGTGAGTAATTCGAGGTGGGGGCAGTCTCCCGCATTCTCACTGGCTGACAAGCAGCCAGTGGCACCCATGCGCCTTCGCATTGCCTTATCCGCCCGTGGCGGACCAGTGGCACACACGGCTCCTGTTTCGAGCATGTTGCGTCGTCATGAAGTGCTCAGTGCGTGTAGAATCCCGCCCGTGGATGCTCATACGCTTGAAAAACTGGAGTTTGCACAGATTCGCCATGCCCTGGCCGCGCAGGCGCAGTGCGGGCTTGGCCGTGAACTGGCCCTGCGCATCGCGCCATCGCGTCGAATTGCGCAGGTGGTCAGTTGGCTGTCGCAGGCGGAGGAGTTTGCGCGGTTGACCGATGCGCGCGGCCTGCCGCCGTTTGGAGGCGTGCGCGATGTCCGCGCCATGGTGAAGCGGGCCGTGCCGCCCGCGAAACTGGAGCCGACTGAGTTTGCGGAGTTGTCGGCGACGCTGGCGGGCGTGGATTCGGTCCGTACCTGGTTCGGACAGGTCGGCGAGGGCTGTCCGCTCACGGCGAGGCTGATCGGCCGTCTCGGCGACTTTCGGGCGATCGAAGAGCGCATCAGCCGGATCATCGATCACGCCGGCCGCGTGCGCGACGACGCCAGCGACCGGCTCTACCGCATTCGCCGCGACATCGACGAGGCCCGCGCGGGGATTCGAGAAGTCTTCGACCGCCTGCTGCGCCAGCCCGCGGTGACCAAGTATCTGCAATACGGCGGGGCGACGTTTCACGATGACCGAATGGTCCTGCCGCTTCGCGCCGATCAACGCGGGCGCATTCCGGGCATCATTCACCGCAGCAGCGACAGCGGCCAGACGCTCTTTGTCGAACCGGCCGAGGCGGTTGAACTGAATAATCGTCGGGTGTCGCTTTTGGCGTCGGAGGCGGAGGAGATCAGCCGTCTGCTGTGGGAACTCACGCATCTGGTGCATCTGAATCAGGCGCCGATCCTTCAGACACTTGAGGCGATGGCGGTCGTCGATCTCCTGTCGGCCAAGGTGAAACTCTCACATCGGCACCAACTGACATGGCCCACGGTGCAGGTCGAGCGGCGGCTGGCTCTGCGACAGGCGCGGAATCCGATCCTGATGCTGGCGTTCGACGCCAGTCTTGACGGCGACTCAGATGCAACGCGCCGCGATGAAGCCAGACCTCTTGCGCAATCCACCGATTCGCCAACAGTCGTCACAAGCCCCAGGACGCCGCGACGCGTGGTGCCGATCGACGTGCGCCTCGGCGAGGATTTTGACATCATGCTGCTGACCGGCCCCAATACCGGCGGCAAGACGGCGACGCTCAAGACCGTGGGGTTGATCGCCCTCATGGCCCAGTCCGGTCTTCCGATACCAGCGGCATCGGGCGCAGTTCTGCCCGTCTTCGATGACATATTCATCGACGTGGGGGACGAGCAGAGCCTGCAGCAGTCGCTGTCGACCTTCAGCGGCCATCTCGCCCGCATTCTCGATATCGTTCAACGCGCCCAGAAAACCAGCCTTGTCTTGATCGACGAGATGGGCGCCGGCACCGATCCCGACGAGGGCGCGGCCATCGGCCGGGCCGTGCTGGATCGGCTGCTGGCGACCGGTTGCCTGGCGATGGTGACGACCCACCTGGGGGCGTTGAAAGCCGTCGGGTTCGAGCAGGACCGGGTGGACAATGCGTGCGTCCAATTCGATCTGGAGACGCTGCGACCGACCTACGAACTTCGAATCGGCGAGCCGGGTAACAGCAACGCCCTGGCGATCGCGTCGCGGTTGGGCATGCCCAAGAAGATGGTGGAGGCGGCCCGTCGCCACCTGGGTCGGCGGGAACGGGCGCTGTCCAAGGCGATCGCCGGGACCCTAGATGCCCGTCGGGATGCGGAGCGGGCGCGTCTGGACGCCGAAAATGCCCGGATCGAGGCGGCCCGGGCGACCCTGGCGGCACTGGATCGGGCGAAGGTGCTGGAGGAACAGCACCGGGCCTATTCGAACTGGGTTCAACGGGTGATGGCGTTAACGGCGGGGGATCGGGTCCGCGTACGACGGTTTCACGACCCGGGCCGGGTGGTCCGGGTGTCCTTCGAGCAGCAGAAGGCCGTGGTGTCGATCGGGGCGGTGGAGGTGGAAGTGCCGCTGGCGGACCTGACGTTTGATCCGTCGCCGGAGGCTGTCCGAACGCGGTGAGCGAAGCGGGAATTCGGCGTTGGCGGGACTGACCTCAGACTTTTTTCCAGGACGGGGTGTTTGGGCCGCGAAATCGGAAGTTCCTTGCAAGCCATTGGGCCCGCCGATACACTTGAGGTGGGTAGGAGTGTGGAACTTGGGCGTTGGGCTTGCCATCGGGCGGTCCGTGCCGTGCACAAGTCCGACGATCGGCACGGTCGAAGCGACGCTCAGGTTTGTATTCTATTTGCGCCGTCGTCCCATTTTCTCCACGCCCCGCGACTGCGCATCCGTTTCGTCCTGACGACAGGGCGAACAGCACGAGGGTATGTCGAGCGCGCCAGCCCGGACCCGATGGTGCCAAGACATTCGTCCTGAATGAAGGGCAACGGATTCAAAATCGCCATCGTCGGAGTGTGCCTGGTTGTGGCCGGGGTGCTGCTTTACCGCAACCTCTATGGACAGGGCGACGTTCCTGAGGAATTCCGCAATCAGGCTGCTCGGGCCACCCTCTGGTACAAGTGCACTAAGTGCGGCGAGGTAATTTCGGTCAAGCCCGAACAGATCGAAGGGATGAAAATAAAGGAAGTGGAACTGCCTGGGGAAAGCGTTCCCGGGCTGCGGATATCGCCCAAGAAACTACAGTACATCGAGTGTCCGATCTGTAAAGACATGACGGCAATCTTCGGGGCCAAGTGTGAGAAGCATGATTTGGTGTACTACTCCATAAATCCAGACGGAAGTCGCGGCAATTGTATGAAATGCGTTGATGAGTTGGAAGGCAGGACAGAAGGCTGATGGCGGGGAATCCCGTCGGTGGCTGAAGTGGTTTCGGTGTTTCAACCATGGGTGGTCTTAATGGTGGAGTGATAAAAATGAACGAATCAAGAAGGATCGCCGGGTGGTCTTCGACTGGTCGGGCAGGCTTTACCCTGATCGAACTGCTGGTCGTTATTGCAATCATCGCCCTTTTGATATCGATCTTGCTGCCTTCGTTGCAGAACGCGCGGCAGACCGCCAACATTGCGGCGTGCGTGGCCAACTTGCGAGAGATTGGGCAGACTGCACGGTACTACATTGACGAAGAAAACAAACCGACATTGCCCTGGCATCTTGGGCCTATTTACAACTCAAATGTCGTGTCTGAGTTTGTCTATGGTGGGTTTTCCGCTCCCCTTCCCACGCCTGCTTATCCGAACGGCGACTGGTATCGAATTCCCACTGAAGTGCGTCCTTTCAACAAGTACATCGCCCCGGGCGTGGGTTCCAACAACAACACCGGTGCCGGTGCCGGCGGAACCATCAAGACCTACATCTGCCCATCCGATCGCGTCAACCGAACGCCGATGGTCGGGGACCCATTTAATCAACCAGCAGATGAGGAAGTTCCATCCTGGCAGATGAATGGCCAGAGTTTTGCGATTAACTGGTATTGGCCGGAAGGGCCGCCGTGGAACGGCGGAGGCAACGTCTATTGGAATCCAGGTCCGGAAGGTGCCGTATATCGCTTTCACGCCGCTGGGTCGATGATGCTATCAAAGAAGGTTGGCGGTGCTGCGGCGAGATTTCCAATTTTCTACGAAAGTCACATGAATGCATTTATGTATGCTGCAAGACCACACTTCGGACCTGGAAGCGTGGGCCCTAATGGCAGCGGACATGCGCTAAGGCGCGGATCTCACAACCGTTGGTCATCGTATTCTATGCAATTCTTCGACGGTCATGCCGAGCATCGATTCGTTGATACGCGGTTTACCGATGACGAAGGCCGAAACACCTGGGCCGAACAGGGAACGGCTCGCGGATTTTAGTCCGGGCTTGACCCTGCCAGGCACCGACTCCGCCTGCGAAAATCAACAACCACTCAAGCAAAGGGCCGATTCCATGAATCGGCCCTTTGTCTATAAATAGCGCGCGTGAAATGGGAGGAAGTTGCCTGCTACACGGCCTTGGCCGCATCGGGCGTGGCTGCGCGGGCATCGTCCGGTCCTTGCTCGGTCCAGAAGTTGATCAGCAGCACGCCAACGCCCACCACCAGCAGGGCGTCGGCAATGTTGAAGATCCAGGGCCACAGCGAGTAGCCGCCGGCGGCCAGTTCAATCTTGATGAAATCGCGCACCACCGGCTGCGGTCCTGATTTGGTATCGGTGGGCTTGATGTGCATTCTTCGATGGCTGTCGGGCTTGCCGAAGTCGGACAGCACCACGTGCTTTTCCCGTTCTTCGACGAGCGTGCCGATGTCGCGCCCGCGCTGCGGATCGTTCACCACGTACGCCGTCTGGGTGGTGCGGTCATAAAGGTTGCCGACCGCGCCGGCCAGCACGAAGCCCAGCGCGAAGTGAAGCGTCCATCGTTTGGGCGACGATCCGGCGAATAAATACAAAACGAACATCAGGGCCAGCACGGACGCGCCCACGAACAGCGGCGCCCAACCCGCGCCGATGCCGAATAATGCGCCCGGATTGAGCGACAGTTGCAGCGTCACGATCTTGGAAATGAGCGGTCGCGTCTCGTCGAAGTTGAGCGTGTCGAACGCCCACTGCTTCGTCCACAGGTCGGCCACCAGTCCGCCGATGGCGGCGATCCAGAGGCGCAAATGACTCGGACCGTGTCGCAGTGCGGACGGTTCGGCGGGAAGATGAATCGGATCGATGACCGGTGGGTCCTGGCTCATGTCCGGAGTTTACCGCGAATGCCGGCCGCGTGATTCGAGCAGGCGGCTGTGGGCGATCGAGTAGCGGGCCCAGGGTTTGACCGCCAGGCGGGCCTTGGCAATCGGCTTGTGTGTTCCGAGGCAGACGCCGTACGTGCCCTCGCGGATGCGGGCAAGCGCGGCGTCGATTTCCTCGAGCGTCTGGCGCTCCGATTGCATGAGGCCGAGCGTGAATTCGCGTTCGTATTGATCGGTGCCGATGTCCGCGAGATGCAGCGGCATCATGGACAGATCGCCGCAGGCTTCTGAACGGGAATTTCCGAGTGCTTCGTCGGCCATGTGGTTCACGTCGCCGGACAATTCGCGACGCTTCTCCAGCAGCAGCCTGCGGAAGTACTCCAATTCGTCAGTGGAAAGCGTGGTGGCGGGGACGGGCCCCGCGGGCGGGGGCGTCAGGGCGTCCCGGCCCATGATCCGTCGACCGACCGCCTGCGGCGCGGGCCGGCGGTGCTGGGTGGTGCGTGCTTTTGAAACTGGGCCGTTCAGAGGGTTTTCAGGGGATCTCACGGGATTGCTTGCCTCCCTTCACAAACTGCGCATCGCCTCCATGCGTGCCGCCTGTTCGAGCCGGCTCACAATCTGGGCGGAGCGGATCGATCAGGCCCGCGCCCATGCGCGGATCACGAGTCCGTCATCATAGTTAAGTGCCTGCCGGAGCGTCAAGGAATTCAACGTTTATATTTCGTTTAATTCGGGGTGGGTTTGTGCGGACGATGACAGTTGTAGCCTCCGCGCCGGTGCGGTCATGCGTCCGCTGTTACAATGGCCGCGATGGACCGCTTCGAATTCAGGGTGGCGCGGCGGGACGCGGGGACTCACGCCCGCGGCGGCATGCTTCGGACGCCGCACGGCGATATCGAGACGCCGGTATTTATGCCGGTCGGCACGCGCGGAACGGTCAAGGGAATCCTGCCCGCGCAACTCGCCGAGGCGGGTACGACGATCCTGCTGGCCAATACGTATCATCTCGCCCTTCGCCCCGGCGCCGAGACGGTCGCGGCGTTGGGTGGTTTGCACCGATTCATGGCCTGGCCCGGGCCGATTCTCACGGACAGCGGCGGCTTCCAGGTCTTCAGCCTTGCAACCCTGAACGCCATCGACGAAGACGGTGTGACATTCAAGTCTCACCTCGACGGTGCCGTGTTGCGTCTCGACCCCGAGCAGTCGATCCGCATTCAGGAGCAACTCGGCGCCGACATCATCATGGCATTCGACGAATGTCCGAGTCTGCCGGCTGATCGCGCCAAGTTGGAGGGGGCGGTGGCCCGCACGATCCGGTGGGCACGGCGCTGCCTCGACGTCAGGCAACGCGACGATCAGGCGCTCTTCGGCATTGTGCAGGGCGGGTTGGATCTCGACCTGCGGCTGCGCTGCATGGACGAACTGGCCGCGATGAATTTCCCCGGCTATGCCGTGGGCGGACTGTCCGTTGGCGAATCGCCGCAGGCCATGGCGACGCTGCTTGCCGATTTCGCCCACCGCATGCCGGCGGAGCGGCCGCGGTACCTGATGGGGGTCGGACGACCGATCGACCTCATCCGCGCCGTGGCCTCGGGCATCGACATGTTTGACTGCGTCATGCCGACGCGCAACGGCCGCAATGCCCATGCGTTCGTAAACGGCCCCGCCCTGCGAATTCGCAATGCCCAGTATGCCCGCGATGAGCGGCCGCTGATGGAGGGTTGCGCCTGCGTGGCCTGCAGGTCGTTTACGCGGGCGTATCTGCGGCACCTTTTCATTGCCGGGGAGATGCTGGGGCCGATACTGGTATCGATCCACAACATCGCATACTATCACCGCTGGATGGTGCAAATCCGTGCGGCAATCGCACAGAACCGCTTGCAATCGCTGCTGGCCGAGGCCGAGGCGATTGCTGCAACCGAAAGCAAAGAGGATCGGGCATGCCCGAAATCGTGACGCGACTTTCCGCTCTTTCCATTGATATCCTGGGACAAGCCACGCAGCCGGGGCAGGGTCAGCCTCCGCCCAGCGTGTGGCCGTCCTTTTTCATGTTGATCGTGCCGATGGGATTTGTGTGGTACTTCCTCATCCTGCGGCCCCAGAATGCGGAGAAGAAGCGCCGGGCCGAGATGCTCAGCGCCATCAAAAAGAACGATCGCGTCTGCACCATCGGCGGCATCATCGGCACGGTCGTCAACGTGAAGGATGATGAGATTACCCTGAAGGTGGACGAGTCAAATAATACAAAGATCACATTTCAGCGCTCGGCGATCAGTCGCGTGGTGCATGCCGACGCGGCTCCCCCAGCGGGCGACGGGCCGGCGGCGAAGAAGTAGCGGCCGCGCGGGCCTGCGCCGCAACGACGCGCCGGTTCCAATCGAATCGACTACAACAACTCCGCAATCTGCACGGCATTCAGCGCGGCGCCCTTGCGCAACTGATCGCCGCTGACGAACATCTCGACTCCGCGGCCGTCGGGCTGCGAGATGTCCCGCCGAATACGCCCGACAAGGCAGTCGTCCGCGCCGCTCGCGTCCATGGGCATGGGGAAGTAGTTCGCCTGCCGGTCGTCCACCACGCGGACACCCGGCGCGCAGGAGAGCGTTTCGCGCACCCAGGATCCTTCAACCGGTTGTTCGAAGGTGAGGTTGATCGATTCGCTGTGCGCCCGCAGCACCGGCACGCGCACGCAGGTGGCCGTGATGAGCATGTCCGGTTCGTTGAAGATCTTCCGCGTCTCCAGAACCATTTTTGACTCTTCGACGTTGTAGCCGTCGGGCCCGATGGCGGTGTTGTGGCAGAAGAGGTTGAAGGCCAGCCGATGGGGCAGGACCTTGGGCGTGACCGGCTTGCCGTCGAGCAGGTCGCGGGTGTGCTGCTCCAGTTCCTGCATGGCCTGCCAGCCCGCGCCGCTGGCGGCCTGGTAGGTGCTGACCACGATGCGAGACACGCGTCGCATTTTGTGCAGCGGCCAGACGACCATGTTCATGATGATGGTCGAGCAGTTCGGGTTGGCGATGACCGGGGCTGAGCCGATGGCCTGGGGATTGATCTCCGGAATGACGAGCGGAACGGCGGGGTCCATTCGAAAGGCGGAACTGTTGTCGATGACCCGGGCGCCGGCCTCGACCGCCATGGGCGCCCAGATCTTGCTGACCGACGCCCCGGCACTAAATAGACCGATATCGACATTCTGGAGAGCGGCGGCGCTGACCGGCTCGACCGCCAATTGCTCGCCGCGAAAGGGCATGCGGACGCCGGCCGAGCGAGGCGACGCGAGGAGTTTTAGATCGGCGAGGGGCGTCTGGCGGGATTCGAGAATGCGGAGAAACTCCTGCCCGACCGCGCCGGTGGCGCCCAAGATGGCATATCGTTTGTTCATTTTCGTTCCAATGGTGTGCGCTATTATCGGACGCTTTCAGTCGTCATCATCTTACCCGCTTGCGGAGTCTTCGCGGGGCGACCTCGGGCTGCTGGCCTCCGGGTCAAGCCGCGCCCCCGTCGCCTCCCGACGGCGCGGAATTCTAACAAAATCGGCGATTTGCGGTGGTTGACACGATTTGGGCAATCGATAAACTGCAGTCAACTCGGCTCACGGATTCGCGCGGGGAGATCTTCGTGCGGTCGTAACGTGAACCGATTTTTTTGTACCGGACTTTGTGTTTTTTTTCACAAAGTCTGAAATTGTGTGGAAACGTTGCCTGACAACAAGCCGCCGGGTTCGCCTGCCCCCAAGACATCGTTGCTACGGCAATACGCAGGAATGGGGACAGAACTCGCGGGTTCAATCTGCGGATTGACCCTGGCGGGTTATTGGTTTGATCGGCACTTTCAGACGGGCGTCAAGGCGACCGTCACGGGTGTGATCATCGGCATCGTGGGCGGGATGTACAACTTCATTCGACGCGCGATGGCCATGTCGCGGCAGGCGGAGCGGGAATATCGGGATGCCCACGTTGGACGGCGTAATGATGACCGAACAACACCGCCGACCGGCACGTGATTTTTCACGGCTGGCCCTCGTTTCGGTTCTTGTTTCATTGATCGCCGCGGCGTTGGGGTGGTTTCCGACCAAGCGCATTGCGGGAGCGGATGCGTGGGTTCCGATGCTGGTGGGGATCGGTGTTTCCCTCGCTGCATCGCTGGCGGCCGCGATTCCGCTCGCTGGAATCAGCCGGATTCCCGCGCGTGAACGACATACGGCGACACTTTTGGCGATGGCCATTCGCATGGCGGTCACCATGGCACTTGTGTTGGTGGTCGTGTTCGGCTCGACGCTGGCACGGACCCCATTTGTGCTATGGGCCGGGATCAGTTATCTGGCTCAGTTGGCTGCCGAGACGATCGCGGCAGTGCGAATGATGCAGGCAAACAAACCCTAAGCGAGCGAATTGCAAGAGATGAATCTACTCGCAGCTTCAAGCCCGCTGGATCACGTCGTTCAACATCCATTTGTGCAGTGGGATGTCAACCTTCCATTCCTCGGGCAGCAGAAAATTACGGTGTTGAGCGACCAGATCATCATGCAGATCATCGCGGGTCTTCTGACTCTGATCGTCTGCGTGTATGCGGCGCGTCGCTATCGCGTCGCAGATGGGGTGGGACTCAGGTTAATTCCACATGGCGCGGGGAACTTCGTGGAGGTGATTTGCGAGTACCTGCGGAAGAACGTCGCCGCACCGTCGCTTGGTAAATACACCGACGCCTTCATGCCCTATTTGTGGACGGCCTTTTTCTTCATCTGGTTCACCAACATGCTCGGTCTCGTTCCGACCGAGCCGTTCACGCGATACTGGTTTTTCAGCGAATCGCACCTGACCCACGGTCACGGCATTGGCGGCACGGCCACCGGCAATGTCTGGGTAACCGCTACTCTTGCGGTTTGCACCCTGCTGATGACCGTGATCAATGGTCTGCGACTGCAGGGCATGAACTTTATCAAGCACTTCTTCCAGGGGCCGTTTCCGATTTCGGTCCTGATCGCCTTTCTGGAGGTCATCGGACTCGTCGCCAAGACCTTCGCGCTCACGATGCGTCTGTTCGCCAACATGGTGGCCGGACACGTGCTGCTCGCAGTGCTGCTCAGTTTTATTGCCTTGTCCGCCGCGTCGCTGGGACAGGCGGGCGGAATCACCATTGGAATCGTGGTGGTCATCGGCTCGGTCGCAATCAATTGTCTGGAGTTGTTTGTCGCGCTTCTGCAGGCGTTTATCTTCACCTTCCTCACCGCGATGTTCATTGGTCAGGCAGTGAATATTCATCACGATCATGACCACGACCACGACCATGAACACGAACATGGCCATGCGGGCCATCACGGAGAGCACGCTCACGGAGCCGCGCACTGACGGATTGTCCGCGACGAGGGTAGTCGCGGTGAATTGAGAATGAAATCGCCATGCCCGCCGTGTGGAGGAGCGGGTCATGAGGCCGCGAGGCGATGGCGAAAAACAAGTCGCACCTCTCCACGGCGCGACAATCGTATTGAAAGGTGTTCGAATATGTCCAAGACTCGTGCAATCGTTGCATTAGCATTGATCATCACCGGTTACACACTGATGTTTGCCGACATGGCATCCGCCCAGACCGGGTCCTCGCCCACCAACAGCCGCTGGCTCGATGACAAGGGCGCCAAGAACCTGGGCGGCGGCATCGGCGCCGGGCTCGTGCTGATGGGTGGCGGGGCCGCGATCGGACGAATCGGATCCGCCGCAGTTGAGTCGATGGCTCGCCAGCCGGAAGTCGCCGGTCAGATCAACACGGCCATGCTGATTACCGCGGCCATGGTTGAGGGCGCCACACTCTTTGCTGTGCTGGGTTGTTTTCTCGCGGCCATTGCCTGACGGTGGTTTTGCAGATATTGGGCGTGCGCGACCGGGAGTTGCTCCCGGTCGTCGCACTCGCTCAAGTGGATCGATTTTGGAGTGCAGCCAATGCACCGATTAAGGCTTCCAGTTCTAACGGCGATGTTCGCAATCGCATTTGCGACTTGCACCGCTGGGGTGTTCGCGGATTCACCTCCGCCTGCTCATGGCGGCACGGGGGCGGCATCGCTTGCCGCACCGCACGACGCTCATGCGGCTCCCGCAGAGCCAAACATCCTGTCAGGTGATCTCGGCAACATGATTTGGACGCTCATTATTTTCGGCGTCCTGCTCGTGTTGCTCGGCTTGTTCGCATGGAAGCCCATACTCAAGGCACTGCAGGACCGCGAGAAGTTCATCACCGAATCCATCGCTGCGGCCAAGCGCGAGCGGATGGAGTCCGAGCGGCTCATGCGCGAGTACACCGAGAAGGTGAACAAGGCGCGCGAAGAGGCCACGGCCCTCGTTGAGGAGGGTCGGCGCGATGCCGAGGTCCTGCGACGAAAGATCCACGAGGATGCGAAGAAGGAAGCCGCCGAGATGATTATTCGCGCCCAGGGCGAAATCAAGATCGCCAAGGACACGGCGGTCGCCGCGCTTTATCAGCAGGTCGTCGAAGTGTCGACAAACCTCGCGGGCAGGATCATCCGGAAGGAACTGACCCCCGCGGACCATCGAGGGCTGCTCGACGAATCATTGGCCGAGTTGTCCGGGATCAATCGCAAGAACTAGCGGAACCCGCCGGGGCGGATTGGACAGCGCATGGCGACGGACATGGATATTACGCAGGCAGCCTCCACGGTGTACGCCGAGAGTCTGCTCTCGCTCGTTGAGGAGCAGGGGCAGGCGGAGGCCGTGGCTGACGAACTTCTTCAATTGAAGGCGCTCTGGGGCCAGGATCAGCAGTTTGTCGACTTGATGTCGTCATCGGCCATCGATGAGGACGACCGGCGCGAGAGCATCCGCAGAATCTTCGGAAACGGCCGCGTATCGAAACTGGTTTTCAATCTGTTGATGGTGCTCAACGACAAGCACCGCGCGTACCTGCTGCCGGCGGTCTGCGATGCCTATGCCCGTAAGTTGAACGAATTGCGAGGACGCAAGGAAGCCTACATCACCAGCGCGTTTCCGCTGGACGAGCCGCAGCGGGCGCGGTTGCAGGCTGAGATCCGACGATTGACGGGCCTGGAACCCATCCTGGTTGAACGCGTGGATCCAAACGTGCTGGGCGGTTTGATGGTTCAGGTGGGCGATCACCTGTTCGACGCGAGCGCCGGCCGGCGATTGCGGGATTATCGAGACGAACTGAGGCGAGCCGTGCAGAAGCACCTGATGGGCGGCGGCGCATCGCGATTCATAACGGAAGGTTGATTCGATGAAGATACAGGTTGATGAGATTCGCTCTGTTATCCGGGAGGAAATCTCAAATTACCGCGAGCAGTTGAATGTCACCGAGGTCGGCCGCGTGCTCTCCATCGGCGACGGCGTCACGCGCATCTACGGACTGGCCAACGCCATGTCCGGCGAGATGGTCGAGTACTCCAACGGCGAGATCGGCCAGGTCATGAACCTGGAGGAGAACTCGGTCGGCGCGGTGGTGCTGGGCAACTACCTCGGCATCAAGGAGGGCGACACCGTCAAGGCGACGGGCAAACTGCTCTCGGTGCCCGTCGGCGAAGCCATGATCGGCCGCGTGGTGGACCCGCTTGGCCGCCCGCTCGACGGCAAGGGTCCGATCGTCACTGACAAGAGTTGGCCGCTGGAATTCAAGGCGCCGGGCATCGCCGAGCGCCAGCCGGTCAACGAGCCGCTGCAGACCGGCGTCAAGGCCATCGACAGCATGATTCCGATCGGCCGCGGCCAGCGCGAACTGATCATCGGCGACCGCAAGACCGGCAAGACGGCCGTCGCGATCGACACCATCATCAACCAGCGCGGCACCGGCGTGATCTGCGTCTACGTCGCGGTCGGACAAAAGGAATCGACCGTCGCCGGCCTCGTCGAGCGGCTTCGCGAGAAGGGCGCGATGGACTACACCATCGTCGTATCCGCGCAGGCCAGCGACTCGGCCCCATTGCAGTACATCGCGCCCTATTCCGGTTGCGCGATGGCCGAGTACTTCATGTACACCCAGGGCAAGGCGACGCTGTGCGTGTACGACGACTTGTCCAAGCAGGCCCAGGCGTATCGACAGTTGTCGCTGTTGTTGCGGCGGCCGCCCGGTCGCGAGGCCTATCCCGGCGACGTGTTCTATCTTCACAGTCGTCTGCTTGAGCGATCCTGCAAACTGGCCCAGCGCCGCGCCATCGTGCCCAAGGGCTCGGCCTACAAACCCGGCGGCGTGAACGGCAAGACCTACGTCGGCGTGCCGGGCAAACACCAGTCGGAGCACGATCTGAAGGACCATCCGAATCACGAAGTGGCGACGGACCCCACCTCGGGCGGCTCGCTGACGGCCCTGCCGGTCATCGAGACGCTGGAAGGCGAAGTGTCGGCCTACATTCCGACAAACGTCATTTCAATTACCGACGGACAGATCTACCTGGAGCCCGATCTGTTCTTTGCCGGCATTCGGCCCGCGATCAACGTCGGCATCAGCGTCAGCCGCGTCGGCGGCAACGCCCAGATCAAGGCGATGAAAAAGATCGCCGGTTCGCTGCGACTGGATCTTGCGGCCTACCGCGAGTTGGAGGCGTTTGCCCAACTCGGCACTGAACTCGATGCGGCGACTCAGCGGCAGCTCGATCGCGGCGCCCGCATGGTGGAGTTGCTCAAACAAGGGCAGTACACGCCATTCCACGTGACCGACCAGGTTGTGAGTATTTATGCCGGCTCGCGCGGCTTCCTCGATGATATTCCGATCGCCAAAGTGGCTCAGTTTGAGAAGGAACTGCACAAGCACGTCCGCGATGAGTTCCCGGAAGTGTGGAAGGACCTGACGGAAAAGAAGACGCTGGACGATGCGATGGAGGCGAAGTTGAAGGAGATTGTCGGTAATTTCAAAACGCGATTTGCCAAATAGTGGTGAGTGGCGTGTGGCGAGTGGCTAGCCGAAAAAAAAAATGCGGAGGCAGTGGAGATTTGCGATGGGCACGGTGAAGTCGTACCGGGACCTGATTGCATGGCAGAAGGCAATGGAGTTGACAGTTGCCGTTTACCAGTTGACCTCCACATTCCCGCGAGAGGAGATTTACGGCTTAACTAGTCAACTGCGCCGCGCGTCAACGTCCATCCCGAGCAATATCGCGGAAGGACAGGGGCGGAACACCACTGGCGAATTCCTGCAGTTCCTCGGACATGCCCGGGGAAGTCTGTTTGAGGTGGAAACACAATTGTTGGTTGCGAGCAAGTTGGAAATTATTGATGAGCGGGCCGCGGAGAAAGCGCTCGCAATGGCATCTGAGTTAAGTCGTATCCTAAGTGGGTTGATTACATCGTTGCGATGATATTGCGGTATTACTGGCCACTAACCACTAACCACTGACCACTTTACCATGGCTAAAGCACGACAAATCGTCAAGCGTCGCAAGGCGGTGACGAATATTCGCAAGATCACGAAGACGATGCAGTTGATTGCGACCGCGCGCTTTCAGCAGGCGTTCAACCGCGCCACCGCGACCAAGCCGTATACGGAGATGATCTCCAAACTGGTCGGCGAACTGGCGGCCGCGGCCGGCGGACAGATTGATCACCCGCTGATGCGCGAGAACCCCGAAGCGCCGAAGAGCGCGCTGCTGGTCATCACCTCGAACCGCGGCCTGTGCGGCGGATACAACTCGCGCGTGCTTTCGACCGCGCTGAACTTCCTCAAGACCACTGATGCCCCGGCCACGGAGATGACCGTCGTTGGCAAGAAGGGCATCAACTATTTCAAGTTTCTACGCCGTCCGGTGGAAAAGGCCATCACGTCGATCGACGACAAGCCGCGATTTGATCAGGTGGAGCCGCTTGCGACGGAATACATGCGGCGCTATATCGCGGGCGAAGTGCGCGACGTATACGTTGCCTATATGCGGTTCATCTCGACCGGAAAGCAGGTGCCGGAGGTGACTCGCCTTCTGCCGCTGTCGAAGGTCGAGAGCGCGGTTCCGGCCGCGGCCGGTGCGACGGCGAGCGTCGAATACGATTTCTCGCCTGAGCCGGGCAAGCTGCTGGAAAGCCTGTTGCCGCAGACCGTGAAAGTGCGGCTGTATCAATGCTTCACCGACGCGGCCGTCAGCGAACAGGTCGCCCGCATGGTGGCGATGAAGTCCGCCACGGACGCCGCAGGCGACATGATCAAACAATTGACAAGAGACTTTAATCGCGCGCGCCAGTCGCAGATTACGCTGGAATTGCTGGATATCGTTGGCGGGGCGGAAGTGTTGAAGTAATGAAGAATGTAGAATGTAGAATGTAGAAATGAAATGACGGAGGTCGTTACTCCATCTCGCGATATTTGTGTTCGCACCTACAAGTTTGGTGCGCGAATACTGCGAATGGTTCGTAAATTGCCCAAGGATGTCGGTTCCCAGATTGTGGCCCGGCAGTTGGCAAGAAGCGGGACTGGAATCGGGTCAAATGTTGAAGAGGCGCAGAGCGCTCAGTCGCGAGTAGAGTTTGCTCGCAAGATGAATATTGCGTTGTCAGAGGCCCGAGAAGCTCACTATTGGCTTCGACTTGCCGGCGAGGCGGGAATCACCAAGCCGGACCTGACCGCAGCGATAACTCAGGAAGCCCATGAACTCGTGAGCATTTTGACCGCAGTTGTGAAGCGGACAAGAGAAGGAAACAAGAAATCAGCGAATCGAAGCCGCGAGAAGTAAGAAGTAGGAACTGATTTCTACATTCTACATTCTCAATTCTTCATTCGTCCCCGGAGTGTGTTGAGATGGTGGCTACTGCAAACAACGTCGGCAAAATCACCCAGGTCATCGGCTCCACGCTCGATGCCGAGTTTTCCGGGGCCAACCTGCCCAATCTCTACAACGCCCTCAAGGTGAAGGTGGATCGGCTGGTCGGCACCGAGACGGTCCAGGAAACCCTGGTCTGTGAAGTGGCGCTTCACCTGGGCGGCGGGCGCGTTCGCGCGGTGGCCCTCGGCACGACGGACGGCCTCAAGCGCGGCGTCGATATCATCGACACCGGCGCGCCGGTCTCCGTGCCGGTCGGTCCCGACACGCTTGGCCGCGTATTCAACCTTGTCGGCGAGCCGATCGACGGCGGTGCGGGCATCAAAGACAGCGTGCCGCGACGGCCGATTCACCACGAGCCGGCCAACTTCGACCAACTCACCCCCAAGACCGAGCAGTTGATCACCGGCATCAAAGTCATCGACCTGCTGGCCCCGTTCGTTCGCGGTGGCAAGACCGGATTGTTCGGCGGCGCCGGACTGGGCAAGACCGTCATCATTCAGGAAATGATCGCCCGCATCGCCCGCGAACACTCGGGTTACTCCGTGTTCGCCGGCGTCGGCGAGCGCACCCGCGAGGGCAACGACCTCTGGCTAGAAATGCAGGAGGCCGAGTTCAAGGACACCAGCGGCAAGACCAAGAAGGTCATCGAACACACCGCCATGGTGTTCGGCCAGATGAATGAGCCGCCGGGCGCGCGTCTTCGCGTCGCGCTGTCGGCGCTGACGATGGCCGAGTACTTCCGCGACGAATCCGGATCGGACACCATGCTCTTCGTCGATAACATCTTCCGCTTCAGCCAGGCGGGTTCGGAAGTGTCGGCGCTGTTGGGCCGCATGCCCAGCGCCGTCGGTTACCAGCCCACATTGGCCACCGAGATGGGCGAGTTGCAGGAGCGCATCACCTCGACGACTCAGGGCGCCGTCACCTCGGTGCAGGCCGTGTACGTGCCGGCCGACGACCTGACCGACCCGGCCCCGGCGACGGCATTTACACACTTGGATTCATTTATCGTGCTGGCACGCAGCATCTCGGAAAAGGGCATTTATCCCGCCGTCGATCCGCTGGCGTCGTCGAGCCGCATTCTCGATGCGCAGTACGTCGGCGACCGGCACTTCAACTGTGCCAAGCGGGTACAGGGAATTCTTCAGCGCTACCGCGATCTGCAGGACATCATCGCGATTCTCGGCATTGACGAACTGTCCGAAGAAGACAAACTCATCGTCAACCGTGCCCGCAAGATCGAGCGCTTCCTCAGCCAGCCGTTTTACGTCGCCGAAGTCTTCACCGGGTTCCCCGGCAACTACACGCAGTTGGAAGACACCATCCGCAGTTTCGAGGAAATCTGCGACGGCAAGCACGACAGCCTGTCCGAGCAGGCGTTCATGTACGTCGGCAGCGTGGATGAGGCGGTCGAGAAGGCGAAGAAGTTGGCGAAGTAGCAGAGTGCTGCCAGCGCGTGTTCACCGCGCTCGACGATGACATTCGACATTGCGGTCAGTCTCATGCGAATCCGCAAGCCGCATCTCAGAGAACGTCAGATCGTCGACTGGGCGAAGGCCTACTTTCGCCGGGAGGGGCGGTGGCCGTCCTGTTTAAGCGGCCAGGTGGCGGAAGCCCCGGGTGAAACGTGGTCTGGGATCAATACCGCGCTCTATAACGGAAATCGCGGCCTGCGAAGTGGCCGAACACTTGCATCATTTCTACGGCAGCACACCGAAAAGCGCGCTCGAACTTACAAGCCGGCCCTTCGCTACGACCAGATTATCGACTGGGCTGTGTCCCATTTCGAACGTACCGGGGTCTGGCCGAATGCCGGCTCAGGTCGGGTTTACGGACAGCGTGAATCCTGGGCGGCGATCGACGCTTCATTTCGTATCAAAGGCCGCGGATTGCTTGAAGGCGGGTCGCTATCGGATTTTCTGAGTGCGTCAGTCGGTAAGCGGAAATTCCGCAGTCACAGGCCAGACCTGTCGCTCCGGGAAATCACCCGCTGGGTGAAAAATCATCGGGCCCGAACAGGTCGATGGCCGTCAGTCTTGTCGGGATCCATTCCGGAGTCCCCCGGCGACAACTGGCTTGGCGTCAACAATGCCCTGATCAATGGTCATCGGGGACTTCCGGCCGGGCTGACGCTTTCGAAATTCCTCCAAGCGAACTTCGACCGCAAACCCGGAAAACAAGCACTGCACTTTTCACATCGGAAGGTCCTCTCCTGGGCCAAGGAATATCACCGTAGGCACGGCAAGTGGCCTACACGTGCGCAGTCAACTGTCGTTGGTGCACCACAGGGGGTCACCTGGGGAACGGTTCGAAACGCTCTGAATCGGGACCGGCGCGAAAGGGGTGACGGTCTCACGCTTGCGTCGATCATCAATCGCCACCGCGGCGTTTCCGATTCCGGACGAATGCCAAAAATAGACAGGCGGACCTTGCTCCGATGGGCGGACGCCTACCACGAAGCAACCGGCAAATGGCCCTCCGGTAACACGCGTCGATGGAAGTCAATACCCGTCTCATGGGCGGCGGTCGACGAAGCCGTGCGCTCAGGACGTGTAAAGGGCGTCAAAGCGGGGATGAGGCTGCATGGATTTCTCACCACGCAGCGTGATGTGCCCAGGCGCCGGGTGACGGCGAAGAAGTTAACGGTGGGACAAGTGCTGGCATGGGCTCGCCAACATCACGATCGAACTGGACGCTGGCCGACAACCCTGGACGGTCAGATTACCGGCGGGCCGAAAGGCTTGAGTTGGCAGAAACTCAATTTTGGCCTGCGCGCCGGGCGGTATGGTTTACCCACGCGGGAGTACCTGGGATCACTTCTGGTCCGCCATCTGGGCATTGATCATGCTCGAAATCGACCGAAATTGACACTCGAGAAGATCAGGACATGGGCCGTTGCTCACCATCGCCGGACGGGGCGATGGCCTTCTCCCAAACGGCGGGATCCGGTGTTGGAATCAAAATGGGACAACTGGGAGCGGATACGAACCGCGCTCCGCGAGGGAGGTCGCGGATTGCCCGGCGGGATGACTTTCGCGCAGGCGCTGGAGCCAGTGCGCGGATCAGATTGGTTGAATAGCCGACGACCGCCGCTCACGCTTGATCGCATACTCCTCTGGGCCCGGGCACATGCGCGACGCACCGGAGCGTGGCCCACGCGTTACACCGGTCGCGTGAAAGACGAGCCTTCGGAAACATGGTGGGGGATTAACGAGGCTCTCTTTATGGGTAAGCGCGGGTTGCCGGCATCCGGAACGCTTGCGGTATTTCTGAAACCGCTTCGATTACCACGTCCATTGCCCAGCCGAGGCTCGCGTACTTCGCGTTACCTGGTAAAAAGGGGATGACGGCTTCGGCACACTAATTCGACGACTGAAGTTTGCCCCATTCTCCATCCATAAACTTTGCGTTACTCGCAATGGTCGGGCCGCACAGTCGATATCAGGGTTGATTTGACGCAGGATATATCCGCGCAATATTCTGCAATACATGCCCCATTCGGCTTCCGATGGCAATCAGGCGTTGCTTGGCGCGCGCTTGCGCGACCATCGTCGGCGTTTGGGTCTCAGCCAATCCCAACTGGCCGCCAGGGCCGGCGTCAATCAGGGGTATTTGTCTTCCATCGAGAAGGGCGATCGGACGCCGCGGCCGGACACCCTGCGCGCGATCGCCGTGGCGCTCGGCGTGCCCGAGGGGGTGCTGCTCGGCGCGGGGGAGGGGCACGACGCCCCGCAGATTCTCGACACGCGCGAATTGCCGCTCTTCGGGGCGATTCCGAACGGCCCGCCGGCGCAGTCGCAGGAGCAACTGGAGATGTTCCCGGTGCTGCGACACCTGTGGCGAGCGGATCGATACTGCCTGCGATGCGAGTTCGACTCGATGGAGCCGACGCTGAAGCGAGACGACATCATCCTGGTCGACTATCGACCGGGCGTCGAACCGCAGTTCGTGCAGGGGCGCATCTGCGCCTGCCTGGTCGATGGCCGACCGACGCTGAAACGGGTGAGCGTGGAGAAGCGCGGCGAGCGGCTCTATGTCGTTCTGCGCGGCGACAACCCCAGCGTGCCGCCGACACTGGTGGACGACAGCAACGAATTTTCCATACAAGGCATCGCGGTCTGCCTGGTGCGGCGGGAGTTGTAATGCCATCCGTTCGCGTTTTGACAATCGACTGCCACGCAACCGGCTCGCGCGGCCCTACAATCAGCGCCGAAACCCGCGAGCGCTGAACGAATGGAAATCGCCTTCACCTGGATTGTCATGCTGCTGTCGATGGCCCTCGTCGGGCTGCTCGCGCGCATTGTCAGTATCCCATACCCCATCCTGTTGGTCGCCGCCGGGCTGGCCATTGGGCTGGCGCCCGGTTTCCAGCCGCCGCCGCTCAATCCCGATATGGTCTTCTTTTTCTTTCTGCCGGTGCTGGTCTACAAGGAGGCCTTTCACACCTCATGGCGGGATTTCCACCGCTGGCTTCGACCGATCGTCTTCCTGGCCGTGGGGCTGGTGATTGCGACGATCGTCGCGGTTGCCGTGGCCGCGCGGCTCATCATGCCCGAACTGCCGTGGGGCGTGGCATTCGTCCTGGGCGCCATCGTCTCGCCGACGGACACCGTCGCGGCGAACACCGTGCTGCACAAACTGCATGTGCCGCGACGCCTGTCGGCCATCCTGGGCGGCGAGAGCCTGCTCAACGACGCGACCGGTCTTGTGGCGTTGCAGTTGGCGCTCGGCGTGGTGGTCTCGGGGGCGTTGAGTTGGTTTGATGTCGGACGCGACTTTGTGTGGACCGTGGTGGGCGGCGCCGGCGTCGGACTGCTGGTGGGCGTCTTGGTGCACCAGGCCAACCGGCGGATCCGCGACACCACCATCCTGTTCACGCTGTCCCTGATCGCGCCGTTGGCCGCATTTGCAATCGCGTATTGGGTGAATGCCTCCGGCGTGCTGGCGGTGCTGGCGGTCGGCTTCTGGGTCTCGTGGCGGTTTCATGCGGTGCAGGCGCACACGCGTTACGACCTGTATGCCGTCTGGCGGTTGATGGCGTTCGTCGTAGACGCGGTGTGCTTTCTGCTCATCGGCATCGAGATCCCGCGCATTCTCGCCTCCGTTACGTCAGTGATGCTGCCGCATTACCTATTCGCCGGCGGCATCATCACGCTGACGGTCATCGTGGTCCGGTTTGCGTGGATGTTTCCTGCGACGTACGTGCCGTTGAAGATCGTGGCCGCGTTCCGCGAGCGCGAAGGCGGGATGCCGCCGCGCAAGAGCGTGTTCCTTGCGTCGTGGTGCGGCATGCGCGGAGCGATATCGCTTGCCGCCGCGCTCGCCGTGCAGGAAGTGATCGCCCGGCAACAGGACGGCGCCTGGGACGCCGTGATCATCTGCACTTTCTGCGTGATCATCGGCACGCTCATCCTTCAAGGCCTGACGCTTCATCCGATGATCCGCATGCTGGGCATCAGCGGCGACGCCAACGCGGAGGAGGAGGAGCGGCTCACCCGCATCAGCATGATGCAGGCGGCCCTGTCGCGGCTCGATCAACTGAAGGCCGAGACCCGCGTCGACCCGGTCGCGATCGATCATGTCGAGGCGACCTACATGGAGCGTCTGCGCCTGTTGATCACCGCGGCGACGCCGGTCAGGCGGTGCAGCGAACTCACCGACAAGACTGACAGCCTGTTCGCGGTGGAATACGAGGCGCTTCAGTCAGAGCGAGCGCGGCTGCTGTCGCTGAGGGACTCGGCGGACATCAACGACCTGACCCACCTTCGGCTTCAGGAAGAACTGGACATCATTGAGATGCGGGCGCTGGCGCACACGAAGCCCCCGACGGGGCGCTGACGCTTCTGAAATTCGACGATTGGCGCTCGACGCGAAGCAGTCCCCGCAGGCAGGGTTCCCCCGGGTTTCCGCAGCAATAATCCCCGGCGCAAGCGAATGCAAGCGGATTTGATAAGAATCTGCGCTTTATGCTTGCATTTTGCAGTGGATCCCTCCATGATGCAAGCATGGAAAATGAGACCCCTTACATCGCTTCCCCTGTAACCGGGCGCGCGGCGGGCGGACGGGCTCGCGCCGAGAACCTGTCGCCGGACCGGCGACGCGAAATTGCGTCCGAGGGCGCAAAAGCGCGTTGGAGCAAGATTAACGAGGGTGGGCCGATGCTGAAGGCGAAATACCCCGGCGAAGTGCAAATTGGCGGAATCATCATTCCGTGCGCGGTCTTGAGCGATGGGACGCGTGTGTTGAGCGAAAACGGAATCACAAACGCATTGCTGGGATCACGAAGCGGGGCGTCGAAGAGGCTGAAGAAGTCGAGCGAAGATCGCGGGGCCCCCGTGCCCTTGTTTTTGGCTCCCAGCCAGCTTAAGCCGTTTATCACTCAAGATTTAATCGATGGGCCCCTAAAGAGAATCGAATACTTGCAGGGCCGACGCATAGTTGCTGGTTACGACGCCCGGATCCTACCGACCGTGTGCGATATCTGGCTAAAGGCTCGCGCCGAAGGCGCACTCCAAGAGCAACAAGAAGATAAGGCGGCGCAGGCTGAAATTCTAGCGCGAGGCCTGATGCACGTTGGCATCGTCGCGCTCGTCGATGAGGCGACCGGCTACCAAGGGGAAAGAGGCGAGGACGCGCTCCAGCGAATGCTGGACGCGTACCTGCGAAAAGAACTGGCCGCGTGGGCGAAGCGTTTCCCAGATGAGTTTTACCGTCAGATCTTCCGCCTGCGTGGGTGGGCGTGGAAGGGACGGACCTCAAATCCACCGCAGGTCGTTGCTCAATACACAAAGGACATCGTTTATTCTCGGCTAGCGCCCGCTATTTTGACGGAATTGGAAAAGCGCAATCCCATCGAGAACGGTCGTCGGCGCAACAAGCATCATCAGTTCCTAACGGATGACGTTGGGCATCCTGCGCTTGCGCAACACATTTATGCAGTGATTACGCTAATGAGAATCGCCCCAAATTGGCCGCAGTTTATTCAGCACCTCGACCTTGCGCATCCCAGGCGCGGCGATACGCTGATGTTGCCGTACATGGATGACGGGAATGAAAAAGGGAACGGCAATGAAGATCAGCCAGCCGATTGACCTCAACGGGCGTTCGCGGCCTTTTTGGCAATTTGCGAACGGCGTTTTTTGGAGAGCTTTGCGGCTCTCGCCTTTCCGCCCTTATTGCCGCCGAGTCGCCCTAATTCGACAGCCGCATGGTTCTTCTGTGGCTTGGTTCAGGAGGGGCGGTTTGTCCAGTGGCGACATCGACGAGGTACTTGGCGAGCTGGTTTACGTCACGCGGCGGCTTGCTTGAGCGTTTAGGCATGATGGGATTGTTGCCGAACAAACTAGGGACTTCAAATGGCCGGTAGATTCTTTCCCCTGAAGGCGTTTTGTCCAAAAACTGGCGACACCGTTGAGTTTCGCCTGACAGCCGAAACCGGCGAAGAAGTGGTCAAATATGGACCAAAGGTCCGACACCACGAATTATTGGGAGGCGGCCTTGTTGACGGTCAAGGAAGCTGTGTGCAAGATGTACTAAGATCACCAAGCGTGATCTATGGCAGGATTAGACAATTCCAAGAGGGCGGAAGCTGCTATTGCGGGATTCCATCCGCGAGTTGGACCGAGGAGGGGTCGCAATGCCCACCAAAACCCGGAATGGTGTATGCGGTATACATCAACCCGAGGGGCGAGGTTTACTTGTGGCGCTGGCTGAGAGCTGACAAGAGCAACCCGAATATTCCTGAAGACGTTTCCGGCATGCAGGTGATTCAATGGCAGAAACACTGACAGACTTTCTGAAAAGCTGTGGCGGCGAACCGCAGTTCAAGTCTGAACCGCGGTACAACCGCGCAGGCGATTGCGTCGAATATTTCTTCTCAAACGAAGCCCATCACGCGGACCGTGTTGACGGGGTGCTTACGCTGTACCGGGCGGACGATAATCACAGCATCATCGGATTCCAGGTTAAGGGGATCACCGCTCTGCACAAGCTGCTCGGAAACTTTGGGATCGCCGTCAACACCGGAAAGGTGACGGTCGGCATGCTGATTCTTGGGGCGTACTATTCTGCTGGTGATTCACGCCATACGGCGGACAATCGACGGCGATTGTACGAGAGCCTCAATGAGCGCCTCGACCCCGATGCTTGCCGTCAGCCAGTTCTAGTCGATCAGAACTAGCAATTAATCTCGCCCACCTTCCCCGAACAGAACCCTAAACGTGGCATTGGGGCTGATAACGGAATTGGGCTCGGCGCATGCGTTCTGGCTGATTTCGCCAATTTCAAACTGACCCACTACCCAATAGAGCCGCTTTTATCGGGCTATTGCGGCGGGCAATTTTTTATTGCTTTTTAGTTGACCGCCGCAATTGGGCGATTTAATATCCGCGCAGGTGTTTGGTCATTGTTTGGGTCTCCTGGGCGCGGAGGGCGGGTCATGGGTCTGGATCATCGGCACGGCAGATGTTGGGCGGAAGAGATCGGGGCGAGGTCGGTTGAGGCGGGGGCCGCGGAAAAGCGCGAGGCGGTTGAGCCGCCGGCGGCGGTGGGTCGGCGCAATGCGGCGGTGGCTCACACCATCGCGGTCAACGTCATTCGCGAGCCGGCCTGTGTGCCGATGTCGCCGCGGATGCGGGAGGTTTGCTGGGACTTCGGCATTCCCCCGCGCGAGCAGGCCACGGTCATCGCCGAAAATCTACAACTGACGCTCAAGCCCGGCACGCTCGTGCTGCTGACCGGTCCGTCGGGCGCGGGCAAGAGTTCGGTGTTGCAGGCCGTGGCCGACAGGTTGGGCGACGTGACCTGGGTCGGTCAGTCGGCATTCTCCGCCGAGCGAGCAATCATTGATTGCATCGCGCCGCGCCGGTCGCTGGGCGAGGCCTTGGAGATTCTCACCGCCTGCGGCCTGGGCGAGCCGCGCCTGTGGGTGCGGCGCTACGGCGACTTATCGGACGGCGAACGATTCCGCGCCGCGCTGGCCCGGGCCGTGGGGCAGGTGCTGACCGACGGCCGTACGCGGCCGATCCTCTGCGACGAGTTCACGGCGATTCTGCATCGGCGGCTGGCCAAGGCGATGGCCTACAACCTGCGCAAACTGGTGACGCGCAGCGGACTCATCCTCGTCGCGGCAACGACGCATGACGACATTTTAAAAGATTTGCGGCCCGACACGCTGGTTCGGCTCGGTCATGGCGGGCCGACCGTGCAGGCCGGCACGCCACGCAGCGGCGTCGTCTCGCTGCAGCGCCGGGCGATCATCGAACCGGGCAGCGTCCGCGATTACGCAATGTTCTCACCGCTGCACTACCGCCATCGCGACGGCCTCGGTTTCGTCGACAAGGTGTTCCTGCTGCGCGAGTGCAAGGCGGGCCAGCCACTGGGCATCCTCGTGTTCGCGATGGCCCCGGCGGAACTGACCCTTCGCAATCGAGCGACGCAGGGCCGATTCGTGCGGAACATGCGGCGGCTCAATCGCGACTTGCGTATTCTTCGACGGCTGGTCATGCATCCGGACGTGCGCGGCTGCGGCCTGGGGCACTGGTTCGTCGAGCAGACCCTGCCGCGGGTCGGCGTGCGGTTCATCGAATGCCTCGCGGCGATGGGGTCGGTGAATCCGGTGTTTGAAAAAGCCGGCATGACGCGGGTGGGGCGGTGTCCGCCGCCGCGCGGGCGGATCAAACTGCTGGAGCGGATGGCAAAGCACCACGTCGATCCGTTCGCACCGGATTTTCATCGGCGGATCGCGCGGTGTCCGCGGGTGCGGTCGATGGTGGAGCGAACGATCCTGCACTGGGTGTCGGCGACGACGGCGGGTCACAAGTATCGCATCGAAACGCGGCCGGCGGAGGAACTGGCGCGGGCATTTCGACAATTGGTCGGGTCGCCGCCGGTGTATTACCTGTGGGATCGGGATCGGGAGTTTCCCGTGCCGGAGTCGATTGATCGCGTGGCTGAAGCCGGCGGTGCGCCAGGCGATGGCGCGCGCGATCACGATCCGGACGCGCGGCCGAATCGGGGAAATCGATCGCCCCGTCGAATTGAAAATCGCGAAAGCACCAGCGGCCGGCGGCGTCGCATGTGCGGGCGACACGATCCGAATGGCCCGGGTTGAGGGTGTCTGGACCGCGATTTTATTGGGTTATTCTTCAACAAGGGTCGGATGACGCCTCGGTGACTTCGGACCTCTGGCGAGGGCCTCACGCCCGGCTTCCTGACGGCCGCGGCCCTGAATATCCGTCGCGACGGGGTCGGCGGGTAGAATAAGGATGTGGATGCCATTCAACCGGCGATTGCGTCCAGGGAAGCGCTCGATGCGTGCATCGGCGGCTGCGCGCGGTGCGGCTACAACCTGCGCGGGCTGATCGATCCGCGCTGTCCGGAGTGCGGGCTGGCGTTTGATGTGGGGAACAGTTGGCCGCGTCGGTGGATTCAATGGCGCGGCGAGGCGATGCGGCACGCGCTGACCTCGCTGGGCGGCGCGGCGTTCATTTCGTGCTTCATTGCGATTCAACAACCGATTCGCGCCCACGGCGTCTGGGGCGGATGGGCTTCGGTTCTCTTCGGCCTGATTGCCGGCGTGCTGCTGATCATGGCGTTTGTCGCGGGCGTGGTCGCCGTCGCCGTGGCGGGCAAGTGGATGTGGGAGGAGGCCTGCGGCGCGTTTGCACTGCTGTGCGGACTGCCGGCGCCGGATACTGAAGTCGAGATGTTGTACGCGCCGGGCAGGGCGCCGCGCATGAATCGATCGCTGCAGGTTGCGTTCGGCGTGGTCGCCGCCATTTTCGTCATGTGTCTTTGGTTGCCGGCGGTGATCTTTTCGCCGTTCTGGCTTCCGCCGGTGGCGCTCATCATGTTCTGGCTGGAGCATCGACGGACCCAGGCGCGGCTGGCGGGGGCGCTGCTCACGCCGTACTCGATCGACACGCAGCGGCAGTTCGAGGGCTACGTGCGATGGGGATCGGTGCTGTCGGTCTTCGCGGCGGTCGGCTGGATCGGGTGTCTGTTTGCGCTGTAGGCAGAGGTATTGCGACGCTGCCGGTGGAAAGGTGACACGCGCGGGTCGAGTGTTGGGCGGCACGCCGGGCGGGTTAATGGCCGCGGCGGTGACCGGCTTTTTTCGGCCATGCCGCGACGACGGCAAGGTGCTATTCTCCCGTCATGTCTGACACGTCGATGATCGATGAAGATCCCCTGATTGACCCCGACGTTGCGCCGGCGGAAGAAGAATTGACGCCGGTCGAGATCGGCTACTGCCGACAGTGCGGGTATGACATGCGCGGACTGGGCGTGGACGTGTGTCCGGAGTGCGGGACGCGGTTTGATGCCGAGTTGACGCGGGAACTCAACCGGCGCTGGTGTCTGGAGTTGGTTCAGGGCATGCGTGTGGCGCACCTTGTCACCGCCGTGGGCTGCGGCATTGCGCTGCTCCATCTGCTGACCGGCGGACTGAATGGCCCGGTGCTGGTGATCTTCGGGATGCTGGCCCTCGGACTGGTGACATCTCAGACGATTGTCTTGATGATGCGGCGCGGAAACAGGCTGTCCGGGCAGGGCGGGGGAGAGGTCTTGAATCGATGCGGCAGCACGTTCGCGCTGATCGGCATGATTGTCGTGGGGCTGCCCCTTGTGTTCGCGGGGCGATCGCTGGGCGTCAGCGTGATGCTGGTGGCCGCGCTGCTGTTCACGGCCATTCAAGGTCAGCGTTATTTCGAGGGTCGTCGCCGCGGGTATCTGTTCGGCGTATCGAGCGCCGTGGCTGAGTCGGTCGGCTTTGCGGTGGGCGTCAGCAAGTTCTTCGGCGTGATGACGGTGATTCTACTCGTGGCGGTGTTGGCGACACAGTAACTCCCCCGCAGGGTCGCGCCGGTGTTCGCGCGGCGGACCGGAGGTTCGCACGATCCGCAAGTCAGAATTCGACCGTTGATATTGAACGACGGCGCCCATTCTCGTTGTGCGATAAGATCACGCCCTTCATGGCCCCATCAATCATCGACGCACGCCGGATTGCCGCCATTCGGCGCAAGTTGTTGACGTGGTATGACGCCCATCGTCGAGATTTGCCGTGGCGAAAAACCGGCGATCCGTATCGGGTGTGGCTCAGCGAAATGATGCTGCAGCAGACACAGGTCGCAACGGTGATTCCCTATTACGAGCGATTCGTTTCGCGATGGCCGACGGTCGCCGAACTCGCCGCGGCGCCGTTGGACGATGTGCTGCATGCGTGGGCGGGGTTGGGGTATTACGCTCGCGCGCGGAACCTGCACAAAGCGGCGCGGATGGTGGCGGAGGCGTTTGACGGCGCGTTTCCCGATGGCGTCGACGATCTGTTGCGGCTGCCGGGCGTGGGGCGGTACAGCGCCGGGGCGATTGCGTCGATCGCATTTGGAAAGAAGGCGTCTGTCGTGGATGGCAATGTCGCGCGCGTGCTGGCGCGGCTGTTCGTGATTGACGCGGATGTGCGGGCCGGTGCGGGCCGGGACATGGCATGGGAACTGGCGGATGCGCTGGTGTCGCCGCGGCGGCCGGGGGATTTCAACCAGGCGGTGATGGAGTTGGGGGCGACCGTCTGCCTGCCCGGGGAAAGCGCGCGGTGTCTGACATGTCCGCTGCGAGTGGAGTGCGGGGCGGCCGAAACGGGCCGGACGGCGGAATTGCCCATTCGGACGAAAAAGACACGGATATTGCATGAGACGCACGTCGTGGTCGCGGTCGAGCGGGCGGGCCGGTGGCTGATGATCCGGCGTCCGGAAGGGGGGCTGTGGGGCGGGTTGTGGGAGATGCCAAGCGCGGTGGCGGCGAATGCGCAGATTCGACAATGCGCGAAAAAGTGGATGGAAGGATCAGGATTGAAAGGCGTGGAGTTGGACAAGGCGCCGTTCCTGCGATTCAAGCATCAATTGACGCATCGGGCGATTGAGTTCGTGTGTTTCGCGGGGCGCATTGAGGCAAAGGGGACCGTGATCGATCGCGCGGCGCGATGGTGTTCCATCGATGAAATCGGCACCATCGGCATTTCCCGGGCGATGATGCGGATCGTGGAGGCGCTTCCGGTTGACGTGAAGCGGGTGTAGTTGAGCATTGCATTGAATGACGGAGTGGCCGTGCGGGCGCTGTAAACAGCGCGTGTGTTGAAACGGGCGCACGCGCTGCCCCCTGATGCCGCGGGGTTTGGGCTGCGGCTTCTTGTCAGGTCAATAGATTATCCATCGCTGTCGCAATCCCATGTCGCGCCGGCTGCGATCAGGGCCTCCGGCCGCGGGCGGCGGATGACTGGCGGATGATGGTGTTCGTTGCCATAGAAGCGGTCGAGCAGGCGGCGCCAATCATCGAGGGTGTTGACGGTCAGGAATGCCACCTTCACATCGGCGTGAAGCGGGTGCAGTTCACTGTAGCGCACGCCGAATTTGCGAAGCAGACGTCCGGCGATTTCCTCGCCGGATTCGGCGGCCATGAGCGCGTGGTGGCGTTCGAGGGCATTTCGTTGTTCGGCGAGGGACGGCGGCGGGGGCAGCGGCCTGCCGGCCAGCAGGGCCCGCAGTTCGTTGAAAATAAAGGGGTTTCCGATCGCGCCACGGGCGATGGAGCACCCATCGACACCGGTCTCATTCAGCATGCGTTGGCAGTCCTCGGCGCTGAACAGATCGCCGCTGCCCAGGATCGTTCGACTGCCCGCATAGCGTTTGACGCGTTCGAGGAACGACCACTTGCTCGGTCCGACGTATTTCTGCTTCACGGTGCGGCCGTGAACCGTGACGGCCGCGATGCCGGCGCTGAATGCCGCGTCGAGGATGCTGAAGAAGTTGCGTTCGCTGTCCTCGGTGTCGTCCATGCCCCGGCGCATCTTGAGCGTGACCGGCGTGCGCCCGCCGACGGCGTCGACCACCCGGCGGATGATCTCGACGGCTGTATCCGGTGTGGACAGCAGGAATCCCCCGCGGCATCGCCCGAGCACTTTCTTCACGGGGCAGCCGAAGTTGATGTCGATGACGTCGTAACCCATCGTCACCATTTCGTCGGCGGCCTCGGCGAATTGCTCCGGCTCGCTGCCCATGAGTTGTCCGCCGACGGGGTGGTCGGCCGGCGGAATCGCGAGCATGCGGCGCATCTTCTTGCCGCCCTGGTTCACCAGGCGGTCGAGGACGACTTCATTGATGGTATATGGACAGCCGTATTCACGAGCGAGCAGGCGCATCGCCGCGTCGCTGTAGCCCGAGAGCGCCGCCTGCACGAAGGGGGCGTCGAGTTGGATTGGCCCGATCTTGAGCATTGGGCTATTGTAACCGCGTCGATCGTGGGGTTGCGCGAGTGGGCGGTTGCTCGCGTTCGGCACCCTCACCCCAGCCCTCTCCCTCAAGGGAGAGGGAGTTGAAGGTCTTGTCGACAGAGTAAAGGCTCTTGCCTATGAAATGCGCTCAATATCACCAGACCGGTTCGCCTGATGTCATTCGATATGAAGACGTTCCTGATCCAACGCCCGGCCCGGGCGAACTCGTGCTTAAGGTGAAAGCCGCTGCGATCAATCGGCTGGATGTCTTCTTGCGCGGTGGGCAGGCCACGATGCCCGGCTTTCGCATGCCGCACATCGGCGGATTTGACATCGCCGGCGAGATCGCGGCCGTCGGTCCGGATCAGGATGCCAGGCGCATCGGCGAGGCCGTGGTGGTGAAGGCCCGCGTGACCGGCCCGCAGAGCAAGGGCCGGCTCGACATCATCGGGACGAGCCGACCGGGTGGCTTTGCGGAGAAGGTACTGGTGCCGGCGCACTGTGTGACGGCCAAGCCCGCGACGTACTCGTTTGAGGAGGCCGCGGCGTTTGGTTGCGTGTACCTGACCGCGTATTACGGCTTGATCGAGCACGCCTGGGTGCAGCCGGGTGAGACGGTGCTGGTGCACGCCGGCGGAAGCGGGGCGGGCACCGCGGCGATTCAGGTGGCCAAGGCGGTCGGCGCGCAGGTCATCACCACGGTCGGCAGCGACGACAAGGCGCGAAAGGCCAAAGAGGCGCTGAAGGCCGATCATGTTGTCAATTATAAAAATGCAGACTTCGGCAGGGTGGTGCAGGAGGTCACGCGAGGGCGCGGCGTCGATGTCGTCTTCGATCCGGTGTGGGGCACGACCGCCGCGGCGACGCTCGATCATCTCGGCTTTCGCGGACGCTGGATCGTGCTGGGGATGGTCGGGGGACTGCAGGCACAAATCGACGTGAGCAAGGTGATGTTCAAGGAGATCACGATTCGCGGGATCATCGAGTTCTACGCGGACGACGCGCAGATTGACGGGGCGATGCGGCTGGCGCACCAGGACCTGGTGCGGCCGATCGTCGACAAGGTCTGGCCCCTGTCCGAACTGGCCGCGGCCCAGCGGCAAATGGAGACCGGCGACTTCTTCGGGAAGATCGTCGTTCGCCCCTAGCGATACCGGACCGCTGGATTTCGCCCCGCAATTGGGGCACACCCCACGTCGGATAACCCATCAGGTTTTGTATCAGGTTCCTGCCTGGCGGCGCCGGCCCGACCAGACCTCGCGGATTGGGAATACCCGGACGCGAGGGGCCGGTTGCGTGTTCGGACACATGGGCGGTACTTATAAAGGGGGTGTACGGGTCGCAGCCAGTAAAAGGGGCGACTGCGCACGCGGGCAGGTGGTACGAAATCCATCGGCCCGCAGGCGTCGCCCGAACGGGCGAACGCAATGCCTTGCATGCACCATGGAATAGGACTTTCGTGATTCGAAAATGGCATGGAAGTTCTTGTCAAACGCAAGGTTGCGCCAGGCCCCGAATCTTGACTGCGGACCGCAGGACGGGTACGATTTGCGACTGGGGTGAGGGATACGCGGACGCGCTGAATATCGACGTGGGGCGGCCGGGGGTGGCCTGTCAGACGGCGATTTTTGACTTTGGCGCGACAGCCCTGCGTTCTCTCCAACCTTCGCGGTTCGGCTCCTCGGGTAACACGCACCCGATTCGCAGCCGTCCGACGGACCCTCCCAGGAGCAGTTGATCCCCGGGCGAGAGTGGCCGTGTGTCGCCGCAGGTCGGCGGAGCATGGCTTCGAAAGTTCCGGACGAGGCTGTGGGCACTGACCAGACGCATGACGGTGTGGTCAGGTGCGGCAAGGACAGGTGTCGCTTGTCGCAGCGGTGAGGGTGTGGCATGAAGGCGGAGTATGACCCTCGCGTGAGTCGGAGGAACTCGATGAATCGTCGCCCAGCAACGCACCAGAAACTCTCGCTGTTCTGCCTGCTCGCATGCTTTTCCGGCGTCTGGCTGGGAGCAACCTGCACGGATGGCGGCACCGGTGACGGTCCGCTTGATCCCGCCGTGCCACCGGGCAATCGTCCGCCCCGCGCCACCATCACATCGGTGGTGACGCCGTCGAATGACAACTTCGCCGAGCAGGGCGAGTTGATCACGATCAGTTACTCGGGCGACGATGGCGAGAATCAGTGCACGCTTCGCATCTTCGCCTCCAAGAAGCAAACCAACATCACCGCTGCCGACGAGATTCCCATCGCGTCGGGCATCTTCATTGGCCCGACCGAGGGCACCGGCCAGGTCATCTGGAATACGACAAATGTCGGCGTTGGCACCTATTTCATCTTCGCCGAGATCAACGACGGCGTGAATCCGCCGGTGCGCGTCACCGCGGCCTCGTCGGTTCAGATCGCGCCGCCCGGCTCGCGACCGCAGAACGCGCCGCCGCAGTTGCTCTTTGCGCTGCCGATTTCCAACCTCGGCCTCTCGTCGCAGGACGAGGTGACGGTGTTCTACGGCTACTCTGATCCGGACGATTCGGTGACGATTACGCTGCTGCTCGACAAGGACCAGGATCCGACCAACGACGACGTGAACAACCCCGGCGACCCGCTGGATCCGGCCTCGAAGATCATCATTCTCCCGACGACGCCCCGTCTGATCACCGATCCGACCTTCAACGGCGATCCGCCTCCCCCAACCGATCAGGCGACGCAGCGCGACAGTCTGGAAATTCGCACCAACCCGCGCACGCTCGACCGGACCGCGCCGGGTCAGTTCCTGACCAAGGAATATCGCTTCGTCATCGACTTCTCGCAGATTCCGGTTCGCAATGAGCCGTACTTCCTGCGCGGCACCATCAAGGACGCCAAGAACACGGTGCATCGCTACGCGGCCGGTTCGATCACGATCACGTCGCTTGCGGCGGGGGTGGTGGACGTGGGCCGGGTCGGCTTCGGCATTGCCGGCGCACGCTGGACCGGTTTCGGCGCCGGCGAGAACCTCGGCTCAACCTTCATCGGCAACTTCGATCTCGACAACGATACAAATGGCGATTTCATCATCGGATCGCGCTTCGGCAGTCCGCGAAATCGGTTCCAGTCCGGCGCCGCCTACCTCATCTTCGGGCGACGCAAGGGGGCCTTCCCGCCCGACGTGAACAACGACGGACGCCCGGGCGGCAACGTCATTGACGCAGCCGGCAACACCGACGATTTCCCGGCGCCTCCGCCCTTTGTCTCGAATCCGTACGCCCAGGCGTTTGTCGGGCGATTTGGCGGCATTCAAAGCATCAACAGTGTCGCGTCGCTGTATCGCGGCACGACCATGGGCATGCCCGAGCCGCACGGCCCGACACTGCCGCCGCCGTCGCTGATCGACGCGGCGCATCCCAACCGGCCCACGAGCGGGTTGATGTCGATCGCCCGATTGGACATGAATCTGGACGGCGTGCCCGATCTGGTATTCGGCATTCCGTTCGTCTCGTCGGCATGGGACTATGTCGATGACGATCCGGTGGACGGTGGTTGCGACCTTCCTTACGGCGACGGTCTGCCCAACGGTTCGTTGTGCGACACCGGCGGCGGCGTCGGTCGCGGTGGACCCAACGATGATCTTTTCTCAGCCCGCTTCCAGGGTGATCCGGTCGATCAGGGCATGGTCATCGTGGTCGATGGCGCCAATGACATTAACACCCAGTTCCGGCTGTTCCTGGATGCCGCCATGGCCGGACAGAACGATCCGAACGGCCCGATTGACGACGAAGGTATTAACATCGGCGGCCAGGTGCCCAGCGGCATGCGCTTCCGCGGCGGCTGGCTTGACCCCGCCACCAGTATTCCCACGGTGTCCGACAATCAGTTCGGCCGGACGGTTGCGGCCATTCCGAGCATCGACAACGACGGACTGGACGAACTGCTGATCTCGATTCCGGGGTTCCAGAACAACCGTGGTTCGATCCAGGTCTGGTTCAGCAACGACTACATTACGCCCGGCGTGTTTCATGGACAGGCGGTGCGATCGCTGCCCTCCTATGTGCCCATTGGCTGCACCACGGGTCAGCCGACGATTTGCGTTCGCACGTTCGTGGGCCTTCCGGTTCACGTCGAAGTGCTCGGCGCCAATCCCGGTGACGAGTTTGGCTGGGCCAGTTCGGCCGGCCAGTTCAACCAGGACGGCACCGGTGACGTGCTGTGCGGCGCGCCCGGCGCGGACGTGCAGGCCATCATCAACGGTTCGCCTTCCGGGCCGGTGCTGACCGACAACGGCATCTTCTATGTGCTGTTTACGCCGTCCGGCGGTTTCGGCAATCTGGATATGGGGAACGAGAATCCGCCGCGCGTTGAGATTCGAGGCACGCACAGCGGCGACCGATTCGGCGAAATTCAGACGCAGGTCGCCGACATGAACGGCGACGGCCTGTCGGACGTGGCCTTCGCCTCGCCGACCATGGATGACGACATTCGCGGAAATCCTGACGCGGGTTACGTCGGCGTGATCTTCGGGTTCCGCCCCCTGACCGGTGAAAACGGCTTCTCGCCGGATCAGGTCGGCACGCCGCAGTTGCCGGGTGTTCGCTTCTTCGGAGCGACCATCGGGGCGCGTGCGGGTACGTCCATCGCCTCGGCCGGCGAACTCGACCCGCCCACCCTCATCAACAACCCGAGCGGGCTGCCGCGGGACTTCAACAACGACGGCTTCGGCGATCTGTTGATCACGTCGCCGGGCGAGATTCGCAACGTCAACGTGGGTGACACCAACGGCGACGGCATCGATGAGATTCAGCCCCGCACGGGCGTCGCCTACCTGATTTTCGGCGGCACCCACCTGGTCAACCAGTCGTTTAACCTGTCGCAGGTCGGCAGTCCGGAACTCCCGGGCATCGTGTTCATCAGCCGGTTTGTGACGGGCTCCATTGACGAGGCTCCGCTGGAAACGGTCGCCGGTCTCGGCGATATCGACGGCGACGGCTTCGTGGACATTATTCTGGGTTGCCCGAGGGCGGACTTTGTTGACCCGCTTTCGCCCAATCAGCGCCGCAATGATGCCGGTGAGGTGTACATCATCTACGGCAACAATTTCGGCTCAAACCGACTACCGTAGGAACTCGACTCGCCCTCCTTTGGCGCGGCGGAGTTGCATTCGAAGAGTCATTGATTTGAGGTGGTTCATGACAGGCTTTCCACGCACTCGACGACCATTGCGGGTGGTTCGATCCCTGGGTGTTTTCGCCGCGACTTGCGGCGCGCTGACGCTCATGCTGGGCGGTTGTCCGCCCCAGCCGGGCACGCCCGGCGGCAACACGAATGACAACACCCAGCCTTTTCCGATTCCGCCGACGACGCAGCCCGGCACCGGCGATCAGAACACGCCGCCGAGCCTGACGTTCCAGTGGCCCACCCAGAACGTGACCATTCAGGACGGCACCACCGTCCTGATCGCGTACACCGGTTCTGACACGCAGGACGTCATGCGCGTCAACATCTTTGCCGACTTCATCAATACGACGGTCAACCCGCCGGCGGCGACGACCATCGTCCTGGCCCAGGGCCGGCAACTCGCCAGTCCGTCGTCCGCTGATTCGTTCGTCTGGAATACGCTGAACGCGATTCCGGCGACCTATACGATTCGCGCCACCATCACCGATCAGGTGAATGCCGCCGTCACGGTTGTGGCGGCTGGTCAGGTCACCATCGTCCCGCGCGTTCCGCCGTCGGGTCCGCCGACCGGTCCGCCCGTCGATCCGCCGAACGTGTCACCGACCCTGCGCCTGGTTGCCCCCGCGGCAACGGGCGTACAACTTCAGCAGGGCGAACTGCTGACCATCATCTGGGAGACCGCCGACGTCGACGATCCGGTGACCGTGAACGTCCGTGCAGAACTGGCCGATCCGGTTGATCCGCAGTTGCTTCAACTTGTGACCGGATTGCTCGTGCCTGCGGGCGTTCAGCGCCGGCAGACGGTCTGGAACTTGACGGGTGTGCCGGTCGGCGAATGGCTGGTGACCGTCAGCGCCCGCGAGACGCCGCTTGCGGCGGGTCAGACGCCGAATCCCGATCCCGATCCGGTGTCGTTTCCGGTGCGGGTGATTCCGGCGGGTTCGGGCACGGTGAACTCGCCGCCAACGGTCAGCATGGTGCTGCCTTCTTCGGACGCCGGTCTCACCGATCGCGACAATCTCACGCTCGGGTTCCTGGTCGGTGACGCGAATTCGGATGTAGACACGTTGACGCTGACCTACCTTCTCGACAGGGACAACGATCCGACCAACGACGCCACTCAGCCGCCCATCGAGATCGGCGGCGATTCGCTCCCGGCCGGTACGGTGCCGCCAGGCGTTCAGATTGCCGGCACCCCCAACATCGTCATTGACGGCGCGACGGTGCCGGTGCGCGACGATACGGACGAGGGCGGACGCCCGCTTCCGTACTTTGTTCGCATCAAGGTGGACGATGGCCGCGGTGGAATTGCCAATGCATACGCCACCGGCAAGGTTCGCATCCTGACGCCGGCCGAAGACATGGTCGACCTGTTGGAACTGGGCGGACGCGTGAGCGGGTCGCGCTGGCAGGGCTTCCATGGCGAACCGTTTGCCGAGGGGCGCGGCGCGCAGGCGGGCTTCGCGTTTGACGGAATCGGCGACTTCAACCTGGATGGCGTGGACGACTTCGTCATCGTGGCCAAGACCGCGTCGCCGTTCACATACGGACCGGTCGGCATGGCCTACCTGGTGTACGGTCGCCCGCGGACGGTTGATCCCAACCTGGCCTTCGCGCAAGGACGGTACTCCGGTGTAAATGACCTCAACACGGTGGGTACGTTCGTGCCGTTCCCTCCGAACAATCCCAACTTTGAAGCCATCTGGAACATCCGCGGAACGCAGTTCTTCCATCCGCCGTGTGGTCCGGGCGGCGGCGACGGCATCTTCTCCGTGGTCGGTTATCCCGACATCACCGGCGACGGCATTCCCGAGTTGATCTTTGGCGCCCGTCGAAATGACTCGGTGGTGGATCTCAAGGACAACGATCCCTGCGACGAGTGCTCCTTCCCGATCCCGCCGTCGTTCCTGAGTTACGTGACCCCGGTGCGGGAAGTCATGGAGCAGGATGCACAAGGATTTGTCACCGGCGTCAACCTTGCGCGCAATACCTGGCTGCCATCTCCTCCTACGGCCGTGGGCCCAGGATTCGCCAACGTCGTGTTCGACATGAACGACAAGTTCCTGCTGAGCATGGTCGACAGCCCCGCGGCAGGCGGAGCGGCCTTCCCCGCCGGACGGTCCGGCCTTGAAGTGTGCTTCGAGATCGACGGGACTTCGCCCACGGCGATCATGGCACCGGTACAGGTCCAATTGGACCTGCAACTGGAGGCCTCGGTCGATCGCGGCGACGGCACCATGGTTCATGGTCCGTGTCTGCGTAAGACAATCAACCTGATCACCGACCCCGGCGACACGGATGCGCCCTTCGATCTGGTCGATGCCGACACGTTGCAGTCCTACACGACTGGGTGTGGAACCGCGGACGCCGATCCGATGCGCTATTCCGCTCGGGTGCCTGAATTCCCAATTCAACTGGACGGCACCGGCAACGTCGGCAACGGCGCCTGCGATCCGCCGCCCGGCGGCCTGAACCCGCCTGACCCTTCGCAGCCGATACCGGCTTCCTGCTACGACGGTCGCTTTGCCCTGTTCTTCCGCTGGACGAGCACCAATCCGACGATTCAGATTAATTTCGCGAGCGCGCCACGCGTCGTGATCAACGGCGTCACGGCCCAGTCGGAGGAGCATCCGTTCGCGTTCACGTACACCGATGGTTTCCCAGACGTTCGATCCAACCAGGCCAGTTGCAGCACCGAGACGCCGGCGCCGTGTGACTTGTTCCTGGCGGGTGAACTTCCGCCCGCAAGTGGGCCGGCCAATAACGACCGCTTCAGCAATCAAGGCCTCTCGGGTTACCTGAGAGTCGGTCCGTTCCGAATCGGAAACGCCCTGCCGCCGCCTCCGGGCTTGTTCGGCGGCAGCAATGGTCCTGAAGACGACGATATGAATCGCGGTAGCGATCCGCCTTCGGCCTACCAGTCAGGCCTGGCTTACCTTGGGGCGAGCGATGGCTTGCAGTTGCCACCGTTCGGAAACGGCGCAGCCGGCACGCCCAATCGCGTCATCGGCATCGGCACCTTCGGCCAGTCGGCGCGCGGCGCGCGTTTCCGCGGCTCCTGGTATCACACGGATGATCCGGTCCAATACGATCCCACGTCGCGCTACGGCGAGACGGTGGACACGCTGCCGGACATGAACTTCTCCAATCCCGGTTACGAGGAAATCATCGTATCTGCACCCGGCAGCACCAAGTGTTCGCTCGCCGGAGCATTGATGAACGATCTCCTCGGCGACTATTCCGCTGCCGCCGGCGACAGTCGGTTGTCGCGATGGAACTTCCTCGATCCGGCGACCGCGGCCCTGACCGATTGCAACAATCCGCCGACGGCTTGGGCGTTCGCAAGTTTCGCCCGCGTGCTGTCCGCAAGCCTGGTGATTGAGGGCACGGCCAATCGCGCCGCGCGGATTCAGACCGAGATCTTCGTTGATACGCCATTCGGACCGGCACCGGTTCCGGGCACACAGCGCGTGGTGCTGTTCTGGGGCGGCGGCGCGACGATGCCGGCTTACGTCAATGCGGTCTTCCCGTTCCAGTTGCCGTTCACACCGCCGATCAACATGGCCTACCCGCAGGGTGCGTTGAACTTCTTCGCACCGATCGACAGTGCGGCCGCGGGCCTGTGGGTCGGTCTGACGGTTCTTCCGGATACGGACGGAACCGGCGGCTCCGTTTCACCGTCGGGCATCGACGGCGGCCCGAGCGTGACCATCACCTCGGCCACCCTGAACGTAAACGGGCTCGCGCCCAACATTGGCATGGTTCAAATTCTGAACGGTGTCGATTGGACGAATCCGGAGACGGCCGCCACGGGCGATGATGATGGAATCGCATCGTGGCCATTCTTCTTCTGCAATGAAGGCGCCGCGCCCTTCCGCTTCCTGGATGCTGGTCCGGCACCCGTGGCCCTCATTCACGGCAACTTCCCCAACGACTTCTTCGGCTGGGGCAAGCGCGCCGGTGACCTGAACCTTGACGGCGTGCCCGACTTCGCATGCGGTGCGCCGGGGGCGGACACCGATCCGGACAACGCCGGTGGCGTCAAGTTGGCGGAGAACGGCCAGTCGTTTGTCTTCTTCGGAACCCCGGTCTTTCCGCAGGCGCCGCAGCCGGCCGGTCCACCGCTTGAGCGATTTGAGATTCGCGGATCACACGCCGGCGACCAGTTCGGTCGCGCCCAGGGCGTGGTCGGCGACTTCACCGGCGACCAGAATGACGACACCTACTTTGGTGCGTCGAACTACGACTTCACCGGCCCGGTGGTTCCCGGCGACAACATGCCGGGTGCACTGCCCGGCGAGGTGCTACCGCGCGTCGATTGTGGATTTGTCGGCATCATGTTCGGCAATCCGTCGTTGACCGGCGAAGTGACGGTTCGGGCCGAGCGAATCGGTTCGGGCAACTTCTTCGGATGCAAGTTCATCGGTGGCTACGCGAGTGCCCGCCTGGGCGAGGCCGTGTCGGATGCCGGCGACTTCAACCAGGACGGCAACGGCGACATTCTGATCACGGCGCCCGGCCAGGAGTGGCCGGCCGTCAGCATGGCCTTCACCGGCGGCGTCGCCGACGGACAGCAGATCGTCGTCAACGGCGTGATCTTTGAGTTTGACACCGATGTGAATGCATCGGTGACGGCCGGCGCGATTCGAGTCGATGTCCGAACCGATCCCAGCGCCGCCGGCGCTCAGCGCGAGTTCATCAAGCAGTTCCGCACGGTCTCGCGAGAGACGACGCGCGTGTCGGCCATTGCCTCGCGGTTGCAGTTCCCCGAGCCGCTGCCGGATGATCCGACGGTGACCTTCCTGCCGCGTCAGCCGGAGGTGCCGGTGATCACCACGACGGTGCCCGCGGGCTCGCTGACGGTCAAGACTTCGATTCGCCAGGGCGTGGCCTACTTGATCTTCGGCGGCAACACCACGACGCTGAACCTGACCAACAAGACCTACACCCTGCCCCAGGATTTGAATCGGCGCTCCGGCCCCGACGCCACTTCGCCGCGCATCCTCAAGGGCATGGTGTTCGTTTCGGCCTTCGAAAAAGACCAGCCGGGCGACGTTGATGGCGATGGTCTCCCCGGGTTCTTCGTGAACTTCGATACCGGCCCGACCGGAATCGGCATCACCCATCCGGCAGTCGCCGAATTGGCGACAATCTCCGGTGGTTCTGAGCAGGTTCCGCCTCCGGCCCCGGGCACCGCCCTGGTGTCGAGCGGCACCCAGGGTTACGTCGTGACGAGCGGAACGCCTGCGTTGATCTCCTTCTCGCAGCGACCGTCGTGCGAAGTGACCGCGTATTTTGTCCACGATCCTGCATCCGGCGCGACGGGCGCTACGATGACGGCGTTCAATCTGCAGGGCCAGGTCGTGGGCGTCGTTCAGTCCACGGCAGCGCCTGCCGTACCGAATCCGGGTGTGCCGCCGCGACCGGGTCCGCCGCCGGCCGTTGTGACCCCGCCGTGGGTGCGCATCCTGGCCCCGGGCGCCATCGCCTCGATCACCATCACGGTTCAGGGCGCCGCTGGAGGGCGGGCGATTGTGGATGATCTGTGGCTGCAGGATCCGACGCCGGACGGCGCGCCGATTGAGGCCGTTGCAGGCATCGGTGACGTCGATGCCGACGGTGTGCCGGATATCATGCTCGGCGCTCCGAAGGCGGACTTCATCAACATTTTTGAGCCGTGCAATCGGCGCAAGAGTGCGGGTGAGGCCTACCTGATCCACGGCAACAGTTTCGGGTTCAACAACGCGGCCCTGCCGTAACGAGCCCAGGAAACAACCAAACCCAATGCGGGGGCGATCGTGCCGAGTGGTACGATCGCCCCCGGTTTATTTGCTGGATTGTGGTGCAGGCATCCCTGCCTGCTATCTTGGGCAGGCTGGAAGCCTGCGCCACAATGCATACAATGGTCGCTGATGGCGGTTAACTGCGAGATTGTGGTGGTTGGCGGCGGACATGCCGGCGCGGAAGCGGCGTGGGCCGCTGCGCGGATGGGGGTGCCGACCGTCCTCGTGACCCATGATCGGGCGGCCATCGGACGGATGAGTTGCAACCCCGCGATCGGCGGCATCGGCAAGGGGCAAATGGTTCGTGAGATCGACGCGCTGGGCGGTCTGATGGGCCTGGCGACCGATGAAGCGGGCATTCAGTTCCGCATGCTCAATAGAAGCAAGGGGCCGGCCGTGCAGGCGCCGCGGGCGCAATGCGACCGGGACTTGTACGCCGCGGCGGTTCAGCGACTGCTGGCGGGCACGCCGAACCTGACCGTTATTGAGTCGTCTGTCGATATATTGGAGACGGAGTCCGGCGACAAGGGGCGGGCGCGCGTGGTCGGGGTGCGCCTCGCGGATGGGCGGCGCATCACCTGCCGCAGTGTGATCATCACGACGGGCACGTTTCTGCGCGCGCTCATGCACACCGGTGAATCCCGGACGCCCGGCGGCCGCGTGGGCGAGGCGACAAGCGGCGGGATCAGCGCGACGCTGCTGTCGCTGGGGTTCGAGTTGGGACGGCTCAAGACGGGCACGCCGCCGCGCATCGCGCGGGACACGATTGACTACGCCCGCCTGGAAGAGCAGCCGGGCGACGCCATTCCCGCCCCGTTCTCATTCATGAACGAGCGCATCGACCAGCGGCAGATCTGCTGCTGGATCACCTACACCAGTGAAGCCGTTCACGGGTTGATTCGCGGAAACCTGCACCGGGCGCCGATGTACAGCGGACAGATTCAATCAACCGGTCCGCGGTACTGTCCGAGCATTGAAGACAAGGTGGTGCGGTTCGCCGACAAGTCCCGGCATCAGATTTTCCTGGAGCCGGAGGGCTACGACTCGGACCGCATCTATTGCAACGGCATCAGTACGTCACTGCCGGCCGATGTGCAGACGGAGATGGTGCGGCAGATCGAGGGGCTGGCCGGGGCGCGAATCGTGCAGATGGGCTATGCGGTCGAGTACGACTTCGTGCCGCCGCACCAGACGCTGCCGACGCTGGAAACGAAACGCGTCTCCGGTCTGTATCTGGCCGGCCAGATCAACGGCACCAGCGGCTACGAGGAGGCGGCGGGGCAGGGGCTGGTGGCCGGGGTGAACGCGGCCCTGGCCTCGCTGGGGCGCGAGTCGTTCGTGATGCGCCGCGATCAGAGTTACATCGCGGTGATGATTGACGACCTGGTGACGCTCGGCACGATCGAGCCGTATCGGATGTTCACATCGCGGGCCGAGTATCGCCTGCTGCTGCGGAGCGACAATGCCGACGCCCGGTTGACGCCGCTGGGCCGCGAGATCGGCCTGGTCGATGACGCGCGGTGGAATCGATATGCGATGAAGCGCCGGGCGACATCGGATTGCCACGATTGGCTCAATTCGTCGCGGATGGAGGGCCAGTCGCTGGCCTACTGGCTTACGCGGACCGATGCCGATGGACGCGGCCGGGTCGACGTCGCGCCCTGGCGTGCCGAGGTGACGAACCGGTTGGCGGGACTGTCGCAGGTCCTGGCGGCGGAGGCGGCCGAGTCCGCGTTGATCTCCATTCGCTACGGCGGCTACATCGAACGCCAGCAGCGTGAGGTGGACAAGTTCGTGCGGCTGGAGAACCGCCGCATCCCCGACGATTTCGATTTCAGGGGCATCCGCGAATTACGTGCCGAGGCCCGCGAGCGATTCTGTTCCGTCTCGCCGCGCAGCGTGGGCCAGGCCCGCCGAATCAGCGGCATCAGCCCGGCGGATATTTCGATTCTGATGATCTACTTGGAAGGGCGGCGACGGTTTACCACTGGTCAGTGAGCCTTGCGTACATGCGAGTCGTTTCGGTTCATCCGCTCGATTTGCGAAATACCGCGACGACGTCTTCGATCGGGACGACGAAGAGTTGGTTGTCGCCTTCGAAATCCACGGGTATTGCGTGTTTGGGATTGAACAGGACCTTGTCATATTGACGCAGCGGAAAGTCCACGTCGCGTTCAACTTGCGCGGACACGGCCACCACGCGACCGGTGATGGTGGGGATTTCGATGGAGTCGGGAAGGGCGATGCCGCCCTTGGTGGTCTTCTTGTCGGCATCCTTGCGGATGAGCACGCGCTTGCCGATCGGTTCGACGGTTTCGAGTTTCGGCCGCGCCGGTGATTTTGAATCAGACATTTACAGACCTCTGTTCCTTGCGCAGGCGGCAACGCGTGCGACGATCGCGAATGTTACGCAACCCGCGCACCGGCCGCCACGCAGTCCGCAGACTTAGAACAGCGGGTAGATGAACGGCGCCGCGGCGGTGGACGTCAGCAGCAACAGGCCGGCGATGGCCGCCATCACGAGGATGATCGGCAGCAGCCACCACTTCTTGTTGTGCTTGAGGAAATCGATGAACTCGGCGGCAAGGCCCATGCGTTCAGCCTCGGCCTCCTGAAGAAACTCGTTGGTGCCGCCGGAGTCGTGGTTCTGCGTGCTCATGGTCATTTGCCTCTTGCCGGATGGGGCCTTTGACGGCGGCCATGATCCGGATTCCGTCCGTCGTTGTTTCAGTCGGTCACGTCGCCGCCACTGACCGCATGCATATGATAGACGGGTTGACCTGCCTGCGTCGTCCCGATGGTCACTGTCAAGCCAGTCGTTCAACCATGCTGCCGGACGAGGTGTCCCATTCGTCGTGCGGCCCATTATCGGCGGACGTTGCTGCTACGGCCCTGTTTGCCGCCGGAGGGGCTGCCTGGGTTTCCGGCGAATATTCCGGGACGATCCGGGCCATGAGCGACTTCAGTTCCTCGTCGGTCGCCGAGTCTGCACGGGCAGCCATCTCATCCATGGTTCGGCACACCGCGCCCCAGTCCTCGACTCTATTTCGCCAAATATATATTTGCTGGTGTCGCGTCGGGGCCATGTCCTCGCCCTTGACGCTCAATTCCTCGAACAACTTCTCACCCGGCCGAACGCCGGAATAGACGATCTCGATGTCCTCGCCCGGGCGCAGGCCGCTGAGCGTGATCATCTCGCGGGCAAGGTCCACGATCTTGACGGGTTCGCCCATGTCGAGCACGAAGATGTCGCCGTCGTTGCCGATGACGCCGGCCTGCAGCACGAGTTGCGTCGCTTCCGGGATGGTCATGAAGTAGCGGGTCATGCGCGGATCGGTCACGGTGACCGGCCCGCCCGCGGCGATCTGCCGTGCAAATATGGGCACGACGCTGCCGGAGGATCCGAGCACATTGCCGAAGCGCACGGTCATGAAATGGGTGCTGGATCCCTGTCGCAATTGCTGAATGTACATCTCTGCGACGCGCTTGGTGCAACCCATGACCGAGGTGGGGTTCACGGCCTTGTCGGTGGAGATCATGACGAAGCGACCGACGCCGTGACGCTTTGAGGCATCCGCGACGGTGCGCGTGCCGACGATGTTGTTCTTGACGGCTTCGCTGACGTTCCATTCCATCATGGGAACGTGCTTGTGTGCGGCGGCGTGAAAGACGACTTCGGGTTTGACCTCACGGAAGACGCGGTCGACGCGGGCGCGGTCGCAAATATCGGCAATGCGGCAGAGCCGGGGCACGTCGGGCGCCAACGCGCCGATTTCGCGATCGATCTCGAACAGATTGTTCTCAGCCTGTTCGACCAGGATGAGTTGCGAGGGCTTGAATCCCGCAACCTGGCGGCAGATTTCGGAGCCGATGGAACCGCCCGCGCCGGTGATCAGAACGCGCTTGCCGCACAGGAAAGCCTGCAGCCCGGCCTCGTCCAGTTTGACCGGCTCGCGTCCGAGCAGATCGTTGATCTGAACGTCGCGCACCTGGGTCACCTTGAGCCGGCCGGCAATCATGTCCTCGAGCGGAGGGATGGTCTGGAAGCGGACATTCATGCCCTCGCAGCGTTCGACAATTCTGCGCAGTTCCTTGTGGGGCACGCGCGGCAGGGCAATGAGCACTTCGGTGATGCGGTGCGCCTCGCAGGCTGCGCGCACGTGGTCGATGGCGCCCATCACGGGCACGCCGTGAATTTCGAGGCCGCGTTTGGCCGGGTTGTCATCGAGGAATCCGATCACCTGGTATTGCTGGACGGGCATTCGGCGAAGTTCGCGCAGAAGGGCCTCGCCGGCATCGCCCGCGCCGATGATGAGGCAACGTTTGGCGCCGCCGCGCGCCACGGGACGGGTTTCCTCGTGGTAGAGGCGAACGAGGACGCGTACACCGCAGACCAGGGCGAGGGTCATGCCCAGGTCGAGGCCGTAGACCGATTGGGGGAACTGGTATCGCCGATCCAGTCCGGCCGGGTCTTTGAGTGGTTGCCCGGATTCGTCAAGCAGGTAGTAGAAAAGGTAGTGCGGCTGCTGTGGAAACCCGGTGAACCGATTGCGGTAGTAGGTTTCCAGTCCCCAGGTGACGGCAATAAATGCTGACGTAGAAATTATGGCGGCTTTGAGAACGGACCAGAGATCGCGCATGCCGAAGTAGCGCCACCCGCGGCGAAAGAGGTTCATCTTCCAGAAGATGACCATCTTGATGGCGACCACAATCGGCACCATCGGGAGGTAGAACGGGCGCAGCCAGCCCTCGAAGAAGGTGGCATTGAAGTAAATGCAGAAGGCCAGAAAGAGGGATGCGGCGAACAAGAACAGGTGCAGCAGAACAGACGCCCCTGCTCCGTAGCGCATCATCCATCGTTCGATGGGGTCGCGGGATGCAGGTTTGGCGATGTTCATCGTTGACAAATCCGAGGCCGTATCAGGAATCGGCGCGTGCGTTCTTCAACACCGTCTATTAGGACGAACACTCCGACGCGGAAACAGGCGTCAGACTTCCGGAAGGGAACAGACAGGCCATTCATGCCGGCGGGTTGCCCGAACCAGTGGCTTGCTCCCTGAGTAGGTCGGCGTATCGCGTCACGTTCTTTTGAATCTCCTCCGGCATGGACTTGGCGGCCAATTGCGCCGCCGATGCCGCGGTGGCCAGGTCGCCCTTGAGCCACGCACAATAGGAGAGAAGCAGGTGTCCAAACTGGGGCTTTCCGGGCGGGTCATTGCTCGCGAGCAGGCTCGCCTTGTCCACGCATTTCTCAAATTCGAGTCGGGTGGCGTAGAGTTCGCCGATCTCCAGTTTGATGTCGGAGAGCGATTGAAGCCTCGTCACCGCGCCCAGGAGACTGTTGGCGGCGCGGCTTGCGTCGCCGGTTTCCAAAGCGACAAGCGTATCGATCGCAAGAGGCCAGGGGTTTTTGCGATCCAGGCTCCGGCAGGTGTCGAAGCAGTCACGCGCTCGAATCCAATTCCGGGACTTGAAGAACGCGAGGCCGCTTTGTTCGTAGTCTCGATACTGCCGGGCCAGCCGCTGTGCGATCGCGTTATCGAGTACCTGGGCGGCTTCGGCCTTTCTCTCCAGGGCTTCTATCATGGTTTCCGACACCGGCACCGGCACGGGTTCGGTCGGGGTTGAGGTGGCAGGGAGCGGTCGGACAAACGTCGCCGTTTCCTGAGTGGTCAGCAATTGGGCCAGTGCGCTTCGTGGCCGAAGGAGGTTGGCGTCGGAATGGTATCGCTCCAATGGCATCATGGCCCGTTCTCGTTGCCCCAGTACGGTGCGCCAATCGGCCAAGACGCCGGTATCACGCACGGAATCTGCGGCAATTGCGCTGCGGGCTTGTTGATGGCGAGTGCTGAACGACTGAAATCGGTTGTTCACAAATGTTGAACGTTGATTGGTTGCACTCCGCTTGAACTCAAACGAGGAAGCGATACGTGAATTGCTTCCTGCGTAGCCCGGCAATGCGTAACCCGGACTAAGCATGCCGCGCGAACGTGAGCCTCCCAGCATTTGATTATTTCCCTGGGGAGACGATCGAAAACCGCCACCTTGCTGGAAGTTGGGAATTTGGTCGTAACGTCCTGTGGATTGGCCGCCGACTCGCCCCAGCGACAAGAAGGGATCCGACCTGCCGACAACCCCGACAGCTTGAAGTTGTCCAACCGAGGAAGCCGGCGGGTTGTATCTGGCGTTCTGTCCAAAGCCGACAGAGACCATCAGCGCAATGCTGGCGACAGGTCCGAAAATGGCGGGCCGAATGAGCATCGTTCGATTCCCAAGTTCATGTCTGTTCATCCTTTATGATATCGGCACGCACTTGGACCGTCAATAGAATCACAGGCTTGTTGCGGGAATCTGACTTCGGCTCATCCCGGTGTGATTCGGATACCATGCGGCGTTGGGAGCATCGGCGGCAATGGCGCGCATTTCATGGTTTTCAGTTTCGCTGGCCTCAAAGTGCCGCATTCTGTTCGGCCTGGCCGTATTGCTGATCATTTCCGCTGCGCTGTTCATCCCCTGGCTGCGGATGAAGGACCTCGTGGATGAGGCCCATCTTCATTCAGCCCGGCTCATGGGGCGGTTGGCCTTGTCGCGGGTCAACCTCTCCACCTCGGGTTGGGACCAGGCACAAGCGGCGCTGGCCCGATGGTGGCCTTCCGGGTCACAGAGTCAACTGGGCCTCCGGGGGCCGGTTCCGAAGTTGATTCCCTTATCGGACCCTCTTGATGCCAAGCCGCCCGTCAACGCTGACGATTTTCTGGTCCGCAGCATTCGCATTCTCGCGCAAAACTCCGCCCTGACCGAAGCGCCGCCGCAACTCGAACATTTGGAGGGTGGGGGCTTGGTCTACCGCGTGGTGCTTCCGGTTCGCGCGATTGATGGACGCTACCCTGCAGGCACGCTGCTGGGCGTGGTATCCGTCTCATACCCCACGCCGAGCGCGCGGGTGGAACTGCTCACCAACCTCGGACTGAGCCTCATGGCCGGGGCCCTGGCGGGCATTCTGGCGGTGCTGGTGTTTTACCTGATCACCAACCGGCTGATTCTCTCGCCGGTTCGGGAATTGACGGAAGTCGCGAAATCGGTCTCGCAGGGCGAACACAGCGTCCGCAGCCAGATCGCGACAGGAGACGAATTCGAGGAACTGGCCCGGGCATTCAACGCCATGCTCGCCCACCTCCAGGCGTCGGAGAACGAACTCCGGACGATCAACCGAAGTCTCGACACGCGTCTAGGAGAACTGGCCGAACGCAACGTCGCCCTGTTTGAGTCCAACAAACTCAAGAGCCAGTTTCTGGCAAATGTCAGCCATGAATTGCGCACGCCGCTGACGTCCATCATCGGCTTCGCGGAATTGTTGCGCGAGGCATCGGCCAGTGACGGCGGACGATTCCTCCGCTACTCCGAGAACATCATGTCCAGCGGCCGGCTCCTGCTGGGCATCATCAACGACCTGCTCGATCTCGCGAAGATCGAGGCCGGCAGGATGGAATTGCACCTGGGCACGGTCGAACTTTCCCAACTGGCGCACAATCTGATCGACTTCATGCGCCCGCTCGCCCAGAAGAAGAACCTGCAACTGGCCGCCGATGTGCCCGACAACTTTCCGCCAATCGTCTCCGATTCTGGCCGCATTCAGCAGATTCTCTACAACCTGCTCTCCAACGCGGTCAAGTTCACCACGGACGGCGGCGTCGTCGAGTTGAAACTGCGGGTCCTCGACGACGGCCATGTCACGCTGGCGGTCCGCGACACCGGCGTCGGCATTGCGCCGGAGCAGATGGCCAATGTCTTCGAAAAATTCAGACAACTGGATGGTTCGATGACCCGTGAACACGGCGGCACCGGACTGGGCCTGGCCATCAGCAAGGAACTGGCCGCGGTGCTCGGGGGCACCATTTCGGTGGAGAGCGAGGTCGGCAAGGGCTCGATCTTCACGGTGACGCTGCCCATGCAGGCGCCCAACCTGGTTCACACTGCGGAGGTTCGGCTCAATTGACGGCGACCACGGCCACCGGGGAAGCGGCGGGGGATGCCGGGCGACGGCGACGGCGGGTCGCGCTTCTCGCCGTTTCATCGCTGCTGTTGGCGCTGGTCGTGGCCGAGGTCGCCTTCCGCGCGGCCGGACTCGAACCGATCCGGTATGAACCGCGCCGATTTGAAACGCCGCCCGCCGGCGGGCCGTTTGAGATGATGCCCACTGACGACGATCCGCGATTCTTCGCATACCTGCCCGGCATCAAGTTCGCCTCGATCTACGACCCGCGTGGCGACACGCGCGGCTACCTCGGCCAATCAGGTCGCGTCGATTATCTGATCAATCATCTGCGCATGCGGGAGCACGCACCGATCGATCTCAAGGCCTCCGGGCCGCGCGTGCTGTGTCTCGGCGACTCATTCACGTTTGGCGAAGGCGTGCATGCCGCGGACACCTATCCCGCGCGATTGGAAGGGGTGCTCAACAAGGGGGCGGCAAGCCGCACCGTGCAGGTGCTGAACGCCGGCGTCCAGGGCTATGGCACGCGGCAGGAACTTGTCTTTTGGGAGCGCTACGGTCGGGCGCTGCGCCCCGACGTGGTCGTGCTCGGTTTCGTGCTGAACGACGCCTGCGACGTCGCGGGCACCATCGCCCAGAATGAGGCGATGACGAAGCGGTTTGAGCCGTCCTCGCTCGCGTCGCTGTCCTCGGTCTGGCGGACGTTTGAAGTTCGGCGACAGCAGTCTCAATTGCAGGAGTCGTTCTTCCGGCAGATTCGCGGCGGGTTCAACTGGATCGAATGGGACCATTGCCGCGCGGGGCTGAAGCAACTCAAGGAGATGGCGGACCAAGACGGGTTTCAATTCCTGGTCGTGATCTTCCCCATCTTCCGGCAGTTGGACGGCGCCTACCCCTTCGACGATCTGCACGAGAAAGTCGCGCAGGCCTGCCGCCAGGCCGGGTGTGACTACATCGACACGCGTAGTTTATTTCGCGACCGCCCGTCGGAGGCATTCTGGGTGCACCCGACGGATCAGCATCCCAATGAGATCGCGCATCAGCGCGTTGCGGAGGCGATCGCCCCGCGCATTTCTGAATATCTTCTCATCAAGGATGCAAAAGCGCGGCCGTAATGTGGGCCTCAGCCTCGCGAGATCGCCGGCTTCAGATGACGGCGCAGCGGAACGCCAAAGCCTGATCGCCGATGACCGGCTACGACTACTTCGCAAAGTTGTCGATGGCGGCGGCGATGTCCTTCTTGGGCGTGAGGCCGACGAACTTCTTGACGATCTGGCCATCCTTGAAGAGCAGGAGGGTGGGGATGGCCTGGACGCTGTAATTGATCGGGGTCCTGGAGTTGGACTCGGTGTCCATCTTGCCGATTTTGGCCTTGCCGGCGTATTCGTTGGCGAGTTCGTCGATGGTGGGGCCGAGGGCCTTGCAGGGTCCGCACCACTCGGCCCAGAAGTCGACCAGCACGGGCTCCTTGGCCTTGAGGACGTCGGTTTCGAAGTTGGCGTCGGTGAATTCCTTGGTGTTGGCCCCTGCCATATGGTCGCTCCCTTGATTGCGGTTGAAGTACATAATGCCGGCCCAGGCGGCCAGCAGCACGAACGGGGCGATTCTAGTAAGGCGGCGGTGTCGCGTCAAAATAACGGCCTCCGGGAGTTGGATGTCGGCCCGGCGCAGGAGGTTACGGCGGGTCTCGGCCGCGCGAGCCCCGGCGTCGCCCCCGCCCCGGACACACGGCGCAGGTCACGACGGCGGAGAGGATCATAGCGGCAGGCGTCGGCGGCTTCAGTGTGGAGGTGGCGGCGCGCCGTGGCGAGGGGCCGATGGGCGCGGCGCGCGCGCCAACCTGTATAATTGAAGACAGTTCTACTCAGATTCCGGGTGGCTGTCATGAATTGAATGCGAATTGAATGATGTGGCGGGCGGCGGAGGCTGCGACGTTGGTCCGCGGCGGCTGAGTCTTCCGGGCACGCAACAGCGAATCAATGCGTCCCTGCCGCGAGTCGCGGCCTGCAGGACGCTCGTGGAGTACCGGAATGCAACTATCGCCGTGCTGGAGCAAATCGGCACCTATGTGCTGCCCGACCGGCGCAACCGAATTGAGCCCCGGGCGGTGTAGATGCGGCCGAAGGACTACCGGAGATTGACGATTCCCAGACAAGAATTCCGCACAATGACATATTTTATTAATGACTAATTACATACCAATTGTGGCTGTCACTATTTGTTCTTCTCTGCTCAACGACTGGCGAAAGGGGCGATTGGAAGGGTCCGGGGCACCTGGACCGACTTGGAGGACCTGCTTGGGTAGACAGGATGCGAAGTGTGGATGCGCCGCACGGACGCGCGGCTGGGGCGCGATGCGCCCCAGCCGAACGCTCGGGCGTTCATGTCTAGCGCCGTCGGCCGGAAGTGGCGCGTCCTTTGGCAAACATCAACGCGCAGCCGGCCATGGCAGCCAGCGCTCCGGAAAGCCCGGCGCCGCATCCAGCCGGCAATAGTGCGTCAGCAGTCTGCGCGCCACCCAAGGCCTTTCGTGCATTGGAGTCGCACGGGCCCGGGTCGATACCGGGGCACTCGAGGTCGCCAACATCGTTTCCGCAACCGCTGATTTCGGAATCGTTGTCACCGCATTGAAGCGCGCTTTTAACGATGTTGTCATAGACCAGAATCATGCCGCCTTTGTTGTTCACAAGTTGCAGGTTGCCAAGAACGCTATTCGACGAGACATGGGCCTTGCGTCCGGCGAAGTTATTCTTGTAGAGCTGGAGGTTGCCGCCGATGTGATTTGAGAAAATTGAGGTGTCATCGACTTTGGCATTATTCTCCTCCAGTTGGAGATCACCTTCCATCGTGGATTTTTCGATTCGGATCCGCGGTGTGTTCTTGACTTGAATGGAGCCGCCGACCGCAGCGTTGAGAACGCTGATCTCAGACCCACCGAACGACTGCACATTTCCACCGACGTTCACGCCGTTACTGAGGTCAAGCGCTCCGCCGTCTTCGACGACGATATTCCCGGTGACGCGCGTGCCATTGAGTGTCGCCTTGCCGCCGTTCTTGATGTAGAGATTCTCAAGCGTGTCGCCCGGCCCGAAGTCGCAGACGCCGGTGCAAGTGTCGTCTTCGAAATTACCACTTCCGCCGTTCGAACCACCACCGCCGCCATTACCACCACCACCGCCACCGCCACCGCCGCCGGACGATCCGCCGCTTTGAATTTCCATGCATTCCAAGTCGCCGACATCGTTCCCGCTGCCCGTGATTTGTGAATCATTGTCACTGCATTGAGCGGCGCTTTCGACGTGGTTGCCGGTGACGTTGATCGTGCCGCCCCGGTTCTCCACCAATTGCAGGTTGCCAAGAATATTGTTCGCTGAAAGGTGCGCCACGCGTCCCGAGAAGTCATTCTTGTAGAGTTGAAGGTTGCCGCCGATCATGTTTGAGGCGATCGAGGTGCCATCGACCGTCGAGTCATTCTCCTCCAGTTGGAGATCACCCTGCATCGTCGTGCCGTCTATGCGGATCCGCGGTGTGTTCTTGATTTGAATGGAGCCGCCGACCACGGCGTCGAGGACGCTGATCGCTGACCCTCCGAACGACTGCACATTTCCCTCGACGTTCACGTCGTTAATGAGGTAAAGGGCTCCGCCGTCCTCGACGACGATGTTCCCGGTCACAAGCGTGCCGTCGAGTGTGGCGATGCCGCCGCTCTTGACGTTGAGATTGTCCAGCACGGCGTTGGACCCGAAATTACAGACGCTTGTACATGTAATGGTGTCCGCCATCGCGGCTCCGATGCTGAACGGATTCAGCGTCAGGGCGATCACGAGGCCGGCCAATCGAACTGATGCGTGACATTTCATGATTTTCTCCTTCTTTGGGCGAAGTGCCAATTTAAGCGTGAGACGCGAAAGGGAAATCCCCGGCGCTCATACATCGATCTGTGCCTATTTTGTTCGATTGGGCCGGGGTGGTTCAATTGGGAGAGAACCCGATTCTCGATCAGGGTTATAGAGACGCGCTCAGAGGATTCCCTTACCCGGAGTATTACGGTGGTGTGTGTGCGAACGAAAGTGTGTGAAAGGCACCATCGGGCTCGTGCGAGCGTACACATTGCAAAGGGACGTTCTCGGCGGCGGGCGGTTCTACGAATCGCTGAGCCAACCCTGGAGCAGGGCGTATCGCACCAAGTCCGCGCGACCGTTCAGGCGCAGTTTGTCCATGAGGTTGGCCTTGTGCGTTTCGACGGTCTTGACACTGATGCCGAGGCGGCCGGCGATCTCCTTGTTTGAAAAGCCGAGTGCCACTTCGGTAAGCACCTCGCGCTCCCGCGCGCTCAGTTCATCGCCTTCGCGCGAGGTGCGGACTTTCTTCTGTTCGGAGAAACCCGAAGCCACCATTCCCATCACGCCGGGATCGAGGTATGTCCCGCCGGCCATGACGGTACGAATCGCATGGATGAGGTCCTTGGCGGCCGATCGCTTGACGACGAATCCGGCGGCCCCCAACGCCAGCATCTGCCGCAGGTAGGCCGTCTCTGCATGGGCCGTCAGTACGACGACGCGCGGGGCAGCGAAGAGAGAACTTAGGCGACTCAGCAATTGAATGCCGTTCATCTTCGGCATCGCAATGTCTAGAATGAGCAGGTCCGGTCGAAGTGCCTCGATCTGTTCGAGGGCGGCTTGGCCGTCATTGGCTTCTCCCACGACCTCAAGATCGGGCTCGGATTCGATCAGTGAGCGCAGGCCCTGCCGCAAGATGGCGTGGTCGTCGGCGATGACAATTCGTACGGCACTCACGCGACGCCTCCCATGGAGACATCGGCCGACATCGGAATGCTGACGATGATTGTGGTGCCCTCTTTAGGAGACGAGTCGATCTCGAGCGTTCCCTGAACGTGTTCGATTCGTTCTTTCATACCCAGCAATCCAAGGCGACCGTCGGAGGTTCCCTCCTCAAGGTCGCGGCGCGGGTTGAAGCCGCAACCGTCATCTTCAATGACCAGCCGCATGTGCTCCGAGGTGGGCTTTAGCACGACGCTCGCGGACTTGGCGCCGGCGTGCTTCGAGATATTGGTCAGTGCCTCCTGAACGACACGATACAATGTCGTCTCGACTTCCCAGGGCAGACGCCGATCCTTCAGGTCGCAGAACATGTCGATCGACACGCCGGAGTGACGGGCCCAGGTCTCGACGAGGTTGGACAGCGCGCCGTGCAATCCGAGGTCGTCCAGCAGGGCCGGGCGCAACTTCCACGCCACATTGTGAACTTCATCCAGCAGGCGGTTGGTGTGGTCTTGCAGTTTCTGGATCTCGTTTTGGCGCGTCGCATCGTCAGATGTCGCCCCGGTCGGCGGACGGCGGAGCGCGGCAAGGCCCAGTGACAACGCAAAAATATCCTGACCCAACTGGTCGTGCAATTCCCGCGCGATTCGGCCGCGTTCCTCCTCCTGCGCCGAGACCAGCCGCCGCAGAAGTGCCCCTCGGCGTCTCTTCGAGGCCTGGAGATCGCGCATCGCGGCCCGCAGTTCGTCGGCGCTGGTTGTTCCCAGTTTGGCGGATTGCCGGGCAATCATAACGGCCACGGCAACAGCGACGAAGGCGGAGGCGGCGATGAGCGCCATACTGACGCTACGAGATCGCGCGAGGTTCGCGCGTGCGTCTTGTTGTGCCGCGAGAAGGTCCCGCTGGGTTCTGGGTTGAACATCTTCGTCGAGCACTTCGTCGAGCTCGTTTCGCAATCGAGTGAACCGCTTTTGATTCTCGCGGAGCGATTCCTGCACCTGAACGACTTCGTGCAGGTCGCTCGAGATTTGCCGCACACTTTCGTCCACGCGCGTCGCCAAAGCAACTTCCTCGGGGCTGAGGCGCAGCCGGCGCAACGTCATCACGTGCGCCTCAACACGTCCGAGATCGTCGAACGCTCGCTGCCGGCTGTCATCCCGCGACGAGGCAAGATAGTGGCCAATCCAGGTGCCCATCTCGCCTACGTCGGCTGCAGCGCCAAGCGTCTCACGGTGCTTTTCGTCGTAGTCGGGGGACTTGAAATCGGCGCTGGCAAACAAACGGTCGAACGCCTCGATCTCGGCTGAGAGTCGCGCGTGCAGGGCTTCGCGCCGGTCGCGCAAATCCAGAAGCAGTCGCCCGGTCTCCCGATAACTCTTGTGGAGTGCGTCGATTGTTCTGCCCAGTTCCTTTTCGGCGGGGTTGTCGCTCAGTCGCTCGTACTCCGCGCGATATCGCTCGAAGTCAGCCTCGTCCTTGGCCAGGCGTTCGCGGTGTTTGGGGTCGCCGGTCAGGACGTATTTCTTGACCGCCAGCCCCGCGCCGAGAATGTTGATTTCCATCTCGTATGCAGCGGCGCTCTCCGGTTCCTCGACCGTTGCGATCAACTCCAGGTCCCGCTCGATCGCTTGATGGCTTTGGGTCAGGGACAACCCAACGGCGACCAGCGCCAGCATGATCGCCGCAAAGCCCAGCCCGACACCGATCAGCAGCCGTCGGCTCAGACGTGAGATTGACACTTGGTCCGTTTGCGAGGCCATTGAGATTGGCAACTCTGGGTGGTTAACGAGCGGCCAGGCAGCCCAACCGCCCCAGCGAGCAATCAGTATAGCCTGAAAAGAAGCACCCGGAAGACACAGGGAAGGCTGCGTACAAAGCCATGCGAACGGACGTGACGTCGATCGCTCGCGCAACCGGCACTTGAGGTCTCCGATTGCGCGGACAATTCGCACGGATTCCGCATGGCTAGACGACAGTTAAATGAATCGAGACGATGCTTCAAAATTGGTCGATGGCAATCCTGGCCTGTGGAAAGCGCGGACCGTCTGCTTGCGGCGGGCGCTCCGGGTGAGCGCGGCGGTGTCGCACATGACGCGAACTATTAAATTGACATATGGCGATGCATTGGCGCCGGCAATCACTGTTGCCGCAGACCAGCACATCAACTTTCGGAGTTAGAATCGGCGCCGCCTAATCAACCCGATGCCGACGACGAGCAGCAGCGCTGAGGCCGGCTCGGGAATCGGCGTGACGTCGGCGAAGGTGTCGCCCCAGCGGATCTCGTCGATGGCGCCGGGGACGTGGCTGCCGCCCGAAAACGTGAATTGCGTATAGGCGCCCTGGTGGGTGATGAACAGGTCGCTCGTCGGCACTGAGATGTGAGCCTGCGTCGCGCCCGGCTCGCCCAGGCCGACGGTGGGATCCAGAAAGACGGAGACCGTGTCGGCAGCGATGGGGTTGAACCTGTACTTCATGACGACGAGGTGCGTGCCGGCCAGGGTGTTGAGATCGAGACCGCCACCCGAGACCGGAACGGTGGAGGTGCCACTCGCGGTGGTCACTCTCAAGGTCAGTTCGTTAAAGCCGGAGAAATGATTCAGAAAGAGATCAACGGCCTGGAACGCATCCCCGATTCCGCCGTTCCAGAGTTCATGACCGCGGTAGCCGAATGTGGCGGGGTCATCCGCGCCTTGCGTGCCGAAATCAATGAGGAAACTCTGATAAATCGTCCGGGCAGCACCGTTGCCCAATCCGCCGGCGATGGCCCGGCCGCTGCGTCCGAATGAGCAGCAATTGAATTGGTTGGTTTCCTGCTGAATGCCACCCTGTCCGGGCGCAAGCCCCGGATAAGAAAGCGAAGGCAGGGCCTTGACCACCTGCGAATCGCCGCCGGATTGAATCCATGCGCCGGAATAGAAGGCCGTGGGCCCGATGATGGGATTCTGTCCGCCGATGGGATTGGTTCCGGCGTCTTCGTCGCCGAGCGCGTATTGACCGAGCGCAGGATTGGGGCCGTATGCGAAGGGGTCATAGGCCAACAAGCCGGCCTGTGCGGCATTGCTCATGACGAGCGTCAATATCAAGAGGAGCAACGCGGTTTTTAAATACACAGTAGTCGTGAACAGTCCAGTGTTACGCGGCATTTCATGCGCTCCTTTCGAATGCTCAGGTTTCCCATTTCGTGAATTCTGGCAACGCTGCCAGGCAGCGTCGGTGCGACGTTGAGCACTGGCTCGTGCCGCTTGCCGTCTCCGGGACCCGGAGGGCCTATCGGGCAGGACACCCGGCACGTTAAGCCAGAGGAGATTTCAACATTATCGGGCCTTCAATTTCAGCCTCGAATCCAGTCACTCGGCGAGGTTCGTCACCAGGTTGCATCATACACGATAAGGCGGCATTTTTGAACTTTTATTCATGACTTTTTTTGTGAATTCATCGCCCACCGGAAGGAACTTCGGCCCGCCGGATGAGGCCCATTGGGTCTGTGATTCATGGGGGTTTCGGCGCACCTGCGGATTCAGCCGATCCGGCTCGCGCAGCCCCTGGGCCGCACCAGAAGAGAGGAGAAAAGCGGGGCGCGTCATCCGGACTCGACGGCCCGCGGCGGGCGGTGAGATGTTGCTCGTGCCGGGTCAATGAAGCCCCAAAGTCACTTGTCAAATTGTCTGTCTGGGTGGCGCCGACGGGGCTTCACTATGATTGCTCGCTCAATCGGCGCGCGCCGCGACAGGATCCAGTGTCGCCGCGTTGATCACGTCTCCGATTTTTCGATCAACTCCCGCAGTTGGCGCAGAGCCCGGTGGCAGATCATGTGGATCGAACCAATGCTTTTGTCTAAAGCCTCGGCCACCTCGGCGACAGGCCGGCCTTCCATGAAGCGCATGCGGATCACGTCGCGGTAGTGCTCCGGCAGGGCGGCAAGACAGGCGGACAGGGCGCCGACGGCCTCCTTGCGGCGGACGTTCTGGCTGGGCGAGGCGCCGTCGCACATCAATCGGGCCATCAAGTCGACGTATGTCGATTTGTGAGAGGCGGCCGGGGCATTGGAGACCTCCCGTCGCACGTCGCGGCGTTCGGCGCGGAGGGCTCGGTGCTCGTCGATCAACTTGCGGTCGAGGATGGTGAACATCCAGCGGAGGAACGAGTCCTTGCCCTGATAGTCAAACTGCCCGATGGCCTTGAAGACCTCGAGGTACACATGCTGCAGGATGTCCTCCGGCTCGATCTTGGCCTTCATGACCGGGTCCATCTGGCGGAGGAGCCTGGCGCGAAGGCGGGGGTGGTAGGCGACGAGAAGGCGACGAACGGCCTCCTCATCGCCGCCGCGGGCGTCCCGGAGAAGAATCTGGGTTTCCTGAGCATCCATCGGGGGCTCGCGGGAGGCGGTGGGGGCGGTCGGGGGTCAAATTGCCGACCGGGGAAAATAATACCGTACGTCAATCATAATGTGCCTGACGGGCGTATGTTAAGGAATGGGCGGTGTCCGGCCCGTTCCAAAGGTTTCCCATCTTTGTAATGGCGGGCACGGCAAGGCGTGGTAGAGTGAAAACGCCCATTCAAGACCGTTTCAAGCGTATCGGCGACGGGCCGGGGCGGGAACCGGTGTCGGCTGGCGCGGTAAAATGGGGTAAAATCGCGGTTCCTGACCGATCAGGCGTGGATGTGGAGTCGGGCTGCGTAGTGATGAACGAGATCGATCGGGACATGTCGGAAGGTGGTTCAACCGACCCGCGGGACGAGCGGATCGGCTCGCTGCTGAACGACTTTTTCGATCGCCGCGCCCGGGGCGAGGCCATTTCCGAGGCGGCGTTTCTGGCCGAACATCAGGAGTATCGCGACGAACTTCGCGAGCACCTGCGCGGGCTGGACCTGATTCGCGACATGGGCTCGGGATCGGCTCACGATCCGGCCGACGATCGCACGCGACCGGTGGGCGGCAGTTCGGCGATCAACACGCTGTCGAAGTCGGTCCTGCCGCAAATTACAGGCTACGACGTGCAGAAGCAGATCGGCCGCGGCGGCATGGGCGTGGTCTACAAGGCCGTGCAGAAGTCGACCAGCCGGGTGGTCGCGCTCAAGGTGCTGCTGGAGGGGCCGTTTGCGACCGACATCGCGCGGAAGCGGTTCGAGCGGGAGATCGCACTGGCGGCGCAACTCAAGCATCCGTGCATCATCCCGATCTTCGACAGCGGCGATTTCGACGGCCGGCTCTATTATGCGATGGAGCACGTCTACGGTCACGGACTGACCGAGTACTTGAAAGTCAATCCGATCAATGCGGAGGCGAAACTGCGTCTTTTTGCGCGGATCTGCGACGCCGTGTCGCATGCCCATCAGCGCGGGGTGATTCACCGCGATCTGAAGCCGGGCAACATCCTGGTGGATGGCGGCGGCGTGCCGCATGTGCTGGACTTCGGCCTGGCCAAGGCGGGGAGCCTGGCCGATGCGCAGTTGTCGATGACGGCGCAGATCGTGGGGACGCCGGCCTACATGTCGCCGGAGCAGGCGGCGGGCGACCCCGGCGGGATCGACACGCGGAGCGACGTGTACTCGCTGGGCGTAATGCTGTACGAGATGATGACGGGGACGCTGCCGTATGAGACGAATGTCTCCATCGGACGGGTGCTCCAGAACATTGCCCACGCCGAGCCGGTCCTGCCGCGAAAGGTGAAGGCGGAGATCGATACGGATGTCGAGGCCATCATCCTGAAGGCCCTCGAAAAGGACCGGGAGAAGCGATATCAATCGGTCGATCTGCTATCGACCGACATTCGCAATCACCTCAGCGGCGCGCCGATCAGCGCCGTGCCCGCCACGGGGATATACCTTCTGAAGAAGGGGCTGAAGCGGCACCGGCGGCTGGTGATGATCGTGGGTTGCCTGGTCCTGGCGGCGGGCGTGACGATGGGCGTGCTGCGTCGGACGATTCGCAAGGAGGAGGCGTCGCGGCAGAAGGTCCAGGAACTGACGGCCAACGTTGTGACCGGCGAGCAGAAACTGATCGAAGAGCGCGAGGCCGCGGAGCGTCAGCGCCAGGCGTCCGCGGCGCTGGCGCAGGTGACCGATCTGTTCGTGAGCGGCGCGGCTGAAAACCTGCCTCCGGAGCAGAAGAAGGTGCTGGCGGAATTGATGCGGGACACCGCCAGCATGTTCGGCAAGAAGGACAAGGCGGCGGCGATTCCCGATCTGCTGGGGAAGTTCACGCGGGCACTCATCGATGCCCAAGTCAGTTCACAGGCGGCGCCGACGACGTCCGACGCCAAGCCGGTCGAGGCCGCGGAAAAAAAGAAGCAGGACGAGGTTTACAAGCGCATTCTTGAGACGATGTTTCGGGCCGTGACGACTCAGCAAATGGTCGAGACGCAGGCGACGTCCTCGCCGGCGATTCCGCCCGAGCCGCCGGGCGCGCCGTCTTCGACGCAGCCGTGACCATTCCGTCTAATACTGTCTTGATTACGCAAGAGTCGCTGCGATTCCGGGCGCGGGATCCTCGTTGCCGGGCGGATGGGCGATCAGCAGATCGGCCAGCGATCGCGCGCCTGCCAGCATTGACTCGCCGATCGCGTCGGTCATGATGCCGGGCACGTAGCCGATGACGTGGTCGGGCACGATCTCCCACACATGGTCGGGGCTCTGGCCGGAAAACCAGGCGCGCACCTCGGCGCTGCGGGGGCGGTCCCACTGCTGCGGATCTTCGAGGTGGCCCGTCAAGATCGACGGACTGGTGGCAGGACCGATGGCCACGCGGTGGTGACCGACGGGCGCGCCGACGGCCCTGGCCCAGCCGGCGCCGGCGATGAAGGAACGAGCCCATGCATGATTGCATTGGGTGACGGCGCCGACCCAATGGTGGCGGAATCGACGGTGCTCGTAGCCGGTCTCGAAGACATACTCGAACAGCAGTGACATGTTGTCGACCTGGGTGACCCGCCGCAGACGCCGGGTGTGTCCCAGCGTCGAGAGGTTGGTGGCCAGCAGCCACAGAGGCATTTGTCGCGAACGTGCAAAGGGCATCGGGGCGTCTCGTGTGGTGTCGGTCCGGCACCGAATTGTGCAGCGGCTTGTTCGATTCGGCGTTTGCGCGACGAGACGAATGCTATGGGTTGGGCCGGGGCTTGGGTTTGGGCGGCGGCTTCATCGCGTCGTCAGCCGGGGCGGCCTCGTCGGGCGCGTCGGCCGGCTGGCTGGCGGCGGGCTCGGCCCGGACCAGATCGACGCCGTAATCCTCCGCGGGATGCTTGAGCGACTTGATCCAGTTTTCGATCGTGCGGTAGTGGTTGCTGGCGCGATTGGGAAAGCCGGGCTTGTACTTGACGTCGCCGGGATGCTGCAACTCGGGCTTCACGTCCTTGGGCGGCAGCATGTAGGTGAGCAGGAGCGATTCCTCCGGGGTGATCCGGTCAATGACGGCATGGTTGTCGACCTTGATCTGACAGAGCGTGACGAAGTTTGTGTAAATGGACACCGGCAGTTTCTTGGGGTCCTTGGACAGGCGGAAGCCCGCGGCGGCCTCGTTGGTGGACGAGTGGCAGCCGGCGGTGGCGCAATTCTGCAGGACGATCGGCAGCACCCGCTTGCGGAACTGCACGAACACTTCGGGATCGGTCTCGATCTGCACCTTGTCCACATACCGAAGATCCTTGTCGAACTTCGCGATTTCGTGCAGTTTCCGCGGCGGGGTCAACTTGCGGAAATCACGCCGCTGCTGTTCGCCCTGAAAACGCTCGCTGCCCTTTTTGTCATCGAGAAATTCCTCGATGGTCTTGGGCGGGATCTTGACGATCACGGCATCGGGCCGGTCATCGTCGGTCATGCGCATGGCGCGGAGTTCGAGATAGCGGATGCGGTTGATCTCTTCAGGCGTCAAATTGCGGATTGGCGCGACCCTGGCCGTCGGGCCGTCACCCTCGTCGTCGGCGGGCGGATCTTCCGGCGCCGGCATGTGCGCGGGCAGCGGCCCCTCGGCGCGGGCGAATCCGTCGAGACCACAGGGGGGGATGCCGGCGCTTTGCCAGTGACCCACGGCGGTCAGCAAGAGGAATGCGGGCACCCACGCGTACGTCGCCAGTCGCTGAAATCGAGTCATGAATGATGGTCCCCGGCGGCCGGCGGTCAGGGGCGACCTCTGCGCCGCGCTTGCGGGCATCCCCGGCTTTGCCGCTAATATCCTAGCACGGAGTGCACATCATTGGGAACCGGGGCGGATATGTCGACAGAATCCAGCAGTCTTGAGAGCCTTCTGGGCCGCACAGTCGTGATGGACACGGCCGGGTCGATCATTTTTCTGGGCACGCTGCTGGAGGTCCGCAGTGACGGGTTCTGGCTGGAAACGGCGGACCTGCGGGACAAGGCCGAGGGTCATGTCTCGAAGGAGCGCTACGTGTGCGAGGCCAAACTCAACGGCGTCGTCTCCAACCGGCGGCGGCTGTTTGTCTTCCGGCACACCGTGGTGAGCGTCTCGGCGCTGGACGACGTGGTGGCGGAATGAAAAAAATGCAGAATGTAGAATGCAGAAATGAAGCCCGCAAAACGCGGAGCCATTTCTACATTCTACATTCTTAATTCTACATTTGAATTACTGGCATGCTCCGGTCAGCAGGCAGTTCACAAACGCCGGCACGTCGTTGGCCTCGACGCCGGCGGGGGCGGCCATGTCGGCGGCACACTGCTCGGTGGCCGTCGCGCCGCCCGGATTCAAATAGACGCGCGTAAAGTGCGATACATCGCGACCGTCCCGCAGGGTGTCGGCATTGATATCGCCCTTGGTGCAGCCGGACGGGCAGTCGATCACGTTCACGCGGTTCAGGCCCAGGCCGCTCTGGCCATCGGGGTTGGTCACGCGGCAGTCCCACTTGTCGGCGGTCGGCGTCACCGCGACACCGGTGAGGTCGAACGAAGCGGTCAATTGCGTGGCGCTGAGGCGGACGACGTTGGTGGCGACGATGTTGGGCTGGCCGTCGAGTTCCAACCGGGCTGAGACACCCGTCGCGAAGGCGTAATTGCCTCCGAGAATGGTGCAGTTGTAGATCCCGCAATTGGTGGGACTGGCCGGGGTCACCAGCGACACGGTCGGCGCTGGTCCGGCGGTGACGTTGAGATTGACGTTCTCGCTGCTGAACGCGCCGCCGGGGTTGGTCACAACAACGCGCCAGAGACCAATCTCGGCGAGTTGAATGTTCACATTGCAGGTGATCTGGGCCGCGGTCACGACGTTGACGCTTGTCGCATTGATGTCGGGCTGGCCGGCACGGGTGAGTTTGACCGTGGCGCCCGTCACAAAATTACCGCCGTTGATCGTCAGTGCCACGCTGGTCTGATGGTTGTTCGCGCTGTTGGGCACGACGCCGGACACGCTGGGGATGCAGGCGGCGACGGTCAACTGCCAGTCGAGCGGCGAACTGGTGGCCTGGTCGCAGTCGGGGTTGACCACCTTGAGGTCATACGTGCCGGGCAGCAGTTGCGCGGTCAGGAAGGTGGCCGAGCAGGAAGTGGGATCGGTCAGGAACACGGTCGTGGCCTGAACATCGGGCTGGCCGGAGCGGATGAGAAATACGCTCAGGCCGGCCATCAGGTCGTTGCCGAACACGGTCATGGTCAGGAAGCCGGGGCAGTTCGCCGTGTCAGTGGCGTCCGCGCCGAAGACCGTGGGCGGCGGCGGTGTGGTGACGAGGAAGCCGCTGGTAAGCGTGGAGGTGCCGAAGGCCGTGCTGATCTGGGCGTTGTAGAGACCGACGGGGACGCAGCGCAGATCGAAATCACCGGTCAGGGTGGTGGGCGAGGTGACGTTGACGTTTGTCGCGGTAATGGTGGTGCCGCCCTGAATGAGTCTTGCCGTGGTGGCGCCGGAGACAAACTCGGATCCGTTCACCGTGATGGTGGCGACGCGGTCATTGCTCTCGGTGCCGGGGTCGAGGAAATTGATCGTGGGCGGAAGCGGGGCGGTGACGGTGAAGGCGTCGGCGAGGAAGGCGGTGCCGCCGGGCGTTGCCACCTCGACGTTCCACAATCCAAGGGCCGCGCCGGTCAGATCAAAGTCGGCGGTAACTGAGTTGTTACCGGGGGCGACGGTCAACTCGACGCCGGTGATCGCGGCCTGGCCGGTCTTGGTCAGCCGCGCGAGGGTTGCGCCACCGAGGTTGCTGCCCAGGATTTGAAGCGTGGCCGGTCCGGCGTTGTTGGCGGAGGCCGGTTCGACGCTGTTGATGGTCGGCGGAAGGACGCAGTTCGCTTCGTACGTCACGCGAATCATCCAATCGCCGGTGGGGCTGCATTCTGAAATCTGTGAGAAGTTGCGCCAGCCGGTGAAGCAGCTCACTGGACAACTGACACCGAAAAGCCAGTTGCGACTCGGCTGCGACGCGCCGGACGGCGGTACCGTATCTACAGCGTACATCATGTTGTTGCCGGTGCAGAGATTCCCGCAGAATGGGTAGTTGGGGTCACACGCGACGTCGCAAAGTCCAAGGCAGGATGCCAACTGGTTGTTGTGCTGGTCGATGCTGAAGCCGACCGAAAACGTGTTGGTCGGGTTTCCGGGATTCGCGGCGGTGATGAAAATCTGATCGGCCAGTTCGCCGGGATCGATGCCGAAGTTGATGATCGCGGCGACGTTCTGACCGATCGGATGCTGCAAGTGCTCAATCACCACGCCGTCGGAGTGATACTCGATGACCTGGCTGCCGCCGGCGGGCGTGCCCTGCCAGAAGCCCACGCCCCATTGCGTCTGTGAAGTACCGGTGATCGTCGGTGAGGCAAGCAGCGCCTCGGCCGTGATGATCTTGATCGGAAACTCGCTGGTGGGAATGTCGTAACTGGCGGCGCACCATTCGCCTTCGAGCATGCCGCCTTGTGCGGCCACGGTTGTGCCGACGTCCCAGGGGGCCGTCGAGTGAGAGATGATCGTGTCCGGGCAACCGCCATGCGGGGACGGCGCGTCCGCGGGTGTACTGGTGCGCCGGCGAACCACCAACTCGCGCACGGTGCTGAAATGGGTCGGCACTTCAATGAACCGTGAACCGACCGTCTTCTGCGCGCGCTCGTCTGCGCGGGCGGGGTCGGATGAAAAGGCCATCCATCCGCAAGCGGCGGCGAGACCGGCGAGCATCAACGAAAATTGACGATTAGAGCGAATGCAACGGGGGCGCGTGGGGGTCATGTTTCCTCCTGAACTCCATCCTCGATCGACGTGCGGCGCGTCGTGCAAACACCGCGCAGCCGAGACACTTCCCCTGGGCACAGGCCCGGGTGAATTGGCTCGCATTCACCGGAACGGTCGGTTCCCGGTCGGCAGATTGCACGCTCCTCCGATATTCATTGTTCCAGAGAGGCGGCGGCGGATCAAGGTTTGCGTGCCGGAAATAGCGGCGAATTTGCCGAGGGAGGCGAGCATCGGGCGAAATGCGACAGGCGTTCTCCACGGAGGGCGTCGCCAGGCGTCACGCGGGAGGAGCACATGCTTGTGACTGTGGGAGGCTACACAATACCGGCCGCAAAATCATCGTCATCACAGGCCGCGGTCGGCACGGTCTGGCGCGGGGCCGGTGGTGGGGGCGGGGCGAGGGGCGCCGACTTGCCGTGCACCCGCCCCGGAGCGCGGGGCGTATCGGCGGCCGGGACCTGTTCATTTGGCATCTTGCTCATCGGGTGGGAGCGCACCGGGCCCGGGCGATCGACGGGCGGGCGGCTGCGGGGCTCGTCACGGGCCGGGGCAGGTTCGGCGACGGACGGGGTGCGGCGCTCGCGCGAGGCCTCCATGAACTCGTCGTATTCGACGCCGCCGAACTCGTCGTCGATGTCCGCGGCGGGCTCGTATCCGGGTTCGCCGGATCGCTCAACTTCGACGCGGAATGCTTCGACGACGGATGTCTGAATTAATTCGCGGCATTCGGCGTTGATCGGGTGGGCGACATCGGCGTGGAGTTTGACGCGGCCCTGCTCGTCGCGGGGGGCACGGTTCTCGTTCAGTTTCGCTCCGCAGTGGTTGCAGAAGCGGGCGCGCAGGTGGTTCTTCGCAGCGCATTTCGGGCAGCGGTCCGCCAGTTTGCGCGACGGCATGGCCAGAAACAGTCCGTTGGGGCCTTCGATGACCTTCAGGTCACGAATGACGAATCCGCCGTCGAGCGTAATGGTGCAGAACGCCTTCACCCGCTCGCTCGGCCCGCCCACCAGTTTGACACGCACTTCGGTGACTTCCATCGGACCGCCTCCCTCACAGATGTCGCATCAGAGTGTCCGCACGACGAGAACCTTCGCCAATTTCGGAATTGTTTGCTGCACCGCCCGCTGCCACGTCAAGGCCGCCGCGTGTTCATCGAACACGGAAAAAAGACAACTGCCGCTTCCGGTCATCCGCACCGCCCGGCCGCCGGCGTCCTGTGCGGTCTCGCGCAGACGCGCCAGGCGCGGCTCCAGTGCGAAGGCCGCCGGCTCCAGATCGTTGAATAATAACAGGCCCCAGTTTCGGGTGCCTTGTGAGCCGAGGCGGCGGATTTCGGCCAGCGAGATGTGGCTGGCGGAGAGGTCGTGGCGGTGCCTCGCGTACACCGCAGCGGTGGACAGTTTGTAGGGTGGCACGATGAGGCCGACCCAGCCGTGCCATGTGTCGCCGGCGGGCTCCACGCGCTCGCCGCGTCCGCGCATGACCGCCGACGGGGGGCCGAAGAAAAAGGGGATGTCCGAGCCGAGTTCGGCCGCGATTTCCGCGAGCCGCTCGTCCGGGAAGTTCAGATTCCAGAGCGTGTTCAGGCCTCGAAGCGTCGCGGCCGCGTCGCTGCTTCCGCCGCCCAGTCCCGCGCCGGAAGGGATGGCCTTGCGAAGGATCACGCTCGCGCTGCGCGAACGATCGGCATGGCGGGCCAGCAGTGTTGCGGCGCGGGCCACTAAGTTCTGTTCGTCATCGTTGACGTCGGCATCGGCGGATTCCACCTCAAGCGTCCATCGGTCGGACACACGGAATTCAAGTTCGTCGCATAGATCGATGCGCATGACCCACGATTCCAACTCGTGGAATCCGTCGGGCCGCCTGCCGTGAATGGCAAGCGTAAGGTTGATCTTGGCCGGGGCGTTGAGGCGGATGACGGGGGATACAGACAATGATCGAATCCCCTTTGCCGAATCCGGCGTGCTGGGTGCGGGCCTGTCGCAGGGGGCGTCCCTCGACGCACCCCACCGCGGACTTGGGCCGGCTGGGTCAAATCCAGTTTCGATCGCGCAGGGCCGTTTGCAATTCGTCGAGGGCGACGAGTTCGGCGCCGGTGCGCATGTCGCATTTGCAACTGGCGACGGCCGCGCGCATGCGGTTCCACGCATCTTCCAGTTTGTCGTCGACGCTCTTGAGCACCTGATCCTTGGTCGTCATGGCACCGCTCTTGGAGACGTGCCACTCGACGTAGGAGGCCGACACGCCGCCGGCGTTGGCGAGAATGTCCGGCACGATCGGCACGCCGCGCTCGCGCATCATCTGGTCGGCGGCCGGGGTCAGCGGGCCGTTGGCGCCCTCGATGATGACCTTGGCCTGCACCCAGCGGGCATTCTGCTCGTGGATTGCGTCTTCGGCGGCGGCCGGGATGAGGACATCAACCGGAAGTTTCAGCAGTTCGTCGTTGGTGATCTTGGTGCCGGGGAAGCCTTCGATGAACTTGGCCTCCTTCACGTGTCGCATCAGGCGCGGCACGTCAAAGCCCTGCGGATTGTGCAGGCCGCCGGTCACGTCGCTGATCGCCACGACTTTGAAGCCCATTTCCTGGCAATACATCGCGGTGAACGAGCCGACGTTGCCGAAGCCCTGAATCGCCACGGTCAGATCGCTCGGCGACTGCTTGAGGACTTGCTCGGCGGCGAGCCGCGTGATCGTCGCGACGCCGCGGCCGGTCGCCTCGAGTCGACCAGGCAGTCCGCCGACGCCGATCGGCTTGCCGGTGACGCACTCGGGAATGTGCATCTCGCCGAAGATGACGGCCATGTCGGTGGGGCCGCTGTTCATGTCGGGCGCGGGAACATAGACGCCTTTCTCCAGGTCGCGGCGCATCTGGGCGACCCACTCCTTGAGGAAGGCGGCCTTGATGAAACTGGTCAGCGGCGAGGGGTCGATGCGAATGCCGCTCTTGCCGCCGCCGAAGGGAATTTTCACCAGCGCGGTCTTCCAGGTCATCAGTTCGGCGAGGCGACCGACTTCTTCCATGGTGACATTCGGCGCCATGCGAATGCCGCCCTTGGCCGGGCCGCGCACGGTGCAGTGATAGACCACGTAGGACTCGGCGGAGATGCTCTCCGTCTCGGACAACTTGAGGCGAAGTTGGATCTTGGTCTCGCGCTCGGGCTCCTGGAGGATGTCCCGGGCGGCGGGGGAGTACTTCATGTACTTGGCAAGATGATCGAAATCCACGGCCGACATGTCTGGCTCCGTCAGGGTGTCGAATTGAATGCGTACTTGCGTGCCGTGCGGGCCGCGCCCGCCACGCCGAGCGGCGCATCATACCGCAGGCGCGACGGTGGGCGAATGTGGCGGCGGGGCCTGCGGATGATGGATGCTGATCGCCCCGAAAAAGCCCGATAACCGTAACCCCTGAAGTCGACCTGCTTTGCGAACCTGTGACGGTTGGCTGGGAAAGCGGTGCGCGAAAGGCACCGTGGCTGCGCGGGTCGGCGGACCGTGGTCAAGTTGGGGGGCATGCGTCATGGTCCGTGCCGGAATCGCGGTTGCCGCGTGTGTTGGCACGGCGGCTGTGTCTTTCCAAACGCCTGATTTGGTTGGTGTCGAGGTCGGCATTCAATTAGGATTTGATTAAGAAAGCATGCAATTCCGGCGAGCGCGGAGCGTTTGTCACGTTGGAAGCCTGCCCGTACCCGACCCGGGTTGATTGCGCCTACCTCAGATGAAACCCACCGCTGGAGAAACCTGATGAAACCGGCACGCCGCCTTGTCGTTGCCCTCGTGATGATGTCCGCCTGTGTCGGGGCGATTCGATCTGCATCCGCGCAGGACCTCTACGACCCCACGATCCTGCGCACCATCAACATTACGTTCGTGCAGTCCAACTGGGAGACGCTGCTCCGCAACAACTATGCGTCGCAGACCAACCTGTTGGGGACGCTGACGGTGGATGGCGTGACCTACCCCAATTGCGGCATTCGCATTCGCGGCAACACGTCGTACACGGCGCTGCCGGCCGGATCGCAGAAGTTTTCGCTCAACATCGAGATGGATGCGCTTGACCCGAATCAGGAATTGCTGGGCTACGGCTCACTCAATCTGAACAACGGCTTTCACGACCCGACCTTTTGCCGCGAGGTTCTCTACAACAACTACGTCGCCCGGTTCATGCCCAACCCGCGGGCCAATCATGTGCTCGTCACGATTAACGGCGCCAACTGGGGCGTTTACAACAACATTCAGCAATTCAACAAGACGATGCTCAGCGCGCATTTTCCGGACACCTCCGGGCTGAGGATCAAATGCGCGAATAATCCGAATGGCCCCGGCCTGCGCTATGTCGGTGCGACGTCCAACCTGTATTCCAATGCGTACGAGATTAAAGACCCAGGTGGCTTTGCCGACCCGTGGGCGCCGCACATCGCGGTGTGCAATGCCGTCACCAACGGCGTGGTCGCCAACTGGCAGACCACCATCGACCCCACCTTTGCAATCGACCCCTCGATCTGGTCGGTCGTTTTCGAGAACATCCTCACGGATGACGACAGTTATGTTCACAAGGGCGCGGACTTCATGACCTACCGCAACCCGACCGACGGGCGCACGTTTCTGCTTCAAACCGACGCCAATGAGACGTTCACCATGACCAACTGGTCGCCGACGCTGAACTTCACGCAGACGACCAAGCCGGTGCTGAATCGTGTGCTCTCGGTGCCTGAACTTCGCCAGCGCTACTTTGCCCACTACCGCACGGCCAAGGCCGACCTGAACTGGGCGTACTTTGAACCGATCGCAACCGCCCACCGCAACCTGATCGACGCCGCGGTGCAGGCCGATCCCAAGAAACTCTACTCCCACACGCTCTTTGTGAATAACTTTACGTCGACCGTCACCATGCCCTACGCAGGTCTTGCGGGCGGCACCATTCCGGGTTTGCAGGGCTTTCTGAATTCGAGAACGACGTTTCTCAATGGGCTCGCGGAAGTGATCGCCAACGGCCCGACCATCAGTTCGGTGACGCCGTCGAACGCGACGCCCGATCCGGCCGAACCGGTCACGATCACCGCGGCCGTCGCGCCGAGCGGCAGCGCGATCTCCAAGGTGGAATTGTGGTACCGGCCGAATCCGACGGGCGTCTATCAGCGCACCCTGATGACCAACAACGGCAACGGTACTTACTCCGTCGTGCTGCCAATCGCCGCGACGGCCGGTCAGCGCGTGCATTACTACGTCGGCGCGGTGTCGTCCAACTCGTTCCTGTCGCAGTCCTACCTGCCCACGCACACCGAGTGGGATCCGATGACGATTGCCTATACCTTCGGCTCGACCGGCGGCATGCGCATCACCGAGTGGATGTACTCCGGCACCAGCGGCGAATTCGTCGAGTTCACCAACATGTCGGCCGATCCGATCGACATGACCGGCTGGAGTTTTGATGACGATCATGCCGTGCCCGGGGCGTTCAGCCTGAGCGCGTTCGGTACGGTTGCGCCGGGTGAATCGGTGATCCTCACCGAGGCTGTCGATTCGACCTTCCGTGCTGCCTGGGGGCTGGGCGCGAATGTGAAGATCATCGGCGGACTGGGCGTTGCAAGCGGCAACAACCTTGCCCGAAATGATGAACTCAATCTCTACGACGCCTCGAATACGCTTGTCGATCGCCTCACCTACGGCGACCAATCCTTCCCCGGCACCATCCGCACCCAGAACACCAGCGGCCAGACCTGCATCGAATCGATCGGCCAGGATGATCCCTCGCTGTGGGAGTTGTCGGTGGTGGGTGATGAGTACGGTTCGTTTCTGGCGGCAACCGCCGATAAAGGCTCGCCGGGCATTTACACCGCGCCGTCGTGCAACGCCTGCGTGGCCGCGAGCGTCGGCACCCAGCCGGTGTTGCAGAATGCATGCGCGTCCGGGTCGGCGAACTTCTTCGTTGCGGCAGCCGGCACGCCGCCGTTCAATTATCAATGGCAGATCGAGACCGCCCCGGCAGGCAGCGGCATCTATACCAACCTGAGCAACGGTTCGATCGGCGGATCCGCGTCGATCGCGTCGAACGTCGATATGCCGACGCTGACCGTTCAGATCAACGGCAATACGGCGCTGGCGGACATCGCCTTCCGCTGCGTGGTGACCAACGGATGCGGCAACGCGACCAGCCTCGGCGCGGCGCTGCACATTCCCGCCGGGCCGCGCGGGGAGATGAACTGCGATGCGTCGGTGAATGCCCTGGACATCGCGCCGTTTGTGCTGGCCGTCATGAATGCGGTCGACTACACGGCGGCCTATCCGTCGTGCGATCTCTACAATGGCGACATCAACTGCGACGGTTCCGTGAACGCGGACGACGTGGAGCCCTTCGTGGCCTGCATGCTGGGCGGCGGTTGCCCATAAGCGGCACACGCGCGATCACCATGCTGGGCGGCGCGGTTGCCGTGGTCAGTTCGTGTGCGCCGGCACGGTTGAGACCGGCCCCAGAATGGCATCGTAAGGCATGACCGCGACGCGCTGCGCCGTCTCGCCTGGCTCGATTCGGTGCAGGAACTGGATGCCCGTTCGGAATTCGGCCTGTGCCGATCCGCGGCGACACCAGCGGATCAGGGCGCGCACCCATGTCTCGGTTCCATCGGCGGAGACGCGTACGCTCACGACCTCCCCGCGGTAGAACGGGTAGGCCGACATGAAGCACAACCCCGATCTCGACAGATCGGTGACGCGCGACTGAATCACGTCCGGCGCGGTTTCCAGATGGCTGAGTCGCCCGGTGTAAATCACCGGCACCACGAGCCGCCCGTCGCAGGCATGGCGCGGTGCGGTTCTTGCATGCACACGCGGCTGGGCGCGGTTGTGATCGGCGTGAAACGCCGGGCTGACGGCATCCTCCGGATCCTTGCCGAGCGTACGCGGATCAACCCTTCGCCAATCGTGTCGGACGAGCCGTTCCCAGCGGGCGAAGAGGCTGGGATCGAACTGCTTCCCGACATGGTATCGCATGCGATCGATCGCCTCGATGGGGCTCAGCGGTCTGCGGTAGTCGCGGCGTCCGATCATCGCGTGGAACGAATCGACAATGGTCAGAATGCGGCTTTCGATCAGCAGGTCGGATCCGGCCAGGCCGAGGGGGTAGCCGGTACCGTCGAACCGTTCGTGGTGCTGCAGCACCATCAGGCGGACGTCGCCGGGCACAGTGGATTCGTCGCCCAGCAGGCGGACCGATTCGATCGGATGATGTCGAAGTTGGTCTATTTCCTCCGGCGTCAGCGGCGTGGACTTGCGCAGCACGTCCTCGGGGATGCTCTTTTTGCCGAGGTCGTGCAGCATGCCGGCGAGGCCCAGTCGCCGCAGGCGTGCCGCGTCATGGCCGAACACCTCGTTGCCCAGCAGGATGCTCAGCGTGCTCACCGCGAACATGTGGCTTGCGGTGGAGCGGTGATGGCCGCACATCGACAGGAGCGACTCGCAGGCCGCCTTGTTGGAAAGCACGTTCTCCACGATGGCGTCGAGCACGTTGTTGGCGCGGTCGACTTGCGTGGCGATGTCCTGTCCCGAGGCGATGTCATGGGCGACCCGCATGCCGAAATGACGGACGCACACCGCCTTCTGCGCCGGGTCCATCTTCGGGTCGCTCAGCAGCGACGAGAGGTTCTTTTCGAGTTCGGCCTCGTGGCGGGCGAGGTCGTCACATTCCACCAGCAGATGGGTCACGCCGTGAGATTGCAGGCTGTCAAAATCCATGGATGGCAGGCCGTTGCCGCCATTCCTGAACAGGATTCCCTCGTCGTTTTGACCGGACGGCAGGTAAATGGCCCTGGTCGGCGCGGCGCCGGCGCACAGGGCGCTGACCGCGGCCAGCGGCAGGGAAGTGACGTTTTTCTGGGTAGACATTTCGGGCGGCCTCCTCGGGAAAAAACACGATATGTCCGGGCAGAAAAATTCAAGGCGCGGTCGGAAGCGAGCGTCCGGGAGAAGTGCCGCTGGGGCGTCACAGACTGGCCGAGGAGCCGTCGCTGAATTCCGGGAAGATCAATAATGCTCGGCTGAATATAGGGCTTGCTGATTCCCGCCGTGCGCAATTCAAATAGACGCCAGACGTGAATTTTCAGAAAGCGCTTCCGCACTCCGGGCAGCGCGGTTGTGACGTGGCGAGGATGTCGTAACCGCAAGTCCGGCAGATCAACTTCGGGGATGTGGGCGCGCGCCGGGCGCGGCGGTGGTCGATGATAATCAGCGACACCCAGATTGTGATGCCGAGCAAACCCCCGAGCAGTGGGTAGAGGATGAACTCAAGTCCCAAACGGTTCCATTCGTTCATGGAGACATCCAGGGCAAATCGTCGATTGCTTGAACGTTCGACTCCTTAATTCCCTAACCGGCTAAATATTAGGCCATCTGCTTGCGAATGGTCATGTCGAAGTTGCGGACCATGCTGTTGAGCAGGCCCCAGCCGACGAACATCCACAGGGCAGCGGCGGCGATCGAGGCGCCGAAGGCCAGCATGCGGACCATGTCCAGGTCGGCGACCGCGCCGTAGGCATTCAGCGTGCCGCCCAATGTTCGAGCCGGATCAATCGCGATGAGGACGGCCTGAATCGGTGCGAACGGCATGAGCAGGGCCGGGATCGTGGGCGTGTTGCCCTGAAGGCTCATGAAGCCGCAGAACGTCAAGCCGCCGGCGACCAGCATGGTCATGCCGATCGAGTAGAAGACGGCCATGATGGTTTTGGTCTGCTTGATCGAACAAGCCAGGCCCCACATGCAACAGACCGCCATGAAGGCGACGAACAGAATCGGAAGCGACAACAAGGCCTCCCATCCGAGGACCGATTCCGGGTTGCCGCTGGGGCTGTATCGGCCGCGGGCCGCGTCCGCGAGGAAGAAAAACACGACCGTCAAATATGGGGCGATCAGCATCGGCAGGCCCATGCTGATCAGTCCGCGGACCTTGCCCCAGATGATCTGGCGGCTGGTGATGGGGGTGCAAAGCAGCAACGAGAGGGTGTTGGATTCCTTTTCGCGGGTCATGCTGGTGGCGGCGGTGGTGGTGGCGATGAACAGGGCGATGAGCAGTTCGACCTCGACCATGCCGCAGATCCAGGGGCGCACATCGGCCGGGGTGGCGTTGCCGCGCAGGTAGTAAATGAGAATGCCGATGGCCAGGGTCAACCCGAGGACGAGCAGACCGTAGCGTATGAACCATCCACCGCCGGCGGCGACGCGGGTGTGGGCCTCGCGCCATGCGACGGGGTTCGCGCCGACATGTCGGGGCTTTCGGGTTCGTTCGGCGGAGGCGACCGCGCCGTCGGGGCCGCGCGAAAAGAGACGGTTAAAGAGGGTCGGCTCACCCTCTTTCTGGCCGCGCCGGACAAAAAAGAGGCAGGAGACAATAAGCCCCAGCGACGCAAGCAGGGTCATGACAATGTAACTGTATTGCGGATAGGCCACCCAGTACTTCATCGGGAAGCCGTAGTGCAGTACGGCGCCGAGCGGCGGGGCGGGCGTGGTGCCCTCGGAGACCTTCATCGCGAGGAACGGATGAAATGCCGCAAGCCAACTCATGCGCTCGTTCTGCCCCGGCGCCGGCACGGCTTCCGGTGGAATGAGGGCGGACCACTGGGCGAGTTCGCTGACCGCAAAGAGATAGATGGCAATCGCAAGGTAGAAGGAGAAGATGGTGCGACCGGTGCCGATCTTGATGACGCTGATCGCGATGGCGAGGGAACTGGTGAGGGCGGCGGTGCAGGCGGCGAGGGCGATGGCCAGGGCGATCTTGTCGCCGGTGACGCCGCCGTAGACCATCATGATGCAGAAGAGCGGCACGCCGGCGGCCAGCAGCACGAAAACGAAGTAGAGCCGCGACAGCAGCGAGCCGAGCACGATCTGTCCGTTGGTCAGGGGCGTGGTCAGCAGGATGTTAAAGGTCTGCGAGTTCTTTTCCTGGGTGATGGCGGAGGCGGCGAAAATCGGGGCGATGACGCAGACCATGGTCAACTGGGCCAGCGACACCCATTTGAAGACCTGCGTCGCATTCTTGGACATGTCGGCCAGCGAGCCCGCGCCGCCCGAGAGTAGGGCGAGCGAGGCAATGGCCATGGCGGCCATCAGGATGCCGAGGTAGCCGACGCGGATCCACAGGTGCGACAGTCGCCGGCCGCCGGCCATGACGACGCGCACGAGGATGGGGTTGGCCGGCACCAGCCGCCAGAACCACCAACCAAAATCGCGCAGCAAGGCGTTCATTCAGACGAAGAGTATATCGCGAAATGTCGGAGCGTCTCACGCAGCCGCAGGGGAACTCCAGCGAAGCCGGTGAATTGCAATCCAATGGGATCGAGTGCCGGCGCTACACCGCCACGGTTTCGCCGCTGGGCAGGCCGATGCGGTTGATGGCGTGGCTGGGCTGTTTGCGAATGGGCCGGCCGTCTTCACCGAGCACGTACAGGTCTTCCCATTTTTCGCGGTTGGAGTGGTGGGCCAGGTCCTGATCGTTGGTTTCGAAGACGGCGCCGCATCCGTAGCAGAAGTGATTTGCCAGGTCGGGCTGGCTCCGGATGGACTCGGGGTTGTTCACGATGCGGCGGGTCTGGCGATATTTCTCGTTGTTCCAGACTTCCTTGACGCTCGTCTGAAAAACATTTCCGAGGATGCGCGGATCCGTGTCCTTCATGTACTGCGAGCCGTGGCGGTAGGTGCAGCAGGGGATGACGTCGCCGTTGTACTTGATGACCATGGAAGCGTGCGGCCACTGACACTGCGGCAGCGCCTTGTTGGGCCGCGGACCACTGACGGTCAGCAGGACAGGGTCGCGATCGGTGTAATTGCCGAGATCGCCCCAGAAATCGGTGAACTGATTGACGCCAAGTTCGGTGAATCGACTTCGGGCCGGCTCAAGTTCGTCAACATTGTGCTGGAACTTGATGTACTGAACCTCGACCTCCGGGTAGTGGCGGCCCTGTTCCTTCTTGAACTTGACCACGCGTTCGAGGTTGTTGATGACCCGGTCTATTTTCCCGCCGACCCGGGTCAACTGGTACTTTTCCTGCGACAGGCCATCGACGCAGACCGACAGGTGGGTCAGGCCGCTGGCCACCATGCGGCGGAGGCGGTCGTCGGAGAGGACGAAACTGAAGTTGGTGCTGATGTGGACGTTGAGTCCCGCCTTGTGGGCGATTGAGCACATCTCGTCCATCTGCGGATGAACCAATGGGTCGCCGAGGTAATACAACGAGACGGCTGTCGCGGTTCCTTTGATCTCGTTGATGATCCGGGTGTATTCTTCGATGCTCATCCGCTGCTTGCCGGAAAAATCCTGCTTGGCGAGCGCCTCATTGCCGTGGGCGTCGGCGTGGACGCAGGTCGTGCAGGCGAGGTTGCAGGCCGGCGAAATATCGATCTTCACCACGACCGGCATGGCTCGCATTTTTTCGCGCTTGGTGGCGTATTCCACGCCGACCATGCCCATATTCATGATTTTGCGCGGGGTCAGATTGGTCATGAACCAGCCGTGCCGGCGTTTCAGGCCGGCCAGCATCGTGTCCATGCCGGCGTAACGGCGCATCAACGACTTGAACCATCTTGCCGGATTGAGGGCAGACTGCTTCGGCGCAGGGGTGGGGCGGCCGAGTGGTTGTTCTGTGTTATGAGCGATCATCGCTCCTGCCCCTTCCAGGTGTCATGGGTCATACGCAGCCGGCCAAACATGGTTCGCAACGGCGCTTCGGCTCTGCGAACCTGCGATGTCGCCCCGGTTGGCTATCGGTTGATCGTGCCCGCCCAATGCCGCAAGCGACGGACTTTCAATCAATTCCGCGAATCGGACCTTTGATGAGCGCCGAAGCGTATCGGGCGATGTGGGTGGCGTGACCCCGTCCCTGGAGTGTATCCCAGTGGGCGACGAACGCCAAGCCGCTCGCGGTGATTTTGCGTCCGCTAATGGAAAATTAGCGATGCCGGGTTGACGCCAAGCCGTGCCGGTTATTCAGCCGCGGCTCTGGGTCCGAATGATTTCGCTGGCCTTGTTGCTGGTCAGGTCCAGTGCGCCAAGGGCCCTGGAGGCGGCAGCCTGCACCACGAGGTCCTTCTCGTTCATGGTCAGGTCGATGATCTTCTGTACAAGATCGGCGCCCAACAAATTGCCATTTCGTCGACCGGCCTCGGCCAGCGATTCAAGGGCAGCCACGCGGAAGGTCTTGGTATTGGCGGCGTTCAAGCCCGCCTCGCCGAGGGCGGTCTGACCTTCTCCCGCCGGAATCAGGGCAAGCGCGGCAGCCGACTTGATCCGAAGGGCTTCGGAAGGGTGCTCGAGTGCCTTGATGAGGGCGGGAGCGGCCTTGCCGGCGTCAAACACCTTGCGATTGCCGTCCAGGATCATTCGCAGGACGTCGGCCGACTGCATGGCGAGATTCAGCGCCAGGTCTGCATTGAGCGGGGCCATGCCGAGCGATCGGGCGGCGGCATTGACCTTATCCATGACGCGAGTCTTGATCTGCTCGGGGTCGCCCATGTTGACGACTTCGGCTTCGACGTAGGAAACGCCCTTGTTCATGCGGGCCGCGGTCTGCGCGACGCCGGTCTGCTGGGCTTTCATCACGACGACGATGGGCGTGGCCGCGGTCTTGAAGTTGCGGCGCACTTCATCAATGGCGCCCTGCAAGTCGGGGCCGGTGATGTCGGTGGCGAGCAGGATCGCATCGTATCCGGGGATGCCGCTTCGGTCGCCGTCGCTCATGGCGTTGAAGAGACTGGCGCCGCTGGCGCAGTCCATGCTGGCGGCGCGGAACAGGGTCTGCAGTTTGAGACGGGTGTTCTCATCCGGGTCAACCACGAGCGCTGCGGCGCGTGTGGTGGACGAGAGGGCCTCGGCCAGCACGGGCACCACATTCTGCGATTGTCCAAACGGAGTCTCGGGCAGGGCCCGGCCGATGGCGATGGCGGTCTTGAATCGAACCTGCTTGTTGGGGAAGGACAGTGCCTGCACGAGGGGTTGCTTGATGTTCTCGGCGCCGAGCAGGCTCGGCTGGCCGGCGGTGGCGCTCAGGGCAGCAATTGCGCCGAGGGCGACGCCGGGATCGTTGTCGGCCACGGCACGGCCCAGCACGCGATGGTTGTACATGGGGCCGGCGGCGCGGGCGAAGTAGATCGATCGCGGATAGCCATCGGGTCGCGTGCCGTCTTTGGCGGCGAGCACGTCGGCCTCATCGCTTTCGACATCCATGCCGAGTTTGGATTCGCGGCGGAAGTTCGCGGCGACCCAGAGGGCGACGGATTCGGTGTTGCCGGCGTTGGCCTTGAGGGACTCCTCGGCGCAACGCATGGCCATGATGTCGTTGAAGATGGGTGTCGGCACCGGAATGTACTTCAACTTGCCCTCGACCAGATACCACACGTTGGCGTTGTCGAGATTTGAATCGGCCGTGAGCGATTCGTGGTTTTTGTAGTAGGCGTCGGCCAGTTCGTAGAACAAGGCCGAGATGTCGCGGTTGGCACCACCGCCCAACTGGCCGATGGCGGTGCTCGCGGCGGCCTTGACGTCGGCCGGCGTGGTCTCATCGGCGATGAGTTTGGCGAGATAGGGGACCGCCTGCTTGTAGCCGATCTGGGCGAGCGCGCTGATGACCACCTGCTTTGAGACCGGATCGGTGCCGCCCAGCGCCTGACAAAGCGGGTTGAGGGCGCCGCGGCCGATCATGGGAAGCACCTGAATCACCGCGGGCTGAAGCGCGCGGCGCTGCGGGTCCTGAAGGGCTTCCAGCATTTCCGGGACGGCATACTCGCCGCTGGCCTTGAGCGCGTTGGTGGCGTTGTAGACTTCGCGGGGCGTGCCGCCCAGTTTGGTGACGTTCGACGCGATTTCGTAGGGATCCATGCGGAGGAGTTTCTCGCCCTCCCCGAGCAATGCGATCATCCGCTTGGCCGAGGGGCCGACATCGGTGTTGGCGACAAGTTTGACAAGCGTCAAATGTCGATTCGGATTGGCCCGCGACAGTTCGAGCAGGGCGACCGGATCGGGGCTGGACTGGTCGAGGGCCTTGAAGGTGGCGTCGGCCATCTTGAAGCGGCCGACGGCGGCGAAGTGCCACCCGTCTTCGGCCAGTTGCTTCTGCTTGCGGCCGTTGCGGATCTTGGTCATCAGGGCCTTGGCGGTTTCCGTCGCGTCGGCGGACTCGGAAATCTGTTCGAGCCGAATGACGCCGGTGCGATCGGCCATCAGGGCGAGTCGCAGGTCGGAAAGCCTCATCGCGGCGATTTCGCCCAGGAGCCGCTCGGCATCCGCCGCGCGCTCGCGTTCGACCGCGGTCATGGCGGACTTCCACGTCGCCCACGACTGGGCGGTCTGGCCGACCATGTCGTCGGCAAGTCCGTCCTGGGCGCGGGCGAGGGATGCGGGAGCCAGCCCGATGGCGAAGGTCGCCACAAGGATCAGGACGCGCGTCGACGAATACGGCAGTTTCATGACATTCCTCCGAACGAAAAGCACTCTCGATCGGGTAGCGATCGAATCCGGGCGGGCTGGTTGCAGACTAACTGAGGCCCCTGTGCGGCAGCGTGGTCATCGATCGGACCTGCGGTGAGTCGGTCCGCAATCGAAGCACTGCATTATACATGAAACGGCCAAACCGTCAAGGAAATGGGGCTGCAAACGGGCGGTGGTCCCACCCATTTCAGTTATCACGCGGTACGACACCGGCAGCCGGTGCCGACCGGTTCCCGGCCGCCGCATCATGCGCCATCGTTTTCGGCCCACCGCCATTGGGCGCGGTCGGCGTGCATTGTCAATTCCACAGCGCGAGGGACATTAACGCCGGCCTGTGATTTTCAGACGTTCGCGCGCTGCGATCAGGGCGGCGACATGGTCGCGCGTGGCCCCCCGATCGGCAAGAACCAGCCTCGCGCCGGCCGTCGCAATCGGGGCAAGCCGGGCAGAAAAATCGACGGGCGTATCGCTGAATCCCAGCCGTCCCTCGTTGAAGACCGGCTGCCCCGGGCGGAGACACACGGCGATGGGAAGCGTTGTGCACGCGACGGCCGATTTGACGAGGTCGGCGGCGGCGTCCGGAAACTCGCCTGCGTCAACGATGAAGCCGGCCGGTGCAAGCGAAGCGACGGCCGTCAGGGCTGCGGCGAGCGTGGCGCCCAGGGTGGTCTCGTTGAAATCGCCGCCGCAGCCAAAGGTCATGCCGGCGAGGACTTTTCCAGGAACAACGGACAGCGCCGCCTCCAACGCAACCAGAAGGGCCTCCAACTCGGAAAAGCCCAGCAGCGCCAGGGCGTCGACCCCGCCGTCGCGCAGGGCGGTGGCTTGTTGAACATACGCCGCTCGCAGATCGTCGGTCGTGATTTCCTCCAGGGTCAGCAGTCCACCCGGCGGGCCGAGGGCGCCGAGCACCGTGACATCGGCCTCGGACTCCGACGCTGCCGCGCGGGCGATGCGCGCCGCCTGATCATTGAGCCATGCGGTGCGTTCGGCCGCCGCCGTTTCGCCGACCCAGGCGAGGTAGGCCTTGTTGAAGGCGATTGTCTGCGTGAGGAGAACTTCCGAGCCCGCTGCGCGGAATACGTCGAAGGCATCCCGCACCGCCTGCGGCCGCTCAACGGCGGCCAGGTCCGTTTCGCCATCGACCGGACAGCCGCGGGCCCATAACTCGGCGCGCATGTCCCCGCCGCCGATTGCGATGCGTCCGCCCGTGTTGGTCCAGTTCATCGCCATGGGTGCGGGGTCAGGTTCGCCCGAGCCTCCGGAAGAAAAATACGCACGTCCTCATTTTCGGGCACACGCCCGTGGTCGGACGCAGGCCGGGGCCGTTCGCAGGCATTCTCGCCACCGCAGCGCTATGGGACCTGCCCCGGCTGATTCTCAGCATGATCCGGCGGGAAAACCAGTCATGGCGTTGGCCGAACCGACCGACCAAACCTCCGATTGACGTTCCTCGGGTGGGGAGCGGCATGGGGTTGAGGGGGGAAGCATCATGCACGGACAGGGATTCCTCGCGCGTGTCCGACGGGCATTCAGGCTGACCATTCCGATTTGTGCGGCTGCCGCAGGCGGGTGCGGGTTGGAGGGGCTGTCGCCCGAACTCACCAATTGGTTCAACAACCTGGTTCAGCAGGCGTCCAATCAGGGGCTGAATTATCCGGGCTCCAGCCTGATCACCTTTCCTCCGGACGGCGGATCCGGCGACTGGGTCGCCGAACAGGGTACCGCGCACAACACATTCGACAAGCCGCAATTCGTAGCCATGCGGCACAACGGGAACATCACGATTCGCGGTCGCATCGACGGCAAGGGCGACGTGGACCTCTACGACCTGGGCCCGGGGCACGCGGGGCACCTGGTGACGGTCGATGTGCTGGGCGACAACGGTCTCAATACGGTGGCGGGGCTGTTCGACGGCGAGGGCAACCTGATCGACGCCAATGATGATCGCTCCTACTACGGCGGACGGCTTGATCCGTACATCTCCATTCGCCTGCCGTCGGATTCGGAACGGGTCGTTCTCGGCATTGCGGTGTCCGGCGGCGTGTACTTTGCATCGACCGCCGGTCGCTACGACACCGGCACCTACACCGTTCGTGTTTCCCATCAGGAGGGAATTCCGACGGGTCCGCGCCCGCAGGTGGTGTACCTGGACTTTGCCGGCGGTGATACGGTGCAGATCGGGGGCGAGCCCCTGGAGACGATGCGGCCATTCTCCGCCGAATCCATTTCCAGCCGCCTGAACGGACAGACCCAGGCGATCATCGACATGGTTCTCGAAAAGATGGCCCACGACTTTGCACCGTTCAACGTCGAATTGCGCAACAGCAAGTATCACGCCAAGCCGACGGGACCGGTTTCGCGCATTTACTTCGGCAATTTCAATCGCGCCTTTCTCGGCCTGGCTGACAACGTCGACACGGGCAATCTGCTCGCCGTGCAGGAGGCGATCGTCTATGCCGAGGATCTGGCATTGTTTGAAAATCTCAAGCCCAGTGCCGTGGAGGTGGCCCAATGCCTGGCCAACACCGGGGCACACGAGTTGGGGCATTTGCTGGGACTGGAACACACCGCCGATCCGCTCGACCTGATGTCCACCGCGGCGACGGCCCGGCAGGTGCTGGAGACCGACGCGTCCTTCATTCGTGCGATTCTCAACCCCGGCGTGTTCCCCACGGGCTGGCAGAACAACCCGGTGGTGCTGTTGAACAACGTCGGCGCGAATCCGAATGGCCCGGCGCGGATTCGATTGTTTGATGACGGCGAGAAGCCGGACACGAGTTTCCGCGATGCGCTGGATCTGTCGGATTTCCCCGTGCTCAAGTGCGGGCACTGCGTTCAGGCCGCGGAATAACATGACGGCCTCGCTCCGCAAAGACCGACGCATGTTTCAAATTGACGAATTGTTGATCTGCCGGCGTCGTCCCCCGCAGCGGGGAGAGGCTACATCAGGAAGCGAAGCCGATCCAGGAAGCGAATGGCGACGCCGACCCCCTGGGCCTTGCGCGACGTCGGTCTGATTCGGTCGATGCGGGCGACCCGGCCGCGACAGTGGGCTCGCGCCGGGTAGGGTGAGACGCCGTCGCCGGCGGGCACGGTCATTTCGATGCGCACTTCCTCGCCCGGCGCGAACTTGCACTGATCCAATTCGACGTAGAGGCCGCCGGTGCAGATGTTCCGCGTGATGGTCCGCACCAGGCCGTGATCGTCGGCACCGGCCACTTCAATCGGCATCCGAATTTCGAGGCGGCGATCCGTTCGCCGTTCATCGTCTCCGCATGCGTTGAGGCTTGGCGCCGTTGACGGATTCTCGGTGGCTGGGCAAGTCGGTGGAATGCTGCGTTTCATACCCAATTCATCGGACGGGCGGGCTTCATCGCGTAACGCCATAGCCCAATCTCGGGTTATTTTGCCGTGCCAGACCGGCAGGTGCCATAATGTGTGCATTCGCGCGGTGGGAATGGCGTGGGAATTTACCCGATGCCGCTTTTGGACCGCTTTACCCTTGTCGGACCGTGCGGTGGATTCTACCATCTGGGGACAGGCTTGCTTTGTTACCCTCGCGAAAGAACAGGCGTCCGGTGGGGTCGGCTGGGGCCGGCCTGGCTTGTGGTCACCGCGCCAGGAGAAAAATCGATGCTGCGAATGTCCGTGTCTCATCTCACCGCGCGTGTTTTCAAATCGACTTTGGGGGTCTCCGCCGTTCTGCTGGCCACGGCCGTGGTCGGCACAGGCATGAATTGCGACGGCGGGACGCCTTCCTGCAACACCAACCCGCCACCCACAGTTCTGGCACAGGATCATGTGAAGGGCGATGCGAACGCGCCGGTCACCGTGATCGAGTACTCCGACTTTCAGTGTCCGTTCTGCGGCAATTTCGCCCGCAACGTCCTGCCGGAGTTGACGACCAAGTACATCAACACGGGCAAGATCCGATTCGTCTTCCGACACTTCCCGCTGAACACGGCCTGTAACACGGCCCTGTCCACCGATCTGCACGCACAGGCCTGTGCGGCGGCACGAGCGGCGGAGTGCGCGGACGATCAGGGCAAGTTCTTCGAATATCACGACGAGTTGTTCCTGGACGACTCGCGGCGAACGGCGATGTCGACCACGAATCTGAAGCAGTACGGCACCAATGTCGGCGTGGATCAGACCACGTTTGACGTCTGTGTGGATGGGACATCAAAGACCAATCGCGTGGCCGCGGACGTCACGTCGGGCATCGCGCTGGGCGTGACGGCAACACCGACGCTCTTCGTCGGCGCGCAGAAACTCTCAGGCCCGACGAAGGAGCAATTATTCGCGGCGATCGACGCGGCGTTGATCTGCGCCGGCGCGACCCCTCCGTGAGTCGGATTTCGATTTCTTGAATAGACTGAAAGCAACGGCCCGCGGACTCCGGTTCGCGGGCCGTTTTCCTGTGGCTCCCGAAGAAAACCGAAATTGCGTCACGGCTGGGTCAGGCATTGAACGAATGACGCGATGTCGGCGGTGCTGACGCCGTGATCCAGGTTGGCGTCGCCGGCGCAGGAACCGCAGGGAAGCGACGTGCCGAGCAGGAGGCCGACGAATGTCTGGACGTCGCGGCCGTTGATGGACCCGTCGCAGTTTGCGTCGCACGGGCGGCAGACGCGCAATTTGACGGTCGTCGCACTATAGACCGCTTCCAGGTTTGCCGGGCCGGCGAGCGTGGCGAACGTGCCGAGTATGCTGCCACCCGTCACAATTGTGAATTCGTCACCGAATTGCGGCTGGAATCCGCCGATCAGGTTGACCTGCAGGGTGCCCGCCAGCAAGACATCGCCGCTTACCGCGAGTTGATCGCGTTGAGTCGCAGCCGTACCAGACAGGTCGATTGACAATTTTCCGGACGACGCCTGGGAGTATGCGCCGGTGATCGTCAGCGTGCCGATGTCGAGCGGGCCTGGGATGTCGCCGGGGGCGACCGTGCCGCCGTTGGACACGGAGCCGACGAGCGTGCCGTTGCCCTCTACCGTGCCGGTCGCGCCGATTGCCAGCGTGGGCGCCGAAACGCGTCCTCCGTTGTACACCGTCAGCGTCCCCGTTCCGGCGGTGCCGACGTTCAGTGCGGCACTGCTGGTCCAGTTGGAATTGACTCCTTCAATGAACACGCGACCGGTCGCGCCAGTGACACGGCCAATCGCGCCGCCGACGCTCAGGGCCTGACCGGCGTCTGAGATGGTCATGGTGCCGTCGCTGCCGTTGTTGAAACCGACGTTGAGGGCGCCATCTAGACAATTCCAGAGACCGCCGGCGATGGTCATGATGCCGGTGCCGTCGCGGGCGACGTTTCCCGCTGCGCCCGAGGGAGACGACGCGGCGAGACGGCTGATCGCCGAGCCGCCGGTGTTGATGACGACGGTGCCGTGAGACCCCGCCAATGCACCCAATTGGAGTTGGGCCGAGGAACTGTATGAGCCGCCGGCGTTGATGGTGAGCAGGCCGGTCGCGCCGGGCGATGAGCCAACCACGGTGTATCCGTCATCGCCGCCGATGGTGCCGCCGGGGTCGCTGATACTGAGTGTTCCATTGAGTGTCAAGGTTGATGGGGCCTCGTAGCCCACGTACAGATAGGCGCCGTCGGAGTCGATATCGACCTCGCCATTGATCACCAGGTTTGCCGTCGCGCCGGCGAATTGCCCCATGAGGATTCGATCGGCCTCGACCCGCCCGCCCGCGTTAACCCGCAGTTCGCCGTCCCCGCGCGTGCCCACAATGATGACTCCATTGACGTCCCAGAGTGACCCGGTTCCGGCAACGGTCACTTCGCCGTCGCCAGTGGGTTCCTTGCCGATTTCCGCGCCTCCGCAGCTCACCACGCCGCCGCTTTGAACGCTCAGTGTGCCATTGCCATTGATGCCAACGCCCGCACCGAAGGGCGAGATGTCCCAACGCGACCCGGTGCCGGTGACCGTTGCACTTCCTGAGCCGGAGGATTGAACCCCGATCTCGCAGAATTGGCTCGTGACCACGCCGCCGCTCTGAACATTCAAGACGCCAATGCCACTCACGCCAATGGCAGCGGCGCCGATGCCCATGTCCCAGCGCGAGCCCGCGCCGGTCACGAGCGCGTCGCCGCTGACGCCTGCGGCGAAGCCGATGTCGCCCCAGCCGCTGGTCACGTCGGCTCCGGCGCTCACGATGAGCGTGCCGTTGGCATCCCGGCCGACAGCCATCACGTTCGCGCTGCAATTCCAAAGCGTGCCGGAGTCGAGCACGCGGAGAGTGCCATTGCCGCCGCCGGTGCCACCCAGGCCGCCGACCACGGTCCATCCTGATGTGATCTGCGCGCCGTCGCTGGCCTCCGCCTCCGCCGATGCTGTGCCGCCGATGATGATCGCGGCGCTGTTATTCCAGGTGACCGGCCCAGGTAGGTACAAGTCTATTTGTCCCGGCCAGAACAGTCCGATCGCGGCCCAGTTGGATATCAGGGTTCCGTTCTGCACAGTGAGAGATGAGACATCTCCCGGAGCCAGTCCTGCGATGAGCGTTGGATAGTCGCCGGTCAGCGTGTAGGTGCGATTGGAGAGATCGAGAAAGACGTCGTCGTTGCCAATGTGAAAGAACTGGTGCGATCGGTCGGCGCTGAAGGTGACAGTGTAGGAGCCGTTGAGGTTGAACCGGGCCGTATCCAGACCGGTCGGCGGTCCGCCGGTGGGCGTCCAGTGGCCGGCGGTCTGAAACACGCCGCCCGCGGGGGTTATCCAGTCAAACGTCGTCTGACCGGTCAACGGGGCCGCGGCTGCGAGGACGAGGGCGACCACCATCAAGCCGCGCACGGGCGGTGAATTCTCGCTGACCATGTATGCTCCTTCCCTTGACGTGCAGTCTCGATCAATGCGCGGACGAAATTGAGACAGAAGGATCGAACGAACTGACCGGCCGCTGATTCGCGCATCCTAACCAATTCGCAAGGGCGACTGCAAGGAAATGGGCCGGCCGTGCTCACCGAAGTCGGGCCACGTCAAAATCAGAAAATACCGCCGCGTTTGGATGAAATGAGTGCAGGCGTTCCTGCTCGCATGGGTGCCACCGTGCCGCGAAATGGCGTGCATGTCTCGGCGGTTTGCATTTTCCGGGGGGCGTCTTGCGAAGTGCCTTCTTATCAACCCCCTTTGGGGTGGTCGCGTGACGCCGTATTGGCATGAGGTGATCGACCACGCCGCGTGTGTTACAGTGTCAGGTGGGTGTACTGAAATCGACGCACAGTCGGGTCGATGAACCGACCCGGGGCGTGCATTCGCCACATTGGAATAGACCATGCAAACAGCGCATTCGCGTCTCGTCCTATTCGCAGTTGCCGCTTGGGCTATTTCGTTCGCCTCGGGTTGCACTCCCGCGCGGAACACACAGGTGACGCAGACCGGCCTGCAATTTGAAACGGTCAAGCTCGGCGCCGGGCCTGCCGCGCAGGCCGGGCAGACGGTGCGCATCCACGAGACCATGAGCCTCGCAGACGGCAAGGTGATTGCCGACACGCGCGCGGCGGGCTCGCCGGTGACGTTCGTGCTGGGCGGCGGCCAGGTGATCGACGGCGTCGATCAGACCGTCACGGGGATGATGGTCGGCGAACGCCGCAGGGTGATCGTGCCGCCCGAGTTGAGCAAGCGAACGGAGTACCCGGCGAACATCCCACCGGAGGCGACGCTTTTTTATGACATTGAGTTGATTGAAATTGTGGGCACTGCGACGCCGTAGAGCCGGTCATCGGCCCAACTTTGACCTTCTTCGAAAATTTGACAAAATGTCGGATCGATGACCCGACCGACGGATTACTCCATCGTCGGCAGCAACTCGACCAGTTTGCGCTTGAGAATTTTGCCGGTCGGGCCGCGCGGCAGTTGCTCGGAAATGATGACCCTTCGCGGCACTTTGTAGTTGGCAATGTGCTGTCGACAATGGTCGCGCAGGGTCATTTCGGTGGCGGTTTCGCCCTCCTTCAGGATGACGAACCCCACCACGACTTCGCCGCGCGAGGCGTCCATCTGGCCGATCACCGCGGATTCCGCGACGGCCGGATGCGACTCCAGCACCGCCTCGATCTCACGCGGATACACGTTTTCGCCGCCGACGATGATCATCTCCTTTTTGCGGCCGGTGATGGTGATGTAGCCGTCCGCGTCGACCTTGCCCATGTCGCCGGATTTGTACCAGCCCTGCTCGTTGACCGCGGCCCGGGTGTCGGCGTCCTTCTTGTAGTAGCCCTTCATGATCGTCGGGCCCTTGACCCACAGTTCCCCGACCGCGTCCGGCGGCAATGGCTGACCGTTGTCGTCAAACGCCTTCACCTCGACGCCGGGCAGAGGCTTGCCGACCGTGCCGAGTCGGTGGGCCCAGGGGACGTTGAGGCTGACGACGGGCGAGGCCTCGGTCATGCCATACCCTTGTAAAATTTCGATGCCGAAGCGTTCCTTGAAGGCGTCGTACACGGCCATTGGCAGGGCCTCGCCGCCGCTGATCGGATACTCGACCGAGGCGAAGTCCGCCTTCTCGCCGCTCTTGCCGCGCAGGATCGCGGCATACATGCTGGCCACCATCAGCACCACGCTGCTCTTCTGCTCGCGGATGGTGGACAGGATCGTGCCGGGCATGAAGCGCGGCAGATAATGGGCCGATGCGCCGATGGCGACGGGAATGAAAAGCATGGCCGTGATGCCGAAGGTGTGAAAGAGGGGAAGGATGCCGAGGAAGCGGTGGCCCTCCCGCAGGTTTGCATAATCCGCACTGGCGTCTACATCATATTTTAAGCCGCCGTGCGACAGGCAGACGCCCTTGGGCACGCCCGAGGTGCCCGAGGTGTACAGCAGCAGGGCGATGTCGTCGGCCGTCGTTTTTGGGGCCGGCGTGATCGGCGAGGCCCCGGCCATCTCGCGGGCCAGCGACAGGTCCTCGATGTAGCGGGTCTTGACCGGCAGGCCGTTGAGCAGGGGGCTGAAGTGCTTGACGCCGATGATGGTGTCGATGCCGGAATCGGCGACGATGGCCGCGATTTCGGCCGGTTGGAGCAGGAAGTTCAGCGGCACGGCCGTGCGACCGGCCCAGAGGATGCCGTAGAGTGTGCCGGCGAATGCGCAGCAGGAGGGCATCATGATGCCGACGCGCTCGCATTGAGTGGTCGATTCGATCTGGCGGCGCATGACGTCGGCGAATCGGACGAGCCCGGCATAGTCGAATGCCTGGTTGGGATCGGAAACGGCGAGCCGGGTGGCCCCGCGGTCGGCGGTTGCGAGCAGGGAATCGACAAGCATGCTGGGGTCCTCCTAGGATCCATTGTGCGAGTCGGGCAAGTTCAGGGCAAGCCTGCCCGGTCGTGATTGCGGCCCCGGTCATCGCACGCGTGGTGACGAAGTGCGATGTCTCTGAGTACGGAGATGACGCGCGGAGCGACGCCACGCCTTCGCACCGCTCACAGAGCGGTGGCACCCAATCGATGCCATAAGGGGCGGTTGGTATCGCGGACGCCCTGAGGGTTTACAATTGTCGGCCATGTATGCTCGGGATTTCTGCATGTCGAATCGGGGTCGGGCGGTGGCGGCCATGCTGGTCGCGACCTGGGTAGCGGGCACGGGCTGCAACGGCGGCGGGTGGGGCGGCGACCGCATCCGGGAGATGGAGTTGCAACTGGACGGCGGCGTGGCGACGTTTGTCATTCCAGAACAAGACTGGCTTGCGCCGTTCAGCCGGCCGACCGTGACGGAACTTGTGGTGGCCAGCGAAGAGGATGAGATCGTCTGGCGGATTGCGGCCGAGTCTGAGTCGGGCGTGCCCGCACGGGGGCTGGCGGTGACCTTCGGCACGATGGCCGCGGGCTTCATGCAGGTCGTACCGGACGAAACGAGTCGTCCCAAGCCGCTGGTTCCGGGTCGGAATTACTACGTGGCCGCCGGCGGGGCGACCAATGTATACCGTTTGATCTTTGCCCTGCCCATTTCGATGACGCGGCCTGCGACCGAGCCGACGACCAAGCCGGTCGATGAGGCGTTTCCTCGCAAGGATATGTGGGAGAAGATGCGACAGGCGCCGCAAGCGCCGGAAGCAGAGCAGCCTCCGACAGCACCGGACATGCAGGGCGACCAGGCAGAGCCCCCCGGGAAGCAGCCGGAGCCGCCGCCTCCGCCGCCGACGGAGGGGACACCGCCGGAGGAGCCGGAGGGCCCACCCAAACTCCCCTCGATCTTCGGCGACTAGCAGTTTGACGATTTGACGTGCCTGCATGCAGATCGCATGGTGGTGCCCGCGAAGCATGCCGCTCACCGGCAAGGCTTGCGCTGAAACGGGCTGGCGCAGCCCATCGATTCGCGCGTCGGTCCGGGTGTATTCGATTTTCGTAAGATTCTGCTCTACATAAGTTTAGAACGACACTTCGCAACCTGAAATACCAGAATGGGTCGCTCTGGCACGCAACGTGTCAATCCGGACCCGCGACCGATTGCGCGCCGTGGCGCCGGTCGCAGGAGTCCATGGATGGACCGTCGCACATCACGTCCTTTTCAGCAGGCTCACGGCGCGTTTGAAGACGCGCCGCGCGGGCTTCCGACCCTGGATGCACTCGGCGCGGTTGTACGGCGCACGTCGCTGATCGCGGCGGCGGTGCATGCCTGTGAGGCGGCGTCGGCGGAAGCGAAAATGAGACGCGCGTCGTCCATGGACGCGGCGTCCGACGATCATGCCGGGGAGGGGTGCTGAGCATGATTTACGGACTCTGGCAATCGGCCTCGGGCCTTCGGACACAGGACTTCAAGCAGTCCATCATCGCCAACAACCTAGCGAATTTAGACACGCCCGGATTCAAACCGGACACGGTGGCATTTGCGGAACGACTGTCGGAGGCGAAGCGGCGCGGCGGATTCGCGGGCGATCGCGTGCTCAACCGGATGACCGGCGGCGTCGTTGAGACGGACGTGTTTACAAGTTTCAAGCCGGGGCCGGTGTCGTTGACCGGCAACCCGCTGGATGTGGCGCTCGCGGATGACGGCTTCCTGACCGTCCAGACGCCGGAAGGGCCGCGCTACACGCGCGACGGGCGCATGACCCGAAGCGCCGACGGCATGTTGATCCACACCGCATCCGGCCATCCGGTGCTGTCGGATCAGGGGCGGGAAATCGTGGTGGAAGGAGCGTCGCGGGAGCCGCTGGAGATATCCCCGCGGGGCCAGATTCGGCAGGGGACGGCGGAGGTGGGGCGGATCGGCGTGGTGGACTTCGCGGATCGTCGCAGTCTTTCCAAGACAGGCGACAATTTGTATGAATCCGGCGCTGAGCCGATACCGCGGCCGGACCTGCTGCTTCGACAGGGGGCGGTGGAGGGTTCAGCGGTGGACCCGGTGACGACGCTGGTCGACATGATCGCGGCGTCGCGTGCCTACGAACTGAATGCGAATCTCATCACGCTGCAGGATCAGACCCTGGGCCGCGTGATCAACGATGTCGGACGAGTGGCGTAGTGGCGCGGATAGGCGTGCGGATTACCGGCTGACGGCCGGTCTCACAAGGGTGCGGGCAGGCGATGGCGATTCAGGCTCTATACAGCGCTGCGACCGGCATGAGGGCGATGGACCTCAAGCTCGACGTGGTCGCCAACAATCTGGCGAACATTTCGACGGTCGGCTTCAAGCGCTCGCGCGTCAATTTCGAGGACATTTTGTACCGCGTGCTCGACGAGCCGGGCGGCCGAAATGGCCTCGATCAGCCGGTGCCCACGGGTCAGCAGGTGGGATTGGGCACGCGGATTTCCGGCACCCAGCAGGAATTCGAGCAGGGCTCGGTCGAACAGACCGGTCAGGCTTACGACTTGATGATCGAAGGCGACGGGTTCTTTCAGGTTCAGGCGGTCATCGACGGGCAGGAACAGACTGTCTACAGCCGCGCGGGCAATTTCCTGTTGAACGCGGACGGCGAGATCGTACTGGGCAATTCGATCGGAGCGCGGCTGGAGCCGTCGATCACGATTCCGCAGGATGCGATCAACGTCACCATCGGTCAGAACGGCCAGGTGATGGTGAAGACCCAGGGCACGACCGAGTTGGCCGAGGTGGGGCGGATTCAACTGGCCCGGTTCATCAACCCGGCCGGCCTGCTGCAACTGGGCAAGAACCTCTACCAGTTCAGCGATGCCTCGGGCCAGCCGATCGTCGGCAACCCGCTGGAGAACGGACTGGGCGGCATCCAGCAGGGCGCGCTGGAACTCTCGAACACCGATCCGGTCAAGGAACTGGTCGCGCTGATTCAGACGCAGCGGGCCTTCGAGTTGAACAGCCAGTCGATTCAGAGCGCGGACCAGACATTACAGACAATCAGCAATTTGAGGCGGTTCTAGACCGGTCGGAATGACCGGTAATGGGTAGGGGACGGCGGAGACGTCATGGCTCATCAAGGGTGGTGGACAACCTGGCTGGTCGCATTCGCGGCGGGATCGGCGGTCGCAGGTCATGCGAAGGCTGACGACGTGCGGATCTGGCCCACGGCGACGGTGACGCGCGACGTGGTGACGGTCGGCGATATCGCCGAACTGTCGGGCCTTGTGGTGGAGCGGGATCGACTGCGCGAGATCGTGGTGCATGCCGCACCGAACCCGGGGACGGAACTGCGAATCAGCGTAGCCCACGTGCGCGAGGCGTTCGCGGACAGCAAGGCCGATCTGGCCGAGATCAACTTCATCGGCGCATCGGCGTGCCGGGTGTCGCGTCCGCGACTGCCCGATCCGCCCAAGGCGGTGATCGTGCGCGAAGTCGCGCCGCCCAAGCCGAAGCGGACCCCACGCAAGGGCGTCACACGGTCTGAGGCGAAAGAATCGTCACAAACCGAAGATGAAGATTCCTATCGCAGCGACACGCTGGAGGGCGTGTTGCGTGCGTTCATTCTGGCTCATGCGCCCGCGCACGAAGGCAAACTCGACATTCGATTCGGCAGCGCCAACCGTGGGGCGCTGGCACTTCCGCTGTCCGAATGTCGGTTCGACATTCAGCCGGATTCACCCGAGTCGGCCGACAACTGGCTGGGCATGAAGACCTATCGGGTGGACGTCACCCGCGACGACCAGAAGACGACGCCCGTCGCAATCATGGCGGAACTGGCGCTGATCTGCCCGGTGGTCGTTGCGAAGCGGCCGATCAACCTGGGACAGAAGATCGAATCGGCGGCGCTTCGGGTGGAGCAGCGCCGGTTTGAGGATGCGCGAAAGATCGGCGTATCGGACCTGCGCGCGGCCGTCGGTCAGACCGCGACTCAGTTCATCGACGCCGGCGCCCTGGTGACGGCCAAGGCGCTCGCGCCGGCGCCGGTGGTGAAGCGCGGCGAGACGGTGACCATCTGGCGGCGCGGCGGCGTGCAGATTCGCCTGACCGGCAAGGCCCAGGGTGATGGCATGCTGGGCTCGACCATCAAGGTCCGGCGGAGCGGCTCGAAGAACAACCGGGAACTCCTGGAAGCGGTGGTGACCGGCCCCGGCACGGTGGAATTGTGCGATGACGTGCGGGTGGTATCGAAATAGACGAGGGTTGTGATGCGAACGAGTCAGACAGGCATGTGCGGTGCGGGACGAGCGGCGGGAATGGCGGCAATCGTGGTCGTCGTGTCGAGCGGCTGGGCGATGGGGCAGAGTTCCTCGTTGTACCTGAAGTCGCAGGCGCGGAAGGCCCAGGTTGTTGCAGCGGCGACCCAGCCGGCGGTCAACGGGACGCAGCGGACCAACGCCGGCGCGGTGGTGGCTCCGCGCGAGATTCGCAATCCGGTGCTGCTGAACTCGTCGCTGACCGCGGTGCCTTCGCCGGAGCGGCAGGTCATCAAGGTCGGCGATTTCGTCAGCGTGGTGGTGCGACATCGCCTGAACTACCAGAGCGTGGGCCGCAACCAGCAGAACAGCAAGTGGGACGTGAAGAGCAAACTCTCGGCCTGGTTTCGCATCAGTGACGGCCACCTGGTCCAGCAGGATTTCGAGCGCGGCACGCCGGAAGTGAACTTCAAGAACGAAAACAAACTTCAGAACAATGCCAATTTCGACCGACGGGACGCTTTTGAGACGCGCGTCATGGCCAAGATCATCGACGTCAAGCCCAACGGGAATCTGATCATCATGGCCCGGCAGAGCGTCAAGATGGACTCAGAGGATCAGTTCGTCGAACTGACCGGCGAGTGCAACAAGAGCGACATCGGGCCGAACAAGTCGATCACCAGCGACAAGATCTTTGATCTGCGGGTGCGCACGAACAATGACGGCGAGGTGCGGCATGGAATCAAGGGCGGCTGGCTGAAGAGCGGATGGGACAAAGTGAAGCCGTTCTGACGATGCGCAAGGGGACGAGGGCATGCCGAGGCAAAGTCCGTCGGCATGGCGCCCGGCGATTGATGTGAAGCGTGCAGCGCGACGCATCGGGTGGCCGGCATGCCGACGGTCGCCGCCGCGACCAGGCTGTGGCGGCCGGCAGGGCAACGTGGGAAGAAGCATTCGGGATAGCGGAGGAAAGAAGCAGGGTTGACGAAACGAGTCATCTGACTTTGAGAACCAACATGACGTCGAAGGATTCGACAATTCGGGACCGGGCGACAGGCGTCGCAATGTGTCCGCGACATCGCAGGATGCGATATGCGTGGGCCGCGGTGCTGGCCTGCGCCCTGATCATCGGCGACGCGAAGATCGCCAGCGCCGGTCGGGTCATGGACGTGACCCACCTCAAGGGCCGGCGGACCAACAAACTGATCGGCTTCGGCCTGGTGATCGGCCTGCAGGGTTCCGGCGACGGGGGCAAGTACGCCGCTTCCATCGCTCAACTGCAGAGACTCCTTGAAAACTTCGAAATTCCCATGCCGCCGGGCGCGCTGGCGGACACCAAGAACGTCGCGATCGTGATGGTCGAAGTCACGCTGCCCGACAACGGCGTGCGCGAGGGCGATTCGGTCGATGTCGCGGTGAGTTCGACCGGCGCCGCCAAGAGCCTCGTCGGCGGACGCCTGGTGCCGACGCCGCTTCAGGGGCCCGATCTGGGCGGCCTGTATGCATGGGCCAGCGGGCCGGTGACGGTGTCCGATCCCAAGATCAAGACATCCGGCATGATTCGGCGCGGCGCGGTGATGGAAGCCGACGTGATTCACAATTACGTCAGCGAGGATCACACCATTACCCTCGTGCTGGAAGACGATTACGCAAGTTGGTCATGGGCCTCGGCGATCGCCGACCGCATCAACGAAGAAAACTCCGAAGTGGGCCGTATTCGTCAACTCGCCGTGGCGGTGGGGCCGAAGTTCGTCGAGGTGCGGATTCCCGAGCCGAACTGGCCCGATCCGGCCCCATTCATCGCCGAAGTCGAGCGCACCGAACTGCTTCTGCCGCCGCCCGAGGCCAAGGTCATCATCAACCGGCGAACCGGCACGATCGTGATCGGCGACGGCGTGACCATCGGCCCGGCGGTCATCGCGCACAACGGCATGTCGATCATGACGGTTCAACCGCCGCCGCAGCCGACGCCGGATCGACCGATCACCCGCGAGAACTTCGTGGCGCCGGTGAGCGCGCCCGCGCCGATCCGTGGCACGGCGAAACTGCAGGAACTGGTGGACGCGCTGAATCAGTTGAACGTCCCGGCGCGGGACATCATCGAGATCATCGAGAATCTCTACAAAGGCGGCAAGATAACCGGCAAGTTGGAGTTCGTGGAATGAGCGCGATCAACGCCACAAATCCGCTTGCGTCTGTTTCGACCGGCTCGATCACCGGCGCCCAGTCGGCCAGGGCGCGGCGAAAAGCCTATGGCGAAGTGGTCGGCAACGTGTTCTACGGGACGCTGCTGAAGCAGATGAACGAATCGAAGATCAAGGGCAACTATTTCCACGGCGGTCGCGGTGAAGACGCCTTTCGCGGACAACTCGCCCTGGAGTTGGGCAAGCGAATGGGGCAGTCGCCGACGGATCCGCTGGTCAATCGCATGTTCGAGGCGGCGGAGAAGCGGCTGTCGGTTGGAAGACCGGGCGCCGCGATCCCGGTCAACACGGGAGCCGGGTTCGACGTGCAGCCGGCCAGGTCGTTCTCGACCGAGCCGCCGCCCGCAAAGGTGTTTCCCGCGCGGACGGCAACGGATTACCCGGCCTGGGTCGGAAAGGAGCGATTGGAATGAAGAAGCAGACAAACGTAATGTTGGTGCTGGTAAGGGAACTTGCAGGGCACCTCGCCCAACTGGCGGATTTGCAGACGCAGGTCAATTCGGCGGTGCGCGACAAACTCGATGCGATGCGGCGGGCCGACGTGAACGAGATCGCGCGGCGCTCGCGGCGAGAGGGCGACCTGGCGGCACGAATATTGGAAGTCGATGGACTGCGCCGCGGCGTGGTGGTGCGGATGTGCGCCGCCCTGGGCATTCCCTCGACGGAGAACGGGAGCGAGATCACCCTTCGCTCGCTGCTCGCCCGACTCGGTCCGGATGACCGCGAGAAATTGTCATCGCTGGCGAATGTGCTGCGGGAGCGCATGGTGACCACGGCGGAGTCGAACCGCGTGGTGGAGATCGTGTGCCACGAAATGATGGCGCACTTCAAGGCGGTGTTCAGCGCGATGACCCAGGCTGCAAGCGACAACGGTCTCTATGGAGCACAGGGGGCTCGCGCGCCCAGCGGGGAGCCGCTGGTGCTCGATGCGGTGGGATGAGTGGTGCGCGGAACGGCGTTGGGACGGGAATGTAAGTTGGCCGGCGGCATGATGAGCCGCGAGCCGCGGATGGAATAGAGTCATGGGTATATCATCCTCACTGTCGATCGGCCGTTCGGCGCTGGCCACCTACCAGTCGGCGCTGCAGATCATCGGCAACAACATTGCCAACTCGGCGACGCCGGGCTATTCGCGATTGAATGCAAACCTGCAGGCGATCCCCGGACTGGCGGCCGGCGGCGGGCAGATCGGCAACGGTGTTCGGCTGGCCGGCGTCTCGCGCAGCGTCAGCGAGGCCCTGCTCACCCGGCTTCGCACGGCCAACAGCGATCAGCAGTCCGCCTATGCGGAGCGAACCGGACTCACCCAACTGGAGAGCGTGCTCGATCCGCTCGGCGATCAGAATCTCGGCACGCTGCTCAGCCAATTTTTCAGCACTGTCGGTGAGTTGCAGAACAACCCGCAGAACCTCGCATCGCGCGGCGCGGTCATCAGTTCCGGCGTGGCCCTGGCCGATCGAATTCGCGACCAGCGCCAGCAGTTGATCGACCTGCGTTCGCAGGCGGACAGCGAGGTGGAGTCAGTCGCGGTCGACGCCAATGACATCGCCAACCGAATCGCGTCGCTCAATCTTCAGATCACCTCGACCGAGGCCGGCGGCGCACAGGCCGGCGCCCTGCGCGATCAGCGCGATCAACTTCTGGCGAGACTGTCGGAATATTTTTCGATCACGACGCGCGAGCAGACCAACGGGTCGGTCAGCGTCTATATCGGGAACGAATCGCTCATCCAGAACTCGACATCGCGCGGCATCAAGGCATCGCGCGAACTCGACGCCAATGGCTATACCTCCACGGTGATTCGCTTCGCCGATGACAACGGCCGCGTGCCGGCACTGTCGGGCCGCGTCGAGGGCCTCATCGCGTCGCGCGACGGCCGCGCCGGCGCCGCCCTGGAGAAACTCAAGACCCTGGCATCGGCCCTGATTCAGGAAGTCAACAAGGTTCATGCCGGCGGACAGGGCCTCGTCGGATACAACACGCTCACCAGTCTGAATCGGGTGACCGACCCGTCGCTGTCGTTGTCGACATCGGGCAACGGCCTGACGCAGTTGCCGACGACGGGGTCGTTCTTCATCGATGTGAGAGATGCCGCGAGCGGCACGACGCAGCGGTACCAGATCAACGTCGATTTGGACGGCATCGGCGCTGACTCCACGCTCAATTCGATCGCCGCCGACATCAATGCCAACTCACCCGTGACGGCCACGGTGACCTCCGATGGCCGGCTGACGCTGACCGCGCCGTCGGGCAAGTCGATCTACTTCGCCGACGACACCTCGGGTTTCCTGGCGGCGATGGGAATCAACACGTTTTTTGCGGGATCCGACAGCGCAGACATCGCGGTCTCCGAGGCGATTGTGGCCAATCCGAATCTGGTGGCCGCATCAAAGACGGGCCTGGCGGGCGACGGCTCCAATGCGACGGCGTGGTCGAAGGTTCAGAGCACGGCGGTGGCCAAACTGGGCGGATCGTCGCTGAACGAATTCTACAGCGCGCTGGTCGGCGACGTGGCGGTGGCCTCGTCGGCGGCGCAATCCGCGCTGGATGCGACCTCGACGATTGTCGAAAGTCTGTCGGCCCAGCGGGAAAGCATTTCGGGCGTGAACACGGACGAGGAGGCCGTCAACCTCATCAAGTATCAGCGCGGCTATGAGGGCGCGGCCCGGTTCATGACGGTGGTCGATTCCATGTTGCAGACCCTGTTGGGTCTGATTCGGTAAGGGCGGTTGGGTCACGGACAGAAAGCGGACATGAACATCCCCGGTGGCAGTTTGACACGCGTCTCGACAGGCCTGCAGAGCCAGACGCTCATCTCGCAGATCCGGCTGAACGCCCTCCGGGTCTTCCGGGAGCAGCAGCGCATCGCCACGGGTCAGCGGATTCTGTCGGTCAGCGACGATCCGATCGCGGCCGAGAAGATCGCCCGGTTCAACAAGTCGCTTCAGTCGCAGGAGCAGGTTCTCCGCAACCTCCAGCACGCCGACGGCTTCCTGTCGGCCACTGACGACGGCATCAACGACATCAACGATCTGCTCATTGAGGCCTCGCGCATCGCCAGCGAGCAGGCCAGCAGTCTGCAAAGCCCCGAGGAACGGGCCGCCCAGTCCGTTCTGATCGACGGCCTCATTCAGCAGTTGCAGACCATCGGCAATCGGCAATACCAGGGTCTTTATCTGTTCGCGGGTCGCGACGTGAATCGCCAGCCCTTCGGCAGCGAGTACGGACGGGTGTCCTACAACGGCGACCTCGGCTCGCGCGACACCCTGGCCGACAACAGCGCGTCAATCTCGTTTAACCTCATTGCGTCTGAATTATTCCGCCTGCGGGAGCCGCTGGCCGGCGGCTACGCCAATTTTGACGCCCAACTTTCAACCGGCACGCGGATCAGCGAACTGCGCGGCGCGACCAATGCCGGCGTGCGGCTGGGCCGGTTCTCCGTGACTGAGGCGGCCGGGCCCGATATCACGTTTGACGTTGATGTCACCGGCGCGGACACGGTGGCCGACGTGGTGGCGAAGTTCAATGATGCCGCGGCCGCGGCTGGATCGACGCTGACGCTCTCGGCCTTCGGCAACGGATTGCAGGTCACGTCGGGGGCGGGCAATGCGATTCAGATTGACGAATTTGGAAACGGCACCATCGCCGGCGACCTGGGCATCCGGCAGACCACGCCCGTGGCGTCGCCGCTGACGGGGGCGAGCGTCCTTCGCCGCGTCACCACGACCACGCGCATCAGCGACCTCGGGCCGGGCTTCGCGTTGCCGTCGGGAATTTCAGTTCGCAACGGCACACGCGATGCGACGCTGACCTTTGCCGGGGCGACCACGGTCGGCGACGTGCTCAACATCATCAACACGGCCAACGTCGGCGTGCGGGCGACGATCAACCCGAACGGCAACGGCATCGACATCGAGAATCTGATCGCCGGCACCGACTTGGTCATTGGCGAGAACGGCGGAACCGATGCGGCCGCGCTGGGCATCAAGACGGTCCACGGCGGAACAACGCTGGCATCGGTGAATCGCGGACGCGGGCTGCATCCGGTGACCGGCGCGGACTTCAGCATCACCGATGCGAACAGCATTTCATTCAGCGTCGACGTGAGCGGCCTGACCACGATGCAGCAGTTGCTGGACGCGATCAATTCCGCGGCGACCACGGCGGGTTCGTCGATCGTCGCCCAGACATCGCCGTCCGGCGGCGGCATCCGACTCACCGGTGGAGCGGGACCCGGCACGATCACGGTGGCACAGGCAAACCTGTCGCCGGTTGCGGAGGAACTGGGTCTTCTGGGCAGCGGGTCGGCGACGGTGCTGGATGGCACGGACGTCTTCAAATTCCAGCAGAGCGGGGGCTTCAGCGCGCTGTACCGGCTGCGCGACGCCCTGGCGTCCAACAACACGTCGGAGATCACCGAGGCCGGCTCGCAGATTGACGCGTTGGAAAAATACACGGCCAACATTCAGGGCCAGGTCGGAGCGCGGTCCCGCGCGGCCAAGAGCCGGCGGGAGCAGACCGAGGCCGCGGTGACCGCGACGACGATCCTGCTGTCGGAGATCAAGGACGTCGACCTGACGGAGGCCATTACGAAGTTCCAGCAGGCTCAGACTGCGCTGCAGTCGACGCTGCTGACGGGATCGAAGATATCGAGTCTGTCGCTGCTTGATTTTCTGCGATGAATGGATGCATCGCGGGCAGTGACGGCGGTTAGGGCAGGCGGGATGGCGAACGGGCCGGTGCGACGCAGACACGCGTCAAACCGGCGACGGCGCCCGCCGACAGCGCGGGTCGCGGCACGCCGCGATTCGAGGAGTCAGACGGACATGGTTATTTCGACGTCGCGGTTCGGTGGTATCGAAGTGGACGATCAGCGCTTCCTGAACTTCCCCAAGGGTCTGCTGGGCTTTCCCCACGACCAGGAGTTCGCGCTGATTCAGACCGGCGAGAACAGCGGGTTCTACTGGATGCAGGCGGTGCACCGGCCCGAACTGGCCTTCGTGGTGGCCGATCCGCGGATGTTCGTTCCCGACTACCGCGTGCCCATCAAGGCCGAGGACCTGACCCAGATCGGCCTGACCGATCCGGCCGGATCGCAGGTCTTTGTCATTGTGAATCGCGTGGACGACATGCTGACCGGCAACCTGCAGGGGCCGCTGGTCATCAACGTGGCGACGCGAATCGGCAAGCAGTTGGTGCTGAGCGACAAGCGGTTTGCGACGCGGCATCCGTTGATGCGGCTGCCGGCCCGCCGCGAGCAGCAGTTGGTGAGCAAGAGCGCCTAAGGCTCCGGGACTCAACCCGGCAGGGCTGCTGCCGACGGGACTATGATTCGGGGAGGCTTCCCCGCATGAGTCTCGTGCCGGTCATCCGCCGCATGCCCATTGGGCGTGCGCCGGGACGATCGTGCCGGCAACCTGCCCCACCCTCAAGGACGAGGGCAAGGCGAATGAATGGACTCAGAGAGATTTTGCGCCCGCACGCTGCACGGGGAATCCGCGCAGGAAGGAGCCAGCCATGTTAGTGCTTTCGCGACAGCGCGATGAGACAATTATGATCGGCGACGATATAGAGATTACCGTCGTCGATATCCGGGGAGACAAGGTGCGCCTTGGGATCACGGCGCCCACCCACGTCCCCGTCCATCGGAAAGAGGTCTACGAGGCCATCCAGCGGGAAAACCGCGCGGCGGCCAACATCAAGCCCGAGGACCTGCCGCCCGGCGGCACGCCCCCCGGCGGGAATCCGAACGATCCGAACAACCCAAACAGGGGCCGGCCCGGCGGCGGTCCATTCAGGAAGTAGATTGACCCGGCGTGGCGGCCGTCCGGATGACTGGCCGTAAATGCCTTCGCGCGTCGATATATCTGAAAGACCTCCGCGCGAGGCACCGATCACGGAGGATTGTTGAATGACTCGGATTAACACAAATGTACCGGCGATTACGGCCCGTCGCCAGTTGAATCGCTCAAGCGATGCACTCGGCTCGGCGCTGGAGCGACTCTCCAGCGGTCTGCGGATCAACCGCGGCGCCGACGACCCCGCCGGTCTCATCATCAGCGAGAGTCTGCGCTCCGAGATCGCGGGCGTGCGGCAGGCCGTGGCCAACAGCCAGCGGGCCAGCAACGTCATCGCCACCACCGAGGGTGCGCTGAACGAAGTGGCCGCTTTGCTCACGGACATTCAGTCAAAAGTCGTCGAAGCCGCCAACAAGGGGGCCATCAGCGACGACGAAGTCCGGGCCAATCAGTTGCAGATCGACTCGGCCATCGAGTCCATCACGCGCATCGCCAACACCACCACCTTCGGCGGTCGAAACCTCCTCAACGGCACGCTCGATTACATCACCAGCGGTGTGAATCAGGCCCAGGTGTCCGACGTGCACGTCTATGGCGTGAAATTCGGCACGGCGCCCTACCTGCCGGTCACGATCAACGTCACCCAGTCTGCGCAGCACGGTCAACTGCGCTTCGAGAACAGCGCGATCACCGGAAGTTTGACGCTTGAAATCGCGGGAGCCAACGGCGTCACCAGCCTGCCCTTGCTGTCCGGCACGCGGGCCAGCGCGATTCTGGCGGCGGTCAACCTGGTGACCGATGCGACGGGCGTTTCGGCGTCGCTGATCAATCCCGCCAATGCGGCCAGCGGCATCGTCCTGTCCACTACGGCATTCGGCAGCGATGCCTTCGTCGGTGTGAGCGAAATCGGCACGACCACGACAGTTTTCCAGACGCGCGACGCGGATGGCAACAATGTGCGGCGCGATTACGGCCGCGATGCCGCGGCGACCGTCAACGGCGCGTTGTCGCTGGGCAAGGGCCTGGATCTTTCGCTGAATACCGCGGGGTTGAGCCTGGCCCTTCGCCTGCAGGAATCGTTCAACACCGTCGGGCAGACGAGTTTTGCCATCACCGGCGGCGGAGCGCTGTTCCAATTGGGCGGAGGCGTCGACTCCAATCAGCAGGTCAACATCGGCGTGGGGGCGACCACGGCCTCGCGCCTGGGCACTGCGGCGGTGGGCTATCTGGCGCAAATCGTCAGCGGCGGGGATTACTCGCTGGTCAACGGCCAGGCCCAGCAGGCCGGCAAGGTCGTGGCCGAGGCGATTCGACAGGTGTCGTCGCTACGCGGCCGGCTCGGCGCGTTCGAGAAGAACACGCTCTCCACGAACATCAACCAGTTGCAGATCACGCTGGAAAATCTCGTGGCCGCCGAGTCGACCATCCGCGACGTGGATTTCGCGCAGGAGACCAGCAATCTGACGCGTGCCCAGATCCTGGTGAGCGCCGGCACGAGCGTGCTGTCGATCGCCAACCAGACGCCGCAGGCCGTGCTGCAGTTGCTGCAGTAGTCAAAAGCGGCATCGCGTCTGATTCGTGACCGCGGTCATCGCCAACGAAAACGGGTGCCATGGCGACGGCCGTTGCGTCGCCATGTTGCATGCGCGAAAAGGGTTTGCGGACTCGGGGGCCCATTTCTTGAGTAGCAACGCTGCTAGCGAAATGCTATCATTGAAGGTCACGGCTCGTTGTTACGGGAGTCCCATCTATGTCTGATATTCTGGTCCGCGGACTCAAGTCGACCACGCTTGACCGGCTCAAGGCTCGCGCCAAACGAAACGGCCGATCGCTGCAGCGCGAGGCGAAGTTGATTCTTGAGGAAGCCGCTACGCCGTCGATTGCAGAGGCCATTGCCGCGGCCGACCGTGTCCGACGCCGGTTGGGGCGCCGATTTACGGATAGTACGGCGCTAATTCGCAGGGATCGCGCGCGATGACCTGTATTGCGATTGATGCCAGCGTGTTGGCGAAACTGTTCTTTGATGAGGACAATACCGACCTGGTCAAGCGTTCAATTGCCCGCGTTGAACAGATGTATGCGCCGGACCTGATACTGGCCGAAGTCGGCAATGTGATCTGGAAGCGCTTCACCCGGCGGGAAATAGACACAAACGCGGCCATGGCGATCGTCGAACAGGTGGTTCGGTTTCCTGTCAAATTGACATCGTCTGCGGCCGTTTTGGCTGATGCCGCCGCGATAGCGCTCGCATGTCGTTGTTCGGTCTATGATTCGCTCTATCTCGCCGTTGCCACGCGCTATTCCACCACGCTCGTCACTGCTGATCAACGATTTGCCCGTGCCATCCAGGCGACCGAATGGAGCCCATTTGTGCGCCTTGTCGGCGATTGAATCACGAGCTCGGTCTAGAATCGCGACCGACGTCGCAATAGAAACGGCACCAGGGCCTGGTCGAAGGTCATCTTGTTGTCGACCTGCACGAAGTCCGCGCCCATGGCGGCGGCGAGGGTGCGGTTGTTCTCGAGGAAATTCTCCAATGCCTGCATATAGGCCGCGCGGAGAGCCAGGGCCTCGGCTGTGACGCGGCTCTCGCCTTCGACGCCCTCGAAGATGGTCTCGCCCTTGTAGGGAAAATTCGCCTCGGCCCAGTCCAGCACGCAAAAGATGATCAGGTCGTGCCCGCGAAACCGCACATGGTGCAGGGCATCGGCCAGGTTCTTCTGATCGGTCAGCATGTCGGTGAACAACAGGAAGAGCGATCGGCGTTTCACGCGCCGCGTGGCCTCGTGCAAGGCGGCGGCGAGATCGGTTTCGCCCGAAGGCCTTATTCGAGACAGTTCTGCGATGAGCGTGGTGAGGTGGGCCCGCTTGCTCCGCGCCGGTAGGGCGTATCGCACCGACTTGTCGAGCGCAAACAGACCCACGGAATCCTGCTGGCCGACCATCATGTAGCCGAGCGTGGCAGCGAGACAAATGGCGTAATCGAGTTTGGGCATCCGCGGCGCGGCGCCGGGTTCGAGTTGCTCCGGAAGGGGGAATCCCATGCTGGCCGAGGTGTCGATCAGCAGGTAGGCGTCAAGAGTGGTCTCTGCCTCGAACTTCTTCACATACAGGCGATCGGTGCGGCCGTAGACCTGCCAGTCGATGGTGCGCAGATCGTCGCCCAATGCATACTTGCGATGCTCGCTGAACTCGACGGAAAAGCCATGGTAGGGCGAGGCATGCAACCCGGCGAAGAATCCCTCGGTGATGAACTTGGCGCGCAGGTCAAGGCGTTCAACCGTCGCGATCAGATCGGGCCGCAGGTAGTGGGTGATATCGTGCATGCGGGTTGGCGCTCACGGAAAGCGAACCTGACGCTCGCCCAGTTTCGGCAAGCCGGTCCTTCGTTCGAACTCAACCGAACGATTCTACCCGAAGCGATTTTCGATTTCCGAATGAGCCGTGACGCCCCATGCCCTGCGACTGAATTCTCAACTCGATTTCGGCGCGATCATCTTGATCGTGACCACGTTTTCGGGCCGCAGTTGCCCACGTTCGAAGTCGGTGATGTTCTGTAGCGTGGTGGCTTCGATCTGCTCAACAGCTTCGTGCGTGAAAAAGCCCTGATGCGCCGTGACGACGACATTGGGAAAGGTCAGCAATCGCGCGAAGACGTCGTCCTGTATAACGTTGTCGGACAGGTCGCGGAAGAAAATGTTCTCCTCCTCTTCGTAAACGTCCAGCCCGACGGACCCGATTCGGCCCGACTTGAGGCCATGAATCAACGCTTTTGTATCCACCAGCGCGCCGCGGCCGGTGTTGATGAGCATGACGCCGGGTCGCATGCGCGCAACGGCGTGCGCATTGATCAGATGACGCGATGCGGGGGTGAGCGGGCAATGCAGGGTGAGGATGTGCGACTGCGCCAGTAAGGTGTCCAGATCGACGTAGCGCATGCCGATCGCGGTGCACTCCGGATTGGGAAAGGGATCGTGGCCCAGGAGTTCGCAGCCGAATCCGGCGAGGATGCGCGTCGCGGCGGCGCCGATTTTGCCGGTGCCGATGACGCCGACGGTCTTGCCGCCCATGTCGAAGCCCATCAGGCCGTCGAGCAGAAAGTTGCCTTCGCGCACGCGGGCATGGGCGCGGTGGATCTTGCGGTTGAGCGTGAGCATGAGCGCGACCGCATGCTCGGCGACGGCGCGCGGCGAATAGGCGGGCACGCGCACCACGGTCAGTCCCAGCCGGTCGGCCGCGTCCAGGTCGACATGATTGAAGCCTGCCGAGCGCAGCGCCAGCAGACGCGTGCCGCCGGCGGCCAACTGTGTGAGAACACCCGCATTGGGGCGATCGTTGGCGAACACGCTCACGGCCGCCTGTCCATGGGCCAGCGACGCCGTGGAATCATCGAGTGCGGCGTCCAGCAATTTCAGCACGTGTCCGTGCCGCTGATTTTCGCGTTCCATGAAGGGGCGCTCGAAGCCCTTGGTGCTGAATACGCAGACATTCATCATAATTTTCCCGGATGAGTTGATTTCCGAGCGAATTGCCCAATGGGTTGCCGCTTATACAATGGGTTATAGCGGGAACGAGTCGCTCGTTCTTCACACGCGGCATGCGCGCCTGGCGCGCGTCAGGTGTAAGAGCACTTGCGTCGTGCCGCCGTCCCCGTCATCGATGGAATCTTGATGAAATCCCCGCCGCCAGACGCACCTCCGTCCACGTTCCTGGAATTCTGGAATGCGCGCGGAATGGTCCTCATCGCCGCCGCGGCCGTGGTTGGAATCGCGCTGCACCTGGTTTTTCGATACGCCCTTCACGCCGATGCGCATGTGCATCAGGCGCCGTTGTGGGCGGTGCTGGCGCTGGGGGGGACGCCGCTCGTATTTCAGTTGACCGTCAAACTGATCAAATATGAATTCGGCTCCGACCTGTTGGCCGGCATCTCAATCGTGACCGCCGTGTTGCTCGGTGAATACCTGGCCGGGGCGCTGGTGGTGTTGATGCTCTCGGGCGGGGAGGCCCTGGAGGGTTATGCCGTCGTGCGTGCATCGTCGGTGCTGCACGCACTGGCCCAGCGCATGCCCGCGGTTGCCCATCGACGCCACGAGGGGCGCATCGTCGACGTGCCGCTCAGCGAGGTTGCCATCGGTGATACGGTTGTCATTTTTCCGCACGACATCTGCCCGGTGGACGGTGTCGTCACCGAGGGCATCGGCGTGATGGACGAGTCTTTCCTGACCGGCGAGCCGTTCAAGATGTCCAAGACGCCGGGCTCGGAGGTGATCTCGGGTGCGATCAACGGCGATGCGGCGCTGACCATCCGTGCAACGCACCCGGCCGCCGATTCACGATATGCCAAGATCATGCAGGTCATGCGCGCCGCGGAGCAGGATCGCCCGCGCATGCGGCGGTTGGGCGACACATTGGGTGCGTACTATACGCCGCTGGCCCTTTTAATTGCGCTGGCGGCGTGGGTGGTAAGCGGGCAATCAAATCGATTTCTCGCGGTGCTCGTGGTGGCGACGCCCTGTCCGCTGCTCATCGCGATTCCAGTCTGCATCATCGGAGCGATATCACTGTGCGCCCGGCGGGGCATCATCGTGAAGAACCCGGGCACGCTGGAAATGATCGCAACCTGTCGCACCGCGATCTTCGACAAGACCGGCACGCTCACCTATGGGCGGCCGCGATTGGTCGATCAGGTCGTGGCCCCGGGGTTTGAGCCGGAATACGTGCTCAAATTGGTGGCCAGTCTGGAACGCTATTCCAAGCACCCGCTGGCCCATGCGATTCTCGCCTCGGCGGACGCCGCCCGAATTCCGCTGCAGACCGTCAGCGAGATCAGCGAGCCGCCCGGTCAGGGCATGCGCGGCATTGTCGGCGGGCACACTGTTCGTATCACCAGTCGCGGCGCGCTGGCCCGGGATCCGGTGTCCGGCGCGGACCAGATTCCGCCGCATGCCGGGGGGCTGGAGTGCTTCGTCGTGATTGATGATCGATACGCGGGGGTCTATCGATTCCGTGACGAGCCGCGCAGTGAAGGGGCGTCGTTCATCCGGCACTTGAATCCACGACACGGCTTCAATCGCGTGATGATCGTGTCGGGCGATCGCGAGTCTGAGGTGCGCTATCTCGCGGAGAAGATCGGCATCAGCGAGGTTCACGCGCAGAAGACGCCGGAGGAAAAAGTCGCCATCGTGCGCGCGGAGACGAGCAAGGCCCGCACGCTGTACGTCGGCGATGGCATCAACGATGCGCCGGCGCTGATGTCCGCGACGGTCGGCGTGGCCATCGGCCAGCACAGCGAGATCACGACCGAATCGGCCGGCGTGGTCATCATGGACAGTTCGCTGGAGAAGGTGGACGAGTTCATGCACATCAGCCGGCGGATGCGGCAGATTGCCTTGCAGAGCGCGATCGGCGGCATGGCGCTGTCCGTATTGGGAATGGCGCTGGCCAGCGGCGGATGGTTGACGCCCGTGGCCGGCGCGGTGACGCAGGAGATTATTGACGTGGTTGCGATCTTCAACGCGCTGCGGGCGGCGGTGCGGCCGAAGGCGCTGACCGATTTTGACACGGTCGGATGAAGAATGGCTCGGCGGCGCGGTCATCGGCGGGGGGAACGGGCGTCGAAATTCGCGGGGAAAGGGCGGGCGAAGGCCAATTTCGCGGGGTCTTCCGACGTCGGCCCGAAAACAGGTTGACATGTCGGAATCTTCCGATATAATTGAGTATCGAGGAGACGCGGCAGATGCGGCGAGCGAAATTGCGATTGACGGGAATGGACGCGCTGAGGCAGGCTGCCGAGTGTCTTCGGACCCTGGCCCATCCGCACCGATTGCGGATGATCCAGATGCTGCTGCAGGGCGACTACACCGTCCGGGAGTTGGCTGACGCGTGCGAAATTCCCAGCCCGATGGCGTCGGAGCATCTGCGCCTCATGCAGCGGTGCGGATTCCTGGCCAGCGAGAAGCAGGGGCGCAAGGTCTTCTACCGTGTCGTGGAGCCGCACTTGAAGAACATCATGGACTGCGTCGGCGATCGATTCGGGGTCGCGCTGGCGGGTTGAAAGCGAACCGTTTTTTTTCGACGAAAGGTCGGAATATCCCGATATGTCGAACGTTTGATGTGTGATTCAGAATTGCGAGGGCACCATGAAAGCCACCACCATTACACCAGGGCAGTTGTACGAGTCCATTCAGTCCGGGCAGCCCGTGGACCTGATTGATGTGCGGACGCCGGTCGAGTTTCAGGAGGTTCATGCAACCTTCGCGCGGAACGTGCCGCTCGATCAACTGGACGCGGCGAAGATCGCGGCGGAGCGGAACGGCGGGGGGCAACCGCTGTTTCTCATCTGCCGATCGGGCAGTCGCGGCGGTCAGGCGTGCGAGAAGTTCCTGGCGGCCGGCTATCCGAACATCGTGAACGTCGAAGGCGGTACGCAGGCATGGGAGCAGGCCGGCCTGCCGGTGATTCGCGGCAGGAAGATCATGTCGCTCGAACGGCAGGTTCGCATCGCCGCCGGATCACTCGTGTTGATCGGGGCGCTGCTGGGCTGGTTCGTCCATCCGGCATTCATCGGGCTGTCTGCATTCGTCGGCGCCGGACTGGTCTTTGCCGGGATCACGGACACCTGCGGGATGGGCATGATGCTGGCGAAAATGCCGTGGAATCAGGTGCCGGGTTCGAAAGCGCCGGCCCCGAATGAGCCGCCTGCAGCCGGCCGATCGTGTTGCGGACGCAGCGTTACGCCGTCGAAATAGGTGGACGCCGCAAGTGACCGGAGTAACGCTGTTCCGAAAGAAGTGGAAATCGAGCGGACAACGACAAAAAAATACATCCAGAGAGGTATTCACAATGTTACTGCATCAACGCTTCGTACCGGGCCTTGCGATTGCCTCCTATCTCGTGGGCGATGAGCGAACAGGCGAAGCCGCCGTGATCGACCCCACCCGGGACGTTGAAGACTATCTCGCCTATGCAAGAGACAACGACCTGCACATCCGCCACATACTGGAGACCCACGTTCACGCCGACTTCGTCAGCGGTGCGCGGGAACTGAAAGCCCGCCTGAAGGACCAGCCGGTGATTCACGCATCCGGCCTGGGCGGAACTGAATGGACGCCCAAGTATGCCGACCGGGTTGCCGGCGACGGAGACGAAGTGAGTGTCGGCTCGCTTCGCCTCAAGGCTGTTCACACGCCCGGTCACACGCCGGAGCATGTGTCTTGGGCGTTGTACGACGATACGCGCAGCCGGGACACGCCGTGGATCATCTTCACCGGTGATTTTCTATTCGTCGGCGACGTGGGCCGCCCGGACCTGCTTGGCGCCGAAGCGCAGCGAAAACTTGCGCATCAACTCTACCAGAGTGTATTTGAACGATTGCCCGCGGTGCCCGACATCACCGAGATATTCCCGTCGCATGGCGCGGGGTCCTTGTGCGGCAAGGCGATCAGTTCCCGCCGATCGTCCACCGTTGGATTTGAGAGAAGATTCAATCCGGTGCTCACCCGAAAGCCGGAGGAGCAGTGGATTCGCGAACTGATGACCGACATGCCGCCGGCCCCGCCGTACTTCCGTCGCATGAAGCGGGTGAATCAGGAGGGGCCTGCGATCCTGGGACCCGAGTTGCCGGGTCAGCGCCGCTGGAGTCCCCGCGAAGTTCACGATCGCGTTTGCGACCATTGTCTCATTTTGGATGTCCGATCCAAGGAGGCCTTCGCGGCGGCGCACATTCCGGGCGCGATCAACATCCCGTTCGGCCCGCAACTGCCGACCTGGGCCGGCTGGGTCCTGCCGTATGATCGCCCGATACAACTCATGGTCGACAACGCGGCACAGGTGCCCGAGGTGGTGACCCACCTGACGCGAGTCGGCTTCGATTCCATTGAAGGCTACGTTCAGGGTGGCATGGAGGGCTGGGAGACCGGCGGCTATTCGCTGGCCATGCTCGACACCGCGTCCGTGCATCAATTGCGGGATCGTCTCGCGCAAGGCGCCGATCGGCTCACCGTGCTCGATGTGCGGACTGAAAAGGAATGGAATGCCGGGCATATCGACGGCGCCGTGCACATTCATGGCGGCCGGTTGCAGGAACGGTTTGCCGATGTGCCGAAGAGCAAGCCCGTCGCGGTGATTTGCGGGTCGGGCTACCGGGCCTCGATCGGGGCCTCATTCCTCAAGCGTGAAGGCTACAGTGAGGTGATCAACGTGATTGGCGGCATGTCGGCCTGGAAAGCGGCCGGCCAGCCGATGACAACCTGCGCGGGGGCTGTATGCAACAGGTAAGGCGTTCCTGGACCAAGTCGTTTGGAGGTACATCCGTGAAAGAAGTCCTGATCATGATCGGCTTCATCGGCGTCTGGTTCGTGCTGAATCGATGGGTGTTGCCGCGCTTCGGCGTGCAGACCTGAATGAGCGACACATGCACGCGGGTTCCGCGTGCCGAACAGGTCGATCATTCGGATCCCGCGGACACGGGTCTTCGGGAATCTCCCACCGAGTCGAAATAGACCATGCACTGGCTTCTGACGGCGGCGTTTGGCGGCATCGTGGGGTTCTCGCTGGGGCTGACCGGCGGCGGTGGCGCGATCTTTGCCGTGCCGTTGCTTGTGTATGGCCTGGGCGTTGCGCCCCGTGAGGCCGTCGGGATATCACTTGCCTCGGTCGGCGCCACGGCATTCATCGGCTTCCTGGGGCGCTGGCGCGACCACCGGGTTGAGGTTCGAACCGGGCTGTTCTTTGCAGCGGCGGGCATGCTGGGCGCTCCCATAGGTTCCGTGCTCGCCGGGCTGATGCCGGAAAACGTGCTGTTGGCGTTGTTCGCCGTGTTGATGGTGGTTGTGGCGACACGTATGTGGACGCAAGCCGGCAGACGTGCAAACGGGGGCGCGTCGGCGGTTCACGCGTCCGAAAGCCCGGGTATGACGCGTTCGACCTGTCGACGGGATTGCGACGGGCGACTGATTCTGACCTCTCGTTGCGCGGCTGTGTTGATCGCCACGGGCGTGGCCACCGGCATCCTGTCGGGACTGTTCGGCGTGGGCGGCGGCTTCGTCATTGTTCCGGCACTCGTGTTGTTCAGCGGCATGGAGATACACCTTGCGATCGGCACATCGCTGATGGTGATATCCCTGGTCAGTCTGTCGGGTGTTGGATCCATCCTGGTCGCAGGTCGGTCGATCGGCGTCGGAATCACATTGTTGTTCATTGTGGGCGGCGTCCTCGGAATGATCGTGGGCAGTCGACTTGGAAGACGGCTGTCCGGCCCGGCGCTTCAGAGGGTCTTCGCCGCGGCGATTGTCGCCGTGGCCGTTTTCGTCATCGTACGGACCGTTGTTCCTGATTGAGCGGCCGCTGAAAGGTACAGGAGTCTTCATCATGAAACTCGTCATCGTCGGCGGCGTGGCGGGCGGCGCTTCGGCGGCTGCTCGCGCGCGGCGGCTATCGGAAGACGCGCAGATCGTCCTCATCGAACGAGGCCCCGATGTCTCATTCGCCAACTGCGGATTGCCGTACTACGTGGGGGGTGAGATCGCCGAACGCGACAAACTACTCGTGACCACCCCCGAGCGATTGCGCACGCGGTTCAAGCTCGACGTGCGTACCCGATCGTCGGTCGAGTCGATCAACCGCGCCGCCAAGACCGTGCTGGTTCGCGATCTCGCATCGGGAAAGACCTATGAGGAGTCGTACGACAGACTCATCCTCGCGCCCGGCGCGGCGCCGCTGCGCCCGCCGATTCCGGGAATCGACCTGCCCCAGGTGCATACGCTGCGAAATCTCCAGGATGTTGATCGCATCAAGAGCGCGGTGGATCGGGGCCTGAAGGAAGTGGTCATTGTCGGGGCCGGGTTCATCGGACTGGAACTGGTGGAGAATTTCGTGCGCCGCGGCATTTCGACGACGGTGGTGGAATTGCAGGACCAGGTGCTGCCGCCGTTTGACAAGGAAATGACCGCGCCGATTGTCGAGGCCCTGGTGAAAGAAGGCGTCCAGGTCTTGCTGGGCGACTCCGCGGAGGCCTTTGCAGGCGAGGGCGACCACGTCGTCGTGCGTCTAAAATCCGGCCGGCGGCTGGCCGCGCAACTGGTGATCCTGGGTGTCGGGGTGCGCCCGGAGAACAAGTTGGCGGTCGACGCCGGCCTCACTGTCGGACCACGGGGCGGTATTCGGGTCAACGAATCGCTTCAGACAGATGATCCAGACATCTATGCGGTGGGCGACGCGGTAGAGATCAAGGACTTCGTCTCCGGCGATCCGACCCAGGTTCCGCTCGCCGGACCGGCCAATCGACAGGGCCGGATCGCGGCGGACAACATCTTCGGACGGGCGTCGCGCTATCGGGGCACGCAGGGGACCGCCATCGTGGGCGTGTTCAACGTGGTGGCGGCCATGACCGGCGCCTCTGAGAAGGCCCTCCGCCGGGCGGGTCGCGCGTTTCGGAAAATCTACATTCATCCCAGTCACCACGCGGGCTATTACCCCGGCGCGGAGCCGTTCTCGCTCAAGTTGCTGTTCGATCCGACCCATGGCCGCGTGCTGGGCGCGCAGGCCGTCGGCGGGGCCGGCGTCGACAAGCGGATCGATGTGCTGGCCGTCGCGATACAGGCCGGCATGACCGTGTTCGACCTGGAGGAAATGGAACTGGCCTACGCGCCGCAGTTTGGATCGGCCAAAGACCCGGTCAACATGGCGGGATTTGTGGCTGCCGGACTGCTGCGCGGTGAACATCCGCAAATCGACGTAGACACAATTATCACACCGCCGCCGGGCGAGCGACCCTGCCTGCTGGATGTGCGTACGCGGGAGGAACACGCCCGCGGGCACATTCCCAGATCGGCGAACATTCCGGTCGATGAGTTGCGCGACCGCATCGGTGAGTTGCCGTCGGATCGCCTGATTGCGGCCTATTGCCAGGTGGGGCAGCGGGGCTATATCGCGACGCGCATCCTGCTGCAGTCCGGTCGCCATGCGGTCAACATCGGCGGCGGCTACCGGACGTATCAGATGCACGCCGTCGGCGCATTGCCCACGCCGGCATGATGCTCGCAGCGGTCCATTGTTGACGGGGCGCTATTATTCAGGGCCTGGCATGCGATGGGCGAACGCCTCGCCCCAGTCGTGTATCGCCTGAAGCACCGGTTCGATGCTCCGCCCCAGCGGCGTCAGCGAGTATTCCACGCGCGGCGGAATTTCCGGATACACCTTTCGTCGGACGATTCCGTCGCGCTCCAATTCGCGCAACTGCTTGGCCAGCGTGCGCGGCGAGATGCCCGTCAGCAGACGGTTCAACTCGTTGAATCGCTTCATTCCGGGCATCAGGTAGTGCAATGCCATGACCTTCCAGCGGCCCTCGATGACGCGCAGGGTCACCTCGACCGGACATCCGACCGCTTTGCGGGATCTCGCCATTGGGTACTATCCTCCCAGATAGTATAGGGTAACATTGTGCGTACTTGAAAATAATAACCGGTGCTGACTATCCTGTCGCCAGGAGGAAACATGGAGATTCTCATGGCGCAAGACAAGAAAGTGGCGACGATTCTGCCGAGTCCGCCGACGCACTGGGTCGGCGACGGGTTTCCGGTCAGTACGGTGATTTCGCCGCGCGCGGCGGAGGGCGGGCTCAGCCCCTATGTCATGTTCGACTACGCCGGGCCGGCGCGGTTTGAACCGTCGGACCAGCCGCGCGGCGTCGATTCCCATCCGCATCGCGGATTCGAGACGGTCACCGTGGTGTTTCAGGGCGAACTGGAGCATCGCGATTCAGCCGGCAACAGCGGCAGCATCGGTCCGGGTGATGTGCAGTGGATGACCGCGGCATCCGGCGTGCTGCACGAGGAGAAACACTCGCGGGCATTCACCCGCCATGGCGGAACGCTTGAAATGGCCCAACTGTGGGTGAACCTGCCGGCAGCGCATAAAATGTCGCGGCCGCGCTATCAGACCCTGCTGCGCGACGCGATTCCGACCGTGCAACTCCCATCGAACGCCGGCACGGCGCGCATCATCGCGGGTGAGTTTGACGGCACGATGGGCGCGGCGCGGACGGTGACGCCGGTCATTTTGTGGGACGTGCGCCTTCGACGGAATGCCCAGGTGCGCCTGCCGATCGCCGAGGGGTTCCTCGCCGGCGTGTTTGTGCGAAGCGGCGCGGTCTGGGTGAGCGATACGCATTCAGCCGGCGCGCGGCAACTGGCGGTGCTGGAGCGCGACGGGACCGGCGCACGCATACAGGCCGTTGATGACGCCGAGTTGCTGGTCCTGGGCGGCCTTCCGATCGAGGAGCCGGTCGTCGCCTACGGGCCGTTCGTGATGAACGCGACCGAGGAGATTCATCAGGCGATTCGCGACGTCCAGGAAGGGCGATTCGGTCGACTCGACTAAATGCGCTATGAACGGTTTCAATCCGGGGAATCACGGCCCGCGGGCGGCCCAACACATAGAGAAGGAGAATGCCATGGCAACTGCATCCAAGACCATCAAGACCATGATCGATCCGAATGACGCCGTCATGCTGCTGATCGATCACCAGAGCGGCCTGTTTCAACTCGTCAAGGACATGGACATGACGGCGCTGCGTCAGAATGTGATCGCGCTGGCCAAGGTCGCACGGCTGACGAATACGCCGACCTTCACCACCGCATCGGTGCCGGATGGTCCGAACGGCCCGCTCATTCCGGAGATTCACCACTTCAATCCCGAGGCGGTCTACATTCCGCGCACCGGACAGATCAACGCATGGGACAACCCCAAGTGGGTCGAGGCGATTGAGAAGACGGGCCGCAAGACGCTGCTGATCGCCGGGACATTGACGAGCGTCTGCATGTCATTCCCGACGCTCAGCGCCCTCGCCGCGGGCTACAAGGTCTTCTGCATCATCGATGCCTCCGGGAACTTCTCGTCCATGGCGACCGACATCACCCTGGCACGGGTCACCCAGGCCGGTGCCTACCCGACCGACACGTTTGCCGTGCTGGGCGAGTTGATGGGCACCTGGAACCGCCCGGACGCAATGGACTTCGCGGCGGTGATGTACGAACACATTGTGCCGCATTACGCGCTGCTGAATGAGAGTTATGCCAAGGCCCAGAGCGTGAAGGAGAAGGGGCCGGAAACGGATTTGTCAGGACAGCGGACGCGCTAGTGCGGCCCCTTCGCTACAGCGTGGTTCACCGCGGCGGTAAGGCTGATCGCGTTGTAGTCGCGCGTTCGCCAGGGCCGGGATGACAGTACAATTATTGACCGGCTTTACTTTTTGCCGCGAACTCCTTGATAGCCGCTTCCTTTAGGTCCTGGAGCGTTTTCTTGGGATAGGGCTGGCTGGCCTGCTTTGTTAGATCGAGTTGAACGCGAGACTCTTCACCTGATACTGCTCTGAAGATGACCCAGTTGGGTATGTAGCCATTCTTGATGTTGATGAGTTGCCGAGTATTTCCGTCCTGATCTTCTGGTGCAGTTACATATAGGTACCAAGAAACAATGCGATAAGCACCCGGCTGTAACTGCGCAGTCTCTTGCGATTCGGCTGTGACGTCCACAGCGAATTTGTCATCCGGGTTCTGCGAGACTTTCAGAATTCTACCATCCGTCCCAATAAACCGATCGGTTGCACCCTGGGCGTCCCATTTCCATGACCCCAGCGTGATTGAGTCGGCCCGAGATAAGAAAACTCGCAGAACCAAGTCGCTTGTATCCAGTTCCTCGGGCCAAATAATCTGGAATGCAGCTCGGGCGGTGGCGCTTTCCGCATGCGGAGCGACAATTGTAAACTCTTTCTTGCGGCCCGGGAAAAATGCGAAGTTCTCGTACCGGGCGTAATGACCGTTGGCCCACGCCTTGAACTCATACTGGCCGGCCTTAATGGGGCCTATTCTCGCAACCCCGTCTTTGTCGGTCTTGGCGTTCAATTCGCCCACGTCAGTAGCATTAAAGAGGTGGCCCCGGAGCTGCACAGCTATACCTTCCATCGGACTGGCATCGCCATCGCTCACTGCCTTGATTTCCGCCATGGACCAATCGCCGGTCAGTTCGGGCGTCGTAGTGTTTAGAGGCAGTTCCGCAATTTTCGCGAGTACCGCCTGATTCACCTGTTGACCCTGGTGCACAGCACGAAGAGCCGCAACTGACACGAGCAAACTGGCCAATGTAATGAACGCCAGCGCCGTCAGCAGAATTCGATCGCGCATGACACTCTCCTTCACTGCGTCCCACCACAATTGTCGAGCGACTTTCCGCGGATTCCCGAAGCGTTCGAGAACGGCCATTTTCGCTCTCGATTCATCGTCGGTGCGCCGCAGTTCGCGCTGCATAGCACACGACAAGTGATCGTCAAGCTCGTCGACGATGTCACTGCGCAGGGCTTTTGGTCCCGGAGTGGGGTCCTCCGGCACTCCGGACGCGACTGATTCACGCCAGTCCATAGTTCGCCCCAAGTACACCATTGACGCCGGCGCTGAACCGCGACCACTCCTCGCGGCGTTCGTTTAGACCCCGGCGCCCGGCTGGCGAGAGGCGGTAGAACTTCCGCCGGCGGCCTTCGGAGTTGTCCTCCCAATAGGATGCGAGGAGTTTTTGGCGCTCCAGCCTGTGCAGGGCAGGGTACAAGCTGCCCTCCTTCAGCTCAAAATAGCCCTTTGAACGGCTGGTGACCGTCTGGGCGATTTCGTAGCCGTAGGTTGGGCCGTCGGAGACGACCTCTAGGATGAGGGTTTCAACCATGCCCCAGAGCAGGCGGGAATCCATGCTTCGGCTCCATACATTGGCCAACGAGGTATGATACCTAGTCCATCTGGGTATGGTAGCAAGAAAAATGCAACGAATCCTCCGCAGGCACTCTGCAGGCTCGCCGATCCGGGTAGGCCCGTGTCAATGCCAGTCAAGCCTGATATCGATCCGCGGTTGGGTCAATCCGCGACGAATCGCCGCATCGGCGGCAGGGCCTTAGGAATCGCGCATAAATAAAGTAAACAATTGAGCGTCCTCTTGCCGTTGAGAAGGTAATGCAGGATGCATCGGTTGTCGCGTGGATTCGCGAGAAGTATCGGGGTGTTGCTGGGAGGCTGGATGA
>Ga0268299_1000421_pt1 | contig 136410 bp, 113 predicted proteins | sample NOBtaG_FD_193484 | JGI IMG/M metagenome (GOLD analysis project Ga0268299, IMG submission 193484) | Activated sludge microbial communities from bioreactor in Nijmegen, Gelderland, Netherland - NOB reactor | ecosystem: Engineered > Bioreactor > Aerobic > Activated sludge | place: Netherlands...
CTCGCGCCCCTGACGCCCCCGGCACTCGCGCACGTTGCCGAGCGCATCCATCAACGAGATAACGACTGGGCTGCCTGCAGCCATGGACGGACTCCGAATAGAAGTTCGAAGACTGCAGGAGGTGAGGTCGAACAACGAAAAAAATCTCTGACAGAAAAGTCCTGATGGGTTGACAAGACTTACCGGTTAGCCCTTGCGTATGGGGATATTCTGTGGCATCTACTCACTTATTGGTCTCGCTGGTCTAGCTGGTCTAGCGGGTCTAGCGAGAGAACCTAGGTACGCAGCACACGACGCCTCGATCAGTGAAACAGCCGCCTTGCCGGTGCAGAAGAGTACCGAGAGTTCCAATCAGGGAGAGACCCACATGAGTGCGCGACAATTCCGGGCCATAATCTCGGGTTTTTTATTGATTGTCTCCGCTGCGTCCGCACAGTCTCCCCCAACGACAGGATTGGAGATTTGGTACAAAGCCGACTCGCTGAGTGCCGGTGCTGTGGCAACTTGGACAGACTCGTCGGGTAACGGTCGTGACGCCACCCAATCCACTTCGGGGAACAGGCCAGTCGCGACCGCGAGCGTCGTCAACGGACTCCCCGCCGTGCGTTTCGACGGATCGAACGACTTTCTCACAATCCCTTCCTTGAACGGGCTCTCTTCCGCAGAGGCATTCGTCGTCCTTAGAGTAGACGACGCGACGCCGAGTTCAAACAACGGCCTCTGGAACGTCGGATACGGCAGTGCACATGGAAACTACTATCCGGACACTGGCGGCGCGATTACGGATTGTTTCGGCGCACAGAGTCTAAAATCGACAGGGTATACAACCACTCCGCTCGACCAGTTCCACATTTACAATGCCTCCTCCCAGTCGGGTTCATGGATATCCCGAATCAACGGCATCGCGCATTTCGCCACAACGACAAACACGACCCAGTTTTCTGCAAGCACCTACCGTCTCGGATTTAACGGAGGATCTGCGTACCTCGACGGGGACATTGCGGAGGTCTTAATCTACTCCGCAGTGCTGTCGGACGCTGATCGCGAGGCAGTGGAAAGTTATCTGGTCGGTCGTTACGCCTCCATCGCTTCTGTCCCCGAAGACCCTGACCTCGATGTGTGGCCCATCTCAGAAACACAAGCGGCGCTCGCGTGGACTCCGCCCCCCTTCACATTTGTGACCCGCTACACAGTAGAGCGTGCGGAGGGAGCCGGCGGTTTTGGTGAGATAGCAGAACTGAAGAATGTCTCGACTTTCGTCGACGCAAGTCTGGACCCGGGAACTGAGTACACATACCGCGTGATTGCCCGAAACGCCGTCGGTTACTCGAACTATTCGGGCGAAGTCGTCTTTGAGACCCCCACATCTTCTTCTGGTGAGTTCCCACTTGATGGTGTCGCTGCGTGGTTCAGTGCGGACTCAGGGGCGAGCGGCACCGGGGTGAACACTTGGGTCGACCTCTCGGGGGCATCGCGACACTCCGTTCAGACCACTTCGGCGAACCAGCCTCAGCATGTGTCTTCGGTCCTCAACGGCAGGCCGGTCCTCAGGTTCGACGGATCCAATGACAACCTCGTGTTTCCTCATCTGAACGGGCTCTCTCAGGGCGACGTGTACGCGGTAATCAGGGCCGATTCCGGCGCCCCGGGCGCACACAAGTCCCTGTGGAGCATTGGCTACGGCATCTCTAACGCGAGTTATTATCCCAACACAAGTGGCACAATTAGCGACAGCTTCGGCAGTAATGCGGTGAAGGCCACCGGGGCTCCCACACAGGACATTACCCAGTTTCACCTCTACAGCGCTTCCTCGAAAGCGGGTGAATGGACCAATCGGATCAACGGCCATACCCACTTCCGGACCCTCACCAACACCACCCAGTTCACTACCACGGCGAACCGGATCGGATTCAATCTTGGGAGCGCATACTTCGACGGAGATATTGCGGAGGTGATCGTCTTTTCTAGCGTGCTCGCCTCAGGAGATAGGGAGGCAGTAGAGCGCTACCTTGCGAACAAGTACGCTCTTGTCACCTCCGCCCCCGCGGACCCTACGAGTCTGCGCGCGTGGGCACTCTCTTCGACCCAATTGGGAGTCGCATGGTCCAGCCCTTCTGGAGACTGGGTGACCAGATACGTCCTGCAGCGCAAGGAAACAGGTGGCGGAACCTACGAGGACGTAGCCGATGTAACCTCCGCCACTTTCTGCACGGATAGTGGTCTTGATCCGGGAACTTCGTACACATACCGTGTGAACGCCCGAAATGCGGCAGGAGAGTCGAATTGGTCGGACGAAGCCGTGGTGAGCACCCTCAACCCCGGGGTCGTTTCGTTCCCAACCAACAATGTTGAGCTTTGGGTCCGAGCCGACTCGAACACGAAGTCAGGGACCATCGACTTTTGGCGCGACGAATCCGGGAGCGGACGCGATCTGGTTCAAGCCACTAATGCAAATCGCCCTACCCACGTCGACAATGTCGTTAACGGAAGGCCGGTAGTCCGTTTCGATGGAAGCAATGACTACCTTGTCGTTCCTAGCTTATCTTCCCTCTCGCAGGCCGAAGTCTTTGCTGTCGTTAAGGCGGACGCTGCAACCCCGGGCGCGAAGAAGGGCCTTTGGTCACTTGGCGGAAAGGAAGGAGCGAGCGGATATCCGAACGCCTCGACCGGGCAACTCTCCGACGCGTTCTGCAGCTTCCACAGTAAGACGCTCGGGAGTCCAATCACTAGCATCACTAGTTTCCATTTGTTCAATGCGTCAAGCAGGCCGAACGAATACATAGCACGGTTGAACGACGAAATCCAGCACTCCACGAGTTCAAACACGACTTACTTTCAGGGAGGCGGGTACACCCTCGGCTCTGATGGCAGCAGCGCTTACTTCGATGGCGACATTGCGGAAGTATTCGTCACTTCTGCAATCCTGAGCACTCGTTCGAGGAAGAGTGTCGTCGCATACTTCGTCGGAAAGTACGGGATAGGCGACAGCGACACTGACGGCCTCCTCGACTCATGGGAGATGGTGAACTTCGGTGACTTGGATCAGACTTCCTCCACAGATGCCGACGAGGACGGATTGACGGATTTGGAGGAGTTTCTCATGGGATCATCACCCACTGATTCGGATTCAGACGGCGACTCGATTCCCGATTTCGCCGAAGTCGTGTATTTCGGAACCGATCCCATCCTCGAAGATACCGACGGCGACCGAATCAATGACGACTATGAGCTCGTCTACGGACTCGACCCGCTCAGTCCGGACGGCCTGTTGGATCAGGACCGCGACGGTCTGTACACCTACGAGGAAGTGAATCTCGCGATCAATTTTGGCTTCTATGCCGATCCCTTCGATCCAGATACAAATGATGACGGCATCATCGACAGCGTCTCGTTCAAACTGGGCATCGACCCCGGCTCGGGAGACTCCGACGCCGATGGTGTCAGCAACGCCTTGGAGGCGGCTGCGGGAACATTGACTATCCTTGCAGATACCGACTCCGATGCGACTCCAGATCCCGACGACGACTTCCCTCTCGACCCGACGCGAGACACTGCTCCCGCGAGCGATCCTGAGGACACCGATCCACCGGTCATTCACCTAGACACGCCAGCCGATCTTACTCCTATTCCCTGAGGGAGAAACACCATGGTGGGAAACATCCTTTCGAGTAGTCTAGTCGTCAGCAGCCTCGCCATGGCACTCTGCACGGGAGTCATCAGCAGAACTCTAGCCAACGACGCGCTTCCTGGGGTCGCCGACTCGCCATCTCAGGCAGCGATCTTTCGTAGCAGCGCTCTCGCGGAGCCCGTGGTCGCGACTGGGACGACAAGCGCAGAGGAAGACGCAGAGCTTTCAGCACTCCTTGCGAACTACGCGTCAGGCTACGACCTGGCGGGTCTGCGTGCGATCGAGGCGTGGGTTGGAAAGCACCCAACTTCTGCGTGGCGGGCATCTCTTCTGTACAACCTCGGCAACCGGAATTTCGAAGATGGTTACTTCAGTCGAGCGATTGCGCACTGGAGCACCTGTTGGGAGGAGTTCAAGGGAGCAGAGACCGGCGACGCAAAGCTGATGGCGGACGCCTCCCTTGGCGAACTTGCACGCATGTACGCCAGACTGGGCAGAGTGGACGATCTCGAAACCCTCTTAGCCGAAGTGAGCGAACGTGTAGTCGTCGGACCAGGCGGGACGCTTGTGGAGCACGCACGCGGCGGACTGGGCGGAATGAAGAACACACCGGAGATAGCGTTCAAGTGCGGTCCGATGGCGTTGTTCTCTCTGAGGCAGGCTGCGCATGAGGTGAGCCCGCTCGGTGAGGAGATCGCCAACGCGGAGTCCACACCCATTGGCTTTTCACTCGCAGAGGTCGCGCAGCTCAGCGAAACAATCGGAATGGACCTCGTTCCAGCAAAGCGCAATGGTGGCGAGTATCCGCTCGGCTCCGTAATACACTGGAAGCTCGATCACTATGCCGCGCTGATCCGTAAGGACGGTGAGAAGTATGTTGTAGCGGATCCCACCTTCGGCGACGAAATGCTCCTCACTCGCGAGGCGCTGGACGAGGAGAGCAGTGGCTACTTTCTGGTGAGTGCCTCGCAACTCACGAATGACCTCGTCCAGATCCACGCCGAAGAAGCAGCGGGGATTTACGGCAAGGGATACGCGACCGACAGCGATCCGGATGGTACTTCTCCAGACGACGAGAAAGAACCCCCATGCAAGCCCGGTAGGGGAATGGCCGATTATTCCTTCCATCTTATGCTCGCCAGTCTGCACATCACAGACACGCCGCTCTTCTACACCCCTCCAGTTGGCCCCGCGCTCGATTTCAGACTTTCGTACAACCAGCGCGAGGCCTCCCAGCCTGCCACATTCTCGTATTCCAACTTTGGGGCGAAATGGGTTGGGGGCTACTGCTCCTACGTCGAAGGAAATCTAACGGGCACCACTACAGTCTACGTCCATACGGCTGGCGGTGGACGAGAGACTCACTCCAGCTTCAATTCGGGGAACGGGGCCTACGAATCGGCGAAGTTCGGCGGAGCCAAGCTTTTTCGTACCTCCTCTTCGCCCATAAAGTACGAGAGGAGGCATCCCGACGGCTCCAAAGAGGTGTTCGAGCACATCGAGACGCTGTCCGGTTCCAACAAGCGCGCATTCATGACCGGCATCGTCGACCCTTCTGGCAATGCGCTGGTCCTGTCATACGACGCCTATCACCGCATAACAACGATCACAGACGCAATCGGTCAGGATACCACGCTCTGCTACGAACTCGACGGCGGCGGCGACTGCGCCGCCAACACGACCGACTATCGGATCAGAAAGGTCACCGACCCCTTTGGTCGCTCTGCCCGTTTTGACTACGATGGGAGCGGTCGCCTAATCAAGATCACGGACATGATCGGGATCGAATCCGAATTCACATACAGCGGTGATTTCATCACCAGTCTCGAAACACCTTACGGCGTGACCACATTCGAGAAGGAGTCGGGGGGGGCAAGTTGGCCCGAGCGTTGGATTCAGGCAACCGATCCGTACGGCGAAACCGAGCGAGCCGAGTTCAACAAACTACTGCCGGCATCCTCAATGGACATCCCGGCAAGCGAATTGCCCGACGCAGCCAAGATCAAAGTGTCGACTTACCACCTAAACGATCGGAACACTTTCTACTGGGATAAGCTTGCTTATCGCACCGCTGGGCGAGATTACACCAAGGCCAAAGTCTATCATTTCGGTCTCTCTGCGTCCCACACGGTCTCCAGAATCCTCGATAGTATTGACAACCCCTTCGAAAATCGCGTCTTCTTCAACTATGAAAACTATTCTCCCTCCGATACTTCCCATTTTCTAACCACTTCGTTCCTGACGCATGTTGGCCGGAAACTCGATGACGGCACCACGCAGGTCGAGAAATACACTGTCAACGCTCTTGGCAAGATCACAGAACGCACCGACCCTGCCGGGCGAAAGACCAAGTTCACTTACAACGCAAACCTCATCGACTTGGAGAAAGTCGAGCAGTTGGTCGCCGGAGGAGCGTGGGAGACATTGGGAGAGGCCAGCTACAATGCGCAGCACCTCCCCGAATCGATCCTCGATGCCTCAGGAGCAGAGACGACTGTCACGTACAACTCGGAGGGGCAGGTTGAGTCCATCACTGACGCTCAGGACAGAACAACGACGTTCGAGTACGACGCCGACGGCTACCTTCTTTCTGTGATCAGTCCGGATGAGGACAACTACACCGACTTCACTTACGATGCCTACGGGCGCATTGAGACAGTCACATCCTTTCCTGAAGACTACACGGTCGTGTTTGCCTACGATGCACTGGATCGCCCTACACTGATCACGTATCCAGACGCCACGACGGAGGAGTTCGTCTACGACAAACTGGACCTTGCAAAGGCGAAAGACCGCGAGGGGGGGTGGACGGCGTACTTCCATGACAAGCTGCGGCGCCTGGTTGCCGTCTCCGATCCCGAGGGTCAGATCACGCAGATGGAGTACTGCAAGTGCGGCTCCCCGTCGCGGCTGGTGGACGGGCTAGGGAACATTACATCTTGGGAATATGATATCCAAGGACGAGTTACAAGCAAAAGCTATGCGAATGGGAACACCCGTAGATATGAGTATGAAGATACGACGAGCCGCTTGAAGCGGTTCATTGACGCAAAAAGCCAATACACGAACTTTGCGTATAACACGGACGACTCGCTTGCTTCAATTTCCGTGACGAACGTCGCAGCAGGGACGGCATCAGTGCCGACGGTCTCGTTTACCTACGATACATACTACCCTCGGATTGCGTCGTTTACGGACGGTGTTGGCGCAACGAGTTACAGCTACGTCCCAATAGACGCTACAAACGGGACCTATGGCGACGGTCAACTGGCATCGGTGAATGGGCCATGGTCGAATGATACGATTTCATACTCGTACGACTTGTTGGGGCGGGTGGTTGAGAGATCCGTGGATGGCGACGTGACGACGCTATCGTTCGACACGCTCGACCGTGTAACAGAAACTACGACGAGTTTAGCTGTCTTCTCATACGCGTATGAGACGGACACTGATCGTGTGGCCTCGATCACTTCCAACACTGGGCACGTCGTCCAGTTCGATTACTTCGGCGAAGAGCAGGACTTCGATCTCAAGACCATTGAAAACCTCGCTCCAGGCTCCGCTCCGGTTTCGAGGTTCGACTACATGTACTCTCCAGATGGACTAATCAAGAGCTGGACTCAGCAGACTGACTCAGACACACCAGAAGTCGACTCGATAAAATACGATCCTTCCCTTCGTGTCGAGGAGGTCATCCGTCGCGTTTCCGGCGGTGTTACAAAACAATGGAACTGGCGCTACGACGAAGCAACTAACAGGCTTTCAGAGCAGTTTGAAGACAGGGTTGGCGGCACGACTAGGCGCCAGACGGTAGCTGTAAATTCAGCAAATCAGATGCTGACGACTTCGAACTCGGGTCCGGTTCATGTCTCAGGTTCTTTGGGCGAACAGGGCCTCCTCCTCAGAGAGGGACAGCCGACGCTACCGACGGACTCGGAGACAAGCTTCTCGCTCTGGGCTGACTCACCAGCGCAAGACCGCGCCACAATTTGGTCGCGAGACTACAGCGCCAACGAAGCCTCGACGACGTACGAATTCGCGACAGACCCCCAGCCGACGCAACTTTTCAGTTATGACCTGAACGGAAACATGACCGAGGTCACCACAATCTCCGCAGACGGCGAGACTTCATCGACGACCACATACGAGTGGGATGCGCACGACCAGTTGACCGCGGTGGTACGGGGCATTTACCGGACGGAATTCACCTACGATGGATTTGGCCGAAGGATACGAATTCACGAGAAGAACAGCGGCTCTACGACGAGCAACAAGACCTTCCTCTGGGACGAGTTCGAGTTGCTGGAGCGACGGGATTCCACCGGGGCCACCGTAGAGCGCCGCCTATTTCACGAGGGGGAGGTGCGTCTAGATACTGGTGGCGCACCACTAAAACTCTTTTACATGACCGATCACTTGGGCAGCATCCGTGAGGCTGTAGATGAGGGAGGTACGGTGCGTGCTCGTTACAACTACGAGCCCTACGGTGCAAGGACGAAAGTGAGTGGGGACCTCGACATCGACTTCGGCTACACGGGAGTCTATTTTCATGAACCAAGCGGGCTCTGCCTCATGGTCTTCCGCGCCTACGATCCGACCACGGGGCGTTGGATTTCGCGCGACCCGATAGGGGAAATCGGAGGGATCAACCTGTACGCCTATGTCGGAGGCAATCCAATCTATTGGACGGATGTTCTCGGATTGATAACGGCATGGGAAGGATTTCAGCAGGGGGCAATGGATGGATATATGGGTTTTTCTGTCGGAATTATCAACGCGTTCGTACCAGGTACTAAAGACTACACGAATCCATGCAACAAGGACCAGCAATTTGGCAAATTGGTCGGCGCCGCAACGGCAGCGGCAGAAAAGGAATTGGCTCTAATGGTTCTGACCGGGGGGGGGGGGAAGCGTCCGCCTCGCCCCCGTGTTTGCAAAATAAACAGTCTTGGCGCGGGAACCCTTGTGCAAACCCCCGAAGGACTTGTTCCCATCGAGGACATTCTTCCCGGAGACATGGTTTTGGCTTGGGATGATCGATTGGCTGAAGTCGTGGAGAGAGAAGTCACGAATATATACGCGTCCGACGACAAGCTCCTATGTTCGATTTCTATTGAGGAGGAGGTCTTATGGCTCACACCAGACCATCCTATCTGGCTCGAAGACGAATGTGGTTGGGTTGATGCCGGTTTTCTCGAGAAAGGAATGCGAGTTCGCCTAGTTACGGGGAGAGTCGTACTCGTTCAGTCCGCCGGAATAGACACTCAATTCGGCGCCGCCTACAATCTCTCAGTTGACGGGGCAGAAAACTTCTTCGTCGGGAATTCGGGTCTGCTTGTACATAATTGCCCAAGAAGAGCGCGGGCGGACGTTGCCAAGGGGAGAGGCCCGAAAGACATCTCGCGAATTGATGGCCCGCAGTCAAGCGTACCCGGCTCCCAGTTTCATGCACATGACCGCTTTGGGGGCGCAATGAATCTCGATGGTACATTCCACGACGCAATCCCTAGATTCTCAAACAAGACAATAGAGTGGCTCAAGTCCAATGGATGGGCGGCGCCAAAATGGTAAGTAAAGATGGCGCGACTATCAGAGCACATGCCGCGCGGCTTCGTCGGGCAACATTGTTGACCCCTGCTGCAGTACTTAGAGTGAGGTCGTGGGACGAGATACCGATGTACACTCGATTTTCGCAAATAGAATCACTCGGAAGGGATCCGCACGTAGCGAATACAATATTGATCGAGATCGTCAAGGTGACATTTGAACACATCTGGAAGAGATTGAGTATCATGGCAATGAAAGACGGTGCTCTCACGCAAAATGTATGGTTGTGCATCTCTATTCAAGATGTGTTCGTACGGCCCCAAGCACCAGATTCGTTGATTCGCCCAAACATTTTCGTGTTGCGAGATAAATGTGTCGCTGACAGTGTCATGCGCGACTCTGCCAAGTCGATTCAAAGAAGCGTAGCGACTCGAATAGATCAAAGTACGCATTCTGCAATTGTAGAGCACTCAGGTAGTTACGCCGTGTCCTATTCCTCGTTCAAGACGAAAGAGAGTTATCGTATCTACCTCTTCCCTTGCGTAGAAGGCGTTCGGTGGCTGCATCCTATCAGATCCCCGGACTGGTGATTAATCGAATCAGGAACATCTCCTGTTCTTGATTCGGGCCGCACTTAAGAGGATGTCCTCAGAACGCCTAAAGCAACCTCTCGAACCTCCTTTGCGAGAGCCTGATGCAACCGAGGGTGAGCAGGCCCTCATGGACTTCATGCGACATCCGTACCGCATTCGAGGCCGCCGGTCTTTCTTGAAATGGGCGAACGTGCGCTCAAAGGGCCAGCGATGGCGGCAAGTGTTTCTTCTCCTCGTCCGACGCCACGCCGAAGGTGCGGTTCAATGCCGCAATGGAGGACGTACTCGAGCTGAACACAGGCCCCGAGGCCCTCTAGCGCCCATCGTGTACGACACAGATGTTGCTCGACTCGTGCGTTCTGCGCACTGCAAGGCACCCACCCCGGCTGTGAGATACTCATCCAGTCGCCAATGCGTGCCTTGTGCGCACCTGTCTGTGCCGGTCTGGCCCTAATCTCCAGACCTCGTTCGCTTCCCGTCGCTTCGGCGCGGCGCGAGCGGCTCGGGAAACTGCTTCCTCGCGCACACACGCCTTGCTTGCCAAACCCACGGCGCACACCTCGGCTCGTATTCCGGCGAATCCGAATGCCACGCCCGTGGCGCAACCGGCACTTCATCAGCGAGCGACCGGCTGATAGACTCGCGGCGCTCGGCTGGGTTGCGGGACGCTGGCGAGTCGGGCAATCGCTTCCTATCGTAGGCATACTACCGGACGCCATCGACCGTTGCATCATACCATATGCAATGCCCAAGCTGCACGAGATTGGCATCGATTGAGAATTGCTTGGCTCCCTGTTTCTCATTGGGGTTCATGAAGCTGGCTACCCTTCGTCCTCCGAGATTTGGAACGTCGGGGAGCAGGTCGCAGACGACTCGCGCGATCCGTTTGCCTAGCGATGGCCGCGCGGCGCGGGCCAAGACCTCTAGGCTGTGTCGTCATATGAGGTTGTCGTTATTGGTTTGCCAGCTTCAGCGATGGGGACCTTCCTTTTGTGGAGCCCTTTCATAACGACGCGCCGCTATGCCCTGACCGACTGCCAGTGGGACGCGATCAAGGACCTTCTTCCCGGCCAAGGGGGGTCACCGGGGCGTCACCGCGAGGGACAACCGGTTCTTCGTGGACGCCGTGCTGTAACGCTACCGCGCGGGCATCGCCTGGCGCAACCTTCCCGAGCGCTTCGGCGAATGGAAGAACGTCCATCGCCGCCACTCGCGGGGGGCTGGGTCGGAGGTGTGGGAGCGCGTTTTCGCCGTGCTCTCCAAGGACTCCGACAATGAGTACGCCATGATCGACTCCACGATCGTGTGGGCGCATCAGCATGCTTCGGGGGCCAAGAAAAGACCGTGACGCAGACGAAGCCATCGGTCGCAGCAAGGGAGGCCTGAGCACCAAGATCCATGCCGCCTGCGACGCGCTCGGCAACCCCATCGCCGTCGCCCTCGGACCCGGCCAGCAGAACGACATCCGTGGAGCCGACAAGCTCCTGCCCGGCGTGCTCGCCCGCCGTCCGCAAGCCGTGACCGCCGACAAGGCCTACGATGCAGACGCCCGCATGCTCGATCCCCTGCGTAAGGCGGGGATCGAGGCCATCGTCCCATCGCGAAAGAGCCGGCTACTCCCACGCCAGATCGACCCCCATCTGTACGCGCGCCGCCACCTGATCGAGAACTTCTTCGGACGCTTTAAGTAGCAGTACCGCGCCATCGCCACGCGCTACGACAAGCGCGCCGCCATCTTCCTCAGCGCAATACACCTCGCATGTTATATGGTCCGGCTCAATTCAGGACATTTCCGTAAACTTCTATCGTAGATGAAGTGCGGCTGCGGCTTTGCGTGGGTTGGCGTTGAAGCGTGCTCTGAGTTCCGGCATGTAGCACCGCTGGCCTCTGCGTTCCAGGGCTGTTTGTTCTCGCTGGAGCATGGTTAGCGCTGCGATCCGAAGCAGGCACATCGCCACTGCTCCGCATCTTGCGGTTTGCTGGTCCTCCAGGAACGTTCGATCGAGCGCGTGGAAGTTTCTGTTCTCGATCCCCCAGTGGCCCCGCACAAGGCGCGCAAGTCGACTCGCTCCGAGCGGCCTCGCGCCGGGCGGGCCGAAGAGGACGTAGTAGCGTGTCTCGTCCTCGCGTACCTTCCAGTGGGGGTGCCGGGGGATGTAGTGGGTCTGGCAGCGCACGATCTGGATCGCGCTCGGCCAGTCTGCACGAAGTTCCGAGGGCGCGGGCAGAACGGTGTATAATCGCTCCAAGAAGTAGCGGCTATTTTTTTTCCCGCGACCGCACGTCCGCGCGGTCCTTGGGGAGCTTCGAGAAGACCCGCTCCAGCTTGTGGAGCATCTCCGGCTGGTTGCCCTTGATCTGGAAGAGACCCCGGCGCCCCTGCCCGCCGAGCGCCTCGATGAAGGGTCTCGTCGCAAAGCCAGCGTCGAAGGTGAACAGCTCGAGGAACGGATAGCGCTCGCAAAGCGAGGCAAGTTCCACCCGCAGTGCTGAGTCCTCGTTCTTCTTCGCATCGACTTCAAAGGCGTCGAGTGCACGCCAGAAGTCCTGCGCGAAGACATGCAGGACGTGCTTTGCCGTACCCCTCAGCCCCTTGCCGTCCACCGCCGCCGCCGTCACGCCGCGCCGCGCCGCAAGGGCACCGAGCCACTCGCCGAGCGCAGAGCGGAGCGAGCCCAGATCGAGCTTTGCAAGCAGCCGGTGGTAAGTGGACTGCGAGGGAGAGAAGGAACTCGTGAAGCCGAGTTCGCGCCTAAGCGCGGGGCGTTCCCGCAGAAACAGGACGACTCCCTTCAGCGTGTTGGCACCCGACATGAACGCCACGATCATCCCCGCCAGCAGCGCGGGAAGCGGATGCTCGCGCCCCTGACGCCCCCGGCACTCGCGCACGTTGCCGAGCGCATCCATCAACGAGATAACGACTGGGCTGCCTGCAGCCATGGACGGACTCCGAATAGAAGTTCGAAGACTGCAGGAGGTGAGGCCGAACAACGAAAAGAATAATTTTACGGAAATGTCCTGCGGCTCAATTGACGACACCGCGTAGTCCGCTTGACCGCCCTCACGAGTGGAACCAAGGTCAGCGCTTTGTGCCGACGCTATGGGCGGATCGAAGGGCTGATCCATCTCACGTGATGTTCCTGCCCGCGATGGACACCGCCGACCTGTGTAGCGTGGTCCCGCCAAGCGAGAACATCTCGCCTGGGGACCACGCACCATGGCTGGGCAACGGGAACGACGTCTTTGACGCGCTGCGCTCTTTGCTCGTGCCGTACCCGGCGGAGTTGATGAAGGGAGAGACCGTCGAGTGACGACGCATGTGCACCGCGATCAGGCGTGTCAACCCGATACGATTGTTTAGGTCGCCGGCGGAAGAGGGGCACGCCGAGCGCCAGTGGCGGCACGACAGGCGGTAGATTCGAAAACTTGAATCAGGGGACGGGGCAAGAACCCGCTCGACCTGTAGTCGAATCGATGGTCGCATTAGGGTGGAAGCCTGATCGACAAGTGAGGTAGTCGTGGTCGGTTTTTCAACGCAACCCACCCAAGACTTCAGCCCTTCCTCGATTTACGCCTTTTTCTTCAGTCCCGAGGTGCGGCGATGTCGCCTCGTCGGCGACATGATCTGGATCCAGCTTGTTTCGGGTCGAGACATCCAAATCGCGCTACATCAAGTGGATCGAATCGGTCGCGAGGACGGCCTGTTCTTCTCGCGGCTGACGCTGACTTGGTCTGCCGGTACCATTGTCCTCCATGGGCTCGCCTCGGTTCGCGCGACGGGGCTCCAGTCGGTTCATCGACGCGCTCGGTGCGCGGACTGGATAAGGCGTGGCGGTACTCTGTACGCCTCCGCGCTGGCTATTTGGGAGTCTCTTCTCGGCGTCGACCGCTACGTCGCAGACAGCGAGTTCAGGAGGTGGCTGGACGAGCACTCCGAACTCGTCCCGCTGGCCCGCGAGTTCGACGCGACATTCATGGACGGTCTCGACGCTGCGACGAAGAAGACCGTAGTCACGGTCAACGCGGTGCTCACCGATGGCCGACGACTGCTCGACCAGCGGAACGAGCGGTTCGTACTGGAGGAACTGGATCGCCAGCGAGCCCTGTTCGACTCGATTGAGCGTTTCCCACTCACGGAGCAGCAGCGGGTAGCGGTCGTCCACGACGAGGACAACAGCCTCGTCATCGCGGGCGCGGGCACGGGCAAGACCTCGACCGTCATCTCGAAGGTCACATACCTCCTCGAGAGAGGCCTCGCCTGCCCGGAGGGGATCCTGCTGCTGGCGTTCACCCGCAAGGCTGCAGAGGAGATGAGCGAGAGACTGCGCAGGAAACAGGGGATCTTCGTGACGGTCCGGACGTTCCATGCCCTCGGCCTAGAGATCATCGCGGAGGCGAAGGGCTCGAAGCCCTCGCTGTGCCGCGAGGCTCAGGACGACGAAGCAAAGAGGAGGACGCTGGACATTGTCGTCCAGAAACTCGTCGATGGCGACGCGAACTTCCGAAGGCGCTACGTCGAGTACCGATGCCTTCATGCGATCCCGTATAGGTCGGCGTGGGACTTCAAGTCTCGCGGCGAGTACATCCGGCACCTGAAGGACTCTTCGCTCCGGACGCTGAGGGGTGAGCGCGTGAACTCGCAGGAGGAGGTCCTGATCGCCAACTGGCTCACGCTCAACGGGATCGCCTACGAGTACGAGCGCGCCTACGAGGTGGACACTGCGACAAAGGGGCGGCGTCAGTACCAGCCCGACTTCTACCTTCCCGACGGCAAGATCTACATCGAGCACTTTGGATTGGATCGCAACGGAGTGCCGCCGCCCTTCCTCGACCGCTCCGAGTATCTCGATGGCGTTCGGTGGAAGCGTGAGGTCCACCACCAATGTGGAACCACGCTTGTGGAAACGTTCTCTTGGGAGGCGCGCGAGGGCGTGCTCTTTGAGCGCCTGACCGAGAAGCTCGCCGCCGTCGGCGTCGTTCCGAGTCCAGTGACTTACTCAGACGTGCTTAGTCTGCTCGAAGATCCGGAGAGGCGAGATCCGCTGGTCGGCGTCATGGCGACATTTCTGGCCCTGTTCAAGGGCGGTGGGCACAGCATCGCATCCCTCAGGAGCAGGGTCCAGAAGGGCAGCGCGGAGGCGCGCTCTCTCCAGTTCCTCGAACTCTTCGAGCCCGTTTACCTCGGCTACCAGGAACGGCTTATGGCTGCGGCTGAGATCGACTTCGAGGACATGATCTCCGCTGCCACAGCGCACGTTCGCAGCGGGCGCTACGTTTCCGAATTCCGACACATCATAGTCGACGAGTTCCAGGACATCTCGTCCGGACGGGCGGAGCTGCTTCGGGCGCTACGCGACCAGGTGAAGGGCTCGAAGCTCTTCTCCGTGGGTGACGACTGGCAATCCATCTACAGGTTCGCTGGCGCTGACGTTTCGCTCATGACGACCTTCGCGGCGACGTTCGGGTATACGCGCACCACCGCGCTGGATCGCACGTTCAGGTTCGACCAGAGGCTCTCCGAGTTCACGCAGCGCTTCGTCTTGAAGAACCCGGCCCAGTTGCCGAAGCGATTGACCAGCCCGCGCCGGGCCACCCTAGCACCGGTCGAGATCTGTTTCCGCCGGGAGAAGTTAGACGTCCTACCGGAGATCCTCTCTAGGGTGTCGCGCGAGGCAACGAGTCGACTCACGGTGCTCGTCCTTAACCGCTACAACTTCTCGGCGCCAGGCAAGGAATACTGCGCGAATCTGCGAGCCGCGCACCCCGCATTGGAAGTTGTCTTCATGACTGCGCATTCGTCCAAGGGGCTGGAAGCGGACGTCGTGATCGTGGACAATATCCGAGGAGGCAGATATGGGTTCCCGTCGCAGATCGAAGACGACCCAGTCCTGTCACTTGTCATGTCGCGACCGGATAAATTCCCGAACGGAGAGGAGCGCAGGCTGTTTTACGTCGCGATGACGCGCGCGAGGCAGAAGGTGTACCTGGTCTCAGACGAGGAGCGAGAGTCGTCGTTCATGTTGGAGGTGCTCACAGAGGAGGGTTACGATAAGATCATCAGGGGGGATCGAGGTACTGGCACGACCGTCTGTCCCGGCTGCCTCGAAGGGCGGCTGACAAGGAGGGAAGGACCGAACGGTGTATTCTTCGGCTGCTACAACTACCCGTTCTGTAACTACAAAGAGGAGGCTTGCCCGGAGTGCCGGAAGGGGATGCTCGCAAGAGAGGGACGAAAGAGGCCGAAGTGCGGAACATGCGGCTTCCTTGGGCACGTGTGTCCCTCCTGCAACCGTGGCCTGCTGGTCGCGCGCACTGGCCCATACGGACGCTTCTTTGGATGTACGATGTTCACGTCGCCAGAGGGCCGATGCAAGCATACACAGAAGTTTCTGAAACAGCGGGACGAGAATGGCGGGCGGGCTTGAGATTCGCGGGCGTGGCGAACGCCCCCACGATCGATCGCGGATACCAGTTCTGCACGCCGACGTGAACCCAACTGCTGCGAACCACGATCTCGTCGCGGTATTCGAGGGACAGAAGGGCCTACCGGTGGTAGGTGGCAGAATCCAAGTCCTTCTGTGAACTCGCGAGGCTCGGGCGGCGTCAGGACCCGTAATGTACTCGGTCGCATGTGTTCGCGACGCGACCCACTGGCTCAGGGGTGAAGATGAGCAACGTCATTAGTCTACTCAACCGACACCCCCTGAAAGGCTGCCGGGGACAGGTTCGTTTAGCGCACTCGGCACGGGAGAGACGACGCGGAAAGGTCGGAGGTGGACGAATCGCCACCGAGGCCATGGAACCCGAATTGCTTCAATTCTCTGCGCCGGAGTCAGCGCGAGATTGTAGGGGTCCAGAGAGCGGGATATCAGCGGGACCGCTCAACCATAATGACATCAACGATGCATGCGCGTTTAGCGTTCGGTCATGAGGAATAGGCTTTCGCGTTTTCCATTTGTGGCGTCACCCAGACCCCCGGCGGTAGGCACCCTCGTGATGAGCCCAAGAATATGAGCGTTGCCAGATGCTGACCGGCCCGAGCCTGGATGTTTAGCGGTCCGCCCCTCGTGGGACCGGAGGGCGCTCCACAGGCAGAACTGCGGGGAAGAGTTGACCGAGTTTGGTCATGTGAGGGCAATGAATCCGCTGAAGTTCTGCCACGCGCCGCGAGCTGATCTGGCTGTAAGCACGCATGTAGCTGCGGAGGGTCGTGTTGATGCGGGTATGACCAAGTACCGCCTGCACGTCGCGCCAGCGGTCAGGGTGCTCAATGATGTACGCGCAGGCCACGAGGCTGCGAAACATGTGCGGATTCGTCTGGAGGTTGAGGTACTTTGCTCCCATCGCAGTCATCCTCTTCCAGAAGTCCCCCGCCGTGAGTTGACGCCCCGCCTTCGTGGGGAAAACGAATGAGCAGTCCTGACGGCCCGTCAACGCTGGAACGACCTCGGAGGTCAACCGGCGCAGCGGCCCGACCAATTGCGGAGGAACCGGGCACTCGAACTCGCGAGTCTTCATTTCATGATCTTCGAAGGAGATGGTTCCCCCCGCGTCGAGCCACAGCAGCAGGTTGCCGCCGAGCTGCATCTCCACCATGTTGCGCGACCTCATCGGTCGGCAGACCAGCAACGACAGCGCCACCGCGTCCCGGTACGCGCATGCCGCCGTGATGATGGCACGGCGCTTCTTTCCGGTCACGGCTTGATTCCACCCGGCGGTGGCATCGGCCATCGCACGTTGGGCAGCGAGCACCAGCTCGCCATAGGTCACGGGCTTCACCGGAAAAGGGTCGCGCGCCCGAACCGTCTTGAGCGAGCGCGCCCCGGCGCGAAGTGCCTCGACGGCGGAGGCAGGCCCCTCCAGCCACTCCAGCAGATCCGCGAGCTTTCGCAACTCGCTTCGGTGGTACTCACGTTCCTCGCCACCACATCGTTCCTTCGAGTGCCAGGTGTAATAGCGCAGGACGAGCGCCTGGTTCGAAAGCACATCCCGAAGGCACGCATCGGCGATACCGACCCCCTCGATGTGGACAGCGTAGCCGAACAGGCGGCGCAAGAGTGCCTCGATCACTTTGAGCGAAGCGCGTCGTAGCGGCTTCTTCAGGTGACGTGTGGAGCCATCGGAGGTCGTCTTGGCGGCGCGGATGATTTGGCGAAAGTCCTCCTCGATCTTTGCGGGCCATGCCGTTCGCGGGAGACCGTACCTTGGCGGTGCGCCATCGTTCCATCGCGGCAGGTCAACGTTGTGGACACGACCCTTCGCCGCGAGTTCTCGCCAAACCCTGCACAGGTCGGAGTACAGCGCCTCCGTGCCAGCCGCCTGCTTGGCTGCCCGCGACTCCATCAGCCAGTCGCGATAACGACGAAACGTCCCTTCATCGACCTTTGCGAATGGCACTTCGCACTCGGCGCACCAGCCCTCGAACCGCACGAGTGCCTTGTGTCGCCTCAGCGCGGGAGCCGACCCACTCGGACGCGGCGGAAGAGGAAAGCCGGAGTCGAACCTCGGTGACGGAGGAGTGGCAAGGCCCTGCTCCTCTGCCAGCCGTAGGATAACACCGAGTCGCCAGCACAGGTTTCTCACCGTCGTTCCCGGTCGGGCTGTTTTCGCTAGCCAGCACGCGTATCGCACCCGGAGGTCCTTTACGTCAGGGATGGGCTCATCGAAACTCTTGCCGAGTACTTCTTCAAGATCTCGACTGATCACGCCAACACGGCCAGCATCGACGTTGGAATCGTCGAGCCGGACCTTTTCTAGAAGCATGCGCGTGCTGATCATGGCATGCCTCCCGCGTCTGCCGAAAGCCCCCACGTCGAGCGAGTTGCTGCGTCGAACTCTTTGATGAGCCTCTGGCGGTCGAGGTGTGCATAAGATCGTTGCAGGGTATTCGGCGAGGTATCCAAGACCGCTGAGATTGTCAAGAAGTCGCCCTTCGACCACTCCGCGAAGTCGGTGGCGAGCGCCTTCCGCGCGAGGTGCGGGTTCTTCCGCGCGCCGAGTACATCCTTGGTGCGGGATGAGACGATGGCTGCGATCGCACTTGCTGTGAGGGGCTTTCCGCCTTGGCCGATGAATACGAAGTCATGCTCGGGCTCTCCTCCAGCCAGCACTGGACGCGCATCTGTGAGGTAGAAGTTCCACAGGCCGAGACTCTCGGGTGGGACATCAAGCTGCAAGTCCCGCATGCCGGGCTTCGTCCCTTCACGGCGGTAGCACAGAAGAAGCGACCCGTCCTCGGAACGGCGCGCATGCACGCCCAGCCGAAGTCCGGCCAGGATCGACTCGCGTGAGGCGTGGGCCGCCAGCAACGCGAACAGCAGGGCATCCCTGATGAGCTGCGCGTGTCTCGGCTTCATCTTGGAACCACGAAGTTGGTGCGCAGCTCTCTCGCAAAGCATGCAGGCGACGCGATACCAGTCGTCGATACGCCCTGGGGGCTTGGCGCGGCGGATTTCGCGCCTGGCGCGCACCGATTTGCCCATGAAACGGATCTGGGCCACATAGGCAGCGTGGAGTCCATTGTCGCGCAGTGCAACGCGAACGATCGAACCCAGTTGCACAAGCTGGCCGAACTCGTATTCGCCGTACCCGATTTCCGCATCGGCGGTAGCGCCGCTCCGCGACCGCCAGCGTTCGTTGGTCCAGTGGATGAGAGCCATAGCGTGCTCAAGCCGAAGTGCGTCGGCAAGCGACAAGGTCGCCAGATCGTGACGTGCTTCGCGGGCAAGAAACCCGAGAAGGCGCTGGAGCGCGCTCATCATGAGGTCGACCGTGGAGATGTCGTAAGGGACCTTCCCTTGGCGTTCCGCGATCGGGCCGCCGAGAAGCCGCCGCCGAACAAGGCTGATTTCCGAGCGGAGCGGCGGAGGAAGGTCTTCCTCGCAAATGCGATAGCTGTCCGGACGCTTCGATGCTGGGCGGGGAAACTCAATTTCGGGGAGCACGCCCTCGTCGGCCAAGGCGTCCCACCTCCTTCCGAAAGCCCTCCAGCAGCCACGCCAGTCCTCCAATTGGGACGGTAGCGCGGCCATGATGTGCTCAAAGAACTCGTGATCCAGGTCCTCCACGCTAACGCCCGAGAGGTCCATCTGCGCGACGACGAGTTTGTACACGGAGAGCGCCTTCGGCTGTTCACGCCAGCCACCGAATACTTCACGGGGCGGCATGCCCACGCGGGCGGCGACAGCATCAGCGATTGCGATCAACCCTTCGTCGTAGCACCACCGGGCCAAGTCGAGAACCTGGGACTTGATGGCACGATACGATCCGGACGGTGGCACAGGGACCTTCTTGCGAAACTCGTCCAACTTGTCAGCCAACGATCCGAACAGATCTGTCGCGCGTGCATCATCAGCGAGGAAACGCGCGAACCTGTTCAGATTGCTCCTCGTCGATGCCACGCGCTGCGGGGACTCCTCGCTCAAGTGGTCGAGATACATTATGATCAATTCGGCCAGGCTCCGGTCGGGAAGCCGGAACGCCGAGGGTGTTGATGGCGTGTCGTGGGCTACAGCTAAGCGTACGCCGGAAACTCCTGCGGCATGATGTAGCCCGGTTTCCTCGCCGGGGGGCCGAACGGAACCCAGGGCGCCTGGCGACCTGGCGACGGCGGCCAGGGGGGCTTCGAGAGGGTGATGATGGTTAAGCAGCATGGATGTCCTCCATGTGGTCTCGGCAAGTATCTACGCAACGACCCGGCAAGTTCCCGAGGTCGGTCCGGTGTCGGTACGAAGCTTTCTCGATCAGTCCTAGCTTATTGTTGGGGTTCTCGGGCTCGGCGACTCACATGCCATTCGCCGTGCGCGATTGGATGGCGGTTGAGGGACTCCCGGTCGGCGAGTGCTCTACCTCGTCCGGGGCGACAGGCCTTGGCTGACCATCGCCACGGAACGACGGAACTGAGGGTGGCAGCCTTCTACTCGGCCTCGCTGGCGGAATCCCTCCGACGCCACAGCACCAGGTGCACCCGCATCGCGATCTGAGCGATGATGTTCTTGTCGGAGTTGGCAAAGTGTTCGCGCCCGCACACCTCGGTAAGTCCTTCGATCAGCGCCCGTCCGCGTGGCCCATCGAGGTCGTAGCCGTACGCCGCGCTGGTCAGCAGTTCGAGGACTTCGTCAAATGCGCATTCGCGCAGGCCGTCCTCCAGAGGCCACACGGTGGAGCCGTGCTTCCCAGACAAACATTTCTGGGCGAACTCGCCGTCGATTCGCTGCACGGAGGTTGGCGTCACGTGCAGGAGAGCATCCGTCGATTCAAACACTTCGCCCATGAGAGGTTCCCTCGCGACGATGAAATCCGGATGCGGAGAGTCTCCAACCGCCCAGTCCCCATGCCCCGCGATGAGCACATCACAGGTACTCCATCCATCGTGCTCGATGTCATCTGTTGCGTATATCTCGTTGGCGGTCCGAAGGGCATAGAGGATGTCGTCGTCGGTCGGCCCAAGGCGGACTGCCGTTGCCGCCGAGGCATCCTCGCAATCTTCAAGAGGCCGGATCCACACCATGCGCATCACTTCGATGATTTCGACTCGATACGGAGAGGGCTCGATCTTCTTCTTGCCGGGATCAGCGGCCATCGGTGCCTCCATCCACTGCGGGTCGACTGACGCCCACGCCAACCGCAGCGAGGGTTTCAGCGATGCTAAGGGCTTCGCGCCATTGCCACGCGTTGTGATCGATGTCCCCAGGCTCTGAAGGGCGCGCGCCAAGGATCGTGTCGCGCGAACTGAGCAGCCCGGCCTTGCTGGCGTCGTCGATCAGTCGCAACGCGTTGCCTCCAAGTGGTGCGACGCCGCCACGCAGATCGATGTCGCCTGCAACGACGAGGCGCTCATCCACTTCTACGCGTGCGAGGGCGGCGGCGATGGCAACTGCGATGGGCAGCGAGTGCTCGCGGATGTACCGCACTCCGCCCGGCGCGCGTACGGTCACGCCCAGGGACCCGATCGACCGCGCGGGCGCATGGATGCGTGCCATCAAGTCCACGATGATCGCGGCCTCCTGCGGGCTCAGGCCGGGAGCTTTCACAAAGCCGCGCTCGTGCTTGGGCAGTGCCAAGGCGACCTCGATCGTCGTCGGTCCGTCGCAGGAGATGGTCCGAACGCGTGCACTGCTCGATGCCGCCAACGGTGACGGCACCAATCGCGTCGTGACCTCGTCGATCACGACGGAGTACGGCTCCATGCGCGAGACACCGCCGCGATTCTTCGGAACGTACAACGCCCGGCAACTCACACCGTGGCGCATGACGAGCGATGCATCGATCATGTGCTCCAGGGCGCGCGGACCGCTTACCTCGCGCGCCTTCGTCATATGCGCCAACGCCAACGTGGTAACGCCCGCTGCCGACGCGGTCCGCAGATATTCGTAAAGTGACGAGTAGAAGCGCTTGTCCGCAGGGCCGTTGCCGAGCCCATGCAACGAGTCGATAATGATTAGACCGGTTCCCGCGAGCCTCCCATTTCTCGCGAACACCTGCCTGGCGATCAACTGCGGCAGCAGCGCGAGGTCGCCGATGTCGTCGATGATCTCGATCGGTAGCTCGTCGATCGAGAGGCATCCGATCGGCGCGGCAAGTGCGTGCATCCGTGCGAGGAGTGCGCCACGCGATTGCTCCGTCGCGATGACGAGGACGCGCTCACCAGCGAGTGCCGCGCTGATTGCGAGTTGCTGCGCGAGCGTGGATTTGCCCACGCCAGGGTCGCCGCCCATCAGCAGGTTGGTGCCCCGCGGCAGCCTCCCAAGTAGGGTCACAAACCAATGCATGTCGCCGCCAACCGGCAGCAGATCGGAGTCAGTAGCGTGCATCGAGCGAGAGGGCGCGAGCAGATGAGATGCACCGTTGTTCGTCATCCTACCACCTCCTTGGCACCGCAGAGGGAGACCGCGAGCGCCGTCTCCATCGAGGCTACATCCGTCAGCGACAGCAGTTGAAAGTCCGCCGCAGCCACCGCGTCGGTGACTGCGCTTCGAACGCGATCATCGTCCACGAACACGCCTTCCTGCGAGCAGCGCGCAGCGATGCACAGGCGGAGTCGATCGGCCAATCGCTCCCGCAGGACGGACATGATGTCAGGCCACGCGCCGCCCACCATCTGCAGCAACTCGCCGTCCGCCCAAGAGTAGTGCTGGAACTCGATCGCGCCCTCCTCACCAATCCAAAGCGTAGCGCCCTCTGCGGGGATGACTTCGTGAAGAGCTTCGCGTGTGGCGATTAGGTCAGGGTGATCGACCTGGTCGCTCCAGTGGCCGAAGCCCTCCACGACGAACTCGCGAAAGATTGTGCTCCCGTCGCGGCGCGCGGCGCACGGCCACACACGGCGGATAAGCTTGGCGTCGGGCACGAGAACCGTCGGAACGACATCGCCGCTCCAATCCGGCGCCGCAGCGCCAGCGCCAAGGATCGCCCCGAAGGTAACGACCTTCACGCTGACGGGCTTGCGCCTCCCGGGAACGAGGCGGGCGTTGCGGCACAGGTGCCACGGACGGCGTTCGTTCTGCATCCATTCGTACGCGCGGCGCGGATCGTCCTTCCGATGTACGACCGATACCATGCCATCCACATCCACGGCGTACGTGGATGAGGTAGCTGGCTTCCGCCTCCCACGCCGAGCCGCGACGGAAGAGCCAAGCCGCACGAACGGCGCACGAGCCTCTGGCGCGACCGAGAGGTAGTCCGCCAGTCGCGTGAGCTGGCGCACAGTGGTCAGGGTGTCGGCGCCCGCGATGTCAGCGTACTGCGCGGGGAGGTAGCTAAGGCGCTTGGGGCCGCGAGTCTTGGGCGCCGGCTCTTTGGTGTCTTCGGTGACGACCTTGGCAACAGTCATTGGACGACTCCTTTGGTGTGATGCCCTTGCTGGACATCCGCGCACAGGGTGTCCCGTATGCAGGATGGTCGCAAGGGAAATGTGCGCTATAAGGGATTTGCTTGCCGCCATCGTCCGCTTTGCCGGACGCTCGTTCCCGGGTGCTCCTATGGCGAAGCGCAAGACATCGAGCGAGAAGCAGAATCGACCGAGGGTCGTTCTGGACCCGGATCGGCTTCGCCATGCGCTCGCAAATCGACGTCAGCAGCTTGGTTGGTCGTTGCGCGACCTGGCCGAGAAAAGCGGAGTATCTTCCAGTGCTGTCCACGCTCTGGAGCAGGGAAACACCCGGGCGCAGCTCGACAACTTTGTAGCCGTCCTTGCGGCTCTAGAACTCACGCCCGACCAAGTTCTCGTCGTGGACGGATCGGCGCCGCCCCTCGAACGCAGCGAGCTGGAGCGAAAGCTGGAGGAGATTCGGGAAGTGCGCGATCCAGCGGAGGCAATACGCCTCTTGGCCGACTTGCTGGCGCAGAATCGCTAGCCACAGCGAGGACTGTTTCCTCATCGCCACGCTCCTGCGGCTTCCGATCATCTAACCCACGAGCACTCCCGCATCATCTCACCGCCCGCTGACTGTCGTTGCGGCCATCCGAATCCACCAGTCTTCAGGCGCGTAGAGGGCCGCATCGCCGTAGTGCCGTCGTGCTGCCTCCTTGTCACCAAGGACCAGGGCTGCCGCGCCGGGGGCCACTTGGTTGGCGGGGATGGCAATGTTAGCCACGGATGTGCGGATGAGCGTTGAAACGTGCGATGCCTCCGCAGTCATGCCTGACTCGTGCCGGGCGAGGGCGAGGTCGGCCAAGACTCGGGGTTCCACATCGCGGCAAGGACAATTGGTTGCGCGAACCTTCAGCGCGTCGTAGAGCGCCTGCGCGGTTTCGCGAAGGGCTTGCTTGTTCTGGCTGATTCTCGCGATCTGAAGCCTCGGATGGTGCGTCATCCTGATCGCGGTGAGCGTCCATGCGGGCTGGCCAGGAAAGGGACCGACATCGATCTTGGCGCACACCTCCTTCGCCTCCGTTTCCTTGCCCTGAGCGCTCAGTGCCGTGGCCAGTCGAAGCAGCAACTCCTGACGGAGCGACGTTCCGCGAGTGGGCGTGACCTCGACGGATGCGAGCGCCTCTCGGGACAAGCGCTCGGCTTCGGCGAAGTCGCCGGTGAGCAGCGCCAACTCTGATAGCGGTCCGAGGGCGAGCTGACGATTCGTCTGAACCAACTGTGAAAGGAGTGACTTTGAGCGCTTGTAGTCCCCGAGCTTCCGGAAGGACTTCTCTAGACTAACGAGCCCCGAGGTATCCGTGATTCGACGAGCAGTCCCCTCGGCCCTGTGGAGCGCCGGGACGACCTTGTCCAAGAGGCCGATCTCGATCAGAAAGTCGGCCCGCCAGCCAACTTGAGGGACTTCCTGCAGCCGCTGCAGGGCGGTCTCGAACTCAATGAGTGCCTCATCCCGCTTGGCTGTAAGCATCAGCATTCGCCCCCGGTTGAATCGCTGAAACTGGGACCGATCCCCGGACCAGTCGGTTCGGCGCAGCATGTTGTCCATGAGTGCGTAGTCACCAACGTCGACAATGAGCGGAGCGGCAGCACAATGCCATGTCGCCCCCAATCGAGAGACTTCAGCGATCGTTTCCCAAGCCGCCTGGATGTTGGGTGGATCAGCCTGAGCATAGGTGTCGAATGCTGCCCAAAGCGTCGGCTGGTCTGCAGGGTGCAGCTTGGCCAGCTTGCGCGCTCGCTCGATGGCGATCGTCCGGAGCCGTTCGTCGGGCGAGTTGAAGTTGGTTCGGAACCAATCCCCCACGGTCAGCGCATCAGGCGAGTCCTCCGAGATGACCCGCAGGTCGGCGATCAGCGAGCTGTCGGCGATTCCGTTGTCCACCCGCAACGCGAGCACGTGGTCGCCAACTGTGAGCTGCTGTGACAGGTCCAGCGTCTGGCGACCGGAGAGTGTTGGCTTTGCTCCATTTCCCCACGCGCCAAGTTTGAACCCGTCCAACCAGACCTGCAATCCGTCGTCGGCTTCTACACTCAGAATGAAGGTTTCTCCCGGTCCCGGAGGCGCACTGACTCGGATCGGCACGCGGTAGAGGCGTGACTTCCACTCGGGGATCGAGTTCTTCTCCCGAAGCTGACCGGATCGCCAACGGCTGTCGTCACAGTCAGGTGCCATCCACTCGATTCCATCGGCGCCTCGCTGGCTCTCCGTCAGCCCGACAGGGCTGAGCGTCCGGACAGACCCGAGCTGACACTGCGCAGATTGGGCGCCCGCGTCCTGCCCCGAAGCGCTTGTCGCCAGTCAACAAGCCAAGAGCTAGAGTATCGCGAACAGCAGGCGCTCAATCGGGCTGAACTTATTGCGGCCTCGTACTCGCGGTGAAGAGCGCGACTGCACAGCTTCGGGGACGTGCGATGCATGTTTCGTGACGGCTTCCGCTTGCGACGAGTTGCTCAGCCGGACGAGGGAAGCCGCCGCCCGGCGATGTTGTTGTGCGGGACGATCCGCGACTCGGATCAAAGGCTTAAGGTCAATCAGCCCATTTTGGTCTATCAGGCTGTATTCGGGTAAGCTCCGCCAGCCCAAGGAACGGCCAAGACACACGCCAAGAACGCGGCCACTCTGGACATAGGATGCTGTTGGAGTCACTGATCGCCGCCCGCCTACGGCGCGACCTCAAGCAAACCGAACTCGCGGATCGCCTCGGTGTGGCCCAGACCTACGTTTCCGAGTACGAGGTCGATGAACGCCGACTGGACATCATTAAGCTGATCCTAGTCTGTGACGAACTGGGGATTGATCCGGCAAAGCTCGCGAAGGCAGTCGCAGCCGGAGTGCGGGAGAATCCGCCACTTGTCCTTTCTGAGAAAAGGCGACAATCTCAGGATGGGGAGGGAAGCGGGGAGAGACGAGGCCCGAGGCGGAAGAACGCGTGATCGGAGCGGCACACCGCCAACTCGCCGCGAGGGACCACACCTTGGGAACTGTGTGCTTGGCCGCCGATGTCGCACATGCGCACACCGTTGCGGACGCTGGTGATCGGAGCAACGGTCGAGCCTTCGTTACCGGTGAGTTTGACCTATGCTAAGTCTAGTTAGGAGGCAGGCGAAATGTGTAAGACTCCTTGCGCCCATCACAAGGTGGCTTACACCACTCGGGGATGGATTCACTCTTCGCATGGATCGGTAAGACCGACCTGAACTGCGCCACTGCCGACGATCCCAAGAACTTGGGGCCGATTGGTCAGGCTGTTCGATGGCGGGCGTTTGACCGCGTCCACCTCTTATCGGACTACCCGGCGAGCGAAATCAAACACTATGCCCCGTGGCTGAAAAAGCACTCGGACGCTAAGGTCCATATCCACCCCCAGACTCTGACCTCGCCTACTGCCTACGACGAGATACTGGAGGCAGTAACTGCGCTGCTGAGAGCGGTGCTCGGGGGAGAGGGTCGGCACCCGAACCTATTCTTCCACCTGTCGTCCGGTACGCCAGCGATGTCGTCCATCTGGCTCTTGCTTGGGAAGACGGCATTTCCGGCAACTCTGATCGAATCGTCTGTTCAACGTGGAGTTAGGGAGGTAGCTCTTCCGTTCGAACTCGCTTACGAGCCCACGGCGACTCGGCTGCAGCAGGCGGACCTCGAACTCGTCGCACTCAATCTGGGGCTGCCGCCCGCAGCCCCAGAATTTGACGCAATCCTGCACTCTAGCGATGTCATGAGGCGTGTGGTTCTGAAGGCGCGCCGCGTAGCACCCAGAGCACTCCCCGTCCTCCTCCTCGGCGAATCCGGCACGGGGAAGGAACTCTTCGCGCGCGCCATCCATCAGGCCTCTCCACGAGAGACAGGCAAGTTCGTCGCAGTGAACTGCGGAGCGATCCCACAAGAGTTGATCGACTCTGAGCTGTTCGGTCACGAGAAGGGCGCGTTCACCGGCGCTACACAGGCCCGCACCGGCCATGTCGAGGAAGCCAATGGCGGCACGCTGTTCCTGGACGAGATTGGGGAGCTTCCACTCCACGCTCAGGTGCGCCTCCTACGGGTGCTCCAGGAGCGGGAGGTCACCAAGGTCGGGAGCAGTAAGGCGAAGAAGGTCAACTTTCGCCTGATCGCCGCCACCCACCGAGACTTGGGCTCGGACGTGGTTGGCGGCAGGTTTCGCGAGGACCTGTTCCACCGCGTCGCTGTCGCCGTGATCAAGATCCCGGCACTTCGAGATCGGGGCCGCGACTTGTCCCAGTTGATCGACCATTATCTAGGGCTGATCCATCACGAGTCGAAGGGGCAGCCTGGCCACGTCGACAAGAAGCTTTCCGTCGGCGCAAGAAACCTTCTGCTTCGGCACGCCTACCCCGGTAACGTCCGCGAACTAATGAACATCCTCCAGCGGGCGATCGTCTGGTCCCTTGGCCCCACGATCACCCCGGAGGACATCCGAGAGGCGACCCTTACTTGGCTGCCCAAATCCGACGAAGGCGTACTCGGGCGAGAGCTTGGGGAAGGCCTGAATCTAAAGGATTTGCTCGATACCGTGGCGCGCCACTATCTCGAACGGGCCATTAAGGAATCGGGGGGAAACAAGTCGAAGGCTGCCGAGCTTGTTGGCCTCCCGAGCTACCAGACACTGACCAACTGGCTGAAGCGGTATGGGGTGGAGGAATGACAGGCATGATTCTCGACTTGCAGCAGGCACGATAGGATGAGCTCGATGCCCTCGCAGAACTTCGAATTTCTGAGAACTCTCCGTCCCGAGCTTGCCGATCTGGCTGGCTACGCCGAGAGTTACGCGCACCCCGATCCAGCCAGTGCAATGGTGAAGCTCCGTCTCTTCGCAGAGCGCCTCACCCTGATCGTGTACGATCTGATGGGGCTCCCCGCCCGCATCGACGACAACTTCCTCGACATGCTTCGCGAGCCCGCTTTCGAGGGCAACGTCCCCAAGCCGGTCCTCGACCTGCTGCACCTGATCCGTCGTTCCGGCAATCGCGGCGCTCACGGTAAACCGGTGACCACCTCCGACGCCCTGAACCTCCTTCAGGAAACGAGGAAGCTGGCCGAGTGGCTCCACTTGTCCTACGACAAGGGTCAACGGACGGCGATTAGTCCCTATCGTCCCCCGGCGGCCACCGCCTTTGCACGACTCGATGCCAAGAAGCAGGCGCGTGAGCGCGAGAAGCTCCAGCGTCTCCTAGAGGCCAAGGAAGCCGACACCCTACGCATGCTCGACGAGCTGAAGCGTGCGCGCGCTGAAGCCGACGTTGCCGCGAAGTCGGAAGCGGAGCTTCGGGCCATTCAGCATCAGGGCGTCGCCCACCTTGACGAACTGAAGTTCAATGAGGCGACGACGCGGAAACAGCTCATTGATCGCCTCCTGATCGATGCTGGGTGGGACGTGGGGCTTGATGGCGCGAAGTCCGAAGAGGTTTGCCAAGAGGTCGACGTCGATGGGCAGCCAACGACGACGGGAAAAGGCAAGTGCGACTACGTCCTCTACGCGGAGAACGACAGACCACTCGCCGTGGTCGAAGCGAAGAAGACCGCCGAGGATCCTGCCAAGGGACGGCAGCAGGCAAAACTCTACGCGGATGCGTTGGAGAAGGCGCACGGTGGGTTCCGTCCCGTCATCTTCTACACCAACGGCTACGAGATCTGGCTATGGAACGATGCGGCGGGCGATACTCCCCGCCGACTCTTCGGATTCTACACGCCGGACAGCCTCAAGAGCCTCATCGCTCGCCGCCACGCCAAGCCCCTCGACCAAGTCTCCCACGACCCACAGATCATCGATAGGCTCTACCAGATCGAGGCCATAAAGCGCGTCACCGACGACCTCACGGCACGCAAACGCCGTGGCTTGATCGTCATGGCAACGGGAACTGGCAAGACTCGCGTAGCCGTGGCTCTGTGTGACCTCCTGAATCGCGCACGGTACGCGGTTAGGATCCTGTTTCTATGCGACCGACTTGAGCTACGGAAGCAGGCATACAATGCGTTCAAGCAGTTCCTACCGGGCGAACCGCGAACCTACGTCACGGCGAGGACTTCTGAAGATCGGAACTCCCGCATCTACCTCGCGACGTACCCAGCGATGCTCAAGGCTTACGAGACCTTCGACCCCGGCTTCTTCGATTTGATCATCGCCGACGAGAGCCATCGCAGCATCTACAACCGCTACCGGAACATTATCACCTATTTCGATGCGATCAAGATCGGGCTGACGGCGACGCCGGTCCAGATGGTGCACCGCAACACCTACCAACTCTTCGAGCGCCCTGCCCTCGATCCGACGTTCTCCTACAGCTTGGAGAAGGCGATCGAGGAGGGAAACCTCGTCCCCTTCGTTCCCAAGATCCACACGACCGGTCTGCTGCGATCCGGCATCCGCTGGGCTCAGCTCACGCCCGAGCAGCAGGATATCTTGCTCGACCAGGATGATCAGGCGCAGCTCTACAACTTCGCCCCGGGGGATCTCGACCGAGCCGTATTCAACAAGGACACCAATCGTCAGATCATCCGCAACCTGATGGAGAACGGAATCCGTGACGCGTCTGGATCGCGACCTGGCAAGACGATCATCTTCGCGCGCAATCATCAGCACGCCATCTTGCTGGAGAGCCTCTTCCACGAGTTGTATCCCCAGTATGGCGGCACGTTCTGTCGGGTGATCGACAACTACGATCCCCGAGCCGAGACCCTGATCGACGAGTTCAAGGATCCGACCAAGAACCTCACCATCGCGATCTCGGTCGACATGCTCGACACCGGCATCGACGTGCCGGAGGTCGTGAACCTCGTCTTCGCGAAACCCGTCTTCTCGGTCGTAAAGTTCTGGCAGATGATCGGGCGCGGCACCCGACTCTGCAAAGACCTCTTCGGGCCCGGGAATCACAAGAAGGACTTCCTCATTTTCGATCACTGGGGGAACTTCGAGCGCTTCGACGTCACCATCTACCAGGATCGTCCCGACGTCCGCCCGAAGGCGGTGTTGGAGCAGCTCTTCGAGGAACGCATCGACCTGGCCGAGATGGCCCTCCAGAAGTTCGACAAGACCTTCTTCGCCATCGCCATCGATCTGATCCAGAAGGACATTCAGGACCTCCCCGAGAACTCCGTACCCGTGCGCGAACGCTGGCGCCACGTGCTCGTGACAAAGAATCCCGAAGTCTTGTGCCAGTTCGATCCGCAGACTCAGGGAGTCCTCCGCAGCGAGATCGCCCGTCTCATGCAGTGGCGAGACATCGCTGGCGATGCCGACGCGTATCGCTTCGACCTGCTCGTCGCCCGCATGCAACTCGAATTGATGCGCCAGAGCGCCAGCTTCGCCAACCTGCGCGACGAACTAATCGACCAAGTCCTTCAGCTTCCCCGCAACCTCACCCAGGTGAAGGCCAAGGCCCAGTGGATCCAAGCGATCGAGACCCCCGACGCGCCGTTCTGGTCCACGGCGACGTGCATCGATCTTGAGGACCTCCGCATCCAGCTTCGCGGCATCATGCGCTACCGCCAGCGCCCGATTGGTCCATCCGGCCTACCGCCCAAGATCATCGACGTGCCGGAGTGCGTCTCCGAGACCCAGTTCGAGTACTACACGCTCAAGACGATGTCGTCGCTGGATCAGGCCGCCTATCGCCAGCGAGTCGAGCGCATCCTGCGCGACTTGGAAAAGACCAGCCCCACTCTGAAGCGCATCAAACGCCGCGAGCCCGTCACCCAGGACGATCTCGACGCCCTCCAGAAACTCGTCCTCGTACAGGATGCCAACGTCCACCTCGCCTTGCTCCAGGAGTTCTACGGCAATCTCACGACTCCGCTCGACTTCCTCATCCGCCGCATCATCGGCCTAGACGCGGAGGCCGTGGAACGCGAATTCGTCGCCTTCGTAACGCGCTACCCCATGCTCACCGCCCGTCAGGTGCAGTTCCTCGACCTCCTGAAGAACCACATCCGCCGCTTCGGCGCCATCGAACTGAAGGAACTCTACGAAGCCCCGTTCACCTCCCTCCACTCCGACGGTCTGGACGGCATCTTTACCGAAGCCCAGCAGGTCGACTACCTGCTGAGCGTGATCCAAAAATTCCAACCCCTGAACCCCGAGGTCCGGCCTTACCAATGATCACTGGTGCCATGAAAACGAAAATTGACAGCCTGTGGACGTCCTTCTGGGCGGGAGGGATAGCCAACCCCCTCAGCGTCATCGAGCAGCTCAGCTATATGATCTTCCTGCGCCTGCTTGACATGCGCGAAAGCCTCACCGAGAAGAAGATCCAGCGCCTCGGCGATGCCGAGCTGCGCGGCAAGCTCCTCTTCCGTCCCGACGAGCAGCACCTCCGCTGGCATCGCTTCAAGGAACTTGGCGGCCAAGACATGCTCGATCTCTTCCGGGGATGGCCCGCCGATCCCGAGAAGGGCAGGGTGGCCGAGCAAGGCGTTTTTGGTCACATGCATCTCGTCTGCCTGAAGATGTCCATCGGCGAGTTTTTCAAGGACGCTCAGTTCCTCATCTCCAAGCCGGACCTACTTGTCCGCGCCGTCAACATGATCAGCGAACTCGACCTGACCAGCGACGACTGGAAGGGCGACATTTACGAGCACGTCCTCGCCAAGTTGACCACGGCGGGCATCAACGGCCAGTTCCGCACTCCCCGGCACATCATCGACCTGATGGTCGAGATGGTGGCGCCGCAGCCCGGTGACAAGATCGCAGATCCTGCCTGCGGCACGGCGGGCTTCCTCGTGCGCACCATCGCATACATCATGCGCCAGCACACCTCCGACAAGGGGCGCATCGAACAGGTCGACCCCGAGACTGGTCGCACGGACGTCTCCTACACCGGGGACCTCCTCACCGCTGACCAGCGCCGCCAGATTGCGGAACACATCCACGGCTTCGACTTCGACGCCACAATGCTCCGCGTCTCGGCGATGAACCTGCTACTCCACGGTATCGACGAGCCTAATATCCACTATCAGGACACTCTTGCGACCAGCTTCGACGATCGACACCCGGCGCTCGTCAAGGACGCCTTCGATGTCATCCTTGCAAACCCGCCGTTCAAGGGGAGCCTCGACGAGCACGGGCTCCTGCCGAGCCTCAAGCGCGAAGTGAAGACCACCAAGACGGAACTGCTCTTCCTCGTCCTCATGCTCCAGATGCTTCGCCTCGGCGGGCGCTGCGCCGTCGTTGTTCCCAACGGTGTCCAGTTCGGCGGCTCCACCGCCCATTTGGAAGTGCGCAAGCTGCTGGTGAACAAGAACCAGCTCGAAGCCGTCGTCAACATTCCCAGTGGCGTGTTCAAGCCCTACGCGGGCGTTGCCACCGCCATCCTGGTCTTCACCAAGGGTGGCAAGACCGAGGACGTCTTCTTCTACGACGTCGAGGCCGACGGCCTGTCGCTCGATGACAAGCGCCAGGAAGTGAAGGAGAACGACATCCCCGAAGTCGCCCAGCGCTGGGCCCAGTGGCGCGACCGAAAGAACAACAAGGCCTTCGCCGACCGGAAATCCAAGTGCTTCGCGGTGCCGCTGGCCGAGATCATCAAGGAAGGCTACGACCTCTCCATCAACCGCTATCGCGAGACGAGCCACGTCGCCGCCAAGTACGATAAGCCCAAGGTCATCCTTGGACGGCTCCGCACACTGCAGGAAGAGATCGCAGCAGACATCGAGGAACTGGTGGGGATGCTGAAGTGAAGTCCCCAATTCCACTCAGACCGCTTGGTGAACTCATTACGATAAAAGGTGGTGGCACGCCTTCCCGACAGAACCCATCATATTGGGGCGGCGACATCCCTTGGGCGACTGTAAAGGATCTTCAGGGCCCCGAGCTGCAGGATGTCCAAGAGTCGATCACTGAGGAAGGGCTCAAGAACAGTGCCAGCCAAGTGATCGAGGCGGGTCATGTGATAACGGCCACGCGAATGGCCCTCGGCAGAGCTGCCATCGCTACCAAAGACGTCGCGATCAATCAGGATCTAAAGGCTCTGCTGGCAGGCCCTGAGCTATACCCACGCTACTTGCTGCACTTCATCATCAGCAAGGGCGCGGATCTTGAGCGCATGGGGAAGGGCGCTACTGTAAAGGGTATCCTAATCGAGGACCTGAAGAACCTTCGGATCCCACATACGCCCCTCGACGAGCAGCGGCGGATCGCAGCGATCCTGGACAAGGCGGACGCGCTGCGGCGCAAGGCCCAGCGGGCTCTCGACCTCACCGACGACCTCATCCGCTCCACCTTCCTCGACATGTTCGGCGACCCCGTCACCAATCCGAAGGGTTGGGCGATGGTGAGGTTGGGAGACATGATCATGGACATCTCGGCAGGGAAGAGCGTGGGCGGCGAACAGCGCCAACGCGCGAACGGCGAGTGGGCAGTTCTGAAGATAAGCGCGGTGACGAGTGGCCGATTCCTGCCGCATGAGCACAAGGTCGTAAGCGATCCGCCAGCCGAGGAGACCCTGGTCAGACCCAAGAAGGGAGACCTTATTTTCAGCCGAGCCAACACCCGGGAGCTTGTAGCTGCCATGGCGATCGTCGAGGAGGACACGGAGGGCCTTTTCCTGCCCGACAAGCTCTGGACCATCGAAACGAATCCCAAGCGACTCAAGAAGGAGTACTTGAAGTTCCTGATGGCAGACCCGCCCTTCCGAAGCAAGTTCGCGATACTGGCAACGGGTACCAGCGGTTCGATGCTGAACGTATCGCAGAAGAAACTCATCGGGTACGAGATCCCCACACCGTCTCCCAGGCTCCAGGAGGTGTTCGCCGATTTCGTGTGGAGCGTTTTCAAGACTCGACGCCGTCTCGCGGCTCAGTGGAGTGAGACGGAGTCGACGTTTGGATCATCCCTCCAGCGTGCGTTCACCGGAGGGCTCTAATGCGCGGAGCAACCTACATCAAGGACACCGGCTTCGCGATCTCTCAACTGATGGCGGCCCTTCGGGGCGAGGAAGGACTGCTGAATCGCAGCAAGTCAGAAGAGACGACCCACTTGGAGGATGCATACACGGCAGAGCGTGAGAGGAATCGGAGTGAACACGAAGCACTCCGTGCGGAATCAGGTGATGTGTTCTGGCTCGCCGAGGCGTACTTCCACGCCGAGCGCCTGGCCGCTGAGATCAAGGTCTCTGAAGCCAAGCACAGTCAGAATCAGGCAGAGGCAAGGCAGAGGCTGATCGACCGCTACCTATCGCATGCAACGATCGCCGGAGCGATCTTGCAGATCGCGAAGCAAGGAATCTCGACCGTTCACGGAGGACTTCCGAGTCCGACAAGAGGGCGGCAGATCGGGAGCCAGCCGATCGAGAACGTCATATGGCAGGGACGGAACCAGGCAATGCACTACGAGGAGGGTATCTTTAGCCCCCAGACGACGCGCTGCTTTGCTACACTTGCAACCGAGTTTGGTCCACGACTGACGCTCAGCCAGCAGAATCTAGCTTTGGAAGTGATAGGCGTCTTGGGCTGGCGATCACAGAAAGACTACGAGTCCGACATGAACCAGTTACTTCAGTGAAGCCGGAGCGATGTCGAACGGAGATGGGCGAGAGAGCCTTCACGCTCGACGCTGACCGGACCACCTCGTGTCGCTCTATCGGGCTGGGAAGGCAATAACCAGCGTCGCAGGCGACGGACAGCAAGATATGTTGTTCCTAGACAAGAAACCTTGTTACTCTTGCACGAGAGGTGGCGAGACTTACTCACGCAGTTTTTCCTAAGTCTTGTCGTTTCAGTGTTCTTGTGCGCGAGTGCGGCGAACGGGGGTGTTGGAATGGATCGTGATCTCTCAAGTCCACATACGTCCTTGACGCATGCTGTTCGCGTGAATAGGGCGGGGGCATCACGGGTAAAGCCATTGGTGCGAGGTCGCCAGTCGAAGGCATAGAGGCGACTAGCAGGAGCAGCGGTACCCCCAAGCAACGAGCACCAAGGAGATCGTCCCATGGCAGGCAACAAGCAAACCGCCAGCAAAGCTGCATCGAACGCGGGCAAGACGCTTGGCAACGCGGCGGCGAGCAAGGCCGCGAAGTCGGCGGCGGCCAGTGCCCTGACGCGGAAGGGTTCGCCCAAGGAAACCACCGGAGACCGGAGCGAATGCCGCCAGCAAGGCAGGCAAGACCCTGAGTAATCCGAATGCAACGAAGGCAGCGAAGAGCGCAGCGGCGTCGGCCTTATCGCAGACGCCCGCCAAGAAGAAGCAGTAGGAAGGACGGCCCCAAGGGAGGGATCGCCGCATGAAAGCCCACATCTACGAAATCAGCCGTCTGTACCAGCAGCCCGCCGCGCGCTGGGAGGAGATGCTGGCCAAGCTGGAAGAAGAGCGCGACTTCCGCTTCTTCGGCTACAAGGCGCTGCGTGAAGCGATTATCCTCGAATTGAGGAAGCCCGGCACCGGTCGCCCGCCCCTTGACAAAAGCTTCGTGGCGCCGCCGGTTAACAAGCAGGAGGCGTCGACGCGAAAGCGAAGCAACGCGGCACTGGAGGTGTTCTCGCGCATGATCGCTCCCAAGCTGAACGGCCTGCGCCAGAACTTCATGTCAGGCTGGCAGCCCGCGTGCCGCTGGGAAGGGCACGCCCTGAGCGGCGGGTTCCACTTCAGCGCAGAGCCGATCAAGGGCGAGGAGGTCTTCCTCTACGTCTCCGCCTCCGCGCATGACGACGAGAAGACCAGCGACGTGCTGCAGCGGAAGGCGACGATCGAGCTGCTCAGCATCATCGCCGAAACTCGCTTCACTGCCGAGCCCAGCCGCGTCTGGTTCGTGGACCCGAACACCGGCACGATCCACAAGCCCAGCAAGGCCACGACACGGGTCCGCAAGGACCTGAAGCGCAGGTTGGAGCATCTCGCGAAACTGAGGGAGGCAGCGTGATGGACGATCAGGCCCTCGAGGCGACCGACGTCACCTGCGATGGTGCCCAGCCGTACCGCGTCCTCTGTCTCGATGGCGGAGGCATGCGAGGGCTCTACACAGCGGTCCTTCTCCGGCGGCTGGTCGTGATGTTCCATCGCGGCGACGATGGAGGGCCACTGGACCTCGACATCGGGCGGGGATTCGACCTGATCTGCGGGACAAGCACTGGGTCGATCCTCGCAACCGCCCTGACGTGCGGCACCTCATTGGACGAGATCATCGACCTCTACAGGAACAAGGGACCACTGATCTTCCGTAGCCCCATGCCGCAGGGACTCAAGTGGCTCGGCTGGCTGTGGCGGCATCGCGCACGCCCTTGTGCGGATGCGGCTGAACTGCGCTCAGCCCTCGAAGCGCATTTCCGGCGCACGACGCTGGAAGAGGTCTTTCGCGAGCGCGGGATCGCACTCTGCATCCAAGCCATCGACGCATGCTCGGGGAAGCCGAAGGTGTTCAAGACCCCGCACTTTCCGAAGAAGCAGGACGACAACGATGTAACGCTCGTCGATGCGGTGCTCGCGTCTAGCGCAGCACCCATCTTCTTCCCCGTTCATGTGTTTCAGCGTCGCGTCGCCGTCCTTCCGTCCGAGTTCATAGACGGGGGCCTTTGGGCCAACAATCCTGTCCTCGTCGGACTGATCGAAGCACTGGCTCACGCGGGCTCCAATCGCCCCATCCACATCATATCCATCGGAACCGGGTTGCCCCCGAAACAGGGCGTCGGCGGACGCGAGAATCCGCATCGTGGCATCGTGGACTGGGTGCGCGGGCTGAGCGTCCTAGACGTATCGATGAGGGCGCAGGCTCATGCGTTTGCCTACATGGCCGATCAGCTCGCGCAGTCGCTTCGGTGCGGAAGCAGGGACATCCGAATCTATCGGCTCCATCAGCAGCCGCCGCCGCCGGAGCTTGCCAGGCACTTGACGCTCGACGACGCCTCGGAGGCAGGCATGGCGGCGCTGATGCAACTCGGTGAAGAGGATGCCAAGCACAACCATCACATGAGCAACGCGATCGCAGAACCTGCTGCTCTATTACACGACACGTTCGCCACCCTCTCCAAGTTTCCCCGGAGGAAACACAATGATTGACTGCTCGAAGGAGTTGAGGAAGTACCACGACAATGCGGTTACTCTCCCGAAGTCCGACCGCGACGAAATGCGCCAGCGGAGGGAGTCGAACCGGGATAGACTGCATCGCGGCCTCGAAAAGAACAAGAAGCCCCCGGTGCGGGAACACGTGGCTCAGGGATCCTACGCCATGAAGACGATGGTGCAGCATCCTGACAACGACTACGACATCGACGACGGCTCGCTCTTCTGGAAGGAGGACCTCAAGGGACCCAAAGGCGGGGACATGACTCCAGGCGATGCGAAGCGGATGGTTGCCGATGCGCTAAACGACGGTGCCTTTGTCCAGGAGCCCGAGGTCCGTACGAACTGCGTTCGGGTGGTCTACAAGGCGGGCTATCATGTGGATATACCAGTGTACCGGCAGCTCAAGGGTGAGCAGGGGACGGTGTTCGAGCTTGCCAGCACGGAATGGAAGCATTCGAACCCTCGTGGTGTTACAGAGTGGTTCGAGTCTCGGGTAGCAGCGCGCAAGCTGGTCGCCGATGGCGATGATCAGCTCCGACGTGTCGTCAGGTATCTGAAGGCGTTCGCCCGCAGTCGTGCGAGCTGGAACATGCCCAGCGGATTCATCCTGACGGTGCTTGCTGACGAACGCCTGTCCTCAATCGATCAGCGAGAGGACGAGCTGCTGCGGCACACGATGCGGGAGGTCCACCAGCGGCTGCGGTTCAATCTCGTCGTCGCCCACCCGGTCTTGCACGGCGAGAACCTCACGAAGACCAGCGACGATGCCGACATGCGTGTGCTCAGGGACAAGTTGGAGTGGGCACTGGATGAACTCAAAGCACTCGATGACGAGAAGAACTGCACCAAGAACAAGGCGCTGAGGGTCTGGGGAACGATCTTCAACACAGACTTTTTCGACCAGTTCTACGACGACGATGGCGGCGGGAAGAAAGGGGTCGGCCCGTTCGTGATCGGTGGCACCACCAATCCGCCGCCGGTGGACAAACGTGGAGAGGGGCGGTATGCCTAGTGCTCCCCTGACGCGATTGCGGAGCAAGGCGATCGAATCCCTCGCAGTCTATCTTGCCCGCGAGTGGGGAGCGACCGTCGCCAGCGAGGGCGAGAAACTCAAGCTCCGCTATGGCTCTCTCGATCCCCGTTCTCGGCAATTGGTTCACAATCCAGAGGCGCGGAACCTCGTTGCCTGCTGGGAATTGACGTTGGCGATTCCACATGGTCGAGCGGAACGCGTCTGGCTGTGCGTAGATGATCGCTATCCGTTCTCTCCTCCGTCAGTCTTCGTAGATCCGGGGGCGTTCTTCCTGCGCATCCCTCACGTCGAGAGTTCGGGTAGACTCTGCGTGCTCGCCGAGACAGATGCGTTTAGCGCTGCCGACTGGTGCGGTGTGGCGAACTATGTACTTTGGCAGGCAGCACAACTGCTCGGACGGGAAGTCGGGGAGTCCGTCCTCGCGGAGTTCGGCGATGAGTTTGAGAGCTACTGGAACTACTTCTGCTCTGAGGGAAGACGTACCGCCGTATCGATTCTACCTCACGGCTTCGCCTCAGACTCCTGCCCAGTACTCGCGCACGGAACGGCACTGGTGTTCGGAGCGAGTGAACGACAGTTGCAGGAGTGGGAATCTCGTCGATGGCCGGGAGAGCTACGGGGGGCGATCGAAGTCGCTGCCGTGATTGAACCTCCACGCCCGTTCATTCCCAGCGCATACCCAAGCACGCTCGGTGAAGTTCGCGACTTGGTCAATCCAGAGTCCACGCGATCATTCGTGCAGATCGTCGAGCAACAGGCCCGGCATCTCCGAACCGTCCACGTCCTTCTGCGCGTCCGTGGTGAGGCAGGTGAAGCAATGGGAGTCTGTAGCTACTTCCCGCCGAGAAAGCTGGACGGCTTTCGAATCGGACATCCCGGAGTCGGGCGTTCGGTCGCCAGCGCCATTTACTGGCGTGGCCGAATGGAACTGCGCGGTGTCCAACGCGCAGATGCCGCGAGCATTGAGGCTCGTACCGGCCAAGCCACCGCGCCTATCTCCGACAGGCCTGTCGCCATCATCGGATGCGGGGCGTTGGGCGGCGACATCGCAATGCTATTGGCGCGCGCTGGAGTGCGTCGCCTGAAACTCATCGACCCGGACACCTTCACTTGGGAGAATCTGGGGCGTCATCTTCTTGGGGCAGATTCTGTCGGGTCGAACAAGGCTACGGCTCTCCAGCGCCACCTAGGGAGGGCACTGCCGCACATCGAGGTGGAGGCCATACCGTCATGCTGGGAGGACGCTTCCAATCGGCTGATGGATTGCCAGCTTGTGATCTCCCTCGCGGCATCCTGGAGATGCGAGGGGGCGCTGACAGCGTTCAACAGGAGGAGGTCATTCCCTGCGATCTTCGGTTGGGCCGAACCACACGGCCTCGGGGGTCACTCCGTCGCGGTCGTCGAACGAGGCGGGTGCTTGCGCTGCGGCATGGACGACAGCGGGCACTTCTCTGGTGCAGTCGCGAGCCTTCCAGACGGCGGTGAACTGCACCGTGTTCCGAGGTGCGGAGGCGGCTTCATCCCGCACAGTCTGGTAGACACTCTACCGGTGAAACACCTAATCGTGCAGCAAGCGCTGGAAGTACTCCTCGGGAACCTCGACCGATCCGAGCACCGCGTTCACGTAGGTGGGAAGCACCTCTTCGAATCGACGGGCGCGAGCCTCCTATGGCGGCCACAGGGACTTGCCGACGGCGACGAGGCGCATGGTAGATCTTTCGTGCTGCCATGGCCGAGGAGTGCGGGGTGCCCGATCTGTGCCTGACCAACGAACACTCACATTCACAAGTTCGTCGTTCGCGGACAGCGTGCTGTTGACGTCGGAGGCACTCCACGATCTTGATCGGTACGCGCAGACCGAGGCGAAGAGTAACGAGGCAGGAGGTCAGCTCTTTGCACGGTTCGACTCTGGGGTAGTGGTTATCCGCAGGTGCAGCCCTCCACATCCGGACGACAGGCGGTCGCGATTCGGCTTTTGGCCGAACCGCAAGCGGGAGCAGCGAGAGATTCACGAGTTCTACGCACAAGGACTGCACTACGTCGGGGATTGGCACACCCATCCCGAACCGCATCCGACGCCCTCTGCCTCCGACTTGGACTCGATGGGGAGTGTCTTCATGAAGTCGAAGCATGCGCTTGTCAGTTTCTTGATGATCATTCGGGGAACGGGGGCGTTGCCAGATGGGATATGGGTGAGCGCACATGACTCGCACAAGTACTGCCGATTGAATCTTGCCGCCCCATCAGTTGAGGGTCGTCCTGTGGTCGGCAGCTACAACACAGCCCGCCGGAGACCTCCAACATGATCACCGCCATTGAGATCGAGAACTTCAAGGCAGTCGGGTCCCCCGGCGTGCGTGTCGGGATTCGCCCGATCACGCTCTTGTTCGGTCCGAACAGCGTCGGAAAGAGCACGGTCTTCCAGGCGATGCAGTACGCCGCCGAGCTGCTATCCGGGAAGAACGCAGACGCTGACCACACGGCAGTCGGCGGCGATGCTGTGGACCTCGGAGGCTTCGCCTCCATGGTGCATGGACGGGACCTGACTCGCAAAATCCGACTGGCGTTCGAACTAGATTTGCGGAAGGAGTTCTTCCCGAGTTTCGGAGGGCTCCACCTTTCACCCGGCTACGGGGCACGCCTTGACGAAGCTGTAGCGGCGGCGGCGCGTGAGGCGGGTGACACGACGGAGCGGGGCATCGCGATTCGTTCCCTCGCCGAGACCGCGAAGGTGGAACTTGTCGTTGAGCGAGGTGCCCTAGGGACACCTGCCTACCTGTCAGAGTATGCTGTCACCTGGGGAGGCCAGCTCTTCTGTCGAGTCAGTGGATACCCGCGCGCGGCAACGTCCGATCTGGCAGTGAATACGGAGCATCCGCTACTGACCCGGGTTGCGGATGGGGACGACTTTCGACTTGTCCCATTGGAGATCGTGCAACGTCTGCTCGACGAGCACGGCGCGGGCCCTCCGGCTGAGTTTCGCGAGGATCCGTGGGTCAACTTGGAGATGCTGCGGAGCGGTTCACTCCCCGGATGGGGCGTTAGCCTTGATCCGGTCTTCCTCTATGAGCTGCGCCAGGAGTGGGACCAATATGCCGCGATGTCGCATGATACCGAGGCCCCGCCGCCGCGCGAGGCGAACGAATTGCAGGACGCAATCGCGATCCTCTCCGCAGCGGTCGCGACGCCCGGCCAGTTGCTTCTGAAGTGGTTGTCGGGGCTGCGCTACATCGGGCCGCTGCGTGAAGTTCCGCAGCGCGGATTTCTTCCGGTCCGTTCGCCCAAAACCGATCGGTGGGTCAACGGATTGGCTGCGTGGGACACCCTCCATCTCGGGGACGAGAAACTCGTCGAGGAAGTATCTCAATGGATGTCCTCTGGCAGCAAGCTTGCCGTCGGATACCGCATCCAACGCCGCGAGGTCATCGAACTGGACCTACCGCCGCTGAGGAAGATGATCGCTGAGGATCGTTTACTCGACGGTCTCGAACATCTCGAAGTCGCGATCAGACGCGCCCAGCCACGAACCGCCGTGTCCCTTCTCGAAGAAGCGAGCGGACTCGCGCATGATTCCTTGGATGTGGGAGTGGGCCTCTCCCAAGTAGTTCCTGTGGTGGTAGGGTTGCTCGCCGACGGCGCAACTATCGTCGCGATAGAGCAGCCGGAACTTCACGTTCACCCGAGGATACAAGTAGGGTTGGGCGACCTCCTCATCGAGGCTGCCACAAGGCCGGATAAGCCCGCTTTCGTACTCGTGGAGACGCATAGCGAGCATCTCATGCTCCGCCTTCTGCGGAGAATCGAGGAGAGCACAGAGGGGGAACTTCCGCCCGAAGTTCGCCCCGTGCCCGCTTCGCTCTTGTCCGTGAACTACGTCCAAGCGCGGCCTCAGGGTAGCGGCATTCGCGTCGTCCCCTTGCGCCTCGATGCCAGAGGCGAATTCGTCGACAAGTGGCCCGGCGGCTTTTTCGACGAGCGCGCCGACGAGCTGTTCCGATGATCCACGAGTACGCACTCGATCCCGCTTTGCTCGACAATTGGGAACGCATTCGGTACTACACCGAGAAGTTCGGACACGAGAAGCGCCGCCTTATCTCCAGATTCCCGAAGCGATGGAAGAAGATGGTCTGGGACGGTCTTGGGACTGTCGGCGACATTGAGCGCAAGAGGGTTGAAGTGTATCTCAGACGTATCGATCCCCTCCTTGTCGGGAAGGATCGCGCCTACAACCGCGATCTTCCTTGGCTGGACAATGCTGAGCAGGAACACCGCAGGAAGCCGTTCAGAGCTGTCCTTTCTACTCAGAACCCCAGAGGACACGAATTTGTCGTCCCCAACCACGAGTTCTCTGAGAGCCATCCGCTTCTGTGCTTTCCCGTTCAGGAACGTGTCACGCGGACACCCATAGCATTGGCGGAATTCCTTACTCCTATCCTTGCGGGAGCGAGCAAGGTCCTGCTGATTGACCCATACTTCCATCCCCAGCCTGACACAAACATCCACACGCCGATTTTCCGTGCGAACCGACGGCATCTTCCACTGATCGAGTTCCTTCGGCGCGTTCGGGACGGGTGCCATGTCGAGTATCATGCACTCCGCCAGACGAGTGGCGGATCGCGCGTGCCGATAGGGGACGAGAACGCCCGCGACTTGGATTCATGGGCCGAATCCTGCACAACGGCGTTGCCGCACATACTCCCTCATGGAGCCAAAGTCACGGTCTTCCGCTGGCAGGAATTGCAGGGAGGGAGGCAGTTCCATGCCCGCTACCTCGTCACCGATCAGTGTGCCGTTTCGGTCGATCCCGGCCTGGATGCTGATCGCAACACGGCGAACGAGTTCGTTGAGATCACCTACTTGAATGATGCGAATCGGTTGGAGCTTGAGGCGCGGTTTGCCGACGGGGCCACGGAGTACGTACTCCTCAGCATACACGAGGTAGTTGGCATTGGAGAACCAACCTCCTCCGGCACCGGGAGTCAGACGAGGCTTGCCTAATTGCCACTCCTACTCGATCTATTGGAAGCACCTTCACGTGTTGCGCGACATGTCGTTATCGGAAAAAAAGGCTGACTCTCTTCGCCAGCCGCTTCGACTAAGGAGGTCTCCATTCCAGCCTCGTGCTGTCCGAGCCATACATGCTGGCGGTGACGGGCGGAGGAGTTGTTCCGCCGATGCCTGTGACGCTTACCGGTCTGCAGCGGGACACTTGCCCGATATTGTCGACCGCAGAACAGGGTCTGCAAAACTGGCTTGGCAGAGGGCGATCGATGCCCCCAGAATCATCGACGCCCCGTTGTTCGGTGAGCCGCCTGCATTGGCGTCACTCGGGGTCGGGGCCACAATCCTTCCGGAGTCCTATGCAAGCCTTGGTGTCCGGGGAGTGTTCTTCAGCGGCACTATCGAGCCCCTCCTCGCGCCTACGGTCGCAATGGCGTGGACTGACGGCAGCGTATCAGTTTCACGACTGCAAACGATCCAATCGTGGAGTGACGGAAGGCCATGACGGTCCACGACCTGATCGTGACACACGCGCGCTACCGCCCCTTCAGGCCTGCTCGCTTTCTTGGCCTCCGCCTCGCCACGGCCTTGGTCATCTGTCAAGAGGTGACGCGGACAAGACGCGCGAGCTGTTCACGGGTGACGCATGATTGAAACTCTGCTGCCGTTGCGCCAGTTGCCGCTACTGGAGAGGAGCGGGGCACTGATCAGGCCGTCTCGCTACCTTCACCTCGGCAGTTCTCTCGTTCCCTTGCAGCGTAGATGGCTCGAGCAGCCGAGAAACTGCTCTCCGGCGTTTGCTCCCTTGCTCGCCGTCCTCATCATGATTGGTGCCTCACACCGGAGGCAGCTCGGGGCGCCCGACGGGGGGATGGGTGGCGGCAGAGGTGCAGGAGGAACCTAGCGAGTCGTAGCGACTCCTGCACTCTCGATGCCCGATCTGTCCGCCACTTGAACTAACGCGACGAACGATGCGAGGGCCTCGCCGTCGACGAGACGCAGTGGCTCCCCTACCGCGAACGCGAGTGCGGGGCGAGAGAAGCGACCAGTCGGCACGATTACCGCCGGCGTCGCCGCCCCCGCCGCCGTCATCACTCCGAAATCCTCACGGACGACGCGAACTCTAACATCTCAGGAACGCCGATGCTTGCGCGGCACGAGCATCGTCGCGCCGTGGCTGCGCTCGATGAGGTCGAGGCTGCCATCGGCTCTGCTCTCGCCTCGCTCCTCGACAGTGTAGCCGTCACGACGAAGTGCTGCGCCGACGAGCAGTTCGAAGTCCTGACTTGAGAAGCCGCGGATGGACTGGATGCCAGACCTTGAGGAAAGAAACTGTCGACGGTGACCCTTCTTCTGGACAAGCGCAACCACCCAGAGAGAGCCGACGAGGGCCGGAGTCATGGGCGACAAGCTGCTGACAAGTCCACCCACGGCCCGCGAGACGGGTGAGTCGCCGGCATTTAGTCAGGCACCGATCACCCTGCCACCGACGAAGCCGGCGGCGACGGCGGGCGGACAGACCCACAAAGGCAGGAACAAGAAGATGCTCGGGAGGAGGTCTGGGACATCGTGCTTTCGTCACGCCGTCGTGTCTGCGCTCCCGCCCTGATTCGGGATGTCAGCCCTTCCGCTTCCTCGGCCCCTTTCGCTGCTTGGTCGCTGCCTGCCTCTTCACGGCACGCTTAGCCGGGATGAGGCCCGGGGGGGAAACAGCGACGACCTCGTCTACCCTCTCGATCACGCCGGAGGGGGAGAGACCGATCGCCCGGCAGACCAGAATCAGTTCAATGGCATCCAAGCGCCGTTCCCCGGTCTCGTAGTTTGACACATACGACTGGCGGACCTTGAGCTTCGCGGCCAGTTCCACCTGTGTCAGCCCTGCGGCGATCCTGCCGTCGATCAGGATGTTCAATAGGGTCTTGTGCCCTGGGGTGCCTCTCTTCTGTCGCATGGTTGCCGCTCCGGATGGGGTGGAGCAACATATCCGATAAGGACATTCTATCCAAAGTTTCGATAGTTTGACTTGCCGCCGTGCGTAGTCTCTTCAAGCCTTTGACTCGGTCACGACGACTCAACGCCAGTGGGCTGCGATGCCCGACATCGTCCGGGGAACCCATGCCAGAAGCGGTCGAGAAACGGATCATCAACGGGAGGGACTATACTGTCCTGAGGGACCTTGGCGGCGGTCTCTTCCATGAGTCAGCGCTGATCGAGGGTACGGGAGGCCGCGAGGTGCTGCGGAGGTACCCGGTCGCGCTTGCTGACGAGTTAGAGCGCCAGTGGCAGCGCTGGCGAGAGGCGGGGCTTGGGATGGGCGCGGCTGATCTGGTCGGTTTCACAGAGGTCGGAATGCTGGAGGGGCGACCCTTCGTCCTGCGACGCTGGATCGACACCGAGCCGTTCGACGCCCACGTTCGGCGGGCGAAGTTTAACTGGCGGGCTCCGGGGGAGGCTCTGGAGGTCGGCCAGGCGATCTGCCGCCCGATCGCCGCACTTCATCGGCTTGGACTCCTCCACGGACACGTCACGAACAACAACGTATTCTTCGGCGAGGGCGGCGCGCCGGTTCTGACCGACCCTTGGCTCGCGCGCCCCACCGCGATGGTGCTGCATCATGCTCGGAAGGGCGCGGTGCGTCCCGGCAGCCTCGCACCGGAGCAGCAACACCTGCGAACCAAGGTCGACTCTCGCACTGATGTCTGGGCGCTCGGGCTCCTGCTTTCTCGCTTGTACACACGCAAGCCTGACCTCGTGGTCAACCATCGCATCTTGATGGAGCTGTACGGGGCGAAGCTCCCCATCGGACTGCTCAAGGTACTTTGGCAGGCGATCCAGGAAGATGCGACGAACAGGTTTCCTGACGCGGGGACGCTGGCCACGGCGCTCGCCGAAGTGACGCTCGCGGAGCACCAGCGCACCGTTCACGTGCGGCCCGCGCCCTCGGCGAAAGGTGTCGGCGATGGGATGAACCCGGCATTGAAGAAGGCGGCTATCGTAGTAGTCGTGGTTGGCGCACTTGCTGGTGGGGCGTGGTTGCTTCGCGAGCAGACCATCGAGCCCGCGAAACCTCAGCAGGACTCTGCGTCGGTCGTATCACCGGCACCAACGCCAGCTCCCGCCGCGTTCGACCCGCGACTTCTGCGCCCACGCTTCACCTTCGAGACGAACCTTGGGAAGTTCGAGATCGAGGCCTATGGTGATGCAGCCCCCATCGCCGTGCAAAACTTCGCGAAGCACGTCGAGGCTGGCAGCTTCGACGGCGTTGCTTTCGATCGCGTCGTACCAAACTTCGTGATCCAAGCGGGCCAGTTTACGATGACGGGAGAGCGGAAGTCGAGTTCACTGCCGCCGATCCGCAACGAGTGGCTGAGCGGAGGCGAGGCGGTCGCCGGGACGGTCGGGATGAGCCGCCTGGGGAACGACCCTGACAGCATCACAACGACGTTCTTCATCAACATGGCCGACAACCGCCGTGTCTTTGGAACCCGAAAAGACGCCACCGGCGAGATCATCTTCGGCAAGGTCGTCGCCGGTGCGGATGTCGTGCAGGCGATCGCCCAAAGTAAGACGGTGAACAAGTTCGGCGGCGCATGGCCGGATCCTCCCGTTTACATCACTAGCGCGTACTGGAGTCGAGGCTTCGACGCCACCCAGGTCTTGGATGCGCTCGAAGCGGCTCGGCCACGTACGGCGACGCTACCGAACGGTGTTGTGATCGAGGATGTCGTGGTGGGGCGTGGCCGTGAGTTTGATCCAGCCTGCATGATCGCCGTGCACTGCGTCGGGAAGTCGGAGAACGGCGCAGTCTTCATGTCGTCCCGCGAGATCGGGGAGCCGATGACGCTTGAGCCTGGAAGCTACTCACGTGGCCTAGGGGAAGGACTCGCCGGGATGCGCATAGGCGGACGCCGCTTCATCACGATCCCTCCGGAACTTGGCTTCGCTAGCGCTGAAATCGCGAACATCCCGGCGAACGCGACGCTCATTTTCGACATTCAGTTGATCGCCCAGAGTGATCCTCGGCCTCGGGGCTCGGGGGCATCTTCAACCTCTCCCCCAGACGCGCGCACCGGCGCGAACGCCACCGGCCCCTCTCCATTCGCGCAACCGCCAGAACCGTGGACGATCGAATTTCCTGGTGCCGATGAGATGAAGCTCGTCGGGATCCTGCCTTTCGGAGGAATGCTCGGGCATCCCTCAGAGAGGAACAATCCGCCGCACGAAGTGGGCGTCACGCGGTCCTTCAGCATCGCGGTGACGACGGTGACCGTCGCCCAGTTTTCGGCATTCGTGCGTGCCACGAACTACGTAACGACGGCGGAGACAGCGGGCAGCGACACGGACAAGCAGGTCTGGGCACTGCGCGAAAGCAAGATCGCGCCACAGCCCGGGCTCTCGTGGAGGAACCCTGGCTTTCCGCAGCAGCAGAACCACCCCGTCACCTGTGTCTCTTGGGATGACGCGCAGGCGTTCTGTGTCTGGCTTTCCGAGAGGACCGGAAAGCAGGTGCGCCTGCCAACCGAGTCCGAGTGGGAGTACTCTGCGCGAGCCGGTACCGAGTCGACGTATTGGTGGGGCGACGACCCAGCCGGTGCATCAGGGCGGGCGAACGTCGCGGATCAGGCTTTCAGGGCGGAGTTTCCTGGCTGGATGAACATCGGGGCATGGAACGATAGCTTCGGACGCACAGCTCCAGTGGGCTCGTTCGCTCCGAACGTGTTGGGCCTCCACGACATGGGGGGTAACGTGTGGGAGTGGTGCCAGGATCGATATAGCGACACTTTCCCACCGGCCAAGATCTTCAACTGGGAGGGGCCAGCCGAAGGCAACGTCCGATCCTTTCGTGGCTCCGCCTACAACGAGTATCCCCCGCGCGGCCTTTCCTACCGATACGGGAACGCGCAGACCATCGGCGCGAACATGAGAGGGTTTCGCATCGTCGTGGTGGGCATGTGGCGTACTCTCGACGACGCACCGAACGCCATCCCAGCGACGCAGGTGTCGCGTTCACACGTAGGGAGCTTCCTTGCCATCGAGGGCAGGATCGCAAAGTACACGCCGCCGTCAGGGCCGCAGGCACCCCACGTGTACACTTTGGTTGATCGCTCGCCGGACCCCGTCGAGCTGATCTACTGGGACTACGACGCTGGTCCGTCAGTCCGCGCGAAGTACGGCCAGCCAGCGGTCGGTGATCACGTCGCCGCCGCCGGGTATCTGGTCGACTACAAGGGCCGACTGCAGGTGCGTGTGGAGAGAGTGGAGCAGATCCAGATCGGCTCCGATCGGTAGCCATCAGGATGGTCAGCTCAATTCGCGCCCAGAAGATCCTTCACTCGGAGGGCAAATAGTAGCGAACTTGGGGATGGCCGATGAGGTGGACTCGCTTGGGCGCTGGATGAGCCACTTCTTGGTCGAGCGAATGGACGCAGCCGAGAGGGAGGCCGATGAAACGGCCAAGAAGCTCCTTCAGCAGGAATGCTGCACGATCATAATCGACCTGTGGGAACACCGTGAATCTCTCCCAAGTCGTGCGAGGCCGCTCGGTTCTTTATCGGAGATCCTTGGCGAAATCATCGATCTGCGGGGGAAGAGGTTACCCCACGACAGCGCGACGCTTCGCGATACGAAGACTGGCGGTAACCCGTGGCTCCTGTTCGCACAGGAGGTCGACACGGAAGTCGTGAATTTGGTTGGACTCTCTATTTTTTTGTGCCGCGGCAGAATCTTATCTTCCTACAGAAGCCGAGAATGTAAGAAAGTGTCGTAAGTAATTGTCCGAGCAAGAGATTCGGATTGTCGAAGAACTGCAAAGACTGATCGACGAGACGGGCAAAATGGTTTCAGGTTCGATGGTTCAGTTCACGATGGAGCCTGATCGAGAGCAAAGGAAGGAACAGGTGCTAGCCGCCATACAGGCACGACAAAATGCTATCGTGCAAAGTTGCGAGAAACTTGTGGCCGCGACCGAGAAAGTCAGTACAAAGAGGAGGGGAGGCAGAGGCATGTAGCGCCACCATCACCCAGGACGCCCGGGATGTACAGGCCTCTTCCTCGGAACCCGCCTCGTCCACCGGGGCTTCGCGGCTTTGTTTCCTTTCTGACCATCCTTCAACATCCGTGGCGGAGACTGCCGCACCACGGCGGCGGCGGCCTTCACGAGCTTCGCTGGATCGAGCCACAGCTCGTCGCAGGTGAGGACCACCTCGATGTCGTCGCGTCGGCCCTTGCCAATCTTTTGCTTCGAGGCGTAGGTCAGGTAAATGCTCTCAAGCGAGATAATGAAGTGCGCTTGCTCGTGCCAAGGCGACGGGGCAGAGGACGCGCTTGCATCCTCGCTTCCCCTCCTTTGCCAACAGATCGGCAGCGAGGCCTCATCGACGATAGTGTGAGGTTCAGACGTTGATCGGTACCACCGCCACCCACTCACCGAGCTCGACTCTCGCGGCACCATGCGCCTTGACGCTGTCGAGTAGCACAACCCTCATTTTCAAACCTCTCGCAGTGACCGCGAGCGTAGAGTCGTCGCCGGGGGTGACCTCAACCTTGTTGATCAAGGTGGTCAACGCTGATCGGAGCCGTCCTCTCGCCTGCGCGGAGGTGCTACCCATAGCTTCTTTGACAACGGCACGGACCATTGCGAGATCGCGGGAGACCGTTGAGGCTGAGGCTAGGGCATCCTGCTCACAGGTGCGCTCGCGGTCGACCTCAGCGAGGCGAGCGTGTGCCGCGTTGATCCGCGCGATCACTGAGGCCCTCCCCGCTGCATTGAGATCAGCCAAGGCAGCCGTCCATCCATCGATAGAGGCCGCCAGTTGTGCCGCCTCGCCATCGAGAGCGTCGATGGAACCGCGCAGGTGATCTAGCTGCACTAGCGTCGATGCGGACAACATGGCGTCGCTCAGCTCGTTCATGACAAGGAGCACGACTCCCTTCTCGACCCGCTCAACCGCGATCGACGCTCCGCATCCTCCCGAGCACACGAACGACCGGTAGTACCTCGTTGTACCGTCCGCAAGCGCTCGCTGACTCGCGCGGATGTGGCATGCTTTGCCGCACCCGGAGCAACGCACGCGACCGGGCAGGATATTGGGGACCTCACCGAGCTTGGCCCCACGGTCCCAAAACTGACGCTTCGCGCGGAGCGCTGCGATCCCATTCCACTGCTTTTCGGTAATGACGGCAGGGTAATACCCGGCAACGGGCTCGCCCAGTGGAGCGATGACGCGCTTCCCTCCGACATATGTGGATTGGGAGAACGCAACTTCGCCAAGAACGGTGCGCTCCTTGAGAATCTTCTGAACGTAGGCTTCAGTCCAACATTTTCCACCGAATGGAGAATACTTCGCAGGCTCGGCGTTCAGCGCCCGAGTGATCGTCGCCGAGCCTGACTTCCACGCCATTCGGTAGATCTCGCGGATCACCTGTGCCCGCTCCGGAATGAGAACGTAGGCTCGCGTCTTGTCGTCCCACCGCAGCCACCGTGGGCATTTGTGGCTCGTGCGGCGCCCTTCCGACGCGGCCCTCCGCTTGGATTCCCACGAAGACGCGATCATGGCGGACTTCCGCGATGACTCACGATGCGCTCGCTCAATCTCGCCGATCAACCTCCAGAGCGAGCCGTCCCCGCTGTTCAGTCCGGCCTTCGATACTAGCAACTCTGATTCGCAGACGGCGATAGTCACTCCTGCATTGATGATTCGGAGGACGAGTTCCTGAGCGTCGGTGGGTGCGAGCCGGGAAAGGCGGTCGAGGTTCTCAACGAGCAGGAAGTCGCCCTGCCGAACGTCGCCGCGCTCGACGGACCGAAGGAACCTCGCGAGACCACCGTCGTCTCGCAGGTGCCGGGCGTGGAACCCGGACGCACCTGCGTCGAAGATGAACTGCTGGACAAGCCGTGCGTCGATCCGATTTCGAGTGATCCAAGCGGTGATGCTCGCGTCCTGTCTCGCTCGCGAATCTCCCTCCTCCTGCGGCTTGGAGGAGAAGCGGCCATAGGGCCAGTATCGTGTATCTCGTCTCGGTGTCATGTTCTATGCTCGGTGGGCTGATTCGAACCTTTGACTGAGATGATTCCGTACAAGGAAATGCGCGTCAATTCGATATGATAGCATGCGGTCGTAGGCGCGGGCGGAGAAGCCGAGATTCTTGACCGCGGCTTCGAGGATTTGTTGGGCGCGCGGTTGCAGGTGGCAGAACTCGTTTAGCTCGCGGGCGGACATGTGCGCGTTGGCAAAGATGCCGGGCTTCTCCGCGAATCGCACCGTTTGGCGTGCGCGTGCGGCGATGACGCGTTGGCGCACGGTGGCGCTGTCCTCTCGCGCCTGGCGGTCACGGAGTTCTTCGATCTTTACTGCCGGCACTTCGATCTGGATGTCGATGCGATCGAGGAGCGGGCCGCTGATGCGCGAGAGATACTTCTGCATCTCCGCGCCTGTGTTGAGGCCCTTCGCTTCCGCCGTCGCCCTGTCGAAACCGCTCGGGGTGGGATTCATCGCCGCCACGAGGAGAAACCGCGCCGGGAATTCCACCGACGCCACCGCGCGCGAGATCAGCACCTTGCCGTCCTCGAGCGGTTGACGCAGTACTTCGAGCACGTTGCGCGAAAACTCGGGGAGCTCATCCAGGAAGAGCACGCCATGATGCGCGAGCGAGACTTCCCCCGGGCGCGGATTCGTGCCGCCGCCGACGAGTGCGGGGCTCGACGCGGTATGGTGCGGTGCGCGGAATGGCCTCGAGCCCAGCAGCCCCGCGCGGCCATTCAGCATGCCCGCGATGCTGTGGATCTTGGAGGATTCGATGCGTTCGTCGAACGTCATCGGCGGCATGATGCCGGGCATGCGTCGCGCCAGCATCGTCTTCCCGCTGCCAGGAGGACCGACCATCAGGATGTTGTGCGATCCTGCTGCGGCGATTTCGAGAGCGCGCTTCGCGGTCTCCTGACCCTTCACGTCGAGGAAGTCCTCGAGCGCGTCGCCGCCGTCCTCGTCCGCGTGCAGATTCGCAACGGCGGGCATGATGGCTGCCTCGCCCGAGATGAACTGCGCGGCCTCGCGTAGCGTCGAGATCGGAATGACCGAAATCCCCTCGATGCACGCGGCCTCCCGCGCGTTCGCCTCGGGGAGGAGGATGCCCTCGAGCTTTTGTTCTCGCGCCCCAATCGCAAGCGGCAGTGCCCCCGCGAGCGGTTGCACTTTGCCGTCCAGCCCGAGTTCACCCGCCGCCGCGTAACCCGGTTTGCGATTCGCGATGCGCCCTGTGGCGATCAATGCCGCGAGGGCCATCGGTAGATCGAGATGAGAGCCTTCCTTCTTCTGGTCCGCCGGCGCGAGATTCACGACGACGCGTTTTTGTCCCACGGCGAGTTGGCTGTTCTTGAGTGCGGCCTTCACGCGCTCTCGCGCTTCGCGCACCGCCATGTCGCCAAGGCCGACGATGTTCCACGTCGCGGCCGCCGGAGCATCGACATCGACGACATCCACCTCCACCTGAACGGGGAAGGCGCTAATGCCAAGGATGGCGAACGATGATAGTCGCGCAAGCATGGGCTGAAATTGCGTAAGCAATCGCGCGGCGCAACTCCAGAGAATGAAAAGCGAAAGTTGGGTGCGGTATGATTGGCCGGATTCACATCCGCGGCACGACTACTTCAATGTTTCAATAGGCTTGATCGGTTCGCTCCTTGACCACTTGGGCTCCGTCTGCTTTACCTCATGGTAAGCCAGTTTCTTCCGAGTTAGTCAAAGTGGGCAGCCCCCCAAACCTGGCCATTCCCAGTAGTATCTTGGGGATGGGTTTGAGGTGCAGTGCCCTGCATGATGGGCTCGGCTGGTTTACTTCGCCAAGGAGTGACCCCTATGATTCCCTCGTTGGAATCCATCAGTCTGTCCCGTCGATGCCTGCGCGGTTTGGCCGCATCGGCGGTGCTCTTCGCAATCGGAGCGGAATGCGGAGCAGCTCAGCCGCAGCACCGTCCCGAGCAGCGCGAACGTCGATTCGTGCAAACTGATCCACGGCTCGCCAATGCCCTGGACGCAACGGATCTTGTGACGATCTCGAATCGGAAGCCGGGTTCGAGCGACCCAAGCTCTCGTGCCGTCCTTTACTCCGAAGACTTCGAATCGGGCACGCTGGGCAGCATGACCCCCTATGGCGGGGGAGGCGGGTTTTGGCACGTCCGTCCCGGCTCGGACTGCGGGACTGGCGGTTCCAGTCAGGTCGCTTCATTTTCCATCCCCGGCGGGTGCAGTTTTGAAACGGGATCCTCGGTGTTCGGTGGCATATTGACTCCTTGGATGGAGTTCCCCGCCGACTCCGTGACCACACTTAGCTTCGACCGATTCAATGAGGGTGAATTCTTTGCTAACTTCGACCGGTTCGAGGTCTATGTCGAAGATGAATTCTCCACTCTGATCAGGGTCGGAGAGTTCCTCGAACCTCAAGCCTGGACAAACACGTCGATCGATCTCTCCAGCTTTCCGCCGGGGGAGTATCGAATTCTCTTCTACTTTGACTCGGGCGACGAGCTCTTCAACAACTTCCGTGGAGCATGGTTCGACAATGTCGTCGTTGATTCGGAGGAGTCCGACGGGTGCCCACCCGCGGCGATTTTCGCGACCACCACGGGCAGCCCGACCACAGAATCTCTCCTCTATTCCATCGACCTTGGTGCGCAGACGGCAACCCTTGTCGGGCCGACGGGGTTCCTTCGAGTGGGCGCGATTGACTACGGCCCGGACGACCTCCTCTACGGCATCGGCGAACGCCCCGATTTTAGTGGCGTCGACGTCCTGATCCGCATCAATCCCCTGACAGGTGCTGGAACCGAAATTGGCCCATTGGGTGTTTTTACGGATGCGGGATTTGGCGACATGTCCTTCCGCGACGACGGGACACTGTTTGCCTATAACGTAAGCAATCTCGGTCCCGGGCACGCGCTTTACACCGTCGACACGACGACGGGGGCAGCAACTTTTCTGGGCGCCTCGGGCTACTCGTTCTCCGCCGGCAATGCACTCAGCTTTGGTGCGAACGGAACACTGTACCTTTCAAACACGACGGGCGGCGTGTTCCTGAACTCGCTCGATCAATCGACGGGCGCAGGGACCTCCCTTAGTCCAATCGCCAACATCAGTTCTCGTCTCAACGCGATGGATCTGGATCAGGATTCTGGGCTGCTCCTTGCGGTCGATAGGATTGCCAGCGGTGGTCCCGTGCGAATCGGATGGCTGAACACAGCTACATCCAGCTTCGCAGAAGTCTTTACGTCTGTACTACCCCTCGACGGCATCGCTTTCGCGGTGCCCGACTGCGATGTGGACCCGCCCTGCGATACGCCCGAGCGCGGCGAATTCCGCACTCCGTCCATCGGCGCTGAGGACGGCTATGTTCGCGAACCGAACCTGATCACCATGTCGGAAGGCCCGGTCGTTGTAAAGGGCACCACGGCTCAGGTCGGTGACGACTCCGCCAATTGGCAGAACCGCGGAGTGTTCTCCTTCGATACGGCTGGCCTCCCCGACGATGCTCAGATCACCACGATGACGCTGCGTCTGACCCGCGCTTCCTCGGCGGGCAACGTCGCGACGCTGGGCGACCTGATTCTCGACATGGGCGATTCACTCGTCGGCGCAAACGCGTCGCTCGATACGTTCGACTACGACGACGCCTCCGCGGCATGGTTGGATGTGGCGACCTCGTTCCCTGTCCCAGCCGGCAACGGATTCACCACGTTCGCCGCAATCGATCCCGCCTACTTCTCCAGCGTCGATCTCGAAGGAAAGACCCAGTTCCGCGTTCGCTTCGAGAGCCTTACCGACAACGACAATCAGTCGGACTACCTCTCGTTCCACACGGGCGAGGCCTCGGCTTGGCTGCGCCCGGAGCTGATTGTCGAGTACGCGACCGGTAACTGCGTCGAGTTCCCAGAGTACGATCCGTGCGATGGTCCCTTCGTCGCCACGATCTGGTCTTCCGCAGCGCAGGACGGCGGCGTTGGCGAATCGCACTACACGTCCGAGGTCGGCAGCACGTTCAACGCAGGTGCCGGCACGGCGGCAGTGGGAGACACCGGCTCACGTACGCAGCAGAAGCTCTACCTGCACTTCGACACATCGGCGATTCCGACGGATGCGACGATCACCTCCGCCGCTGTCCGCCTCTATCGCTCGAGTGCCACAGGCACGGCAGCCGCCTCGCTCGGTTCGCTCGTGATCGATATGCGCAACCCGTACGCAGGTCCGGCGAACTTCGGTTCGAGCGATGCACTCGAAGCTGCCGACTTCGAGTCCTATGCTCAGTTCCAGGGCGTCGCGACATTCACCGTCCCGACCACGAACACCTATACCGAGACGTTCCTTGATGCGACGGGCATGCAGGCCATCAACAAGGGTGGCGCAACGCAGATGCGTGTCCGCTTCACCCTCCCGGACGACGGGGACTTCCTCGCCGACCAGGTGAGCTTCGGAACGGGCAACTTCGGCGCGACATCGCCGGGGCGCCCGCGCCTCATCGTGACGTATATGACGCCCTGCCCGTAACACCGGTGCAGTCTGCTGTTTGCAGCAATCAACCCGGGGGGCGTCAGGTGCGCCTCCCGGGTTCGTTTTTTGCCGCAACAATCGCAGCGCTTCGCGCCTCGCACTCCATCCTCCTTGCCATGCCGCCCCCTCCCGCCGCACTCTTCCCGGCTTTGCCGCTGGGCATCGCGGCGCGACTCCCAAAGGAAAGGAGAACTCCCAGTGAAGGTCTTGTCGGAAATCGTAACAACGCTCACCTCCATGAACGCGACGTGCCGTCGCAATCGGGAGTATCTTTAACTTCGAAGCCATCCAGAGTGAGATCGACGCGCTCGAAACGCAGTCGCACGCACCGGATTTTTGGGAGGAACAGAACCGCGCCCAAGGCATCATGAAGAAGATCGGCGCACTCAAGGTGGTCATCGAGCCGTGGATCGAGCTCGAGTCCGAAATCAAAGACAACCTCGACCTGGCGGAACTCCTAAAGGAAGAAGGGAAGAGCGAAGGCCCCGACGTCGAATCACTTTCGGAACTCACCGACGAACTCAAGAAGCGTCTCGAAGCGATGGAGCTTCGCGCGCTGCTGAACGGCGAGGAAGACAACCTGCCGTGTTTCCTCCAGATTCACGCAGGCGCAGGCGGCACAGAATCGCAGGACTGGGCTTCGATGCTCCTGCGCATGTACATGCGTTGGGCCGAAGGCAAAGGCTACAAGATCGAGCAGATCGACTTCTCCGAGGGCGACACCGCCGGCATCAAGGACGTCACGCTTAGGATCGAAGGCCCGTACGCGTACGGTTATCTCAAGGCGGAAGCAGGCGTGCATCGCCTCGTGCGCATTTCCCCGTTCGATTCGAACGCGCGACGCCACACGAGCTTTGCGTCCGTGTCCACATCCCCCGAGGTGGACGACACGATCGAAGTCGACATCGGCGAGAAGGACAAAGACTGGCGCATCGACTCATTCCGCTCCGGCGGCAAGGGCGGCCAGAAGGTCAACAAGACGACCTCCGCCGTGCGCATCACGCACTTCCCGACTGGCATCGTCGTCCAGTGCCAGAACGAACGTAGCTGGCACCAGAATCGAGACCTCGCGTTCCAGGTTCTCCGCTCGCGCCTTTATGCGCATGAACTCGAAATCCGGAAGAAGGCTGCCGACGCCAAGGAAGCCGCGAAGAGCGACATCGACTTCGGCTCGCAGATTCGCAGCTACGTGCTGCACCCGTACCAGATGGTGAACGATCACCGGATGGAACTAAAGATCAGCGACGCGGATGGTGTTCTCGAGGGGGACATCGATCCCTTCATCGAGGGCTACCTCAAGAGCAAGCTGTCCGAGAAGAGCCGCGCCAACTAACGCGCACTTCACCCGAGACGTCCGGAAACGAAACGCCCCGCCGCGAACAATTCTCGCGGCGGGGCGTCTTGATTTTGGAGGGTGCTGTCCTGATTGGTGACGTCAGCCCGCCGAAGCCGGAGTCGCTGCCAGCAGATAGTCGAGCACCTCGGACGCGGTGTATGCCGGGTTGCGGTCCTTGATAAAGTCGCCCAAACGGACGAGTTCATCCCCCGCGGTGATCAGCGGCAGTTCCGCGAGTCCGTTCTTCCGGACCTGACCAACGCCGACGTTCGCCATGAGCGCATTGCACAGGCACTTGCGACCGACGAGGTCCTCCGCCATGCCGCCCTTCTTGAGATAATCTGCATCCGGTTCCGACGGGCAGCGATAGCCGATCGAGCCGTCTTCCTTGCGATACATGCGGCGCAGGTAACCAAGGTCACAAACGCGGGTTCGCTTCTCGTAAACTTCCGCTTGGGAAAGGGTCCCCTCAATCTCCGCGACCTTGAACGGAAACCCGGTGGGTGATGCGACGGCATCGGTGTAGATCGACACCCTGCCGGCCTTGACCTCCTCGATGATGCTCATCTTCAGTTCGTGCTCGATGCCCGATTCCTGACAGAAGGCGAACAGCGTCCCGACCTGAATTCCCTGCGCGCCATTTGCGCGGGCGAACTCGTACCCCGCGGGCGTTGCCCTGCTTCCGGCCAGCCAGAACGGGCGCCCGAACGAGGCCATCTTCGCGAGGTCTGCCGTATCGCGCGCGCCGTACACCGGCTCGCCGCGTTCGTTGCGCGTGCCGCCACCACGAGGGGGCGCATTGTGCCCCCCGGCAGTGTGGTGCTCGACAACGAAGCCCTCGATACTGCCGTTGGCGCGCTTGATGAGCGCTTGGGCCAGCACGTCGGACGATACAATCGGCAGGAAATTTGGGCGCTTTAGATTGGGCATCGGGAAGTCGAAAACGGTCTTGGGATCGAACACAAGTTCCGCGCCGCCGCCGATCGTGTCATCCTCGAGGCTGAGGCGCATTGTCGTGCGATCATGCGTGGAAAGTTTGTCAAGGATGCCGGGAATCTGCGACGGGATGCCTGCGCCCATCAGAACGAAATCCACATCCGCCAACATCGCCCCATACAACGAGCACGGGTTCGGGAGCGGGATTTTTTCCAGAAGGTTGATCCCGACGGCGCCGCCATGCCCTTCCTTTGCGAGCCACACTTCGACAAAGTTTGAGAGAATCGTCGCGGCGAGATGTTCGCGCGTTGGCTCCAGCCGAAACATCGGAAGTGACTTGAACCGCGCCTCGGGGGCCTTGCCACCCGGAATGAAATAGAGGTCGAGCACCCGCTGCACCGTGGCCTTGCACGGGAAGTGCTCCATCGCGCGGCGCAGGTCCCCATCGGGGTCACCCAGTTGCAGCCGGCGCACAAAGACCGAGTCGAGACCAGTCCCAGAGATCACGCCCATCTGCCCTCGGCGCGCGACGGCGTTCGCTAGTCTCCAGTTCGAGACCGCGGCGCCCATGCCGCCCTGGATGATCGTCGGGAACGTCTCACTCATGAACATCGGCTCCTTGAATTGCGGCAGCGGCGAGGGCGGATCGTCTCCCTCGAAGTCAGATTCAACATGAGAACCTATCCAGAGACAAGAGGGATAGGCACCCCCGAGTTCCGGAAATCGACCAACGAAGCTCGTCAGAAACTTCGATCGATCGAGTTTATTGAGACACCATCGGAACTCGTGAGCGCATCGAGCGCCACGATCCCCTCGGCGATGGCAAGATCGAGATCGGGGCAGATCTCCCCGGGTCCGATCTCCCCTCCCCATGCAGCACGCAGATGCTCGTGCTGGTCGGGGGAGATTCCTGAAACGATCAGCCTGCGTCCGTGAGCCTTCATCCCAAGCAGCAGCGCATGCAACTCCAACGCGACATTTTGGTCTATCTGCGAAGACAGACCAAAGTCGAGTATGATGACACGCGCCCCCTCTGGCAGGCGGTCCGCCCAGACCATAAGGTTCGGCATTTGGTGGGGTTTGTGGAGCTTTTCCGGCGTCTTGCGCACGTGGAAGATCAGGAGCCCTTCCGGCAGCTCGAGCTGGTTCTCCGCGCTGAGGAGGCTCGAAACCTCGATCTCGGCAATCGGACGCCTGATGTCCTGAAAGACCACCCATCCCAAGAACAACACCGGTGGCACCATGGCCCAGCGCGCGAAATGCGCGTGCGCGGCCGTGCTAAGCGCAGCGCCCACCATGAACGATCCAAAGATGGAAGCAAGCAGCGCCACTCGCCGCGCGTTCGGCTGCGAGCGGACCTTTTGCGCGAATACCCGAATCCCACCCGCGAGCAGCGTCCGCCGCCGGTCCCAGAGCCAGAGCCCCACATGGAGCGCATCGATCCCCAAATCGGTGAGGACACCCGTGACGTGCGTCGTGCGAACGACACCGCTCGAAATGCGCGTGATTGTGGCATTCTGCAACCCCATCGCCGCCGTCGCCAAAAGCGTCAGCCACAGATGCGCCGCACCTGTGCCAACCAGATTGCCCTGATGAATCTCGAGGCCGACCGCGAAGACGCCCAGCATCAGGCCCTGCAGCGCCATCGGCAGCACGTAGATCGATTCCCACCCGAGCCGACGTCCCCCCTCTGTGCAGAGCGCAGATAGCGCTGCCCCCAGAAAGAACGCCACGAGCAACATCGCAGCAAACGCCGCGAGCTGCCACCGACCCTCGGCGATATCCCGCCCCAGATTCGACGCCGTCCCGGACACATGCGACGTACTCGTCGCACTCGCTAGGATCGTCTGGATGTTCGTGTACCCCGCGATCCAAGCGAGCGTGATCGCAAGCCGCGCCTGCTGGCGGAACGAGTGAGCCTCAGCGACGAACATGAACCGAATCCGCCGCCCGGATCGGATACGAGATCAAGGGGGGAGTGCGTGCCTCCCGATGAACTTCTTGATCCCCCAATCTCGCATCTTCGGAGGGAGACACTCCACTCCCGCATCGCAAGCGAGTCGCGCTCGCTCACCGAAGCGTCCCCCTTGCGTGCGTCGCGGCGACTTCGCATTCTCTCACCATGCCACGCATGGGCCCCACCCCCTGATGTCAGAGAAGCAGCCGCCGGAGCTACCCCTCGACGCTCCGCATGATCCGACGCTCTCCTACATCCCCACCAACTCGCGGATCGCAGAGGGTGGAGCGGATACATCAGCCTGTCTGATGACCTGGGCGACGACCGAACGACGCCCCTCCGGCGATGGCGAGGGTGCGCCGGAAGAAGCCCCTGCGAACGCCCCGACCGCGCCAGCGTACAGTCTGCATCGCGTGCTTGGCCGCGGCGGCATGGGCGAGGTCTGGGAAGCGACGCAGACTTCCCTCGGCCGATTGGTCGCCGTCAAGCGCGCGATCACCGGGCACGACATCGATGACCGCGCGCGCATTCGCGTGTTCCAACACGAGGCTGTCATCGCCGGGCGGCTCGAACATCCCAACATCGTGCCGGTGCATGATCTCGGTCTGGGAGCTGATGGCTCGCCACTTCTCGCGATGAAACTCGTCAAGGGGCAGCCGTGGGATCGCACCCTCCTGGAAGACTTCGCGAATCTTTCCGCGGAGGATTTGCTCGCCAAGAACCTCCCGACGCTGATCGCCGTGGGACACGCCGTTGCGTTTGCGCACTCGCAGGGAATCGTGCACCGCGACATCAAGCCCGGTCAGGTGATGACGGGTGAATTCGGCGAGGCGCTCCTGATGGATTGGGGGCTCGCGATTCAGGTCACCGATCCACCTCCCGACTTGGCGAAGACATCCGTGCAGCACGTCGTGGCGACGTTGCAGACGGCGTCGAATCCGGCGGGCACCATCGCGATGATGGCCCCGGAACAAACGAGCCAATCGGCCTCCGGCATCGGCCCGTGGACCGATGTTTATCTGCTCGGCGGCACGCTGTACTATCTGCTGACGGGCACGTTCCCGCACGCCGCGCCGACCGCATTGATGGCGTTCACCAAGGCCGCCGATGGCATCATCGAGGACCCGCGCAAGCGCGCCCCGAACCGCGCGATGCCTGACGAACTGGTGGATGTTTGTCTCGGCGCGCTGCAAAGTGAACCATCGAAACGCACGCCCAGTGCGCGCGCATTCGTCGATGGGCTAAAGGACTACCTCGGCGGTTCATCCCGCCGCCGCGAGTCCCGCGCGCTGGTGGACAAGGCCTCGGCGCTTCTTGATCAGCGCCCTACGAAGTACGCAGATTTCACGCGCATCGAAGAACTCGTCGATCGCGCGCTCACCCTTTGGCCGGAAAACCCGCTCGCGCCGCTGATGCTCGACAAGGTCCACGCCGCCCACGCGCAAGCCGCGATCAACAACGGGGATCTCGTGCTTGGCCGCAGCATCGCTGAGCGCGTGCAGAGCGAGGTCAAACGCAACGCGCTGCTCGCGGAGGCCGACCGCCTCGAGGCGCTCGCGCGTGCGCAGGCGCGCCAGCGCAGAATGCTCGTCGTGACCAGTTTCGTTCTCCTCTTCGTCATCGTGATTGGCGGGACGATTTTCGCCGTGAAACTCGACGAGCAGCGTCGTCTCGCCGAATCGAACGCTGTCGCTGCGACGCAGCGCGCGCTCGAGGCAAAGGAATCGCGCGCACAGGCCGACGACCTAGTGCGATTTATGATCACCGACCTGAGCCGGAAGCTCGCGCCACTCGACAAGGACCTCAAGGCGCTCGACGAAGCGGCCATTCGCGCAGCCGATTTCTACACCACGCAGTCGATGTATCCCGAACGACTCGATTCCAAGGAGCGCTTCAACACGGTGACTTCGCTGCAAACCGTGACGGGCGTTCTGAGTCGTCAGGGCGAGGCAAGCCGCGCGCGCGAAATCAGCCGCCGCGCGATGGAGTTCGCGAGGAATCTCGAAGGCCCGACCGCAGGCCCCGTCTATGCGGGCGCGATTGTCTCCTACGGCCAGGAACTCCGCCGCGCGGGGGAACTCGAGGAGGCAGGGCGCGTTTTTGACGAAGCCGCGAAAGTCGCCGAACCCCTCGTCCCGAGCGGCGGGGCTGTGCCCTTTGCGCGGGCGCTCCTCTGTCGCGCGGACCTGTATCTGCTCGCGGGTGAGAGCGAGAAGGGCACCGATTTCACGCTCCGCGGAATGGAGATTTTGGATCAGGTCTTGGCGCAGAACCCCGACGACGAAGACACGGTGATCCTCTACAACTGGGGTGCTGTCAAACTGGCCACGGCGTATGGCATGGCATCGGACACCAAGAACGCGCTCGCAGTTTTCGCGCGTATCCGTGGACACGCGGAGCGATTGCTCGTCGCACGCCCGGAGAGCATCGGTGCCTTTGGCGACCTCTCGAACGCGTGGATTCGGGAAGGGACAGCCTATCAGCAGTTGGGGGAGTATGAGCGCGCCCTTGAATCGACGCATCGCGCTGTTCAGGTCTCCGAGGAGTTTCTCCCGCGACACCCGACCGATGTCAGTGTGCGCAGCACGCTGGCCTATGCAGTGACCCGGCGTGGGACGATTCTTACCGACCTCGGGCGTCACGAAGAGGCGATCACCGATTTGAAACGCGGGCTGGAACTTCGCGAAACCCTCCGCGCAGAAGACCCCGCGAATCGCGAATTGATCGTTCGGGCCCGAGGGAGCTGGCAGCGGCTCGCCGAAGCGTACGAGGCGGTTGGCGACTATCCCGCCGCCCGCGACGCGCGCGTGGGCGCGCTCGGTGCGGGGCGCGATCTGTACCGAACGGATCAGGGGGTCACATACCAACTCGGGCTCGCCGAGGACCTCGCGTGCTTGGCCGCCGTCCGATTGAAAACGAAGGAACCGGAAGCCGCACGCGAACTCGCGAACGAGGCGGTGGAGTTACTCAAGAGTAGCCCGCGTCGCGGAACAGGTGCCGCGTCTACGACACTCCTCGCATACACGACGCTCGCCGAGGCGTACGAGGCACTCGGCGATGCCGAAAGAGCGACGGCTTACTATGAGGAACTCCTTACCAAGATCGACCAATTCCCCGGATACACCGGGGGTGGCGCCGGCTCGGCACTGAAGAGCTCCGTCCTCTTGAAGCTGGGCCGCACAAGCGAAGCTCGCGCCGAAGCCCAGCGCGCCGCAGACGCGGGCATGGACTCCCCGGAGTTCCGCGCGTTCGTGAAAGCGAACGGGTTCGAGGTGAAGTTTCCTGCGGACGATACATCGGGAGAGCGGGAGCAGTAAGCCCATCGCCTGCGTGGGGCATCAGGTCTTACGGCGCTTCGGTTCCTTGCTTCGGTTCCCCCCGATTCGAATCAGGAGTGCTGCGGCCAACTAGGCCCCCCCAAGCGACATCATGAGGTTGCGCGGGTTTGAAAAGAAACGGCTGCTGACCGAGGGGGCCTGTCGAGAGGCGCCTCCCGGAGCAAAAATAGTGGAGCCCTCAACGTCAAACGCCTCCCCCGGACCGAGTTCCAGCATGCCCTTGGTGAGTTGCTCGAAGAGCGCGTTCGCGTTCGGGATTTCGCTCAGCATTTCGAACGATGTGACTCGGGATCCGAAGGTGTCGGGATAGGAATCTTTCCACATGACGTGCTTTACAACGAACCCTGGGAGCGCCGGGAACCCAGCCGCGTACTCGCTCAATTCCCACTCGATGTGGTCTTCATCCCGTGCGGCGGGATTTGCCGGATCGTAGCCAGCGGGTATCTCGATCTTTCCGTAACCATCCGTCCACCGTCCGGACTCGAATCGGTAGGACTTGACCAATGCAAAGCCGTCGCGGAACTCCCGTTCGAAGATCTCCTGGGTCCCCGTCGATGAGAGAACCTCCGTCACTTCGCGTTTCCCGAGAGGAGGTAGAAAAATGTGCCACGGCAACAGATATGGAAAACACCCATCCATGGCGGGGGACATTCCACGACCGAAGTTGGTAGCCTCGTTCACGAAATGTGCGTCTTTGGCACCCCCTTTAGTGCATATCTCAACATCTTGTCGGGAGTGTACAGCATCACCTCACGCGCCTCCCCGTTCGTCACAACCGCGACGACCCCCTCTCGCAAATACCAGTTTTCGAAGTGCGCGTACTTGACGGTGGGAGTCGCCCGCGCCATGTCCCTACCGCTTTGCTTGTAGGCATCCCCGGCAATCTTCAGCCCGACGAGCGTGCCTTCCATCTTAGGCGTCGTGGTCTGGGCTCGCACGGTCACAGCACACAACGCGAAGATTGCCGCGAGAGAGAAGAGGCGCGTTTCAGCGAACGCCCTCCGAAAGAGATTCATCATGAAATCCCGGTGTCGCAGAGGACCGCGACAATTGCTCCTAGAGAGTTGACCCAGCTTCAGGATCTGAAATCGTTGAGGCCGGGGGGCTACCGCTCCCCCCGGCCTGCTCCGTACCGCGTGGAACTAGCTCCGACTCCGATACTCGGAAATCAATTCTGCTCCGCTCCCATCTCGGGGACGGCCTTCTTGATACGGATCCCGGTGCAGTCGCAAGTCACGAAATGGCGGTTGAAAACACAAACCCCATCGCACGACCCAACCGTGCAACCCGTGGCTGCGTTGACGCCGCAAATGCCCGTGGCGGGGATGCCGTAGACTGCGGATGAACTCGATGGTGCGGCAACCATGAGCGTGATGGCAAGAACGCCCAAGGCGCCTGAGACGAGGTTTGAGACTTTCGTAAGACGGAACATTTGGTTCTCCGAACGTGGGGTGTGAATCTCGGTGTTTATCTTCGAACCCCGGCCGGGACGCTCTATTTGTAATTGATTGTCGGACAAGCGGTGCTTGTCGTCGATTCTTGGTGCTCATCAACCGGACGGAATGATGACGATTCCGACAGGAAGCTCTCGACTCTGCGACTTCAGGTATTGAAGCCCCCCCAATCCAACCTCACGCCCCCGCTCCGCCCGGCGGGCCTCGTGATTGAGGGAAACTTCACTCCAATATCAGGTGGACCGTGTAGCCCCACTTTTCCAAGCCTAAACCGTCGAAACGAATCACCCCGCGCCAAGATTGGAACCCGCCATGAACTTGACCGTCCACGCGACCAGCGGAGAGGCGATCGAACTGCTCCACGCGAATCCCAAGTGGGTTTACTCGTTCCTGCGCGGAGAAGACGCGCCCGTGTTCGCCGTGCGCGAGCCGGGCGTCATCGGCCAATTCTTCGGCTTCCGCCACGCGGAACCCGAAACGCGCGCGCTCCCCATCGGGTTGATTCGCGCGCCGAACTACTCCCTCGATCTGGATCGTTCCTGGGTGGGCATTCATTTCCTGCTGAGCGGGTCCGGCAATGTGCGCGAGCCCGAGACCATGCCGGCCTCGATGGTTCGTTGGCTGGCGTTCGGCGGCAAAGCCATCCCGCGCCACGAGCCCCATTCACCCAAGGCGCGTTCGATCACCCCCGAGGACGCCCGCCGCTGGGCCAACAGCCTCTCCGCGCTCAACGAGGACGCGCTCTGGCTGCGCTACGACCCCGCCGCCATGAAACGCTACGGCATCTACTCCGACATGTACGCCGACCTCGCCGCCGACAACGAGGCATGGTTCTACACGCTCGACAATTTTCTTGAATTCCAGAAATTCGTCGCGCTCTACGCGGGCATGGGGCTGGGTTTGATCTTGGAGACGAGGTAGGCGGGACGGCGGAGAGCACTTCAGCGCGTTCACAAGACTCGGGCACGAACGGGTTCATGCAGGAAGCGTCCCCGTCTCCCGGACAGCTCCAGGCCGGGCGGCGCCCAGATACCCGTGCCTGACCAAGGCACCCAAATCAAAATCGGCCCAGCAACTCGCTGGGCCGATTCCTTTGGTCTGTCGGTGCTGTCCGCCTATTGCCGATGCGGGCGTTACGGGGTGGTGGCGGCTTTGGGCGGCGGCCCGCTGCTGCGGGGCGGGGCCGGGTTGGTGGTTGGGGCGGCGGCTTCCTTCTGGATGTCAGTGACCCATTTGACGAGCGGGCCGCTGAACGCGTTGCCGAACGCGAAGACCGCCATGGTGATGAATGCCACGAGGATCCAATTGAGCGAGCGGCGGCGGAGGTCCTTGTGCATTTCTTCCATGAGGGGACGGACGCGCTGGTTCAGTTCGTTCGCCACTCCCGAGCGGGCCTCGGCCAGCACGAGTTGCGGGATCTTCGTTTCGCACGCTGCGGCAATCGCACGTTCGGCGATTTCCGGGAGGCGTTCCTTCGCGACGAGCGGCACGATTTTCTGTGCCTGCTGCTGGATCACGACGACGATCCCTTCGCCGATTTCCTGAGCCTTGTCGGTGGCGGCCTTCTCGACGCGCGTTTGGATTTCGCGCGGCAGCGTGTTCTCGATGCTCTCGCGAAGCCGCTCGCGGATCATGCTCGGGAGCATGGTGTCCACGGCACGCTTCACGGTCTTCTCCGTGGAGGAGACGAGAATCTGCTCCATCGCTTCCGTGACCTTGCGCTCCGCGAGTTTCTCGATCATCGAGCGCGCAACTTCCTGCACGGTCAACTTGACGAGGGCCTGTTCCTTCTCGGCGGCGAGCGCAGTCACGCGCGCATCGACTTCACGTTTCGCGCGCTGATCGATGATCGATACGATCGACTGAATTGCGCGCTCGACGATGATCTGGATCTTGCGTTCGACGGCCTGCTGAATCTTGTGCTCGGCGAGTTCCTGCATGTGCCGCTCGGCGGAATCCTCAAGGTACTGATCCGAGAGCGACTTGAGCTTTTGCTCGGCGATGGACTCGTGCGCCTTGGTGATGATCTGCGCGGGTGTGAACGGCTTGGCGAGCCACCCCTGCGCGCCTGCGGTGCGCTGGCTGCTTCGCTGGTCGAGCGAGTCCTCAGGCACGAGCAAGAGGATCGGAATTTTGTGTGTTTCGCTGTCGGTCTTGATGAAGCGGGTCGTCTCGAGACCATCGAGCCCATCGAGGTTCGCATCCACAACGACGAGGTCGAACTGCTCAATGTCGGGATGGCTGAGCGCGGCGAGGCCGTTGCTGGCGAGCGTCACACGATAGCCATGCTCCTCGAGGGCGCACTTCGCCATGTCTTGCACGGCGGCGCTTTCGTCGATGAGTAGTACGCGTTCACCTGCCATCTGAGTTCACCTCTGAAATGTTCTCTCTCGTTGGGTCGTCGGCAGCCGACGTGGCGGACCGACTCGGTTCCAATTGCCGCGCAACCTCACGCGGCCAGTTTCAAGACGTTCTGCACTCGTTCTTCCAGATTGAACGAATCGCCATAGCGCAGGCGCACTTTCGGGCTCATGTGCGAGAGCACCTCGCGCACCAGCTTCGTTGCCTGCCGCTCACCCAGACGCGAGGCCAACATGCGATAGATTGCATCGAGGAGGTGGAACAACCCCTCCATCGTGTCCTCGTACGTGTCCTGGATTGGCGACGCGAATTCAAAGTATCCGAAGTACAGTTCCAGCGTGTCCGCATTCAGTCTGTTGTTCTCGACCGTGATCAGGTCGGCACGCGTGAAGGTCATCACGAGGTCGCGCCACATCCGCTGGAGGAAATTCTTCTCCTGCGTGCCAGAGCGCGCTTCCTTCGTTTCGAGGAAGGACGCGACGACTTCGTTGACGAATGCCGCCAACACGCCAGCGGGGGAGACGAACTCCATCGTACCCTTGCCACTCGTCGTTGACTTCACCGCGGCTGAGCCACCCTTGAGGAGGGATGACAGCATGCCGCCGACACCACTCTTTGCGACTTCTTCCGGCGCAGCCTTTGGGAGGCTGGACGTCGGAGCAGGTGCGTCCGGTCCACCGATGTTCGGCTTGGGGGCGACTTTCTGAACGAGGATTCCTTTGCGAACGAATCCGTACAGAATGTGGAAGGTCTCGAACCGCCCCATCGCCGCGCGGTTGATGATCGCGCGAATGGTGAAGCGTCCGTTGACCTGCGCCAGAACGCGCCATTCGGAGGGGGAGAGCTTGAGGTCGCGCTTAAAGGAGTCGTCCAGTTGCTTGATCGTCAGAACGACCATGTCATCCGGGAGGGTTTTTTGAATCTTCTTCCACTCGTCCATGCGACGAGTGCCCTCCAGGATCAGCGGTTCGATGTCGATTTCGACGATCGAATCGCCCAGCTTGGAACCCTCGGCTGCCTCGAACTTGAACTCGCCTTCCTCCCACGCGAAGAGATTCCAAATCTCCTCTTCGAGCTGGAGGCGGAGAACTTCGCGGATCGTCTGTTCCTTGACGATGTCGCGCTCGACGAGAATTTGGCCAAGACGTTTGTCCGACTCGACTGTTCTCTGGAGCGCGAGGACCTCCGAGAGCGTGCTGCGGCGGAGGATGCCGCGCTGGATCAGCAGTTCGCCGAGGCGGCGCTGACGCTCGATCGAGGAGGAGTTGACGATCTTGCCGTTGCGGACAAAGAGGGTGATCTCATGGCCGCCGCGCGAGAGCGTTAGGATCCCCGAACCCTTCCCCATGCTGAGGAACTGAAGGATTTCGGGTAGTTGGATCTGGGTAAGACTGCCCTGCATGGCTTTGCCCCTTCATGGTCGGCATGCCCGCACATGCGGGATGCTGGAGCGATCAGGCTTAGTCCTTGAACAAGTCGTCGAGACGATCCTCGACGTCGCGTTCGATTTCCACCTTGCGGTCGGACGGGATGCGCTTCTTGCGCGCCACCGCCAAGGTTTCGTTCAGGCCCTTCGAGCATTCTTTCGAATACAGACGCACCATGCCGATCGTTGTCCGGTCATCGAACACGACGGTCAGGATGGTGTCGTCATCCACGAGAACATTGTGGATGTGCTCCTTCTCGCCCTGATGGAAGAGAACGGAGAAGTCCGCCTCTCCGACCAGTTTTGCCATGGCGCGAGTGGACGAGAACGACCCTGCGATCAGTGCCGCGAGTGCATCGGTGTCCACGTTCTGCGTGAACCCCTTCTTGGCGAGGCACTTGCCATCCACGTCGACCAGAATCGCGCACTTGGCTTCGGACTGCTTCAGCATCTGGAGCAGCGAGCGGTGAATCTGCGTGATGTCGGTCTTCGTCAGGATCAACGGTTGGTTGGCCATCTTCGAAATCCTTTACCTTGGCGAAAGCGATGAGTTTCGGGAAAATCAGTCGAGCGCGGCTTTACCTTCGGGGCTGATCTTCACTTCGCCGCCGCTGCCGATGTAGCTCACATAGAGCTGCTTCTGCGGGGCCTCGATGACGATCACATTCAATCCCGACGGGCCGTCCGGTCCGGATAGGACCTCAAACGTGTAAGCCTTGGTTTCCTGACCTTCATGCGTCCTTGGATCAGAAAGCTTGAACTTCAGCTTCGTGCTGATCGTCCTCTTAAAGATACCGAGGAAGGACACGAGGCCATTGAGCTGGTATTCGTCACGGGCGCCGCCGCTTACGTTTGCAAGCGTCAGGTTCGCCTCGCCCGTCTTGAGTCCTCGCCAACGTGCATCGCACGCTTGCGAAATGTTCAGCGTCGGGGCGTCCCCACCGGGGAGATCTGCCTTCGGGGAGGGAGCCGGCGCCTTCTTTTCGTCCGTCCTGACCGCGACTTTTTCCACCGGCTTGGCCGCTGGTGCTGGCTTCGCGCTCTTCGAATCGTCCTCCGCGCCCAATTCTCCGTATTCATCATCGTCATCGGACTTGGAAGCCGCAGCAGCACTGGCCGCCTTGGGGGCAGCCTTGGGCAGTGAAACATCCCCACCCGTGCTGTCCTTGTTCAGCTTCTTGATGACGAGGGTGGAGATGCCCTTGAGCGTCTCCTTCACGCCGTTGCCCTTGTAGGCGACGGCCTCCAGGTACGGGGCCTTGGCGAAGTTGATCGCCTTTTCCAACTCCTCCAACGAAGCCACGTCGGGGAGGTCACGCTTGTTGTACTGGATGACCCAGGGCACGCCGTCGTGGTCGTCGTCGCCGTTCTGGAGGTGATAGCCATAGTCGGCGAGGTTCTGCTTCAGGTTCTCGAGCGAATCGAGATTTTCCTGAATACGGTCGCGGCTGGAGTCCACCACGAAGCAGATACCGTCCACGCCGCGCAGCACGAGCTTGCGCGTTGCGTTGTAATAAACCTGACCGGGAACCGTATAAAGCTGGAACTTCGTCTTGAAGCCCTTCACCTCACCGAGGTCGAGAGGGAGGAAGTCGAAGAAGAGCGTGCGGTCCTGTTCCGTCGCGAGCGAAACGAGTTCGCCGCGGAACTTACCCGGCACGGTCTTGTGGATGTGCTCGAGGTTCGTCGTCTTGCCGCAGAGACCGCATCCGTAATACACGATCTTGCAGGAGAGTTCTTTGAATGCGTAGTTGAGTGTTGCCATGCGGGGAGACTATCCTTGGCGCTGGGAGTATGTTCTCGGGTCGTTGATTCAGCGCGGCCCGAGGCCGAGCGTGGAGTTAAGCTTTTCGGCTGCCGCGCGCATTTCCACGCGCACCAGTCCGAGGTTCGTATCCGGTCCCGCAACGCAAACAAGGAAGCCTGCACGGGTCGAGTGGAAGAACATCTTGTTCGTGTCGGTTTCGACCACGAACGAGACCAGTTCCCCCTGTTCCATCTTCTTCACTGCCTTCTCGGTCGAGTTAATGATCGAAGACGTAAGCGCCCCCATCATCTCGTCGTTTAGCTCCGTGGCGAAATCGCTCGCCACGATGATCCCGTCCGGGGCCACGACAAATGTTCCGATGATACCGGGTGTCTTGTTCAGTTCCGCTAGAATTCGTTCCATTACGACGCTCTCCGCTGGGTATTTGACCCGCTTGAATCCAGCCCCTTATGTGGTGATGAGGGGGTTCCGCTCCGACGACAGTCCGGTTGCCAGTGGCAGCGCCGGATACTTCCACTGGAGGAATTCTCTCGAAGTCTTCGTCATGAAGCCGATCCTGCTGAGAATCTCTTCCATCGGGGTGCGACTGCTGAAGAGCATTAGCAGCCCGAAATTCAGGTTCAGCGGGGTCGTGAAGAGCAAGTGCTCCTTTGACTCCACCATGACGCGACGCACCCGGGTCAATCCAGACGACTCCATCACCGTCCCGTATTGGTCCATCATCGAAAGCGAACGCGCGACGAGCGCTTCGACCTCGATCCGCATCGGGAGTTCACGCCAGACGACCAACCCTTCGCTGCTCACCACAAGGAAGCCCTCGAGGCCCTGCGTCTTGCGCAGAACGCCGGAAAGTTCCTCATAGCTGTAAACCTGAACGAAACCGCCAGAGGCAGCGGTTTGCTGAACCTGAGGCCCCGCCTCACGCATGGGGCGGCTACCGCCCTCAACGCGGGAAACCACGTCGGGCCCCACCGCATCGGGGAGGAACGTTGCCAGAACGTGTGTGCCAAGCATCGCCAGCACGAGACCCTGCACGATCGCAGACACAGGATTGCCAACCCACAAATCCATCAGCCCGGGGGCACCCGCTCCGCCGGAACCGGCGAGCAACGTGGCCACGAAACATCCCGCAAAGCGCAGCCCCATCAGCACGAGGGAGATCAGCGCCGACGAGGAGATCGTTGCCTTCGGGCTCGAGAAAATGGTCAAAATGAAATAGACGATCAACTCCGTCACGAGCGCGATCACCATCGCACCTTGCGGATTATCGAGGGCGAGAAAAACGCCATCGAACGCCAGAGGGATCGTGATCAATGAAATGATCATCCCCGCCAGCATCGCCCATACTCGTGGGATCGTGATCATAGTTTGGCGATCCTTTCCATGGAAGCGTTTGAAAGCTGCGACCCATCTTCACGGAATATTTGCTTCAGGAATAGCTGGAAGCGATGGAGTACCTTGCCCAATTGCGCCTGAACGTCCACGGCCAGACAGACGACCAGACGCTCCCGCTGCGCGATGAAAAGCAGGCGGCGCTCGGACTCGACGATCCCTGTGTTGAGACGCCCCGTGTCGAGTTCGATGCAGGCCATGCCCACTTCCTGGCAAAATACGAGGGCGGCCTCCGCGTTCTCAACGGCACCCACCACGGCTGGCTCTCCCGCATCGAGTGGGATCACCGCAGCCGCATGCACGGCCGCCACTGCGGAAACCGCAGCGACAAGACGATCCGAAATCTCTCGTGTGCTCAGGTACGCAGCGCCTGGAGAGCGGGGCGCGCTCACGGCATTCGCCGCTTCTTTCTTCGTGCGGAACTCGCGGAACTGCGAATTCAGATGCTGCACCGTCACATCCATGGGATTGCGGCGGTTCAACTCGCGGAGAATTTCTTCCGCTTCGTCGTAGCGCGCCAGCTTGATCAGGCAGCGCACCTTCTCCGTCTGAAGGCCGGCTGACTCGGGCGCTAGTTCGAGCACGCGATCAATTTCCGTGAGGGCTTCGCCGAAGCGGCCCAAATCGCCTAGAATTCTGCAATAGAGAGTCCGACCCGCGATGGACTCGCGATCACGAGACAACCCATCAACGCACACTTCCAAGGCCCGGGCGTATCTCCTCGCACGGCGCAACGCCTGACAAAATGGGATGTACGCGAGCGGGTTCCTTCCGGAGAGGAAATCCGCTTCAAGACGGGCAAGATCAGTCGATGATGTGGCCATACAGTCTATGTGCGCGCCTGATAGGATTGCCCTCGGTCCGCAGCCTGGACGCCACCGCAGACGGCGATGGCACGTCGCATACTTTCGGACCTTTGAACCCCCGGGGAGCAATTTCGAGGCTCCCGAGGCATACTCCTGAACAGTAGTCCTCACTAGTACGGCAAGTTCACGGGGCGAACGCAAGTGAGACTTGTACGCGATCACTGCTAGTTCTGAGTTAGTTGGGGAGAATCCGGAATCGAGACTTCCCCATTCGCTTAAACCGGGGTCGGTTCCAGACCATACTCGGCCAGTTTGCGGTAAAGGGTCTTGCGACCGAGACCGAGCGAACGTGCCGCCTTGGCCTTGTTCCCTTCAAACTCGGCCAAGGTCGCCTTGATCAATTCGCGCTCGGCATCGGCGACCGTCATTCCGACCCGCAGCTTAACCTGATGCCCACGATCCCCATCCGCCCGGATTTCCTCCGGCAGGTGCTTCATCTGGATCTCTTTGCCCTGCGTCAGGATCACGAGCGACTCGATCACCGTGCGGAGCTGGCGCACGTTGCCCGGCCACGAGAAGTCCTTGAGCGCGTCCATCACCTTGGGGTGGAAGCTCAGGTCCCGACCGTGTTCCTGACAAAACTTGCGCAGGTACGAATCCCCGATCAGGGGGATATCCTCACGCCGATCGCGGAGGGGAGGGAGATCGATGCGCACCACATCGAGTCGATAGAACAGGTCTTCACGGAAACGCCCGGCCTCGACTTCTTTCTTTAGGTCCCGGTTGGTTGCGGCGATCACGCGCACGTCCACCTTGACAGGCTTGGTGCCGCCGACGCGTTCGAACTCCTGCTCCTGCAGGACGCGGAGGAGGCGAACTTGAAATTCCGGGGAAGTTTCCCCGATTTCATCAAGGAAGATGGTGCCCGTGTGCGCCAGCTCGAATCGCCCCTGCTTCTGCTTGAGGGCGCCCGTGAACGATCCCTTCTCGTGGCCAAACAGCTCGCTCTCGAGGAGCGTCTGCGTCAGCGCACCGCAATTCACCGCGATGAACGGCTTATTCTTGCGCGGGCTGTTGAAGTGGATCGCCTTTGCGAGGAGTTCCTTGCCCGTCCCGGTCTCGCCCTGAATCAGCACACTGGCGCGCGTGGGGGCGACTTGGCGGATCTTGTCAAAAATCCCCTCCATCGCCTGGGAGCGGCCGATGATCGACTCGAAGCCATACCGGTCGTTCACCTCGCGGCGGAGGCGTTCGTTCTCCTGACGCAGGGAGCGCTGGCTAAACACGCGCTCGACAAGCATCTGCAATTCGTCAATGTTCACCGGCTTGATCAGGTAGTCAAAGACACCCTCCTTCATCGCCTGGACCGCGCCCTCAACCGTTCCGTGGCCCGTCAGAATCACGAATTCGGTCTCGGGGAACTCGTCCCGAACGTGACGCAACAGATCCATCCCGTCCATTCGCGGCATTTTGAGGTCGCTCAGGATCAGGTCGAAGCCCTCATTGCCCAGCGCGAGGAGCGCCTGTTCCCCGTCAGCAGCGGTCGTGATTTCCGCGCCCGTGCTCTCGAGAGCCCACTTGAGGCCCTCTCGGGTGTTCTTTTCGTCATCGACGATGAGGATGCGTCGTGTCATTTTGATACTCCGATGCCGGCAAATATGCTACATGTGGCGAATGGGAACAAGTTTGGAGCCAATAAGTGACTGGGATCCCCTTTCGGGGTGGCGCAAACAGATAAAGCCTTTGGGGGATCGAATGAAGGGGTGACCCCGCACCCCGCATGGCTTTACGTTCACGGGATACACACCACGCGCTCAGATCCGGCGCAGCATTCAGAAAGGTACAAGAATGAAGAACATCGCAATCGCCCTGACCCTTGCCGCCATCCTCGGCACGATGGGCTGCAAAGAGAAGTCCGACTCCGAGAAGGCAGCGGACAGCATCAACGCCGCCATGAAGGACACCAAGAAGGCGGTGGATTCGGCCGCAAAGGACGCCTCGAAGTCCGCAGACAAGTCCACCTCCGACGCGCAGGCGGACCTGAAGAAGAAGATGGAGGCGCTCGACAAGGAGATCGCTGATCTCAAGAAGAAGCTCGCCGGCGCCAGTGCCGACGAGAAGAAGGCCCTCGAGGCTAAGCTGGCCGAGACCGAGAAGTCTCGCAAGAGCCTCGGCGCACAGCTCGACAAGCTCCTCAAGGACGGCGCCGAAGCCGCCAAGGACATTGCCGGCGACGCCGAAAAGGCCGCCGACAACCTGATCAAGGGCCTGAAGTAATCCAGCCCCGAAGTTCTGACGTCGCATTGCACACGCGGGGACCCGGCACACCGGGTCCCCGCGAGTGCGTTACCGGGGCTTGGTCGCGGAGATGTTGAGGCTCGTCACGAAGCTGCTCGCCTTGGTCCCGGCAGGGAGCCCCTCGATGATCTTGGCGTAAAGCGGATCGTTCCACTCGGTCATGCCGTCCACGTAGGCGTCCCTTCGCTCGAGCAAGATGTCCGTCAGCCCGGCCTCGCGCGCAAACCGCTCGTTCTCCTCGATGCGAACGGCCCCCGCGACGCAGCCAACCAGGGCCTCGACCATCCCTCGAATCGATTCCGGCAAATCCTGCGTCAACGCGAGGTCGGATACAGCGACGCGCCCGCCGGGCTTGAGCACGCGCGCGATCTCGCGCCACACCTGCGGCTTGTCGGGCGAAAGGTTGATCACGCAGTTCGAGATGATGACGTCCGCCGAGTTGTCGGCGAGCGGCAGATGCTCGATCTCGCCCAGCCGGAACTCGACGTTATCGAAGCCTGTTCGTTTGCGATAGGTGATCGCATTCGTGCGAGCGCGCTTGATCATGTCCGCCGTCATGTCCACGCCATAGGCGCGCCCCGTCGGGCCGACCTTGGCTCCCGCGATGAAGACATCCAGTCCGCCACCACTGCCCAAGTCCACGACGACTTCTCCAGGTTTGAGCGCCGCAAGTGCGGTCGGATTTCCGCACCCGAGGCCGAGGTTCGCACCGTCCGGCAGCGCCGCCAGATCCTCCTGCGCGTAGCCCACGGTCGCCGCGAGTTCGTGCGCCGCTGGGCTCGCGTCCCCCGTGCAGCATGAAGTTGCGCAGCAGCCCGAGCCCTGCGCCTCGCCACGTGCGATCGCGCCATACCCCGTGCGGACTGCCTCGCGAATGGACTCTGGATGAGTCAAGTTTGAATCGGACATGATCGGTCTCCTGTCATGGTTGGAAGAGGTTAGCGCGGGTTACGCGCTGGTCAGGACTTCTTTGAAGATTTGCGCTTCGGCCGACGGAGTTTCGGGATGGTGATGGAGCAGCATGCGACCACCTCCTGGCGTTCGGCCAGATCGGATCTCAGCACCGAATCGACGCAGTTCAGCAAGGTCGGGAGCACCGCGTGTTTCAGTCGGTACCAGACCCAGGCGCCGCGGCGTGTGTCCTCCACCAGACCCGCGGACTTGAGCAGAGCGAGATGCTTCGACACGGTGGACATGTCGGATCCCACCGCCCCCTGCAGGTCGCACACGCACCGTTCCCCCTCCGCCAACATCTCGAGCATGCGGAGACGCCCCGGATGCCCGAGTGCCTTGAAGATCGCCGCTCTGGCTTCGAGTGCCTGCTGCTGGGTGGTCTTGTCTGTCATGATGTCCCGCTCCTGCATTTGGTCATATGGCCAAATTGCCAGCCGTGGCAAGGGAAAATTCGATGCCCGAAAGTCCACACCCCTGGAATCGCAAGGCTCCGGACCCGCTGACTATTCCATCGCACAAATAAACAGAGACCGGGCTATTGGACTCGGTTCGTCCCCGTGGTCTATCCGGTAGCTCGGGTCAGCGAGTACGGAGCCACACGGTCCCGGGGGGCGGCGCGCTGCGCGCGTTAGGCTAGTATCCGCGTCAGTTCGGCCCGCTCCAACTCAGGTAATTCTGCACGCATGCGCGCAAACTGTTCGCGCACATCCTCACCACGCAGCGCGCGCTCCCTCAGGGCCGCACCCGTCCTCGACCACCGCAACTCGACGGTGAAAAAACTCACCCCGGCGAATGACAGGCGGTGCAGCGTCGTCGGGCCGAGCCGCTCGATCGCGGCGTAATGCCCCGCCGTTGGATAGCCCATGTTGTGCTCCCAGCCGTATCCCGGAAACTCACCGGCCCAGCGCGTCATCATGCGGTCGCGGGTGACCTTTGCCAGGATGCTCGCGGCGGCGATCGACACGGATTTCGCATCCCCCTTGATGATCGCCAGCACGGGGCGCGGTTCGTCACGAAGGGTGAGCGCGTCTGTCACAATTGCGCCGGGCGCAGGGTCGAGTTGCGCCAACGCGCGCTTCGCCGCGAGCCGTGTCGCCTCCAAAATGTTGATGTCGTCGATCTCCGGCGGTGAGGCCTCGGCGATGCCATACGAGAGCGCGCGTCTGCGGATTTCCTCGAACAGGATTTCGCGCCTTGAGTGCGACAGTTTCTTTGAATCATCGAGTCCCCGGGGTCGAGCCCTTGTGAGGTCGAACACGACCGCAGCCGCGACCACCGGCCCCGCGAGCGGTCCGCGCCCCGCCTCGTCCACCCCCGCGACAAACGACACGCCGTGGGTCCGAGCCCACGCGCGCTCGGGCACGATGCTAGGCGCCACGTCGGCCCATCATAACCACTCGGTCTGCCACTCGGCGACCTGTGCCTCGGGATCCCCCTCGAGCTGCTCCGACACTTCGCGTTCCATTCGTTCGAGCGGATCGCGCAGCGCGCTGCATCCGATCACCGCAAGGTCGCAGCGTTGCCAAGTGTCGTGGTGGCCGATCTCCGCGACGCTGACGTTGTGGTCGCTGCGCAGAGCGTGCAGGATTCGTTTCAGGATGGATCGCTTTTCCTTCAGCGAATGCACCGTCGGAAAGTGCAGATGGTAGCGGACGAGCAAGATGTGCATTCTGGCAATGCGTGGAGCGCGATTTTGGTTGGTGGCTCCCGCTGGCGTCAGAGTTGCCCCAGCGGCCGTGAAAGGGAAAGGAGGAAAATGGCACGGGAGAATTCGGAATCTCTGGGGCGACCTCCGGGAGGGGTCTCGTGGGCGAAATGAGAAGTGTTTCTTCCTCGCGCCTCCGCCCCCAAACTCCGCTTTGACATCGTTCCGTCCCGTCGTGCCACGCTGATGGCAGTGCAGCGGGCCACGCACGGGGGCATTGCGCGAATTGTCTGACGAACAGGAAACTACGAAGCCGGCCGAGCACGCGGCCGCACCGCTCGCCGTGGCGCAATCGCGCGAACTCGCGACCGTCGATGCGCGTCAGCCGACGCGACCCATCGAGTGGGCCAAGCTGCTCTTCCCGGTCATCGTGATTCTGCTCTACATCATCGGACGCATGGTTTCCGGCTTCGCCAGCGGCCCCCAGTCCAGTCAGGGTGAGGACGAAGCGAGGACGCTCTCAGGGGTGTCGGCAAATTCTCCGTCGCTGAAACTGACCAGGGAAGCCAAGGCATTCCTCGCCGAGATGGAAACGCTCGTCGCCACGGACGCCTGGGGGGAAATCGCGAAGCGTACTGCTGCCGCCCCCGAGACAATCCGAGATCATCCCGTCGTGCGCGGATTCGCGCTGCTCGCAAAGTACCGCACGCAAAAGGGCGACGTTTTTCTCGAGCGCGAGATGAACCAGATCGCGTCGCTGCTCGATGCGAACGGTGACTTCGCCGCGCTGCGCGAACAACTCGATGTCGCGCAGGCACGCCTCATTCTAGACCGCACGACGACACTCGATTTGCTGCTCAAGAACGCGGAATCGCTGCAACGACTCATGGAGGGCACGCGCCCCCGCCCGACCGTGCTCGACGCGCGAGTGCGCATCGCGCAACGCTACGAACAATTCGCCGACAAGCGCTTCGACGAGTCGAAACGCGTGATGGGAAATGACACGGCAGGGTTGAGCGAAGCCCGCGCGCTGTACCAGACTGCGCTGCGCTGGCTCGTCCTGCCGGAGGGGTGGCGCACGCTGACTCCCCATAGCGAATCGATGCGCCCGCACGTCGCGCGCGTCGTTGGGAAAATCCAAGTCGCCAATCAGGCGATCAACTCCATCGCGCTTCCCTTCACCGATCGCGATTCATCCACATGGACGGGAAAAAAAGGGGACCCGATCCACGACGAGCGGTGGCAGTGAATCCCCCGCCTGCCATGGCGCCACTCCCGTGGCCGGAGTTTTCCTACCGCCTGGGACTGTTGGTCGCCTCCGGACTGTTTCTCTTTGAGTCCGTCGGGCTCCCCTCGACGCACGGGATTTTCGGTTATGCCGCCGCAGCGCTGGCGATGCTCCTCGTTCTCACCCCTGCCACATCGTGGCGTGTCCTCGGCGACTGGCGGGAAATCCGCCGCCGCGTCCTGCTCGGGAGTCTGATGTTTGTCGCGTGGATTCCACTCGCCGCAGCCGTCACGCCACGCCTTGGCAAGAGTGCCATCCCCGACGCACTGGAGGGGCCGATGATGACCCTGTTCTCCTTCGTGCGCGGGATGCCCTTCGGCACTTGGATTTCCAATCTCGGCTCGGGCCTCATCTCATTCAGCATTCTGTTCTTCACCCTGATCTGCATGATGCTTGCCTGGAAGCCCGGTCGCGTCTCGCCTCTCCTCGCGGCGGCGACGCTTCTGGCCGCACTCCTGTTCTTCTTCAATCCCACGATCGAGGTCGCGATCGGCCTCCTCTTCCTCGGCATGTTCATCCACGAATCGTGGGAACCGGCGTTGATCCTCCCGATGCATCTGGCGGAGGCACTCTCGCCAGCGCAGCAAGACTTCCTGCTCTACCTGCGCACCAACGGCGTGGTGACTGCGGCGGAGACCCCGCTCCTGCTGAGAGGGACCGAGAGAGATCTCGCCGACTTGCTCGACCTCGGGCTGGCGGCCTATCACCCCGAGACGAAGACGGTTCACCCCGGCGAGCGGCTCCTGACCGAATCCGCCGGTGGCACGATCGATCGCGCGATGTTCTATGCCACGCGTGTGATTTGGATTCTGCTTGGCTCGCTCTACTTCATGTTTCCCGACCTGCTGCCGGGGCCGATCGACGACCTAGTCATCATGGCGCTTTGCACGTGGGCAGGGCTGCGTCTGCCCGGACGCCCAACCCCGCTGACGTTTGCGACTGCTGCAGTGACCAGCGCGAAGCCAACCGATGGAGCCGCACGCAAGGCATGACCAGATCGCTGCGCTGGGTGCTGCTGCAGACCGCGCCTTGGGGGCACCGCATGCGCCTCCCCGGTTGGCATCTCGCGCATTGGCTCGTGGCACAAGGCAACCCCGTCGCCTATGTCAGCGTCCCCGTCTCGCCCTGGCATTTCCTGTCGAAGGACATACGCGAACTCGCCGCGCGGCGTTGGTCGCAGGAGGGCGCGCGCGGGCGCTGGCATGCGCCGAACCTGTTCGTTCACATCCCGCGCACACTCCTGCCGATTCACAGAAAGGGACCGTTCGACTCGGGGTTCGCGTGGAGGAATTCGCATCGGTGGACATTTCCCAACGCGGCGGGAGTCCTGCGCGACGAGGGCTTCGGCGAGCCCGACGTCGTCTTGCTGCAGAGCCCACTGCTTGCCGGGCTCGCGGCGGAGCTCCATCCCCGCGTGCGAGTCGTTTCCATCGAGGACGCGCTCGAGCATTTCGACGGCATGCCACGCGTCGCTGTGCGCAAGTTTCCCTCGGCCATTCGCGCCGCGGACATCGTCACCGTGACCGCGCGTTCGCTGATTCCGTGGGCGCGCCGGCGCGGGGCGTCGCGCATCCTCAACATGCCGAACGGCGTCGACGTCGCCGCGTTCTCGCGTCCGGCCTCCGCGTCACAAACACCCCCCGCGCAACCCACGGCCGTGTACGTCGGCGCGCTCGATGCGTGGTTCGACGCGGCCCTGCTCGCGGCAGTCGCACGTCGGCTCCGGCATTGGAAATTTCTGATCATCGGTCCGCAAACACGCGCCTATCCTGCGCTGCGGGGCGTGTCCAACGTGGAATTCATCGGCGCCCGACCACCCGACGAGGTGCCGAGCCACCTCTGGACCGCCACGGCTGGGATCATCCCGTTCAAGAGAACGCCACTGATCGAAAGCGTGCTACCGCTGAAGCTGTTCGAGTATCTCGCAGCGGGCCTGCCAGTGGTTTCGACTCGCTGGCGCGAGATGGAGCTAGTCAACAGCCACGCGCGGCTAGCCAACACCCCCCGTGAATTCGCCGAGGAACTCGCGGCGACGGAGCACGCGGGCTACCCCGACTCCCGAGGGCCGCAATTTGCCGCGAGGTACGATTGGAACAGGATTTTCCCACACCTCGACGCGCGGGTCCGTGGCGTGATCGACAACGCCGATCGCTAGCTCCCGCCCCGGCGTTTCGCGCGCGCCACCGGCCTGCGCGTGGATTTCGGCCAGTTGCCCAGCGCGATTTTCGCAACGGCGATCAAGTCCTCCTTCGAGCTTCCCTGCGCTGCGCTAACCGACATTCCCTGAATCATCGCGAGGAGATATCTTGCCAGGTTGCCCGCGCTCGAATCCGGGGGCAGATCCCCCTCCTTGCGCGCGCGCTCGAGCCTCCTGCGCAGCCGGTCCTCCACATCGCAACGCCGACGGGTGATCTCCCCCTGGGCCACCGGCGCGGAGTCACCGCACGTCATCGTCCCCTGCACGAGCAGGCATCCACTGGGATGGCTCTTGTCGGTCAGCATTTCCGCGAGGCCGAACAACAACTGCTCCGCGAATCCACGCGCAGTCGGTTGGTCAATGGCGCGCACGATGTAGCCACCCGGGCCTTCGGCGTATCGCTCGATCACTTTGCGAAAGAGCTGCTCTTTGTTCCCGTAAGCGGCATAGAGACTCGGGCGATTGATCCCCATCGCTTCCGTCAGATCGGAGAGCGACGCCCCCTCAAAGCCCTTCTCCCAGAACACCTCCATCGCGCGTTCGAGGGCCTTCTCCGTGCAAAATGATCGTGGCCTTCCGACTGACATGAGATGGGTCCTTTCTTTCGTACCGGACGATACAATAAGTGCAAGCCACGGACGCTGTCCACCGGGAAGCGACCCCTCGGGGAAATAAGTTACCGAACGGTACAAAAAGACACTTGACCCGCCATGGGGCGTCATTGCCTATTGCGTACCGAGCGGTACAAAACAATCCAGGAGCAATCCCATGGCCCAAAAGCTAGCAGGCAAAGTCGCAGTCGTGACGGGCGCATCCAAAGGCATCGGAGCCTCCATCGCGGAACATCTCGCGGCGGAAGGTGCTAGTGTCGTCGTGAACTATGCATCCAGCAAGTCGGGCGCAGACCGTGTCGTCTCCGCCATCACCTCCAAGGGCGGCAAGGCAGTCGCAGTTCAGGCTGACGTCTCCAAGAAAGCCGACATCGATCGTCTCTTTGCCGAGACCAGGAAGGCGTTCGGCAAGCTCGACATCCTCGTCAACAACGCGGGCATCTACGAATTCGCACCCCTTGAAGCGATCACCGAGGAACACTTCCTAAAGCAGTTCAACCTGAACGTGCTCGGTCTGCTCCTGACGACGCAGGCGGGCGCTGCGCTCTTCGGCGATAGAGGGGGAAGCGTGATCAATATCAGCTCGCTGGTCAGCACGTACGCGCCACCCGCTGCCGCTGTGTATGGCGCGACGAAGGCCTCCGTGGACCTCATCACGCGGTCGCTCGCCAAGGAACTCGGCCCGCGCAAGATTCGCGTGAACTCCATCAACCCCGGCATGGTGGAAACCGAAGGCGCGCACGCAGCTGGGGTGACCGACCCTGAGAACGAATTCCGCAAACAGATCGAAGCGACGACGCCGCTGGGCCGAATCGGCCAGCCTGCAGACATCGCCCCCGCGGTCGTCTTCCTCGCATCGGATGACGCCGCCTGGATTACCGGCGAAACGCTCGTCATCGCGGGCGGATTGAGGTAACACGCGACCAAGGCAAGGGTGCCCGCCTCGAATCGCGGGCACCCCTTGGCCAGTTCGCGCAACTACTTCACGCGCGAGGCGAATCTCGCCTTGTTGCTCATGCCTGACACAGGATTCCCTCAACCCCGGCGCGATTGATGCGCACGAATCTCGTGACTGGGGCGATCTCAGGTGAGCCAGACATCCACTGAACGTGACATCCTCCGTGGAATCATCGACGAGGCATGGGATGCTCGCGATTCCGCCGTGCCAGACGCAGAAGTCCACTCCGCGATTCGCGAGATCCTCAAAGACCTGACAAGCGGCGTCGTCCGCGCCGCCGAGCCCGATGGCGCTGGCAGCTGGCGCGTGAACGAGTTCATCAAGAAGGCGATCCTCCTCCATTTTCGTTTGACCGGTGCCGAGCCCATCATTGCCGGAGCCTTCGAGTTCTTCGACAAGGTTCCCCTGCAAGGCGATTGGGCACGCAAGGGCGTGCGCGCTCTCCCCGGAGCGATCGTTCGTCACGGCGCGCACGTGGCGTCGGGCGTCATCCTTTGCCCATCGTTCGTCAACATCGGCGCGTGGATCGGCCCCGGAACGATGATCGACACGTGGGCGACGGTGGGTAGCTGCGCGCAGATCGGCGCGCGTTGCCACATCAGCGGCGGCGCGGGCATCGGCGGCGTGCTCGAGCCTGTGCAGGCAGCACCCGTGATCATCGAGGAAAATTGCTTCATCGGCGCCCGTTGCGAGGTCGCGGAGGGCGTACGCGTCGGCGAAGGCGCCGTGCTCGCGATGGGTTGCTACATCGGGCAATCGACGCGCGTGTACAACGCGCTGACCGGCGAAACCACACGCGGCGCAATTCCTCCTCGAGCCGTGGTCGTGCCCGGCGCGCTCCCCTCCGCCGACGGCTCGCATTCGACATACGCGTTGATCATCAAGAAATTCCGCGATGCGCAAACGGACGCACGCACCGCGCTGAATGACATCCTTCGTTAATCGCGTCACTGCATGAATCGCGTCGATCTCGCCATCATCGGCGCAGGCGCGGCGGGACTCGCCGCCGCCATCTTCGCCGGCGAAAGCGCATCCGGCGACGCGCGCTCCATCGTCCTGCTCGAGGGCGCCAAGAAACCCGGCGCGAAAATTCTCGTCAGCGGCGGCGGTCGCTGCAACGTCACGAACGAGCGTGTCACTCCGGACGACTACTGGGGCGGTCCCAGACCGATCATCCGCAACGTGCTCCGCTCCTTCGATGAGAAGCGCACGATCGAGTGGATGCGCCAGCTCGGCGTCGAACTGAAGCTCGAGCCCACCGGCAAGTTCTTCCCCGTCAGCGACAAGGCGCGCACCGTGCTCGACGCCCTCCTGGCACGCGTCGAGGCGGTGGGCGTCCGCCTGTGGTCCGGCGCGCGTGTCAGGGACCTCCGCCGCGAAGCCGACGGATTCGCGATTGAACTCGAAGGCGCCGAACCCATCCACGCGCGGCGCGCCATCCTCGCAACCGGCGGTCTCTCGCTTCCCAAATCGGGGAGCGATGGGTGGGGTTTTGCTCTGGCCAAGAGACTCGGCCACCCGATCGTTCCGACCACGCCGGCACTTTCACCGATCGTGTTGCTGCCGGGCACAGACGCGGCGGGGCGATTTGCCGAACTCTCGGGAATCACAGTCGATGCACGATTGGAGGTACGATCGGGCGCGGGGCGATCGCTCTTCGCATGGACGGGCTCGACACTGTTTACGCATTTCGGCCTGAGCGGCCCCACTCCGCTGAACGTATCGAGGCACTTTCTTCGCGAACGTCTCGACCACCCCGCGCCCACGCCGTTGCTTTGCTTTGGACATCCGAGCTTCCCGACCACAGAAGATGCCGCCACGCTCGTCAGCGGCATTGCGACCTCCAACCCGCGACGCACGGTGGGAGGGCTCCTCGGTGAGTTGTGGCCTGACCGCCTTGCCCGAACGCTCGCTGCGGATATCGGAGCGGACAAACTCGTCTCGCAGCTCCGCCGAGAGGAGCGCGCGAAGCTCGCCGAGTCCATCGCGCGGCTCCCTCTCCGCTGCAACGGCGACCGAGGCTACTCATTCGCGGAAACGACCGCTGGTGGAGTTGACCTGCGCGAGGTCGATCATCGCACGATGGAATCACGTGTTGTCCCCGGTCTGCATTTCTGCGGGGAGATGCTTGACGTCGACGGCCGCATCGGTGGTTTCAATTTTCAATGGGCATGGGCGAGTGGTCGTCTCGCCGGACGCGCGGCGATCGCGAGGTAGCACCTGGGCGCGTCCCTTCGCACCTCACGCCCCGCACGATTTCCTGCCGCAATCTCGGGAGAACCGCTTAACTCCCCCCGAACCTCCCTCGCCTGTGCTTGACCGCCCGCGTCCAACAGCGGATGTCAGAGGGGCAGAACAAACTCGACGAACCCGTCTGTGAGGTGCCCTCTTGGCCGCCGCGACTTCCGCCATGATTTCCGCAGATCGCATCATCGACTTGAAGGGTGAGACCAAGAGCGCCGTCCTGAACGAGCTGATCGATGTGATGGCGACTTCGCCAATGGTCACCGACGCGGAGGATTTGCGTCGTCGCCTGCTTGAACGCGAATCGACGCACTCCACGGGCATCGGCATGGGTGTCGCCCTCCCGCATGCCAAGATTTCCTCGGTGAAGGACTTCGTCATCTCGATTGGTCGCACGACGGCTGGCGTCGATTTCGACGCGCTCGACGGCAAGCCGGTCTATGTTGTGGTCATGATCTCATGCCACGAATCGCAGTCGGGGGAATTCCTCAAGGTCATGGCGCGTTTCGTTAAGGCACTGAAGGACAAAGAGTTCCGGCGCACGATTCTCCTCGCGAAGTCCCCCGAGGAAATCATGTCGATCTTCGTGGACGGCACGCGCAGCTAGTCTGCGCGCTATCCCAGCATCCCGCGAACTGCGGCGTCACCGCTGCGCGCAGCGAGCCACAGTCCCGCCCAGACTTTCGGATCGGTGACCGCGCCGGCGGCCTCGCGCGACGCAACCCAAGCGTGCAGTTCCGCGAGGGGCACCGCCGTCACGAGGATATCCTCGCCTTCGATGCCGCCTCCGTCCGCGCGTTTCGTGCAGTGGGTCGCGACGAAAAACTCGAGGCTCTCCGTGCTCATTCCCGCCGACGTTGGCCCGCCGCCGAGCGAGCGAATCGTCTCGCAATCGAATCCCGTTTCCTCCATCAACTCCCGCCGCGCGGCCTCGTCTGCGGGCTCCGCCGATCCATCGCGCCGATAGTCGATCAGCCCAGCCGGAATCTCGACAACGCGCGCGCCGATCGGTTCGCGGTACTGTTCCACCATGAGGATGCGGCCGTCCTTTGTGAGCGCGACAACTGCGACGACGCCCGCCGTCAGACGGCGTTCGGCGAATTCCCAGCCACCACGCCGCAGCAGGCGGAGGTGTGCACCCTCGCCCAGGATCTCTTCGGTTTCGTCGGGTGTGTTCACAGTGAGATTTCCGATTCTGTTTTGATTTCGATCCCCGCCTTGCGCATGTCATCGATCGCCTTCCGGACATCACCTGACGTCAGATCCACTCCGCGACACGCGTCCTCAATGACCGTCGTCTTGAATCCAAGTTGCAGTGCATCCATCGCGGTGAACCTCACACAATAATCCGTGGCGATGCCGGCGATGTAAACATGCGTGACGCCGCGCGCCTTGAGCCAATCAGCCAGCCCCGTCGCCTTGCGGTGACCGTTGTCGAAAAAGCCCGAGTAGCTATCGATCTGCGGGTCGGTGCCCTTGCGAAACACCTCGGTCCAACGCTAGCGATCCAACCCGTCGAGGAACTCGGCTCCATGCGTCCCTTGCACACAGTGATCCGGCCACATGATCTGCGGCAGACCCGCGAGTTCCCCCATCTCGCCCGGCTTTCGATCCGCATGTGAGGACGCAAATGACCCGTGACCGGCGGGATGCCAGTCCTGCGTCGCGACCACGATGTCAAATTTCTTGGCGAGCCGATTCGCCGGACCCACGACCGCATCGCCGTCGCGCACCGCAAGCGCGCCACCGGGCACGAAGTCGTTCTGAATATCGATCAGCAACAGTGCGTTCATCTAGCGATTCCTTTCGCACTCATAACTCGAAATGGAAGCCCTTTTCGACGAGGCGTAGGTACTTCTTTCGGTCGAACCGAAAGAGCTGCGCCGCGCGGTGACGGACATCGGTTTCCTGTTCGTCGAGCGGCACGAGCAGGCCCAACCGGAGCAGTTTCTTCCTGAAGTTTCGTTTGTCGAGCGTGCGTCCGAGCACCGCCTCGTAGAGATGCTGAATCTGCGTCAGCTTGAACTTCTTTGGCAGCAACTCGAAGCCGACCGGCTCGCGGCGGACCTTTTCCTTCAACCGTGCGAGTGCCCTCGCCAAAATCATCTCGTGATCAAACGCGAGCGGAGGTAGCGCGCGCATCGGGCGCCATTCCGCGCTGCGCGCGTCGGTCTCGGCACGGATGCTCTGATCGGAAAGTTTCACCAGTGCATAGTACGCGACCGTCACGACGCGTCCGCGCGGATCGCGATGCACGTCGCCGAACGAGCCGAATTGTTCGAGGAACATTTCGCGCGCTCCGGTTTCCTCCTCCAACTCGCGGCGGGCGGCTTCCTCCAACGATTCATCCATGCGCACGAACCCACCCGGCAGCGCCCACTCACCCTCGAACGGGGGCTCGTTGCGCTGGATCAAAAGCACCTTCAAATCCCCGTCGTCGAAGCCGAAGACGACGCAGTCCACCGTGAGCGCCGGGCGCGGGTAATCGTACGAGTAGGACATCGTCGCGGTTCGTTACTCCCCGGTGTCTGCGCGCACGTGCTGTGCCACGTACTCGCGTAGTTCTTCCAACTCGCGCGCCATTCCCCCGGAAAGAATCGGGTAACGGCACCACGTCTTGGGATCGAGGCTTTCATCATCCACATGAAACGAGGGCGCGTAGCGCTCGCGTTTCCATTGGTTGCGGCACCACAGGTTGAAGAACCTCTCGATATACTTCTGCAGCGTGAGCGGATCGTACTGCGTGTGCGTGCTCGTGAGCAGTCGGAACACCTCGATCGGCGTGCGCTTGTCGCGGATGGCGGCGCGTTCGATCGCATCAAGCAATGGATACGGCATCAAGTCCGCCTCGTCCGTTTGCGCACGTTCGAGAGGACGCAGCTCCGCCGTCGGAGTCAGCTTTGTCACCGCACCCACCGCGGGCACGGGGCCGATGTCGTGTGGACCCACCGATTCGAGCCAGTCGAGCCACTCGCGCAGGTACGCCTTGTCGATGCCCGCGATGGGGCTGACGCCGCCGCACGTATCGCCGTCCATCGTCGCGTAACCCACGGCTGCCTCGGAACGATTGCTCGTCGCAAGCAACAGCGCGTTTCGCAGATTCGCCAGCATCCATGCGCCCGGGGCACGCACGCGCGCCTGGATGTTCTGGAGCGCGATGTCGTCCTTTTCCCAGGTCAGCTTTCGCCCAATCGCGTTCTCGACCATCGTCGTGTAGGATTCCACGATTGCATCGATTTCGAATTCCAGAAACTCGGCGCCGAGTGCCGCAGCCACGGAACGCGCGGCCTCGCGCGTGGTCGTCGAACTGTTCCTCGTTCCCTGGTATGCGCAGAGCAACAGCTCGCGGATCAGCTCCGCACGCGAGTTGCAACCGCTCAGTCGCTGAGAATAGCCGAGCCGCGTGCGCAGTTGTTCCATGCCGATATCGCGCAGCGCGAAGTCCACCATCAGCGCCACGAGCGCCGCCGTCGCGGTCGAGTCCGCGCCACCGCTTAGCGAGACGACGAAGCCCTCCGACCTGCTCTTGCGCATGTAATCGAAGAGCGCGAGGGCGACCGCGCGGGAGAACTCTTCCTCCTTTACATGCGGTCCGCGCTCCCACGCCGCGAGCGGAGGTGCGGGCTTCGACTGATGGATGTCCGGGAAGGTGAAATCGACGTGGATCGCCTGTTCCGGGTCCCCTTCCATCATCGGTTTGAAGCTGGACGTGCGCGCTTGATTCATACGAGTCGCATGCAAGTCCACCGTGGCGGTGGTCAGCTCCATGTCGCTGTACGAAAAGCGAGGTCCTTCGGCGATCATCGTGCCACCGCTGGCGATGATCGCACCGCCGTCATACACGGCACGACCGGATTCGTTGCCGAGCAAGTTCGAATAAACGTAGCTCAGGCAGAACGCGCGCGAGCCCTCCAGCACGAAGCGTTTGCGCACGTCGATCTTGTGAAATGCAAAGTGGCTCGCGCTCGGATTCACGATCACGTCGCAGCCCATCTGCGCCAGATGCCCGCCCGGCCGCGTCGCGACCCAGGCGTCCTCGCAAATCTCGAAACCGATGCGCACGCCGCCACAGTTGAACCAGATGTCGCCGACCGGATACGAACGCCCGTCGAGCGTCACCTCCGAGCGCACACCGCTCGGCCACGCCTTGAACCAGCGCGGCTCGTAGTGAATCCCGTCTCCCGCGAGGAAGCGCTTCGCGACGAACCCGTGCACCTGACCATTTGCGGCCAAGCACGCCGTGTTGAAGAGCGCGTTTCGATAGAGCAGCGGAATGCCAAGCGTGACGATGATGCCCTCGGTTGCGGGGAGGATTTCGCGCACGACGCGCCATGCCATCTCCAGCATGCCGGGGGAGTGAAACGAGTCCTCGACCCCGTAACCGCTGACGCACATTTCGGGGAGGCAGAGAATTCCGACCCCCTCGTCGCGCGCTTTCGAAATCGCCGCGAGGATGTTCGCCTTGTTCTGTTCCCACGCCATCGGCGTCTGGTTCAGCACTGCCGCACCGAGTTTGATTAACTGCATCATTGCCCTCCTTGGGCACCCTCGCGACGCGCATCCCGCGCCGCCCTGATCAACGCCAACTTGCGCTCATGCAACTGCGGCTCGAGGCCCACCGGATACTCGTGCGGGTTCAGGAGTCGGCGAATCGTTGGGTGCAGCATCGCAAGCTGCTCCCGCGCTCGTGCCTGCGATTCCGCGATGGGCTCGGGTTTGCTGACCCTTCGCCCGTTGCGGAACATCGGGCGCAGAAGTGTTTCCGATTCGCTCCGGCGGGAGAAGAGCTTTTCGCGCGTCGGGTCCTTGGGATCGACGATTCTCCTGCTCACGCCCGCGCCGTCCTCCTCGTCGAAGATCATGTCGCCAATCCACCCTTTCGCGTTTCGGAATCGGCGTACATTGAGGATCCCCGGGTCGGTGACTTTAACGGCTTGCTCGGAAAGTTTGATGCGATGCTCCCACGCGCCGCCGTGTCTGCGCACCGCGCCGAGCTTGTAAACCCCGCCGAGGGCACCCTCCGGCTGGGCCGTGACCATCTTCGTCCCGACCCCCCACACGTTGATGCGCGCCCCCTGTTCCTTCAGGCTCGCGATCGTCGTCTCGTCGAGATCGTTGCTCGCCACGATGGATGCGTTGGGGAATCCACCTTGGTCGAGGATTCGGCGCGCCTTGATGCTCAGATACGCGAGGTCGCCCGAGTCCAGCCGGATGCCCGCCATCTCGTGGCCACGCTTGCGCAGCTTCCTGCCAACTTCGACCGCGTGCCGAACACCTTGGAGTGTGTCATACGTATCGACGAGGAAGACGCAGTTGTTCGGCATCGCCTCGGCATATTTTTCGAACGCCTCCATCTCCGTTTCAAAGGACATCACCCAGCTATGCGCGTGGGTGCCCTTGACCGGAATGCCGAGCAATTGCCCCGCGAGCACGTTCGATGTCGCGCTCGCCCCGCCGATGAACGCTGCCCGCGCGGCGCTGATCGCCCCATCGATTCCCTGCGCGCGGCGCGCGCCGAACTCGATCACCGGATCGCCCTTCGCCGCGCCGCAAACACGCGCGGTCTTCGTCGCGACCAGCGTCTGGAAATTCACGATCGTCAGCAGCGCCGTCTCGAGCAATTGGCAGTGCAACAGCGGCCCTCGCACGCGCATGAGTGGCTCCCGCGGAAACGCCAGCGTGCCATCCGCGACCGCGTCGATGTCCACCTTGAGCCGCAGCGTCGACAGGTAGGTCAGGAAGTCTTTTTCGAACAGCACGCGACCATCGTTGCCTTTCAGCGCGGCGAGTGCCTTGATGTCCTCGCTGCGATATCGAAACTGCTCGACCAATTCCGCCGCTGTCTCCATCCCGCACGCCACCGCATATCCACCCCCGAACGGCTTGCGGCGAAAGAACAGGTGAAACACCCCCTCTAGTTCCTCCGCGCGATGCTTCCAATGCGCATACGCCATGGTGAGCTGATACAGGTCGGTCATCAGCGCCAGGGAGGATCGGTAGAGGTTTTTGAGCAAGCTCATGGGGCGACTCCTTTGCCAAACTTAGTGTAAGTAATACACTAAGACGCTGGCGGGTCAAGTGCGAAGCGCGAACGGGACTGATTTGGACTGCGGCGACGCGACGCCGCCTTTGCCCCGGCAAGGGGGCCATCAAGCTAGAACGAGGATAGGGCCCGGTTCCTTGCGCCCCACAGCCCTCCGCTCCAAAGCGGCGACGCGCCGCCGCAGTCCATAGGGTCGCGCCCGCGGATCGCCTCAACCCACCCTTTCACCTTGAGCCCGTAGGCACTCGGCGACACCTTTATAGGTTATGTCTGGCGCGTCCTCCAACCCCGCAGCTTCACACCCGCGAACGCGGCCCCCAAAGAGGTGGGAGGTGCGTGCGCAGTCCCCTGAGGCTGCACGTTCGCTCGTCGAAACAGGGAGGTATTCGCCTCCGATGGCGCGCACGCTAGCGGCACGAGGATGGCTCCCCGGCAGCGACCTCGAGACTTTCATGATGCCCAAACTTTCCGAGACACGCGACCCGATGTCGCTGGTCGGAATGGAGGCGACAGTCGCGCGCATCTCCGAGGCGTTGTCGCGCGGAGAGCGCATTGCGGTCTATGGCGACTACGATGCTGATGGCATCAGCGCGACGGCGATCATGGCGCGCACGTTGCAGTTTCTTGGGCATGATCCGATCACCTTTATCCCGCATCGCCTGAACGATGGTTACGGGCTTTCCACGGCCTCGATTGCGGAGTTGGCGCGTCAGGGCGTGCGCCTGATCATCACGGTGGACACGGGGATTTCCGCCGTGGCCGAAGTCGATCACGCGCGGTCGCTTGGTATGGATGTCGTCATCACGGATCACCATCTGCCGGGGGAATCGCTCCCGGCTGCGGTGGCGATCGTGAATCCGAATCTCGCGGATCGCTGGTACGACGGAGGGCGACTCTGCGGTGCTGGCGTCGCATTCAAAGTTTCGCACGCACTCGTTCGCACGCTGCGGCCCGAATCAACCGAGGCACGCGCGCATTTGCGCTCCCTGCTCGATCTCGTGGCGCTCGCGACCGTCGCGGACGTGGTGCCGTTGCTTGGCGAGAACCGCACGTTCGTGCGTCACGGTCTCGAATCGCTGGCGAATTCCAGCTTCGCGGGGATTCGCGCCCTGATGAAGTACTCCTCACAGCGTGGTGGCTCGACCATGACGCCGGAGGTCGTCGGCTTCGGGCTCGCGCCGCGCCTCAACGCGGCGGGGCGCACCGATGGCAACGCGCGCCTGGCCTTGCGACTTCTCATGACGAACGACGAACGCGAGGCTGCGGACATTGCGGAGCGCCTCGACACGATGAACTCGCAACGCCGCACGATCGAGGCTCAGATTTTGTCGGAGTGTCTCGCGCAACTTGATGCCCTCACGAACATCGGTGATGCGTGCGCGTTTGTGCTCGCGTCAGAGGGCTGGCACCTCGGTGTGGTGGGCACGGTCGCCTCGCGCATCTGCGAGCGATACCATCGCCCGGCGGTGATTCTCGGCATCGACGGTGACGTCGCAAAAGGCTCCGCTCGCAGCATCCCAGCGTACGACGTGCACGACGGTCTGAACTCGTGCCAGGGGCACCTGCTCACCTTTGGGGGACATCGCGCCGCGGCTGGTGTGCGACTCGAACGCGGCAAGCTCGATCTATTCCGCGAGGCACTCGAGGCGCACGCGCGCGAATCGATTTCTGCGGATGGACTGCTTCCCTCGATCGCCGTCGATACCGAAGTGGACGAGAGCGAGATCGACTGGAAGTTGTGGGAGGGCGTGCAGGCGATGCAGCCTTATGGCGAGGGCAATCGCCCGCCGGTGTTTCTCCTTCGCGAGACCACGCCCGCCGGACCCCCACGCATTGTGGGCACGGGTCACCTCAAGCTGACTTTGCGCGTGGCTGGCCGAGTCATGTCGGGGATTGGGTTCTCGCTGGGCGATCAGCTCGAGTCGTGGCGATCCGGTCGCCCGCACGATGTGCTCTTCCGCCCGATCGAAAACACATGGATGGGGACCCGCTCTCTCGAACTCGAGGTTCTCGACTCGCGCGCGAGTGCGTGAGTCCCCGCGCGTTACTCTGGCCAGAGGCCGAGTTCGCGAATCTTCTCTCTTAGTTCAGCATCCAATAGCGCGAGATAGGTTGCACTCGGCGTGTATTGCCGCGCCTCATCCGCCGCCCCCAAGTGCACGTAGATCTCGAACTGAACGATGTTCTTGGCCAGCACCTCACCCCCTTCAGGGATCCCGTCCAAAATCGCGAGTGCTTCGCGGCACAATTCCTCTGATCTCGCACGCCCCGTCGTGGCTGCTTCGATTCTCGAACGCACAACGAGGATGGACGCCTTCTGAATCTTGAAAAACTGGTCATCCGGTTCCTTCGCGGTGAATTCTCCGACCGCGATCTCTGCTTCGTCCAGAATGGCCGAGGCAGCAGTGTAGTCCTGTAGTCGGTAGTGCGCGAACGCTCGATTCAAAGCGGCTAGGATCTGGCTGTACGCGAATGAGACATCTTCCTCCAGGTGAGGTGCCGCCTCCTCTAGAAGCACCAATGAATACTCAGAAGTCTTCAAGGCTTCCGTGGATCTTCCGGCGGCGTTGTAGGCCATGACCAATATCTCATTCACATACAGCGAGTGGAACAGGTCCGTTCGGTGACCCTGTGTGTCGGCCTTCACCTCGTCCGCGATATCGAGTGCCGCACGCATCGCCTCAATGGCCTCATCGAACTGATCCTTCTGTAGGAGCAAATCCGCCTCTCCCATGCGCAGGTCGGAGAGCGCACGTCTCGCCGAAATCGATCGCTGGTCCGCTGCGAGGGCGCGTTCCAGATAGGTGCGCGCGGAGTGATACGATTCCAACGCATCCTCCGCCTGTCCCTCAGCAGCTTGGAGGTCACCGAGTTCGCGATACGCGCCACTCGCATCCGCGATCATCGACGTGCTCGCATCGGGCTGCATCGCGAGACGCACGCGAATCTCGACGGACGCGCTGAGGTGCTGTCGCGCTTCCTCGGTGTTCCCGGTTTCGAGGGAGATTCTCCCGAGCTCAGAATTCGCCAGCGCCAGTTCCTGGAGCAACTGCGCCTCTGGATTTGGGAATGCTGCGAACGTCGAGAGCAACTCAACCGAACGTTCACATTGCTCGCGCGCTTCCGGGTAACGTCCCTGATCGCGAAGGGCGATCGCATATCGGGTCCGGATCGATGCAAGGTCCAGCCCCGCGATGGCGCTAAACGGATCGAGCGCGGCGAGCGACTCGCTGGTCTTGAGTGCCTCTCGGTACGTTGCCAACGATTCCGTGGGCCGGCCATACACATAGAGGAACTGCGCCAATCCAGTGAGCGAAGAAACGAGCTCCCGGGCGAGTACCGTGTTCTCATTCGTCGAGCGCGCCTCATAGGCCTCGCGGCTCAACGCCGCTGCCCGCGATTGCGCCTCGACCGCATTTTCGCCCTGTCCGATCGAGTAGTAACATTGCCCGAGCGATCGATAGAGCTGCGAAACGACGCTCGTCAGCTCGCCGAACTCGCTCCCTCCCTCTCCCTGACGTGCGAGAGCGATCCCCTCGCGCAGCAGTGCGATCGCTCCCGGCGTATCCCCACGCCTCTGCCGGAGTTGGCTCCGCTGGGCCAGCAGATCCAGCACGAGCTCGCGGCGCGCTCCTTCATTCTTGATGTTGGGAATGATCGCGGCTGCCTCTTCGATCCGACGCCCCGATTCCTCCAAGTCGATCCCACGTTGCGCGACGGAACTCAGCCGGAGGAGCAGCGTCGCCTTCAGCGCGAGGTGCGCCTGCGGATCCGCGCTGGTGGCGTCGTCGAGAGCGGCCAGCCCGGTCTCGAGCGCGGTCCGCGCCTCGTCCATCTCTCCGAGCGTAGCGAAGATGTCCGACATGTTGCGCTGCGAAGTCGCGTACTGATTCAGTTCCGTCTCCGACATTTCGGTGGTTGGGCGCTGAGAGAAGTACTGTGATGACTTTTCCGCGACGCGCTTGAGGAGCGACGTTCGCCCCATCGGGACGAGCGAATCCTGCAAGTCCACGACGAGGAAGTTGACCAAGTCCTCTGCGCGATCGCGTGCCTCGCGCGCTTCGGTGGCGCGGGCATCGGCGCGCTCGCGTTGCTGTGTGGCCTCATGCGCGCGGTCGGTGGCGCGCGCTGCTTCTGCGTCCGCGCGGTGTGCCGATCGGAAAGCCAGTCCCCCCAGAATTCCCGACACCAGCACGAACGTCGCACCCGTCACACGCAGGGATGTCCGCAGTCTGCGTCGCTGGATTTCCTTGTCTAATCCTGCTTGGACGGCCTGACGCACGTCCTCGAACAGCTTCGCCTTCTGCGGAGAATCTGAGAGGCGAGCCACCTGCAATTGCGCAAGTGTCAGGTCGTTGTTCGCGAGCGCGGCCTCCGCGTGGCGCGCGATCGCCGCACCCTTCAGCTCACGCGCGGTCACATTGCCGGGCCAGAGCGACAACGCGCGCGACAGACTTCCCTCCGCAGCAGCGAACGAAGAGTAATCCCCACCCGGGAGAGCGAGTTGTGCCGCCGCGCTCTCCGCCAGCGCGATCGATTCGCGTCGACGACCGGCGCCGCTCAGGAACTCCTGAAGCTGGGCAACGAACTCCTTCGCCGAGGGAACGCGATCCTTGGGCTCGGGCTCGAGCGCCCGATACATCAGCGAGACAAGTTCCTCAGGCAACTCGCCCAACTTCGGTCCCGAATCGAGTGGTGAAATCTCACCCTTGCTCGCCATCTCGAATGCGCGCGAACCGGTCTTGGCGTTGTGCGGGGGCACGCCGGTCAGGATCGTGAAGATGATCCCTCCGAGCAGATACACATCGGTCCACGGACCGAGGCCATCGGCGGTGTGTTTCGTTTGTTCCGGCGCCATGTATGCGGCCGTACCGCCGGGGTTCGTCGCCTCGAACTTGGTCGGTACTTCGCCACGCGCGCCGACAGCGGAATGCGTCCCCAAGAGCGCCGTGTCGAAAGCCACCGCGAGACCCCAGTCCCCGAGCACCACTTCGCCGTAGTCGCCGATGATCACCTGACTCGGTTTCAAGTCGCGGTGCATCACACCGCGTGAATGCGCGAACGCGACAGCCTGCGCGACGGCGATCAGGATTGGGATGTGTCGCGCGAGGTGATCCTCCACGCTCAGCTTCCCGATATCCGCTTCGATCTGCCGATTCCAGGTCTGCCCTTGGATCAGCTTCATACTGAGAAGAGGTTCACCCGCATCATCCATGACGATGTCGTGCACGGGAACAATGTTCGGGTGTTCCAGATTCGCGGAGGTGACCGCCTCCTTGCGGAACTCGGCGATCAATTCGCGCGCAGTGTCGGACGCGAACTCGAGATCCGACTTCGCGCGGTGCAGTCGTTTCACCGCAACGAAGCGACAGAGCGACGTTTGCTCTGCGGCCCACACCTCGCCGAATCCACCCCGCCCAACGATGTGACGCAGACGATAACCCGAGGGAAGGAGCAGTCCCTCATCCTTCTTCGAATCCGAAATCGGGATCTGCTTGGTTTTGTCGAGCCCGTCCTCTCCACTCCAGAACGAGGACACACCCAGGCTCACCCCGCCGCTGCTGTACGTTCGCGTCGGATCGGGAGGAAGGCCGGGCGGGAAGAAGTCCTGATCGTTCATCGCTCTCTTGGAGGTTCCCATAGCACGCGCGCGTGCCCGGACTCATTCTCCGTGCTGCGCATTCAAAATAGACCCATGACTTGGTAGGATGAGGTCAGTCCTCTCGCAGACAGGGCAAGATTACTTGCTCGACGCAGCGCCTGTGAACCGATTGAACACACGAGCGCCTCGCCGCGAAGAAATCCCCCCGCATCCCAGAGGACACGGGGGGAATGAGGTCGTGCGGTGCGGCGTCTGGAGGTTACTCCTTCCTGCGTGCGGACGCTTTCTTCTTCGCGGGGGCTGCCTTCTTCGGCTTGGCCGACGCTTTCTTTGCTGCGGGTGCTGCCTTGCGTGAGGGTGCGGCACTCTTTACAGACCGTTTCCCCTTCGTCGGCCTCTTCATCGTGAAGTTCTTCACCGCCTTCTTCCAAGACCTGTTGGGGTTCTTGAATTTCTTCGGTGGCAGAACGAGCCACTCCTCATCCACGTTGAATTCGGTGTTCGCGCCAGAGTGGCTGGTGATCTGTAGCAGCACAGGCGCGTCATCAGGTGCACCCAGTGACCAAAGGATGTTGATTTCAAACTGACCATTTGAGGTATCCCAGGAGTGACTGACTTTGTACGGGCCCGAGTATGTCAGCGCGGGTTGCGAGTGTTTCCTAACTGGTGTGATCGTGATAACACCGGTACCCGGGTCCCGAATCGCCTTCCGCGGCGGGAGGAGTTCTTTTTTCGGAGCCGGTGGGGTTTGCCCTGCCTTTGCGGCGGTCTTTCTCGGTTGCTTTGCCATGGCTGTCTTCCCTCGTTGGATGGATATCTCAACCTTCCACTTCATGAATGACGTCTCCCTGCGCCTTACTGCGGAGGGAGAAGGACATATTCCCCTGCATCTTCAATGTTACTGTGCCCGGCTGAGGCGACGTCGTGGTGATAGATGCGCAAGACGACGGGTTGGCGCTCCGCCGGTGTAGCGGGCCACCTGATCCTGACCCCATATTGGGCCGCGCCCACGGGCCAAACGGTCACATGATATGGGCCGGACACAGAGAGGTCGACGTACCTGTATCCTGCCGAAGAGGGGGGAATCGTGATGATAAACCCGCCCCCCGCGTCCCGTGCTGCCTTCCTCGGGAAACTAGTCAAGGGTGGGTCGTGCGGAATGACGACTGGATCAGGCATCGGACCTTTCTCCAATGACGCGAAGATAAGTTGAGAATCATGCAATAGGTCCAGACATGACCCGCGCCCACGAGGGGATCAACCAAAACATCCGGGGGGGAGCTTGCGCCGACCCCGCCACCGGTTGCTTCGGTGGCCATCGTCCCCACTGCGTCAAACAGGAGGCAGGATCGGGGAATCCGCGACCAAGACCAAATCCTTTACCGTGCTCGCGTGACTCCTGTCACTCGGGTGGGAATCGTTTCAAAAGCAATATGCGAACATCGGGAGGACCTCGGTGGCCTGCTTGCCGCTTGGCCACGGGATTGCAACTTCGTGCTTGTCAGGACTCACCATTCTCAGAGCGGCGGGATGGGGACCGACGACTTGAGTGTGACTCCAGTTCAATCCAGACCTCCCGGGCAGGATGCTGGGAATGACCGGCTGCCCCTGTACCGGGTCACGAATTGCCTTCCTTGGGATCCCGATCTCCTACTTGGTTCTGCCGCTCTGCTTCTTCCCCGCCGGTTTCTTTTCGACTGGTTTCCTGGGCTGCGACTTTCTTGCCGCCATCTAAGTTTTCCTCTCTGGAATTACTCACTTATTGAACTTCCGCCTTCAGTTGAACTTCCACCTACAGCTTGGGGGCCTGCCCAGTTCCACCAGCGGATCAATGAAAAACCCCCGGGAGCACGTCGGCATCCCGGGGGGCTGGTGAACATCAATTGCTGAAGGGCCGGCCCCAACTCATCCCGGCGGGAGGATCATGAACTCGGCGACTTCCTCCATCACGATCTCGACATCGGCATCGCTCGGATCGTTGGGGTCGGAAGCGTGCCGGAAACAAAGCGCATATACCGGAACCAATTCATGACGCGGTGTGGCGGAGGGCCACGAGACCCTGACTTGGTGCAGGTCCGGATTGCTTGTGTCGATCACGGTTTCATAGAGGCCGACGACGTGGGTGTTACTCCAAGGCAGGCGGCTGGCCGTCTGAGGGATAATCAGGTTGATCACCCCACCTGGGTCACGAATCGCTCTGCGAGGAGGAGGTAGCGGATTTGGGCCTCCAGATGCTCTCTTGCCCGTTGGCTTCTTGGGTTTCTTGGCCCCGGCCGCCTTCTTTGGAGCTGCTGGCTTTTTGGCCGCTCTCTTCGTCGGCGCTGCCTTCTTCGCGACTGGTTTCTTGGGCTGCGACTTTTTTGCCGCCATCTAAGTCGTCCTCCATGGAATTGTCCACTAATTGAACATCCACCTACAGCACGAGAGCCTACGCCGTTGCACCAGCGGATCAATGAAAAACCCCCGAGGCTCGTTTCCGAACTCCCTCGGGGGTCTTGATTCCCGGGGCGAGAGGGCGATCGGCCCATTGTGCTGTCAGCCTTTGGGGCTCTTGCGGGCCGTGCGGCGCGCGCGTTTGGCACCCGTCTCGTCTCCCTTGGGATTGCTCACGGGGCGGGAAAGACCATCAATTCCGGAGAACTTCGCCTGATAGTCCGCCCGGCTTGCGCTGATGACTTCCAGAGCTTCCTCGCGGCCATAGACGTGGGTGATTTCGCAAACGGGAACCGGATTGTCCGGACCGTTCTTGTACGTCAGGAAGTAATGGCGAAGGCGATCCACCAAGATTTCGGGCAATTCTTCGATCGAAGTCATCGCACCGTACACCGCGTCCCCGCGGAGGACGGCGATGATCTTGTCGTCGGCTTCGTTCCGGTCCAGCATGCGTAGCCCACCGATCGGAATCACCTCGACCAAGATGTCTCCGCGCGGGATGTCCTTCTCCGTCAGGATGCAGATATCCATCGGGTCGCCGTCGCCGACGATGCCCTCGCGGTCCGTTGCCGCCTCGCAGCAGGCCGCCACTGCATCCCCGCAGAATGTCTGCGGGATCAGGCCGTACAAAGCTGGGCAGATGTTCGAGTATCGCTGGGGGCGATCCACCCTCAGGAGGCCGGAATCCTTGTCCAATTCGTACTTCACCGTGTCAGTTGGGACGATTTCGACATATGCTGTAACGACCTCGGGCGCATTCGGCCCGATATCGACCCCGTGCCAAGGATGCACACGGAACATGAGGCCCAACAGGCGCCACATGGGATTCGCGGGGGGAAGGTTGTAGCTCATGGCGGTACGATTGGCCGCGAAATGCCCTCCGGGCAAGGAGCAAAAGAGATCGGGTCCCGACAGCTCGGTGCCGAAAAATCGGCTCTGCCCCCGTCCGCCCTCCAAGATCACTTTTGCCAGCATACGAAGTCGGGTTGACGATCCTCCAAATGAGGAACCATCCTCCCCACCAAGCTCGAATCGTAGGGGCGATGATGTGAGAGTACGATCAAATTACGGCGGACGGGTTAACATGACCCGGCGGCGAGGGTTCTCGCTGACCGAGGTCGTCGTCGTATTGGTGATTATTCTCATCGCCAGTTCGGTCGCCCTCAGTGCGTATGCCGGTTACTCAAAGTACTCGGGACTCGAGGCCTCCGCGCGTCAAATCAGCCGCACGCTCATGTTTGCCAAGCAGGGCGCGATCACGCGCCGCACGGACATGGTCGTCTACTTCGACATCGATCGTCAGACCTATTGGGTGGACGAGGAAGACGCCTCTGCCGGGACGATTTCCCGCAAGGTCGTCGAGCCAAAGAAGCTGGAGGTCGGCGTCAAGATTCAGGATGTCCAGGTCGGAGCCACAACACAGTCCAGCGGGACCATTTCCGCGCGATTCGCGCCGAGTGGTGAAAACCCCCTCGTCGAAGTCACCATGCGCCGCGAGATGGATCCCGCAACCGACCCGCGCAACTACTATACAGTTCAGCTTTATCCCGCGTCTGACGAAGCGCGTATCCTCGAGCGGGAGCGTCGCTGATGAAGTTCCATCCATCGCGCCGCCGTCGAGGCTTCACGTTCACCGAGACGCTTGTGGCGCTGGTCGTTCTCCTGATAGGCGCACTCGGCGTGATGAAGATGATGCCGGTCTCGCTGCAGGGGAGCTTTGAAGCCTCCATGCGCGCTCGTGCTGCGTTGCTCGCACAGAAGAAAGTCGAAGAGCTGCGTCGCGATGGAACGCTTTCCGATTCGTACATCAACGACATCGCGGCCCTCACCGTTCCGACCTCGCCCGCTTCTTTTCCCGAAGATGATCGAATCACGTATTCGTTCTCAGGCAACTCCCTCCTGTATCCCACGCCGATCCCGGGCAATCCGGCCTCGGCACAGGGCGTGCCGCGCGTGATCGTCCGCTATGCTCAGGATTTCCGCACCGACCAACAGGTGCTGTACGAACTCAGGTTTGTCGGCCCGGGGACACCATGATAACATCCCGCCCCCGAATCGCGACCCTTTGCGTGCCAATGCTCGAACACCGTTCCATGCTGGATGGTGGGTGCCCCTGTCGCGCCCCAATCACGGCGATGAGGATTCGGACTCGATGACGCTTGGGTTCTCGGCACTTTCGAACTCCCCATCGCACCCCTCCTTGGCGCGGTCGCGTCGTCATGCGATGCGCGGCCTCTCGATGGTCGAAGTGCTCGTCGCGATGGTCATCTCGCTCATCTTCGTCGGCAGTATCTCCTCGGTGTTCGTCTCGACGCTGCGTGCGACCGAGGACGCCCAGGCACAGGTCCGCGCGCACAATCGCGCCCGCGCCGCCGTCGATGCGATCTCGCGCGATCTCAAGTCGCTTCAGGTGGACCCTGTCTTTGGTGTCACGGCGAGCACTTTGATTCTCACCAACCAGCCACTCGCCTACGGCGACTTCATCGACAACGATGGGGATGGCGTGATCGACGAAGAACTCGTCGATGGCCGCGACAATGACGGAGACTTCGTCGATCAACACACGGTCGTGGGCTTGGCCGTCGAGCGGCGCTACTATCAGTTCACGGATGACCATGGGGATCGTGGAGTCGATGAGGACTTCCGTTTCTCGAACGACGAAGTGACGTTCCTCTACACTCCACCCACGCTGACACCCGGCCCGCCGCCGCTCTTTCGCCAGCGGATCACCTATCGCATCGACACATTCGATGGGATGGACAACGTGCTCGTGCGCGAACGCACGGACATCAATCTCGGCACAGGCGCCGAGACGACGGTCATCGACCCCGTTGTCTTTGATGTCGTCAGTCTCGACATTCTGGCCTATAATGTGAACACGTACGGTGCCGTCCCAGAGACGCCCGACTACTTCACAACTTGGAATGCCTTCCTGCTCCCGCTCGGTTCCCGCCCCTATCTTGCGCCCTTGGGTGTCCCACCGTTCGCCTATCCCGCGTCCTTCTTGGTTCGCGTGACCGTGAACGCCGAGCGCCAGCCTCTGGACGTGATTTCCGACTGGCCGTTGGGTGGGCGGAAGCTCAAGACTGTCTCGCTCGAGACCGTCGTCGCGGTCGAGTCCGTGCTGACGAATGCAAACTATGACGGCTTCGTGAGGGACCCGTGAGACACGTCGCCTCCTTCACCCGCCGCGCCTCGCGTCGAGGCTCCACGCTGATCATCGTGCTCGGCGTGCTCTCGCTTTTGGTGCTGCTCGCTGTTGCGCTGAGCTTCACCTCGAAACTCGAAACGATCTCATCGAAGAACTTTCAGGACTACATTCAGGCGCGCACGGCCTCCACAACGGGCGTCGCTCGCGCTGCCCGCAGCCTGCACTCCTCCCTCCCCGTCGGGGCGACCGGGGTCCTCGATCTTTCTCTCGATCCTGAGTTCCTCCGTCATCGCGCCGAGCTGCACCGCCTAAACATCGGCATAGGCGAGGACAACACACAGGGATGGGACGCCGAGCCCAAGGGATCCCGGGGACTCGCCCCCGTCACCGGCAATGCCGTGTCGGATGTGGCCATCGTGGACTCTTGCGGGTTGGTAAACATCAACACCGCCTCCGTGGAAATGATTGAGTCGATTTTCGCCGAAGCCGCCGCGCGCGCTCGCGTCTCGTTCGATGCAGGCGCCCTCGCTGAGCGCATCGTTGATCGACGCCTCGGCAAGGACGGCAAGCCCGGGTTGCCTCGCAAGCAGACCAGCGATCGCAGGATCACGACGACCCTCCCGTTTCCGCCGGACGTGCAGGCCGCGGCCGACTCCTTCGGAATTCAGGAAGGGGGCACGGTCTATTCCCTGCTCCAGCCTGCTGGCCCGAACGCGCGCACCTGGGACGGCGAACGGAACGAACGCCTCCTTCGCGCGGACGAGCTCTTCACGGTCGATCCAAACGAAGGTGAATACTTCGTCGATGTGCGTCGCCCCGCCGAAGGGGACGACATGCGAATATCCGACTTTGCGGAGTTGATGCGCGAGTTCGATATCCCACCCGCCGTGATGGTCTACGCCACGCCTTTCCTGACCACCTTCAGCGTGACCGAGGAGCGCCGTGTGATTGCCGGAGCCTCCGTGCCGCTGCTCGACCTCAACCGCGCGAGCGCCCAGGAAATCTATGCGGCTCTCCGCGCGCTCTATATTGAAACCCCCAAGCACGACGAGATGCTGCGCCAGTTCGCGGTGAACCTCGTGGATGCCCGCGATCCGGATCGCCTGCCGACGCGCATGTCCTCTTCGGACAACGAACACGTCATCCTCGGCGTCGAACGCACCCCGCTCATCATCGAGGTATACGCCCAGCCAAGGCGCATCACGCTCGATTCGACAGACGGCCAGTACGTCCAGCTTTACAACCCGTGGTCGGAGGACTTCGACCTGACGGGCTGGAGCATCGAAGGTGCAGGTGGCTCGCTGGCGCTCTCGGGCACGATCCCGGCCAGCGGTTACCTCATCGTCACCAACGACAAGAACAACGAAAATGACCCGAACCAGCCCCCTGTTTCGGGAGAAGGCTCGCTCTATGATATCTTCGGCGTGATGGGTGGCGGCCCGCAGCGTCGCGTTGTCGAGGATCGCTCCCTTGCCCTGCCGACGATCATCGGGAAGTATGAGGTGCGCCTGCTCTCGCGCGAGCGCGACCTCGTCGATCGCTTCCCGTTCCGAATCGAGCGCAACGAGGAGTGGGGAGTAACCTCCTTCAAGCGCACCAACCCGGTCGTTCGCGACACGGTCCGTGGCCGGGCGACCCCGTTTGCGTTCACCTATGACGATTCCCCCGCGGCGAACGAGTTGCGTGCACGGCTGGCCAACTATCCCCCGGACGCGCCGTTCACCCGCGTGACCGAAGTCTTCGACGTGTTCCAGGGCTTTGCACGCCCCGATGGCTCGGAGGAAGTACGTTGGTCCTTCCCAGTGATCGGCATTCCGGAGTCCAGCGGTGCCGCCGCCGCGGCCTCGCTGGACCCGCGTCGCATGGACGCCCGCATAATTGACCTGTTCACGATTGAAACTGAGGAACGTCGCCCGTCGGAGGAAATCGCGGGGAACCTCAAGGATCGCGATGGGGACGGCAAGGTCAACGCCCGCCGCCGCCCGCGCCTTGCGGATTTCGACTCACCCCTCGCCCCTGCCCCGGATCCCGCCGAAGCCCAGCGGAACGACTGGAACCAGTTCTTTGAACGTCCGATCGGGCTCCGTTATGGCCTGATTAACCTGAACACCGCCCCGGAAGAGGTTCTCCGGGCGATCCCCGGGATGACCCCGGGTCAGGTCACCCACATTCTCCGCGAACGGGCGGTTCGCTTGAACCACGCCCAGAAGCAATCCGGCGGGGACGGCCTCCTGTACCGCACCCCCTCGGAAATCCTGTGTGATGAATCCCTTTGGGCCCAGACGCCGACGGATCGGCTCAAGGCGTTCGAGGAACTTTACCTGCACACAACCCTGAGTTCGCGTAGTTTTCTCCTTGTGGGACGCTCCCGGGCTGAGGCTGACTCCACCGCTGGTAAGGCAATCGAATCCGTAGTTCACGTGTTGGTGGCAACAGACCGACCTGCGCCTGATTATGTGGCGCTTTCGGCGATAAGGTGATGTGCGACAAGTTGACAGTGCCCGCAGCATGCACCATTCTTGACGCAGGTTTGCCCGCGAAAGTGATTGGCTCATGAAGAACGGTCTCGCAGCGACATCTTTCTCCCGCCGTTCCCGGCGCCGCGGCTTCACGCTCGTGGAACTGGTCATTGTCGCATCCCTCATCGCAATCTTCTCCGGCCTCGCCGTCTTTTCGATCCAGCAGCAGTTCAGAAATAATCAGGTCAAGGCAACCATCGCTGAAACGCGGCAAATCGCGACGGCGCTTGATCTCGCCCACCTTGATGTTTCGATGTTTCCTAAGCTGTGTTGGATGGACCAAAGCGAATCGGGGCTGCGCTTTATCGGCGTTCAGCTCTTCGGCACCGGCCCGGCCTCCGCACAAATCTTCAACAACATGGAAATCGGGCAGCGCAGCACGTTTAATCAGGCCTTCTCGATTTCGCAGAACTGGCGCGGATCGTACTTCGCGCTTTCGCAGTCCCGCGCCGGCACCTCCCAGGGCCGCGGCGGCCTCGTGAACATGATCCTCCCCGAGTACGCATCCCTCACGGGTGGCGCTGAAGGGTTCCGTTGGCCAGCCGACCCGTACGGAAGCCCATACGTCGTGTACATGCTGAACGTGGATCGCAACGCGCAGACTCTCTTCTTTATCAACGACGACCCGATCAAGGGTAGCAACCCCGGATTTCAGGGTGACTACATCAATGCCGTGGTCAGCTATGGGCCGAATCAGGTCCCCGGCGGCGGAGCGAATTTCCGCACGGGGCTGATCAACCCGGCTGCTGGCGCGGGAACACGTCGTTTGTATCGCCAGACACTCGCTGAGCGGTTCGAGTATCTGGAGGAAGCCGATTTCCGGGGGCCAACGGGTGTTAGCCTCGCGAACATCTGGAAACGGACGTTTAACTTTGCAGCAGGGTTCGCCGATACGGACATGGCGCCCAACCCGGACATCGATCTTACCACAGGTGTGGGCATTACTGACAGGGGGAGTGACGATGTCATTTTCGAGTTCTGAACTCCAGCGGCCGCACGGGCGTCAACGCGCCCAGGTGCGCACGCGGAGCACGCGTCTGGCGCCCCGCCGCATGCGTCGCGGCTTTACCGCCGTCGAGATCGCGATGGTCGCCACCGTCATCGCCATCCTCGCGCTGTTGATTCTCCCGATCTTCCGCAAGCGCACCGAAGAAGCGCGTCAGGCCGCCGTGCGCGACGAACTTCAGTCGCTTGCCAAGGCGTACATCCTCGTCGAAGCCGACCTCGATGGCTTCCAGCCGCGCATTCAGGACTTGGATAACGTAGAAAACACCAGCTCGGCGCAGGTGAATCAGCCGCTGAGGGCCACCGAGCCTCCGTACGCCGAATGGAACCGCACGATCGGATTCACTGCCGCGATTGCGCCGACAGCCTCACCGAACAATCGCACAACACGCGTCGTCCCGAACTGGAAGGGTCCGTACATCGCCGCACCGAAGTACTCAGCGGTGACGGACATCGAGTTTCTCCTCCCTGATGCGGTCTTTCCGAATGGTCCCGTGTACATCGTTGGTGCGAATGCAAGTTCGCCCCAGTTCACGGACGCCGGTGGATCGTTCTCCGACGACCCCGCTGACCGCTATCCTGTCGACCCTTGGGGCAACCCGTACTTCTTCTTCGGATCGGGACGCCTGAACGACGATACGGAATCGTTCTTTAACTCACGCGTGATCTACAGCATGGGCCCGAACGGTATCCCGGGAGACGGCACCAACACGCCGCTTATCTACCTGCGCAAGGGCGACGCGTTCATCGGTGACACGATCCGTGGCGAACTCGGTACTGGAGACGATTATGAATACATCTTCTAATCGAGCACGAGCCTTGATGGGGCGCCGCCGCCGCGCGGGTTTCTCCATCATCGAATTGCTCGTCGCCATCATCATCATTATCATCTTGGTCGCCGTCCTGCTCCCGCTGATTCATGGCCGTACCGCTCAGGCCCGCACGGCGCGTGCGCTCTCCGATCTGGAGAACATGACCGAAGCCGAGCAGCGTGCCGCGATCGACATCGGCTACTACGTTCGTCTCTTCATGCTGAACGACACACTGGGCGGTGCGGTTGGCTTTACGCGCCCACCCGCGACCAACTACACCGACGGCCTGGGACAGTACACCGTTCAGCCGAACTTCTACTTGAACACGGCAGGCCAGCTCTTCCTCGATCCCGCGACCAACGACTTGGTTGCCCCGGGCACGGGTGATGCGCTCTTCCTGCAAATCAACAACCTTGAAACCAGCTACGACCCGACCAAGATCCAATGGAACGGCCCGTATCTGAACTTCACGAAGGACGAGAGCCTCTACCTTTCCGTCGCTGGCGCGGATGGCATTCCCGATGATCCGTGGGGAAACAACTATCTGCTCTTCACACGGAATGGGATGATCCTCGAACCCGATGGTGTCTTGGTCGCTTCGACCGAGGTATCGACGACGGGCGGCATGACAAACGGCGGGGCGAGTGATGCCTCGGTGTTTGATCGTCCTGTGATCTTGACGATGGGCCCGAACGGTTTGCCGGGAGACGGTTCCGCTGGTGCGCAGTTCGGCACGGGCGACGACATCTTCCGCGCGTTCGGTAGGTAAAGTAGCACCGCAACTGTACGTTCCGCGCGGCGGCGCGAGTTGACGATCCCGCCAAGGTGGTACAGGCTTAACCCGGACCCTAGATCGTCCTGGGCAACTGTGATGGAGGATTTCTTCCGATGAGGCGTTTCCGCAACATGGCACGTCGTGCCGTGACACTCACCGAGCTACTGGTGGTCCTGGTGATCATCTCCCTGCTCGCGACTATCGCCGTGCCGACCTATATCCAAAAGATTCAGCAAGCGCGCGTCACCGTCGCTCTCGCGGAAACCCAGACGATCGCTGAGGCCCTTCAGGCATGCGCTGTCGTCCATGGGTTCGTCGTCCCACTTCGCGTCCTCGACAACGTGCCCAACGACTCGACTCTGGTCGCCGACGACTTCCTCGACGGCAACATCCTGAACGCCTTCGTCATCGACGCCTACACCCCGGTCCTGAGACAGGCATCCTCCAGCCAACTCACGTTTGGCTCAACCGACGCCCGCGTCCAGAATATGGTCAACCGGTGGCAGGGCCCGTTCATCGAGTACAAACGCTTCTACAACCCCAGCAGCACCACCACCAACCTGACCGCGCTCACACGCGCGGAGATGGCGCTGGACTTTCCGCTCGATCCGTGGGGACGCCCGTACATCCTCTACGCGCGCACCGGCATCGTCGGCAGCTACCAGCCCGGCGGCGGCCCCAGCCCGGCCCCGACCACGGGGCTTTCCAACACAGTTGACAACGGCGCCCTCAACACGGTCGAAGCAGGCCGCTTTGACCGCTGGGCAGTCCTCTCGCTCGGCCCCAATGGGTACTCCGACCAGAACGCCACGTTCTCCAGTGGCGCCCTCACCGTTGACGACATCTATCACGAATTCTCGATCACCATCGAAAACGAGTCGGCATACAGCCTCTTCTAAGCCGATTCACAGTCCGAGGGCCACGACACTCCTCAAGGATCACGACCATCTTGCTCCGCTCGATCAATCAATGGCTTCGCCAGCCTAAGGGCGTGACGCTCCTCGAGCTGCTCGTGGTGCTGGTGATTATCTCGCTGCTCGCCACACTCGCGGTGGGCGTTTACTCAAAGGAAGTCGTGCGTGCCCGTTATGCCAGGACGCGTGCGGAGATTTCTGAACTCGAAGTGGCCATCAATCGCTACTTTGTGGACACGGGCCAGTATCCCCCCTCCGGCAGCATCAGCAACATCCCGGGCAATTCCGCAGGCTCCGCGTGGCTTCAGGTCGCCCTCCGCGCATCCATGTCGGGGAACTTCAACAACCCCGCATCGCGCCGTTGGCTCGGCCCGTACATCGAATGGGACTATGCCTTCCTCGGTGACATCTCGGGCGCGGGTCTCTTTCCCGAGTCAACCTACGCGCTCGGCGAAGTCCATCTGATCGACCCGTTCCGCTCGCCGTACTACTACATCAACTCGAACGACTACTTCTCGCTCGGCGGAACGCAGCTTCCGACGAATCACCCGTTCCGTTCGACGGAAACGTTCTACAACCCGACGACATTCCAGATCATCTCCTTCGGCGCAAACCGCACGACGCTCCCCGCGCCAAGCCGTGGTCTTGAAACCGACGACGCCACCAATTTCGAGGGCTCGCTCTTTTAAGCTCCTCCATCACTCGCACAAGACTCGACGCCCCGCAGAGACCGATCTCTGCGGGGCGTCGCGCATTCAACCCCTTCATGTCGCCCCGACCGGTCAAATTCACCGCCGGGCATTTCAAGGTTGGCTCAGGGAGTTTTTCCAAACTTTGCCATCACCACCTGCATATCGGCCCAGACGTCCTTCTTCGCGCTGGGGTTTCTCAGCAGGTACGCCGGATGCAGCGTGGGCATCACCTCGATCCCGCGATAGTCCATCCATTTGCCGCGCGCCTTGGTAATTCCCGGCAGCTCCGCCGTCGGGAAGAGCCCGCGCAGCGCAGTCATCCCGAGGGTGACGATCACACGAGGACGCAGTACCTCGATCTGCCGCTCCAGAAACGGGATGCACGTCGCCATTTCCTCCGGCATGGGCGGGCGGTTTCCCGGCGGACGGCACTTCACGATGTTCGCGATATAGACTTCCTCGCGCGTAAATTGCATCGCCTCGATGATCTTCGTCAGCAACTTGCCCGCGGCGCCAACGAACGGAATCCCCGTGCGATCTTCGTCCGCGCCGGGCCCCTCACCGATGAACATCAACCCCGCCATCGGATCGCCGACACCAGGCACGGTCTGCGTGCGGCCGTTGCAGAGCATGCACGCCGTGCACTTCGCGATTTCGTCGGCGATTTTCGTCAGCTCCGCGACACGCCCCTCGGGCGGCAGCGCGCCCTTCGCCGAAATCGGTGGGAGAGCTTCGCGCCGCACCGGGGGCGCGGCCGCCCCCGGGACCGCGAGGCTCCGCGCTCGCGCTGAAACCTCCACAGGCGGCACTCGAGCAGCGCCCGAAGCCCGTGAAACCGCCGCCACCTCCGCGACCGGAGGCACCTCCTCCAGCGCAACGAACCCCAACTGATGTAGAAACCGCGCTTGATCGCGGTACGACGACGGAGCCATCGAAACCAATTCTCCTCGAATCCGAGTGCGAGCACTGTCCCAGCCCGAAGCTCGTGGCACAACGCAAACGCAACCGCCCGAGCCTCGCGACAGACTCGCGCAGCGGCTTCACCCCTCCCTCGGAAGGGCGGGCTGATCAAGACACAAGCCTCGCGGTCCCGGGGGGGGAGGGCTCAATTCCGCCTCACCTTAAGCCGTTGGGGCTGAGAGTTTTAGTCCTCAAACAATTCCAGTCAGCAACCTTGACAGCGCGGGGTATCAGGCACAAACTTCACCATCGTCGAGTCGCATCAAAGCGCAGTCTGCAAGCGGCTGACTCCGGAGAATTCACGATGGCTGAATATTACTACGAAGCCCTCGATAAGGGTGGTAAGCAGGTCCGTGGCACGATCGACGCCGCGAACGAGGAAGTGATCATCGAGAAACTCCGTAACATGGGCTACTATCCGCTCAAGGTTATGGTGCACAAGACGAGCGCGGCCACGGGCGACATCCTCGCGCTCCCCGGTCTTCGCTTCATTTTCCACCGCGTCAAGAATCGCCACATCATGACCTTCACGCGTCAGCTCGCGACCCTGATCGACGCAGGTCTGCCGATCATTCGCTCGCTGATGATTCTGCAGGAGCAGGTCGAATCCGTCATCTTCCGCGAGAAGATCAACGTCATCGCGAAGGACATCGAAGGCGGCTCGTCCCTCTCCGAGGCGATGGCTCGCCATCCCAAGATTTTCGACAACCTGTACGTCAACATGGTGCGCGCGGGAGAGATCGGCGGTGTGCTCGAAGCCGTCTTGAACAAGATCGCCGAGTTCCTCGAAAAACGCGCCGCGCTGATCTCAAAGGTGAAGTCGGCGATGATGTATCCCGTCGTCGTCGGTGGCCTTGCCGTCCTGATCGTGGGCTTCATCCTTTGGAAGATCGTTCCCAAGTTCGTTGACATTTTCTCGCAGATGGGCGCGGAGCTTCCGTGGCTGACACGACAACTCGTTGCCGCGTCGGAACTGGTGCTTCACGAAACGTGGAAGATCATCGTGGCAGCCGTGCTGATCTACTTCATTTTCTCGAAGATCAACGGCACGCGCGAAGGGAAGTACGTCTTTGACCGCATTCAACTCAAGTTGCCCGTGCTCGGCATGCTCCTGCGCAAGGTCGCCATCGTGCGATTTTCCGGGACGTTGGCCACGCTGATCCAGTCTGGTGTGCCCATCCTTCAGGCACTCGACATCGTTCGCGACACGTCGGGCAATGAAGTCGTCTCGCGCGCCATGGACAAGGTTTACAACTCCGTCAAGGACGGCGAGTCGATCCACGAACCGCTGCGTGATTGCGGCGTGTTCCCCCCGCTCGTCGTGCACATGGTCGCCGTCGGCGAGGAAACGGGTGCCATCGACGCCATGTTGAACAAGGTTGCCGAAGCGTACGAACGCGACGTGAACGACACGGTCAACGCGCTTACGTCAATCCTCGAGCCCATCCTGATCGTGTTCCTCGGTATCATCGTCGGCACGATCGTTATCGCGCTCTACCTGCCGCTCTTCGACCTTCCGAAGCACATCGGCAAGTAACACACGAACTTCGCAACACCCTGCCCCTGGGGTCAGAGATGCCCGGTGGATCCTTCCACCGGGCATCTCTGTTTTCTGGAGTCTCGCAGAATTCCCACCGTGACATGGCGCGAGCGATCGCGAAACATCCCGGCGAAGTGACCACGACTCACAACTCGGCCTCCCGACCATGACCCTCGACGCGCTCCGCGAGTACTGCCTCTCCCTTCCCCATGCGACGGAGGACATCAAGTGGGGCTCGGAACTGACCTTCTGCGTCGGGGGAAAAATCTTCGCCATGGCGAGCATGAAGCCCGGCGAAAACGGAGTGGTCTGTTTCAAGGTCACCCCCGATGATTTCGTTTCCCTCATCGAGTATGACGGGATCATTCCGGCGCCCTACGTCGCGCGATATCACTGGATCTTGATCGAGGACCCCGACGCGATGAAGCCGACGGAACTCAAGCGCCGCCTCGCCGAATCGCACGCGCGTGCGCTGGATGCCCTGCCGAAGAGGGTCCGCGAATCGCACGGCATCCCGCCGAAGAAAAAATCGAAGTAAATTTACGAACAACACACAAAAATCGCGCGCAAATCTTGAACTCCCCCGATTTTTCCGCCGTGCTCCGATTCCCAAAAACCTCCCCAATTCCTTTCAAAATCTTCCTGTATTGAGCAAAGATCATCCGGAAATCCAAGTTGCGCGGCGCACGCATCAATCTTTGAACCTACTCGCCTGGAGTATTGCATCGCGAGGAGATGCGCGCACTCGCTTCCCCTCTCAGAAAACTCCCTTGCCGTTCTGGCCCGTCGAGCATCCCTCCTAAGGGACACGCCCCCACGGAGCCATCCCCCCGGTTTCATGTCATCCGCCTTTGCCGCCACGCGATGGGTGCTCTTTGGGAGCATCGGGTTCCGCATCGTGGCTCTTGCCGGCCAGTGGGCGATCCTGCGTCTCGTGGACAAGGACACGTTCGGCGCGTACCGAGCCATCGTCTCCGTCCACCTGATGCTCGCGGCGTTGCTCCCGTTCGGAATCGACATGCTGCTCGTGCGCGAAGCCAAGATCCGCAAGCGATATGCGGTGGCGCTCTCGATCGTACTCGGCCTCATGGGGGCATTTTTCGCGGCCGTTTCCGTGGTGTTCGCGGTGCTGCCTTCGTTCGGCGAGGCGAGTTGGGGCGCGCGCATCCTGCAACTCGAGGGTGACGCGACGGGGTTGCTCGTCATGGCGCCGATCTTTGCCGTGATGGCGACGAAGCTCGCCATGCGTGCGCAGCTCACCGCGGTTCTGGATTTTCGCAGAATCTCGATCGGTGAATTCGGCAACGGCCTGATCACCTGGTTCGGGGGCGCAGGTGCCGTGCTGCTCTACAACAACACGGCGGCGCTGCTCGTCGCGTATCTGGCGGGCGAATTCTTCGAGACTTGGTGGATGTATCGGGGGCGGCCGTTCCGTCCGTTCGCGCTTCTCTCTCCGAAACGGTGGGGTTTGATGAAACGCATCGTGAAGCGGCACCAGTCCTTCTGCCTTTTCAACGCGGCTGATCTCACGATGAACAACGTCGCCGCAATGCTCCCAGGGATTCTGCTTGTGGCGTGGGTTTCCCGCGAGGCCAACGCCGACTTTCAGGTTGCAAGCACGCTCGTCATCCTTCCGGTGATGCTGCTCGTGGGCGCCGTGCATCGAGTCACGTTTCCCTCCATCTCGGGCCTCAGTGAATCGGAACTGCACCGGCGTTGTCTCGCGATCATCGGAGCCACCGCTGCGTTCGTCGCGCCTCTCGTTGTGTGGCTCGCGTTCTTTGCACCGACGACGGTGTGGCTGCTTGGCGGATCGAAGTATCTCTCGGCCGCGCCGCTCGTGACTGCGATGTCGATGTATATGATTTTCGTTGGGATTTTCGCACCGATCAGCAGCCTCGACGTCATTCGTGATCGGCCCGAGCTCGGCCTTTATTGGAACATTGCCTACCTGATTGCGCGCGTGTCCGTGCTGTGGTTTTTCGCCGGGCGCGGCGTTGTCACGGCCGTGTTCGCGATGTCGATCGCGAGCTGTCTGCTCTGGGTCGTGTGGGCGGGGATGCTCGGGTGGCTCTTGCGCGCGGGGATGAGAGTCTATGCGACGCGTGTTCTGAAGTTCGCCCCGCTGTGGGCGGCACTCGCGCTTGCGTTTTGGGGGATCGTGCACATGACGGAGGGTCGCATGATTCTCGGGCCTTTGTTTAGCATCCTGCCCGCCGCGATCTACCTTGCCGTGCTTCTCAAGTTCTTCCCCGACGACGCATCGATGCTGCGCCGCATGATGCGTTGAATCACCCCAAAGCGCGTCCCACATACTCGATCGTCAACAATCCCCAGACACCTGTCGTGGTGATGGCGTCGTCCTCGCCGAGGCGCGGCCCGAGCCACCCCATCAGCTTCTCTTGATCGAAGATCGTCGGCAGGATTTCCGCCGTACGCAGATCGTGCATCACCGATTCCCTGAACGCGGCATCGTGCCTCCACAGCGACACCATCGGGCACGCCGTCAGGCGCCGATCCAGTGCCTCGACGCCGATTTCGCGCAGCACGCGATAGTGCACCCTGCGAGCGAGTTTCGCCGCGCCGCTCCACTTGCCGAGCATCTCCGCGCGCGAGCGCCCTTGAAATGGAATGTGGCCAAGTTTTTCCTGCGCGCCGCGGAAGATCTGGTTCAATGCCACGCGGTTATACAACCGCTGGCCGATCAGTTCCGACGCGGGGAGTTCGCTGAAGAAATCCGCGAGCCGTTTGTCAAAGAACGGGAGCATCGGTCGCGCGACATCACGGTACACGGGGAGCTCCGTCAGCACACGCCTCCGGACCAACTCGCGCATCGTCCAGCGCTGCGTGCGCTCAAACCCGTCTCGGCCATCTTGTTCCGCGCACGAGACGCGCATGAGAAGCTCCGGCTCCCCCGCGAGTTCCCGCCACTCAGGGCGCAGGAGTTCGCGCAGCACATCTGCTGGGAAAGTCCGCCGGTAGGTATGCACGAGATGCGATGCGAGTGCCTCCGGGTCGGCGTGTTTCGCGGATCCCTCCTTGAGCTTTGATCCGCTGATGCCGTCCCCGGAATGACCGGGCAGGAAGTACTCGACATCGCGCGTCCCCTTCGACGCACGCGCGCCGAATGCCTGGGCCAGCGCCATGCCGCCATCGGCCAGCGTCAGTCGCGTCGTCAGTCCGATGCGCCGCGCGAGCGCCACGCGCCGATCCGGCGAGAGCACATCCGAGCCGAGAAACGGCACAAAACGATGATCGACGCCGATTGCCTTCGCGGCTCGCCGCGAGAGGTCCACGTCCTGTGAACCCGGCGCACCATAGCACGCGGCGACAATCCGCCCTTCGGACTCCGGCGCGAGCAAACCGAGCAGCAGACGCGAATCGAGACCACCGCTCAGCGGAATCGCAGCACGTCCCTCTCCCGCGCAGAGGCGCACGACCGCGTCCTCCCAGTCGGACGCGACGGCGCGCAGCAGTTCCGCGAGACGGGTCTCGAGTTCCTCGGGCGAGCCAGCGGAGGATGGCGCAACGCGAGGACGCCAGTATGGAATGATCCTCGTATCGAGGCACGACCTCCCCTGCGTGACGAGCATTGCGTCCCCGGCGAGCAACTGACGCACGCCCGTCGCTGCCGTGCGTTCGCCCGGGATGAACTCGAACGACGCGATTGCGAGCGCATTGGCGGGGGAGAGTGGCGCCGCCACCTCGCGCGCAACCGAGAGCGCGTCCTCGCCGTAGACGAGCACGGGTTCACCCGCGCGAAACGTCTCGACGTAATAGATCGGGTGCGCTGCAAAGCGGTCGGTGAAGAGCAGCAAGCGCGGCGTCGCGCCCTCGGCATTCTCGGTGACGGCGCATGAGAAGCTGCCGTTCAACTCGCCGAGCACTTCGGGGAGGCGATCCAGCGAAACTTCGTTTCGACCCGCGATCAGCCCCTCCACGACGGGCTGGATCGCATCGTCGAAGAGAAACCTGGCCTCCCCTCGCTCCTGCACCAGAACCTCGCCGCGGAACGTCATGCTCCGCGCGGGCGACCGCTCGGCGGGCCACGTTTCCACGTGCAAAGTGTGAGGGATTTCGGAGGCCACGAATAAGGGATTCCTCAAAAAGAAAAGTCGCCCGGTGCGAACCGGGCGACTCTTCTCGATAGCTTGCCCTCGACCCAAACGGGTCGACGCTGGGACATCGATTACGGCGTGCGCTCGTAAACGAGGTTCGCCCAGTTCGTCGAGAACTGACCGTTTGTAACGTTCTCTGCAAGACGATTCGTGCCGGCGCTGATGTTGCCGTCGATTTCGTCGATTGCGAGATTGATGCCGACCGCGTTCGGGAATGCACCCGGCACGTTCAGCTCGATGAGCTCACCGACGTAGACCTGCTGATCCCACTCCGGCTGGCTGGAGGGAAGGATCGCTGCCGACGTAGCGAGGAGGTCACCGATGTTGTGACCGAGAACCGAAAGAGCACCAAGCGACACGACAGTGACGCCGACAAGAATGACGGCGTACTCTGCGAGGCCCTGGGCCTTGCGATTGCGCAGGAGTTCCATACGCATTGAACTACCCCTTGTACTGGACTAGACGTGTTCGCGGGAGTTACCCCCCGGAGACGCCGCCTGTGTTTGGTACTATGGGAAGAGGAGCGCGCCGGACGTTCACCCGGCGCAATAAGAAAAAAAATGCTGACGAATCGGGCGGAAGAGTACTGATCGCTCGGAATCCGACGGCAACTGGGCAATAGCCCCCTGGATCGTTGACCCCCTCCCCGCGTGGTTTCCCCAGGGGCCGGCTGACCCGGCTTACGGTCGGCCAAAGCGGCTTTTGTCCTCAATTACACTCAGGTGGTCTCCGGCGCCGGTCGGAAGCACGTCCTGGCGCGCGCCGGGTTCGAACCGCCGCGAACCAGAACTGGAACCCATCCAAAATCGACCCCTACGGGAACTCCTGAGGAGTTTATCGGGGAGACACGCCCTGCTCTCATCGTGGGATTTAGCTTGCCCTAGGAGGCCCCACGCCCTTCAACGGGGGATAGCTTGCGGCTACTGCAGTCCGGCGGACCTACGACCTCGAATTCCTCGGGATTGTGGGCGCCGCCAAGGGAAACACCGGCGGGTTTTCGGCTACAACGGTGCAGGGTTCCATTGTATGCCCTACCTCTCTGTTCCCTGAAGTCACCGCAACGTCGCACCGAACGGCAGGCTCGATGAGTGCCCCACGATCGATTTTCGAGCACGTACGGCGAGGAGATTGCCCCTTGAATTCACATCAACTCTTTCATCGGAACGCCCGGCGCACGGCCCGGGGGGGGAGCATCCTCCTCGAATTCGCGCTCGTGAGTATCCTCCTTTACGTGATCATGGCGGGCATTCTCGCCTTTGGCCGCATGTACTACACAATTCAGGCTGTTCAGGTTGCGACGGACACGGCGGCTCGCGAGCTCTCCCGCACGCCTCTCCCCGCGACGGCCACCTTTGAGGACGTCCGCAACGATCCTCTCTCGGAATTCAGCACCCGCATTTTCAGCGAGGATTTCCTCGCCATCGACATCAGCCCCTGGATGGTTGGGCCGCCGATGTCGCTCTTCGACTACTTGGATTCGCTCGGGATTCCGATGGTGAATCGCGCCCTCGTTCCCGTCATGACGATCAGCCGCGTCGGCGGCGGTGCGCAGACGCTCCTTCGTTACCCGGGCGCGCTCGTGACGAGCCCGACGGCACCCAGCGGTTTCACCGTCGAAGTTCCTCTCGTCGTCGCACGCGACCCACAAGGGCACGAGACGATCGTCTGGCGTCGCGTGCTCGAGGAGATCGGCACCGACCCCTTCCCCGTCAATTCGCCGGAGCAGGGCCTCGTTGCGCTTCAGCTCAACTATCCGTTCCAGGCTGCAGAGAGCGGCGATTTCCGCATGCCGGGACTCGCAACGCCCCCGCCGTTCGCCCCCAACTATGGCGAACCAAACGAGGCGGACGACTCTTTCGTGACTGCAGGTGCGACAGCCACCGGCGGCACGCCGACGGCCCCCGACGAAGAGCGCGGCGCGTACACAGGCATTTTTGGACTCGGCCAGATTTCCCATGCAACGGTCGATCTCGTGCGCCCCTACCGCAAGGTCATCACGGCAAACGCCATCTATCGTCGGGAGATCTTTGAGTAATCCCCGTTCGGACGTAATGCGGGACGAAGTGGACACCAATCCAGCCGTGACGAATCCATGATCAAGACGCCCAATATCCTCCGCTCGCTCCCCCGCACACGCCGCGCACTCCGCGCGGTGCCGCGCGGCCTTCGCAACCAAAGCGCGCGCGGCACGGTGCTCGTCTTCTCGGTTTTCCTGCTGCTGATTTTCTTCGGCATCGCTGCGCTGATCATGGATCTCGGCAACGCTCGCATTTCGCAGCGCCAAATGCAGAGCGCCACGGATTACGCAGCGATTCAGGGTCTCCGCGGACGCGACGACCTTTCAACGAATGCCCGCGTGGACGCGCAGACGGCAGTTCGTCAGGTGTTCGACGACGACCTCGTGCTGGGCGTCGATGCGCAGGGAATCACCGCAGGTCGCACGCCGCTCTTCTCGCCGGCATCCTCGCCCGGCCAATTGAACGCGCCGCAGTCCGTGATCGGATTCGACGACTACGACGATCCGATCCTCGAGGTGAACGACGGCACGGGTTCCTCGCCGATTCCGAACGAGCCGCACGGCGACATGCTCGCGGGGTTCTACGATCCCTCGCAGCGTCACGATGAGGGCTATGACCTCATCAACCCGTACAACCGCGACGACTTCACACCGCATGATCCGAACCTCCCCGGCCCCGAGCCGACGAGCTTCCTCGTTCGCATGCGCCGCACACGGGATGCGTTCGGGTTCGACAATCTTGCAGGTGTCAGCTCCGCAGGCGCTGCGTTCCAGTTCCTTTTCGCCCGCGGCGCGCTCATGCGCCAGACGGGTGGCTACGATCCGATCGCCGAGGGCATGGACATCCACGCCCAGTCGATCGCGGACGCGCAGCCCGCGCTCTCCGTCGGCCCCCAGCGCCCGCTCAACGCCATCACGGATGACATCCCTGGTGTCGCCTCGGTGGCGCTCTCGCTTCAGTACTACAACGCGCTAAACGTCGCGCCTGCGTTCAACATCGGCATCATCGCTCCGTCGGGTCGGGTGACGACGCTGCTGATTTCGCCCGCGATTCTTCGCGATGGTCAGCTCATCGGCAAGACGCGCATGGGATTGCCGGTCGGCCCCGCAGGAACAACATTGACGGTTCTCTCCACCGCGATGTTCCCGCCCGCTCCTTTCAAGATTCGTGTCGACGAGGAACTGATGGAAGTCACGGCCACGACGCCGACGACTCTCTCCGTGACTCGTGGCGTGGACGGAACGACGCCCGCGGCCCATGGACTCGCGCAGCAGGTTTACCTGCACGCGTCCTCCTCGATTGGCGATCGAATCTTGAACGCTCCGCGCTTTGTTGGGTCGACGAACTTCACTACGCAGACCGAAGTCTACGCGCCGATCTTCGAGGATCTCGGCGGCGGCGCTGGCGAGCGCATCATCGGCTACGGGCGAGTGAACATCGTCCAGTTGGCAGCCAATACTTTCCTCATCAACCGCGTACCGGACACGGTCGCCCCGGCGAATGCCATGGGCGTGACCGCTCACCGAATTGACCCAACTCTCACCAACGCCCAGGTCGACCAGCTCTTTGCCCTGCGCAACACCATCGACGCTCCGCTCCGCGCGCCCGTTCTCGTGCGCTCGAGTGGACAATAACTTTCGGAAGGCATCGCTCAGGCTCCGTGGATAAGACACCAGGTATTCTCGTCGTGGGACCCGATCCCGCACTCCACCACGAGGTGGAGTCGGCGGTTGCATTGATCCCCGACATCCGGCCCATCACGCACTACGTCCCGGACTATGGGCGTGGCGTGGAGGCCGCTCGCAGTCGTCAGCCAGACATGATCATCGTCGAGATGACGCGCGACCTGCTCGGGCTGAAGACGTTCGTCGAAGAGATCGCCATCGCGTCCCCGGGCACTCAGGTCGTTGCTGTCTTCTACCAGAACATGTTCGGACCGGACATCAACGAGTCCGCATTCCTGATCGATTCGATCCGCTCCGGCGTGCGCGATTTCATGCGTCGCCCGATCTCGAGCACCGACATTGATCAGTTCCTCGACCGCCAGATTCGTCGCAACCAAGTCCGCACCCAGAGCGGCCGCGGCAAGGTCGTCTCGTTCTTCACCTACAAGGGGGGCGTCGGCAAATCGACGCTCGCGGTGAACACAGCTTGCTCGCTCGCGCGTCGCTTCCCGGACCGCGTTCTCCTGATCGACGGATCGATCCAGATGGGCATTTGCGCACCGATGCTCAACCTCGATCCCAGCACGACGATGACGGACGCCGTTCGCGAGGCAAAGCGCCTCGACGAGACGCTCATCCGTCAGCTCGCGTCGCACCACTCGAGTGGCTTGCATGTGCTGGCCGCTCCCACGGATGCACGCGAAGGCGCGCTCGTGGACGAGGAGGTCGTTGCGCGCGTCATCAACCTTGCGCGCCGCACCTATGACTACGTCGTCGTCGATACGTTCCCGATGATCGACCGGGTCATGCTTACGATTCTCGACGTGTCGGACTGCGCGTACCTTATCACGGAAAGCATCGTTCCCGTGCTTCAAGGCACTCTGCACATGCTGCACGTGCTCGATGACATCGGCCTTTCAAAGGAGCGTCGTCGCCTCGTGCTGAACCGCTTCTCCAGCTCGATGGGGCATCTCTCGCCCGAGGAAGTCACAAGCCGCCTCGGCCTCGAGTTCGACCACGTCGTGCCGTACGAGAATGGCCTGATCGTCGCCGCAAATGTCGGAGAGCCATTCATCTTGAAGCAGAAGGCGTTCAACGGCTTCACCAAGTCGATCGAGCGTATCGCCGACGAGATCTCGATCCGCACCGTTTCGACGGTCTTTGGCACTGACCCGCGCATTGCTGCGAACGGGAGGGGCAAAGGCTGATGGCAGAGCAACGCCGCTCTCCGGATCAGGTCAACTTCGCAACGCGCGATCTCCTTTCGCGCACGCGTGTGGCCATTCCGTCACTCCGCCTGCGTCAGCACGGTGAGCGTCAGGTCCCGACGCTCTCGTTCGACCAGCCCGGTGCACGCGAGGCCATCATCGGCCCGGGACGCGCGGCGTATCTCTCCGTCAAGACCGAGTTGCACAGCCAGCTTCTCAACGAACTGGACCGAACGAATCGCCTGACCGCGAGCGAAGAAAGCATCCGCGGATTTGTTCGCGATTTCGTCGAACGCGTTCTCGAAACGCAGGAACTCCCGCTCAACGACCTGGAGCGCCGCCGTCTTCCGGAAGACCTCGCGCACGAGACAATGGGCGTCGGCCCGCTGGCCCCGTTCATGGCCGATCCGGCGGTATCGGACATCCTCGTCGTCGGAGCAAAGGCGGTTTACGTCGAACGATTCGGCCAGCTCGAACGCACCGACATCCAGTTCCGCGATTCCGACCACTTGATGCGACTGATTCAGCGCATCGCCGCGAACCTTGGGCGCCGCATCGACGAATCCTCACCGATGGTGGACGCGCGCCTCCCGGATGGGTCCCGCGTCAACGCGACGATTCCCCCGGTCAGCGTCGACGGCCCGACACTTTCAATCCGCCGGTTCGGCAATGTCCGCCTCCGCGCGCATGACATGGTCCGTCTCGAAACCTGCTCCCCCGAAATGAGCCTGTTCCTCGCTGCGGCTGTCCGCGCGAAGAAGTCAATTCTCGTCTCCGGTGGTTCCGGTGTCGGTAAATCGACATTCCTGGCAACCCTCGCCGAGTCGATTCTGCCGACCGATCGCATCATCACGATCGAAGACGCCGTGGAACTCATGCTCGACCAGGAGCACGTGGTTCGCCTCGAGAGCCGCCCCGCCAACATCGAGGGCCGCGGCCGCATCGCCATCCGTGATCTCGTGATCAACAGCCTGCGTATGCGCCCCGATCGTATCATCGTCGGCGAGGTCCGCGGCGGCGAGGCGATCGACATGCTCCAGGCGCTCAATACCGGCCACGAGGGTGGATTGACGACCATCCACGCCAATAGCCCCCGAGACGCCATCGCGCGCCTCGAAACAATGGTTCTGATGTCCGGTGCGGACCTGCCGTCACGCGCCATCCGCGAGCAGATTTCTTCCGCCATTCGCCTGATCGTGCATCTCAAGCGCTACGAGGATGGTGTCCGTCGCGTTGAGAGCATTACGGAGATGATTGGGATTGAGGACGGGAGCCCCATCACGCAGGAAATATTCCGTTACGAACGCAAAGGTATCAAGGGTCGCCGTGTGGAAGGCACATTCACGGCCACCGGGGTCGTCCCGAAAATCTACGACGACCTTGAGTTACTGCAGCTAATTCAATCTCCGGCTATCTTCACGAAGGCCCCCACGTTATGAGCGTAGCCGCAACCCTACTCACCGCAGTCATGTTCTTTACGGCCATCGCGTATGTGGTCCACGCGTGGCGCGTTCGCATGGCTGCTCTCGACCGCCTCGTGCCCCTCAACGGGCTCGCGGACAAGAGCGAAAAGAAGCCGGAGAAAGTCTATCCGGTCCTGCATCGTTACGTCGAACTTTGCGCGCTCGGCGGCATCGTCGTCGCCGTCGTGTGTTTCTACTTCTACGGGCTGTCCGTGCTGTTCTCGTGCGCGTTCGGCCTAATCGCCGCACTTCTTCTCGGCCAGCTCGAAATCCAGTGGGCTGAACACGTCGCGATCAAGTACGAAGTCCAGCTCGCCGAAGCGATCGACCTACTCGTCGGTGGCCTTCGTTCGGGCGCCAGCGTCGCATCCGCCCTTCAGCACGCCGTCCGCGAAATGCGCGAGCCGCTCAAGGGCCCGTTCGAGGACATGCTCAACCGCATCCGCCTCGGCGATGACCCGCACGTCGCGATTCGCGGTCTTGTGCAACGAGTCCCGCTCGACTCGTTCCGTCTCTTCTCGACGGTGCTTTCCGTCCAGTGGGAGGTCGGCGGTAACCTAACCTCGTCCCTTGCGACGATCGGCCGCTCGATCCGCGACCGCATCGAGGTCGCACGCCGTCTGCGCACCGTCACGGTTCAGGTGCGTCTCACGACGATCGCCGTGATCCTCCTGACGTACTTGATCTTCTACATCGTCTTCCGTTTCAACGAAGCGCGCGTGCGCATGTTCGTTGCCAGCGACATCGGTCAGTACCTGATCGTGTTCGCCATCCTTCTTCAAGCGATCGGCATCTGGTGGCAGTCCGCCATGAGCCGAATCCGGATCTAAGGAACCGAAACCATGGAACTTTGGATCATTTTCCTCTTCTGGATTTTGACGGCGATCTGCATCGTGATTCTCGTCGGGCAGGCGATTTCGGCCCGTCGCATGGCGCGCCGCCTTGATTTGAATGGTGAATCCGAGTACGCCGTCCAGGCGCAGACGGATCCCGACGATGTTCCCGATCCGCTCCGCCGCTGGCTCTACGTTGCCGGATTCCGTGCACCGTTTGCCCCGCTCTTCTTCTTCGTGAGCAGTGCTCTCACGCTCGTGATCGGGTTGATCTTCTTCCACCTGATGAACGCCTCGGGATTCCAGATGGTCACGATGCGGCGTCTTGAGGGCTGGCCAGCGGGCATGGGGAAACTCTTCATCCCCGTTGTGCGTGTCCTTCCATGGGCGGTGCTGTTCATCTCGCCGTTCATCCCGGCGCTGTATGTGCGTTCCTGCCGCAGGGAAAAGGTCCAGAGCATTGAGGCCGACCTTCCCGTGACGCTGGAAATGCTCGCGACGCTCTGCGAATCGGGTCTCGCCTTCGACATGGCGATGGACCGCGTGCTGACGTCGTTCCCGTCAAAGCGCCATCTGGCGCTCGAACTTAGGACTTTCCGTGCGGATGTGCTCTCGGGCCGCCCGCGCGTGCAGTGCCTCCGCCGCCTTGCGCGGCGAGTTGACGTATCGACACTGACCGTGTGCGTGTCGGCAATCGTGCAGAGCGAGCAAATCGGCGCCAGTATCGCCGACGTGCTCCGTCGTCAGTCCGACGACCTGCGTGAGCGCCGCCGCGAGCGCGCGATGGAGTTCGCAATGTCACAAGCCATCAAGCGCGTGTTCCCCATGGTTATCACGCTCCTGCCCGGCCTGTTCATTGCGGCAATCGGCCCAACGTTTTATGAGACACTCATGCTCATCCAAAACGTTGTGACCGACCTGAAGGGGTCAGGATTCTGAAAGTGTCAGGGTGGAGTCTGGTCAACAGGACCACGCAGGAACTCGTCGTCAGAAACCTTGAAGTGGCAGACTCCTTTTGGGATCGCTTCAGGGGACTTCAGTTCCGAAGAGGTCTAGATCGCGATTCCGGCCTGCTGTTGGTGCCTTGCGGTTCAATCCACACGATGTTCATGCGGTTCCCCATCGATGTGGTGATGTTGTCTTCCAAGGGGGAGATTCTCCTGACGAAGCGGTCCCTGAAACCCTGGAGCATGCAAACAGCCCCTCCAGGCACCCTCGCTGTTTTGGAATTACCAGCAGAATCGGCTAGCGTCGAACCCGGCAACGTGTTGCAGTTGACGAGTTCAGTTCAAAAAAGTCCACGCCTGCCGGAATCTTTGCGTTTTCTGTGCAGCTGAGCCTGTCCAGTCCTCGTGTTGGGCAGTGCCGCTAGAGAGATACTGTAACTTTCACCCGTGAGGTTCGCTCTGTGATTTTGACGCCGAAAGACCCCACTTCCATGCGGACGAAGCGCATCGCACTGGCTTGCACCGCTGCTGCTTTTCTTATCAGCGGAAGCGTGATGGCTCAGGATTCCGCGGCTGGCGGTGCGAAGAAGGACGATTCGCTCTTTGGACCAGGCCGGGCCGCTCGTATGCCCATGCTGGACCCAAGCACGAGCGTCATTGGCAGCTCCCCCAGGCCAGACCTTGAAACACTCAGCAAGTACGACGCGCTCGTCCACACGACGCTCGACCCGGACAACACGCTCGACCTCGTGGTCGGGCGCCCGCGCGTCCTGATCCTGAAGCGCACACCAACGCGCGTTCAGGCTCCCGATTCGACCATCGTGGATGCCATCCTCCTCTCGGAACGCGAAATCAGCGTCACGGGAAACAAGATCGGCACCGCCGTCCTGAACGTCTATTTCAACGACGACAAGGACCCGAGCACGCAGGACACGCTGAGCTACCTGCTCCGCGTCTCCCCCGATCCCGAGGAGAAGGAGCGCCTTGATCGCATTTACAAGGCCCTCGAAGACCAGATCAACGTCGCATTCCCGGACAGCTTGGTCCAACTCAGCGTCGTCGGCGAGAAGCTCATCGTGCGCGGACAGGCCAAGGACGTTCAGGAGGCCACTCAGATCATCCGCATCATCGAGACGAGTGCTCCGAACCCCAACATCGCCAAGAACCCGACGAATGCAATGCTCCCGACACCGGACCCGGATAATCCCGATTCTCCGGCTTCCCCGGGCACGTTGAACTATCCGACGTTCGGCGCCACCGGCAGCCGCATCGTGAACCTCCTGCGCGTCCCGGGCGAGTCCCAGGTCATGCTGAAGGTAACCGTGGCAGAAGTGAACCGAGCCGCCGCACGCAGCATCGGAATCAACTTCGCCTTTGCGGACAACGAGGGTGACTTCAAGATGAACAACCCCCTCAACTTTGAACCCGGCCAAGGTACCGACCCGGTGATTGATTACGCCGGCGGTGGGGATTACCCCTACTCCGTCGCCGTTCGCGCGCTACGCACTCTCTCGCTCGCGCGCTCGATGGCCGAACCGAACCTCGTGACGATCAACGGACAGCCGGCCTCGTTTGTCGCAGGCGGTCAGTACCCCGTCCCCGTCGTCACGGGCGCCACAGCCACCGGCCTGCAGGGCGTCGAGTTCCGCGACGTCGGTATCAAGCTCAACTTCACCCCGTACGTCACCGACAAGGACCGCATCCGCCTTCAGGTCCGCGCTGAAGTCAGTGCCCGATCTGCGAAACAGAGCGCCAACATTGGCGGCTCCTCTGTCTCGGGCGTCGATACCCGCCGCTTCGACACGACCGTGGAACTCCGCGAGGGTGAAACGCTTGCCGTCGCGGGTCTCGTCCAGACGTCATTCGGCTCCACATCGAGCCGTGTGCCCCTACTCGGCGACCTCCCCTTCCTCGGCAACTTCTTCGGGATCAACAAGACCTCGATGAACGAGCAGGAACTGGTGATCCTCGTGACACCGGAACTTGTCCGTCCGATGAAGGCCGGCGACGTTCCTCCACTGCCGGGCGCCGACATGTTCGAGCCTGACGACTGGGAATTTTACGTCCGCAATCGCATAGAATCCAAGACCTCGGAAGACTACCGCAGTCCCGTTCGCACGAACTGGGACCGCATCTGGAAGTACCGCCGAGTCGAGAAGATCTACATCGCCGGTCCGTCCGGTCAGTCTTACGACAGCGGCTACAGCCGCTGATCCTGTCCGGTCTAGGTCCTGAAATGCTGAAACTCCAACCACTTCGCGAGCGACTTCGAGGCATGAAAATGATCCAAGCCAGGTTCGAAACTCTTCTCACGACGGCAATCTGCGTCGTCGTCTTTGCCAGCGGGTGCTCCACTCGCGGCAAGTACGACATCCCATCCGGCGCTATTCCCCAGCCGAATGGGACCTACGTTCGTCTCCACGCGGAGCGTCAGGCCAGCAACGCTGAGGCTTCCGACTTCATCATGTTCCTGCATGAATGGACCCCGGGCAGCGTGTCGCTGGGCCCGGGAGGCCAGCGACACCTACTGAGCATGACGTCCCGTCTCGTCAGCGAGCAGTACTCGATTATCATCGAGCCCTCCTCCGACGCGGCACTCGACGAAAAGCGCCGCGCAGCGGTCGCCAAGCACCTGCTCGAGAACCAGATCCCGGACGCAGAAAATCGTGTTCTCGTCTCTGTACCCAACGCAGAGGGGATTTTCGCAGAAGAATCCACCCGCATCTTCAAGGGCGCACTCAACCCCTGAGGTTGAATGGCGTTGCAGTCTCAACGGGCCCGGCGCGAGATTTCTTCGCGTCGGGCCCGTTTCCATTTCGTGGGATGATTAACATGAAATTACGTACCTCCTCCCTCCCAATACTCAGCGTCGCCGTACTCGGAATAGCGACCGTGACCGGCTGCATTCAGAAGCAATCGGAGATAAACACCATCAACGGTGAAAACCCGTCTGGTGAACAAGTTCAACTCCCCCCGGCCGAGGCCGCCAAGGCCTGCATCACCGTTGCGGAACAGTTCGAGGCCTCCGGCCACGACAAGGAGGCGCTCCGCCAGTACCAGATTGCCCTTATCCATCAGCCCAAGCTGAAGGGCATCACGCATCGCATGGCGCTCATTTATGATCGTCAGGGTCTCGACAACAAAGCCCTCGAATTCTTCCCCAAGGCAATCGCCGAGGAGCCCCTCCGCTCCGACATCGTCAACGATTTTGGTTATTATTATTACCGACGCGGTGAATGGACCCAGGCGGAATCACTCTTTCGCAAGACCGTCATTCAGGACCCATCCAACAAGCGCGCATGGGTGAATTTGGGCATGGCGCTCGCCCAACTCAATCGGCCGGAGGAGAGCCTCAGCGCGTTCTCCCAGGCCGTGAACGATGCCCAGGCCTTCTCGAATGTCGGAGTGATCCTCGCACAGGCAGGGAACAACGACGAGGCCAAGTACTACCTTCGTCAGGCGCTCGATCGCGAGCCCACCATGCCGCAGACCAAGGCCGTGCTCGCCTGGCTCGAGGGTCAGGGCGCGAAGCCCGAGGGTATGTGATCTATCGCGCGATGCGTGTCAGGAACATCAGTCGAGTAATGCCGTAAAGTCGATCGTCCGCGATTTCCCACCCCGGGACTTCGCGGACTTCTTCTTCGTGGTGGAGTTCGCAAATCGCCATCGCACCCTCGGAGACGAGCGCCGACAGCTCTGCCGACTCAAGACAAGTCCAGCAGAGGCCGCTGTGGTACGACGGCATCAGAAACACGTGTGAAACGTGCGCGCCATTTCGTGGGCACATCTTCGCGAATGACTCCGGCGATCGCCCGGCGACGAGTTGCGTCTCTCCCTCGAATCGCAGCTTCGCGATGTTGCGCCGGATCACTTCCTGCGCGGCTGGGGCCGCCTCGACAAACCCGCACCACACTGCGCCGCGGCTGATGGCTTCGAGGCCCACGGCACCACTCCCCGCAAATGCATCCAGAACAACGGCACCGCGCAAACTCGGGCGCAGAATGTTGAAGAGCGACTCGCGCACTCGGTCGCGCAGGGGCCGCGTATCCTGACCCTCGGGGGTCTGCAGGACCGCACCACGACGCACGCCCGCGATGATGCGCACGCTCATGGATTGACCAGCTCGCGCGGTAGGACAGGAGCACGTCGCCGCCGCGCGATCTCCAGCATTTCCGCCTGCACACGCGCAACTCGGGCGTCCACCTCGAGATCCTTCATGTCGTCCAGCAGACGGAACTCGACGCTGACTCTGGCGAACGGCCACGGCATGTGGGCGTGATCCCACGACCCGAATGACTTGCCGGAACTTGCCGTCGCGATCGCGATCAGGATGCGTGCGTTCGAGGCTTCCGCGATACGCACGATTCCCTGCTTCACCTCGCACGCGGGACCGCGCGGTCCATCGACCGCGATCAGGCCGATCATTCCCTTTTCGACTTCGCGAATGAATTCCATCGAGCCAGCGATGCTGCGGCTGCGCGTCGAACAAGGCACGTTCGCGATGCCGTATCGATCCAGCAATGACGCCATCAGGCGCCCATCGCGGCTGGGGCTTGCCATCACGACCATCCTGCGTCCGTAGCGCTCGATGAGCGGCTGATACGCGAGCAACTGCATCAACATGCCGTGGTACGTCGCCACGATCATGTGCGGCACCTGAGACGCTTCCGTCAGCAACTCCTGCTGAGTGTCCTCCAATCGCCAAGTCCTGATCCACAACTTGAGCGGCACGAAGAAGATCGGGAGGATGACTTTCTCAAGCAACTTGAACTTGAAAGAACGCAGGCTCATGCGCGCGCCTCGTCACTCATAGAGACGCCTCAGTGCGGGATCTGGCTCGAGCGGCACCAGCCCCGGCGCGATGTCGAAGCCCGGGAACGCGCCGCCCTCGAGCGCGAGTGGGATGCGCTTTCGGGGGAGCGGACGTGTCGCTTCCTCGTGCGCGAATCCGCGCCGCAACATCGGGTACGCCGCCTCGGCCGCGTTGCGCGTGGCCTCCGGCGTGCGGGGCAATTCGACCAATTCCTTCGACGCGCGATCCTCGTAGAGGAGCCCACCGCCCCTCAGCAGATGCACACCATCCTTGTTGATCTCGCCGTTCGCCGCGGAGCCATCCACGAGTGTCGTCGGCAGATCGAGCGCCTCGCGATCAAGAAGCGACGGATAAGCGACAAGCGCGGCGCGGTCGATGCGCAAGAAACCACGTGCTTCGCGATCCGCGCGGGCGAGTTCGCGTTGCACACGGCGAATCTCGGGATACCTCGGGAACGCGTTCACGATGCGCTGATAAAGGGCGGCACGCGTGCGTGCGTCCGGTTCCTTCTTCGCACGCCGGTCGAGTTCGCGCGCGGCGCGGCTCTCCATCGCGAGCGCCATCGACTCATCGCCAATGCGACGATAGTCCGCCGCTGCTTCGATGTGGCGCTTGCGGCGCGCCTTGGCCGAAGCGACACGACGCATCCAATCTGCGCCCTCCTCCGTGTCGTGGAAACCATCCGGAACCCGACCCGCAGCATCGAAGAGTTCCTCGTGCGGAAATGGCTTCATGAACGGCGTCGCGATGTAGCGCGAGATCATGTCGAAGACGAACACAGATCGAATCGCGCGAATCCATGACGCTTCGCGCAGACGAGCCGTTTCCGGGTCGAGGGACTGTGTGCGCGGTAGGGGTTCCTCCGCCGAAACGACGAACTTCCAGAACAGGTGGTCATCGCGATCCACCGCATTCGCGAGCACGACACCCGGCGCAAACCGCGCATCACGCAAGAGCGCGCGCGATCGTTCCCCCCAGGGTGATTCGGAGGGCGAGTTCGCCGCAGCACGAAGCCATCCCGCCGCGCGCTTCCAATCACGACCGCTGTGCGCAATCGATGCGATCAGCGCATCAATCGTCGGGACTGCGATCGAATTCGGGTAGGCTTTGCGAAACGAAGTCGCTTCCTCGATCGTCCTCGCCGAGGCGGGGGAGAGTAGGAACGCGCGCAGCAGATCCGAGTACGCGTAGTACTCCGCCTGAACGCTGATCCCGCTCTCACCGTCCACCACGAGCGTGGAGTCGATGCGCGCGGCCTCGCGCGACTTGATCCCGTCGATCACTTCAACATGCGTCGAGCGAATCGGGCGGTCCTGGCTCGCGTTGGCGAGCATCATCTCGCGCCGAAACCACCAGTCCGCTGCGCCCAGCCGTCCTTCCTTCCAATCACGTTTTCCGTTTTCGCGCGCCTGCAGCCGGGCGAGTGCATCGCGCCGCCCGGGTTTTGTGCGCAGCGTTGCCTGAGCGCGCGCGACGGCGGCGTCGGTGGCCTCCGCGGCGGTGGCCGCACGCCGCGCCGCGTACAGTTCGCGACGCTCCTCGGGGGTGAGGTAACGCCCACCGACGAATGCCTGCTCGATGCCCTCGGCGGGGAGGATCAGGAGATTCAGGAACTGTCCGGTGAGGAGCCCCGTGAACGGAGTGATGATGCTGTTGTAGATGCGGCGCGTGCGCTCGAACTTGCGGTCGGAGCGCGCTTCGAGATAGATCTGACGCGGCTCCGCGCGACGCAGCAAGCGATCCATCTGCACGCGCAACCCGCTCTTCGGGAAGGTATCGAGGTCTTCGCGAAACCCGGCGAGGCGCGGTGCGGGTTTCGCCGTCACCGAGGCGAGCATCGCCATGCTTTCCGACAACACAGGTACGCGCGGATCGATGCTCTCCGTGATGCGCTGTTCGATCGCGAGGAATCGCCCACGCCCCGGATCACCCATGATCGAGGCGCGCAGTGCCAATGTCGTGGCGCTCGTGGCGGAGTCGTTTTCGCGCACGGGGACGCCCTGAGCCGGCGCGTTGGACGTGCCCGCAAGAAGCAGGACGGCGAGGATGCCTGCACGCAGCTTCATGAATTCCTTCCTTCTCTCACGATCGCATAATCCTCCTCGCTCAGGAATCCCGCGTTCGACAGGTCCTCCAACTCCGCGTCCGACTTTGAGAGGAGCGGCACAAGTCGTTCAGGCACACGCGGCTTCTCAGGAATCTCCTGCGGTGGAGCCTTGGGTACGGGCGCAGGTTTCGGAGCGGCTTGTCCCTCCGCCTTGGCCTTGGCAATCGCGGCCATGATCGGGTCCATGGGAGTCGCGGCAGTTGGTGGGGGCGCGGCCGCAGCTTTGGCTTTCTCAGCGGCCAAGCGTTCTTGAATCGCCTGATTCGCTTTCTCTCGTGTGCGTGCGCGGACGCGTTCCGCCTCTTCCGGTGTTAGCAGACCCTTCTTCACCATTTCATCCAGATTCCTGAGCGAGAACATCGGAATCGAGGAATCGAAACTGCTCATGCTCTCTCGATCTTGAAACTGCCGCCAAACCCGGTGAATGAATGGAGACATGATGGCCAGCACTGCGAGCGCGCCCCCGACGAGTAGCCACGCATAGTCCTCTGGCGTGAAGTTCATGACGCCGCCTTCACCAGATCAGCCCTGCGCCGCGTAGAGCTTGTCGATCGTCTGTTGCACGAGGCTGATGTTGATCGTAGCGCCTCCGAGTTCATGGGCCATCACGATCTGATTCAGTGCGCCCTTCAGTTCTCGCACGTTGCTGTCGAGCCGTTCCGCCAACGCGCGCACCACGTCTTCGGGCAGGGTGACGCTCGCGTGTTTCTGGAGTAGTTCCTTTCGCACGATCGCCATGCGCGTCTCGATGTCCGGCGTTTGGACATCCACCACGACGCCCGCGCCGAAGCGCGACTTGAGGCGTTTCTCGAGATGCACGAGATCTTTGGGCGGACGATCGCTCGTCACGACGATTTGGCGCTTCGACTGGAAGAGCGTGTTAAAAATGTGGAACAACTCCTCCTGGCTGCGTTCCTTGCCAGCGAGGAATTGAATGTCGTCGATGAGGAGCACGTCCGCTGCTTTGTGCTTCTGACGGAACTGCGCCACGTTGTTGGACTCGATGGATTGAATCAACTCCGCGGTGAAATCCTCGACGTTCGTATAGGTGATGCGAATCTGCGGGTTGGTCTCGCGCATTGCGTTCGCAATGGCGTGCAGCAGGTGGGTCTTACCGAGTCCCACATCCGAGTAGAGGAACACTGGGTTGTACGCGGTGCCGGGTGCTTTCGCGACAGCCTTGGCTGTTGCGAATGCAAAGTTGTTCCGCGGCCCAACGACGAACGTGTCGAAAATGTATTCGGGCATGATCTGCAGTTCGATGTCCGCCGGCTCGACCGCGGCAAAGCTTCCACCCGGTCGATCAAGGAACGGCGTCATCTGGCGGAACTCAGCGAGCGCCAGCTTGTCCTCGCCCTGACTGAGGTAGATCTCCGCGCGAATCTTGCGCGCGCGCAGATTGTCCGGTTGCCGCGCGATCACCTCATCGAGGGTCTTCAACGCCTCGGTCGGCTGATTCGCCGCGAGCTGCGCCTCTGCGAGCGAAACGGCCTCCGTGGATGCCTCATTCACGCGCTCGCATTCCTGAAGCGCGGTGATCAACTTGTGCCGCAGTTCCATGTCGGCTGGGCGCAGGCCGACTGCCTCTCGAAGCATCGAAAGGTGCGCTTCCTCATCACCTTCCTTCAGCGCCGCATCCGACATTCCGAGCAAGTCGGAGATGGCCTCATCCGTGCGGCCCTCTTCGACGTAGAGTCCAATCAGGGATCGATGGATCTCGCGATTCGACGGATCGATGGGGAGCGTGGACTGGAGGATACGGATCGCGTCCGGGCGGCGGTTCTGCGCGAGCAATGTCTCCGCCAGCGCCTTGAGGCGGCCTGCCGCGAGGTCGTTCCTGCCGCGACGCTTGAGCAACTCGGCCTGCCCACGGTACGCACGTTCATCCGTCGGATCGAGACGTTCGGCCTGCTCGTACACACCAAGTGCGTCGTCGTCGTTCGCCTGACGTTCGTGCAGCTCCGCCAGACGCATCAGTTCCGTGATTGCCGCCTGACGGTCACCCACACGCTTGAGCGCATCAACGAGCGCGACTCGCGAGATCACACTGTCGGGCGTGATCTGGAGAACTTCACGATGGATTGCGATCGCGTCGCGCCAACTATCCGCGCGCTCGTGGACGAGGATCAGCGACTGCAGCGCGGACGCGAGATCATCACGAGATCCCGACCGACGCAGGAGCGCGATCAGTCGCGTGTGCAGACCCATTTCCTCCGGGTTGCGCAGAAGCAATTCGCGCAGTGCCTGCGTGCCCTCGGCGGCAGTCGCGAGCGCGAGATATTCGTCGAGTCGCGCGAGTCCCTCAGTGCGTTCGCCGGTCTCGAAATCGAGGAACGTGATCCGCTCAAGCGCAGCCTTGTTCTTCGGATCGCGCACGAGAAGATCGGCCACGGCTTTGCGTTCAGCGACGCGATCCCCGCCTCGACGTAGCGCTTCCATCCGCTTCGTGAGGTACTCCGTCATTCGGGTGCGGTCGCCGCGAAGCTCGTACAAGGTCACGAGCGCGGCCAATGCGCCGTCGTGGTCCTTCTTAAGCTGCAACACTTGCTCCGCCTGTTCGATGGCGAGGTCGTACATCCTGCTTTCGGTCTGCAGATGCACGAGCCGCATCAGCACATCGATGAAGCCCTCGTCGTCACCAAGTTCCGCATACACGTCGGAAAGTCGTGTCAGCGCCTCGATGCTGTCCGGCGTCGAGGCGATCAATGTCTCCAAAACTTCCTTGGCTTCTTGATAGTTCTGCTTCTGCATCAGCGAATCGACGAGATTGAGAACCTCTGAGGTCGCAACTGCGGCCTTGCCCAGATTGCCAAGCGCTTCGACGAGGAGCTTCTGCGCGACGACGGTGCCCGGCGCTTCCTCGAGCACCTGGCGCAGTTGCGCCTCCGCGTGGTCGTGCCGCCCAAGCTTCATGAGGAGGCGCGCCGCGTTGATCCGCGCATCCACGGCGCGAGAGATATTGCCAAGTCGCGTGTAAGCGTCCGCCATGCGCAGGAGGTGCCGCGGCTCCTCCGACTCCAGGCGTGCCGCGACGACCAGCGCTTCGCACAGCGCGGCGTCCTTGGCGTCCTTTTCAAGATCAATCGTCAGCGCGGTGATGACTTCCCTGGCGCGATCCTTCTGCCCGATCTCCTCGAGCAACTCGGAGAGAGTGATGCGATGCGTGTGCGTGCCCGGGTCGATCGCAACCGCGCGCTCGGCGACAGCGATCAGGTCGTTGTTGCTCCCGATCGTTTGATAGACTGTGGCCGCTTCGTCGAGCTTCTCCAGCGCCGCTTCCTTGTCACCCATCGCTGCGTAAGTATCTGCGATGAGGCGCAGGCAGCGCACGTCCTTCGGATCGTCGGCGAGCAATTGCTCGAGCAGCATCAGTGCCGTGTGGTGATTACCTTGTTCGAGGAGGTGGCCGGCGAGCTTCGCCTCCAGATCCTTCGCGGTCGCAGAGTACCCGTTTAGGCGTTCCGCAACGCTCAGGCGTTCGAGCACGGGGACATTATCGGGGAGGGCCTGGTGCAGAATGCGCAAAGCCTTGAGGTGCCGGACACCCTCGTTGCGCTCGAGGATACCGTCCGTCAGCGCGATGCAGTCCTCCGTCGTTTTGTCGTCGAGTCCAGCAAGCACGAACAGCTTCACCGCCTCGAACCGCACGGCGACGTTGTCAGGCTCGACGTCGAGCACGTTCAGCAGCGTTTCTGCGGCATCGCGATAGTGCTCGTGTTCCCTGAGCCAGTTCGCGCGTCCGATGATTTGGCGCGCGGCATCGGCGGGGCGTTTCAGCGCCACCATCAGGTTTACGATCATCGGGTGCACGTCGATGACGTCGGTGCGCAGGCGCGCAATCCTCTGGTAGGCAGCGAGCGCGGATTCCAACTGGTTCGATTGTTCCGCCGTGTCGGCGAGAGCCATCAGCTCCGCGACCGCCTCCTCCTTCTGCTCCAGCTTGATCAGGTGGTCGGCGACACGACTGCGGATGTCGATGTCCACGGGGTTGAGGTCGAGGTATTCGCGCGCGAGAGCCATCGACTCGGCGACTTTGTTCGAGGCCTCGCCCAGTGTAAGCAACTGCCCAACGAGCTGACCAAGTTCGAGGAAGTTACCGTATTCCTTCAGAATCCGGTACAACCCAAGGAGTGCGGGGACATTTTCGGGCTGGACCGAGAGCACCGTGCGAAGGCGCTGCTCCGCCTCACGGTGATACTGGTCCCGGTTGCGCGGTTCCTTGTCGGCCTTCTCGAGCAGGCTCATGGCTTCCTCGGAAGCCTGCCGCAGCGAGTCCGACGATGTTGTGCGCAGGAGTGCGAAGCCGAATTCATCGGCGAGCGCCTTGAGCGCGTCGTCGAAGGTAATTCCACGCGCCAGGGCATAGAGCTCGATCAACGAGCCACCTCGCGATCCCGGGCAGACTGGATCGGCGCAGGTGAAGGTCTTCTCGGTCAGGCTCAGGGTGAGCGATCGGTGCTCGGTGTCTTTGTGGATGGGGCAGAAACAGCGGATCGATTCCCCCGCGCGCTGCATCATCTCGGGGCGAAAGTCGATCAACTCGATCACGTCCTGTTGATCAAGGCGATCGAGCGCATCCTGAATTACTGATTTTGAGTAGGAGGATTCCATCCCGGAACCGTGACCCGTGTCGAGATTCCGGCATACCGCCGGGGCTTACCCTTCGGGCTCTGCAAGTTCTCGAATGCTGCGCCCGTGACTGGCGCGCCGCAAGTATGGTCTCTCTGAAGGAGGAGAAAAGTCGAGAGTCTTCGGCAGAACGCGATTCGCCGAAGACTCTCGATTATGTGAGTTCTGATCGAACCCGGGTTAGCGGCGTGCGGCCCTGGCGGCGAGGGAGGAACCGCAGACCTTGACGAAGTCCAGCGATGCGAACTTCTCCGGGGGGACCGACGGGCCGGGCTTGGAGCAATGACGCGCGAACTGATCTGCAAGCATTGCCGCAATCTGGTCGGGGCCGTAGCCCTCAATCATGTGGCGTTCGAGCATGAACACGACCTGACCGTCCTTGAAGATCGCGACCGACGGGGACGACGGGGGATAGTTCGTGATCAGTTGACGCACGCGGGCAACAGCCTCGCGGTCGACACCGGCAAACGCCGTGTAGAGCTCATCGGGAATGATTTCATTCTGCAAAGCTGCGGCCACGCCCGGGCGGGCGCCACCGGCCGCGCATCCGCAGACCGAATTGATCACAACCATCTGCGTGCCCTTCTTGCCGACCAAGGCCGTGTTGACATCTTCCACGGTCCGCAACTCGGTGATGCCAACAGCGACGAGCTCGTCGCGCATCGGCTGAACGTCCGAGGGGTCGTACATGGGGGGCTGCGCCTGAATAAACATAGTTTCTTCCTGTGTGTTGCGAAGTAGGGCCAAAATGGGCCGCCGGAAAAGTGCGGCGAAATCCGCCTTCTTCCCGCACGGAAATTTTGGGCTCTCCACCCTTCGGAAAGCAAGGACAACGCCACCCGCGTCCCCGTTACCCGGACTTTACCCAATTTCTAGGCGTCAGAGAACTCGAGGATATCAAGTTGGTCTTCGTTCGTCAACGATGGCGCATGCTTGAACACGGTGGAGGCGCGTTTGTTGAGGATTTCTGCGATACCG
>Ga0268299_1000422_pt1 | contig 136377 bp, 111 predicted proteins | sample NOBtaG_FD_193484 | JGI IMG/M metagenome (GOLD analysis project Ga0268299, IMG submission 193484) | Activated sludge microbial communities from bioreactor in Nijmegen, Gelderland, Netherland - NOB reactor | ecosystem: Engineered > Bioreactor > Aerobic > Activated sludge | place: Netherlands...
CTCGCAACGCAGCTGTTTGAGTGTGGCCATGTTTGGTCTCTCCGAGGGGATCGTGAGAGAACCTTAAAAACATGCCCCAAACCATTGAGAAACATCACATATTCCGATATGCGAATCCCCTGCCCGCCAGGGCAGGGCATTCGCCTAAGGGAGCTCTCTCTTATTCTCCTCCTAGCGAAGCTGGGGAGGTGCCCCCGTAGTCGGGGGCGGAGGGGTCATGGGCCTCAGTCCCACTGCTCATGACCCCTCCGTCGCCGTATGACGGCGACACCTCCCCAGCTTCGCTAGGGAGAAGAATGAAAAGCGCGCCCATGGGCGAATGCCCTGCCCTGGCGGGGGAGAGGAGCATGAAATGAGATGTGTGCTCACCGCCACGGCTCGACGAGGATCTTGGTGTGGCGCTCGGGGTTGCCCAGCTCGGCGAAGGCCTGCCTGACCCCGGCCAGCCCGACCTTGCCGGTGATCAGCGCCTCGCCGTCGACCTCGCCCTCGGCCAGCAACCGAAGCGAGCGCGCGAATTCCTCGGGCGTGTAGCCCAGCACGAACTGCAGGCTGAGCTCCTTCACGATGCCGAACATCGGCTCCACGGTGTCGGTCTCCATGCAGACGCCGACCACCACCACCCGGGCGTCGCGCGGCGCCGCCTCGAACATCTGCTGCAGCATGCCCGGCACGCCGACGCATTCGAAGATCGCCGCCCGCCTGTCGGCGGCCAGCCGGGCATAGGGCGATTCCGCAGCCGGATCGACGACGATATCGGCCCCCATCCTCTCGGCCAGCGCACGGCGCGCCGGCGAGAAGTCGGCCGCCACGATCGGCCGGATGCCCTTCAGGCGCAGGGCGGCGATCACGGCGAGGCCGACCGGCCCGCAGCCGATCACCAGCGGCGCCTCGCCTTCCGCGACAGCCCCCTTCTCGACTGCATGCACGCCGACCGCCAGCGGCTCGGTCAGGGCCGCGTGCTCGGTCGGCAGGCCGTTCGGCACCTCGAGCATCAGCGGCGCCGCCAGCAGCATCTGCTCGGCATAGCCGCCGACATAGGTGTTCGAGTAGCCCATGCCCTTCGGTCCATCGGCCTCCATCATCAAGGGCATGGAGCAGACGCGGGTGCCGGGCTTGATCCGGCGTTCCGTGTCGGGGCCGTAGTCGAGCACCTCGCAGCAGAACTCGTGGCCGAACACGACGTCGCGCGACAGGTCCATCGGCACCCTGCCGGGAATGCGCCGGGTTACCTCGACCATACGATGGGCGTGCCTGGCCGCGTGCAGGTCGGAGCCGCAGATGCCGCAGGCCAGGGTCTTGACCAGCACCTGCCCGCGACCCGGCACCGGCTCGGGCAGCGTGTCGACGACGATGTCGCCGCCGCGAAAGATCGCCGCCTTCACTTGATGAACTCCCGCGCCAGGTCGACGAAATCGCTGAGCCGGTCGTGATGCACCCAGTGGCCGGCACGATCGAACTCGACCACCTTGGCGCCCTTGAAGTGCTTCAGCCGCCCGTCCTTCTCGGGATTGGAGGCCCAGCTTTCCTTGCCGTAGACCAGCAGGGTCGGGCAGGTGATCTGCGCCCACAGGAGCTCGATGTCCTCGTAGCTCATGTCGTAGGGCGGCCAGGTGCGGACGTAGTTGTCGAACTTCCAGCTGTAGGTGCCGTCCTCGTTCTGGTTGACGCCCTGCTGCGTCAGGTGGCGCGCCTGGGCAGCGGAAAGGTGGGTATTCTCCTCCTGCATGCGCTTGAAGGCATCCTCGATCGTCGGATAGCGCCGCGGCAGGCGGCCCGACAGCTTGCGCTGCTCCTCGACCCACTGGCGCATGCGCTGGCCGATCGTCTTGGTGCCGCGCTCGGCGATCGCCTTGGGCGACGGCCCCAGCCCCTCGATGGCGACCAGCTTGCGCACCTTCTCCGGATAGACGCCGGCATAGCGCAGGCAGATGTTGCCGCCCAGCGAATGGGCGATGATGGTGACCGGCGCCAGCCCCTGCTGATGGACGAGCTGGTCGAGGTCGTAGATGTAGGACGACATCGCGTAATTGCCGTCGGGCGACCACTGGCTGTCGCCGTGCCCGCGCAGGTCCGGGCAGATCACGTGCCAGTCATGCCGGAACGCGTCGGCCACCCAGTCCCAGTTGCGGCAATGATCGCGCCCGCCATGCACCAGGAGCAGCGGCGGGGCGTCGGGATTGCCCCAGTCGACGTAATGAAGGCGCAGCCTTTGCGAGACGATGTGCCGGGAGGTCGGACCGGGCATGCCGTTGGAGTGAGTCATGCCCTCTCTATAGCGCGGGTCCCTGCGCCGCGTCTCACGCGGCGAATCTCAAGGGTGGCCCACCTCCGTCTGGCCATCACATTCATTTAACGCCTGGCGATATCTTGATAAGTTGCACTGTATGGGCTGTTACCCGTCCTATGGATGCGAAGGAGTGATCAAGTGGCCGAAAATCGCGGGCAGTCAATACGTGATGACCTACCCGCACGATCCCAGACGGACCGTTACAGTTCCGGTCCACGGCAATCACGAGCTCAAGCGTGGCACCCTGCGTTCGATCATCCGTCAGTCCGGATTCAGCGTTGAGCAGTTCCGCAAGCTCCTCTGAAGTTCGGGGCGGTCGCTGAGCCCCGCCACAGCTGACGCGACACACGAGGATGGCGCCCTATCGCGGATTGCGCCACTCTCGCTGCCATGATGAGCCCAGAGCAGAACGATCTGATCACCCGCGTCGGGCCGGGCACGAAATGCGGCGCCCTGATGCGGCACTACTGGCATCCGGTGGCGCTGGCCGACGAGTTGCCCGACGAGCGCCCGGCCAAGGCAGTGCGCCTGCTCGGCCAGGATTACGTGCTGTTCCGTGACGAGCGCGGCCGGCACGGCCTGCTCGACCGCGACTGCCCGCACCGCGGCGCCGACCTCGCCTATGGCCGGCTCGAGGATGGCGGCCTGCGCTGCCTGTTCCACGGCTGGCTGTTCGACGTCGACGGCAAGTGCCTCGAGACGCCGGCCGAGCCGGAAGGCAGCGTGCTCTGCCAGCGGGTGCGCCAGCGCGCCTATCCGGTGGTCGTCAAGAACGGCATCGTGTTCGCGTTCGTGGGCGAGGGCGAGCCGCCGGCGTTCCCCGATCTCGACTGCTTCCTCGCGCCGACCAGCCACGCCTTCGCCTTCAAGGGCCTGATCGAGTGCAACTGGCTGCAGGCGCTCGAGGTCGGAATCGACCCGGCCCATGCCTCGTACCTGCATCGCTTCTACGAGGACGAGGATACCGGCGCGGCCTACGGCAGGCAGTTCCGCGCCGCGTCGTCCGATTCCGACATCCCGATGACCCGGCTGCTGCGCGAGTTCACGCGGCCGCGCATCGACGTCGAGGCGACCGACTACGGCCTGCGCCTGTTCGCCTTGCGCCGGCTGAACGAGCGGCACACTCACGTGCGCGTCACCAACCTGGTCTTTCCCTACGCCTTCGTCATCCCGATGAGCGCCGAGATGACCATCACCCAATGGCACGTGCCGATCGACGACACGTCCTGCTACTGGTACGCGATCTTCACCAGCTTCGGAAGTCCGGTCGACCACGCGGCGATGCGCAAGCAGCGCCTCGGGCTTTACCAGCTGCCCGACTACCGCCCGCGCATCGGCCGCCACAACGAGTACGGCTACGACGTCGCCGAGCAGGCGAGCCGAACGTTCACGGGCATGGGCTTCGACATCAACGTGCACGATCAATGGGCGGTCGAGAGCCAGGGCCGCATCCAGGACCGCACGCGCGAGCATCTCGGCACGACCGACAAGGCGATCGTCGCCTATCGCCGCCTGCTCCTCTCGGCGATCGGCCAGGTGGCGAACGGCGACAAGCCGCCGATGTGGCTCGATGCGGCGCGCGCCGCAGGAGTGCGCGGCCCGATCGCGATCGACGGCATGGGGCCGACCGAGGGTTGGCAGGCCTACTGGAAGGACGTCGACGCCCGCCGGCGCGGCAGCTCGAGCTGGGCGGCCGCCACCGTGCCGCCGCTGGTGGCTTGAGCCCGTGACTCTGGTCGAGCGCGCGGGCCTGTGGACCGAAGACCGCAAGTCGGCGACCCGCGAGGCGCTGCGTCACATGCATGCCGGCGAGATGTCGGTGGTGCGCCTGGTGTTCGCCGACCAGCACGGCGTGCTGCGCGGCAAGACCCTGACCGCAGGCGAGATCGACGGGGCGCTGAAGAACGGCGTGGGCTTCACGACGACCATGCTGCTCAAGGACACCTCGCACCGCACCGTGTTCCCGGTGTGGCGGCCGGGCGGCGGCTTCGGCATGAAGGAGCTCGAGGGCGCCGCCGACGTGGTGATGCTGCCCGATCCGACGACCTTCCGGGCTCTGCCCTGGGCACCCCATTCGGGCTGGATGCTGAGCGACATCCATTTTCCCGACGGCCGGCCGATGCCGCTCTGCACGCGCCAGCTCTACAAGCGCGCGCTCGGCACCCTGGGCGAGCGCGGCTACGACTTCGTTGCCGGGCTCGAGGTCGAGTTTCATCTGTTCAAGGTCGAGAGGACCAGGCTCGCGCAGGGCGACGCCGGCCAGCCCGGCGAGCCGATCGACGTGTCGCTGCTCAACCAGGGCTACCAGTATCTGACAGAGCATCGCTACGACGAGATGGACCCGATCCTCGAGATCCTGCGCTCCAACATCGTCGATCTCGGCCTGCCGCTGCGCTCGCTCGAGGTCGAGTATGGCCCCAGCCAGGTCGAGTTCACCTTCCGCGCCGCTGCCGGCATCGCGCCGGCCGACACCATGGTGCTGTTCCGCAGCGCCGTTCGGCAGGTCGCCCAGCGCCATGGCTTTCACGCCACCTTCATGTGCCGGCCCAGGATCGAGAACGTCATGTCGAGCGGCTGGCACCTGCACCAGTCGCTGAAGGACAGGAAGACCGGCGCGAACGCCTTCATGGACAGGGACGCCGCCTTGTCGTCGGCCGGCATGCGGTACATGGCGGGCCTGCTGGCCCATGCCCCCGGCGCCGCTGCCTTCTCCACCCCGACGCTCAACGGCTACAAGCGCTACCGCCCTTTCTCGCTGGCGCCCGACCGCATCCTGTGGGGACGCGACAACCGGGGAGTCATGATTCGCGTGCTGGGCGGTCCCGGCGATGCCACCACCCACTTGGAGAACCGCATCGGCGAGCCGGCGGCCAATCCGTACCTCTACATGGCGAGCCAGATTGCCAGTGGCCTCGACGGCCTCGATCGAGGCCTCGACCCCGGCCCGTCGGCCGACACGCCCTACGATTCGCCAGCCCCGCTCCTGCCCCGCTCGCTCGCCGAATCGCTGGCCGCGCTGGGCGAGGATCAGGTCTTGCGCAAGTCATTCGGCGAGTTCTTCGTCGACTACTATCTCAAGCTGAAGCAGGCCGAGATCGACCGCTTCAATATGGAGGTCAGCGACTGGGAACAGCGCGAGTATTTCTCGCTGTTCTGACGACATGGTCTCATGGCTGGGGGCGCGCGACTCCAGTCACGCGTCTTCTCTGTGATCCACAAAGACCGCGCCACTGGAGTGGCGCGCCCCCAGCCATGAGTTGCCCCGCGGATTTGGCCGCCGGTGGAGGGCTCCCCATATAGGGGCATGTTCGACTTCCACCCTTCCCTCGTCTCCTCCGACGAGGACGCCGCGACGGAGGTACCTGCTTCCCTCGCGGATACCATCCCGGACGAGCGGCCGCTGTTCGATGCCTACTCGCAGGCCGTCGTCGACGTCGTCGATCGCGTCGGGCCGGCTGTCGTGCGGGTCGAGACGCCGCCCGATCGCGGCAAGCGGCAGCGCGGCGGCACCGGATCCGGCGTCGTGATCTCGCGCGATGGCCTGGTGCTCACCAACAGCCATGTCGTGCAGGGCGCCAGCGCGGTGCGGTTGACGCTGGCCGACACCCGCACCGTCGAGGCGCGCGTGCTGGGCGACGATCCGCATACCGATCTCGCCCTGCTGCGCGTCGTCGACGACGTCGCCCTGCCGGCGGCGCGACTCGGCAACTCGAAGACGCTGCGGCGCGGCCAGCTCGTCGTCGCGATCGGCAATCCGCTGGGCTTCGAATCGACAGTGACCGCGGGCGTCGTATCGGCGCTCGGCCGCTCCCTGCGATCGCGCACCGGTCGGCTGATCGACGACGTGATCCAGACCGATGCCGCGCTCAATCCCGGCAACTCGGGGGGCCCGCTGGTGTCGTCGCAGGGCGAGGTGATCGGCATCAACACCGCCGTGATCGCCGGCGCCCAGGGCATCTGCTTCGCCGTCGCCAGCAACACGGCGAGCTACACGGTGAGCGAGCTGGTGCGCCACGGCCGCGTCCGGCGCGCCTTCATCGGCGTCGCCGGCCAGACCGTGCCGCTGCCGCGCCGGCTTGCGCTCGTGCTCGGCCTCAGCCAGACCAGCGGCGTGGCGATCGCGAGCCTGGAGCCGGACAGCCCGGCAACCGCGGCGGGCCTGCAGGCCGGCGATATCGTGCTGGCGCTCGACGGCGAGCCGGTGAGCGCTGCGGACGACCTGGTTCGGCTGCTCGGCGCCGACCGCATCGGCCGGGCCGCCACGCTGGCCGTGATCGCCGGCAGCGAGCGCCGCCAGGTCGTGATCGTGCCCACCGAACGCAACCAGGAGCCGCCGACGTGAAGCTCATTGCCGTCGTCACGACAGTCGCCAGGAAAAAGGACGCCCGCGCCCTCGCGCGGGCACTGGTCGAAGCCGGGCTCGCCGCCTGCGCGCACATCACGCGGATCGAGAGCATCTACACCTGGAAGGACAGGCTGGAGCACGGCAAGGAGTATCGCGTGCTGTTCAAGACCGTCGACGAGCGCTACGCCGCCGTCGAGAGCGCCATCCGCGACATGCATCCCTATGAGCTGCCAGCCATCCACGCCGTCGCCTTCGAGCACGTCCTGCCGGCCTACGGCGACTGGATCGCCAGGAATTCGGACAGGGTGTGACTTCATTCTCCTCCGCAGCTTCGTCGCTACGAAATGGACACACCTCATTCTCATGCTCCTCTCCCCCGATTGGGGGAGAGGTTGGGTGAGGGGGTTGCAGGGTGATCTCGCAACTTTCGAAGCCCCCTCACCTAGCCTCTCCCCCTAGCGGGGGAGAGGAACATGAGATGCGTCCACTCCGTAGCAGCATCGCTGGGGAGGTGTCAGCGTCTTGCGCTGACAGAGGGGTCATCGGCCTCAGTCCCGCTGCGCATGCCCTGTCCGTCCGCGAAGGCGCGGACACCTCCCCAATTACGTTGGGGAGGACAATGAGCTACTCGACCCTGCCGCCCGCCAGCATCTTGCTCCAGCGCTTCTGCATCTCGGCCGGGCTGACCTCCTCCTTCCTGGCGGCGAGGAACCAACGGTAGCCGAAGGGGCAGGCGACCATGCCGGAGCGGTCGCCGTAGAACTGGTCCTGCACCGGACGAACCACCGTCGCGCCGGCGGCGACGGCGCGGTCGACCGCCCTGTCGGCGTCGGCGACGCCGATGTGGAAGGCGACCGGCGAGCCACCCGTCGCCGCCGGGCCGCGCGCGCCGAAATCCGGATACTCGTCGTTCAGCATCAGGACGCTGTCACCGATCTGGATCTCGGCATGGCCTACCTTCCCCGACGGCTCGGTCAGGCGGAACAGCTCGGTCGCACCGAAGGCCTTGGCATAGAAGGCGATCGCCGCCTTGGCGTCGTGCACCGTCATGTGGGCCCGCAGGGTTTGCCCGGTCGTGGTCTTTGCGGTCATGGCTTCACCTGTGCTATATTACGTTACGTAACGTAACATAAATAGATGCCCCGTCAACCCTCGTCCGTAGCGGCCCGCGGCCGGCCGCGCGATCCGCGAATCCGCAGCACCATTCTCGCCGCCGCCCGCGCCCTGCTCGAGCGGGGCGGCCTCACGGCCGTCACCATCGAGGCAATCGCCGCGAAGGCGGGCGTGAGCCGCCCCACCATCTATCGCTACTGGCCGAATGCGCCGGCGGTCGCCATGGCGGCTTTTCTCGAGGTGTCGACGCCAACCGCGTCGGGCCCGTCGAGCCGCTCTCCCTTGTCGGCGCTCAAGGCCCAGCTCCATGGCGTGGCCGACGCCTTCGCCGCGCCGACCGGCCGCAGCGTCGCTGCGATGGTGGCTGCGGCCCAGTCCGAGACCGAGCTGGCCAAGGCGTTTCGCAACGACTTCATCGCCCGCAATCGCGACACCGCACGCTTGCTGCTCGAGCGCTGCATCGCCGATCGGCTGGTCACGGCGCCGGCCGACCTCGACCTCGCGCTCGACCTGATCTTCGGCCCGCTGTACTACCGGCTGCTGATGGGCCACGCGCCGATCACGCGCGGCTTCGTCGATCAGCTCCTGCAGGCCGTCATCCCTGCACGCGCCTGAGCGCGACGCCGGTCTGCTCGACCAGCGATGCCACCACGTCCCCGGCCGGCATTTCACGCGCCAGCACCGCCGACTGCCCGCTCCACAGCGGCGTAAAATCCCCGCTGCCCTTGGCTTCGGCGGCAGCGCGCAGCGGCGCAGCCGCGCCGGCAGCCAGCGGAAAGCTCGGCGCCTCGGGCGCGATCGGGCCGACCTCCCGCATGATGAGATTGACCACTCCCCGCGCCGGACGGCCGGTGAAGACGTTGGTGAGCGCCGTCACGTCGGCCGTCCTCGACTTCAACGCCGCACGATGCACCGCCGACGTCCGGGCCTCCGGCGTCAGCAGGAAGGCCGTGCCGACCTGCACCCCGGCGGCCCCCAGCGCAAGCGCCGCGGCGACTCCGCGGCCGTCGGCGATGCCCCCGGCAGCGATGACCGGCACCTTCACGGCGTCGACCACCTGGGGCACCAGCGCCATCGTGCCGGGCTGGCTGGCGATGTCGTCGGTCAAGAACATGCCGCGGTGGCCTCCTGCCTCTGCGCCCTGGGCGATCACCGCATCGACGCCGCGCGCTTCCAGCCAGCGCGCCTCCTCGACGGTGGTGGCCGAGCTCAGGATCAGGATGCCGGCGGCGCGCAGCGGCTTCAGCAGCCCTTCCTCCGGCAGCCCGAAATGGAAGCTCGCGACCTTCGGCCTGAACTCGAGCAGCAGCTCGCCCATCGCGGCGCCATAGGGCGTGCGCACGGCGCCGCCGTCGGCCGCGGAGGCCGGCACGCCGAGCTGGTCGTAGTAGCGCGCCAGCCGCTTGCGCCAGGCGGCCTCGCGGCCGGCATCGACGACCGGCGGCGCGTGACAGAAGAAATTGACGTTGATCGGCCGGTCGGTGTGCTGCCGCACGGTCTGCAGCTCGGCGCGCAGCAGGTCTGGCGTGAGCATGGCCGCCGCCAGCGAGCCCAGCGCCCCAGCCTGCGACGCCGCGATGGCCATCCGGGGAGTCGTCGGCCCGGCCATCGGCGCCTGGATGATGGGATGCTCGATCCCGAACAGATCGAGCAGTCGACGATCGTGCCACTTCATGAGGCTTCGCTCCTTGCGCTACCGCGCAAGGCGGCTCGCGTAGTGGATAGGCTCTTCATTCTCCTCCCCAGCTTCGCTGGGGAGGTGCCCCGTCATACGGGACAGAGGGGTCTTGGGCCCGAGACTCGTGGCTCATGACCCCTCCGTCACCGTAAGACGGTGACACCTCCCCAGCAAAGCTGGGGAGGAAAATGACGAGCGCCAGCCGCGAATGCCCTGCACCATCAGGAAACATTACCGCCATACCAATCATCTTCCATAGTGATTTATAGTGATCGATCCCATCTGATAAAGTGATGTAATGGACGCCAAGGACCTGGTGACGTTCGAAACCGTGGCGCGGCTCGGCGGCATGGGCCGCGCCGCGCGCGAGCTCAACACCGTGCAATCCAACGTGACACAGCGCGTGCGCCGGCTCGAGGAGGCGCTGGGGGTCACGCTGTTCGCCCGCAGCCGCGCCGGCGCCAGCCTCACCGCGGCGGGCGAACGGCTGATGCCCTATGCGGCGCGCATCGGCGTCCTGCTCGAGGAGGCGGCGCGGGCGGCGCGCGACGACGGCGCTCCCAGGGGCACGCTCACGGTCGGCTCGCTGGAGACCACCGCCGCCCTGCGGCTGTCGCCCCTGCTCGCCACTTACGCCAAGGACTATCCCAAGGTCGATCTGGTCCTGCGCACCGGCACGACAGCAGAGCTGATCGAGCGCGTTCTCGATCGCGAGCTCGAAGCGGCGCTGGTGTGCGGCCCCGTCTCCCATCCCGACCTTACCAGCGCGCGCGTCTTCGAGGAGGACCTGGCATTGCTGAGCGCCCCGGCCGAACGTCCGGTCGGCAAGCTGCTGGCCAGGCCCGACCTTCGCATCATCGTGCTGCGTGCCGGCTGCTCGTACCGCCAGCGGCTGGAAGAGCTGCTGGCGCGACGCGGCGTCGTCGGGCTGCGCCGCCTCGAGTTCGGCACCCTGGAGGCGATCCTCGGTGCCGTCGCCGCCGGCCTCGGCATCACCCTGCTGCCGCGCGCCCTGGTCGGGCCGGCGTGGCGCGGCGGACGCATTGCCGTGCATCGCCTGCCGGCCGCGGATGCGCGCGTGCAGACCGTGCTCGTGCAACGGCGCGATGCCCTGCGCTCGAGCGCGATGTCGGCCTTCCACGATCTGGTCGCTGGACGGCGCCGCTCGCGAGGCGGCACAGTGGTCGCCTGATGAGGGGTCGTCCGACGAGGGGCCGCCTGAAGAGGGGACAATTCATGGAACTCTGGCAATACGACGCGACCGACCTGGCGCGACTGATCCGCACCGGGCAGGCGTCGGCGCGGGAAGCCGTCGATTCGGTGCTGGCCCGCCTCGACAGGGTCAACCCGGCGATCAATGCCGTGGTGCGCGTGCTGGCCGACGAGGCCCGCGCCGCCGCCGAGACCGCCGACGCGGCGCGCGCCAGGGGCCATGCGCTGCCGCCACTGCACGGCGTTCCCGTCACGACCAAGGTCAATGTCGACCAGGCCGGGCTGCCGACCGACAACGGGGTAGTCCCGCTGAAGGACTTCATCGCCACCGAGGACAGCCCGGTGGTCGCCAACCTGAAGCACGCCGGCGCCATCATCGTCGGCCGCACCAATGCGCCGGCCTTCTCGATGCGCATCTTCTCCGACAACGCCCTGCACGGCCGCACGCTCAATCCGCGCGACCCCGAGCTGACGCCCGGCGGCTCGAGCGGCGGCGCCGGCGCCGCCACGGCCACCGGCATCGGCACCATCGCGCACGGCAACGACATCGGCGGCTCCGTCCGAATCCCGGCCTACTGCAATGGCGTGGTCGGGCTGCGCACCGGATTCGGCCGCATCCCGTCCTTCAATCCCAGCGCGCCGGTCGGCCGCCCGCCCGGCGCCATGCTGATGGCGGTGCAGGGCCCGCACACCCGGTCGGTGCGCGACGCCCGCCTGGCGCTGCAGGTGATGGCACGCGGCGACCGGCGCGACTGGCGGTGGAACGACGTGCCGATGCAGGGCCCGCCGCCGGCACGGCCGATCAGGGTCGCGCTGGTGCCGGAAGTGCCGGGCGGCCGCACCAATCCAGCCCAGGCCGCGGCCGTGCGGCTGGCCGGCAAGCACCTGCAGGCGGCGGGCTACGTCGTCGAGGAGGTGCTGCCGCCCGACATCGAGCGCGGCATCGAGCTGTGGCACCTGATCTGCGTCACCGACGTGTTCGGCGGGCTGTGGCCGCAGATGCAGAAGATGGGCGACCCTGACGCCATCGCCGCCATGCAGGGCTGGCTCGATCTTTTCAAGCCCGCCGACCTGCCGGCCTACATCGGCGCCCTGACCGAGCGCGAAGGCCTTCTGCTGAAATGGATGGCTTTCTTCCATCAATGGCCTCTGGTGATCCTGCCCACGCTGTGCGACCTCCCGCCGAAGCAACGCGCCGACACGACCAAGGCCGGACAGGCCGAGGTGCTGGACTCGATGCGCGTCGCCCTGCTCGCGCCCCTGCTCGGGCTGCCCGGCCTCGCCGTCCCGGTCGGCAGCCACGGCAGGCTGCGCACCGGCGTGCAGATCATGGCCACGCGCAACCGCGAGGACCTCTGCCTCGACGCCGGCGAGGTGATCGAGGCAGCCGAAGGCGTGGTGACGCCGATCGATCCGGTGAGGGGATAGGTCCCCCCATGAGCAGCAAGGCATCGCACGAGGTCGGTTGGATCGGGCTCGGCCGGATGGGCGAGGCCATGGCGGCGCGCCTGGTCAAGGCGGGCTTCGGGCTCTCGGTGTGGAACCGCACCGCGTCCAAGGCCGATCCATTGGCCAGGATCGGCGCCGAGGTGGTGACGGACAAGATGGCCATGGCGCACTGCGCGACCGTCATCACCATGGTGTCGACCACCGACGACCTGAAGGACATCCTGTTCGGCAAGGGCGGCGTGCTGGCGGGCAATGCGCGGCCCCGGCGCGTGGTCGACATGTCGTCGATTTCCGACACCGGCTCGGCCGAGATCCGCAAGCAGCTCGACGGCGCCGGCGTGGCCTATCTCAGCGCGCCCGTCTCGGGCAATGCCAAGGTCGCCAAGGCCGGCAAGCTCCTGGTCGTCGCCTCCGGGCCGCGCGCCGAGTACGACGCGGTGCAGCCGCTGCTGGCGGCGCTCGGCCGCGCCGCGATGTATGTCGGCGAGGGCGAGCTGTCGCGGGTCTGGAAGATCGCGCACAACACCATGTTCGGGGTCATCATCCAGTCCCTGTGCGAGATCACCCTGCTGGCCGAGAAGGCCGGCATCCCGCGGCACGTGTTCCTCGAATCGATCAACCAGAGTGTGCTCGGCTCGATGTACACGCGCTACAAGACGCCGGCGCTGGTCAACCTCGACTTCACCACCACCTTCACGCCCAAGCTGCTGCTGAAGGACATGGAGCTCGGCATGTCCGCCGGCCGGACCTACGGCGTCGTCATGCCGGCCGCCTCGGCGACGCGCGACAGCATCATGTCGCTGTCGCATCAGTATCCCGGCGACATCGATTTCTCGGTGCTGCTGGTCGAGCTGGCGCGCGCCGCCGGCATGAAGCTCGAGCCTGAGAATGTCGCCGTGAGCGACGGGCTCGCCTGACCATGGCCCTGCTCCTGAAATCCGGCATCGTCGTCACCCAGGACCCCGCGCTCGGCGTGCTGCCGAGAGGCGACGTGCTGGTCGACGGCGACCGCATAGCCGCCATCGCGCCATCGATCGACGGCGTCGACGCCGAGATCGTCGACTGCGCCGGCCACTTCGTGCTGCCCGGGCTGGTCAACGCCCACATGCACACTTGGCAGACGGGGCTGCGCGGCGTTGCCGCCAACTGGACGCTGCTGGAGTACTTCCGCCACGTACATGCCGGGCTGGCCACCGTCTTCCGGCCCGAGGACATCCACATCGCCACTCTCGCCGGCGCGCTCAACCAGCTCGACCACGGCGTCACCACCCTGGTCGACTGGTGCCACAACAACCCGACGCCCGAGCACACCGACGCCGGCATTGCCGGCCTCAGGGAAAGCGGCATCCGCGCCGCCTTCTTCCACGGCTCGCCCAAGCCCGACCCGAAGCCCGGCGAGCCGCACTTCTCCGAGGTGCCGCATCCGCGACGCGAGATCGAGCGCCTGATGAAGGGTCCGCTGGCCGATCGCTCGGGCCTGGTGACCCTCGGCATGGCGGTGCTGGGCCCGCACTACTCCACGCTCGAGGTCAGTGCCCACGACTTCGCCCTGGCGATGGAGATGGGGCTGGTCGCGTCGATGCACCAGGGCGGCGGCGAGGCCAGGACGCCGGGCGGCTGGGAGGTCTTGATGGCAAAAGGCCTTGTCGGACCGCACATCAACATCGTGCACGGCAACAACCTCTCCGACGGGCAGTTGCGAGCCTTCGTCGATCTCGGCGTGACCTTCTCCGTCACCCCCGAGAGCGAGATGGCGCAGGGCCATGGCCACCCGATCACCGGCCGCCTGCGCGCGCTCGGCTCGGCACCGTCGGTCGGAGTCGATCTCGAATCGGCGATCAGCGGCGACATGTTCACGGTGGCGCGCATGGCGCTCGCCTCGCAGCGCGCGCTCGACAACGCTGCCGAGCGCAGCCGCAGCGGCGGCATTCCCGCGACCTCGACCGTGCCCGCCGCCGAGGCGCTGGCCTGGATCACCACGCGGGGTGCAGCGATGCTCGGCATGAGTGACCGCATCGGCAGCCTGGCGGTCGGCAAGCAGGCCGACATCGCGGTGATGTCGCTCGGCCCGCTCGCCATGTGGCCGGTCCACGATCCGGTGGCGAGCGTCGTCATGCACGGGTCGGGCGCCCGCATGCGCGACGTGCTGGTTGCCGGGCGCTTCGCCAAGCGAGATGGTATGCTGGCTTGGCCAGACCTCGCCGGCCTGCGCGCCAGGCTGGCGGCGTCGGCCGGGCGGATCCTGTCGAGCCTGAACGTAAGAAGCGCCAGCCGCGAGACAGCGGCGGCATAGCGGGAGGAAACCATGTCACGTCTGATCGCGCTTGCGCTCGCCTTGGCGCTCGCCGCCCTGCCGGCTTGGGCGCAGAACTATCCCGAGAAGTCGATCCACATCATCGTACCCTTCACGCCCGGCAGCGCCACCGACGTCACGGCGCGGGCCCTGGCGGCGGTCATGACCAGGAACATGGGGCAGACGGTCATCGTCGAGAACAAGCCGGGGGCCGGCGGCACGATCGGTGCGGCCCAGGTCGCAAGGGCTGCCCCCGACGGATATACGCTGCTCGCCAACTCGTCGGCGCACACGGTCAACTCGGCGATTTATGCCAACATGCCCTACGACACCGTCAAGGACCTGCCGGGGGTCAGCCTGCTCGCCGTGCAACCCAACATCATGGTGGCTGCGCCGTCGAAGGGCTGGAAGACCGCGGCCGACTACGTCGCGGCAGCGAAGGCACAGCCCGGCAAGCTCACCTATGCGACCGCCGGCACCGGCAGCGGCACCCACATGAACGCCGAGAAGTTCAAGCTCGCGGCCAGCATCGATACCGTCCACGTCCCCTACAAGGGCACGCCGGAGGCGCTCGGCGACACGATGAACGGCCGCACCGACATCTACTTCTGCCCGGTGATCGCCGCCCTTCCGATGATCCGCGACAATCGCGTGGTCGCGCTGGCCAACGGCAGCCCGAGGCGTTCGTCGGTGCTGCCCGACCTTCCGACCACCGAGGAGCAGGGCTTCAAGGACAGCGGCTACAATTTCTGGGTCGGCCTGTTCGCGCCGGCCGGCACGCCGCCCGCCGTGATCGCGCGCCTCAACGCCGAGGTGAAGAAGGCACTCGACTCGCCCGAGGTCAAGGAGCGGCTGGCGGCGCTGGGCTCCGACGCCTCGCCGACCACGCCGGCCGATCTCGACAAGATCGTCGCGAGCGAGGTCAAGGAGAACGGCGAGCTGGCGAAGAAGGCCGGCATCAAGCTGCAGTAGAATTGATCAAGGAGCGTAATCATGGTCCCCGCCCTGTTGCAGACCACGGTCGTCGGCTCGTACCCGCAGCCCGACTGGCTGGTGAACCGTGAGATGCTGAGCAAGATGGTGCCGCGCACGCGCGTGCGCGAGCTCTGGCGCGTGCCCGAGTCCTTCCTCGAGCAGGCCCAGGACGACGCCACCCTGCTCGCCATCCGCGATATGGAGCGGGCCGGCATCGACATCGTGACCGACGGCGAGATGCGGCGCGAAAGCTACTCCAACCGCTTCGCCACCGCGCTCGACGGCATCGACGACGAGAACCCGGGCGAGATCGTCAACCGCGTCGGTCAGAAGACGGCGGTGCCGAGGGTCGTCGGCAAGATCAGGCGGACGAGGCCGATCGAGCTGCGCGACATGCAGTTCCTGCGCGCCAACACCGAGCGCCTGGCCAAGATCACCCTGCCCGGCCCCTTCACCATGGGCCAGCAGGTCAAGGACGAGCACTACAAGGACGCCGAGGCGATGTGCATGGACTACGCCGCCGCGGTCAACGAGGAGGCGCACGACCTGGTCAAGGCCGGCGCCGATGTGATCCAGCTCGACGAGCCGTGGCTGCGCAACAACCCGGAGGAAGCCAAGCGCTACGCCGTCAAGGTGATCGACCGCGCCCTGCAGGGTCTCGCCGTGCCGACGGTCGTCCATCTCTGCTTCGGCTACGCCGCCGTGGTGCGCGGCGGCAAGCCGACCGGCTACGCCTTCCTGCCGCAGCTCGCCGACAGCATCGCCCAGCAGATCTCCATCGAATCGGCGCAGCCCCGGCTCGATCTCGGCGTGCTGAAGGATCTGGCGCCGAAGAAGGTCATGCTGGGCGTCATCGACCTCGCCGATCCCGAGATCGAGACGCCGCAGAAGGTGGCCGATCGCATTCGCGCCGGCCTCAAGCATGTCCCCGCCGACAAGCTGCTGCCGGCGCCCGACTGCGGCATGAAGTACCTGCCGCGCGCCACTGCGTTCGGCAAGCTGAAGGCCCTCGCAGAGGGCGCGGCGCTGGTGCGCAAGGAGCTGCGGTAGAGGACGAGGTCAGCCGCCCGGGACGCCTTGCGCCTCGACATAGAGCGCGTAGACCGACTGGCTCGCGGTCATGAACAGGCGGTTGCGCTTGCGGCCGCCGAAGCACAGGTTGGCACAGCGCTCCGGCAGCAGGATCCTGCCGATCAGCGTGCCGTCGGGCACGAACACGGCGACGCCATCCTGCTCGGGTCCGCCCGAGAAGCCGCACCATACGTTGCCTTCGGTGTCGCAGCGGATGCCGTCGGCGAACCCCGGCGAGGCATCGAAGAACAGACGGCCGTTGACGGGCTTGCCGTCGACCATGTCGTAGACTCGCGTCGTGCGCGTCCCGTCGGGCGTGTCGACGACGTAGAGCCGTGATTCGTCGGGCGAGAAGCAGAGGCCGTTCGGGCGCTCCATGTCACCGATGACGATGGTGTACTCGCCCGCCGCGGGGTCGAGGCGGTAGACGCGATACGGCATCTCCTTCGGCGCCTTGTCGCCCAGATAGTGGCCACGGATGCCGGCGCCGTTGTCGCTGAACCAGATCGAGCCGTCGGACTTCACGACGACGTCGTTGGGACCGGTGAGGCGCGTACCCTCGAAAGATGCGGCGAGAACCGTGACCGTACCGTCGTGCTCGGTGCGGGTCAGCGTCCGACTGCCGAGTTCGCAGCTGATCAGCCGGCCCTGGCGGTCGCGCGTGTTGCCGTCGGGGTAGCCTGCCGGGTTGCGCAAGGTCGCCACCGCGCCGGTAATCTCGTCCCAGCGCACCAGCGCGTCGTTGGGAATGTCGGAGAACAGCAGGTAGCGGCCATCGCCATAATAAGCCGGTCCCTCGGTGAAGCGGAATCCGGTGGCGATGCGCTCGATCGCCGCCATCGGAACGACCAGAGCGCGGAAGCGCGGATCGAGAACGATGACATCAGGGTCGGGATAGCGAATCGGCGCCGGGGATTCCCAGCGCGACGGACCTTTGCTCACTCTTGTCTCTCCCTTCGACGCTTCCTCAGTGCTTGCGGCTCTCGAACTCGTGGAACTCGCTCATAAACGGCGCCGCCACCGCGGCATTGAGCTTGCAGTCGAGAAACACCGGTCCGTCGGGCCGCGCCAGCAGCGGCGCGATCTTCTGCAGGTCCTCGAGGGTACGGATGGTCGCCGCCTGGAATCCGAAGGCCTCGGCGACCGGCGCATAGTCGACGTCGGGGAACACCGACTTGGCGACCGGCAACTCGCGCATCTTGAGGAAGTGCAGCTCCGCCCCGTAGGCGCAGTCGTTCATCAGCACGATGACCAGCGGCAGGTCCTCGCGCACCACAGTCTCGAGCTCGCCCATGGTCATCAGGAAGCCGCCGTCGCCGATCACCAGCACGGTGGTCTCGTCGGGCCTCGCCCTGGCGACGCCGAGCGCCGTGCCGAAGCCGAGGCCGATCGAGGCGAAGTCGCTGGTCAGCTTGAAGTGGCCCGGCCCGGGCACCGAGAGGTAGGGCACGATGCCGAGGAAGTTGCCGGCGTCGTAGACCAGGTTGCGATTGGCCGGCAGCAGCTTCTCGAGCGCGACGCCCAGCGAGCGCGGGTCGACGGTGCGCGCGGTGTTGGCGGGCTCGAAGTCGCGCGCGATGTCGAAGCCCTTCAGGAAGCGCAGCGTCTCCTCCGAGCGGAACGGCCGCTCCGAATTCGATCCAGGCGGCAATGCCTCGATCAGGGCCTCCGCGGCCAGGCGGGCATCGCCCACGACCGCGACGTCGGCGGGGTGCCAGCGGCCGATATGACCGCGCTCGGAGTCGACCTGGATCAGCGGCACGCTGGGCAGCGAATGGCCGAAGCTCATGGTGAGCAGGTTGAGCCCGGCGCCGAAGACCAGCACGCAGTCCGCCTCGTGGACCAGTCGGCGCGCGGCCGAATGCGAGAACGAGCCTACGATGCCGAGGTTGGCGGGATTGCCGCGGAACATGTCCTTGCCGCGCGCCGAGGTCGCGAGCAGCGCGCCGGTGCGCTCGGCGAGCTTCTCCAGTGCCTCCTTGGCACCGGCGCGGTGGGCTCCCATGCCGGCCAGGATCAGCGGCTTGCGGCTCTGGCGAACGACTGCGGCGGCCGCGTCGATCGCCTGGGCACGCGGTGCCGCGGGCTTGCGCTCGCGTGGCCGCGCCGGCGATGCATCGCTCGTGTCCATGTCGGCCAGCTGGACGTTCACCGGCAGGAGCAGCGCTGCCGCCCCGCCCTGCATTGCCGCCGCAACGGCGTCGGCCAGCACGCCGCGCGCGGTCGACGGGCTGGTGGCGACGAAGGTGCGGATGCCGGCCGCGGCGAGGACGGCGGAGGCGTTGAAGCCCTTGTAATCGGGGCCGATGCCGTTCGCCGCACCCGAAGGCACGGCGGCCTCGCCCGAGATGATCAGCACCCTGGAGCCGGAGCGGCTGGCATAAGTGGCGGCGTGCAGGCCGTTCGCCGTCGCCGGGCCGCGCCCGATGACCGCGATGCCGAGACCGCCGGAGCGATAGGAAAAGCCTTCCGCCATGGCGATCGCGTTGTTCTCGTGGCGCGCGCCGTAGAAGCGGATGCCGGCGCTGTCGAGCGCCGTGGCGAAGACGGCCGTGTCGTCGCTCATCAGCCCGAACACCTGCTCGGTGCCCAGCGCCTTGATGTCGTCGACCAGCACCTGGTAGGTCGGGATGCGGCGATCACTCATGAGTGTGCTCCGTCTTTCTTTGCGGGGGACGTTTCCATCTTTTCTCCGTCATCGCGACCGGGGCGGGCGTGAAGTGGGGAGAGTTCGTGCGAGGACATTCGCGACCAGATTCTTGCGTCCGTTGCGTCAGGGCCGTTTGATTTCAAGGACTTGCGACTGACGCAACCGTGGCTGACGCAGGCTCTCTTGCGTCAGTCGCGGCGTCTTGCGTCAGCCGGGGTGCTGCTTCGGCGTCGCTCGCCGGCACGACGAACGTCCGGCTCGCCCGCGCACCGTGGGCGGCGACGCGGCTTGAAGCGGCCCCGACCGCAATCTCGCGCTCGCGCATGGTCAATCCTCCCCGATGCCGCGCCGTCGCCGGCAACGAGTCGTCACCAGTAACCGCCACGCTAGGCGCGATTTGCGCGACGTCAATCGGGCCCGGCAGAGAAACGACATGAATGACTCGAATCTGGTCCAGGTGCGTCGATATGGCGAGTCTCGATAGCTCGTTCACGAGGTGAGGGGGCTTCGAAGGTTCGACGATCACCTGCCCCCCTCACCCAACCTCTCCCCCTGGCAAGCCGATGACGGAAGAGGAAAGGAAGGGCCGTGCTCCTCGCAATTTAGCTCGCTGACCCTCACCGTGCGATCACCGTGCCTTGCGGCGTGACGGTGACGGATTTCCCGACGCCACCCTGGGTAGCTTTGCCGGTCCATTGGCCATCGGGGCCGCGACGGAGGCCGTGGACGTTGCCGTAGTGCAGCGCGTTCAGCCGCATCTTCGCGCCGGCCGTGCCGCCGGTGCTGGCCGGCGGCGGCAGCGGCGAGGACTTGGCCTGCGCCATCGCCGCTCCAGGCATGACGACCAGGACGACGGCCAGCAGGAGGCTGCCCCGGCTCACGAGGCCAGCTTTCCTTTCAGCACCTCGCCCTGGTAGGTGCCGGTCGCCTCGCCGTTCTCGAAGGCAACCGCGCCGTTGACCAGGGTGGCCCTGATGCCCTCGGCCTTCTGCACCAGCCGGCGGGCTCCGCCCGGCAGGTCCTTCTCGACCGTCGGCAGGAGCGGCCGGATACGGTCCTCCTCGAACAGCACGAGGTCGGCGCGGAAGCCTTCGCGGATCTGGCCGCGGTCATGGAGGTCCCAGGCTTGGGCGTTGTCGTGCGTCAGCTTCCTGATCGCCTGCTCGAGCGTGAAGGCGCCGCGCTTGCGCACCCAGTAGCTCAGGAAGTGCGTCTGCAGCGAGGAACCCATCTCCTGGCAAACGTGTGCACCCGAATCGGAGAAGGTCGCGAGCGTGCGCGGATGCTTCAGCATGCCGAGCACGTCCTCCGGCGATTCGTTGACCAGCGGCTGGACATAGACCTGGTTCTCGTCGGCCAGCGACAGGTCGATCATCACCTCGACCGGATGCTGGCCGCGTGCCCTGGCGAGCTGGTCGACCGTAGGATCGTCCCAGTCGGTTCCCTTCAAGGCGAACAGGTTGGCGTAGTCCGGCTTGCGCGGATCGGTCGTCGCCGCGCCACCGCCCTGGAAGACCTTGTCGCGCGGCTTCATCTTCTCCTCGGCGGCGACCAGCTCGCGCCGCACGGCCGGGTCCCGCAGCCGTTTCTTCTGCTCGTCCATCGGCAAAGCGCGGATTGGCCGCCACGCCGGCAGGACGTCGAACGGCAGGTAGGACTTCAGCGAGAAGATGGCGTTGATCGAGCGCGTCGTGCCTTGCCCGTACATGCGGCCGCCGGCGGCGACCGTGTCGTCGATGTACTGGGTTTGATACTGCCAGGGATTGGGATCCTCGCCCTGCCGGGTCGACAGCACGCCGAACATGATCGGCCGCCTGTAGTCGAGCGCCACCTTGCGCAGACGCTCGAGGAAGATGCGATGGCGCGGCCCGCTCGCGATGTCGGGGCCGATCTGGAAGATGCCGGCGTCGAGCGCAGCCATGGCCGCCAGGATGCGGTCGATCTCCTCCCACTCGGCGATGCGGCTCGCCACCGGCGTGTCGTCCGGCGTGACGTGCGTGGAGGCGCGCGAGCTCGAGAAGCCCATGGCGCCCGCCTTCAGCGCCTCCTGCACGGCGGCAGCCATGCGTGCCATGTCGTCCTCGGTCGCCTTCTCCGAGAGCGCCCGCTCGCCCATGACGTACATGCGAAGCGCCGAATGGCCGATGTACATGCCGTAGTTGATCGCCTTGGGCAGGCGCTCGACGGTGGCGAGGTACTCGGGAAAGGTCTCCCACGTCCAGTCGATGCCGGCCGCCATCGCCTCGGTCGGGATGTCCTCGACCGCCGACAGGCAGCGTGCATACCAGTCACGGTCGGAGGGCTTGCAGGGGGCGAGCGCGAAGCCGCAATTGCTCATCACCACGCTGGTGACGCCGTGCCAGCACGAGCAGCTGCCCAGCGGATCCCAGGCGACCTGCGCGTCCATGTGGGTATGGCCGTCGATGAAGCCCGGCGCGACGATCAGGCCATCGGCGTCGATGGTGCGCCTGGCGGTGCCGGCGATGCGGCCGATCTCGACGATACGGCCGTCATGGATGGCGACGTCCCCCGAGAAGCGCGGCTTGCCCGAGCCATCGACGATGGTGCCGCCGCGGATGACCGTGTCGAAGTCCATCACAGGCGATCCTTGTGCTCGACGATCTTCCAGTAGGTATCTTTGGCGCTGATCTTCCCGCCGCGGAACGTGTAGATGTCGCAGCCTTGGTAGTTCAGGTCCTCGCCGTCGGCGCCCTTGCCCTTCACCGTCCATACCGAGATCGCACGGTTGCCGGCGTAGATGTACTCCTTGTGGTCCCAGCGCATGTCGGGGATCACCTTGAAGCGGGCGGCCAGCGTCTTTGCGATGGTCTCCTTGCCCTTCAGCGTGCGCCCCACCGGCTCGGGCCCGCGCGCCAGCCAGAAGGTGGCGTCGTCCGTGAAGAAGGAGACGATGCGTTCCACGTCGCGGCTGTTGAAGGCCGCGGAGATCGCCTTCATCAGTTCCGGCGTGGCGATGTCGGGATTTGCGGCTGTAACGTCCGGCATACGAAACCTCCCTTTGTGCGACGGCAAACGATTGCAGGCTTGGCCTGCATCGGCAAGGTCGGCATGCACATTTGCTGCCATCTTACGACGACGGAACGCGTCATCGCTGGGAGCGCGCCACTCCAGTGGCGCTCTTCTTGTCGACCACACATCCCATGAGCGCCACTGGAGTGGCGCGCTCCCAGCGGAATGCCCTCTCCATTTTCGGTCGTACGGAACCGGCGGCGGTTCCCTTCGATCCCAAACCGCTCTAGCGTAGCGCCAACAAATCGGGGAAACGACCGTGTACGACTATATCATCGTTGGTGGCGGTTCGGCCGGATCGGTCATGGCCAACCGGCTGTCCGCCAAGAGCGCGAACAAGGTCCTGCTGTGCGAGGCCGGCCAGGACACGCCGCCGGGCGAGGAGCCGAAGGAGATCGCCGACAGCTACTCCGGCACGGCCTATTTCGACCCGCGCTTCCACTGGACCGATCTGCGGGTCCACACCCAGGTCGTCTCGCACAACAACCCGCACGAGAATCGCCCGCCGCTGCGCAAGTACGAGCAGGCACGTGTGCTGGGCGGCGGCTCGTCGATCAACGGCCAGATGGCCAATCGCGGCGCGCCGACCGACTACGACGAATGGGCGAGCCGCGGTGCCGAGGGCTGGGGCTGGAACCAGGTGCTGCCGTTCTTCAAGAAGGTCGAGCGCGATCTCGACTTCGACGGTCCGTATCACGGCAAGGACGGCCGCATCCCGGTGCGCCGCATCCCCCAGGAGAACTGGACCGGGCACGCCAAGGCGGTGGCGAAGGGCTTCGCGGCCAAGGGCTTCAAGTTCCTGCCCGACCAGAACGGCGAGTTCGTCGACGGATACTTCCCGGTGACGCATTCCAACGCCGAGGAGCGGCGCGTCTCGGCCGCCATGGGCTATCTCGATGCCGAGACGCGCAAGCGTGCCAACCTGACCATCTCGACCGACACTCAGGTCAAGTCGCTGCTGTTCGACGGCACGCGCTGCGTCGGCGTGACGGCGATGGTCAAGGGCCAGGAGCAGGAGTTCCGCGCCAGGGAGGTGATCCTGTCGTCGGGCGCCATCCACACGCCGGCCCATCTGATGCGCGCCGGCATCGGGCCGGTCGGCCATCTCGCCGAGCTCGGCATTCCCGTGGTCGCTGGCCTGCCCGGCGTCGGCCAGCGGCTGATGGACCACCCGTCGATCGCGCTCTCCTCGTTCATCAAGCGCGGCTCGCGCATGAACGAGCACACGCGCCGGCACATCCATCTCGGCCTGCGCTACTCGTCGGGCCTGCCCGGCGTGCCCAAGGGCGACATGTTCGTCGCGGTGGTCAGCAAGTCGGCCTGGCACGCGGTCGGCGAGCAGATCGCCTCGCTGCTCACCTTCATCAACAAGACCTACTCGGAAACCGGCCAGGTCAAGCTCGCCTCGAGCGACTGGCGCAGCGAGCCGATCGTCGAGTTCAACCTGCTGTCCGACAAGCGCGACCTCGACCGGCTGATGAGCGGCTTCAAGCTGATGGCCGCCGTGCAGATGACCGACGCGCTGAAGCAGGTGACGGACGTCCCCTTCCCGGCCGCGTACAGCGACCGCGTGCGGGCGATCGGCGTGGTCAACACCAAGAACAAGATCCTGACGAAGATCGTGGCGCAATGCCTCGACGGGCCGGCGGCGCTGCGCCGCTACATGATCGACAAGTTCGTGGTCGAGGGCTACACTTTCGATCAAGTGATGACCGACGACGAGGCGCTCGAAGCCTTCGTGCGCAAGGCGGCGATCGGCGTGTGGCACGCCTCGTGCACCTGCCGCATGGGCCGCCCCGACGATCCCATGTCGGTGACCGACACGCAGGGCCGGGTCAAGGGCGTGCAGGGCCTGCGCGTGGTCGACGCCTCGGTGTTCCCCGTGGTGCCCTGCGCCAACACCAACTTCCCGACGCTGATGACGGCCGAGAAGATCTCCGATGCGATGATGTCGGCGGCGTGATGACGACGAGTCACCTCCTCCCCAGCTTCGCTGGGGAGGTGTCGCCGTCTTACGGCGACGGAGGGGTCATGAGCAACGTGACTGTGGCTCTTGACCCCTCCGTCGGCGATGACGCCGACACCTCCCCAGCGAAGCTGGGGAGGAATATGAATTGAGGAGCCAACCATGTCAGTGATCCTGGGCAGCGGCGAGCATCGGTATCGCGTGGTCGAGAACTGGGCCAAGCTGCCCGACGGCTGGGAGTTCCGCGACGTCGCGGCGGTCGCCGTCGACAGCAAGGACCGGGTCTACGTCTTCAATCGCGGCCAGCATCCGATGATGGTGTTCGACCGCGACGGCAACTTCCTGCGCTCGTGGGGCGAGGGTCTGTTCAACCGCGCCCACGGCATCCACATCGACAGCGACGACACGCTGTACTGCACCGACGATGGCGACCACACGGTTCGCAAGATTACCACCGACGGCAAGGTGCTGCTGACCATCGGCGTGCCGAACCAGCCGTCGCCGTTCCTGAGCGGCCAGCCGTTCAACCGCTGCACCCACACCGCCCTCTCGCCGAAAGGCGAGATTTATGTCGCTGACGGCTACGGCAACTCGTGCGTCCACAAGTACACGCCGGACGGCCGCCACCTGATGTGCTGGGGAACCACCGGCACCGATCCGGGCCAGTTCAACATCGTGCACAACATCGCGACCGACGAGGACGGCTGGGTCTACGTCGCCGATCGCGAGAACCATCGCGTCCAGGTGTTCGACGGCAACGGCAAGTACGAGATGCAGTGGAACAACATGCACAGGCCTTGTGCGCTGTACTGCTGCGGCGGAGGCCCGAACCCGCAATTCATCATCGGCGAGCTGGGGTCCGGCATGCCGGTCAACAGCAAGCACACCAACATCGGCCCGCGGCTCGCCATCGTCGACAAGAAGGGCGGCGTGATCGCGCGTCTGGGCGGCGAGCACGGCCCCGGGCAGGAACCCGGCAAGTTCCTCTCGCCGCACGGCCTCGCGGTCGACAGCAAGGGCGACATCTATGTCGGTGAGGTGAGCTACACCAACTGGTCGGGCACGCATCCCGGCACGCCGGTGCCGAAGTACCTGCGCTCGCTGCAGAAGCTCGAGAAGGTCGCCTGATGAGGCCTCGGGAGCGACTGCACTTGATCGGCAGCATTCCGCTCGACAGCAGCGAGCAGGTCTTCCGCCGCCTGGCCGACGAACTGGGCCCTTACCTGCGCTGCCTGCCCGACGGCGAGACGGGCGAGCGCGCGCGCTGGGTCTATTTCCAGCGCCAGATGCTGCTCGATCATCCGGCGATGGAGATCGATCCGACGGTGCCGCCCTACAAGTTCGTGCAATGGGACGGCAAGCTGGTGCGCGAGATCGAGCAGGTCCGCTTCAAGCCCGGCACCGACCCGCAGAGCGTGGCGTTCGAGACCGGCTACGACAAGGCCGCTCTCGCCTCCTGGGCCGTGTTCCAACGATTGCGCGCCGCCGGCGCCATCCCCGCAACGATGCGCTTCCAGGTTTCCCTGCCGACGCCGCAGGCCAGCGGCTACCTCTACGTCAGCGGGCCGGCGCGCCAGACCTATTTCGGCGTCTACGAGCGCGCCCTGAAGGCGGCGCTGGCCAACATCGTCGCGGCGATCCCGGCCAACGACCTCGCCATCCAGTGGGATGTCTGCCAGGAGGTCCTGGCATTCGAGGGCTACTTCGCCGACCGGCCAGCCGACTTCAAGAGGCAAACCTTCGACATGCTGGGACGCCTCGGGGATTTCGTCCCCGCGGGCGTCGAGATGGGCTATCACCTGTGCTACGGCTCGCCGCGCGACGAGCATCTGGTGCAGCCAAAGGACGCCGGCGTTCTGGTCGAGATGATGGAGGGCATCGCGGCGGCGACGCGCCGGCGGATCGACTTCTTCCATATCCCCGTCCCCAGGGACCGTACCGACGACGCGTTCTACGCGCCGCTCGCGGCCTGGAAGCGGCCGGCTGGCACCAGGCTCTATCTCGGGCTGCTGCACCATGACGACGATGCCGGCGATCGCGCCCGTGTCGCCGTGGCGAAGCGGCACGTCGCCGACGAATTCGGCTTGTCGGCCGAGTGCGGCTGGGGCCGCACCGAGCCCGGCCGGCTGCCCGGCCTGCTCAAAGGTCATCGTGTTGCTGCGGAGGCACTCTAATGGTTGAACGCGTCCTCGTCGTCGGGCCCAGGGACACCATCTCCATGGTCGACGAACTCGCGCCGAAGGGATTCGAGATCGTCAAGGCACTGCACAACTCGGCGGAGATGAAGGCGGCTCTGCCCGGCACCGACTACTTCGTGGGCTTCATCCAGCAATACGTGACGCCGCAGCTCTTCAAGGACGCGCCCAGGCTCAAGCTGATTCAGATGCTGAGCGCCGGCTACGACCGCGCCGACCTCGACGCGGCGCGCAAGAGCAAGGTGCCGTTGTGCAACAACGGCGGCGCCAACTCGGTCGCCGTCTCCGAGCATGCCGTGCTGCTGATGCTGGCGGTGTCGCGCCGGCTGATCACCCAGCACAACAACGTCATCGCCGGGCGCTGGCACGGCAACCAGCCGCCGACCGTCCACCAGGTGCGCGAGAAGGTTCTGGGCATCGTCGGCCTCGGCACCATCGGCAAGAAGGTGGCGCGGCTCGCCCAGGCGTTCGGCATGATCGTGCACTACTACGACATCAAGCGCCTGTCGGAGGCCGAGGAGGACGCGCTCGGCGTGCGCTTCCGCCTGCTGCCCGAGATCCTCCGCGGCTCCGATATCCTGACGCTGCACGTGCCGCTCAACGCCTCGACCCATCATCTGATCGGGGCCCAGGAGCTCGCGCTGATGAAGAAGTCGGCGATCATCGTGAACACCTCACGCGGGCCGGTGATCGACGAGAAGGCGATGACGGCGGCGCTCTCGGCAAACAACCTGTTCGGCGCCGGCCTCGACGTGTTCGACGAGGAGCCGACGCCGCCAGACAACCCGCTGCTCAAGCTCGACAACGTGATCCTGACGGCCCATCTCGCCGGCCCGACCTGGGAAAGCAATGTCACCCGCCTGCGCAACGGCTTCGACAACGTCCAGCGCGTCGCCCGCGGCGAGCCCGCGCTGTGGGTCGTGCCCGAGCTGCTGGAGGGGGCGTAGCGCCACCCCTCCTCCCCAGCTTCGCTGCTACGGAGCGGACACATCTCGGATCCCTCCGCCGTAGGACAGGCTGTCGAGCTTGCACTCATGTCGTCCTCCCTGCGCGAAGCGCTGGGAGGTGCCCCCGAAGGGGGCGGAGGGGTCGAGAGCAACACACGCTTTGCCAGAACGCTCATCATGGTGACGACACTGATTGGCGACTCAGTCCGAGACCCTTGGCTCATGACCCCTCCGCCCCCTTCGGGGGCACCTCCCCGCGCTGCGCGCAGGGAGGACAGCATGATGCGAGAATTCGGCAACGCAGGACGGCGGGTGTGTCCACTCCGTAGCAGCTTCGCTGGGGAGACAACCAGCACGCCCGCTTGGCGCGCACCGCGATGCCGTGAAAATAGGGGCGGTAGCCCGCCCCTATTTTCATCAGGGCAGCGGCTTGCGATAGGTTTCCCGGAAGGTCAGCAGCGCCAGAAACGAGACCGCGGCGGCCGCCATGATCATGAAGCCCGGGCTGTAGTCGTTGCCCGTGCGCTCGACCAACCAGGTCGCCACCAGGGGGCTGAGACCGCCGAAGAGTCCCAGGGTGACGTTGTAGCCCAGCGCAATCGCCGTGCAGCGTACCCTCGCCGGCACGGCCTCGACCATGACGGTCGGCTGGCAGCCGCAGAAGGTCCCGACCGCCAGCACGAAGCCGAGCTGCCCGAGCACGACGATGGCCGGGTCGGCGCTGTGCATCAGCCAGAACAGCGGCCATGACCCCACGATGCCAAGCAGCGTCGCTGCCATCATGACCGGCCGGCGCCCGATGCGATCGCTCAGCCAGCCCATCGCCACCATGAACGGCAGCAGCACCACCATGCTTATGGTGTTGATGCCCAGTGCACGCGCCGGCGCCGCGCCATCGACCGATTGCAGCCAGCTCACGATGTAGACGAACATCAGGTAGAAGCCGACGGAGTTGAAGACCGACAGGGCGGCGAGGCGCAGCAGCAACGAACGGTGCTCGCGGAAGGCCTCGGCCAGCGGCGAACGCTCGTGTTCCTTCGCCGCGGCCTCCTCATGAAGCCCTCGGCGCAGAGCCAGGCCCGCCAGGCCGACCACCAGCCCTGCCAGGAAAGGACTGCGCCAGCCCCACGATTCGAGCGCTTCCGGTGACATGAGCGATGCCAGCAACGCGCCCGTCGCCGAGCCCGCCAGGATGCCTCCGACCGCGCCACAGCTCGCGGTGGCGCCGATCAGGCCGCGCCGCTCGGCGGGCGCGCGCTCGACCATGAAGACGACGGACGTGGTGTACTCGCCGCCCACCGACAGGCCCTGGATCATGCGCAGCAGGGTGAGCAGGATGGGCGCGGCGACACCGAGCGTGTCGTAACCCGGCAGGATGCCGACCAGAAAGGTCGGGACCGCCATCGCCGCAATCGAGAAGGTGAGCGCTGCGCGCCGCCCGAGACGGTCGCCGATATGGCCGATCAGCGCGCCGCCGACCGGCCGCATGAGGAAGCCCACGGCGAAAATGCCGAAGGCCGCGAGGATCTGCGCCACCGCGTCCTGGCTGGGAAAGAAGACTCGTCCGATCGCGGCAGCGAAGTAGCCGTAGACCGCGAAATCGTACCATTCCAGCACGTTGCCGACGGCGCCGGCCGCGATGACCCTGCCTGTGCTGCTGCCAGCCAACTCTTCCTCCAAACCCTCTCAGCGCCCGTGATCGTCGACGCCGACGGGCGAGGACGCCGCCGTCGACCGTGCGCGGGGCTGCTGCCCGGCCAGTCTCAAGGCGCGCTCCAGCAGCACCTCGTAGATCGGCCGCCCCTTCAGCTCCTCGGCAACCACGTGCGCCGTCACGCAGGTAATGATCGTGGGGAGAATCAGCTCGTAGCCGCCGGTCAGCTCGACCACCAGCACGACACCGACCAGCGGCGCCCGGATTGTCGCGGAGAACAGCCCGCCCATGGCGGCCACGGCGAATGCCGCCGCCATCATCGGCGGCACGGGAAGCGACGTCGCCGTCAGCAGGGCCTCGACCACGGCGGCAGCCACCAGGCCGACCACGGTAGCGAGCGCCAGCAAAGGCGAGAAGATGCCGGCGGGCACGCCCACCGGGTAGCTCGCCATGGTGCCGACGAAGCGTACCAGGGCGATCAGCACGAGGCCGAGGAAGGGCACGCTGCTGCCGACCATCTGCGGGATCAGGGTCTCGCCCCCGCGCACGGCCAGCGGCAGCACGATGGTGAGCACGCCGACGGCGCCGCCGACGATCACCGGATAGAGCCATGGCCAGCGCCTGAACGCCACCGCCCGCCAGTCGAGGGCCAGCACGAGGGTCCGATTGAACGCGACGCCGAGCACGCCGAGCCCCGCCCCGAGCAGCATGAAGACCGGCAGCAGGGCCAGCGGCATTTCCTGGGTGTCCAGGCGCAGCTGCGGCGCGGTGCCGCCGACCAGCTCCATGGCGAACGCGCTCGCCGCCGACGCGACGATCACCGCGACATAGGACCGGAAGGTGTAGCGGAACTGCTTCCGTGTCTCCTCGACCACGAACAGGATGGCGGCAAGCGGCGCGTTGAAGGCTGCGGCCAGCCCGGCGGCCGCGCCGGCGGCCAGCATCGTGTGCAGGTCCAGACGCATGAAGCGCAGCCGCTCGGCCAGGAAGGCCGCAATGGAGGCACCCATGTGAATGGTCGGTCCCTCGCGGCCACCCACGAGGCCGGCCGAGAGACTGAGAACGCCGCCAACGAACTTTACCGGAAGGACGCGGCGCCACCTAATCTCATGGACCCCCTCCAGCGCGCCCTCGACCTGCGGCACGCCGCTGCCCGCCGCTTCGGGAGCGATGCGGTCGGTGAGGATGAAGGCCAGCGTCACGGCAATGGCGGCAATCATTGCCGCGACCACGATCGTCAGGGCCGTCGAGCCGATCCAGCCTGCCAGCCAGTCCGGCCAACCCATGAGCGCGTTGACGCAGAGATGGAAGGCCGCACCGACGATGCCCGTCATGAAGCCGCACAACCCGGCGATCGTGTAGAAGAGGCCGTCGAAGATCGCCGGGTGTCTCGGTCGATCCTCTGCGCTCACGGCATGACTCCTATTCTGGCCGGCTTGTTGGTGGCGTAGCATTGGGATGACCGAGAGACAATGGCCGGCACCGCCGGCCACGATGAAGACCGAAGGGAGATGGTGCGACATGCTGATCGATCGTTATGGTTTGTCCGTCAGCACCGATTCCGAGGCGGCGCGCGACGCCTACGTCGCCGGCTGCGACGGCGTGCTGACGGCCGGACATGGTGATGCCGGCCATCTGTCGCGAGCCGTCGAGGCCGACCCCGGGTTCGCCGTGGCGTACGCGGCCCTGGCGCGCGCGCTGTTCCTGCAGGCCGATGTCGCCGGCGCCCGTGCGGCGGCGGCGCGTGCCCGCGCGCTGGCGCCCGACATGACGCCGCGCGAGCAGGGCCACATCGATGCCCTGTGCCTCGCCATCGAAGGCAAGCCGGTGGAATCTCTGGCCGCCACCCGGGTGCACCTCGCCAGGTTCCCGCGCGATGCCATGGTGGCGGCGCCGGCGACCGGCGTGTTCGGTCTGATCGGCTTCAGCGGCCGCCAGGGCCGTGAGCCCGAGCAGGTCGAGTTTCTCGAGACGCTGCGCCCGCACCTCGACGACGATTGGTGGTTCCAGGCCGTCTACGCCTTTGCTCTCGAGGAGGTCGGCCGCCTCGACGAGGCGCTCGACCTGATCGAGCGCAGCATGGCTGCCTGCCCGCGCAACGCCCACGGCGCGCACATCAAGGCGCACGTGCTCTACGAGATGGGCGAGGACAGGCAGGCGCTGAACTACCTGGAAGGCTGGCTGCCGGACTACCCGCGCCAGGGCCTGATGCACTGCCACATCTCCTGGCATGTCGCGCTGCTCGCCTTGATGCTCGGCGAGACCGAGCGCGCCTGGCAGGTCTACCGGGCGCAGGTCCATCCCGGCGGCGCCTGGGGGCCGGCGCTCAATGTCGCCACCGATGCGCCTGCCTTCCTGTGGCGCGCCGAGCTGGCTGGCCATCCGAGAAGCGCGGCGCTGTGGCGCGAGGTGCGCGACTATGCGCTGAAATCCTTTCCCAAGGCCGGCATCGCCTTCGTCGATGTCCATCGGGCGCTGGCCTGCGTCGCCGCTGACGACAAGGATGGCATTGTCGGCATCGTCGGCGACCTGCAGCAGCGCGCCGCGGCGGGCCGCTCGCCAGCCGGCGACGTGGTGCCCCGCCTCGCGGTCGGGCTCGCAGCCTACGGACGCGGCGACTGGCCGGCGGCGATCTCCATCCTGGAGCCGGCGCTGGCCGAGACCGTCCGGATCGGCGGCAGCCGCGCCCAGCGCGACCTCGTCGAGAACACGCTGCTCGCCGCCTATCTCAAGGCCGGTCGCGTCGACCGGGCCAGGGCGCTGGTAGCCGCGCATACCGATCGGCACCCCTCGGTGCCCGTCGCCGGCCTCGCCTGAGATGCTGGAGCACCACACTCCCCTCATCGCCACGATCGCTGCCGGGCTGATGCTCGCCTTCGTGCTGGGTCTGTGTGCCCATCGGCTGCGCATCCAGCCGATCGTCGGCTACCTGCTGGCCGGCGTTGCGGTAGGTCCTTTCACGCCGGGCTTCGTCGCCGACCTGTCGCTCGCCGCGGAGCTGGCGGAGATCGGCGTGATCCTGCTCATGTTCGGCGTCGGCCTGCACTTCTCGCTCAAGGACCTGATGTCGGTGGCGCACATCGCCGTGCCGGGTGCCATCGGGCAGATCGTCGTGGCGACCCTGCTGGGAGCCGGCCTCGCCCACCTGCTGGGATGGTCGTTCCAGGCCGGCCTGGTCTTTGGCCTCGCCCTGTCGGTGGCGAGCACGGTGGTCCTTATCCGCGCCCTGCAGGAACGACACATGCTCGACACCGATCGTGGCCGGATCGCCGTGGGCTGGCTGGTCGTGGAGGACCTTGCCATGGTGCTCGCGCTGGTCCTCGTGCCTTCGGCCGCCGTCATCGCCGCCGGCGACGGCGTGGCGCCGAGCCGCATGGCGTTCCTGCTGCTGGTGACGCTGGCGAAGGTCTCCGTCTTCGTCGCCCTGATGCTGCTGGTCGGGCGGCGCCTGATCCCCTGGCTCATGCACCACACGGCGCACACGGGCTCGCGCGAGCTGTTCCGGCTCGCCGTCTACGCCATCGCGCTCGGGGTCGCGTTCGGGGCAGCCAAGCTGTTCGGCGTCTCCTTTGCGCTGGGCGCCTTCTTCGCCGGGGTCGTGATGGGGGAAAGCGAGCTCAGCCAACAGGCGACCGAGGAGGCGCTGCCGTTGCGCGACGCCTTCGCCGTGCTGTTCTTCGTGTCGGTCGGCATGCTGCTCAATCCGAGCGTCTTCGTGGAGTCCCCTCTGGCGCTGCTGGCCACGGTCGCCATCATCGTGCTCGGCAAGTCGATCGCGGCCTATGTGATCGTGCGCGCCTTCGGGCATCCGAATTCCACGGCGCTGACGATCTCGGCCAGCCTGGCGCAAATCGGCGAGTTCTCCTTCATCCTGATCGGCCTCGGCATCTCACTCGCCCTGGTGCCCGCCGAGGCGCGCGACCTCGTCCTGGCCGGAGCCATCGTCTCGATCGTGCTCAACCCCCTGATGTTCGGCCTCGTCGATCGCTTGCGCCCGCGTGCTGCGCAAGGAACGCTCGCGACGCAGCCCGACATTCCGCCGACGACGCTCTCGGGCCATACCGTGCTCGTCGGCTATGGGCGCGTCGGGTCGCACGTCGGCGCCGGCCTGACAGGACCGGCTGTTCCCTCCGTCGTGATCGAGACCAGCGAGCGGGCAATCGAGCAGGCGCGCCGTGACGGCGCGGAGGTGATCGTGGGCAATGCCGCCAGGCCCGATATCCTCGCCGCCGCCAACCTGACGCAAGCCCGTCGGCTCGTCGTCACCATTCCGGAAGCCTTCGAGGCCGGCCAGGTCGTCGAGCAGGCGCGGGCCGCCAACCCCTCCCTCGAGATCCTCGCCCGTGCCCATTCGGATGCCGCGATCGAGCATCTCAATGGCCTCGGCGCCAACCTGGTCGTCTCCGGCGAGCGCGAGATCGCCGAGCGGATGCTGGAGCGGATTCGCGAGAAAGGAGCGTGAGCCGGTCGTCTTCGCTGCAGCCATACCGCCTGGTACGGCCTGGGCGCGCCGAAAGGCACTCCGGCCGCGGCCATCGATTTGCTCAACCGGGCAGTGAACGAGGCGCTCGCCGAACCTGCCTTCCAGGCGCGGCTCGTCGATCTCGGCGGCGTATCGCTGCCGGGCCCGCCGGCCCAGTTCGGCAGGCTCGTCGTTGCCGATTCGGAAAAGCTCGGGAAGGTCATTCAGGCCGCCAACATCACCCTGGAGTGAAGGGCGGCGTCGAACCGAGACGCTCAGGCCGGCGCGTTGTCGCCGGCCTGAAGCTCGACCGGCTTGCCGTGCGGCGTGCGCCGGTAGGCGGCCTCCCAGGCATCGGTCCGGCCATCGAGCGTACCGAGATCGGTCAGGCCCTTGGCGAGGCAGAGTCGTTCCAGGGCAACCAGCCAATGCTCGTAGTACCGCGAACCGTCGTCCGGGGCGCCGCGCGCCGTCGACTCGCGCAGCACGGCCGCCAGCATGTCTGCCCATTCGGCCCAGGTGAAGGCGCCGCGGCGGCTGAGCTCGACGGCGAGCGCGAAGGCCTGCGCCTGCCACGGCTCGGCAAAGACCGGGCCTTGGCCATCCTTCGGCAATCCCGGCAGGTCCGCGGCCTGGTCAGACAGGCTCAAGGTATTCCTCCCACAGATCGACCAGGACGGCATCGGCGGGATTGGCGGCGTCGCCCCACAGCTCGCGTGCGGCGAAGCGCACGGTGTAGAGCCGCTGCGGCGCCTCGCCCCGGAAGTCGGCATTGGAATCGGGAAAGACGTGTGCCTTGTGGTCGAGCTCGACCGTGCCAATCCGGCCGCGGACATAGCGCGGAATGCGGGTATGGCCGACAGGATTGATCTTCCTGCTGCGCACCTTCTGGCCGATCGCGAAGCGCGGCGGCACGGAAGACTCGCGCTCCGACGAGCCGCGCGCCGTGGCGATCGCCGGTATGTCCGCGGACCTGACGGGCGGCGTCATCTTCGGCGCCGCGGGATCGGCGCGACCGCTCGCCAGCTCCGCGGCCGTGATCAACCCCCGCTCGACCACCAGCATCTCGAGCGACTGCAGCCATTTCTCGTAGTAGCTCGTGCGCAGGTACTCCGCCGCCGGCATCCTTTCGATGCTGTGCCTCCCGGCATCGATGTTCCAGCGCCGCCAGGCGCCGACGAGGCGGCGCATGGCATAGACCTTCCCCTCCCAGGGCGCATGGAACACCGGCTCGTCGGCTTCGGGCTGGACCGGCCCGAAGCCATGCATCCCGCCCATGTCGTGGACGCCGTTCATGGCGCCCTCCCTTCCGGCGCCGCCGGCAGCGCCACGCCGATCATGGAATCGCGACTGACCAGGTCGGCGAGCGCCTCCTCCTCGAGATTGTCGGTGTTCGGTGGCCGCAGCGGCAGGACGAGATAGCGGATCTCGGAGGTCGAGTCCCAGACCCGGACCGAGACGTCCTCGGCAAGCGACAGCCCGAGTTCCGCGAGGACGCCGCGCGGATCGATGACCGCCCGCGAGCGATAGGCATAGGATTTGTACCAGACCGGCGGCAAGCCGAGCACCGGCCACGGATAGCAGGAGCACAGTGTGCAGACGACGAGGTTGTGCACCGACGGGGTGTTCTCGACCACGACCATGTGCTCGCCCTGCGCGCCGCTGTAGCCCAGCTCGGCGATCGCCGAGGAGGCGTCCTTCAGCAGCCGCTGCTTGTAGGCCGGGTCTGCCCAGGCACGCGCCACGACACGGGCACCGTTACGCGGCCCGATCTTCGATTCATAGGTGTCGATCAGCGCATCGAGCGCCGCCGGATCGACCAGCCCCTTCTCGACGAGCAGCGATTCGAGGGCCTTGACCCTGAGCGCCGTCGCCGAAGGAACATCCTGCCCTTCGTGATCATGCGCATGGTCATGCCCGTGGTCATGCTCATGCTCGTGGCTGTCGCCCATCGTTCCCTCCTTGCACGACGCCGCTAAGGGGGACTCTCCTGCAGGCGCGGCGGCGCCGTCAAGCTTGCAGCCGGCAGCTATACCCGCGCCAGGTCGAGCAGGAACCCCGGCACCATCAGGCCCAGCATCATGGCGATCACGACAGCCGCAATCAGCCAGGGCGGAATGGTCCACAGCGACGGCCTGGTGTCGGGAGCCTGGGGGTCGAGCCGCGCCGCAAGCCTGCCCTCTATCTTCATGAAGGCAGGGGTCCGCCAATTGCGCACCACATCGGATTCGTAGGGCCTGTTCACGGGATCGATCCTAGCGCATCCCGGACGCCCTGGCCTCCCTTTCCTCCAGCGTCATCGCAGGGGCATGAACCCCTCTACGAATTTTTCTGTCGAGCGTCGATTGCGAGCGTCCCGCCCGCTTCCTCGCCCGCCTCGTAGGCGAGCGGCGATATCAGGCGACGGGCCTGCGGAACCATGTGCAGCGCAAGGCCCATCCTTTCGATCTCCGCGTCGACCATGGACTGCTTGAGGACGACGATGCTGCGGCCGCTGCCGCGGGCGGCCTGCTCGCGCGCCGCCGTCATCGCCAGGAGCTTGTCGGCGATCGACGCGACCATGCCGAGCGTGAACGACGCATTGGCCAGATGGCGCTCCTGGTGGCGGAAGGCCTCATAGGCTGGGGAGGTCTTGTAGCGGCCGAGCTCGGTTCGCACCGCGCTGTCGATCATCTCGGTCAGGCAACAGGCGGCCTCGATATCCGAGCGCAGGCCGAAGAACACCCAGCGCACGCCGGACCGATCCTTCTCGCGCCAGACCCGACAGCCGCAGAGCTCGGCGATGGCACCGATGCATTCGTCGAGCGGGATGCGCTTGTTGCGCTTGACCTCGTAGACCAGCTGCTCGCACGCCGACCGGCGGACATCGACATCGGCCAGCGACAGGTCGTAGCGGTCGAGCAGCTCCGCCACCTTGGCGGCCGCGGCCAGCGCCTCGCCTTCGGTGCAGCCGTTGGCGACCGTCTTCGCGCGCAAGGCCTGGATGCGCTGGCGCAGCCGGTCGAGAACGGTGGTGTCGGAACCCATGGCGACTCTCATACTCTTCCGGATCGCCAGCGTCCCGACCGCTCGTGAACCAGGAAGCGAGCGGGACGCTCGCGGGCCGGAAGAACAGTGAGCTCAGCCGATCCCCATGAGGCGCGCCGCGGTGCCGCCCAGTATGGCGATGCGCTGGTCGTCGGTGAGGCCGGGCGTGCTCAGCACGAGGTCGACCTCGGTGCTGGTCCACGGGAACGGATAGTCGGTGCCGATCATGATCTGGCCGGGGCCGGTCTCGGCGATCAGGTGGCGCAGCGCCTCCGGCGTGAACACGATCGTGTCGAAGAACAGCTGGCCGTCCTTGAGATAGGCGGTCGGCTTCTTCCTGGGCAGCGGGCCGACCCGGTTCGGGAAGGTGCGGCATACCGCGTCCGAGCGATTGGCATAGGACGGCAGGTAACCGCCGCCGTGCGCAGCGCAGATCTTCAGTCCCGGAAACCGATCGAGCGTGCCCTCGAAGATCAGGTGCGACAGGGCGATGGTCGTCTCGAGCGGGTTGCCGATCGTGTTGGTGAGCAGGCCGCTGCCGCCCAGCCGGCCGCTCGTCTCGAGCTCGCGCGTGCCGAGCGGGTGCATGAAGACCAGGACGCCCAGCTCCTCGCACTTGGCCCAGAACGGATGGAAACGCGGATTGGCCAGCTCCTCGCCGGCGACGCTGCCGCCGACGCCGACGCCCTTGAAGCCGAGCTTCCTCACCGCATGCTCGACCTGCTCGGCCGCCAGCACGGGATGCTGCAGCGCGGCCGTGGCAAAGGCGACGAAGCGGTCGGGATTGGCGGCGCAGAACTCGACCAGGGTCTCGTTCTGGACCCTGATCAGCTCGGCCGCGACGTCGCGCTCGGCGCGGTACCAATAGGGATTGATGCTCAACGCCTCGACATCGATCCCCTGGGCATCCATCGCCGCGATCCGGGTGCTGGTGTCGTCCATCAGCAGCCCGGGCGCCTCGAGGGGATGCTCGATCAGCGCCATCGCCTTGGGAACGCAACAGTGGGCGTGGATGTCGATCGTCTTGACCCGCTTGCCGTTGACCGCCACCTCGCGTCGCCGTGCATGGGCATGCCCATGATCGTGCACGCCGGGGCCTGCCGCCGCCATCATCTCGCAGCCGACGAAGCCGATGCCGCCAACGGGCGGGGCGGCCGATACTCCTCCACTGACGTGCATGGACATGACGATCCTCGTTGGTCGCGGCGATTTCCCTAGATTGCCCTGACGTGCGGCACGCGCGCCTTGGTGAGCGCCTTGTTGAGCTCGGCGACGTCGCCCTCGACGATCGCCTCGAACCTCGCGACCTCGCTGTCGACCTTGTCCATGACCTCGCGCGACACCGCCCTGGTCTGCGTCGTCGGGGCGGCATCGGCCGTCGTCGCCATGGCGATCATGTCCATGAGGGTGTCGTTGAGGCCGGCCGGATTGCGCAGCACGTCGCGCACGGACTTGCGCTGAGGATCGACCATCACCTGCTCGATCGCCGACAGCTTTCGAACGATGGCTGCCGCACGGCCGCGCAGGGCGCGCTCGCCCTTGCCGGTACGCTCGGCAACCTCGTCGAGCTGCCGCTTCGTCCGGCGCAGCCGATTGACAGCCTGCTTGAGCTTGGAGATCGACGCCACCAACTCCCTGTGAAGGGCGAACTGGGCGGCATAGTCCTCGGGTTGCGTCGAGAGCCGCGGATCCTTGACTACCGTGAAAGTCGCCACTTCCTTGGTGTCGCCGACGCCGAGCTCCACGCCATAGGTGCCGGGCACGACGGTCGGCCCCGGCGGGTTCTCCGGGTCGGGGGCCAGCGGCTTGGGCCTGGGCGGCGCCAGCCCGTAGTCGATCCGGGTCGGCCCGGGATACTTCATGTCCCAGACGAAGCGGTTGAGGCCGGCCTTGGTGCCCGGCTTGCGCGCCGGCGGGGCGTCCTTGTCGTCGCTCGCGTAGGCGATGATCTTGCGGCCGCCGGAGTCGCGGAAGGTCAGGGTGACCGGCCCGGCCGCATCCTCGGCCAGCCAGTAGTAGACGATGGCGCCGTTGGGCGGGTTCTCGCCGACATCGAGATGCTCGCGCACCCGCGTGCCGTCGGGCCGGTCGATCATGACCGTGCTGCCGTCGATGCCGAAGGCCGGACCGTAGGCGATGCCGGTGCGCACGTTGGCGCCGGCGCTCCAGTGCAGCTTGGTGCGGATGGTCGTGCGCGGCGCGAACACGCGGGACTTGCGGCCTCCGTCGGCGAGGCCGCGCAGGCCCGTCACGTCGTCGAGGATCCAGAACGAGCGGCCATGCGTCGCCGCCACCAGGTCGCTGTCCTTGAGCTTCAGGTCGTAGACCGGCACCACCGGCAAGCCCGACATCGGCAACCAGCTCGTCCCGTCGTCGAGCGAAAAATGGATGCCGGTCTCGGTGCCGACGAAAAGCAGGCCAGCCGCCACCGGGTCGGCGCGCACCACGCGGGTGATCTCCGTCGCCGGCAGGTTGCCGTTGATCGACTTCCAGGTCCGCCCGCCGTCGGTGGTCCTGAACAGGTATGGCTTGTAGTCGGCGAGCTTGTAGCGCGTGGCGGCGACGTAGACCGTGTCGGGATCATGCGCCGAGACCTCGACGCAGCCGACATAGGCGAGCTCGGGCATGCCCTTGGGCGTCACGTTCTGCCAGCTCTTGCCGTCGTCGCGCGTCACGTGGACCAGGCCGTCGTCGGTCGAGGCCCAGATCTCGCCGGCGCGGTGCGGCGATTCGACGACGCAGGCACAGGTCGCGTGCACCTCGGCGCCGGCGCTCTCGCGCGTGATCGGGCCGCCGGAGGCGCCCTGGCGTTCGCGATCGTTGAGGCTGAGATCGGGCGAGATCTGCGTCCAGCTCATGCCCTGGTCGCGCGTGCGGAACACGCAGTTGCCGCCGACATAGAGCGTGCCCGGATCGTGCGGCGAGAACACGATCGGATAGGTCCAGGCAAAGCGGTACTTCAGGTCTTTGGGCGCGATGCCGGTCGATTCCTCCGGCCACACGTTGACCAGCTGCAGCTGGCGGGTGCGATGGTCATAGCGCTGCAAGGCCCCCGCCCCGCCCGGGCTAGAGCCGATGGCGCCGACATAGACGATGTTGTGCTCGCGCGGGTCGACGGCGATGAAGCCGCTCTCGCCGGTTCCCGGATAGGAGCAGTCGGCCAGCGTGATGACGCCCCATTCGGACGCGCTCGGCACCGAGATCGAGGTGTTGTCCTGCTGCGTGCCGTAGACGCGGTAGGGGTACTGGTTGTCGATGTCGAGCCGGTAGAACTGGGCGGTCTTCTGGTTGTAGATCGTCGACCACGAGGCGCCGCCATTGAACGAGATGTTGGCGCCGCCGTCGTTGCCCTCGATCATGCGCTGGCTGTCGTCGGGGTCGATCCACAGGTCGTGATTGTCGCCGTGGCGCGTCGTGATCTCGCTGAAGCTCGCGCCGCCGTCGGTCGACTTCCACATCTGCAGGTTTGTCACGTAGACGGTGTCGGCATGACCGGTATCGGCGAAGACGTGCGTGTAGTACCACGGACGGTGCATCAGGTCGCGATTGGGCGACACCATGGTCCAGCGCGTGCCGTAATCGTCGGAGCGGTAGAGGCCGGTCTTGTCCCCTTCCGCCTCGACCAGCGCCCAGACGCGGCCGGCGCGCACCGGAGAGACCGAGACGCCGATCTTTCCCAGCAGGCCGTCCGGCAGGCCGGGCCGCCGTGTGATCTCCTCCCAGGTGTCGCCGCCGTCCATGCTGCGGAAGAGCCCGCTGCCCGGTCCGCCGCTCGATATGTTCCAGAAGTTGCGCCGCGCCTCCCAGATCGAGGCGAACAGGACGCGCGGGTTGCTGCGGTCCATCGACAGATCGATCGCGCCGGCGACGTCGCTGCGATGGAGGATGCGTTCCCAGCTCCTGCCGCCGTCGCGCGAACGATAGACGCCGCGTTCGGAGTTGGGACCGAACACGTCACCGAGCGCGGCGACATAGACGAGATCCGGATTGTCGGGGTGAATGCAGATGCGACCGACGAACTTGCTGTCCTTCAGGCCGACATTGCGCCAGGTGCGGCCGGCGTCGTCGGACTTGTAGACGCCGTCGCCGTAGGAGACGTCGAGACGGATCGCCGTCTCGCCGGTGCCGGCATAGATCACGTTGCCGTCCGATGGCGCCACGGCGATCGACCCGACCGCTGCACTGCCCATGAAGCCGTCCGACACGCATTGCCAGAAGACACCGCCATCGACCGTCTTCCAGATGCCGCCCGCGCAGGCGCCGAAGTAGAACACCATCTTGTTGACCGGATCGCCGGATACGGCGACAACGCGGCCGCCCCGCGAGGGGCCGATGCAGCGCCACTTCAGCGCACCGAACCCGGACGGGACAGGCGGAACAGTCTTCTTGGCCATTGTGCAGCGTCTCCAATCCCCGGACGTCTCGAAGTGCCGACCGTAAGTCAGGAGCACCGACGCGTGCAATCGACTTCACCCGGGTGCGATGGTTGCGTTCAGCCCCGAATTGCGCCTAGGTCGTCGACGACCGCGTCAGTTTTCGCAAGCGTCGCCGGGTTCGCCTGAGACGCCGATGGACCATACGGGGAAGCAATGGAATTCAGGCATCTCGACTACATCGTTCGCGACCGCGTGGCGGAGATCACCATGCGGCGCGCACCGGTCAACGCGATCGACCATGCGCTGATCGAGGACATCAACGACGCCTACCGCAAGGCCAAGGCCGATCCCGAGGTTCGCGCCATCATCCTCGGCAGCGCCTTCGAGCGCTCCTTCAGCGCCGGCATGGACCTGGCGATGATCCGCAATGCGCGCGGCCTCGATCTGCGCCGCTACCTCGAGAAGCTCTACTTCGAGATGCACGATCTGCAGTACCGGATGGGCAAGCCGACCATTGCCGCGCTGACCGGCCCGGCTCGGGCGGCCGGCGTCACGCTCGCGGTGTCGTGCGACGTCCTGGTGGCCAGCGAGACGGCGAGCCTGGGATACCCCGAGATCCTGGTCGGGGTCATCCCGGCCATGCACTTCGTGCACCTGCCGCGCCAGATCGGCCGGCACAAGGCCTTCGAGCTGCTGTTCAGCGGCCGGCCGATCTCGGCCGCGGAGGCCTGCGCCATGGGCCTGGTCAACACGGTCGTCCCGGCCGACCAGGTGATGACCGAGGCCCGCCGCCTCGCCCGCGACTTCGCCGCCAAGTCTCCCCTGGTGATGCAATTGGCTCGCGACTCCTTCATGCGGGCCAACGATTTCGAGTACCGCCGCGCCATCGAGAACGTGGTCGAGACGATCTGCAACATCATCGAGACCGACGACGCGAAGGAAGGTCTCAATGCCTTCAACGAGAAACGACAACCCGACTGGTGACGACGGCAGCGCGGCCACGCTATAGCCCGGCCAGCCAGTCAGACCCTCCGCCCGGAAGCACCCCAAGCCGATGACTACCGACAGCCCAGCCGGAACCGCCAGAACGATCGACCGCGACGCGCTGCGCCGCAAGTATCGCGAGGAGCGCGACAAGCGCCTGCGCGCCGACGGCAATGGGCAGTATCTGCAGGTCGCGGGACGCTTCGCCCGCTATCTCGACGACCCCTACACCCCGGTCGCGTCGAGGGCGCCCAGGACGGATCACGTCACCTTCGCTTTCGTCGGTGGCGGCTTCGCCGGCTTGGCCACCGCCGCGCGCCTGGCCGAGGCCGGCGTGACCGACGTCCGCATCGTCGAGAAGGGCGGCGATTTCGGCGGAACCTGGTACTGGAACCGCTATCCCGGGGCGCAGTGCGACACCGCCTCGATGGTGTACATGCCGCTGCTCGAGGAGACCGGGCACCGGCCGACCGAGAAGTACGCCCATGCACCCGAGATCCTGGCGCACTGCCGTCGCATCGGCGAGCATTTCGGGTTGTACGCCAACGCCCTGTTCCATACGCAGGTCGAGGAGCTGACGTGGGACGACGCGCGCTCGTGCTGGCTGGTGCGCACCAATCGCGGCGATGCCTTCACGGCGCAGTTCATCGGGCTCGGCACGGGGCCGCTTCATGTGCCAAAGCTGCCCGGCATCCCGGGCGTCGAGTCGTTTGCCGGTCATTCGTTCCACACCAGCCGTTGGGACTACGCCTACACCGGCGGCGATCCGTTCGGCGCGCCCCTGACCGGGCTGGCCGACAAGCGCGTCGGCATCATCGGCACCGGCGCGACGGCCGTGCAATGCGTGCCTCATCTCGCCCAGGCGGCACGCGAGCTCTACGTCTTCCAGCGCACGCCCTCCTCGGTCGACGTGCGCGCCAATGCGCCGATCGACCCGGGCTGGTTCGCCGGCGTCGCCACGCCCGGCTGGCAGCAACGGTGGCTGGAGAATTTCACTGCCAACCAGGCCGGCGGCACGGCGACCGAGGATCTGGTGCAGGACGGCTGGACCGACCTGGCGCGCCGCATCCGCCAGCGCATCCTCATGCTGCCCAAGGAGCAGCGGACGCGCGACAACATGCTCGCGGCCTTCGAGGATGCCGATCACGAGAAGATGGAGGAGATTCGCAGCCGCGTCGACGCGATCGTCGAGGATCAGGCGACGGCGCAGAAGCTCAAGGCCTGGTACCGCCAATTGTGCAAGCGGCCGTGCTTCCACGATGCCTACCTGCAGGCCTTCAACGTGCCCGGCGTGCACCTCATCGACACGGACGGCAAGGGCGTCGAGCGCATCACGCCGGCGGGCGTCGTGGTGGCCGGCGTCGAGTACCCGCTCGACTGCCTGATCTACGCCTCGGGCTTCGAGGTCGGCACCGAGTATCGCCGCCGTGCCGGTTTCGACCTCGTCGGCCGCAACGGGCTCCGGCTCTCGCAGCACTGGGCCGACGGGATGCGCACCAGGCACGGCATCCACGTCCACGGCTTTCCCAACGCCTTCTTCGTGCAGCCGACCCAGGGTGCCAACCTGATCTCCAACGTGCCGCACAACCTCACCGAGGCCGGCCGCACCATCGCGGTCATGGTCCGTCACGCGCTCGACCACGGCTTTCGCGAGATCGAGGTGACGCGAGAGTCCGAGGAGGAATGGGTGCGGCTACTCCTGACCAGTGTCGGGCGAATGACCGGCGGCGCAGACTGCACGCCGGGCTACTACAACAACGAGGGCCAGGACGCCGGCCTCGCCGCCCGCCTCGCCGTCGGCTACCCCGCCGGTGCCTCGGCGTACTTCAAGTACATCGACGAGTGGCGCCGGTCCGGACGCTTCGAGGGGCTGGCGTTTCGCTGAACGGGCGCGGCACGCTCCATCGTAGAGCGAACGCAGCGACTCCCCTCATCGCCGGAAACCTCGAAGCAGGGCCTCGTGCGGGCGGCGAAGCGGTTTCTCGCCTCGGCCCGAACGACCGGTCGCGGCGCACTTTACCGCCCTCGCTTCCAGCGGCATGCTGGGCCAGCCGGCGCGACAAGCGGCAGAAGCCGCAACAACAAGACCGCGCCCATGGGAGGAAAGTGATGACCAACGGGATTTCCCGACGGGGTGTGATCGTTCGTGCCTCGGTCGCCGCAGCGGCGGCCGGCTTGCCCGCGCCAGCCATCGCCCAGGCTTGGCCGAGCAAGTCGATCCGCATCGTCTGCGGCTATCCGGCCGGCGGGTTGACCGACGTCTTCGCCCGCGCCTATGGCGAGTACATCGCCGAGAAGACCGGACAGACGGTGTTCGTCGAGAACAAGGCGGGTGCGGCGGGAGCGATCGCGGCCGAGCTGGTGAAGAACGCGCCATCGGACGGCTACACGCTGATGTTCACCATCTCGACGACGATGGTGATGAACAAGGTGCTGTTCAAGAAGCTGCCCTACGATCCGGACAAGGACTTCGCCCTGATCTCGTGGCTGAACGCCGGGCAGCTGCCGTTCGTCATCAACGCCAAGGTGCCGGCCAAGAACCTCAAGGAGTTCATCGACTACGCCCGCGCCAACCGGGTGTCGCTCGGTACATACGGCGCCGGTTCCTATCCCCATGTCGTCGCCGAGGCGCTCAATCGCAGCTACGGGCTGTCCATCCAGGCCGTGCACTATCGCGGCGAGGCGCCGATGTGGCAGGAGGTGGCGTCGGGAGCGATCCAGGGCGGCAGCGGCAGCTACGCGGCGTCCTCGCCGATCATGCAAAGCGGCGCCGGCCGGGCGATCGCCGTGCCCAGCATGGCCCGCATGAAGAAGCTGCCCGACGTGGCGACGTTCCACGAGCAGGGCGCGACCGACAAGGCGTTCCAGGTGCGCGGCTGGATCTGCCTGGTCGGGCCGATCGGCATGCCCGACGACATCGTGCAGAAGCTCTCCGATCTCATGGTCGCAGGCGGCAAGACCGAGCGCATCCAGAAGATCCTCGACACCTTCGGCATCGACGAAGGCGCGCAAGACCGGGTCTACTTCAAGAAGGTGATCGACGAGGAAGGGCCAGTGTGGCTCGACCTGATCAAGAGCCTCAACATCGAGCCGCAGTAGAGAGATTGTTCCCGTCCTCTTGACGGAGGCTCATGGCCGGGAGCGCGCCACTCCGTGGCGCTGATCTTCTTCGTACGGCCGGCAGCCTGGACGACCGGCACTATGAGCGCCACGGAGTGGCGCGCTCCCGGCACACCTCGACTGCGGCGCATTCTCGTAGGGGTTCCCCGCCGGCCCGAGGGCCGGACCCGCCGAATCAAGAAACTGGCGGCAAGCCGCCAGTTTCTTGCTAGGTCGTCATGCTCTGGTTGCCGAACCGATCCTCCATCTGCTGCGACCAGGATTTGAGGTCGCCGAACGGAAAGCCGGTGACCGTCGGGCCTTCGAAGCGGAACGTCCGGTTGCCGCCGCCGAACTGGGTGTGCAGGCCCGCCGTGACCGGCACGCCCCACGTCGTCGCCAGGCGCGCGACCAGTTGCGAGCCTCGGCCGCCGCCGACGTCGCAGCCCAGGAGCTGGACCGACCCGAACGGCAGCATCACCTGTCGGATGCGCCGTATGGTTCCCTCGACCTGGGCGAAGTTCGACAGCGAGATCGCCGCCAGGTGAGGCGCGCCGTTGATCTCGCCGCCCGTCACGTTCTGCAGGCCCCGGTTGCCGTGCCCGTGGAAGCGCAGCAGCATGACGTTCTCCCGCCGCCCGCGGGCGACGATCTGGTTGGTGACGAACTCGATGCCGTTCGACATGCCGAACACGACGATGGGATCGCCGCCGGCAGCCCGGATATCGGCCGCCTCGAGGTTGACGAGAGACGGGTCGGTGCCGTCGACGACGTCGATCGTCTGGAAGCCGCTCACGTCCATGAACTTGTTCCAGGTGTTCTGGCCGATGATGCCGTCCCGCCCCAGGTGGTGAAAGGACTGGAAGTTCTCGACCGCGCCCTTGGTGCGCGGCCCGAAATGCCCGTCGGATTTGATCAGCGATTGTGGCCGGTGGCGACGCAGCAGGATCTGCGATGTCGTGACACTCGGCAGGACGTCACCATTCATCAGGAACGTGAAGGGCATGGCCATCTCCTCCCTGTGACAGTCGGCATGGCAATTGTCCGGCATCGCGGGGGAGCGATCAAGCAACCCCGCATGGCGAGTGAGATATGCGCGCGCGGCTCGGGCCGAAGTCTTGATTGCGCCAATATTCTGTGGGCGTCGGCAGGACCTCAGCCGCACATGGACGGGCGGCGCTTGCGCCACGGCATGGCGGCTTCGTAGGCGTGAGCGGCGCGGAACAGCGTCGGCTCTCCGAACGGCTTGCCGGCAAGCTGCACGGCAACCGGAAGGCCGCCCTCGCCGTAGCCGGTGCAGATGCTGATCGCGGGAAAGCCGGTGACGTTGAACGGCATGGTGAAGGACGGCTTCTCCATGTTGGCCCATTTCGGCACGTCCGCGATCCGCGGCGCCTCGCCCGCCTGCGAGGCGCTGACGAGGATATCGAGATTCTCCATCGCGGCCGCCATCTCCAGGCACAGCACACGCCGGCGGCGCATCGCCTGGACGATATCCGGGCCGCTCACGGTTGCCGCCAGGGCGACCCGGTCACGGAACAGCTCGCCGTAATCCGTAAAGCGCTCGCGCAGCCACGGCGCGTGCAGGGCGTAGGCCTCCGTGACCATCAGCAGGTAGCCGACCGCATGATAGTCGGCGGCGGGCGACAGGGTGATGTCGCGCACCTCGGCACCTTCCCGGCGGAAGAAATCCAGGGCGCCTTCGATGCCGGCGCGCGTCGCATCGGAAGCGCGGTGATCGGTCTCGTAGAAATGCCGGACGACGCCGATGCGCAGACCCTTCACGACCTTGCCAAGCTCGGCCGTGAAATCAGCCACCGGGCGGTCGACGCTGGCGGGATCCTCGGGATCGTGGCCGGCCATGCCCTGCAGCAGGAGAGCGCAATCTTCGGCGGTCCAGGCCATCGGCCCGGCATGATCGAGCGTGAAGGCGAGCGGCAGGATGCCGGTGCGGCTCGACAGCCCGTAGGTCGGCTTGATGCCGGCGATGCCGCACAGCGCCGCCGGTCCGCGAATCGAGCCGCCGGTGTCGGAGCCGGTGCCACCCAGGATCAAGCCTGCGGCGATGGCGGCGCCGGTGCCCGACGACGATCCGGCGGTGAAGTGCTCGCGATTCCACGGGTTGCGCGCCGGTGGCCACGGCAAATCGAACGACGGCCCGCCGAAGGCGAACTCGTGCGTCGCCAGCTTGCCCAGCATGACCGTGCCGGCATCGGCCCACTTCTTCACGGTATGGGCGTCGCGGGTCGGCACGTTGTGCTCGAGCAGCTTCGAATGCGCCGTCGTGCGGATGCCGGCCGTGCCGTAGATGTCCTTGTGGGCGATCGGGATGCCGTCGAGCTTGCCGCGCAGCGTTCCCGCCATCTGCCGCGCCTCGGCCGCCCTGGCGTCGGCGAGCGCGCGTTCCCCGGTCACCAGCAGGAACGAATCGATCGCGGGATCGAGGCGCCGGATGCGCTCGAGCTGCGCCTCGGCGAGCTCGACCGGCGAGAGCTTCCTGGCGGCGATCTGGCTGGCCGCCTCGGCGATGGTGAGGATGCTCATCTGCCCTGCTCGACGTCGAAGACGAGCGCGGGCTCGGCTTCGCGCGGCAGCGGCGCATTCACGCGCTCGACCATCCGTCGGAAGATTGCCGCGCCGGGCAAGATGGCCTCGATCTGGGTGGGCGTGAGCCGGTGGCCGCTTCTCGCCAGGAGGCGTCCCAGCTCGTCTTTGTCGATCTCCGATGTACTCATGGTGCGCTGCTCTCGATGGACTGGTGTGCCCGGACAATAGCGGCGGCCGGGCGCCTGCGCTATTCAGCACCATGACCGCCGCCGATCGCTTCGCCGCCCACGTCCTCGACGCCGAGTTCGCCGCCCTGCCCGGCGCCGCGGTGGATGCCGTCAAGGTCTTCGTGCTCGACAGTCTCGGGGTGGGCGTTGCCGGCTCGTCGGTCGACGGCGGCGCGGGCCTGTTGCGCATCGCAGCGGGCTGGGGTGCCGGCACCGTGCCTGTCTGGGGCCGTTCGGCGCGGCTGTCGGCTTCGACCGCGACGTTCATCAACGCCTGGCAGATGCACAACCAGGAATACGATTGCCTGCACGAAGGTGCCGTGGTGCACGCCATGGCGTCCGTGCTGCCGGCGGCCCTGGCCGCCGCCGAGCTGCGCGGAAGCGTCAGCGGACGAGAGCTGATCGCGGCCGTCGCCGTCGGCGTCGACGTCGCGGCCGCGCTGGGGCTCGCATCGCGGGCCGGCTTCCGATTCTTCCGCCCTGCCACGGCCGGCGGCTTCGGGGCCGTCGCTGCGGCCGGGCGCGTGCTCGGCCTCGATCGCGACGCCCTGCTGTCCGCCTTCGCCTGGCAGCTGGCGCAAGCCAGCGGCACCATGCAGGCTCACCGGGAGGGCAGCCCGATCCTGCCCGTGCAGGTCGGCTTCAACGCCCGCGCCGCCGTGCAATCCTGCGAGCTCGCGACCCTGGGCTTCGCCCCGGCGCGCGAGGTGTTCGAGGGTCCTTACGGATACCTCGCCGTGTTCGAGGGCGACTTCGAGCTCGAGCCCGTGCTCGCGACCCTCGGTCGAGCCTGGCGCATCGCCGAGTTCAGCCACAAGCCCTTCCCTGCCGGACGCGCCACCCACGGCGGCGTCGAAGGCGTGGCTACGCTGCAGGCGACGCATCGGTTCAGCGCCGACGACGTCGACCGCATCGAGATCAGGGTGCCGCCCCTCACGGCACGCCTGGTCGGCCGCCCCCTGCTCCCCGGCAGCGGTGCAAGCTATTGCCGCCTGTGCATGGCCTACGCCGTCGCCAAGGTGGTGCGGAATGGAAAGCTCGACCTTTCCGACTTCCGCGGCGAGGCGTTGTCGGATCCAGCGACGCACGCGCTGGCGGCCCGCGTGCAGACGCTGAGCGACGGCAACCCGGATCCCAACGCCCTCGCCCCGCAGAGCCTTGCCGTGCATCTGAAGGACGGCCGCAGCTTCGCATGGCGATGCGAGACAATGCTCGCCAACCCGGCGCGTCCTCTCACGCGCCAGCAGCACCTCGACAAGTTCGCGCGCTGCCTCGACTTCGCTGCCGAGCCGCTCGCACCCGACGCCGGCCCGCGCCTGATCGAGGCGGTCGACCGCCTCGAGGAGGTCGAGGACGTCCGTCTGCTGGCGAGCCTGGTCGCTGCACGAGGTCAGTAGCAGGGAAAGCAACGGTGGCGCCGCCCGCGCCATTGCGTGCTAGGGTCGGGCAAACAAACAGCGTCTCGGAGGAAACAATGCACATCACAAGGGCCGCCGTGGCGGCGTTGCTCGCTTGCGGCCTGTTCGGCGGCTCCGCGCTGGCGCAGAACCAGGCGGTCAAGATCGGCGTGCTCGACGACATGTCGGGCCCCTATGCCGAGAACACCGGGCCGGGAGACGTCGCCTCCGCCAGGTTCGCCATCGCCGATTTCGGCGGCTCAGTGCTCGGCAAGCCGATCGAGCTGGTGAGTGCCGACTTCCAGAGCAAGGTCGATGTCGGCGTCGGCATCGCCAAGCGCTGGTACGACGACGAGAACGTCGACCTGGTCGTCGGCATCCCCAACTCGGCGATCGCGCTGGCCCTGGTCAAGGTCGCCGAGGAAAAGAACCGGATCGTCATGCCGACGGCGGCGGCGACCTCCGAGTTGACCGGCAAGGCATGCACCGGGCACAGCATCCACTGGATCTACGACACCTATGGCCAGAGCAAGACCATCGTCACCGCGCTCAGCAAGCAGGGCGGCGACAGCTGGTACTTCATCACCGTCGACTACGCCTTCGGCCTGGCGGTGGAGTCCGACGCCACCAGCTTCATCAAGGCGGCCGGCGGCAAGGTGCTGGGCTCGTCGCGCCATCCGCTCAACACGCAGGACTTCTCCTCCTACGTCCTGCAAGCTCAGGGCTCGAAGGCCAAGGGGCTGATGTTCGCCAACGGCGGCAACGACATCATCAACGGCGTCAAGCAGGCGGCCGAGTTCGGCCTGGTCAAGCAGGGCGTGCGGATCAGCGCGCCCCTGATGCAGTTCCCCGACGTTCACGGCGTTGGCCTGAAGATCGCCCAGGGCCTGCTGATGGCGAGCCCGTTCTACTGGGACATGAACCCAGACGCGCGCGCCTTCTCCGACCGCTTCACCAAGCAGATGGGCCGGCCACCGAGCTTCATCCAGGCCGGCACCTACGGCGCCGTGCTGCACTACCTGAAGGCCGTGCAGGCCGCCGGCACCGACGAGGCCAAGGCGGTGATGGCGCAGATGAAGAAGCTGCCGATCAACGACTTCATGACCAAGGACGGCAAGGTGCGCGAGGACGGCCGGGTCATCCGCGACATGTACCTGATGCAGGTCAAGACGCCGGAGGAATCCAAGGGGCCGTGGGACCTGGCGAAGATCATCGCCACGGTGCCGGGCGACGAGGCATTCCGCCCGCTCAGCGAGAGCGCCTGCCCGCTGATCAAGAAGTAGCGTCGTGATGATTGGGCCGCGGGCAACGCGCCCGCGGCCCGCAAGGCCGGGATGCCGCGGCTCGCAGACCGTCAGCTGAAGCGCCAGCCCTTGGTTCGGCGCGAGATCGCGATCATCCGGGTGATGAACGCGCCGGCGACCGTGACGACGACACCGAGCACGATCTCCTGCGGCTCCAGCCTGTCGCCTTCCCAGTCGAGAAACAGCGCGAAGGCGAGACCCCACACGAAGGCGATCTCGGCATAGAGTTCGCCGCGCAGGTTGGCCACCACGCGATCGTGGCGAAACAGGTCGCGCATCACGCCGCCGAATGCGCTGGTGAGCACCGCGGCGATCGGGCCCCACAGCCACAGCGGCTGCACCCCGGCATCGAGCACCACGACCACGCCGGTGACGGTGAAGGCGGCGAGCCCGACCGCATCCGTCACCTCGATCGATCGGCTGGCCAAGGTCGTCGGCAAGACCAGGTGGCGGGCCTGCAGGAGTTGCGCGCCCCGGATAACCAGCATGCCAGCCAGAACCGTGCCGAACACGACCAGCAGAACGTCGGGATGCCGTACGATTCCGATCGGCTCGCGCTGCAGGAGGAGGTCGCGCACGATGCCGCCGCCGACCGCCGGCAGGACGGCGAGAAGCATGGCGGCGAACACCGTGTACTTTCCCTCGTGCGCGAGCATCACGCCAGACAGCGCGAAGGCCACCGTCCCGATGAACGCCAACAGCGCGAACCAGCCGGTGTCGATCGTCTGGTTGGTCAGCACGGGCATGACATAGACGCGCGCGATGCGGTGGAACTCGCCGCTGCGCTTCATCTCGTCGATCGCCGCATCGATGCGGGCGACCCTCTCGGGTGTCTGGCTGACGCGGCTCAGCATGAAATGGATGTCGGTCGAGACGCGCAGCGGATGCTCCTCGATCAGGGAGGCCTCGTTGCGACGCCACGCCGTCGTCGCCGCGGAAAGGCGATCGGCCAGGAAGCCGTCGACCACGCCCGCCATCAGGTTCTGGAGATTCCTCGAATCGGTCTCGACGACGACGATGCGGTCCCTGTTGGCCGGGTCGGCGACGAACGCATTGATGCGCTTGTCGGCGTAGACGTAACCGCCGATCACGCCGAGCCGGAACTTCTGCTTGCCGAACGCCTCGAGCAATTCGTCCACCGTCCCGGCGGCGAGCCGCGCGCTCTTGCCGCGTCGCACGATCAGGACGTTCGTCTCGGTTCGATAGGGCTTGGAGAAGTAGGCGTAGCGCTCGCGCTCCTCGGACTTCGTCGCGCCGGCCGCGATGTCGGCCGTGCCCGCGGCGATCGCCGAGAGATGCGGCTCCCACTCGCGCAGCGGCAAATCCATCTCGACGCCCAGGATGCGCGCGACGGCGCGCTCGATCTCGATGTCGAAGCCGGTCAGGAGAGCGACGCCGCGGCTGTAGTCCTGGTACTGATAGGGATCCCACGGATACCAGCCGCCGCGCAGGATCTCGGCTGCCGGGCCGGGCCTCGCCGGGGCGGCGGTCTGCGCCGCGGCGCTCGCCGCGAGCACGAGGAAGCCGAGGCATCCGGCGATCCAGGCAGCGATGGGCGACAGGAACGATCTCGTGCATCGCGCCGACGTCTCGGGGCGGGAGCCCTGCTCGCCCAGGCGAAAGGCGCGTTGGGCGTCCGCGGTCCGCAGGAAGCGCAAGCCGGCTCTCCCGTCACCGCAGCTTGAACACCAGCTTTCCCTTGAGATGGCGCGACTCGCTGATCTTCAACGCCGCGGCGGCGTCGGAAAGTGCGTACTGCGTGATCGGCGGCAGGCGGACGGCGCCGAGTCGATGGAGCTCGGCAATACGCTCCAGCGGCGCCCGGGCGCGACTGACCGCAGGCCTCAGCGCGACGACGTCGGCACGCTCGGGCTTGGGCGCCTGGGCGCCCGAGGCGATGAAGGCGGCGCGTCCGCCGGGCTTGAGGACCGCGAACGACCGCGTCGCCACGTCGCCGCCGACCGTCTCGAACACCGCATCGCACCCTTGCACGACCTTGGTGAAGTCGGCGGCGTTGTAGTCGATCACCTGGTCGGCGCCGAGACCGCGCAGATACTCGAGATTCGCCGCGCTGCCGGTCGTGACGACGTGCGCGCCGATATGCTTGGCGAGCTGGATGGCGAAGCCTGCCACGCCGCCGGCGCCGCCCTGGATCAGGATCGTCTCCCCGGCCTGGAGCTTCAGCGTGTCCTCGATGGAGCGGATCGCGGTGAGACCGATCAGCGCGATCGCGGCAGCTTCCACGTGCGTCAGGCTCGCCGGCTTCCTGGCAACGATGGCGGCGCCGATGGCGATCTTCTCGCAGTAGGTCCCGTCGCGTCCCGCCTCGAGGACGCCGAATACCTCGTCGCCGACCGCGAGATCGCCGACGCCAGCGCCGACCGCGCTGACGACACCGGAGAAGTCGCGACCCAGGATGATCGGGAACGTGGGGGCGCCGGGATACTCGCCCGCCCGCACCTTCCAGTCGGCGCCGTTGACGCTCGCGGCGTGCGTGTCGACGACGACCTGGCCGGCGCCCGGCGTCGGATCGGGAAGATCGCCGTAATTCAGGGCGTCGAGCCCGCCGAACTGCTTGATGTAGACAGCCTTCATGATGTGCCGACCTTTGCGATTGCCGCTTTGGTGTGTGTATTCCGGAGGGCCGCCGTTCATGGCCGCCACGGCTCAGTGTAGTTCTCCGCGCCGATCTCGCGCACGTCGGTCAGCCAGTCGCCGTCGTACGGCCAGGCGTCGGGCGATGTGGGATCCGGCCCCTGCCAGAAGCGGGCCAGCGCGTCGCTGCCGACCTTCTCGAGCGACCACGCCTGGCGGCGGAAGGTCCAGCTGTCCGGGACCAGGCGATGGGCCTCGCGGAAGTGGCGCACCGCCGCGTCGTGATGGCCGTCCATCTCGAGCTGCGACGCGAGCTGGAAGTGGGCGTGGCCGCGCGCCTTGTCCGCGTCGCGCGGCCGCGACCGCTCGATCACCTGGTCGGGCGAAAGAGCGAAGCGGCTCTGCGCGCCGTGCGCAACCCAGTCGCGCAGCGCCGAATGGTAGGCCTCCGTGTCGCGCCGGATCTTCGCCGCCTCGGCCATGATCTCGACGAAGCGCTGCGGCGCGTCGGCAGGCAGCGCCAGGCGCGGCCCGCTGGTCGGCTGAGGTGGCGCCGGCGCCGCCTCGGCAGGCCGCACGATGACGCCATGCTCGTCGATCCAGACACTGCTCGGGATGTTGATGACGCCGAATAGCTCGGCCAGCACGTGATGCCTGTCGATCAGCGAAGGATGCGTCGGCCGGGCCGCCTCGATGAAGGCGCGGCAGCCGGCGTCGCCCAGCGTGTCGAGCCCGACCGTGACCAGCTCGAAGCCGCCGGGATGCAGCTCGTCGCGCAGGGACCGCCACACGGGCAAGTCTCGCGAGCAGCCTCAATACGGCGCCCAGGCATAAAGCAGGACCTTCCGGCCGCGCAGGCTCGACAGCCGGAACACGTTGCCGTCGAGGTCGGGCAGAGCCAGATCGGGCGCCTCCGCCGTGGCCAGCGCCCGCGAGCCGATGGCAGCCGGGCCGAGTGCCCACAGCCCGTGCTCCGCAGCCTCGACCAGTGGCATGCCCATGTCGCCGGCGACCTGCACGACGTCGACCGTGTCGCCTGTCGGTCGCGACAGCGGGATGCAGACGTGGCCCTGGCAGGCGCCCTCCGGCTTCAAAGTCCAGCCGGTGCCGGCCTCGAACTCGCTTCTCGACACATTGAGCGAACGCAGCAACATGGGTCGCGCCTCCCCTTTTCATCGCAGGTCGAGCCTAGAGCATATTCGGCCCGGCTGGAATCGGCCGGGCCGAATATACCCTCACGCTCGAGCGGACGATCGGATTTCCTCTCGCGTCTCGCATGGTCGATTGCGGCCGTGTCGGTCGTTGCTCCTCGGAAGCGTCGCCCGTACCATCCGGCTCGCTGCATCGATGACTGACCCCGGCGTCCAAGGCGAGACATTGGCCCAAGGTCGTGCGGAATGATGGGCCGCCTTCTCCTGCTGCTGGCTTCCCTGCTGCTTGGCCTGATCTCCCTCGAGCTCGGCGCTCGCCTGCTGCGGGGCCCCGAGTGGCTCTGGCAGTGGCCCAACCTGGTGGCCGTCCATCGCGCCGGAAGCGCCTCCGATGTCGCCCGCTACGCAGCGTACGACGACGGGCTCGGATTCATCCCGCTGCCCGGAGCACGCCTGCTCAACCTGGCGCGCGAGGACGACGGGACGATCAGGCGAACGAATGCCAGCCACGATGCCCACGGACTGCGCATGGCGCCAGCCGGCACGCCGGTCGCCGTGCCGGGCCCGGCGATTCTCGCCGCCGGCGACTCGTTTACCTACGGCGCCGAGGTCGACGACGCAGATACCTGGCCCGTCGCCCTGCAATCCCTGCTCGGGCAACCGGTCGTCAACGCCGGGGTCAACGGCTACGGCCTCGACCAGATCGTGCTCAGGGCGGAGAAGGTCGCCCGCACGCTCCATCCGAGGGTGATCGTTGTCGCCATGATCTATGACGACCTGCGGCGGGCCGAGATGAGCCGTGTGTGGGGCGCCGACAAGCCGTACTTCACTGTCGAAGGCGAGGCGCTCTCGCTGCGCAATGTGCCGGTCCCGCCGCCGACCGCGCAGCAGACGCAGTTGACGCTCGGGCAGCGCCTGCTTGGCCGGTCGATGCTGGTGCAGATGACGATGCTGGCCATGGGCCTGATGGACGCCTGGAGCCACGACGACACGAGCGTCCACCCCGCGGGCGAGGGCGCGCGGATCGGCTGCCTGCTCATGAAGCGCCTTGCCGCGTTCGGCCACGAGGCCGACGCCAGGATCGTGGTGGTAGGGCTCTACGATGCGGACGCCTGGCGCCGGCGCTGGCTCGGGTCGCTCGCTCGCCAGCAGCGGGCGCTGGACGCGACGCTGTCGTGCGCGGCCCGCGCCGGGCTCGAAGCGATCGACACTTACAGCCCCTTCGACCGCGCGATTTCGGCCGGAGGGGTCGACGCCCTCTATCATCGCTGGCACCCCAATGCCGCCGGCAACCGGCTGATCGCCGAGCTGATGGCCGCACGGCTGCGGTGAGCGTTACGTCTTGCGCCGCTTCCCCACATACGGGTTGCGGGGCTTGCGCATGGTAAGACGGATCGGCACGCCCGGCAGGCCGAAATCGTCGCGCAGGCGGTTGGTCAGATAGCGCAGGTAGTCGTCGCCCAGCCCTTCCGGCTGGCTGACCGACAGCACGAAGGTCGGAGGGCGGATCTTGATTTGCGTCATGAAGCGCAGCCGGATGCGCCTGCCCTTGGCGAGCGGCGGCGGATGGAGGGTCTCCATCTCGCGCAGCCAGCGATTGAGCTTGGGCGTCGGCACGCGCTTGTTCCAGATGTCGAAAATCTCGAATACCTTCGGCATCAGGCGCTCGACGCCTCGCCCGTTGAGCGCCGAGAAGCCGACGATCGGCACATCCTTGACCTGGGCGAACGAGGCCTCGAGCCGGTCGGCGAGCTTGCGCCACGCCCGGCTCGCCGTCGCCTGGTCGTCGGCCAGCAGGTCGGTCTTGTTGACCGCGATCACCAGCGCCCGCCCCTCCTCGATCACCCAGCCGGCGACCGCGAGATCCTGCTTCTCGGCCATGTTGGCGGCGTCGAGCACGACGACCACCACGTCGGCCAGCCGGATGGTGTCGAGCGTGTCGGCAACCGAGGCGGCCTCGAGCTTCTCCTCGATGCGGCTGCGCCGGCGCATGCCGGCGGTATCGACCAGCCGCACCGGCCGACCGCGCCACTGCCAGTCGACGCGAATGGCGTCGCGCGTGATGCCGGCCTCCGGCCCCGTGAGGACGCGCTCCTCGCCGATCAGGCGATTCAGCAGGGTCGACTTGCCGACATTCGGCCGGCCGACGATCGCCAGCAGCAACGGTCGTTTGGCCGCATCCTCGTCGTCCCCGAGACCTTCTGCCGCCTCGGCAGCTTCGTCCTCGTCCTCCGGCACGGCGGCGATGTGGCGGGCCAACGCGTCGTGCAGGTCGCTCAGCCCCTCGCCGTGCTCGGCCGAGATCGGCACCGGATCGCCGAGGCCGAGCCCGTGCGCCTCGGCCAGGCCTTGCTGGCCGGCGCGGCCTTCGCACTTGTTGGCGATGACGATCACCTTGGATGCACGGCGACGCAGCCACGAGGCGAAGCTCTCGTCTAGCGGCAAGATGCCGGCGCGCGCGTCGATCAGGAACAGCACGACGTCGGCGCTGTCGATGGCGCGCTCGGTGAAGCGGCGCATGCGCGCCTCGAGCGCCTCGCCGCCGGCGGTCTCCCAACCCGCGGTATCGAGCAGGGTGAAAGCGAGATCGCCGAGCTGTGCCGACGATTCGCGGATGTCTCGGGTCACGCCGGGCGTGTCGTCGACGATCGCGCGGCGGCGCCCGACCAGCCGGTTGAACAGGGTCGACTTGCCTACGTTGGGTCGGCCCACGATGGCGACCCGTGACGCCGCGCGCGGCGCGTCCGACGTCGCGGCGCCGTCTTCATCGGAGAGCAATGAGGCGGCCCGAATCTGTCAGGAGGTAGATCGTGCGGTTGGCGATCACCGGGCCGAGGCGCACCGGGTCGCGCACCGCCACCTTGCCGAGGACCTCGCCGGTGTACGGCGAGAGGGCGAGCAGGTCGCCAAGCGTGCCGGCGACCAGCAGGCGATCGCCGGCGAGCACAGGGCCCGACCACAGCACCGGCACCCTGCGCTTGGCATCCTCGTACTGGGTAAGCTGCGTCACCCACTTCACCTTGCCATTGTTGCGGCCGACGGCAGCGATATCGGCTGCACTGGTGGTTACGAAAACGAAGCCGCCGGCCGCCCACGGCGTCTGGCTGCCGCCGATCCCGCGCTCCCACAGGCGTTGTCCGCTGTTGAGATCGACCGCCGAGAGCTGACCCGCCGTTCCCATGGCCAGGACGACCCCGCGATCGATGACCGGACGGCCGCGAATGTCAGTGAGGTTGCCGAATGCCCGCACCTCGCCACGCGCGCCGATCAGCGATTCGTTCCAGGCGGCACGGCCGTTCTCCAGGCGAAGCCCGACCAGCTCGCCCGAGCTGAAGGGCGCCACGATGTAGTCGCCCGAGCCGGCCGGGCTGTTGCCGGTGACGAAGCCGGCCGCCTCCTGGAGGGCCGAGTACTGCCACAGGTCTCGTCCGTCGGCGGCCGCCAGGGTCTGCAGCTTGTTGTCGATCGATATGACGAACACGCGATCGGCGAAGACCAGGGGCGAGCCGCGCACCGGCGCGCTCACTGTGGAGTTCCAGACCTCGTTGCCGTTGGCGGGATCGAGCGAATAGACCGTGGCATAGCCGGTGGTGACGAACAGGCGCCCGCCATAGTAGGCGAGCCCGCCTCCGAACTCGTCGCCGTCCCGCGCCTTCTCGGGCTTCAGCGTGACTCGCCAGATCAGCTGTCCGGTATCGGCGTTGAAGGCGGAAACAGTGCTTTGCGCATCTTTTGCGAAAACCTTGCCCTCGGCGACGATCGGCGGCGTCGTCAGGACGCGCGACGACGAGGAGCCTGACCCGACATCGGCGGTCCAGATGATCTGCGGCGAATCCCCGACCGCCAGGTTGTGCATGGCGTAACTGGCAAAGCCGCCCGACTGGGGCCACGAATCGTTGACCGTCGGGGCTGGCAGCACGACCTGGACATTGGCCATGTCGCTGTCGGGCTCGAGCTCGCCGCGCTCGGAGAACACAGAAACGCGTTCGCCCGGCAACGGCACCTTGCTCTTGCCCACGACATAGTCGACGAGGTCGCAGGCCGTCAGCGAGAAAATCATGACGAACGCGGCGAGAAGACGGCCAGCGACCTTGCCCGACAGCGGCACCTCGATACTCATGGGCCTACTTCGCCTCCGCCGCGCCGCCGTAAAGGTTGAGCATGGCGGTGACACGCTGGACAGCACCCTGGGGCACGGCAGGATCCTTGGATATCTCGGCCCACACTTCCCTGGCACGCTTCAGGTCGCCCTTGTGCATGGCGACCAAAGCCTGCAGCTCGCGCACGCTGAGACGGAACGGGCGATCCGGCCCCGCGAGCGGCTCGAGCCGGGCGATCACTTCCGCGGCCTTTGGCGAATCGACGCTCTTGAAGCCCGCGATGACGTTCGCAAGGTCGGTCAGCTCGGGCGCGGACAAGGTAGGCGCGACGGCGAGCAGGGCAGCGACCTGCGCATCCTGAGGCTCGTCGAGCTGTGCGGCGATCAGGGCCGCCAGGGAGCGATAAGGCTCCGGAGCGCTCCTGGCCTGCTGATCCAGCTCGGCGCGCGCCGCCTTGGGATCCTGGCCGATCCTCGCCAGAGCGGCCGAGTAGGCCGCGCTCGCCTCGCCGCGCTGGGCGGCATCGTACTGGCGCCAGCCCACCAGACCCGCGACGGCGACCACGACGGCCACTGCGGCGGCCACGACCCAGGTGCCGTAGCGGGCCCACCACTCCTTGAGCTCGTCCTTGCGGACGGCCTCGTCGATCTCATGGAAGGCGGCGGAATCGGACACGGCGAGCCTCCGGATTATCGCGGAATATCAACGGATTTGGCGGCGGTTCATAGCCCCCTGTCGGAGCTTTGGCAAACCGCCGGTCAGGGCAAATTCGTGACGCTTTACGCTTGCCGGCGCTTCTGCAACAATTCCCTTACAAGCAATGAATTTCGACGCGGCCGCATGACCGACCTGTATCGTTTGCCCGACCACCGGGCCCGGCGCCGCATTGTATCCTTCAGCCGACAGGAACTGTCGCGTCTGCTCAACCTCTACAGCCTGCGGGTCGCTTCGGGCGAATGGCGTGACTACGCCATCGATTTCCGGCCGGGCATGGCGATCTTCTCGATCTTCCGTCACACCGCCGAGCAGCCGCTGTTCGCCATTGCCAAGGTTCCGGGTAGTGGCGGCAATGGCGGCGGCTACATGGTCTACAACGGGCCGCGCAAGCTGGCGCACGGCGATTCGCTCGAAGACGTCCTCAGCGTCTTCGACCGCAAGCTCCGGCTGCTGCTGACCTGAGGTCTCTACTGCTTCGGGGTGGTGGCCGCTCCGATACCGGCGCCAACGGCAGCACCCGCAAGGGCCGGCGCGAGCAGCGGCCAGCCGGCAATCGCGCCGATCGCCAGGCCCGTGCCGGCACCGATGCCGCCGCCAGTTACGGCACGTTCACCCCAGGTTTCGCCGCACGCAGACAGCAACAGCGGCAGGGCGAGCAGGGCGACGAGTTTCGACTTCATGACCGGACCTCGAGAAAAGAGGGGCAGCCGTCCACCGGCTTCGACACAATTTCATTTGCCGCCTGGGCGGCGCTTATGGCCCAACCATCCTTCACTTTATCTTTATTGTCAATATGTTGACATAAGCTTCTGTAATTACGTCAAGAATCGATCCTTAAATGTTGTTCCCGCCAGCGTGCCGGCGGCTCACCGTAGGCACGCTTGAAGGCGCGGTTGAAGGCCGCTTCTGATTCGTAGCCGATGGCGTGGGCAATCTGGGCGATGCCCTGATTCCCGCGCAGCAGCTTCTCCTGCGCCATCTGGAGGCGCCATTGCGTGAGATAGCGGATGGGAGGCATGCCGACGAGCGCCGTGAACCTCTCGTTGAAGGCGCTGCGAGACATCGAGACTTCATGGGCCAGAAGCTCGATGGTCCACGGCGCGTCGACCCGTCCATGGATCAGCGTCAGGGCGTGGCCGATCTGGGCATCGTTCAAACCCTTCAGCAATCCCGTCCTGGCGCCGTCGAGCGTCGCCAAATAGTCGCGCATCGCCTCGACGAGCAGCAGTTCCGAAAGGCGCGTGATCATTGGCAATGATGACATCTTGCCATTGATCAGTTCGCGCGCGGCAAAGCGAACGGAGGCTTCGACCCAGGCGCGTGAAGCGCCATTGCGAATGTCGAGCCTGAGGAGTGACGGAAGGCTGTCGATCAGCAGGTTCGGGCTGTGCTCCGTAGTCAGGTAGCCGCAGACGATATTGGTGGCCTCACCGCCGCCGCCATGGTCGATCTGCAGCAGCCCCCCGCTCTGCCCGGGCCGGATCAGCTCATGGGCATTGAGCGACGGCAGGCCCGGCGCGCTTGCCAGGAGATGCGGGTCGTTGCGCGGCAGGAGCACAACCTCTCCGGCACCGACCTCCATCGTCGGCTCGCCCTCGACGATGCAGACCAGCCGGCCGCTGATGACGACATGGTAGGCAATAATGTGACCGGGCGTGCCCAGGAATGCCTCGACATCCTGTGGAGTGACCTGCGAGGTCGTGCACCAAGGTGCGGTGAAGCGGGCCTCGAGGAAGATGCCACCGGTCAGGCGAATGGCACCCAGGAGCTGCGACAACGGATCGGACATTACGGCGCCCCGGACACGGGATTCGGCTGAATGGACAAGAGAAACGGCCGACTGGTCATTTCGCAGGGGCCGGGATTCCATATTTTGCCCGGCCCCACCAGACATACCTTCTATTGCGTGTGACAACCATGACGGCCCTGGCCAAGTATCGCCATCGCCTCCCACAGGAGGCGGATCGGGTCTTCCTGACCGACGGCGATATCGAGACCTGCCTGTTACTTCAGGACGGTCCCGAGCTTCCGCTCCATGCCGCTTTCCACCTGATGCGAGAAGCACGCGGGCGCGAAGCGCTGATGCGCTACTACGAGCGCTACATCGCGATCGCCATGGCCGACGGGTTGGGCTTCCTCCTCGAGAGCCCGACCTGGCGAGCCAGTCCCGATCGGGGCGGCAGGCTGGGCTACGGACGATCGGATATCATCGCGGTCAACCAGGCATCGATCCGGCTCCTGCTCGACCTGCGCGCTCGCCACGAATCGCCTGAGACGCCCATGGTCGTGAGCGGATGCGTCGGCCCGCGCGCCGACGGCTGCGACCCGGGCCAGCTCATGTCGGCCGACGAGGCGGCGGACTACCACCGCCCGCAGATCGAATCCTTCGACGAAGCAGCGGCGGACATGGTCAGCGCCCACACCATGACCAACATCCCCGAGGCGGCGGGAATCGCGAGAGCGGCGAAACGATCCGGGATGCCCGTCGCCGTTGCCTTTACGGTCGAGTTCGATGGCCGCCTGCCGACGGGGCACACGCTCGCCGAAGCAATCGAGGAGGTCGACCACCTGACCGACGGCGCTCCTGCCTACTATATGGTCAGTGGCGGGCATCCGGCACATTTTGCCGACACCATGGTCGGTTCCTGGACGCGGCGGGTTCGCGGCCTGCGCGCCAACGCCTCGCCACGCAGTAACCGGAAGCTGAACGCCTCGCCCGCCCTCGATGCCGGCAATCCCGTCGAGCTCGGGCGCCTCTATCGCGATATCGTCCGCCAGCATCCCCAGATCAACGTGCTGGGCGGCGGCCGCGGCACGGACCATCGCCACATCGAGTGCATCGCACTGGCCTGTCGCGATGTCGTCGAAGCCCTGCCCTGGCGCCGCAGGGTGGGCCACATCGCGGTCGGCCACGAACAGGCCGGAAGACACTTCTGATCCGGGCAGCATCCGCGAGCCGGAAGCGCGCGATCGTTGTCCTTTCCTGAAGGTCGCCGCCGCCAGACGTCCCATGGCTCGTGGCGAGACTCGTTCGCGCTAGCCGTCCAGGGCTCCCGCATACTGGTCGGGCTTGAAGCCGACCAGCAGCATGGCGCCAGCCTCGAGCACCGGTCGCTTGATCATCGACGGCTGGCTCAGCATCAAGGCGATCGCCTTGCGCTCGTCGAGACCCTGCTTCTCCGAGTCGGGCAGCTTGCGGAAGGTCGTCCCCGAGCGATTGAGCAGGGTCTCCCAACCGACCCTCGCGGACCAGCCCTCCAGGCGGTCGCGCGCTATGCCGGCCGTCTTGTAGTCGTGGAAGACGTAGTCGACGCCTCTCTCGTCCAACCAGGCCCGAGCCTTCTTCATCGTGTCACAATTCCTGATGCCATAGATCGTTATGCTGGTGCTCATGCGCTGGAACTCCGGAAAAATATTCCTTGGCGACGTGTCGAATCGACGTCGCCTCGTCCGTCCTAAGGCTAGCAACGACAGGAAGCGGAGAAAATCGATGTCACCCGATCGCGAGCTGGTCCTCACCCGCCTGCGCTACATTGCCACCGTGCGACACTGGACAGTGGAGGGTCGCGAGGCACACGAGAAGATGGGGTTTCACGAAGGCTGGGGCCTCTGTGCCGACCTGCGCACCGAGCTGGTCGGCAGGATCTGACCTGGTCAAGCATCACATGGAGAATGACATGCTTGGGAATTTCGTCTGGTACGAGTTGATGACCACGGATGCCAAAGCGGCCGAGGGTTTCTACAGCAAGGTGGTCGGCTGGAAGCCGCAGGATGCGAGCCAGCCCGACATGGCCTACACCATGTTCCTGACCGGCGAGATGCCGGTGGCCGGCCTGATGAGCCTGCCCCCCGAAGCCTGCAGCGCCGGCGCGCGTCCGAGCTGGATCGGCTATGTCGGCGTCGATGACGTGGACGCCGCCGCCCAGCGTGTCGCCAAGGCGGGTGGTGCCATTCACGTACCGCCGACCGACATTCCCAACATCGGCAGGTTCGCCATGGTGGCCGACCCGCAGGGCGCAGCCTTCTCCCTGTTCAAGGGACAGTCGGAGATGCCGCGCCCGGCTGTGGGTCCGACCACGACGGGGCGGGTCGGCTGGCACGAACTGATGGCCGTGGACGGCGAGAAAGCCTTCGACTTCTATGCCGACCTGTTTGGCTGGACCAAATCAGATGCGCTCGATATGGGGGCGATGGGTCGCTACCAGCTGTTCAACGCCGGCAGCGACACGATCGGCGGCATGATGACCAAGCCCGCAGAGGTACCGGTGCCGTTCTGGACGTACTACTTCCGCGTCGATGCCATCGGCGCGGCGATGGAACGCCTCAAGCAGTCCGGCGGCACGGTGATCAACGGCCCGATGGAAGTGCCGGGCGGAGACTGGATCGTCCAGGGTCTCGACCCGCAAGGCGGGATGTTCTCCCTGGTGAGCGCCAAGGCGTGACCGGGATGCCGGGGCCTCGCCTTTTCGCCAGCGCGAACCCTGAGCATGACAACTCTCCAGCTTCATTGTGGAGACAGGCGGAGCCTACGGCTCCGTCACCCGGAAGGGCCATTTCTCGAGCAGCGTCATGGCGTAAGCATGCAGGCGCGGCAGGCGAGCCGCCACGTCTATGCCGAGGCCACGCGCAAGGCGCTCGGCGACGAAGGCGGCGATGTCGGCCTGCGTGAGACGGTCGAGCAGCAGATGCCGGCGCGGCGACTCGACCCAGAGAGAATTGTAGTCTTGCCCCGGTAGCCCAACAACCAGCGCACCCTGCCGGTAGCGTCCCGTACGCCACCGACCGGTCGTCATGGCTGGCCGCCGAACCTCGCGAGGCGGGCAGCGCTTTGCGCGACGAGCTCGTCGCGGAGCGTGTTCATGATCCAGCAGAACACGTCGTGCGGGTCTTGCTTGTCGGGCAGCTCGTGGATGATCGGGCGAGGCGCCGTCGCCGCGAATGCCTTCGCAAGCTCCGGATGCACCGCCATCTTGGCCCGGTTGGCCTCGAGGAGCAGCAGATGATGCTCGTGGGACTCAAACGCCACGACGCGACCGTGATAGTCGAAGTGTGTCGGGATTCGGCGCGGCGCCGCATGCTTCGCGCGCGCTCCCCACATCGGCGCCACCTTCGGCCGCCTGGCCGGGCTGGCGATCAGCCAAGTGTAGAACGCCTCGACCGATCCGAAGGCCACCCCGTTCAGGACGAACGGCGTGTGCGCGAAATGCGACATCAGGCGCCCGATCTCCTCCTCGGACCGAGACCAGATGTTCAGCGGAGCCATGGTGGCGGGCGAGGTCACCGCACCCACACCCGGGCAACGAAGAAGGCCCCGCGCACCTCCTCCCGGCTGAGGGTGCGGCGATTGGGACTATCGGGCCAGGGGTCGCGCACGGTGAGCTCGGTGAGCCTGATCTGGCCCGACCGGTCCTTGACGTAGCTGGCTGCGGTGAGGACCGTGGCATGACCGACGGCGCCAATGATGAGGGGGCGGCCGCGGTCGAGCTCGGACACGAGCTGCCTGGCGCCATCGGCGGAGAACAGTTGCGTCGCCATGTCGGTGGCCATGCTGCCGCCCGGCCCCGGAACGCTGGTCGAAACCATCAGCGCCGCGTCGGGCAGCACCTCGGCGCCGGCCTGGAACTTGAAGCCGTACTGGTCGATCCACTGCCCATTGACCGCCCGGATGATCTGGGCCGCGCTCGCGCCGTCCCCATCGACACGGCACTTGCTGGTGCCGAATATCTTCTCGACGGCCCATTCCTGCGCCGTCTCGCGGCCCTGCAGGGAGAACACGGCCTGGATGCAGGCCGCCCAGCACCAGTCGCGACAGCGCTGGCGCACGGTCTCCATCTTGCCGATCTCCAGGCCGGAAACGCATTGCTGATAGCCGCGCACATCGGCGGCGGTGCAGCGGGTGGCGCCATGCGCCATCGACGCCTGTGCAAGGGCAGCAGCCGGCAGACCGGCCATCACGAACCTGCGAGAAATCACGACGACCTCCTCGAGTTGCGACGAATGGATCGAATGACGTCGTCAGGCCCGCTTCTGAGTCCACCGCTCGAGCAGACCGACGATGGCCAGGAAACCGACGACAGCCAGAAAACCGGGCGCCTTGAAGCGGGCCACCGCATCGAGCGCCATCATGCCTGCGAAGAAAAGCGGGGCCACGACCAGAGGCACACCGATGACGAAAGCCACGACGCGGGCCACCCAATCCGGCTTGCCGTCGGCGCGGACAAGCCGGTCCCAGAACAGCAGGCCGAACACCGCGACACCGGCCGGGAAGCCCAGCGCCGTGGTGGTCGATCCGACCGCGTCGCCGATCCGGTACGCAGTCGCATCGATCAGCCAGCCCAGTGCGCCGAAGGCGGCCGTGAAGTAGATCGCGGCGACAACCACGGTACCGGCAACGCACACGACGAGCATGAAGATTGCGGTAGCGAGATTTTTCATGATGCCACCTCTACCGGGGCGAGGAAACGCGATGGGTCGGGCACACCGTGACCAGCTTGCTCGATCCGACCGCCAAGGCAACCACGCCGACGATCGACGCGTAACCGAAGGCCATCGACGTCTTGTGGCCACCCATCAGCACCAGCACCTCGAACGCCGCCACGGCCGAGGCGTAGAGGGGCAACCCGATGCACGGCAAGGCGACCAGCACCGCCAGGATGATGCCGCCGAGGCTCGCGTAGGATTCCTCCTTGGCGAGCAGGGTGCAGGCGAGGTTGACGCCAATGATGGCCCCCGCCGGCACCCCGAAGGCAAACGCGGGGAAGCTGGCCCGACGCCCGAGATCGTCAGCCGCGCTGGCCGCGCCGGCCAGCCACTCGATAGCGCCCAGCACGGCGGCGAAATAGAGAGCCCCGCCGACGACGCCGATCACGGCGCATCCGATGACGATCGCGGGACCAAGGATGATGTTCTTCATGGTAGTCTGTCTCCATCCGGCTGGCACCTGCCAGCCACGGGGCGGACCATACGAAGGCGCTCCTCCAGCCGCGATTGCCGGCCATTGCCGGCGATTGCTGGGGGAGCGCACCGGCGCCGATCCTCAGGCTTTTCCGACAGGGACGGCACGATCGGGGCTGGCTGCCAGGAGTTGGTCTCGCCCCAGTTCAGGCCCCGCGGATGCCTGCCGATCGACGCCGGATCCCGGTTGAAGAAGGCGTGCGCGGTGAGAGGTGACCCATAGCGGCGATCACCGCGAGCTGGCCGTTGTGCTGGAGGATCGTCGACGTCGGCCAGCCCGCGGAAAGCACCCCACTCCAGATGGAGAGGATGGCAGTCATGGGGCAATGTTCCGGTTGTGGCGGCAAAGCTTGCCGGATTCTGCCCTCAGCGACCGGCTGCTCGTTCCGCCCACTTGATGTGCTCCTCGGCCGCACGCATCAGCAGGCTGGTCTCCTTTTGCACCCGTGCTTTGACGAGACTTTGGCGAGTCTCGTCGGTCCGTGCCTCGCCTAGCTTGGGTTCCTGGAGCAGAAGCTGGTACAGCACCCGCGGGTTGGGCGAGCGCACCAGGCAGCCGATCAGAGTATCGGCGACGTAGCAGGGCAATTGCTGGGGCGGTCCGGACATCGAGGATACCGGCACCGTGATCGTGCCGCTCCAGGCGCGTTCGTTGAACCGCTTTGCGATCTCGTCGTCGCTTCCGAGCATCATTTTCATCAGATTCAGCGAATCGAGGTTGGCCGGCGTGTATCGCGATGCGCGGGCGGCGTCGTTGAAGACGATGTAGTTGATCCCCTCCCATGATGAGAGCCAGGCATTGGGATTGGACTGGGGAAGATCGTTGCGCATGAAGTAGGCGCGCGCATAGCGCTCGATACCGAGGCGCTTCTCCTCGTCTTCGATGCAGCAGTACGGTTCGACGTGGGCAAAGCGATAGCCATTGGGCGTGGCCGTGGCGGGGAATTCGCTGGCGAGCAACGCTCCCAGGCTCTGCTGCGCCTGACTCGGCCTGCTGCCGAGCAGCACGACGGCGCCAACCAAGGCGCATCCAATGACGATCACGCGAGCAAGCACGATGTTCTTCATGGCGATCTGTCTCCTTCTGGCCCGCCGTTGCGAGCCGTGGGGCGGACCATACGAGAGCATCCCTCCCGCTCCGATTGCCGAACATTGCCGGCGATTGCCGACGGGCACGCCGGTGCCAATCCTCAGGCTTTCACCACATATTCCGCCTGGGCGACCGTGACCGCCCCGGTCCATTTGCGCAGCTTGTCCTCCGTCAATCTCCTGAGATTCGTGAGGAATCGGCTGGTTTCGGCCTCGTCCAGGATGCCCGCCGAGGGGGCGCCGCCGCGCGGATCGAGCCGGCCGATCGCCTCCTTCTGCCAGACCAGGGCACAGGTCACGATGAAGCGGCCGGGCATCGGGTTGACCGGCTCGGCCTGACGCAGCAGCAGCAGCCGGCCGCCCTCGCTCAGGGTCGGCACGATCGGGGCCGGCAGCCAGAGCATGGTCTCGCCCCAGGTCAGGTCCCACAGATGCTTGCCGATCGGCGCCGGATCCCGGGTGAAGAAGGTGTAGGCGGCGACCGGCGCCCCCGTGGCGGCGATCACCGCGAGCTGACCCTTGTGCTTGCCGACCTCGAACACCAGCGGCCCGGTCCCGCCCGACGGCTGGACGTCGGCGCCGAACGAGCGGGTGGCCGAGAACCGCTCGACGACCAGGCGAGGATTGTCGTGGCCGCGCGGCAGCTCGAGCGTCATGTCGCGCAGCAGCGCCTGATGGGCGCGGTCGAGGTTGCGGGCCGCGGCGCCGCCCAATGACCCGAGAAGCCGCGTCACGAAGCTCAGCACCGGCAGATCGAGATCGGATGGCTCGAGCGGCGGCGCGGGCTCGTCGGCGGAAGCCCCCTTCTCGGCCCGCGAGCGCGCGACGCCGATCCAGTCGTTCATGAAGCGCGTGAGATCCTGGGCGACCACCGGAGAGCAGCCGAGATCGCCGCGCAGCAGCTTCGAGAAGCGTTGGGCGCCGTCCTCGGTCTTGAAGACGTGATTGCCGATCCAGTTGTCGGGATCGTTGACGTCGGCCAGCTCGCGAAAGGCGCGCCACTTGAGGTAGAGGTTTGGAATGGCGGTCATGGGGCGATGATCCGGTTGCGGCGGCACCGCTTGCCGGATGCCCTCAACGCCCGGCTGCCTGTTCCGCCCACTTGATGTGCTCCTCGGCCGCGTGCATCAGCAGCCCGGTTTCCTTCTGCACCCGCGCTTTGACGAGATTTTGGCGAGCCTCGTCGGTACGCGCCTCCCGCAACCTGGGTTCCTGCAGGAGGAGCTGGTAGATCACGCGCGGATTGGCCGAGCGCACCAGGCAGCCGATCAGGGTATCGGCGACGTAACAGGGGAGCTGCCGGGGCGAGCCCGATGGCGCGGAGACCGGCACCGTGATGGTGCCGCGCCACGCCCGCTCGTTGAATCTCCTGGCAATCTCCTCGTCGTCTCCCAGCATCATCTTCATCAGGCTCAGGGAGCCGAGATTGGCGAGCGTGTACCGCGCGGCATGGGCGGCGTCGGTGAAGACGATGTAGTTGATCCCCTCCCACGCCGAGATCCACGCATTGGGGTTGGACCGGGGGAGATCGTCGCGCTCGAAATAGACCCGCGCATAGCGCTCGATGCCGAGGCGATTCTCCTCGTCCTCGATGCAACAGTACGATTCGACGAAGCGAAAGCGATAGCCATGCGGCGTCGCCGTGGCGGGAAACTCGGTGGAGAGAAGCGTTCCCAGATCCTGGCGCGCTTGGCCCGATGGATCGACCGAGGTCGCCCCTGAGGTCGCCGTCGGGTCACGAATCCAGCCGTACCACGCCAGCGACAATGCGCAGGCGAGCAGGAACACTCCGAACACCCCGATCATCGGCCTCTGCCACGATCGGTGCCGAGGTGCCACCGCGGTCGCAGTCGCGGGCACGGCGGCAACAGCCTCCCCTGCCACCGCCGGCTCGCCGACCTCGCCTTCATTCTCCGCTGGCGGGTCGAGCCGGCCACCCGAATCCTTCCTGTCGACCGCTTCCGGCCGCGCCTCCCGACGCTCCAACGCCACCAGGGGCGGCAGCGAGCCGTGCATGTACAGGGCGGGCTTCTGCTTGCCGGCCGTGGCCTCGCGCACCCGGTCGGCCGCCTCGACGAAAACATCGTGGATGCGTCGGCCCTGCTCGAGCAGGCCCGGCAGGACTTCGACCAGCGCCGTCGCGTACGGGCTGCGGTCGCTGGTGCCGTCCTCGGCCACCTCGCCCGCAGCGGTCGAGTAGACCACCAGCATGCCCTCGGCGGGCAGCTTCAGCGCGGCCAGGCCCTGCGTGACGTCGCGCGACGCCACCGCCATGCCGGGCAGCGGATTGTTGCGGCAGGCGTCGAGCACGATGACGTTGGCCTTGCGCGGCATGCGGGCCAGCTCGGCCACGATCTCGTCCACCCTGAGCGCGCCCACGGCAAGATGGCGGCTCGACGGTATATTGGCATTCACCGGCAGCAGGTAGTTGGTTCCGTCGTGCTGGATGCCGTGTCCGGCATAGTAGAATAAGGCGACCGATGCCGCCCCGGCCTGCTCGAGGCGGGTGCAGAAGTCGACGACCGCGCCGTGAAAGGTGGGCTTGTCGGCATTCTCGAGGACGGTGACCGCGAAGCCGAGCCGGCGGAGCGTGCTGCCCACCAGCCGCACGTCGTTCACGGGGTTGCCAAGCGCACCCTGGACATAGACCGCATTGCCGACGAGGAGCGCCATGCGCGGCTCCCCGGCGGACGGCACGGGCTCACCCGCGCCATCATCGCGCTCCTGTTGCCCTCCCGTCTCGCCAGAACCGAAGTATCGTGTGGCCATGGCCTGCCGCCGTTGGCGGGCAGTATAGGTCACGCCGAAGAAGACGGCGATGGCAGCGAGATGGCGGCGGGATGGCATCGCCGCCGTCATTCGCCTTGGGGGACCGGTCAGGCCGGAACCTCGGTGCACGAAGCTCGCCGCAACTTGCCGAACCGGCCATAGGCGGCGATCTGGGGCGACTGGACGCTCGTCTGCCACACGCCGTTGCGCTGCTCGACGTCGACGTACCCCAAGGTGACGTTTGCATGCCATTGCGACCAGGCGCCCTTGGGACCGCTGCCCTCTCGGGCGATCCTGATCTCGCGTGCCGCCTTGGCGACGAGGCTTACCCGGCCCTTCCACTGCAGACCGTTCAGCCTGTCCGCGTCAGTCAGCTTGGCACCCTGCCCCGAGATCTGGCGTTCGACGTTCACCGCCTCGAGGTAGATCGTGTAGGGCGTGCTCGACTGCGGACCCAGCGCCGGGGCGAAGCCGCCGGACTGGGGCGTCACGTCGAGAGCCGTGACGATCTTGTCGCCACAGGCCTGGCGCTGCGCCATGAAGGCGCGCATCGCCTCGTTCGCGGCGGCGATATCGGCGGGGCTCGGTGCCGCCGAGGCGGTTGCACCAACCGACAGCGCGGCGGTCGCGAGGGCGGCGAAAAGTGTCTTGCGCATGAAAGGCTCCTGTTGGACAGCGGCGATCCAGTCGGCGGAACGGCCGCGTGGTATCGCCGCGCTTTGCGGCGGTTAAGAGGATGGTGACAGCAGCTGCATCGGGCGCCACCGCCTACCCAGCTGACGGACGGAGGCCGGGAAATTGACAGGCTGGCGAGCGGCGGCTTGCCCGGCGCGCCGGGTTTGCGGTTGAAGCGCATCTCGATGCGCCGTTCGACGTACTGGGGATTGCTCGTCGTTGCCTGGAATTTCCGGGCGGTCAGCGCCGCGCGGCGTCACGCGTGCAGATCATGTTCGGGTAGGCGAGCTTGTGCTGTGGCAGCACCGCCGGGAAGAAACCCTTCGGCCAGTAGCCGCTACGCTCCAACGCCATGCGCAGGTCCCGGGCGATCGCCTCGGCTTCGAAGAAGCCCTCCATGCGGTAGATCTCGGTCAGCACGTCGGTGCGCGGCGCGATGACGCTGATCGTCGGGAAGTCGGTCAGCTTGAGATGCCGCGCCATGCGGCGAGCGAACTCGTCCTCCTGTGGCGCGCCATAGACGAAGACAGCGATGCCTGCGAGCTGATTGAGGTGGGGGCAGGGCAGCACCTTCTGCGCAAGCATCTGCGAGTAGCTCGACTCCTGGCTGCCGAACACCACGACCATCGGCTTGACGTCCCCGACGGCCTTCTTGAAGGCTTCGAGCGTGCCTGCCTTGCCCCAGCCGATCTGGCGGCCCGGCATCTCGTTGCCGGGCAGGCGGTCGAAGGCATCGCCCGGCGACTGGGCGGCGCCCGGGCCGGCGGTCGCGGCCAGCACCGGAAGCGCCAGAGCTGCGATCAGGCCGGCAATGCGCTTGGTGGTGAACATGTGGTCTCTCCTTGGTTCGATCGGCGCCGTGGTGGCGTCGGTGACGCACAAGAGCACCGGGCCCGTCGCCAAACGATTGCCGGCGATTGGAGGGAGATTGCCGGCGCCTGTCCGGCCCGATCCCGCACCCTGTGGGCGGGTAGCCCGCGGGGGGGGGGTGGCCGTCGATTACATCACCGCCGATGATCACGTGCCCCATACAGGCTGATGCACGTTTCGGACCCTCAGGACCGAGGTCGCAGATGATCTTCTGGAAGAAGCGTTCAGCCGCAAAAAGCCCCGAGCTTCGGGATCACGGGCAAATCGCCCGCATGACCCTGCCACCCTGGCCGAAAGAGGGTCCGCGGATGAAATGGCAAAGCCGCACAGGGAGATGTCGCTCCCCGTGCCTTCCGTACCGTCAAGTGCGAAGGACTCAGGCCAGCCGAAACCTCCTCTCGAACCACCCGACCAGCGAGACGAAGCCCGCTACGGCGAGGAAACCCGGCACCTTGAATGCCTCGACTGCGGCCAGGGCCGGTTCAACCGTGGCCAGCCAGGCCAACGCGACGATCCCGCCCAGGGCCACGGCGAGGCCCCGGGCAAACCGGTCCGGGCGGCCGTCGGCCCGAACCAGGCGATGCCAGCCCAGGATGAAGAAGATCACGATACCGAGCGGCAGGCCGAGGCCGGCGGCGAGCGCGCCGACAGGCTCGCCGATGACGCCGGCGTTGGCCCCGGCGAGGGAAGCCAGCGTGCCGAAGATCAGTCCGAAGTAGACGCCGGCACCAACCAGCGTGCCGGCGACGCAGGCCACGAGCAGGACAATGGTGACGAGGACGTTCTTCATAACTTCCCTCCTTGATCGCGATCGATCCGCCGATCGGACACTGTCCGGGTGGGCCAGGTCGGTCGGTGAGATGCGGCGGACCCTAAGGCGGGCACCATCCCTACCGCGATTGCCGGGCATTGCCGGCTGTTGCAGCGACGCCACGTCCCGGGAGCGAGTGATCCAAGACGCTGCCTTTTCCCCGCCCGCCGTGGCGCAATCCTTGCGGGAATTCGCGTGATCCACGAAGATCAGGATGGATGTTGGGGGTAGCCGGGTGTTTGGGGGCAACAGTGAAGGACGATTTGCGAATCGACTCACGACGCATGGACTTTCTTCAGCGGATCCTCGAGGGAATGGCGGACGACGCTGACGAGGCCGAAGGGCGGCTTAGGGACAATCCAACGGATTTTGTGGCGGGACGTCGGGTGGAGACGATCTACGCCTTGGCCAACCAGATCCTGGACGGCATGCACGCGCTGCGCGCCCGGCACAGACGCTACGCGACGATCTACGTTGCGCGCGACGAGCCGGATGCGCGCGCCTATCGCCAGACGCTCGGGTAGTCAGCCCGCCGGAAGCTGCCCGCGTCGAACCGTGGTGCAGAAGCGCCGGCGATCCGCGATGGTGAGAGGGCCCATGGAGCGAATATGCTCGGCGCCTATCTCCGACCCCGGGCCCGCTGAACTTGCTCCGAGAACTTACCGACTTGCGCGACGAAGCCGACGAGTTGCACCGACTGCTGATGGCGCTGGATCGTGCCGACTGGCAACGCCCGACCCTGTTCAAGGCGTGGACGATCGACGATATCGTGCGTCATCTCCACATGGGCGATCGGATGGGCCTCGCCTCGGCGACTTCGCCCGACGATTTCCGCGCCCTCATGGACGACATCCGCGCCCGGCGTGCCGAGAGCGCAAGCCGGCTGGAGGAGACGAGGCGACGGTTGAACGGCCTCGGCGGTCCCGAGCTGCTCGGGCAGTGGCGGGAGACGCTCGATCGCCTGTGCGCGGCCCTGGCCGAGAAGACACCCGACACCCGCTTGGTCTGGGCCGGCCCCGACATGGGCGTCGCCATGTTCACCACGGCGCGGCAGATGGAGATATGGGCGCACGGACAGGCAATCTACGACCTGCTCGGTGTCGAGCGACCGGCGCCGTCGCCACGCCTGCGCAACATCGCCGAGATCGGCGTGCGCACCTTCGGCTGGGCCTACCGAAACCGCGGTCTCCCGGTGCCTGCCATTCGACCCTACATCGACCTCGCGACGCCGTTCGGCGAGCGCTGGACATGGAACGCGCCATCGGCGGACGAAACCGTGACGGGAGACGCCTTCGCCTTCTGTCAGGTGGTGACCCAGACCCGCAACGCCGCCGACACCAGCCTGCAGGTTTCCGGACCGATTGCCCGGCATTGGATGACCATCGCCCAATGCTTCGCGGGCCCGCCCGAGACGCCCCCCGCAGCCGGCTCGCGTCGCCGGGCCGGCTCCGCGTCGGCTCCGCCGTCCTGACCTTCGAACGACCTGCCGCCGGGGAGTGACATGGCCCGCACGCCGCAACCCATCCGATCCGACATCGCCTGGAGCAACCGCACGCGCATCGTGGTGCGCGGCAAGAGCCTGCCGGAGGAGGTGATCGGCGAGCTCAATCTCGGCGACTTCTCCTACCTGCAACTCACCGGCCGCATGCCGACGCGCGAGCAATCGCGGGTCTTCAACGCCATCCTGGTCACGCTGGTCGAGCATGGCCTGACGCCCAGCGCGATCGCCGCCCGGCTCACCTATGCCGGGGCTCCCGAGTCGATGCAGGCGGCCGTTGCCGCGGGCCTGTGCGGCCTCGGCACGGTGTTCGTCGGCAGCATGGAGAGCGCCGCTCGCCTGCTCTACGAGACGCTGCCCGATGGGCCGGCCGGCGTCGATCTCGAGGCCAGGGCGCGCGAGGTGGCCAAGTCCTATGCCGACGGCCGGCGCATCCTTCCCGGCATCGGCCATCCGATTCACAAGCCGGTCGATCCGCGGGCGCCGCGCCTCTTCCAGGTGGCCGGGGAATGCGGCCTCGACGGCAGCTACTGCGCCTTGATGCGCCTGATCGCACGGGAGGCCGAGCGGCTTTCGAGCAAGTCGCTGCCCGTCAACGCTACCGGCGCAATCGGTGCGCTGTGCTGCGAGCTCGGATTTCCCTGGAAGGTGGTGCGGGGCTTCGGCGTGATGGCCCGCGCGGTCGGCCTGGTCGGTCATATCATGGAAGAAGCCGAGCGTCCGATCGCCAGCGAGGTCTGGCTGCGCACCGAGGAAGAGGCCAGCCGGCACGTCCGCGAGCCCGACTGATGGCGAATTCCTCGCTCCATCCTTTCCCGTCATCCAGAGCCCGGCAAAGAAAACCATAGCCCGCATCTGCCGGCCGATTCACGGCCATCGCGCTGGAACCCTGATCGGCGCTCGCGCCGACAGACAGAGCCGGCTTTCGAAGAGAGGACCAACCAGAATGCCCGCCCCCTACGCAACGCATCGTCGCCAGCTTCAGCTCATCCTGGAGGCCTGGGGCATGCCGGAAGCGACCGCGGCCAGCACCGCCGAGATCATGAGCTGGGCCGATCTGCATGGCATCGACACGCACGGCATCTCGATGGTCCCGCCCTACGACGAGCGCCGGCGTCTCGGCAAGATCGACATGAGCGCCACGCCCAGGACGACGCGCGAGACCGCGGTATCGGCCGTGATCGACGGTGGCGGCGGCCTCGGCCATGCCAACGCCCGGCGCGGCATGGAACTCGCGATCGAGAAGGCGAAGGCGGGCGGCATCGGCATGGTGGCGGTGCGCAACTCGGCGCATTTCGGCGCCTGCGGCTTCTACGCCCTGATGGCGGTCGAGGCCGGGCTGATCGGCATGGTGACGACCTCCGCGAGCGGCATCCAGGTCGCTCCAACCTACGGTGCCCAGGCGCGCTTCGGCACCGACCCGATCGCCTTCGGCGCACCGGGCAGGCCCGGCGAGCCGTTCCTGCTCGACATGGCAACGACGACCGTGGCGGCCGGCAAGATCCGAAACAAGGCCAACGAAAACCTGCCGACGCCGCCCGGCTGGCTGGTGACCGCCGAGGGCAAGCCGAGCACCGACCCGCGAGAGGTCAGCAAAGGCGGTTTCATGACGCCACTCGGCGGCTCGCCCGAGGGCAGCAGCCACAAGGGCTACGGTCTCGCCGCCATGGTCAACATCCTTTCATCGGCTCTGTCCGGCGCAACCATGGTGACGGACCCGACGCACACCAGGAAGCCGGGCACGATGGATATCGGCCATTTCCTGCTGGCGCTCGACCCTGGCCTCTTCCGCGATGCCGACGAGTTTCGCGCCGAGGTCGCTGCGTTCTGCGACGCGTTGCGCGCTACCAGGCCTGCCGAGCCTGGCCGGCCGGTCATGGTGGCGGGCGATCCCGAGCGGCGCACTGCAGCGCAGCGGATGAAAAGCGGCATCCCCGTGGGCCCGAACCTCCTGGCCAAGGTCCGCGACGTCGCCATCGCCTCGGGCGCGGCGTGGATCATGGACGGCTAGCCCGGTTCCCGGCGCGCGGATGCCACGATAAGGACACCGCCGGACGGTATCGAAGGGTGGCAGTCACAAGTGCAGGGGGGCCAATCCTTGCTCTTCGCCCGCCGCCGGCAACTTCCAACCCGCCAATTCGTTGTCGCTACGTGCCGACCTGAAACGGTGCGCAAACGAACGAGCGGGTCAAAGATGAGAACGACGCTGGTTGCATCCGTGGTTCTGATGTCGCTGGCTGGAGCGGGTGCCGCCGGCCTGATGCTGCCGACGCGTGCCGGCAGTTCCGCGACGGCTGCCGAACGGCCCACACCTCCTGCGGCGCCATCGCAGCACACGCGCGTTGCGCAGACATCCTCCCCGATGGCAACGGTCGCCGTCCTGCCACCCACCAGCGCACCCCCCGCTCCGTCGGCAAAGCCTGCTGCGTTGGAAGCCGCCCGTCCGCCCGTGCCGCTCCGCGTCATCCACAAACCGCCATTGCCCGAGACCCCTGCCCTGTCGGACGGCAAGGCCGGCACGGCTGGGGCGGAGACCCCGGAGAAGGCGAACGATGAGAGGTCGCAGCGGGCAGCGCGGGCCGCCATCGAAGCGGACGGCTACAAAGGCGTCCAGATATTGGAGCAGCGCGGCAATGGAGTCTGGAAGGCGAGTGCGCTGCGCGGCAAGACCCGCGTCGTCGTGAACGTCGACCAGGCCGGAAATGTCTTCACAGAGTGATCATGTCCGATCCAGGTCGCGTCTCGACTGTAGAGCCGCCGACACGGTGCGACCGAGATCTATGTCCGCAATGACCGGCAGATGATCCGATAGGGCGCGGGCCTCAGGATCTGTCCAGCTGGCGATGAGCCTTCCCGGCGGCCAGAGATAGATGCCGTCGAGGGCGAACAGCGGAAATGCCGCCGGGAAGGTCCGGTGCCGGCTGCGATCGGGCAAGACATGCGCAAGGTTGCGGCGCACGGAACCGACCCAGAACCAGTCGTTGAAGTCTCCCATCGCCAAAGTCGGATCGCCGCGGCTTCCCAGCATGGCCAGGAGCTTGTAGATTTGGCTTCGCCGCTCGCGGAACGATAGCCCCAGGTGGGTGGCCACGATCCGCATGGAGCCGAATGGACCGACCATGTCGGTGCTGATGGCGCGACGCGGCTCGCGGCGACGGAACGACAGGTCGTGGACCTCCGTGTTGACCAGCGGCCAGCGGCTGATCAGCGCCTGCCCATAGTCTCCGTCCGCCGTGGTGATCGCCCTGGCGCCGACGCCGTGATTGCCGAGGGCACGCTGCAGCACGTCGAACGGATCGGCGACATGGGCCGCACGGGCGCGCCGGGAATCTATTTCCTGCAAGGCCACCACATCCGGAGAATGACGTGCGACCAAGGCCACCACGCGGTCGAGGTCGAAGCGGGGATTGCGCCCGAGCGCGCCATGAATGTTCCAGGTCATCGCCCTGATGCACGTCACGAGGCACGGCCTGCGAGGCGAGCAACGAGCGCCTGCGCGGCGAACGAAAGGGCAAGCCAGCAAACCCCGCACAGCACGAGCAGCCCGATCTCGCCTGCCCCTGGATGCAGCAGGACCTGAAGGAGACGATCGCCCACCAGGGCCATCGCCAGGAGGCCGGGGCTCATGCCGATCAAGGTCCCCAGGCCGAAGTCGAGCGGCCTGATTCCGGCGGCACCACAGGCAAGGTTGGTCAAGGTGAACGGCGCCACCGGCACGACCCGAATGGCGACAACGGCGAGCAGCCCACGAGCCCTCAGTCGGTCGAGGACCCGCCGGCCCCGGCCGCTCGGCCAGCCGCTCGCCCACTGCCCGCCAAAGCGCCTGCCAACGGCGAACATCACGGCCGCGCTCAGGGCGACGCCGAGTGCGGCGTAGAGCGTGCCGAGCAGCGGGCCGAAGACCGCCGCGGTCGCCAGGATCAGCATGGTGACAGGGAAGGCCACGGCCCCGCCCACCAGAAACGCCGTCAGCACGACCAGCACGGCCCAAGGCTCGGCGGCGATTGCCGACAGCATGTCGTGCAACCGCTCCGGCTCCGCGAACCGGGAAAGGTCGGTCACCTGCCACGCCAGCGTCAGGCAGAGAACGACCAGTACGCCGATGGCCACTGCCATGCCCGGCCCGCGCAGGACCTTGCGCCAACCGAACGCCAGCAGCCGTGGCAGCCATCGACCGATCCATTTGCCCATGCGCAGCGGACGCCGCGGGTCTGCCAGCCGCTCGACCGCGCGCGCTACGACACTGCGATCAGGCCTGCCGTCGTCGATGGGCCGCAAGCTGTGGCCGTTGTCCGACAGGGAATCGGCGGCGCGCACCAGCGAACCGCTGCCGGCAAGCACGGCTGCCACGCGCTCGGCGGAAACGCCGCAATGCTCCCCGAGCAGACGGTTGCGCAGGCGCGCGATGGCGGCCCGTGTGGCGTCTCCGTCCTTACCGTCAGCGGCCTCGACGGCCAAGTCGCATTCGGTGTCGGCCCCCATCGAGCGGTTGTTGAGATTCGCCGACCCGACGCGCAGGAACCAGTCGTCGATCGCCATGACCTTGGAATGGATCATGGTGTCGGTCGCCTCCCCTTCGCCTTCGACGTGAGGATAGAGCAGGCGGACACGCGGGCCGCCGGCCTCGCTCACGGTGCGCCAGAAGCGGATGCGCCCATTGCGCATGGTGCGCCGCTCCATGAACGAATCGTGGCTGCGTGGCGCCACGATCACCACCTCGAGGTCGGGCCGCCGGCGCAACTGGCGCGCCAGCCCGTCGGCGATCGCGGCCGACGTGATGAACTGGTTCTCGATGTAAATGAAGCGTTGCGCCCTCGCGATCGAGGCGAAGAACAGCGACCTGACCTCCTGGATCTCCGGCTCGTCACCGTAGCGCGGCTGGGTCCGGGCGATCCCCACCCCGACATGGTCGAAGTCGGCACGAATGCCGTCCGGCCAGGGGTCTCCGAACGGCTCGATGGCAGGCACCCCACCCCGGGCATTGCACCACCGCGTGCGCGCGAGCAGCGCCAGCGCTGCGGCGGCGGGACCGTCGACCATCATCTGCACGTCGTGAAACGGCCGATAGCGCTCCCCCGCGGGATCGATCCGCCTCGGCTCCGCGGCGTCGTGCCGCGAGGTATCCCAGCGCCGGATGGTTATGTCGAGACCACCGGAAAATGCCAGCGCGTCGTCGATCACCACGATCTTCTGGTGCTGCGACGAACCGAAGGGCACGCTCGCATCGAGGCAGAGCGTCACTTGCGGTGGCGTCTGCCATTGCAGCGACAGGCGCGGCAGTGGCTCGCGCTCGTGGGCATAGAGCAACGAGTAGTCCCACAGGAGCAGATCGACCTGCAATTCCGGGCGGCGCGCCACCAGCCCGACGAGAAAGTCGCGAAAATCGACCGGCAGCGAGTCATCGGGCCGTCTGTCCCCGACCAGGGGCGTCCGGCTGTCGATATCCCATCCGACGATGACAATTCGGCGCCTGGCCTCGAGGCAGGCCTGCCGGACGGCGGAGAAGAAGGCGGCTGCATCGACCAGCACCGCAGCGCGCCGGGCCTGCTCGAGCCGCCACACCGTCCGCCCCGGGACAAGGATACGCGAAGGCATGTGCCCCTAACGCGTTTCCCGGAGCATCGCTCCCGGACGCGCCTCGATCGGCGGTCAACCTGCGATCACGAAGCCCACGACCATGGCGATCGTTCCACCCAACCCGATCAGCAGGGCCAGCAACGGAACCTGGCCGAGGAACGCCAGGGCCAGGCAGGCGAGCACCAGGCCAACGTGCAGGATCGCAAACAGCACCAGCTTGTTGAAGCTGCGAAATGTCTCCTCGTGCTCGCACAGCTCCTCTGCGGTCGCCCGAGCGTCGTTCGATGTTGCAGCCATGCCGGACCTCGCTGCAGATGGAAGGTCGGCTTGCAACGTGGCCGACGGCGAGACGTTGCAGGCGGCGGTGGCCGACCGCCTAACCCGACGCACACCATCTTTGGCCGGTCCGGCAAAGTCCTCATCCTGAGGAGGTCGCGTAGCGACCGTCTCGGCGGCATTACGGCGAATCAGGCTGCTCCGCGGGATGCTCAGGGATGGTCCGCGATCAGGGTCTCGGCGTTCCTGATACCCGTCAGGACCGTCTGCGGCGCGTCGGTCACCGCGTCGAGCAGCGCCGTGGCCGCCGCGACGTCGCTCGCCCCGGCCCACGCCGTGCCGTGCTCCTGCTGCTCGCGCACGTAGGCCAGGCTCACCGCCACCTTGCCCATCAGCGTCGTGATGTCCCTGCCCGCCACCGTGTCCTGCGCCCCGCTCATGATGTTGATCAGAACCGAGCCCACGAACTGGCCCGACGCGAGCGTCTGCTGGATCTGGCCCGTCCAGTAGGCCAGGCCCGCCGGGTCCGACGCGCGGTTGAACAGGTTGTCATAGATGCTTTCCAGGAAGGCACTGATCTGGCCGGCGCTCGCCCCGGACGGGTCCAACAGGAAGGGATAGAGCGCCCGCGCCTCGGCGCTGATGCCGAACGAGCTGGCGATGTTGGCGAACAGCACCGCAGGGCCCTGGGTTGGCAGGCCCTGAACGAACTCGCCGACCCAGAACGCGAACCCGCCGGCGTCGGCGGCACGGCCGAAGAACGCCGCGTAGGTCGAGGCGATCTGCTGCTCCGCCGTCAGCGCCAGCAGATTCAAGGTCGTCGCGGCCCCGACCTGGACCGGCACGACGTAGACGTGCACCTCCGCATCGTCCGCCGCCCCGTTCGCGCCGGCGGCGCGATAGCCGAAGCTGTCGACGCCGGCGAAGGTCCCGGCCGGGGCGTAGGTGACGCCGCCATTCGCCGCCAGCTGGAGCTGGCCATGCACCGCGTTGGCCTGCAGCGTCGCCGTCACCGGCGGGTTGGCCTCGTCGTTGCTCAGCACGCCGATCGCGGCGGCAGCCGTCAACGACGTGCCCTGCAGGATCACATAGGCATCGTCGTGCGCCGTAAGGTCGTCGTTCAGGATCGTGCCGTTGGCGCTCGCCGTCCCCAGCGTCGAGCCGGCCGATGGGTTGGCAAGCGTCACGACGAAGCCGTTGTCCGGCTCGACCGTCGCATCGCCCCTCACGTTGATGGTCAGCGTCCTGGCGATCTCTCCGGCCGAGAAGCTGACGACGCCCGACTGCAGGACATTGCCGGCGAAGTCGGCCGCGTTGGCAGGATTGGCGGCAGAGCCGGTGACCGAATAGCTCACCGTCGCGCCCGCCGCGACGCTGCCGGCCCGGCTCACGGTGAAGGTGAACGCCGTCGAGCCGCTGTTGCCTTCTGCCTTGACCGATGCCGCTGCCGCGATCGACACGGTTGGCGGGGGCCCATCGTCGCTGCGGATGGTGCCGATGGCAGAGCCGGTCTGGATCGTGAGACCGGCCGTGGGATTCTGCAGCGAGATGGTGAACTGCTCATCGGCCTCGACCTCGGTGTCGCCGACGACCGGCAGCGAGACCGTCTTCGTCGTCTCGCCCGGAGCGAACGTGAGTGTCCCGCCGTCGAGCGGCCCGGACCCGAAATCCGACGGATCGGCGCCATCCGCCCCCGACCCGACGATGGACCAGGCGACGCTGTGCGTGACCGAAATGTCGCCCGCGCGAGTCGCCGTGAAGGTGAACGGCGTGGTGCCGCTGTCGCCCTCCGGCTTGTCCGCGGACGCAGCCGCGATCGACACGCTGGCATCGTCGTTCTGGATGGTTCCCATCGCGGACGCGGTACCCAGCACGAGCCCTGCAGACGGATTGGACAGGGTGAGTGCAAAGGTTTCGTTGCCCTCCACGAGAGAATCGTCGACCACGTCGACGGCGACGATCTTCGATGTTTCGCCGGCGGCGAACGTGATGATCCACGTCGGCAGGATGCCGCCGACGAAGTCGCCGCCGCTCGCCGGAGTGGCGCCCGAGCCCGACACGGCAGCCGAGACGGTCTGCGCGACCGAGATGTCGCCGGTGCGGGTCGCCGTGAAGGTGAAGCCGGTCTGCCCTTCGGCCTTCGTCGCCGACAGGGCAGCGATCGATACCGATGAATCGTCGTTGAGAATCGTGCCGCTGGCGGTCGCCGTTCCGATTGTCAGGCCCGATGCCGAACCGGTCAGGGTGACGGAGAACGCTTCGTCCGCTTCGATCGCGGCATCGCTCGCGAGGTTCACAGTGATCATCCTGGAAACCTCGCTCGCAGCGAACGTCACGGTTCCCGATGGCGCGATACCGCCAGCGAAGTCCGACCCATCGGCCGGATTTGGGCCACTGCCGGCCACCGCCCAGCTAACGCTCAAAGTCGATGTCGCGGCAGCATCCAGGGACACCGTGAAGATGAAGGCAGTCCCGCCCGACTGGCCTTCCGCCCTGGTCGCCGACAGGGCGGCGATCGAGACGCTGAGAGTGTCGTCATTCAGGATCGTCGCCTGCGCCAGGAAGGATCCGACAGGCAGGCCGGTCGTGCTCGTCACGCCGACGATGAAGGTCTCGTCTGGCTCGAACTGCGCATCGGCGGCGACCGTTACCGCGATGGTCTTCGACGTCTCGCCGATGGCGAAGTCGACCGTACCGGACGGAAAGGCGCCGCCCACGAAGTCGGCTGCGGATGCGGCGTGGACACCCGAGCCCGACACCGCCCAGCCGACCGACTGGGGAGCCGTCGCGGCCTGCCCCAGGCTCACCGTGAAGGTGTACAGGTTGGACCCGGCGTTTCCTTCCATCGCCGAGGTGGTCATCGCCGAGATGGTCACCGCTGCCGTGTCGTCGTCGACGATCGTCCCGAGAGCCTGCACCGTTCCGATGCCCAGCGTCCCGGGTGGATCGGTGATGGTCACCACGAAGGTCTCGTCGCCTTCGAACACGGAATCGCCAGCGACATTCACGGTGACGAGCTTGAGGGTTTCACCTGACGCAAAGGTCAGCGAGCCGCCGGGCAACGCGTTGCCGACGAAATCGGTCGCCGATGCAGCGCGGTTGCCGAAGCCGGCAACCGACCAGTTCAGGACCTGGATGCTCGGCAGGGCCTCCTTCAAAATCACGGCGAAAGTCATCGCCGTGCTGCCAGCCTGACCCTCCGCCTTCAGCGAATCGACGCCGGCCACCAGCACCGGCCCGTCATTGTCGATGATCGTCCCGACCACCGTGGACCGCTCTATCGTCATGCCGGTTGCCGAATGGAGTCCCAGCAGCAGGGTCTCGGCGTTCTCGGGACTGCCGTCGTCGACCAGCGGAATGCTGAACGTCTTGATGGTTTCGCCCACGCCGAAGGTTACGGCGTAGCTTCCCAAATCCTTGTAGTCGGCAAAGTTCGCCGTGCCACCGAACGCAAGCCCCACGGTGACGCTTGCCAGCGCCGTGGCGGGCTGGCTCAGGCGCAGCACGAAGGTCGCCAGCGAAAGGCCGCCCTCGCTAACCAAGATGTCGTCGACACGCAATACCGGCAGTGCCACCGCCGGCAGATCATTGCGACCGATCAGCGCCGTGCCGACTCCGTCGGCGACGACTGCGCTTCCAGTGACGCCGGTGATTCGCAATCCGAAGGTCGCGTCGAGCTGAGGCAGGCCGTCGTCGATCAGCTGCACCCCGACCGTCTTGGCGGTCTCCCCCGGCATGAAGATGACCGACCCGCTCCTGGCGACGTAGTTCGTGCCGGCGACGGCCAAGCCATCGACTGTCTGGAAGGTGACGGTGACAGGGGTCGTTGTCGCACCATTGAACGTCAGGCTGAAATAGGCCTCGCCGTCGCTTTCGTTCACATAGACATCGCCGACCGAGAGCAAAGGTGTGGCGAGGGTCGTGTCGTCGTCGACGATCGTCGCCATCGCCAGGGGACGGCCCAGCGTCAGGCCCTGGGGCGAGCTCAGCACCAGCGACAGGGTCTCGGCCTGCTCGTTCTCGCTGTCCTGGACGATCGGTATGCTGAAGGTCTTGACCGTCTCGCCAGGGGCAAAAGTGACCGTGTCGGGCATATATCGATAGTCGAAGGTGCTGCCGGAGGTGCCGCCCGTCGGGTTGAAGGATACGCTGGTCGCCGCCGACGACGGCCGGCTGAGGCGCAGCACGAAGGTCATCATCGAATCGCCGCCTTCGCCGACGACGATATCGGCGACGTTGAGAACGGGCTGCAAGGCGACGGCGCCATCGCTTCGCGCGATGGTCACGATGCCCTCGTCGTGCCCGAGGACGCCGCCACCGGTTGCGTTGGTCAGCGTCAGCCCGAATCTCTCCTCCGCCTCGGCGCCGGCATCATCGACCAGCTGGATGGAGACCGTCTTGGCCGTCTCCCCCGGCAGGAAGGTGACCGAAGACGACACGCCGACGAAGTCGCTGCCGGCCAGTGCCTGGCCATTCACGGTCTGATAAGTCACGGCGATCGTGCTGGTCGAGGCACGATCGAGCGTGATGGCGACCCTGGCAAAGCCGTCCGACTCGTTGGCCACGGCATCGCCGGCCCGTATCAGCGGCGCGGTACCGATCGTGTCATTGTCGATGATCTTGCCTACGGCGTTGGCCTTGCCCAGTGACAGCCCCTGCGGCGAGGAGAGCAGCAGCCGTACGGAATTGATGCCCTCGACGTCGTTGTCGTCGATGATGGGAATCTTCACCGTCCTGACCGTCTCGCCGGGCGCGAATCGGATCGTGTCGGTGACATAGCCATAGTCCAACCCCGAATCGGCGGTGCTGAACTCCGCGTTGTAGGAAACCGTCGTCGTCGAGTTCGACGGGCGATTGAGGCGCAGCACGAAGGTGGCGAAGCTGTTGGGGCCTTCCGAGACGACGACATCGTCGACATTCAGCACAGGCGAAGCGGAGGTCAGCCCGTCATTGTGCGAGATGGTGGCCGTACCCGTCGCATCGACCAGCACGGCGCCGCCCGTTGCGCTGGTCAGATCGACGACGAACTGCTCGTCCGGCTCCGCCTGGGCGTCCTCGAGCAACTGGATGGTAATCGTCTTGGCGATGTCTCCCGGCAGGAAGGTCACAGTCGAGGTGGTAGCCACGAAATCGCTTCCCGCCGCCGCCGAGCCATCCGTCGTCTTGTAGGTGATGGTGACCGGCACGGTGGAGGCACGGTCGAGGACGACGTGGAACTGCGCCTCTCCGCTGCCTTCGTTGACGATGGCATCGCTCACCGTCACGGACGGGGCGGCTCCTTTGGTGTCATTGTCGATGATGTTCGCGATCACCCTGGTCCTCGACAGGGTCATGCCTTGCGGATTGCTCAGGGAGAACTGGAGATACTCCGCCTGCTCGACGACGGCATTGTCGATGTTCGAGAGGGTGACGACCTTCACGGTCTCGCCCGGTGCGAAGCGCACGGTGTCGCTGTTGTACCAGTAGTCGTTCGAGGTGACGGCCGTGCCGCCGGAAACGGCGTAGGTGACGGTCGCCGGCCCTGCCGATGGCTGGGTGAGCCGCAGGACGAAACTCACGGGCGCGTTCTCGCCGACGACGATGTCCTCGATCACGAGGATCGGCGAAGCAGCAAGCGTCCCGTCATTCTGAGCGATGACAGCAGTTCCCTCGGCGTCGAACAGAACCGCACCGCCGCTGGCGCCGGTCAGCCTGAGCGCAAATCGTTCATCGATCTCGGAACTGGCATCGTCGTTGAGCGTCACCGCGATGGTCTTCGCCGTCTCTCCCGGCAGGAACACCACGGACGATTTCAGGCCGACATAGTCGCTGCCGGCAAGCGCCGAGGCATCAGAGGTCTGAAAATCGATCGTGACGGTGCTTGTCGATGCACGATCCAGCGTGATGACGAACTGCGCTTCGCCGTCGCTTTCATTGACATGAAGATCGCTTACCGACACCAGCGGCGCCGCCCCGACGCTGTCATTGTCGATGATCGTCGCCGGCACGTAGCTGCGGCTGAGCGTCAGGCCGTTGGGCTCGCTGAGCTGCAGAAAGAAAATCTCCGCCGGCTCGATGGCGGTGTCGTTCGTTATCGGAACGTTCACCGTCCGGACGGTCTCGCCGGCGTCGAAGGTCACGATGCCGGAGACGCCGAGATAGTCGACGTTCCGCAGGGTTCCGGCCAGGAAGTCTGCGGTCGCCGGCTGCAGCGAGTAGCGCACGCTGGTCACTCCGCCCGACGGCTGGCTCAGCGTGAGCACGAAGGCTGCCACCGCGACCGGCCCTTCGGTCACCGTGACGTCGGAAACGTCGAGGGTCGGCGTCACCGCCGTCGCGCCGTCACTGGGGGCGATCGTGGCCGTACCGAGCGGGTCGCCGACCACCGCGCCGCCGGTCGCCGAGGTCAACTGCAGCCCGAACTTCTCGCGGCCTTCGACTACGCCGTCGTCGAGCAGTTCCAGCATCACCGTCTTGGTTGTTTCCCCCGGGGCGAAAGTCACCGACGAGGCGTCGGCGATGAAGTCGTTGCCCGCCAGGGCCGTCATCGCCATCGTCTGGTAGTTCACCGTGATCGCCGTGGCCGATGCCTGGGTGAGCGTGATGTTGAAAAAGGCCACGCCGTCGGTCTCGTTGACCCACGTATCGGTGACGAAGACCAGCGGCATCACCGAGATGGTATCGTTGTCGACGATGGTCACCACCGCCGAGGTCCGGGCGAGGACGAGATTCACAGGCGACGTGAACGTCAGGGTGAAGCTCTCGGGCCCCTCGACCAGGCTGTCCTCGATGATGGGAATGGTGATCGCCTTCACCGACTCGCCGACGGCGAAGCTCACCGAGCCGTTCGAGCCGACGCCGGGAAAGTCGGTGGGCTGAGTGATGCCGTCCGCGCTGCCGCTCGACCAGAAATAGGACAGGCTCGCCGCTACCGCAGCCGGCTGACTGAGTCGCAGGAAGAAGATTGCCGTCGCATTCGGACCTTCGCTGACGAAGATGTCATCGACATGCAGAATTGGAGTAGCCATAGGAGTTCCCTGCCTTGGTTGGCCGCTAGGACGAACTTGGTTTTGATGAATGTCGGGGCTCGATCGGGCGCAGTCGAACCGGTGGGGCAACGGGAGGCAAAGCTGGGGCGACCGGCGGGACGCACACCGGCGCGATGCTCAGCTTGTCTCGAGACCGACCCCAAATTACCCACACACCAACCACGCAACGCAGACGTATGCCGGTCACGCGCACGACCCCTCATGCGACGTGACCGGTTCTAGCTACCAGCGGCGAGCGGCCCTCGTCGAGGAGTTTCTGGATACTCGGCAACGTCCTCGGGCGGCATGACCGTACGGCCGCCTGGATTGCCGCTATCCATTGCAGCGCCCGCGCCACTCTTGCGCTCGAGATGTCGACGAGATGTGGATGAATCGACCTGGCGAGATGATCGACGGTGGCTCGATGCAGGTCGTCATGCGCCAGATGTATCGCATCGCGGGCGCATCGATCGCGTCAACGAGCGGCAGCCACGCCGGTAGAAGCGCTCACGCGTGTTCAGCGATCAGGGTCTCGGCGTTCCTGACGCCCGTCAGGACCGTCTGTGGCGCGTCCGTCACCGCGTCGAGCAGCGCCGTGGCCGCCGCGACGTCGCTGGCGCCCGACCACGCCGTGCCGTGCTCCTGCTGCTCGCGCACGTAGGCCAGGCTCACCGCCACCTTGCCCATCAGCGTCGTGATGTCCCGGCCCGCCGCCGTGTCTTGCGCCCCGCTCATGATGTTGATCAGCACCGAGCCCACGAACTGGCCCGCCGCCAGCGTCTGCTGGATCTGGCCCGTCCAGTACGCCAGGCCCGCCGGGTCCGACGCGCGGTTGAACAGGTTGTCGTAGACGCTTTCCAGGAAGGCGCTGATCTGGCCGGCGCTCGCCGCGAACGGGTCCACCAGGAAGGGATAGAGCGCCCGCGCCTCGGCGCTGATGCCGAACGAGCTGGCGATGTTGGCGAACAGCACCGCAGGGCCCTGGGTCGGCAGGCCCTGAACGAACTCGCCGACCCAGAACGCGAACCCGTCGGCGTCGGCGGCACGGCCGAAGAACGCCGCGTAGGTCGAGGCGATCTGCTGCTCCGCCGTCAGCGCCAGCAGATTCAAGGTCGTCGCGGCCCCGACCTGGACCGGCACGACGTAGACCTGCACCTCCGCATCGTCCGCCGCCCCGTTCGCGCCGGCGGCGCGATAGCCGAAGCTGTCGACGCCGGCGAAGGTCCCGGCCGGGGCGTAGGTGACGCCGCCATTCGCCGCGAGCTGGAGCTGGCCATGCACCGCGTTGGCCTGCAGCGTCGCCGTCACCGGCGGGTTGGCCTCGTCGTTGCTCAGCACCCCGATCGCGGCGGCAGCCGTCAACGACGCGCCCTGCAGGATCACATAGGCATCGTCGTGCGCCGTGAGGTCGTCGTTCAGTATCGTGCCGCTGGCGCTCGCCGTCCCCAGCGTCGAGCCGGCCGATGGGTTGGCAAGCGTCACGACGAAGCCGTTGTCCGGCTCGACCGTCGCATCGCCCCTCACGTTGATGGTCAGCGTCCTGACGATCTCTCCGGCCGAGAAGCTGACGACGCCCGACGGCAGGACATTGCCGACGAAGTCGGCCGCGTTGGCAGGATTGGCGGCAGAGCCGGTGACCGAATAGCTCACCGTCGCGCCCGCCGCGACGCTGCCGGCCCGGCTCACGGTGAAGGTGAACGCCGTCGAGCCGCTGTTGCCTTCTGCCTTGACCGATGCCGCCGCCGCGATCGACACGGTTGGCGGGGGCCCATCGTCGCTGCGGATGGTGCCGATGGCAGAGCCGATCTCGATCGTGAGACCGGCCGTGGGATTCTGCAGCGAGATGGTGAACTGCTCATCGGCCTCGACCTCGGTGTCGCCGACGACCGGCAGCGAGACCGTCTTCGTCGTCTCGCCCGGAGCGAACGTGAGCGTCCCGCCGTCGAGCGGCCCGGAACCGAAATCCGAGGGATCGGCGCCGTCCGCCCCCGACCCGACGATGGACCAGGCGACGCTGTGCGTGACCGAAATGTCGCCCGCGCGCGTCGCCGTGAAGGTGAAAGGCGTGGTGCCGCTGTCGCCTTCCGGCTTGTCCGCAGACGCAGCCGCGATCGAGACCTGCGCCGTGCCGGCGGCGACGATCGTGCTGGAAACCACCAGAGTCCGGTTCCCGAGCGCCGACGCGAATCCCGTGTCGTTGCTCTCGCTGGCCTGCAGCGTGACCGTCAGGATCCGGTCTCCCAGGATCGACGTATCTATGCCCAGGGAGAACGCCTTCTCGGCTCCCGCCGCCAGACCGGCAAAGGCGTTACCCCCGGCCATGGTGAAGCCACTGCCGACCGAGGTGAACGACCCGGACAGGCTGTTGCCGGGCACCGCCGCCAGATTGGCAACGACGAGCCCGATGTCGGCAACTGGCTGGCCCTGGACCAACGCGCCGAGATCCAGCGTCCAGACGTCGCCCACCCGCGCAAGCGTGCCGCCGCCCTGAAACTTCAGGAAGGCGGGATCGGCGTGAGTCCCGGCGACCGGCTGGTTGTTGTGAACCTCGACCTGGGCGATGTGCGCGAAGATCGGGGTAACGTCCGTCGCCGAGACCTCGACGCGCAGCGACTCGGAGGCAGCCGTGATCGCGTCGTTCGGAATGGTGATCGTGAGGGTCGTCGAGTCCTGCCCGTCGAGGAGGTTGACCTGGCCCGACGGCAAGGTACCGCCGAAGTCCGCGGCATCGAAGTAGCCGGCGCCCGGAACCGTCACCTTGTAGTTCACGGCGAGATTCCCGGCAGAGCCGCCGGTGCGATAGATCTGGAACGCTATGCCTGTCGTGCCGGACGGCGATTCGACCACTTCCGACATGATCGCGGCGATGCCGATCGCCACTGTGGCGACCCCCGCGGCGGTCGGCTGAACCACCGCCACCGTCTCGAAGCCGCGCTGCTGCTGGTTGGCAGCAAGCGTGATGAGGGCCGGATCGCCGGTGGCGATGTAGTCGAACACGGCCTGCTGCAGGAGGCCGGGGTCGGTGATCCCGGCTTGCACCGCCAGGATCGTCGCCCGGGTCACCAGGTCCGTGGGCAGATCCGAGATCACGTGCTGCGGGAAACTCTTGTCGGTGAAGGTCGCCGTGGTCTGTCCGGCGCCGTACTCGAACAGCGACGTCGCCTGCCCGACCCGCCAGCTTTCGGCAAACACCCCGTAGAGCTGGGTCGACGTCAACGGCGGCGTCAGCACGGTGCCGTCGGCGAGCGCGAAGTCGTTGCCGGCCAGACCGTCGGCATTTCCGAGCAGACCTTGCATCGTCGACAGCGCGAAGTCGTCGCCGAGCGATACGCGAACGTCGAAGTTCGTCCCCCAACCGAGCACCTGCACGCGCTGCCCGTCGTCGTCGACGACGTCGTACCGTCCGGGCCCGACGAGATCGACGCGGCCGCCGACAAGGGCGTAGGTGTCGCTCACGAGCTCGACAGGTGCGCCATCCACCCAAACGAGATCCGGGCGGTCATGATCGAACGTCACGCGCTGGGTGCCGATCTTCACCGCGACCGCGCTGATCGCCGAAACCATGGTGCTGCCACCGAATGGCGCCGTGCGAATCTGGACCTCGAACGAGTCGCCTGCGACGGTCGACCTCGCCATGACGAACTCGCCGACGGCCATGAGATCGTAGTAAACGCCGTCGAAGGTCAGCATATGAGGATCGGCACTGCCGCCCCCATCGTTCGGTGTCACGTTGTCCGAGTCGGGAGCGTCGTCGTTGTGGTCGTTGTACTTGTCGACGCCATCGTCGTGGTCAGTGGGTGGGGGCGGCCCTCCCGGCGGCTCTGCATCCGGCGGCGGGCCAAAAGGCCAATCGGCATCCCAAGCGATGCGGCGGACGCCTTTCAGAGAGTTCCTGCCCCAGTCGTCGATGAAGTTGACCGAGCCGATGCCGAGTGGATCACCTGGCTGGTTGCCGGAGGTGACATGAACGTAGGTGACCGCCGGCCCGAAGTAGACGGTGTTGTCGCCGCCGCTTCCGTCGATCTCGTTGACGCCCCAATGGTCGACGATGAAATCGTCGTTGGGACTTCCGATGATCGAGTTGTCGCCGCTCAGCAGCCTTTCGTAGTAGTCGAAACCGCCTGACAGGATGGTCGGGTTGAACGGCTCGAGCAGGGCGTGCCCGCTGGCGGCGTCGCTGGTGAACGACGCGAGCTTGGTCGTCTGCCCCCCGGCGACCACCGACACGACGATGGAGTCGACAGTGCCGCCTGCCGGGTCGAAGTTTCCCCCGCCCCCCAAGGTCAGCCCCGTGCCGGCGAACTCGACCTGGATCCCGTTGTCGTAGGAGACGACATACTTCTTCCGGACGCCGCCGGCATCGATGTTCGACAGCGCTGCCGTGATGGCCAGCGACTTGTCGGGAAAGACGCTCGTGTAGTCGAAGTTCGACGGCCCGAAGAGACGGAACACGCCGTTGTACGCGGGTGCCGTGGGCGCGACCGTTCCCCCGGTGATCAGCGTCCCGCCGCTCCCATCGGAGCCGACCGTGAAGGACTGCCCGTTGTTGGAAGCGGTGAGCTGCAGCGCGGCGATCTCGACCTTGGCGGCATCGAACACGTGCAGGACGTACTCCCCGTCCAGCGTCGCGCTGGTACCGCCCGCGACCCCGCGCAGGTCGATCTTGTCCAGGGCATCGAAGCCCACGATCGTGCCCTTGAAGTCGCCTGGCTTGTCGAGACGCAGCGTCGCCGAGGCGCCATCGAAGACGATCGCCAGCGGCGAGCCCGATCCCAGCCCGAGCGTTGCGTTCGCACCGATCTCGATGACGCCGTGGCCGGCGATCGTTCCGGACACCGCCAGGAGCCCTCCGGCCGCCTCGACATTCCCGTTGTTGTCGACCGACCCGTCGATCGCGCCGTAGCCGCTGAGCGTTCCCGTCCTCGAGATCGTCACCGTCGGCACGTCGATCGTGCCACCGGCGAGCTTCAGCGCGCCGCTGCTGGTCAGCGACAACGGATCGGTCAGCACCCCGCCGGCATTGACGAAGATCGTCCCCGAGTTTTCCACCGACCCGGTGCTGCTCAGGACACCGTGGCCCGTCGCCGAGCCGAAGAGCTGGATCGTGCCGCTGTTGACCACTCCCGTGGCGGCAACGGTGGAATCGAAGACGAGGAAGCTGTTGCCGATCATCACCGCGTCACCGTTGACGCTTTCGTTGGTCAATGCCCCGCCGATCGTCAGGTTGCTGCGGCCTACGCCGCCGATGAACGGCGCATCGAGCACCAGGCGCCCCGTGCCGCTGATCGTTAGATCGCCGCTCGTCGCGATCGTGCCGCCGTTCTGCAGAATTAGTTCTCCCGCCACGGTCGTCAGGCCGAGCAAAGCCGAGCTCGTCGATGTCGACCCGGCATTGGCGACCCGTGCACTCGTCCCGTTGAGCCATAGCGAGGCGCCGGCGTCGACCTTGCCGATCTGACCGCCGGCGAACTGCACGAGGGAATTGTGCTCGAGGAACACCGAGCCCGTCACGGAGCCATCGCCGCCGAAACCCGCTACCCCGCCGGTGATGCTCAAGGTCGACTGCGCCGTGGTGCTGCCAAACATCGACAGCCGGCCGGTGTTGACCATGCCCGATGCCGACACGGTGTTGCCGGCGAACTGGAAGACATTGCCGATTACCAGGCCATTGTTGTCGGTGCTGCTGTTGGTCAGCACGCCGCCCACCGTCAGGCTGCTGCCGCCGCCACCCCCGAGGAAGTTCGGATCCAGCACCAGACGGCCGGCGCCGCCGATGGTCAGGTCGCCGCTCGTCGCAACCGTCGCGCCATTCTGAAGGAAGAGATCGCCGGCCACCTTCGACAGGCCCACCAGCGCCGAGTTGGTCGATGCGGCGCCCGCGTCGGCCACCCGTGCATCGGCGCCGTTCAGCCGAAGCGAGGCGCCGGAACCGATCGTGTGGATCTGACCGCTGGCGAACTGCAGCAGGGCATTGCGCTCCAGATAGACCGCTCCCGTGACGATGCCGTCGGTGCCGAAACCCGCGACGCCGCCGGTGACGATCAGGGTCGACTGCGCCTTGGTGCTGCCGTAGAGGCTGATCTGGCCGGTGCTCACGAGGCCCGCCGCCGTTACCGACTCCGCCTTGGCCTGCGAGGCGTTGCCGATTGCGAGCGCGTTGCTGTTGCTGCTGGTATTGGTCAATATGCCGCCGACAGTCAGGCTGCTGCCGCCAGCGCCGCCGATGAACGGTGCGTCGAGGACCACGCGTCCCGTGCCGCTGATCGTCAGGTCTCCGTTCGTGGACACCGCGGCGCCGTTCCGAAGCAACAGGTCTCCTGTGACTTTCGACAGCCCCGCCAGCGCGGAGTTGGTTGCGGTATCGGCGGCGACCGCCACACGCGCGCTGGCGCCATTGAGCCATATCGATCCCTCGACCTCCCCGATCTGGCCGCCCGTGAACTGCAGCAGCGCGTTTGTCTCGAGCGAGGTGAAGCCGGTCGCGACGCCCGCCGTGCCGAAGCCGGCCACGTCCTTGATATCGAGCGTCGCCTGTGCCGTCTGGCTGCCAATCAGGGTGATCCGGCCGGTGCTGAGCAGGCTCAGGGCAGTCACGGTGTTGGCGGCGGTGATGGCGCTGTTGCCGATGTTGAGGGCGTTGGCGTTCGTGCTGGTGTTGCTCAGCACGCCGCCGATCGTGAGGCTGCTGCCGCCCGCCCCGCCGGCGTGATTCGGATCGAGGCCGACCCTGCCAACGCCGACGATCGCCAGCCCGCCGCTGGTCGGACCGATGGCAGCGCCATTCTGCAACATCAGGTCGCCCGACACGGTCTCCAGGCCAACCAGCGCCGAGTTGCCGGCGAGATTGCCGGCATTGGCAATGCGGGCGCTGGCGCCGTTCAACCAGATGGCGCCGCTCACCTTCTCGATCTGGCCGGAGGCGAACTGCAGAATGGCGTTCCGCTCGAGGGCGACGATCCCCGTCGCCTCGCCATCGGTCCCGAAGCCGGCGACATCGTCGATCTTCAACGTCGACTGCGCGACGTCGCTGCCGGCGATGCTTATCCTTCCGCTGTTGATCAACCCGGCCGCCGAGACAATGCTCGCAGCCGTTATGAATCCGTTGCCGATAGAGAGAGCGTTCGCATCGGTCCCGATGTTCGACAGAACCCCGCCGATCGTCAGGTCGTTGCCGCCAGGCCCGCCGATAAAGATTCCATCGAGCGTGAGGCGACCCAAGCCGCTGATCGTCACCGCACCCGTCACGGTCTGGGTTGCGCCAGGAATGGCGATCTGCAGCGTTCCGCCGCTCACCTCGATCGCATCGACCGTAACCGTGGTGCTGAGGGTCACGAAGCCGGAGGGCAGGACGGCGACATCCCCGATGGTCGGAATGCCGAGAGGGTTCCATTTGTCCGCCGTCGCCCAGGTGCCGGTGCCGCCAATCCAGGTCCTGACTGTCATGACACCCTCTTTTCGAGCTGGCCCTCGGACAAGAAAATGCCGCCGGCCCGGAAGGGCAGACGGCCTGACGACAATTCGTCGGACGAGAGCCGGGTGGCTCGTTCGACCCGACTTCCCGTTCTATCCTCGGTGGCGATTATGGCGGCAATGGGCGCGAACATCGATTCACTCCCTCAGCATCAGGCGAGGCCCCTGGCACTTCATCGACCAGATTGAACGCTTCATCGACTCACAACCCCTTGCGCGGCCCTGCGGCGTTCAACAGCTGACGGGCGGACAAGAGCTCTCCTGACAATCGCTGGGCAACGATATCAGTGCCCTTCTCCGTCCAGTGACCATCGGTCAGACGATATGTCCCCGCGACTCCCTTCAGGATGTCGCGCAGGTCGACGAAAGCCAGCCCCCGCTTGTGCAGCTCTCCGGCGAGCCGCCGGTGCCGGCCATCGGCGCTTAGGTTGTAGCTGAAGTAGCGTGACCACGGCCGCCAGAACTCGACGTAGTCGGGATCGACGACCCCGGACGGTGCGAGTGCCACCACGAGCCGCGCGCCCATGCTCTTGGCGAGCTCGTCGGCACCCAGCAGCCAGCTCAACGTCTCGTCGACCGTCGGCGCGCTGCGCTGATCGGCCTCCTCGGCATTGCGCGGTACCTCCCAGGTGCCGGTCTCCCAGTCGATCATGCTGCCGAGAAGCCAGCCCTGCACGAACTCGCGATCGGCCGGCCGCGGCCGAAATGCCGTCCACAGGCGATCGCCGCCGCGCGACAGGATCTCCCGCACCGTCGCCTCGTCGACGTTCGGATAGTAGTGCGTCCGCATGTGCCGGACGAAGTAGTCCAGACGTTCCACCGGGGGCTTGCGCGCCCACTCGTTGAGCAGCGCAAACTCGTCGGGGATCGCCCGGTTGCCTCGCCCGAGCTCGGACAGGCCGAGGCGGTTGACCAGCAGCCACGCCGTGCGCGGCGCCACCATGCCCATCATGGATGGCATCGGCAGCTCGGCGAGCCAGGGAGGCAACGAACAAGGCTCGAGCCGGGTCGGCACGAAGTCGTTGCCGGCATACACGACCACGACGATCACGTCCGGCTTCAGCGGGGTCACGACATCGCGGATGCGATAGTAGTACTGCCGGGGCCCGGTCGCCGTGACGCCGAGGTTGATCGCCTCCATGTCGGCGTGCCCGCCTTCGCGCCACAGCTTCTCGACGCGCGCGGGCATGGGCGAGGTCAGCATCAATCCTTCGAGGAAGCTGTCGCCCACCATCACCGAGCGGAACTTGACGTCCGGTGGGCGGGCGAAGCTGCGCGGCCGGTCGCGCATGCCCCAGTCGTTGTAGACCGGAACCAGTTGCGGCATGTCGACGAAGGCGCTGGAAAGGCGCTCTTTCAGCGCTTCCGCCGAAACCGGCCGCAGATCGCGCGCCGGCCAGGGTGGTGCCAGGAAGGACGCGACGAGTTCCGTTCCGGCGACGGTCGCCACCACCAGGATCGCCCCGTAGACGAGCCAGAACCACCGCCGCGATGTCATGAATCTCCGGTCGACCGTCGATGCCTCTTCGCCATCATGCCCTGCACCGGCTGGCGCGGCGAGGTGCTTGTTGCCGCCCCGCCCGCCGGCCTGCAAGCTGGAAACTCCGCACGATCAAACCCATGCAGCGCCAGATCCATCTCAATCTCTTCATCCAGAGCCGCGGCCATCACGAGGCGTCGTGGCGCCATCCCGCCGCCTCGCCGCGGGCCCTGACCGACATCGAGTATTTCCGCGACCTTGCGCGACGCGCCGAGGCAGGACTTTTCGATTCGATCTTCCTCGCCGATTCGCTGGCGCTGATGGACACGGTGACGAGCTCGGCCACGACCTGGCTCGAGCCCATCACCACCCTCGGGGCGCTGGCCGGGTCGACCAGCCGCATCGGCCTGATTGCCACGGCTTCTACCACCTACACCGAACCCTTCAACCTCGCCCGCCAGTTCGGCTCGCTCGACCACATCAGCGGCGGCAGGGTCGGCTGGAACATCGTCACCTCCTGGCTGGCCGCCTCGGCGCGCAACTACGGCGGCTCCGGCCTGGTGAGCCACGAGGAACGCTACGAGCGCGGCGAGGAGTTCGTGTCGGTCGTCAAGGCCCTGTGGGACAGCTGGAGCGACGATGCCGTGGTCGACGACCGTGCGTCCGGCCAGTACGCCAAACCCGGACACATCCGGCCGATCGACCATGCCGGGAAGTTCTATCGCGTCGCCGGCCCGCTCAACATGCCGCGCGGACCGCAGGGCCGCCCCGTGTTCGTGCAGGCGGGATCATCCGACACCGGCCGCCGCTTCGCCGCGCGCCACGCCGAAGCGGTGTTCACCGCCCAGATGGGGAAGAAGACCGCGCAGGCGTTCTATGCCGACCTCAAGGCGCTTGCCGCTTCCGAGGGGCGCTGTCCCGAGCATGTCGTCATCCTGCCCGGCCTCAGCCCGGTGATCGCCGCTACCGAGACGGAAGCCAGGCGCCTGGCGCGCGAGCTGACCGATTTGACCGACACCAATGTCGGCCTGAAGCGCCTGTCGGGCCGCTTCGGCGGACACGATTTCTCCCACCTGCCACTCGACAGGCCTCTCGCGCCGGAGGACCTGCCCGATCCCGGGACCGTCGAGGCCGCTCGCAGCCGCACCGAGGTGATCGTTGGCCTGGTGAAGCGCGAACGCTTCACCCTGCGGCAGCTGCTGGCCTACATGGCAGGCGCACGCGGCCATTTCACTACCGCCGGCACTCCCGAGCAGATCGCCAACCTGATCGAGGACTGGGTCACCGACGGCGCCGCAGACGGCTTCAACCTGATGCCCGCGATCCTTCCCGGCGTGCTCGACGTATTCGTGGCCGAGGTCGTGCCCCTCCTGCAGAAGCGCGGCCTCTTTCGCACGTCCTACGAAGGCACCACCCTGCGCGACCATTTCGGCCTGCCGCGGCCGGCGCGGGTGTAAAGCCCTGCATGGGAAGTCGTTCGGGGAAGCACCCTTCTTTCTCCTCCCCAATGAAGTTGGGGAGGAGATAAGGTATGAGCGGGCCTTGCAACGCGGTCGGCGCGTGACGACTCTTGCGGTAGACTATGACTGGCCGTTGTCGGCTGGCGCCGTCGGCAGCCGATGGTCCAGGGGACGCGCACATCATGTTCGAGAATTCCCATTGGGAGGAACTAGCCGGCCAGGGCTATACGGTGATCTCGGGCGCGATCGGCCAACCGCTGCTTCAGCCAGCGCAGGCCGCCGCTCGCCACCTGAACGAGATCCATCCCGAAGGCGGCTGGGAGCGGACGCGCAATGAATCGTGGCGCGAGGTCAGGTACTGCCGGCATCCCGATCTCATGGCGATCGCTTCGACGGTGCTCGATCCACTTGCGCTCGACATCCTGGAGAGCGCGCCTCCCGTCGACTTCGTGCAGTTCGCCTCCTCGATGCCGGGCTTCGTGACCAAGGGCGGAATCGGCCGGAATTTCCACATCGACGGCGGCACGGAGAAGATGCTCGGCATCTTCAATATCATCTTCGGCTGTGCGCTGACCGATGTCGCCTCGGACACCGTGGGTGGCTTTCACGTCCTGCCGGGCTCGCACGACGCGTTCGCCAAGGCGTTCGCAGATTTGCCCACCGACGCGCCGATCCCCTTCGGCGAGATCAAGATCGAGACCCAGCGTCGCCTGCTGCCGGAAGCTCGCATGGTGGTGCCGCGGCTCGCCGCTGGCGACATTGTCGTGGCGCACTCGTTCCTGGCGCACGGCACTTCCGCCAATACCTCCGATGTTCGTCGCGACATGGTCTTCCAGCGTCGCGCCGCCGCCCCGATGTGGGACCCGGCGACCCAAGTCAGCGCCCGCGAGCGGTTCATGCGCGATCCGTGGACGATGTTCAGGCGGCGGCCGTAGAACTGGTCAAGTTCCTCTCCCGTAGTCGGGGGAGGATTGGAGATGTAGTCACCCTAGCCCACCACCTTCGCAAGCTGCGCCAGGGCGGCCAGCGCCGCCTTGCTCATGGCGGCGAAGGTTTCCTCGGCCTGCTTGTCGTCGGTTTCCTCGGTCGCCAGGACCTTCTGGGCATCGCTGACCTGCTGAAGGACCTCCCGGTCGTCTCCGGCAGCGCGCTTGAAGGCGGCGCTTCTCAGCACGGTCGACAGTTCGGTGCGTTCGGCGGCGCGGGCGGCGTTCGCCGTCTTCAGGCGGGTCGCCGCGTCGGTCAGGGCGCCGGTCAGCATGACGCGGAACTCCTCGACCGGGGCCGCCTGCGGCGACGCCGCAGCCGATGCCTTGAAGGCTGGCGCGTCGGGCACGAAAAGGACCGTTCCCGCGGGGATTCGCTCGGGATCGGCGTGCGGGTTGAGCGACTTCAGCCGATCCAGCGCCGCATCGACCTGCTCGCCGCGAAATCGGGCGTCGAGCAGCGTCGGGCCGAGCGCGCGAAGCGTCGTATCGGTCTTTACGGTGATAGTCCTCGGCATGGGTCCCTCCTCGAACGCGTCCCTACGCCCTGAGATTCAGGGCATCCCAGGGCGCCGGCAACGGGCCGCCGGCGAGAGCGATCCCCCTGGTCGTGATGTTGCCCAGCACGGTAGCCGACTTGACCGTTGCGCCGTTGATCTGGATCGACAGCTCATTGCCGGTGACGCGGTTGGCGTTGACCAGCACGATGGGCGCGGCGAGCCTGACGGCGATCCTGCCGTTCAGCCGCGCCTCGACCCGGTTGTCGTTGAACAGGCACTGACCCGCCAGCACGTCGACCGCCGGCGCATCGCCCCGGGCAATCAGGACGTTGCCAAGGACCGAGCCGTTGGCTCCCGCCGTCTGGGCGTCGGTCGCCGCCGCGGCGAGGGTGGCGACATAGGGCCGTCCCGCGCCCAGCACGACAGTCCTGGTGGGCTCCGAGCGCACCGTCGTCATGTTGCCCGTCCGCACCAGGGAGGCCGTCGGATCGGCGCCGACGACGAACAGAGCCGTCCAGTCGCCGTTGCTGCGCTGCGTCGAGGGTGCTGCGTCCCGCTCGATGCGATTGTGACCGACCTCGAAATCGACCAGCGGGGCGGCCAGCAGAACGCCTACGGCCCGTCCGACGAAGTCACCCGGCGGCGCAAGCTCGGTGATCTCGTTGCCCGACACGCGCGCGCGCTCGACGCCGAAGCCGAGAATGCCGACCCGCAACGCGGACTGCACCGCCGCGACACCGACCGAGCGGATGATATTGCCGGCGATGGTGGCATGTCCGGCCCGCGTCACGGCGATCCCGACCACCAGGCCGGTCGCTCCCGGCCGGCCGTCGATGCCGCGGATGTGGTTGTTCTCGATCGACAGCGAGCCGCCATTGGCGTTGTCGGTCGAGACGATGCCGCTGCCGCATTGCTCGATGATGTTGAGCTTCGCGATCAGGTCGCGCACCGGCGCGCCGATGACGATGCCGGCCAGGCCAAATCCCTCGATCTGGTTGGCGAGCACCTGGCACTGCTCCGAGCCCGCCTTGTCGAGGCCGGTCGCGAGCATGATACCGATCGTGGTGTCGACACGCGCCGCCGCCGTATTCACCAGCTTGTTCTCGCCGATCCAGGCACCGTCGACGGCGCAGCGCACGCCGCTGCCCGAAACGAAGCAGTTGTTGCGCGAGATCGTGATCGACGTTCCGGTCAGTCCCATGCCGAGCGCGCTCACTGCCGTCTGGGCACACGTGATGGCGTCGTTGCCGACGATGCGGGTGTCCAGCAGGTGCAGAACGCTGCCGTCGAGCGCCACCGCTCGCTGGCGGCACCACAGGATATTGTCCTCGATCGCGAGCGCCGCAGCGACCAGGAACGCCGTCTGGTCGTCCCCGTCGCCGCGCGGCACAGTGGGATCGTTGGCGAGGATGGCGGTGGAGGCCAGGATCGCGTTCTCACTGATCTGCGCACCGGCCACCACGCCCTGCAAGGCGATGGCCGAAGCCCGGTTGTCGCCGGTGTCGAGCACCGCGATCAGCAGGTGTCGCAACTCGACGCCCAGCGCCGTCTGCACGCTGATCGCCGGCTGCCGCGCCAGCGACAGGATCGCCAGTTCCGCGATGCCGACGGCCATGCAGTTCCTGAGCGCAAAGGCGCCGCCCGCCGCCGCGATCACGGTCGCGGCACCCTGGCCGCGAATCTTGACGGCGCGCGTGCCATTGAGCTGTACCGCCTGGGTGAGCGCGTACTGCCCCGGCCCCAGGCAGACCGTGCCGCCGGTCTGGCTCACCTGGTTGACGGCATCCTGGATGGTGAACTGCCCGCTGGCATGCGAGGCGGCCGTGACGCAGGCGGTGCAGCTGCAATCGTGGCCCTCGCCGCTCGGCGGCCAGGGATGACGGCAATCGGTGACCTGCCCCGTCCCGACATCCCAGATGGCGAGACGCGCGAAGTGATGATGGATGCCGCGCGGCGGTGCGCGGTCGAGCAGCTCGACCGAGGCATCGGCCGTGCGCGCGGCGAACACCCAGTAGTCGCCCGCCTTGAAGCCATTGGCCCCAGTCGAGGCGAAGGTGACGGTGACGCCGTTCTCGAGCAGCAAAGTCGTGGTCGCTGCCGGTACATTGATGACGCCGGTCGAACCTGCGGCATCAAGGTCCTGGACCTGGACAGTCGTGCCGTTGGGGCCAGTGCGCGACACCCGTCCACGCTGGTCCCAGCGCCGCACCCGGAGATTGCGCGCGTTGGGAAAGGCGCTGTTGGGGAAGGTTCCCGGCAGCATCGCGGCCGGCAGCGCGGGCGTGAACTGGATGCGCCGAGTCGCCTCGATGACCGCAATCTTGCGCATCTCGCCCGGCGCCTGGGAGAATTCGCGCACGTCGTCTAGGATCTCGACCCAGTCCCCGGTCTTGAACGAGAGCACATCGTCACGGCCGAGCGTCACAAGCTCGAGCTCGCCGCCCGACACCATGCTGGCGACGCGGCTGCCGACGCTGGCGTTCTCGCGCGACCATTTGAAAGTGGCACCATCCCCCGACTGACCGGGATCGTGGATCTCGACGCGATAGAGCTGGTTCTCCAGCCCGCGGTAGCCACCGGTCGGCGGCAACTCACAGGGGTCGTCGACCGGGGCGACCTCGAACGTGCCGGTCGTCAGCACGCCGGTCGACGGCGCGAGGACGTTGGACCAGCCGGGGATGTCGGCGTCCGGCGTCGCGCAGGTCACCCCCGTGCCGACATCGGGCGCGTGGGCGCGAACCTGCCAGACGGTCTGGATGCGCGATGTCGCGTCGACCCCGATCGCACTCTCCACCAAGTCAGGCCGCTCGAGCGCCGTCACCTCGCGGTTCCAGACATCGAGATAGACGAGATGCCGGCCCGCTGTCGGCAGCGCGGGTGGATTGGGAAGATAGGGTTGCGCTGTATAGGGAATGGGATCGGCGAACTGCGGCTCCGCCATCAGGCTTTCGAACAGCTTCTTCGCCGGGTCGTTCGACACGGCGCCGTGGTTCTCGGCGAGCAGACCGTCGACATAGAGCCGACCCCTGCCGATCAGCAGCGCAGCCCCCGACACGGAGATCCTGAAGGCATCGACGGTGGTCGACGAGACCGTCGCTCGCCCGAGCACGTCACTCGCCAGCGCGCGCAGGCGCCGGTCGACGATGGCGACGAGCTCATTGGCGTCGGCATCGAGAAGAACACCGCCCTGCTTCAGTTCCACTCCGGCGAAGTCGAGGAGAGGATTGAGTCGGACTCTCGAGAAATCGGTGGCCATGGTGGTCCCCCAGCGAAGTTCCGGTCAGCTCGCGTAAAAGAATCCGGCATGCAGGCCGAAGCGCAGGTATTCATCGAGACGCAGGCGCAGATTGGTCTCGCGCTGCGGCTGGAAGAGCGCATGCAGCACGCCCATCTCGCCGCCGTCGTCGGCACCGGTGCGGATCGAAAGGTCGGTCACCTGCCGCAGCTGCCCATAGGGCGGATCGCCGTAGCGTCGCGACGTGAAATGCGGCAGCGCCTGCGGATGGGCGGCATCGGGAATGCAGCGGTAGCGCCGCGGCGTGAACGAGCCGTTGGGCACGAAGGAAAACCGCATGCAGCCTTCCTGGCGCCGCTCGGCGATGACCGGTGCGGCCCACGTCTCTCCCGGCGCCGGCCCGAGCGCCGCGAACAGGATGCTGTTCGAGACAAGATCGATCACCTTGGCGTGCACCTTGCCGATCACGGTGCATTCCTTCGCTGTCAGCGTGCCGCCCGGACCGCCGGTCGCGTTGCCGGCATAGGCGACGTTCTGCGGCGTGCCGGCGTCGACGATGCAGTCGACCAGCGTGATCTCCGCTTCCCGGTCGAGCTGGATCGGGCCGGTGATGCAGCGCTCGAGCCTGACCTTGGCGAACGGATGACCGATCACCAGGCTGGGCAGCCCGGGCGATACGGCGCTGCCATCGGGATTGAGCCGGCGGCCGGGCACCAGCGTGCAATCGCGCAGCACCAGCTCGCGGGGCTCGTCGTCGGCTGCGGCCGGCAACTCGAGGGCGCCACCCGAGATCACCAGCCCGTCGAGGACCAGTTGCCCGCGCACGCCGATGTCGAGCGCGAGATTGCCGCTGGCGGCAATCAGCGGCCGCGCCGGATTGCGCGCGGCGACGACCACCTTCAGGCCAGGAGTGCCCGTCGTGGTGACGCCATTCACTTTGAGCGTGGGTGTCTGGGCATAGGTGAGGCTGTCTTCGATCAGTAGCCGGCCACCGACGGCGACGGCATCGAGCTCGGGCTGCAAGGCGGCGCTGTTGGCGACGGTGCGTTGCAGAGGCACGCCGGCCTCTTCGGGCGAGCGCTCGTACTCACCGCCGCCGATTGCACGGGGCGAGCCGTAGTGGAAGATGGCAAGCAACGGGCCGTCGGCCGGAGCGCCGAGCAACACGCGGCCACGCTCCGGATCGACGCCAATCGTGCCTGCCGGCACGGCCGCCTGGTGATTCCACGAGATGACGTTGCCGCCGGCATCGAGAACGTCGCGCAGGTCGCAGATGCGGATCTGCTCGACCGGGACCGGCACTGGCGGATTGCCGGGCCGCAGCAGGACGATGCTTTCGCCGGGACCGTAGTCGTCGTCGATCACGGCATTGGGCGCCGGCACCGTGCTGGCCTGCGCTGCCTTGACCGCCAGCGCCATCAGCCGCACCGACAAGGGCTCGGGCACGTTGATCGGCTCGGCGAGGTGCGAGATGCCGTCCTCGGTCCGCGCGCGCCGGAACAGCTTCAGGTCGGCGCCGAGCGGGTTGACGCGAAACTTGCGCCCGCTCGCATCTCCCGGATGGGCGACCAGCGGCAACGCGCTCAGCCGCAGCGACAGCAGGCGCCACAGGAAGATGCCGATGTTGGGGATGTTGTAGCGCCCTGCCCCGCTCTCGGGCCGGCGCATCTCGGGCGTGCGCGCGAACCTGCCGAAGGCGCCGCCTTCCAGCAACGTGGCCTCGAAGTTGCGCAAGTTGGCCGTCGCCGGCGCATGAAGCCTGATGTGCTTCATGTACTGCGACACGGTCAGCAGCTCGAAGAACTCCACCGCGTGCGCCGGCCAGTCGGTGACGTCGCTGGCAAGCTGCTCGAGCATCAGCGCCGTGCCCTTGCGGCGGCGATAGGCGATGGTGTTGGCGACCTCGGCGCGCGGCGAGGCAACCTTCGGCGCAACGCCATGCAGCGGGCGATAGCCGATCAGGTCACCAATGTAGGGCGCCACCCAGGCCGCGCAGGTCTCGATGAACTGGTCGTCGTAGAGCTGCTCGATGTTCTCCTCGAGGGCGGCAAATTGCTGGGCGAAGGCCGCCATCAGGGCACGCAGCGGCTCGCCCTGCTCGGCGTCGCGCAGACGATAGACGGCGGGCAGCAGCCCATAGAGGCGTTCGGCTGTGAGAGAGCTCATGGCATCACCTCCCTCATGGCATCACCTCCAGGTCGTCCAACGGCGCCGGATCCAAGGTCAGCAGCTCGGCCGGCAAGGCGACGCCCGACTGCACGCGCATGCGCGCCGCGAGCAGGCGGACCCGAAGCGATGGCCAGGTCTGCGGCCAAGGCTGCGTGCCGCCATAGAGCCGGGTCAGGTCGACGGCGACGACGCCAGCCACGGCCTGGGCGGTGGCGATGACATCGGACTGGTAGACCGGCGCGCCAAGCTCCCGGGCATCGAAGGAGAAGTGTGCCCGCAGGGCGGCCTCGACGTCGGCCAGGACCTTGGCCGCCTCGTAGTCGGGATCGACCTTGACCCGGATGCCGAGGTGGAAGGTGCTCGCCTGCAGCGGCAGCAGCGTCACGGCGACATGCGGATCACCGCTCGCCTTCAGCGCACCCAGCAGGTTCTGCCACACCGGGCTCGCCGAGGTGATGACCTCGCCTTCCGGTGCCGCCAGGGTGATCGCAATGGTCACGCCGGCGTGGACGTGCAGCACCTGCGCCTGCGCCTTGGCAATTCCGCTGAAGGCGCGGGCGAAGTCCTCGTAGTCGGGCACCGACACCGCCCGTCCCAAGGTGCGCATGGTAAGCGGGATCGTGCGCCGGGCGGCGCTGGCCGGCTCCGGGTCAGTGCCGCCCTCCGCCGCCAGCGGATTGCTGACGCTCTTCAGCCCGAGCGGCCGAGTCATGAGCTGCGTCAGGCTGCCCGCCGCGACATTGCCGTCCTCGCCGATGCCCTTGCGATAGACCGCCTGGACATTGTTGACGCCGCTCGGCAGGCGCGCGCCGCTGCGCCCGTCGCCAAAGCCGACGAACAGACGGCCCAGCTCGTCCGTGGTCAGCGCGAACACCCGATCGCGCGCCGTTGTCCCGTAGAGCGTGGGCAATTCCTTCCACGCGACGCCGCCGATGCGCACGGTGAGCTCGGCCGCGGCGCCGATCTCGTTGGCTGCGGCGCGATAGGTGAGCGGCAGCTGCTTCAGCTCGAACTGCTGGAAGCTCTTGCTGGCATTGCCCGCTCCCAGCACCTGGGTGACCGATTCGCCATGCGAGGCCAGCGCCACGTTGGCATGGACGACGACGCTGTCGCGTACCAGGTCGGCGGCGAGAGGTGGGGTGATTTCGAGCTCGGCGCGCTGGCCATCGACCGGATGGACGGCGACCAACGTTGCCTGGACGACGACCGAAGCGCGGTCGCTGACTCGCAAGCCGCGCACGATCAGGCGGCGTCCCGCGGACAGGCCGGTCGTGGCGGCCTCGACGGGGATGCGATCGCCGCTCACCGCCGTCGTGACCGGCCGCTGCCCCAGTGGCAGGTAGTCCGATTTGGCGTAGACCGTCGTCTGGCGCACGCGCCTGTGGAAGTGATTCTCGAGATTCTCACCCGACAGACCGAGCCGCGTGACCTTTGCGGACAGCGCGAACTCCGCCCGGGAAATTTCGGTCGTGCTGGATACGCGATAGAGCTCGATGCGGGTTCCGCTGGGATAGGGTCCGCTGGGGCGGTTGAAACCGCCTCGAGCCAGGACAGCAAAGCTGCGACGGGCAATGTCGGACGAGACATCGGCCGCGACCTCGGACTGCACCTGGTCGAGGTCGACTGCCCCGCCATTGGCGTTGGGCGTGGTTCGGCTGATCTTGAAGTGCGGCCAGTCGTTGCGGTCGGCGTTGCCCCCGAAGCGAGCGACGTAGCCGGCGCGGAATTCGGGATCCATGCTGCGCCAGATCGGTGCGTTGTTGCCGAACACGGCCGAGCGCTTGCGCAAGGCGAAGACGTGGGGCTGCGCCGGCGGGCTCGACGAGAGGTCGGCGGCACCCAGGCCGCGCGCCCAGACGACGCGCGTGCGGTTTCTCGCCGGCTCCGGCTCGACGGCGGTCAGGATGTGAAAGTCCCAGTTGTCATTCTTGTCGTCGGCGAAATACTCGGCGCCGACGAACAGCAGCGCGTCGCCGGCCTTGAGATTGGTGGCGACGCCGGCCAGCCAGGCTTCGCGATCGCCTGCCGACAGGACATATGATTCGCCAAGCCACGGCGTCATCGCGTTCCACGACGCCCGCGCCTCGGCTAGCGTCTCGACCAGCTCGAAGGTCTGCGGCTTCTCGCCCGGACCGGGAACGCTCTGCACCTTGGTGCCTTTGTCGAGCGTCAGGCTGGCCGGGACGCCGGTTACGAAATTGCCCGGCTCGGGCGCGAGCGTCGCCGGTGTCGCCGGCGGCGTATCGAGAGCGAAGGCGAGCCACGTCTCGGCCGCCACGCCAGGCCGCAGGCGGTAGCCGACCAGCTTGCCCATCTCCTGCAGCGAGACGCGCTCGACGGCGGTGCGCAGCCACGATTCGTTGGCGATACGCTCCTGGTAGAAGGTCAGCACGTCGGCCGAGCACGAGAAGGCGTCGATCAGGCCGATGGTGAAGTCATCGTCGTCCCGGGTGCGCAGCAACGGGAGCGGCGTCAGCGCCGAGGACGACAGCGCGGCATGCAGGCTGGCACGGAACCGAGCATAGTCGCCGATCCGGTAGCCGATCGCCGACAGACCGGTCCGGTTGAAGACGCCCTGCGGCGTCTCGGCGGAAACGCCGTCGCAGCAGGCGCAGCACTCGCTGTCGGGCGCGAGCGGCGGGACATGGGGCTTCAGGTCGGGTACGGGCGCCGTCATTTGCCGCCTCCGGCCACCAGCGCGAGCTTGCCGCGCTCAGGGAAGTTGGGGCTGTTCGCAAGCTGGGCGATCTCGAGGTTGCCGATCTCGATCACCCCGTCCTGCAGCGCGAGGAAGGTCTTGTCGCCCAAGCGGCGGAAGCTGTCGGCACGCACGGATTCGACGCCGTCGACGGCCTGGGCGGCGCTGATCACGCGGCTGAGATAGACCGGCTGGCCGAAGGTGAAATTGTCGGGATGGAACAGCCCCAGCGAACCGTCGGGCAGGACGCCGCTCGACAGCACCTTCTCGACGGCATGCACGACGTCGGCCCGGAAATAGTCGTCCTTGACGCAGACATGCAAGGCGACCTCGAGTGGCACATAGAGCGGCGTGTTGATCTCGAGGTCGTAGCCGGCCATCCGGAAGCGCTCGAGATGGCGCCTCAGGCGGACCTTGAAGGGATCGTCGACCCTGATGCCGCCAAAGCGGTCGGGCGTGACGAAGGCCGTGTACCAGCTGCCGGTCCAGCGGAACGTGGCCGCCGCCCGCTGCACATCGAGCCGCCGTTCGGCCGCTGCGGCATAGTCGGCCGGCGTCACCGCGCGCTCCTGGGTGCGGAAGGCTTGCGGCGCGTCGCGGCGTACAACCTCGACGTCCTCCGGCTCGACGCCGCCTGCCGCCACCATCGGATTGCGCACGGCCGTAAACACGCCGTTGGCGACGCTGACGATGTGGGCGATCGCTTCCTGGCCGACGTTGCCGGCGATGCCGTTGCCGCACCGGTAGGTCGCTACGAAGGTCGTGCCCGGATCGGGGCGCTTGCCATGATCGTCGTCGCCGAAGCGCAGGCGCGACCGGCCGTTGTTCTCGACCTCGACGACGAAGTCGTTGGCATCGTCGGCGCTGGATAGAAGATCGCGGCGCGGTGTCCAAAGCTCGGTGACCGGGCCCAGCGTGCCGGCCAGCCGGGCGATCAGCGGCGTCGCGCTGCGCGGCTCGATGGCCAGCAGCGAGCTCGCCGGCCACCACGCCTCGTCGGCGCTGATCGGCACGGCCAGCAGCGCGGCGAGATCGAAGCCGTGCGACAGCGGCAGCTCGTCGAGGTCCGGCCGGAAGCGCGGCGGAACGACGGTCTCCTCGGGCTTGTCGCAACAGCCGGCCGGAGCGCCGGGCGCGATGCGCAGCGTCTCCGGCGGCACGGCGCCGAGCGACTCGTCGGTCACCGTGAAGCCCTGATCGACCAGCACGATGTTGCCCATCGCCACGCTGACCTCGAGGCCCGGTCGCTCCTCGACCGACAGACAGAGCGGGAACGGCAGCGCATCGGCGGCGTCCCAGGCGATCTCCGTGACATCCACCGGCCCGTTCACCGGCGGCTCGTCGAAGAGCTGGCCCGACGGATCCTGCGATGCCGTCACCGTGACCAGCCGCACCGCCCAACGATGGCTGCGGTCGGCGTCCCCGGCGACGAAGGTCGTTGGGCTCACCACCTCCTCGAAGACGAGGATGTCTCCCGCATGCAGGATGCTCGACAGGCTGCCGCGCAGGGTCGCGCGGGTCGTGCCACGCGGCAGGCAGCAGGCATTGTCGCCCCAGCTATAGAACGGCAGCCGATTGAGACGCTGGTCGAGCGTCGCGACATGCGCCGTCTCGAACACGATGGCGCCGGCACGCAGGGCATCGCGCAGCTCCAGGCTGCCGGGCCCGATCGCTGCCGGCAGCCTGGGCGCGCGCGTCAGGAGCTGGGTGCCCTTGGCCAGCGCGAGCGCCTGGCCGACCACGTCGAGATGAACGAAGGCACGGGCGTTGCAACCCTCGTGCATGAAATAGTCGACCAGCCGGGCGTGGCGACGCACCGACACGCGCTGCCGGGCGGTCGCCAGATAGGCCTCGTTGGCGATCGAGTCCTGGCGATAGGAAAGATTGTCGGCGGCATAGGCCAGCAGCTCGACCAGCATGACGCCGAGATCGGCCGGCGACCGCTCGGTCCAGCCCGGCACCAGCAGGCTCAGCCGATCCAGCATCAGGCGCCGGAAGCCCTGATAGTCCTTGGTGAGATAGTCGATGTCGGGCTTGTCCCCGACGATCGGCGGGCAGACAGCTGGCTGAGCACAGTCGAAATCGGCCGGGCATTCGACCTTGAACGAGAAGTCGATCGACGACAGGCGCGGATCGAAGCCCGCCGGCGGGTTGCTGGAGCCGGAACTGGCGACGATGCCGAGCGTGTAGGTCGAGAAGTCGCCGGAGCTGTCGGTGCGCACCACCAGGGTACGGGCGAGGTCGTCCACCGTGGCGGCGAGGCCAGGCTCGGCCTGGGGTGGCAGGGCGTTCGCCGGCGCGCACCAGACGATGCCGATCCGGGTGATGCGCTCTCCGCCGGCGATGCGGACGTTGTCTGGCGTCAGGGCGAAGCCCGGGCGCAGCAGGCGGACGAACAAGGTCTGCTGGCGCGGCGCGCCGGGTGGTCCCTCCTTGTCCAGCACCTCGAGGAAGTCGATCGCATTGGCCGTGCCGTTGAGACGCAGCACGTCGAGCCGGCGGAGGTCGCAGCAATGAAACTTCACGGCGCGCCTCCCGGAGCGGTGAAGCTCGCGCTGTGTGTCGTACGATCGAGCAGCACCGAGTAGGTGACGTCGACGCGCAGCGCCGCATCGTCGTTCCTCACATCGACGGAATGCACGGCGATCAGATGCGACAGATTGAGCTGCAGCGCACTCTGCACCAGCATCTGCGTCGCGGCGGCGAGCGTCGTGCTGTTGGGCTCGAACACCAGCGACAGCAGCCCGGCGCCGAAATCGGGCCGCATCACCCGTTCGCCCGGCGCCGTGAACAGGACCTGCTGGATGAGGTCGCGGATGTGGTCGTCGCGATCGGTCGTTGCGGTGCGGCCATGGTCGGAGAAGTGATACGGGAAGTCGAGGTCGGGCATGTCTCTCCCCTCCTCAGGTCGCCAACACGCGGGACTGCGCCACGACCGGCATCATCGGCGTGCCGGTCGGCACGCAGACCGACTGGCCCACCATGGTCACGACCGGCGCGCCGCCGGCCAGCACGCGCACCGCGCCCGCGATCCATTGCCCGGTGACGCATGGCGGATTGGGCGTCCCGGTGAGCGCACAGCCCGCGATCGCATAGGGCGAGGCCAGCGTGACCACCGGCTGCCCCGACACGAGCACGCGCGGGAACGGCGCCAGCGGCGTCGCCTGGCCGGCATGGGCGCATAGGACGGTGGCGCCGAGATGGAGGATGGGAGCGGGCATCGATTAAACCACCGTCAGAGCGCCGAGGTTTATGTCGACGGTCGGGCCGGTCATGTTGATGATCGCGCCCTTGCCGTTGGAAATGACGATGCCGACGTCACTCACCGAGATCATGGCGCCAGTGGTGGTCTGGATAAGGATGCCGCCGGTCGGGCCCGGCACGTCGCTGACGACGATGCCGTTCTTCAGCGTGGTCTGGATGGTGATCCCCGACACGGCCGGGGGAACCGTGCGCGCCATGAGCGGCACCTCGGCGGAGCTGCCCCAGTAGCCGCCGACCCAGATCGGGTAGTCGGGATCGCCACGCTCGAACTCGACCCACACGCCCGAGCCGATCATCGGCACGGTGAAGACTCCGGTGTTGATGCCGGCCATCGGCAGGCAGGGCATGGCCCAGGTGCCGGGCACGAAGCCCGCGAGGTCGGGCACCATTGCCTGGATGCGGCCGATCTGCATCGGATCGACATTGTTGATCACGGTGCCGCGAAATTTTCCGTAGAGCGGGGTCATGTCGGCACCGAGGGCACTGTGGAGATCAGCGCATTACGCGCAAGCGAGAAGCCCTGCTTGTAAGAGCCGCGCTCGATCTCGTGCGTCACGCTCTTGACGTAGTAGAGCCCGTCGAACGGCAGGCCGGCGCCGCGCACGCCGACGAGCTGGCGCGACCTCAGCAGGCGACCGTACTTGGCGACGTCGAGCCGCCCGGTGCCGAACACCGAGTCGCTGTTCTGGCCGGCATAGGCGATGCCGGCCATCAGCGCCTCGGGCGCCGACAGATGCGCAGTCTCGTCGAGCTTGACGATCCTGGGCGGCAGCGGCGGCACCAGGCCGAGCGGCGGGTTGAGCGGCGTGATGTCGGGGATCGGCACGCCGATCGGCGCCTTGCTGAACGGCTCCTGGAAGAAGACGATCGGCAGCTTCTTCTTCTCCTTGTCGAAGTTGAAGGAGAGCTGCTCGACGTTGGTGTGGGCGTCCATGTTCGTGGTGAGCGCGGGCTGCGGCTCGCCGACCCGGATCTCGGGGCCCCAGTACGCTTTCGACGTTCCCGGCGACGGTCCCGGCTCGAGATAGAAGACGTAGCCCGCCTGGCCGGCGAGGCGCTGGACGTAGGCGTAGTCGCTGCCGCGCTGCGACGGGATCTGCTGGATCGGCAAGGGCGGGATGTCGAGGATGCTCGGGATCACCATCGGGATCACGCCGAGCGCCGCATACTTGGCGAGGATCAGCAGCACACGCACCGACGGCGGCATTGCCGGGAACGGCAGGCCGGGGATCTCGATGAGATCCATCAGTGCCGACAGGTCCTTGCCCTTGACGACGAGCCGCGACACCCCGCCCTCGCCCGGCTGGGTCTCGACGTTCGTGGTGATGCCATCGACGATCGATTGCGCGCTGCCGTTGATCGTGACGATCAGCACGACCCGCATCAGCGGCAGGCTGCCGCCGCCCGACAGCAGGAACAGCGTGCGCAAGGGCGACCGCGCTGGCAGCTCGAACACCAGCTCGAAGCCGCTCTGCGCTCCGCCCGACCCGCACTCGACCTTGGCCTGGACCAGCGCTTCCGCGACCTCGTGCGGCGGCGCGATCGGCACCGGCCCGATCTTGAGCGAAAGCTGGACTCCGCCGAGCATGCCCCTCTCCTCAAGACCCCGTGACGGCCGGAACGACGATGCGCGCGCCGAGCGTATCGGTCAGCTCGAACGGATCGGTCACCGCATTGGCATCGGCGATGCGCCAGTAGAGCTCGGAGTTGCCGAAGACCTGAGCGGCCAGCAGATCCGGGCGCTCGCTGCCCTGCACGATATGCTCGAGCGCGACCGGGATGTCGCGCTGCCGCGGAATGAACCGGCGCAGCACATGGGCGATCGGCGGATCGGTAGGCCCGCGCTGATAGAGGCCGAAGGCAATGCCGGCGTAGCGGCTGTCGGGCGAGAACGGGTTGGTGGGAATCGCGCCGGCGTCGATCAGGGCTTGCACGGGATCGGTCGTCATCGCCTTCTCCGTCACGGCAGGTTGGTGAGGCCTATCGAGGCCAGCGAGGCCGAGCCCGCCTTCTTGGCCAGCGTCTCGCGCGTGCGCAGGTAGCTCATGAAGATCGTGCCGCCCTTGTGCGTGAAGCCGAGGTCGTCGGTGCTGAGCACGCGCATGCCCAGGCTCACCTTGGCCCGGATCGGGTTGAGTACCGGATCGAACGCCTCCTCGGTCACCGAGAGCTCGGTCACCCGCACGGCGACGACGCGGCTCTTGCTCCAGACGAACAGCACCAGCGGTGCCTCGGGCGGCAGGATCTCCAGGACACCGTTCTGCGTCTGGCTCGCGACGTTCAGCAGCTCGTCGACGCTGGGATTGATCAACGCCTCGAGGAGCGCGATCTGCGGACCGATGCCGAACGCCACGGCATTGGCATTGTTGCGCGGAAATTCGAGTTGGTCGGTGGCGTCGATCTCGGCATCGAGCTTGATCGATTCGATCGCCGGCCCCTTCAGCCGGAACGGCTGGGCGCGCTCGCCGCCGCCGTCGCCGCCTACGCCCTGCACCTGGTAGCTGCGTGTCAGCGTATCGGGGTTGTACTGGAGCGCGATGGTGTTGCGCACCGCGCTGCCGCCCGGCGCCATGACGACCAGGCCGCCCTTGATCAGCTTCGGGGAGGAGGAAAGGCTCATGGTGTCGCTCCCGTCGCCCGTCTCATTCGCCGCGCACCAAGCTTACGGGATTGTCCGCGCGCGCCAGGTCGATGCGGACGATCAGTTCGCCCCCCGCGCCGACGAGCCCCGTCGCATCCGGGGGGATCAGGCGCTCGGGCTTGAAGGTCAGCTGCCAAACCGTCGGGCCGCTCGGCGGCGAGAAACCCTTCAGGAGATTGATCACGCCAACGAGCTTGAACGGCTCCTCGAGCCTTTGCCCAGCCAGCGCACGCAAGCCCTGCTCGATGGCGTCCAGACATTCCCTGGCATCCAGGCGTGCGAGCGATCCGTTGCCGACCATGGTGCCGCCTCATGGTCCGGGCGCCGGCGGCGTGCCCGTCCAGCCCTTGCTGGTGGCATAGGTTCGCACCGAGCCGATCAGGGTCGCCAGCACGGCGGCACCGGCGACGTAGCCCGTGCTTCCGGCCACGCCGGCCGTGTCGGGAATGGCGTTCCAGCGCGTGATTGCCGCATTGTTGAAGGTTCGCAGCCTGGCATTCACGCGCCCCTGCATGGCGGCCTTAGCCGCCGCAGAATCGGCGCTGGTCGCTTTCGGCTCGGTGATCGCGTCCAGTTCCGTGTTTGCCTTGGACCAATCACCGCCTTTGTTGCTGTTGACGCTGTCGGCGATCCAATCGGTGTTCCAGTGCGCCCACTCGTGTGCCGATGACGTCGCGGTGCTGTGCCAGTCGGGTCCTCTGCCGCCACCCACCGTGTTGTAGTCGGCCATGTCGTCGATCGCCGCCTGGAAGTTGCCGGCAGTGATGTTGCCGCCGTCGATGGGATTGGCGGTGTTGGGCGTCGAGGTATCGGCTGGCTTCGACGGCCAGTCGGCGACATTGACGACGCCATGCAGCGTCAGGGACTTCACGTCGACCCGCCAGTTGGTGGCGTCGGCCGACACCGCGTCGAAGGAGACGGTCGAGGCTGAGGGCGTGCAATCGTTCGAGGCGTTACCGGTCGTCGGCGAGCCGCCTGGCGCCACGGCCTGAAGGCGGGTGTCGCCCATCGCAGGTGCGGGGCTGCCCATGACGGTTTCCGGCGGTCGGCCCTCGCCAAAGACAGTCGAGATCGTGTGCGTGCCCGAGGCCGCGAAACCCGCCGGCGCGGATTGGGCCTCCTCCTTGTCCTTCGGGATGATCTCCACCAGCCCCTGCTCTCCAATGGCCTCGTTCCCGGCTTCGCGCTTCGCGCCAGCGCAAACGACCCGCAAGGGCAACGAGGCGTAATCGGAGCCGGCCACGCCATCGGCGAAAGCGGGCACGCTGGCACCATCGCGCCTCTCGCGCTCCTCCACTCCGACCAGCGTCGCCGCCTTGTTCGCCGACCTGGAGGTGACAGGAACCGATCTGTGCATGGCTATCCTCCGTCCCGCATCAGGCGGCCGGACACGAGCGGATGGTCGAGCACCACGTCGGCGATCGTCCCGGGCAAGGCACGGCGGGCACCGGTGGGAGGCGCCCTCTCCAGCCGCTGACGGATCGCCTGCCCGATGGCCGCTTCGAGATCGGCTGCCGACTGGATGCCATCGTCGTGCACCACGAGATGGCCGATTTGCAGGTGAAGGTCGCGGGACCTCATGCCGTGCCTCCGGGCAAGCTCCCCATGCTGCGCTCGAGCTTGGCGAGCTCCGCGCGCGCGGCGGCGATCAGCATCGCCTGATCGATGAGCCCGCCGATGTCGGCCGCCTTGAAGGCGGCATTGACCACGACGCTGCGTATGTTGCCGCCCGACAGGGTGAGACGGGCGAGCGTGGCGAAGTCGACCTGTCCCACCGGTGCGTTGGCGGGAAACTGCCGGCGCCAGATCTGCTCTCGCGCCGTCACGTCGGGGAACGGGAAGCCGACGATGAACCGTATCCGCCGCAGGAAGGCCTGGTCGAGCGCGCCCTTCATGTTCGTGGTGAGGATGGCCAGCCCGCGATAGGCTTCGATGCGCTGCAGGAGATAGGCGATCTCGATGTTGGCGTAGCGGTCGTGACTGTCCCTGACCTCGCTGCGCTTGCCGAACAGGGCGTCCGCCTCGTCGAAAAGCAGGACCGCGCCGCTCGCTTCGGCCGAATCGAACAGCCGCTTGAGATTCTTCTCGGTCTCGCCGATGTACTTGCTGACCACGCTCGCGAGATCGATGCGGTAGAGATCGAGCCCTACGTCGCCCGCGACCGCTTCCGCGGCGAGCGTCTTGCCGGTTCCAGATTCGCCCACGAACAGGGCGACCAGGGCCTGCCCCAACTGGTGCTTGGCCCCGAATCCCCAGTCGCGATAGACGCGGTCGCGCTGGCGCAGGTGGAGGGCGATGTCGCGCAGCATCGCCGTCTGGCCTGACGGCAGCACCAGGTCGTCGAACGTCACCCGGCTGTCGATGCGCTGGGCGATGGCGTCGAGCCCGCCGCGCGCCGCCTCGCGGGCCGCAGGCCAGATCGCGTCGGCCGGCATGGCCTGCAGGCTCTCGACGATGCCATCGACCGCCGATGGCCCAAGATGGAACTGGCGGGCCGCGCGCTCGAGTGCCGCACGTCTCTCGGCCTCCTCGCTCGCGGCTGCGCCCGGCCGCTGCTGCCAGCGCCTCAGCAACGCTGCCCTCGTGCGCACCGCATCGGGCGGCGGCAGATCGAAGCGCAGGACACGCCGGGAGCGCACGAAGGAAGAGAGTTGCGGCCGCGGCGGGCCGAGCCACAGCAGGCCGCATTGCAGGCGCGCCGCCAGGCCGAGGGCCATCATCTCGGAGGCGACGCCGTCGATCGAGACGACCGGCATGCAGCCGACCAATGCCACCTCACGATCGACATGAACGGCAAGCCGCAGCAGCGCTTCCGGATCCGTCGGCAGATCGCGGCTCTCCAGCCAGAGGCCGGGGCAGGACAGTTGGGCCAACACGGCCAGGGCCATGTCGCGTCGCATCGCCGGATCGCCGCCCTGATCCTGCAAGACGGCGACGACGCCGGGCTGGCCCGGCGCCGACAGGCTGCGAGCAATCCGCGCGGCCAGGGGTGCGTCCTCGTCCTCGACATCGCGCCCTGGCACGACGACCGTCGCCACACCGGCAAGCGCGGCATCCGTTGCCGGCACGCCCGCGACGAAGTGAACAATCCGCTCGTCGACCCGCAGGGCGGCCTGCGTGAGGTGCGGCCCGGCTTCCAGCGCGATCATGTTCCACTGACGCAGCGCCGAATCCGACGACATGGCCTGCCAATGCGGCGCTGCCAGGGTCGCGAGTGCGAGCCCGTAGCTCGCCCGCGACGACGCGCCTCCATTCAAGGTCGCCACCGCGGCGCGCAGGCCCTGATCGAGCTCGAGCCCGGCGGTCAGCAACAGCAGCTCGCGCTCGAACACCGACAGCCCGAAGGCCCGTCCGAGATGAACCAGGGCAGGCGTGAATGCGGACAGCTCGTCCGTCTCGACGCAATCGGCTGCAACCGGCGGAGCGGACGGGTCGGCCACGCGCTCCTCGAGCCGCTGCCGCAGCCTGCCGATCGCGCCGATCAGCCACTGCCGATTGCGTTCCGGCCAGGGCCGCAGCGCCGTGGCCGCTGTGCCGCAGTCCAGGTCGACGGCGACGTTCATGGCGGCACCACGATCTGCTGCGTTGGATCGAACACCGGTACTGCGCCGCTTTGATCGAGCAGGATGCTGTCGGCGCCGTCGACCCGCAGGCGTACCCAATGCGAGCCGGCGATCACGCTGTCGGGGAACTCGAAGATCAGCGGATCCGAGGTTGCCGCTCGCGGCAGGGCGTTGGCCGAGACGGTACCCAGCGAGAGGATCGCTCTTTGCTCCAGGCGCACCTGTGGCCTCGACCTCATCGTGACGGTGACACGCGGGGGAACACCGCCCCGCGTCACCGTTACCGCCGGCAAGCCCAGCCCGGCGTCGGCCGCGATGACCGGCGCAGGCGCCAGGATGAGCGGTATGGAATTGGTGTCCCGCGAGCCCGGCTCCCCCGTCGGCGTGAAGCGCACGCTCGCGGCCAACTGCCCGGCCGCCAAGGCTGCCTGGGCGGCAGCATCGTTGGGCATCAGGATCCGGAGCGATCGGCCGCGGGGATCGACGCTGGTCGGCACGATCTCGATCGGCACCGCATCGAGGCGGTGCACCAACCGAACGACGTGGCCGGCCCCGGCCAGCCGCACGCCGGTGACGTCCACCTGATCGCCCAGCCGCGCACCGCTTTGCGGCGCGAGCGTTGCCGCCTCGAAGAGGGTCGGCAGGGGTGGCAGCAGATCGGGATTGACGACGACGCCCCGGTCGCGAAGCGTGACGGGGTCGCGGCGGCCGCGAGACAGGACGGGAAGCGGCGCCATCGCGGGCCTGATCCCTTCGATGAGCACGACGGAAACATGATAAGCCGACGATGGGCGATAGTGCGTCTGGATCGCCGACCACAGTCTCGACATGTCGTCGACGGTGACCGCGGCCGGCGTGATCTTGATCAGCTCGACCTGGTCGGCGAGGTCGGAGGCCGCAAGGGCCTGGAAGGCCGGCGGCAGCATGCTGACGTCGAGCGGGCTCGGGTCGAGCGCGCGCCGGATCGCCGCCCGGTCGAGTACCGGCCGCTCGTGCAGCAGATGCATGGCGTAGCCCAGCAGGATCTCGGCCTGGAAGTCCATGCGGCCGTAGGCGGTCAGGAGATAGTGCAGGTCGAGCGCCAGCGGCGCGTTGGTCAGGCGTTCGCCGCTTACAGCGCCCCGTGACGCCAACCCTGAATTGCTCCAGCCCTGGTTGGGCGTCACGCGATACAGGAAGAGATTGAGCCGCGGCGGATCATTGGCGTTGTCGAGATTGATCGTGTCGGGCGCCACGGCGCTGACGGCGACCGTGCTGCCCATCGCGGCGCCAGCCTCGACCAGCCCGTTGTCCAGCAGATTGCGCAGGACGGCGCTCACCGCACCGATGGCGAGCGGCGAGCTCATCTCCGCCCTCCTCCTCCGCCGCCGCGCAAGTAGTCTGCCAGGGACTGCGACGGAAGCGGCCGCGGCTTGCGTCGTTCGGCGACAACTTTCGCGGCCGCCGGCGCGCGCACCTCGAGCCGGTCGATCGTGACATGGATGACGGGCCGCTCCTCGCGCGGCGCCCGTGGCCGGCTGGCTACGACGGCTTCACTGAGCGGTAAAGCGATCCTGGAGCTGGCTTCAGAGCGCCCCTCGCTATTCGACGACCTGCTCGCGCCGAAGGCGCCGTCGGCCGGGCTCCCCAGCGGAGGTGGCAGGGGCGATGCCGTGAAAACCGAGCGAGCTGCCGCGGGAGCAGGATCCGGGCTTCGTCCTTCGTCGTGCGCAGGCGACGCCGGCGGTTGCAGGGCCGTCTCGTTCGGCCTCACCTCGTTCTGCGTCGGCCGAGGCCTGGAAGGCGGCGGGATGGGCCGGGCGGGTATCGCGACTGCCGGCTCATCCCGCCTCTCCTCCGGACCCCACGACCGGCTCGGCGTTGATATCGTCTCGATCCGCTGCATCGTCTCGCTGAAGGGCTGCCGGGCGGCAGTCCCGGAAGGCGATGCCCCCTGACCCTCGTCGACGATCTCCCCGAACGGCCACCCAGGCGCCGGCTCCGATGCGGCGAACCGCGGCGGCAGGGAAACACGGGCGGCGCCTGCGGGAGCAACGCCGCGGGCCAGGCCGGCGAGATGAGCGAGGAAGCCCATCACACTGCCTCGACGAGCTGAAGATACGCGGCACGACGGACTGGCGAGAGCCGCAGCACCTCGGCCTCGGTCCAGCCATAGGCGCGCGCCAGCACATCGACCTCGGTCAGGGTCCGCTCGGCCGCGCGCTGCAGCTCGGTCGACAAGGCGTCGCCGACATCGAGCAGCGACGACCACTCCTGGGCGCACGCGACGCAGCGCAACTGGAAGGAGATCGTTGCCGCTGGATCCAACGCCTCGAGGCTCCGCTCCAGGCTTTCGATCGCCTGTCCATCGACCGCCAGGTCGTCCGCATCCTCGAGGCAGCGCGCGAGCAGCGCCCGCACCGCCTCGGCGCCGTCCGAAACTCCGGCGATCGCGATCAGATCGTCGACGGTGGGTGGCCGCGCCGACAGCGAGCGACCCGCCCAGTCGATGGTGGTGCGCTCCATTCCCGGCTGCCCGCCGAGCTGCCCGGCCAGGGCGACGCTGTCGACGGCAAACTCGCACTCGGTCGCGCAGGCCGGGCAGGCGCTGCGCAAGGACCACTGGCGGTTGAACAATGCATTTCGCAACGCGAGCAAGCCGAGGTTGCGGGCGCCGAGACCGCGCGGCGGCGACGACGCATGGCCGAGCAGTGCATCGTCGCGCTGCCAGCGGTCGCGACCCACGGTCGCTTCCCACAGCGCGAGCACCTGGCGCTCGCGATCGGTCGATGCTGTCGCCCGCATGTGCACCTCGCTACGCCGGTTCGGTGAACCTGGGCTCGGACGGCTCGCTCACGTCGAGGTCGCGTTCCCAGCCTTCGTTCTCGAGCTTGAGCGTCTGGATGGCCACGGCGTTGGCGTTGGCGTCGAGATCGGGCAGTGCCTGAAACTCGGATGCCCAGCAGCGGAAGATTTTGTAGGCGATCGCGAGCTGGCCGGCCTCGTTGTAGAACTCGAGGATGATGTCCTTGCGGAAATCCGCCAGCGACACTTCCGAGCCCAGCCCGGAGCCGAAGTTCCACACCTTGTTCGCCCACTTCTCGAACTCGGTGTCGTGGGTGACGCCGCGCTCCAGGCTCACCGCCTCGAACTTGGTGCGCCCGGGCGACTTGCGGCCCGTCGACGGGTCGCCGCCTTCGCGGTGCTCGACCACCTCGGTGCTGCGCTTCAGCGCCGACACCTTGCTGACGCCGGCGACGTAGCGGCCATCCCACTTCACCCGGAACTTGAAGTTCTTGTACGGGTCGAAGCGCTGCGGATTGACGGAGAACTGGGCCATGGCAGGTTCCTTTCAGCGCCGATCAGGTCGGGATCTCGCCGGCGATCTGCTGGATCTTGAGCACGACGAACTCGGCGGGCTTCAGCGGCGCGAAGCCCACGAAGATGTTGACGATGCCGAGGTTGATGTCGGCCTGCGTCGTGGTCTCGCGATCGCATTTGACGAAGTAGGCCTGCCGCGGCGTCGTGCCCTGGAAGGCGCCCTGGCGGAACAGGCCCTGCATGAAGGCGCCGATGTTGAGGCGGATCTGCGCCCACAGCGGCTCGTCGTTGGGCTCGAACACGACCCATTGCGTGCCGCGATAGAGGCTCTCCTCGAGGAACAGCGCGGTGCGTCGTACCGGGATGTACTTCCATTCCGAGCCGCGCGCGTCGTTGCCGTCGAGCGTCCGGGCGCCCCAGGCGACGGTGCCGTAGACCGGCAGCGTGCGCAGGCAGTTCACGGCGCTGGGATTGAGCTGGCCGTTCTCGGCGTCGCTCATGGTGACGGCGAGGCCGGCAGCGCCGCTGATCGACGCCTCGGTGCCGGCCGGCGCCTTCCACACACCGCGCGAGGAATCGGTGCGGGCGAAGATGCCAGCCATGAAGCCGGACGGCGGGAAGGCGCGAAGCGCGCCCTGCTGCAGCGGATCGGGCGCCTGCACCCAGGGAAAGAACAGCGCCGAGTTGGGCGCGTTGACGCCGGTCTTGCCGGCGAGCGAGGCGACCACCGTGCCGACGATCTCGGCCTGCCCGGCGTCGACGATCAGGAAAGCGCGCCGGTTGCGCACCCGCTGCTGCAGGGTGGCGATGGTCGGGCCATCGGTCAGGCCGGGCACGCAGACGATGTTGAAGAGGTCGATTCGGTCGGCGATGCCGCCGACATCGAACGCGGCGGTCAGCGCGGCGAGAAAAGCGGCATCGGCCGGGCCGATCACCGTGCCGTCGACGCCGTTGGTCGTGGCGTTCAGCGCAACCGTCGTGTTGGCCGGCGTCGGCGGCGTCGGTGGCGGCGCCGTCACGGTCAGGTTGTCGATGAAGGCGGACCGACCGTTGATGACGGCGGTCACGAAGCGCGGATCGGTCGCGGTCATCGACAGGTTGGCGAACGATTCCAGCACGGCGTTGTTGGCGCTGGGCTGGATGATGTCGATGGTGAAGCGGGTCGCATCGTCTGCACGCCGGGTCAAGCGCACGCTGAAGTTGCTGGCCCAGGCGCCGGGTGAGCTCGCCGGAATGTGGATGTCGCCGATATCGCAGGCCGCCGTCACCGCGCTCGCGTCGGCGATGCGCAATACATAGGCGTCGGCGCCGCCATTGTCGTAGAAGTGGCGCACCGCATAGCCCAGGAACGAGCGCGCATCGAGGCCGTTGTAGGCACGCTCATAGTCGGCGAAGCTGGTCAGGCGCAGCGCCCGGCTGGTCGGGCCGCGCGGCGCCCATCCGACGAACAACGTGATCGATGTCGCCACGCCGGTGATCGTGCGCACACCGCTCGGCAGTTCCTCGATATAGACGCCGGGTTGCAGAAGGGCGACGGGCATGGGACCTCCTCTACCGTCAAAGGCCGGATGGACGGCGCGATGCGAGGGCGCGCCGTCGTCGAGCGCGATGAGTGTCGCATGCAGGTCGCGCGTGCGAATGAGCCCTATGGACTAGGAAGCCCGATGCAAGGAGAGGCGCCCGCGCCGGCTTCCTGCGACCGAACGATGACTGTTTCGCCGCAATGCCGCGACCCGCGACCGCTCGAAAGCGGCGCAAGCGCGATTTGTCGGTGCTTTGAGATCTAGGCCGTTCGGTCTACATCCATCGCCGCACGGTCATGGACCATCGCGGGATCACGCGGCCGATGATTCTCAGGTATGCGATCGGGGCTATGGGTCGCTTGCCGCCGCGAAAAGGCAACGATCTCGATGCGGCGTCGCATCTTGAGCTTGCCCAGGATGCTGTGAACGTGATTCTTCACGGTCGCGCTCTGGATGCCGAGCGTCGTGCCGATCTGCTTGTTCGACAGGCCTTCGCCGACAAAGCGCGCGATCTCGCGTTCGCGCTGCGTCAACGCATCGGAAGATTCGTCGACCAGGCGCGACACGGCCAAGGCGCTCACGCGATTGAGCAGGATGCCGGCGGTGCGCGGCGAGCAGATGAGCTCGCCGCGCACCGCCGAGTGGACAGCAGCGAGCACGTCGCTCACTGAACCGTTCGGCGCGACGAAGCCCGAGACCCCCGCCCGGGCGCACGCCATCACGACGGGTTCGATCTCGACGACGCCGAGGCAGACGACCTTGGCGCGCGGGATCGCCTCACGGATCGGCTGCGACAGCTTGAGATTGCCCGGGACGGTGATGTCGAGAAGCAGGGCGTCGGGCGCCATCTCGGCGATGGCCGCAGGCTCGGCTGACAGATCTGAAGAGCCGACGACTTCGACGGTCTGCTGCCCGGCCAGGGCCGCGACCACGCCCTCGCGCAGGAGCCTGAGGTCGCTCAGGACGACGATCCGGGGTCGCGGCGGTATCGGGCTGGCTGAGAATCCGCTGAAGTGAGCGATCGAGGTGCCGACTTTGTCAGACGTCATGTCGCCTCCAAGGGCCAACACCGCCCTTCGGCAGCACTCGCCCACCCGGCACACCCCATGAAAACGACGCGGTACCCCACTCCCGGCCGATCCGCGAACCTTGGGACCGACACTCCCTTCTCCAAATCCGGTTCCCGATCGAGGTGGGCATGATAGCGAACTTGCATGGCGGCGGAAGATAAATGTGGGCGCCAAAGCTGCGACGGAGTGCTCTTGCCGACGACGGCCGTCGGAGCCCGAGGACGCGTCAGTCCCTGTTCACCATCGACAATCGGTAGTAGCCTCCCCGCGGGTCAGGGTTTTGGGATTGACACTCGAGTCGAGATCGTCGGACCGCCAGCGCAAGCGGACGATCCTTCAATGACAGGCATTGCTTACATCCAGCAGAGCAACGACCAGTCGATCGACGGGCTGCTGTACAGCACTCGGTGGTCCGGGCTGTCTGTCACATTCAGCTTTCCCCTGAATGCGGGCGTTTACGGCACAGGGTATCGCGGCACAGAGCCACAGACCTTCCACCCCCTGACGCCACTGCAAGAAGCCTTGGCACGCAAGGCCTTGGCACTCTTCTCCTCCCTGACTAACCTCGTCTTCACGGAGCTGCAGGAAGACTCTCAGAACCAGGCAGACATCCGCTTCGGACGTACCGATTCCCTTCCGGCCTACAGCGGGCATGCCTACTTTCCAGCGTCGAATGCAGGGGGGGATGTCTGGCTCTCGAGTCAGGGGTTGCAGGACCCAAACGAATCCGGTGCGTTTTTTGTGATGCTCCATGAAATAGCCCATGCGCTGGGGCTGAAGCATGGCGATGAACCGGGCGTCTACGGTGTCTTGCCGGCGAATGAGGACTCGCGAGAGTTCTCGATCATGAGCAATCGCACCTACATCGGCTCCGACGTGCCGGCTCCCTTGCCAGGGACATTCAATACCAGCCCGATGGCCAACGACATCGCGGCACTTCAATACCTCTATGGCGCCAACTTCGACGCGAGCTCGAGCGACACCATCTATGCCTGGAGCCCTGTGACAGGAGAGCGATTTGTCGACGGCACGGGTCAGGGCGCCTTTATCGGCAACAAGATCTTCGAGACTGTCTGGGATGGTGGCGGCCTCGATACCTATGACTTTTCCTTGTACGGCACGAGCGTTCATGTCGACCTGAACCCCGGCGCATGGACCATCACAGCGGCCCGACAGCTCGTCGACTTGGACAGAACGAATCCCGGCACCCACATTGCCAGCGGCAACGTTTCCAACGCGCAGCTGTACCAGGGTGACACGCGCTCATGGATCGAGAATGCGATCGGCGGCTCGGGAAGCGATGCCATCGAGGGCAATGGCGCCGACAATCGCCTGGAAGGAGGCGCGGGAGCCGACGTGCTGCGTGGCAACGACGGCAATGATATGCTGGTCGGCGGTGCCGGCGACGACATTCTCGTCGGCGGCTCGGGTCTCGACATCTCGATCTACAGTCTCGCGTCCACGAACTTCACGGTGACCGCCTCCGCCGGCGCGATCACCGTTCGAGACCGCACCGGCACCGAGGGAGTCGACACGGTGGCCGACATCGAACTGCTGACCTTCAGGAATGGCATCGCTTTCGACCCGACGTGGATGACAGACGCGGCCCGACTCGATCGCGCACCGCTGTCCGACCTTACGGCGATGTACATTGCCTACTTCGACAGGGCACCGGATGCCATGGGCCTTCAGTACTGGGCCAGCCGCCTGTTCAATGCCATGCCGCTGACCCAGATCGCGAAGAGCTTCTTCGTGCAACCGGAAACCCTTGCGACCTATCCGGAAACCATCAGCACGACCGCCTTCGTGACGCAGGTCTACGACAACGTGCTCGGCCGGGCGCCGGATCAGGGTGGCCTGAGCTACTGGGTTCACGACCTCGACAGCGGCGCCCAGACCAGGGACGTGTTCATGCTGGCACTCATCTACGGTGCCCGCTCCGTCACGGGAAGCCCGGCCGATTCACAGTACCTCGCCAACAAGGAAGCCGTCGGCTCTCACTTCGCAATCGAAAAAGGCCTCGGCAATGTCACCTGGGCGAGGCAGGTCATGCAGACCGTCGACGCCTCGGCAACCAGTGTGATCGCAGCCAATCAGATGACGGACGACTTCGCGGAGCTCGCCTCGACATCCGATCCACATCTGCTCTTACCGATTATCGGGACGGCGTACTAACAGCCTGTGACAGAAAAACGCTTCGATTTGTCATGAGGGCTGAACGCATGAGTTTTCGAACGATGGTGTGCCTCCAGTCCGGATGGAAGCGGTCGTACCGAAAGTGTCTACGCGGGCAAAACACGGCCAGCCCGCCGAAGCTGCGCGATAAAGATTATGGGTCTTCAGGCAATCGAGTGGGTCGATTTGAGGGCTGCGCCTGTCGTGCCGAGGCTCCTGGCCAGCGAGCTTGTGCCTGGCGCAGGAGATGCCGGAGGACTCCCAGAGCCTTGGTCTCGTACTTGGACGCATCGAAAAAGGCCGTAGATGTGGACGATCCGCTTCGCGGACCGACTGGCGCTTCCCCCGCGTTCCGTGCCTCGGGCGGCTGGCAGACTGAGAGCCACCTTTTTTTCCAATGGCCACCCGGTCTCCTGGTGCATATGCTCACTCGCCTGTCTGTCAGGCGAAGAGATCCAAAAGTGGTTATTCACGTAGACTCGGATCATCGATTATGCCGAAGCGGCCGACGCGCAGGGTGTCACAGAAGCGGCGCCAGAACTGGAAGCGTCTTCATTGTGGAAGCAACCGGCGAGCCGCATGCGCTTAAGGGGCTACTGTGTGAAACACGATAGTGACAGGCTGGGCCATTTGATTCCCGAAAAAGGGGACACGCGCCACGCCAGCTTCTGCCGGTCGCTCGGCTGATTATTCACCACTGGACTACAAAGGGCTCTTTCTGTGAAGATACTTCCTGAGCGTCTCGCCCAATTTGCACGACCATTTTGGCTGCCGGCTGCCCCCGCTGAGCCGACGCCTGATAGCCACTCGACGAATGAAATATCGGTTGTTACCGCGTTTTTTGACATTGGGCGTAGTAATTGGAAGGGAAAAGTCGTCGGTGGGCAAAAGGTCCCCGATTGGCAGCCACGCTCCTCCGAGACATATCTGGAGTGGTTCGGCAATCTAGCCCGGCTGCGTAACCAGATGGTGATCTTTACCGAAGAGCGATTCGCCCGGAGGGTACTCGAGCTGCGCCGTGCTCATGGCCTTGAATCGTTGACCACGGTGATGGTTTGTGAGGATCTGCTCGGTCCGACTGGAACCCTCGCGGCAGCATATTCACTCATCGAACGGGCGATGAGTCCACAGTTGCATGAATTGGTCCACAACCCGGCCTTTCCGGAATTCTGGAACGCGGACTATAATCTAGTAACAGCGCTGAAGCCGTGTTTCGTTGGAGCGGCACTGGACCTCGACTTGATAGCCCACGGGCAGGTAGCGTGGGTGGACTTTGGCTACTGTCGCGACGATCAAAGATTTGACCCCGCCTTGCCGTGGCGGTTCGACTGCGCAGGCCGAATGAACCTGTTCTATCTCGCCGCACCGGACGAGCGACCCGTGTTTGATATAATACGATGCGGCAGCACGTACTTTCAGAGTGGCGTCATTGTTGGCCCAGCGGGCAGCTGGTCGCCGTTTCAACGGGCAATCGACGAAGCATGGGCGAGCCTGCTCGCCGTGGGCTTCGTTCACAACGACCAAACGCCTTTGATAATTGCCTATCGACAAGTACCGGAGCTTTTCCACACGCACGTTGTCGAAGGATGGTTCGTCGTCTTGCAGAAGTTCGATGCGACCATTATCGCGTTGCCGCCTCCTCGAGGCTGCAATCTCGCGCTCGGGAAGCGGGCGACTCAAAGCTCGGTATGCCAGTGGTCGCTCGAAGCCACACCGGAAGACGACGCAAGCCGGGTGGTGAGCGGTCATTTCACCGGCTCATACAACTGCCACACGGGCCTCGACTTATCCCCATGGTGGCGCGTCGACCTACAGAACATTCACCAGATCAGTGAGGTAAGGATCTACAATCGCGTGTGCCACACTGGAGAAATTGTAGCGCGTTTGAACCGACTAGAACTTCAAATCTCGGATGACGATCGGACGTGGAGGACAGTGTTTCGGAAGGACACGAGGACGATTTTACGCGGACCAACAGGAATGAACCCCTTTGTTTGGTATCCAGAGGCGCAGATATCAGGGCGTTACGTCCGTATTCAGTTGATCGATAGGGAATATCTCCACCTCGAACAGGTTCAGATATACGGCGATTGAGGGCGGTTTGCGATAACCGCCTTACGCGGGCAAACACTGCTTACGCAAGTTGCACGCCCGAGAAAGCCGGGACTGTGGGCTCCCGTCCCTCCTCCTCCAAAATCCATTCGCCGTATATCTCGACTTGCTCCAAGTGAAGATATGTTCGGGAAGGCAACATAATCTTGACAAACCGCGCAACAGTTGCCCTGGGTGGCGTCCAGGTGAACGGCGTCAAGCGATGCCCATGAACCATCGCGTCATCTGTCTTTTGAAACAAACATCGCCAATTCTGATTGTCATCTGAGACGTGAATCTCGAAGTGGCAAAGTCGCTGCATAACTGACCATGTGCTACGACGATTGTAGATTTTTACCCTGAAAATCTTGGCTCTCCGTCCGAGATCCACCCGCCACCAAGGGTTGTTCTCGAACTCCGTGTGGTTATTGTATGAGTTTGTCCAAACCCCGCTGACCACCCGCATTGCGTCGGCTTCGGTTGTCCGTTCACGCGACCACACCGATATAGAACTCTGCTCTGCTTTGCAACCCAATGCCAGATTCTGCGCCGGTATCGCCGCTTTCTCCTCCTTTCCAATCTTTGTCGCTTCGAAAATCATGCTCTCAAGTTCCAGAAACCGAGCGGGAAGGCGCTCCACGCACTCGAGATTCTTCAAGGAATCGTGCGCGCTTTCGTTGATTCGAAGCTCTTCAATCTGACGAAACCCTGCCAATCGAAGCGCCAGGCACAAGGTCTCATGGTCATAGATAAATTGGTGTCCCCAGGCTCGCATGAAGTTGTTCAGGAACAATGCATCGGTCACAGCGGGCGGGTCGATCATACATGCCGTTACGGACCACTCACGGTATCGATTCTCAAGTTCCCCACGACGTGACGAGGTGATCCGTCGTAGAAACGCGAGCGACGGCGTGACAATCCGAAGAACGCCTCCGGATCGGAGAATTCTATAACATTCTCCAAGCATATTTAGACCATCGTCAAAACCGATGTGCTCGATCATATGCTCACTGTAGATATAGTCGATGCTACCGTCGGGGATCGGGAAGCGCTTTGTCACATCGAGTGCGACAATAGTTGTTCCACTTTGCGACGTTCCCGAGTTCAAGTCCGTTGCGAGCCAGCCCGTTTTTGCATTCGGTCCGGCGCCAACTTCCAGCTTGAACGGCGGGCGCCCGCGGAGGTAAGTAGCGATCTCCGCGGGAGCGTCTCGCAGGTCCGCTTCACTGAACGACATGTCGCCGTTGTGATTGACCGCCGAAGGTGGCGCGGCAAAGGCGCTTTCTCGAATCAAATACTCGCTGGAGGTGGCCGGTAAATCCACAGACATGGCTCTCTTCTGAAGATGGCAATAGATTGCCGGTCGAAAAGTGCCATCCTCATAGTAAACCGTAAGCCTACCGTCTTTGCTACAGAATACGTAGTCAATGTCTTTCTCGGGGTTGTAGACGTCGAAGAAATTCTTTGCCCTCGTGGAAAACTCCGGTCGAAATAGATGAAAATGGACTGGCGGCACTACATCACAAAAATATCGATTTATGTAGAAAATATTGTAGTTATTCTCGGCGACAAAGTCGAGAAGCGGTTGACGAAATGCAATTTCATCGACCGCTCTCACGTCATCCGCCAAAAGAAGATCTCGCAAGTTCGGTATCTGCTCGAACAATCGTTGGAAGCCGGCGCGATTTCTAAACGCCGTAAAGTGGCCATGAAATCCGCCTATCACGTCGAATGCTTCGTTTACTGGATCGAAATCGCTAATATTCCCGTACACCAAGTCACAATCGCCCCACCCCACGAAATCGTTCTCGGTCGCGCCACAAGTGGAAAAGACATCCTTATACATCTCCAGATAGCAGACCCTGAAATCGCAGAACTTCTGCGGCTGCTTAATCAAGTCGCTCGATTCTACAACGATAGCCAGGTGCTCGCGAACAAAATCGGCCGCACGTTGGCGCTCCAATTCAATCGTCGTGGAGACAACGACAAAGTTTTCGGGAACAACATAATTGGATAAATCAATATCGGATAGAAATATAACCGAAAGAAGGCAAGAGTTTCTAGCCAGCGAGTCGAGGAAGAGCTGAAAGTAGCTTGGCACCACTCCGAAATACGGCATTATCAGCCAAATACGGCGAGATTTGCTGGGCTCGACCGGAGTGGGGGTATCTTCGAACTTCCGCGATATTTCGCCATACCAACCCTTGGTTGATAAGTCCATTACTTGCCTAAATACCCAATTATACTGACGTCCAACTTCCTCTTTGGAGTATCTCTTGCGAGCAGATCGAGAAATCTGTTCGCGGTCTAGGGATGCGCTGCGCTTAATGGCGGATATCCAATCTGCAAGGGTGTGACAGCGATAGCCCGTCACGCCGTCGACTATTGTTTCCTGAAATGCTCCAAAACCCGTTCCAATCAGAGGTACGCCGCATAGCTGTGCCTCGATACCCGAGTTGCCAAACGGCTCGATATAGGCGGTGGGCATCAGCATGCAGCGCGCCCGTCGCACCACCTCGACCCTCTCCTTGCCTAGAACAACGCCCTTGAAGTGCAAGTTGGGAGGGAGCTCTTTCTGCCAGGGCGAAGTGTCACCGGGCCCGTAGACGTGGATGGGCATGTCGGGCATACGCCGGGCGATCTCGACGAGCGTGTCTATCCCCTTTCGCGGCGTCACCCGCCCCAGATAGACGGCATAGTCGTCGGGCTGTTCGCAATAGGGCCAGGCGTCGACGTTGAATCCCGACGGGATGACCCATTTGTAATTGTGCCCGTCCTCTTGTCCGGCCTTGCCATAGTGCCAGTGCATCCACGCGCTGCTCTCATAGACACGAAATGGCAGTCCGGGCGACGCGAGGTAGCCCACACAGATTTCAATATGGTGACAATGCGGAAGGGCGTCGGAGACTTGAAAATTGGGACCCATGACATGGCATACAATGTCCCCCGGCCGCGCTCTGGCGCGGATTTTCTCGACCAGGAGATTCTGAAATTCTTCCTGGAGCGGTTTGTTGTCGACATCCAAGTCCATTGGTTGTTCACGAGTGGTTCGCCGGCTCAGCACCTGAAGGCGCTCTCGAGTTAGAATGACGACATGCTCCCTGGCATGGCTTGCGGAACCTTCATTGCTGTATTCCACGACATCCCAGCCAAATGGCTGAATGATGTCCGGAAATGCCAGTATCTTTCCCGTAAAGGCGCAAACCATGTAGTCTTCGTGAGGAACGGTGTGCGCAACGCCGAGGACATGAAGCGTACGGCCAGGTGCATTCGAGGGGCTGTACGATTGTGGCGGAGTCTCGGGATCGGGAGGCACCGCAGGCGTAGATGTGGCATCGATGTCTTCTGCCCTGGCCTGTGTTGTCTCCGCAGACCCCTCACTCGACTTGCTGAGATTCTCCGTGCTCTCCAGCTCATGGAGCCTGTCTTGTGCCAGCCTGCTATTTTCCTCGATACGCGAACGATATGCGTCAGGAAGGCTTGAGCCAAGGTCCAACAATCTGCGACAGGCTTCGATGCAGGCACCGTAGTGGCCGACCCCAAAGGCATTCACGGCAAACTCATCGAGCAGGCCGTAGTCGTAGATCCAACCTTCTACGAACAGGGCACCTGTAGGTCGCTCGAGGCCGCAGCCTCGCTTGGCAAACTCGTAACCCCTCTGATAGAGTCTTTTTTCCCGGCAATATCTGGCCGCACCATGAAGAGCCTCTGGGCGCGTCGGGTCTATGGCGGCCGCTCGAGAGAAGGTTTCGAGGATCTGATCGGACGGGTGACCGAGAGCGACCTTGATGCGGCTCGCGCGGTAGAGGCTGATATATCTTTCCTGATCCCAAAACCCGAGTTCAGCCCGCTTCAGATATCCATCGAGCGCCTGCTCCAGATTGCCAGCGTTCTCATGGCTTTGCGCTAGGTAGAAGGTGTAGCGCGAGACCAGGAAAGGATCAGTCTCAGTCGCCAATGCCGTTGCCAGGACCTCGGCGTCTCGTGCATAGCGAACCGCCTCGTCTACCCTCCGTCGAGCACCATCGTGGCCCATGTGGATTTCGACCCCGGGCAATGGTTCGTTGGTGCGATTCTCGGGAAATATCCGCTGCCCATCTGCAGGGTCCGCATAGCTCAGGAACTCATGCAAGACGCCTTCGTAACGCCACGGCAGCGCCGAGCGTATCAACTGAGTGCGTTGGTAGCGCAGTTCGACGTGGACAATATCGAAGGTATAGGAGTCGGCGATCAAACCAGGCAGAACGAAGCCCGTTGGCAAGGCAAGAACGTCGTCTGCATCGATGATCAACGTGTAGTCACCGTGAGGGCGCGCCAAATCGAGAGCCTGAGTTCGGTTGTGCGCGAAGTCCCGCCATGGGCGGTCGAGAAGCTCTCCGGGCTTGCCGTGCTCGGCGAAGAACTCGCGGATGATGTCTTGTGTCCCATCCGTCGACCCGGTGTCGCAGATGATCCAGTAGTCGATGATGGGCAACACGGAAGCCAGGCACCGTGCAATCACCGGTGCCTCGTTCTTGACGATCATGCTCAGGCAAATGCGGGGTTTCAGCATGGGGCGGTACTTTCGCGGACCTCTGTCGTGGTTCTCTGACAATGAAGGCCCGGTCAGCGGCCGGCGGGCGACTATGCTTCCGCGGGCAGCGCCTGGAGGTCCTTCTGCGCCTCTGTCAGGCCTTGCGCCGCGGCTCGTTCGAGCCACTGCCGCGCCATTTCAAGATTGCGCTCGACAGCTATGCCATTGGCAAAATATCTCCCGACCATCAGCTGCCCAGAGCCATGGTTCCTTTCCGCGGCAGCGAGAAACCACTGAAGGGCCGTCGCGAGGTCAGCTGGCGCATTGTACGCACCGGAGTGCAGCGCTCCAAGCGCAAACATCGCGCCGGCGTGATCCTGCGCCGCAGCCGCTTCGAACAGCCGTCTCGCAGCTTCGGGGTCGACTGGTCCACCCCGGCCATTGATCATCATCTCGCCAAGCAGTGCCTGGGCGTCGCGCAAACCCGCTTCCGCCGCCTGCGAAAGCCATGAGCGTGCTTCGGCCAGATCGGCATCGACGCCACGCCCCTCCGCCAGCATCCGGCCGAAGCGGTACTTGGCTTCAGGCAGCCGATCGGCAGCGCGCCGCATGAGCCGCGCTGCGCCCACCTCGTCTTTTTCGCCACCCACACCGGCCGCGAGGGCAATGGCCAGATTGTATGTCGCCACGAAGTCGCCGGCGCTCGACGCCTGCAGGAACACCTGCCGCAGCTGATCGTGGCCGTTCGATTCGACCAGTCCCTTGATGACGAGGTTCCCGAGATCGGTTGCCGCAGCCGCGTCGCCTCGTTCCACGGACAATCCAAACCAGCGGGCAGCTTCTTCGTGGTCCTGCGCGACGCCGGCGCCCGTGGCATACAGCGAACCCAGGGCACGCGCGGCCCGGGTATGGCCCGCCTCCGCGGCCCGCCTGAACCAAGTCGCGGCTTCGGCGAAGTCCTGCTTGCCGTCCGCCGCCGAGGCGTACAGTTCGCCGAGTCGCATTGCCGCATCGGCGTTGCCTGCGATCGCCGAGCGCCTCAGCCAGTGCTCGCCCTCGATGATATCGTCGCCAGACGCTGCGCGTCCCAGCAGGCGGTGCCCCAGGCACGCCTGCGACAGCCCGTGCCCCTTTTCTGCCGCCGAACGGTAGAGCCGGAGAGCCTCGGCGTCGTCCTTCGGAACGCTCGACCCGCGCTCGTTGAGGACCGCGAGCAGGTAGATCGCCGTTGTCAGACCGGCCTCGGCAGCCGATCTCAGGTGCACAACAACCCGGGCCCATTGGTCGCGACGCGTGGCCGAGGCCGAGAGCGCCAGGGCGAGGCCGAGATGACCTTGGGCGGACCCTCCCTTTGCCGCGCGCTCGTACCATGAGCGCGATGCCGTCGGGTCTCGGAACTCGGTGGGTCCGCTCACGAGAATGTAGGCCCAAAGAGCCTGGCCATCGGCGGACCCCTTCTCGGCAGCCCTGCGCGCCCACAGCGCGGCCTCTGCAAAATTTGGCTTGCCGTCCGGTTCCTTCCTGATACCGGCGAACAATCCCTCGCTTCCGGCGACACTGGATGTGTCGGGCCCGACGAACTGGCCATTGAGGTATAAGGCAGCGAGGAGCGACTGGGCTTCGGCCGAGCCCCCTTCGCCGGCGCGCGACAGCCAACGCACCGCCTCGCCTTTGCTGCGCGGGACCACAGTCCCCTCGAGATAGGATCGGCCGACCTGATACTCAGCCGACGCGATGCCTGCATGAGCAGCACGTGCAAACAGCGTGAACGCCTGCGCATGCTGGCCGCGTTCGGTCAGCCGACAGGCACGGCGGTAGGCCATTCCCGGCGGTGCATAGCGAAAGAGCCGATCGACGACCGACGCCCGGGTCACGGTTCGCGCATTCCTTCATGAACGACCGGCAGCACGCTGCCCATGAGGTACTCGAAGACCGTTCGCTCCCCTACCTTGATATCGACCATCACCGGCATGCCCGGTATCAGGCGAAGGTCCGACGGGACATTGCGCAGCGCCAACTGATCGATTGAGATCCGGGCACGATAGAACGGCTCGGTGGCGCCGGAGGGAATCGCGACAGCGCTCGTCGGGTTGCGCTGCTCGTCCTGGGCAGTGAAGCTGCTCGGGCTGACCACGCGTACCGTGCCTTCGGCCATGCCGTGCCGGGCGAACGGGAAGGTGCTGAACTTGATGGAGACAGGGGCTCCGACATGAACGAAGCCGTTGCTTTGTCCCGAAACGTTCGCCTCGATCTCGAGCGGCGCGTCGAGTGGAACGAGCGTCATGAACTGCTGGCCCGACTGGAGCACCGAGCCCACCGAGACCTTCGCCACGGACATCACCGTGGCAGCCTGCTCGGCGCGGAGCTCGACCAGCTGGCGACGTAGCGTCGCCTTGTTGAGTTCCTCCTTCGCTTCACTCAGCTTGCGCCTCGTCTCGGTGAGGCGCTGAGAAACCTCGGCGAACCAATTCTGGATGTAGGCGTCGCGTTCCGCGGATTGCGCCGCCAGATCCCGTTCGCTGCTCTCCGCCGTCAGCTCGGCATTGCCGAGCGCCCGATCCATCTCGGCGCGGCTGTCGTTGGCGGCGAGCGTGTTGACTCGCGAGCCGATCTGCCTGTTCTCGAGGTCCTGCCGCATCCGTTCCAGGGTGCGCGCGGTCGACAGCCGGTCCCGGTAGCCGGCGGCATCGAGCCGCGACCGCGCGATCACCGCATTCAGCACATCGATCTTCTGCTTGTAGAATTCCTTCTTGATGTTGAACTCGGCGATACGGTGGGCATGGATTGTCGCCTGCAGCTGCATGTGCAGGTCATCGCCCGAGTAGCTGAAAGGGCGGCCGGCGCTTTCCGCCTCAAGTCGCGCGACCTCGGCCGCCAGGCTGGACACAGAAGCATTCAGGGCGCCGTAGTTGGCGCCGGCGATCGTGGGATCGAGCATCGCCAGCACCTGCCCGGCCCGGACGACCTGCCCCTCGCGAACCTCGATCGAGCGGACGATCGCGGTCTCGAGCGGCTGGACGACGATTGTCGGGGCGCGCGAGACCAGAACACCACTGGCCGTCACGACCCGATCGATCGGCAGCACCACCAGCAGCGTGACCAGAACGGCCACCATGCTCGCGATCACCCAGGTGATTCCCCGGGCCGAGCGGGGGACCGGCGTGCTGACGATCGCCGCCGACGGCCGCTGAAACTCCAGGATGGCCGGCAGCGTGATGTCGACCGCCGGAGCTCGCGCGCTAGTCGCGCTTGACGAGAGCTGGAGCAATTGCGGCATGGGATGGGCTCTTGTGCATGTGCTTGGTCTGCTGGTTCCACAGCTGGCGATACAGGTCACAGCGCTGAAGCAGCTTGTGGTGAGGGGCGATATCCACGACCTGACCGCGCTCGAGGACGAGGATCTGGTCGCATTCGGTGAGCGAGGAAAGACGATGCGAGACGATCACGAGCGTACGACCGCGGGCAATGCGCAGCAGGTTCGCGTTGACGATGGCTTCGCTTTCCGGATCGAGCGCGCTGGTCGCCTCGTCGAGGATCAGGATCCGGGGATCCTCGATGAGCGCCCGGGCGATTGCGAGGCGCTGCTTCTGTCCACCCGAAAGGTTTGGCGACCCCTCCTCGATGTAGGTCTCGTAGCCGTTGGGCAGCCGCTCGATGAACTCCTCGGCGCCCGCCGCGCGCGCGGCAGAAACCGCGTCGGCGAAGGTCAGCCCATGGCGGCCCGCGATGATGTTGTCGCGTATCGAGCCCCGGAACAGGAAATTGTCCTGAAGCACGACGCCGAAGCTTTGGCGCAGGTACCGCAGGTTGATCTCGCGAATGTCCGCGCCATCGATCCGCAGCAGCCCGGTGAAGTCGCTATTGATGCCCTGCAACAGCCGCGTAACCGTCGACTTGCCGGATCCGCTTCGGCCCACGATTCCCAGCATCGTGCCGGCCGGAATGGAGAAGCTCACCCGCTCCAGGGCGGGCAAGGCGGCACCCGGGTAGGTGAACGATACGTCCTCGAACGAGATGCTGCCATCCAGCTGGGGACGCAGGCCGCCGGTCGCAGCGTGATTTTCCAGCGGGTTGTTTATGACCGACCCGACCTCGCCAATCGCGGCCCCGACCTCCTCGAGGTCCTCGATCAGGTGCGCCATGCCGATGAGCGGCGCGGCGACGCGCTGGCTCAGCATCATGAAGGCGAACAGACTGCCCGCCATGACGCCGGTTGGATCGACGATGGCGAGATAGGCACCGATCATGACGGTGCCCAGCACCATGAGGCGCTCGACCGGATAGGCGAGAGTCTGCGGCCAGTTCGAGAGGCGCGCGAAGGACAAGCGCCGGCGCCCGGCTTCGGCCACGCGTTCATCCCAGACGGCGCGGCGCTGGGGCTCCAGAGCCAGGGCCTTGACGGTCTTGATTCCGAAGATCGATTCGCCGAGCGCCGCCGATTTCAGGGTCTCCGCCTCGGTGACCTTCAAGAACATCGCTCGCATGGGGCGAAGAAATGCAACGACGATCAGAACGATCGCCACGGCGCAGGCGACCACGATCCAGGCCAATGTCGCGTTCAGGTAGAACAGGAACGGCATCAGGACGCAAAGCGTGAACAGGTCGAGGATCGTCGTAAGCAGCTTGCCCGTTATGAACTCGCGCACGCGGTGGACCTGCATCGTGCGATACATCGTCTCGCCTGCGGGATGCCGCTCGTAGTATTCCAGCGGCAGGCGCAGCAGCCGGTCGAAGATATGCAGGTTCAGCTTGGCATCCATTCGCGCCCCGACCACGGCGACGATGTGGCGCCGCGCATAGCTGAGCATCGTTTCATACAGCGTGATGACCACCACCATTGCCACGAGCAGCGTGAGGGTCGAGAAGCTGCGAAACTCGAGCACCCTGTTCATCACCGCCATCACGATGAGCGGTGGAAAGACCGTCAGGATGCTGATCGTCAGCGAGGCGACGCCGACGTCGCGCATGATGCGGCGTTCCTGAAGGACCAGGTCCGCCAGCCAGCGGAGATTGAAGGGCGCGTCGGCCGAGGTGACGCCGCGCTGGGCCCGCACCAGGACCGCTTCGCCGCTCCAGGCCTGGGTGAAGCGCAACTCGTCGACCGGCACCGGCGGCACGCCGTCCGGCTGGCGTGGATCGCGAATCAGGATGACGTTGCGCCGGACGTCGGCTCCCGACATCATGGCGGCTCCACCGTCATTCAGGAGCAGGACGACGGGCCCGGAATCCGCCAGGCGCAGCAGATTGCGCCAGCGCAGCCGGACCGCCCGCGTCCAGAGGCCGGCACTCCGCGCCCATTCCGACAGCGAGCCGGCAGCCGGCACCGTGTCGCCGTCCCGGCCGTGGAACTGCTTCGCGTCGAGCTCGCAGCCGTGAAAGCGTGCCGCCCTGACGATGGCAAGGACCCGGGGGTGCACCCCGCGCATCGGACCGGCGTCTCCGTCGCGAACGGATCCGCTCGCCGACGAGGCCTCCGCTGCAAAGCTCGAAATCATTGGCGTACCGACATTGAGTGTGCGTGCTCGTGCAAATGATCCCTGGCCGACATCTCGTTGCCCCGGCGAGCGGCCATCGTACGCCGGGGCAGCCGACGCCCGGACTTCCATCCGGGCGTCGGCTCAGCTCAGTTCCCTCAGTGGTTCGGCAGGACGAGTGAGTTGTTCCGTACCAGGTCGTTGACCGTCAGGCTGCCGCTGCCCTCCAGCGTGACGCTCGCACTGCCGTTCGGCCCAACGATCTCCAGAATCGTCTTGCTGCCGGCCCCGAAGCCCGCGTCGTTCGGGCCGTAGCCGACCACCTTCACGAAGTCGGAGATGTTGGTCAGGTCGGCCGCCAGCCCCGCCCCCGCCAGGATCTGGG